>TARA_R110000868_G_scaffold190862_1_pt1 | contig 238733 bp, 234 predicted proteins | sample TARA_R110000868 | Tara Oceans TARA_R110000868 (sample SAMEA4397489) | marine metagenome | biome: Polar Biome; feature: [SRF] surface water layer (ENVO:00010504); material: water (ENVO:00002006), including particulate matter (ENVO:01000060) such as... | depth 5 m | reverse complement strand
CCCCCCCCCCGACCCATCATTTTAAAATTCACTATACATTTCAAATTGTTACATGTATTTGCACACACAAGGTATAAACTGGTGGTACAAACGTGTGTTTTAGGTGGTGGGTTGATGTGAGGGTGTGTGTGAGATTTATGGTGGTTGGAGAGGGTGCGAAGAGGTTGTACGAAGTCAGTAATATTACTTGTAAAATTAATACTAAACACCATATGTAACTAAGACTATTGATCTTGATTAACGTTTTTCTAACTGAAATCATTCTGATTTTGGTTGATATCCTATGGAAAATTATTATGAATATATTAAATGCTCCAAAAACTAGTGTGATTTACAATGCAGTAAACAGTTTGCACAAAGACTTATCTGATGATGAGATACTAGCAAACTACAATAGCTTGGCCTTTGATGCTGGTTATACTGTGATTAAATCTTCTATTGATCGTACCAACCAAATGGCGCCAAGCCTTTCTGTATCTGTTCATCCTCATGGGAATTCAGATAACACGAGAAATTTTACAATACTATTATTGGCTAATACAGCTAACATTGGTGTCGTATTTGCTAAAGATGGTGAAAACTATCTTCTAGTACGTGTTCAGGATAAGGCTGGTTATTTACAAGCTGTTTCTGTTCCTGGTGGTCATAAAGAGTTAGCTGATAGTGATATTAGCGAAACGGCTCGTCGTGAACTCATGGAAGAAGTTGGTGGTGTAAAAATTCCTGCTGGCTCTAAAACATGGGTTGGTGACTGTACTTCTGTTTCGTTGTGTAACAATGCAACGAATACTGATACTGAAGCGTTGATTTGGGTTAATCCTAACAATGCTGAAGAGTTTATAAATTCTATTGATTGGAATACATGGAGTGCGGTACGAGTTAAAGATGCTCCTGCTGTAGTAACTCATGGTTCTTCAAAACCTGTAGCACTTAGTGCTCTTGTCTTTGAATTCGGTGGTACTATTGCTGGTACTTTTGGTATTACTAGTTAACTGTTAGCGAATAAAAAGTCACTTGTATGGGTGGCTTTTTTTTTTATACTTTACCTCTCGTTCAATCGACACTAAGCTAGCCATTCATGTACTTATACAGAAGCAAGTTTGGTGTTTGCTATTACCGTTATACTCTGCCACGGAATGTCCGTGAACAACATCCATCATTGCCAACTTGCATTATACATGTACACTTAAAACACATGTGCGAAGCGAAGCTGTTTGTTTGGTGAGCAAATGGCATATTGGTATCTCTACCATTTAGAAGCAAGGTAGTCTTCAATAGTTGTACGCGACGCGTCTGAAAGTGCCAGGTCGAATATAATAACTTCACCAATATGACCACCATCCATTTCGAACCCTGCACCGGTGTTGGTATCGCTAGTGCGTCTCGCTCCCAGTATCCAGTCAGACGTATTTGAGCCAGTACCGATAGATCCTGCTGTTAAATTAACAATGCCTCCGGTGTAAAAATAGGCACCACTTGAATTTGCTTCTAAAATGTATGAATAATACTCATTACCAATGTTGTAATTGTCTAGATCAGGGTGTTGCACACCACCAGAGAATACATCAACCTGATTACTTTGTCCGAATATGTACGGGCCTCGAAGATTTCCGGTTGAACCAGCTTTAGATATATAAGCACCTTGTGTGCCATTGTCATTATTAACGGCAATAAATATAGTCATAGAAGTGCTTTGAGGTGTGTATGCTAAGCTTGCGGGTTGGCCGATGATCAATCGGTTGAGGTTAAATTCAATCATGTTGCGTCCATCAACAGATTCTGCAAATGTTGGGTCATCCCCTTCTGAAATAGCATTGTTTCCTTGAGATGACTTATCAACCCAAAGCGTTACTTTACCTGCAGTTATCCCGGTTTCAGAAACGCCTTCAATGGCCCCGTCACCGTCAATATCTTCTGAATCAAGCCAAAGAACAAGGTTTTCTGTAAATGGTATAGTGCTCGCAATAGTTGACTTGGTTGTATTTATCCAAGTGTCACCATTGCAAAACTGCATTTTATTTGACGATGTATTATATTCTATTGTCTTCTCCCCAAAGGAAGGGGCCAGGCAACCGCTACTGCCAGCTGCAGCATAACTTTGGCCGCTTACGGTTTTCCAAGTGTCACCATTGCAAAATTGATAAGCATTATTGGTTTCATTATATTCTAAGGAGCCTTCTGGGGACGCTGGAGATGTACATGCTGTTCCTGCTGCCGAGGGAGAGCTGTCCCCCATATCTGTCCAGTCGGCACCATCACAAAACTGTAAAACATTGTTGGTATAGTTATAATGCATTGAACCAGCCGCAGCAGATGGAGATGTGCATGCAGCGTACGCGTTGCTTGTTATCAAAAGCGATAAACATAAGAGTGTTTTACATCGTTTGAGTCTCATCAATTTTCAGGAACCTTTTAAAAAGTATTAAATATGTTTTTAACTTATATTCTTTAATGTTTTAAATCAAGATATATTAAATAATATCAATTGTTTGGCGATATATAAATGGGGGCAGACATCCTGTTTATTAGCAAAAAATATTTTCGGAACAGGATTTAGGTTTTTTGAAGATGAGAGGGGCTGTTTTTATGCTTGTAACACTTATACAGAAGCAAGTTTGGTGTTTACTATTACCGTTATACTGTCCCGCGATACATACGTGAACAGCACCTACTGGCACCTTTAAGCCTTACACATAATGAAACCGCGCTGTAAAGATAAAGTCTTTGCAAATTAACGTCAAGTATGACAAATTATATCGAAATGTAAAGCTGTGTAAAGTTAGGGCTGAGCTTGACAAAAACCAAGATTGACATCAACAAGAAATAAAGATAAAAAAAACATGTTTACTTTTAAGCGCCAGCAGAAAAATAATATTTTACCCCAACTTCTAAAAGGGATTGTCGATGCTTCGATGTCTGTAGTTGATGTTGCAATGCAAACAAGCAAAATTCGCAAAGCTTCCGTGAATATACATGACCTTGTCAACACAACAGCAAGTGCAAGCGAAGAAATGGCTTCAACAGTACATGGAATTGCAGCGCATGCTTCTGACGCTTCTACAACAGCAGTACGTGTAAACAATGAAGTACAAGAAGCTATTGATGTAATGCAGTCAATTAATACTAAAATGACCAATACGGCTGAATGTATGGGGCTACTACAAAAAGCTTCAGGCAAAATACAACAAGTTGTTAAAACTATTGATGGTATTAGTGACCAAACTAACTTACTAGCTTTAAATGCCTCGATTGAGGCAGCCAGAGCTGGTGAAGCAGGTAAAGGTTTTGCTGTAGTTGCAGATGAAGTACGAAAGCTAGCAACACAATCACAAAGCGCAACAGCTGAAATTGCTATAACAATTAACGAAATTCACAATGAAGTTGAAAAGGTGTTTACGGCTGTTAATGAATCACAACAAAGTGTTATTGATGGCACTGAAAAAGTAAATATGCTTTCAGCTTCTGCAAATGAAATTCAAGTTTTAATGGACAATATTGCACATTCAACACAAGAGCAGTCAGAAGCTTCACAGCAAATATCAGAGAGCATATTTGAAGTTTCCCAAGAAGCTGATAAAAATGACAAACAAACAGATGATATTATGAACTTACTTGATAATTTAACATCTGTTATTGAAGGACAGCGTGCATTACTAGCTGAGCAAGATATAGAAAATAAAGTTGTTATTTTGGCGCAGGCTGACCACGCCCTATGGAAAAAGAAAATTGTAGATTATGAAATGGGGCGTATTGATTTGGACCTTGCCACCATTGGCGATCATACAACTTGCCGTCTAGGTAAATGGTACTATGAGGATGGTAAAAAGATGTTTGACAAAAATAACGATTTTAACGAAATGGAGCACCCGCATAAACTTGTACATAATTCGGCAAGTGATGCGATCAAACGGAGAAAAGATAACCCTAATGCAGATATCTCTGACTTAGTAAATTCGTTAGAAGAAGCGTCCTTTGATGTTATTTCTTCATTGCAAAAACTAGAAAATAAATAACTTCTACACGCCCATCAACTGACACTAAACTTGCTTTTTATGTACTTACACAGAAGCAAGTTTGGTGTTTATTATTACCGCTATACTGTCCCGCGCGGCACCCACTGGCACCCCCCATCAATTAAACGTACATTGTAAATACATGGTTAATTTTAAGCTATTTTATACTTTTCAATGCGTTACTATTTTTTTTGTTAAATTTTTGTAATAGATAGTATATTATATAAAGTAAGTTTAATAATTATATGTATCTGATATATATGTTGTATTGAATGTAAAAGGGCATGGTAAATAAAATGGGCAGGATTTTAGGTTTGGGTTTAGGTGAATATGTAGAAAATGGCTTTGGTTTTTATAGTTGTCGTCAAGTTTTAACACGTTTTGTTTTGAAATTTTCATGGCTTTTCATGTTTGTATTTGTAGTAAATAGTGCCTATGGTGCATGCACTGGACCTGCGGGTATTAATGGCTCTATTCAATACAGCTATACCGATAATGTTTTACAGTTTTGTGATGGTGCAAATTGGATTGATATGGGTAACAGTGCGCCCCTTGCAACAGGTACAGCATGTACATCTCCAGCGTCCCCAGAAGGCTCCTTAGAATATAATGTCACAACGAATACTTATCAATTTTGCAATGGTGATAATTGGGAAAATGTAAGCGGCAACACTTATGTTGCAGCAGGCAGTGGAGGATGCTCTACTCCTGCTCATGTAGAATCTACCATAGAATATAATACCACTTTAGATATTATGCAATTTTGTAATGGCGATACTTGGATAGATGCCTTAAATGCTAAGCTAAACTATTTTGTGGCTACTTCGGCTACCTTCCAAGGTAGTGCTCTAGGTGGTTTATCAGGTGCTAATACTAAGTGTGAAACTGAGTTAACGTCCAGGGATTGGAAAGGCAAACCTGCTGGATACCCTACAGGGTATACTACTAAGGCATGGCTGTGTGACAATACGACATGTAACAATTTAGAAGCAAATACTGAATACACATTCGCAAAAGCATTTTCTACAACTATTGGTGGTGCCACATTTACGACAGATGTAAACGGTACGGGGCCTGGTAACTATGACGATTGGAGTGATGGAGACCATTTTAGCAATCCAATTGTGTATTGGACAGGAAAGGGGGCGGTTGGTGCCCATGACCGTTGGAATACAACAGGCGCGTCTGGATACACTTGCGGCAACTGGGCCTCTACATCCGGTAGTGGATATGTAGGTTTTCCAGCTTCAAGTCGCACAGATAGGAGAAGATGGGGTGGGATAACTGCTACCTGTACGAATAGTAACTCTCTTATTTGCATGGTAAATCCTAACTAATCCTTAACACCGTATATTTTTAAAACCTCTGACGGTAAAGGCTTTATTGTTTGTGTTAAATTTATGGTATTATTATTTTAATAAATTGGCAAAAGATTGATAGGGAGATTCCTTCAAGTCTTATATGTCACTCTCAATCGGTACTATTGTATATGATGTAGGATGTTTGTATTTAATTTTTGTACGACAAAAAGTTCTAACTTCTTTAGATACCGCCATTATTATAGCGCTATATTGAATGGTTTTGACAAACCCATTTCTTCATGTGTAAGCTTGTGAATAAGGCTTGTTGCCTGTGCATAAATAAATGTTATCGTTTGTATAAATTAGTTATATTTTACTTATAACCGTGCAGGGTAAATAATAAAATAACAACAACTAAGGAGTTAGGAAACAACAATGAACCAATGCCCAATAACAGGCGCTTCAGCTCAACACGCTGCAGGCGGCGGACAAGGCAATAAAGACTGGTGGCCCAATCAATTAAACTTGAAAATTTTACATCAGCATTCAAGCTTGTCTAGCCCTTTGAGCCCAAATTTTAATTATGCAGAGTCCTTTAAATCACTAAATTTAGATGATGTTAAAAAAGACATATATAGCCTTTTAAAAGATTCTAAAGATTGGTGGCCTGCGGACTATGGACACTATGGTCCCTTTATGATTCGAATGGCGTGGCACAGCGCAGGTACTTACCGAACAAGTGACGGTCGTGGCGGTGCTAATACAGGTAACCAACGCTTTGCACCTCTAAACAGCTGGCCTGATAATGGTAACCTAGACAAAGCACGTCGTTTACTTTGGCCTATTAAGCAAAAGTACGGCAACAAACTTTCTTGGGCAGACTTGTTTATTTTAGCAGGGAACTGTTCGTTAGAAGACATGGGGCTTAAAACATTTGGTTTTGCTGGTGGTCGATGCGATATTTGGGAACCAGAAGAAGATGTTTACTGGGGGAATGAAGCCCAGTGGCTTGGTGACAAACGCTACGAAGGTGAACGTGAATTAGAGCCAACGCTTGCAGCTGTACAAATGGGACTCATTTATGTAAACCCAGAAGGTCCTAATGGAAATCCTGATCCGATTGCGTCTGCACATGATATCCGTGAGACATTTGCACGCATGGCGATGAATGACGAAGAAACTGTTGCTTTAGTGGCAGGCGGACATACTTTTGGTAAGTGCCATGGCGCGGCACCCGATAGTAATTTAGAGCGTGAACCAGAAGCTGCGAATATTGAAATGCAAGGACTGGGTTGGAAAAACAACTTTAAAAGTGGTAAAGGCGAGCACACCATTACGAGTGGTATTGAAGGTGCTTGGAATTCCACACCAACAAAGTGGGATAATAATTATTTTGAAACGCTATTTGGCTATGAGTGGAAGTTGGTTAAAAGCCCCGCAGGTGCAAATCAATGGATACCGACCGACGAAGCAGCTGCCACAACGGTTGCTGATGCACACAATCCAAACAAAACACATGCACCAATGATGACAACGGCGGACTTAGCCTTAAAAGAAGACCCAATTTATAAAAAAATATCGCTTAAATATAAAGAAGATCCTTCAGCCTTTGCAGATGCTTTTGCACGTGCTTGGTTTAAATTGACACACCGTGATATGGGGCCTCGTTCTCGTTATTTAGGTAAGGAAGTTCCAAATGAAGAACTTATTTGGCAAGACCCAATTCCTGTAGGTCAAAAATTAAGCGATGCTGATGTGAAAGAGCTAAAGGATAAAATTGCATCGAGTGTTCTTTCTATTGCAGAAATGACATCAGTTGCATGGGCTTCAGCATCTACTTATAGAGGGTCTGATATGCGCGGTGGTGCGAATGGTGCACGTATTCGTCTAAGCCCTCAAAAAGACTGGGAAGTAAACGAACCTGCCAAGCTACAAAAAGTTTTATCTGTGCTCGAAGGTATTCAAAAATCTTGCACTCATGACGTGTCGATGGCTGATTTAATTGTTTTGGCTGGTAATGTAGGTGTAGAAAAAGCTGCTAAAAATGCAGGGTACAATGTGTCCGTGCCATTTACAAGTGGGCGCGGAGATGCAACGCAAAAGCAGACTGATATTGAATCATTTGATGTGCTTCAACCGCAGGCTGATGGGTTCCGTAACTATCATCCTGTGCAGTTTACAGTGACACAAGAAGAAATGCTTATTGATAAAGCACAGTTATTAACACTGACAGCACCCGAATTGACAGTTTTAATAGGTGGTTTGCGTCAGCTTGGTGTGAATTATAACCAAAGCAAGCTTGGCGTGCTATCAACTAACCCTGAGACACTAAATAATGACTTCTATAAAAACCTATTAAGCAGCGAGACTGTATGGGAAGCTGTTGATGAATCGGCACAGGAATTTGTTGGTAAATCACGTGCTTCTGGTCAGGTTATGTGGCATGCATCACGTGCTGATTTGGTCTTTGGTTCTAACTCTCAACTTAGAGCTTTAGCTGAAGTTTATGGGTGTGACGATGCTTCACCTAACTTTGTAGAAGCTTTTGTGAAAGTATGGACAAAAGTCATGAATTTAGATCGCTTTGATGTGAAATAAACGATGGTTCAAGAGAAAAAGCACCCCTTTATTGGGGTGCTTTTTTTTGTGGAAATAAATTGATGGTTGTAAGATTGACTTTGTCGTAAATAAAACGGCTTGGTTAAGTTTAAAATTAAAACATTAAAAAGTGGTTGAAGCTGAATGGAAACCTTTAATAAAACCGTGTTTATTGCCGACCTATAGGCGTCATATAAGGCTAATATAGTGCAAGGTATAATGTATGCTTTTTGATTAAAATTTATGTATTTACGCTGTTTTATATACCTTTAAAGCATGTTTAATTGAAAATATCGTCAAACATTTAGATAATAAGTGTATGAAAAAAATTATAAGAATTACTGCGCTGTTTTTAATGTGTACCTGCATGGGCCATGCGTGGGCAGATGTACCTAAATATGGATTCACGCCAAATAATTTATATCCTTTATGGAATAACATAAATATCGTTATTGAGAAGATAGCTCTTTTATACCCCCCTGAAGTACAAACTGAATTTAGTAAAATAGAAGTTGAAATGTATGCTGGTAAAAGCCCTTCTGATGTGCTTATGAATGCAAATAACTTTGTAAAAATATTTAACACGTTTTTATTTGAGCATAACATGCCCTCTATAAACTTATATGATTTTGACATGCTTAATAGAGCTGAAATTACGCCAAGTGAGGTTTATATCTACTCTGGAGAAGTTTTAGACAAGGCTGTGAAGGCTTTATTAGATATAGAAAATAAATATAAGGTGCAAGAATTTTATAAAATTATTCATGTCATGAATAAAGCGCCTAGTGATGTTTACGGTTTAACTGAACTTGCTAAAAATAGAATGAACCTTTTATTACAGTCTGCCCTTATAACGAAAGTACCTTAAATGTTAAATCTTAAGTCATTTAGCCATGTTATTACAGCCATTATACTGTTTGTTATGTTTATACTCTGCGTGTCTATTTTTTATATAAATTCTCGTACGGAGTACTTGCATCAAGAGTGGAAAAGCTTTGATAGCAGTACTTTGTCTAAAATTACACTTATTAACGAAATAAAAGATAATATTGGTTATGGTGGCATGATCCATAGATTTAAAAACTATCTGCTGCGTAAAGATAGAAATTTACTTTTGGGTGCTTATACATTTAATCGACTTTTAGGTGTTAATATTGCCAAGTATAGAGCCTTGGGTGTGGATTATTTAGAAAGTAGTGCTTTACAAGAAATTGAAAGTATAATGTTAGAGTATCGTTCTAAAATGCCTATTTTAGAAAACTTAGTATATGAGGGTTATACTGCCGAAGAAATTGACCCTTTTGTAAAGGTGGATGATCAACCTGCTTTGTCTTCATTGAATACTTTAAAAAAATACATTCAGAACAAAAGAGGAGAGGCGCGCTCAATCATAGATGCGGAAATTACCGAATTACGAGAAATGTTTCATTATTTATCCATATTTATAATTTCGTTGATGATTTTAATGGCCTTCTTATTTATATATTTTAGCTATTATAAATTGTTAAACCCACTGCTTGCCATAAACAAAGTTATGTCTGCAATATCTAATGGTAGCCTTAATGTTGAAATTCCATTTACAGCAAAAGGGGATGAATTAGGAGAAATGGCGTCTTCTATTGAAATTTTCTTAAATAACACTAAAGAATTAGAAAAAAAGAAAATTGAAATTGAACTATATATTGAAGAGCTTAAAGAAAAGCAAAGCTTGTTAGAGGTTGAGGTAAAAAAGGCCAACAGTGCAAATCAACTAAAAGACGATTTCCTGGCGACAATGAGCCATGAAATAAGAACGCCCATGAACGGTATTATAGGTACTGCGGAACTTTTACTTTCTAATAAACACGGTGAAAAAGAAGACAGACAACTTAAAGTTATTTTAAAATCTTCAGAAAACTTACTACGCCTAATTAACGAAATTTTAGACTTTTCTAAAATTGAATCGGGGCATCTTAATTTAGAAGAAGTTTCATTGGATATTGTGGATGTGGTTGAAGGTGTAAGTGATATGGTTTCACCTTATGCGCGCAGTAAAAACATAGACTTTATGTTACGTATAAATAAAAGCCTAAATAGCTATTATTTAGGTGACCCTGTTCGCTTTGCTCAAATTGTTGCAAATCTAGCCAATAATGCGATTAAATTTACAGATTCTGGTTATGTATTAATAGATATCATGCGTGATGAAAGCGTGATGGCTTTGCCAGGATATGAAGCTCTAAGGATTGAAATTAAAGATACTGGGGTTGGCGTTGCTAAAGAAGCGCAAGAAAAAATATTTGATAGGTTTAATCAAGCAGATAATTCCACCACGCGTAAATATGGCGGTACTGGGCTTGGTTTAAGCATATGCCAAAGACTTGTTTCATTTATGCGTGGACGCATTGGTGTTGAAAGTTCACCTGGACGCGGTTCAACATTCTGGTTTACTTGTGTGTTACCAATAGATGAAACAAAAAATGCACAATCTCATGAGATAGATGGTTACAAAATCCCTGAAAATATGCATGCATTTATTGTGGATGATATTGAAGTGAATAGGCATATAATTAGAGAGCAACTTTCTTCTATGGGCCTTCGTTCATCATCGTTTTCAAGTGCTGTCGAAGCTTTGTCTGTATTAAAAGATGATAAGAATACAGATAAGGTTGATTTGATTATTTCTGACTTTAATATGCCTTTTATGAATGGTGCAGATTTTTGTAGTGCCGTAAAGTCTGACCCAAATCTTAGAGATACCCCCTTCATGATTTTAACGTCGTCGGACGGTAACTCAGCAATTGAATCTATAGAAGATTCAGGAGTGGATGCATGGTTAAATAAGCCTTTGTATAAAAAAGATTTAGAAAAGATTATAAAAAAGATTATAAAAGTTTCTAACCATCAAGAAACGATTGTGCATAATAAAAATATGGAACAACTCATTTCTGGTATAAAAATTTTGGTGGTTGAGGATAATAAGGTAAACAGAAATATTGCAGTGGAAATGCTTAATAAGTTAAACGTAGAAAGTGTTTCAGCTGTGGACGGTGTAGACGCCTTAAAAGTATTGAAAAAACAAAAAGATTTTGATCTGATATTTATGGATTGTCATATGCCGCGCATGGATGGATTTGAGGCAACTGCGCAAATTTGTAAAATGAAGAGAAATGGTGAATTACCTGAAATTCCTATTATTGCGTTAACGGCTAATGCTATGAAAGGCGATGACCAGGTTTGCTTTGACGCTGGTATGGACGATTATATTTCAAAACCCATAAGGCAAGTACACCTTAAAGATATTATTTTAAAGTGGGCGTCGAAAGACAATTTAGAGAGTTTTGTAGAACCTTCTGAACTCTCAAAAAACGATGGGAGTTCAGTTGCAGAGCCAAAAGTGAATATAGGTGGAGGCTTTATTTTAGATAAAAACATTTTTTCTGGTGTGAAGGATATTATGGGCGACGATTTTGATTCGATTGTTGAACATTATATTTTAGATGCAGATGAATGTATTGAAAAGATATTGCAATGCAGGGGTGTGAACGACAAAGGCGGTATTATAAGTTGTGCACATAAACTTAAATCCTCTAGTCAGCAGTTGGGATTGCTATATTTAGGCGCACAAATGGAAAGGCTTGAAAAAGCATTTAAATCAACAGATAATCCTAAAGATACGGTAGAAAGTTTAATGCAAGAGTTTGAGTCTTTGGAGGAGTCTTTAAATGCAACAAAGTCAGAAATACGGACATTTATTTCGACCTCATTGTAAATTTATTGCCATTGAATTTTAATATTTACAAAAGCTTGTGCCACTTTGAAGGGGGATACTTCATTTTATGGTTGGCTTTTAAATTATAAATCTGCAATTATGTGGTTACTAATTAAAGAAGATAGGATTTTTTAAATGCCTGATAAGATTGTACTCGGTTCGGAAGAGTGGTGCTCGTTGCCTGATTTAGGTTTAGAAGCAGTAAAGGCTCGAATTGACAGTGGTGCCGCAACATCTAGTTTGCATGCATATAATCAAGAGGTTGTTAGGGAAGATGGTAAGGACTATGTTTATTTTGACGTTCACCCTATTGTTAATAACCGTAGTATACACAGACGTTGCAAGGCTCTTTTACTAGAGCAGCGTATGGTTAAAAGTTCTAATGGCCACAAGGATCTTAGATATGTGGTGCAAACGACCTTGGGTATTGGTTCTGAGTCATGGGATATCGAACTAACACTCACGAACCGCGACTCTATGGGTTTTCGTATGCTTTTAGGGCGTCAAGCTATGGAAGGGCGTATTATTGTTGACCCTGAAGGTAAATGCCTTCTTAAAAAATATACAACTAAAGAGCTATTAACACTTTATAAAGATCACACTATTGAGAAGTCTGGTCTTAAAATTGTACTTTTAGCAAGTAACCCAGACCTCTACTCAAATAAGCGTATTATGGAAGCTGGAGAAGCACGTGGCCATGAAATGACTTTTGTGAATGTGCGCCATACCTATATGCACATCAATGCACGCAGACCTGCTATCCATTACCTAGATGGTATGGATCTTACAGATGTAGATGCTATTATCCCAAGGCTTAAACCTTCAGTCACTTTTTATGGGTGTGCTGTCACAAGGCAATATGAAGCTTCGGGCGTATTGTGTTTAAACACAGCGGAAGCTATTACTTGTTCTCGAGATAAATTAAAAGCGCTTCAAATCCTTTCAAGTAAAGGCATTGATATGCCTTCTACAGGGTTTGCAAATTCGCCTCAAAACACAAAAGACCTTATTAAATTAGTAGGTGGTGCACCTTTGGTGATTAAATTACTTGAGGGTACGCAAGGTCGCGGTGTTATTTTGGCGGAAACGGCAAAAGCAGCTGAAAACCTTATCAACGGTTTTAAGAGCTTAAACGCCAACTTCTTGGTACAAGAATTTATCAAAGAATCGGCAGGGGTTGATTTGCGTTGTTTTGTTATTGATGGTCGGGTGGTAGCCGCTATGGAGCGCCGTTCTGTCGATGGTGACTTTAGAGCTAACATTCACCTTGGTGGCTTAGCCCTTGAGACCAAGCTAACTAAAGAAGAAAAGAAAATGGCTATCGCTGCGACTAAAATTTTAGGTTTAAGTGTTGCAGGTGTTGATATTCTAAGGTCAAATTCTGGGCCACGTATTTTGGAGGTGAACTCATCTCCAGGCCTAGAGGGTATTGAACGTGCCTCTGGTAAAGATGTGGCTTCTTTAATGATAGATGCTATTGAAAAGAATTTCGGTAACATGAAGCCTAAAAATAAAAAAGTAAAACTATTAAACGCATAGTTGCATAGTTTTTATAAAAAGCTCTTTGCGTAAAAGTAAGGAGCTTTTTTTTACGCCATATTCCAATTATGCTGCACCATGAATCATTTCTTTTATCTTCTCTAATGTGATGGGCTTTGTGAAATAATCGTCCATGCCTGCTTCTGCACATAGTTTTTGGTGTTCTTTTAGAGCGTTGGCTGTCAGGGCGATGATTTTTGTTTTCTTTAGGTTGTTTTCTAATTCGTAGTGGCGAATTTTCTTGGTGGTATCTACGCCGTCTAGAATAGGCATTTGCATGTCCATAAGCACAAGGTCAAATTTATGTTGTTTAAAAGTGTCAAAGGCAATGGCGCCGTTTTCAACAATGACAGTATCATGCCCCATTTTTTTCAATATTTTCTCCATGAGCATCTGATTTACGATGTCATCTTCCGCAATTAAAATTTCCAATTTTTCAGAATTACTTACTTTATGTAAATGTGTGAGGCGATGCACCTGAGTTTCTGTGGTGATAATATCTTTCGATAAAAGGGTTTTATCCGTTAAGAGTAGTCTTTCTAAAAGCTCTTTCAAAGCATCAAAATAAAACGGACGATTTATATAAGCCTTAATATTCAATTTGTTTAATTTTTGGGTGTTTACCGTTGTGTGGTAGGGCGATGTTAAGATGATAGATGCCTTTGTGGTCTCATATAGTTTTTTTAAAGACGGTGTATCATTTTCCATTTCTCGAGACTCAATAAATATAAAGTTAGGTTCTTTGTTGTTTTGAATATTTGCCAAGGCATCTAGCGTTGACTTGAAAACGGTTGCGTTTATTTTAAGGAATATAAGTTGATCGCGTAAAATATCTGCGCTTATAAGGTCCTTGTTAATAATAAAAACTTTTTTGTATTCAAGCACTTTAGATACGCCGTAATTTGTTTCAGTTTCTTCATATTCCAGAGATAAACTTAGGCTAAATTCAGAGCCTTCGCCTACAGTGCTTTTTACGGTAAGTGTGCCAGCCATCAGTTTACAAAGTTCTGCGCAAATGGCTAAGCCGAGGCCTGTGCCACCATAGTTTTTGGTTGTTGTGCTGTCAGCTTGAGAAAATCTTTGGAATATATATTCTTGCTGCTTAGGGGGTATACCTATCCCCGTATCTATAATGCTAAATTTGTAAACGCCACGGTTAAACTTAACTTCAATAAGCACATATCCCTTAGACGTGAATTTTATCGCGTTGCTAATGAGGTTTACAAGTATTTGACGCAAGCGCACAGGGTCACATGTTACAATGCGTGGAATGCTAGGCTCAAGGCTAATATTAAGCATAACGCCCTTTTTAAGCGCAATACCGTTGAAGGTATGAATAATATCAATAATAAGGTCCTCGATATTTATTTGAGAAGGCTCTAAAACAAGCTCATCAGCCTCTATTTTAGCAATGTCAAGAACGTCATTTATAATGGCCAGTAAACTTTTAGACGACCTTTCTATAATATTGGCCAGCTCTTTTTGTTGTGGTGCTAAGTTCATAGAAAGTAAAAGCTCTGAAGTGCCAATAACACCATTTAAAGGTGTTCGGATTTCATGACTCATATTCGCAAGGAAATCTGTTTTTACTTCGTTGGCATGCTCTGCTATATATCTTGCTTGAACAAGGTTTTCATTGCGCTCTTCAATAATTGAAAGCATGTCATTAAAGCCGTCGATTAAAATAGTCGTTTCATCTTCTGCATCTAAATTACTTTTTTCTGCACGTAAATTATAGGCGCCTGTTAATGAAACATTGCGTACGAGTTTTGCAAGGGACCGAATGGGGGTTGTAATGGTTCTTTGTAAATTTGAGGCAAGGTGATAGGCGATGCTCATAGCGAGTATAAAAATAAATGCGCTGACAAAACTAATTTTCCCTAGATATACATAAATATCATTCAGGGATGCCGTTAGGGTTAAAATGCCAATGTGTTCCCCAAATGATAAGACGGGTTCGACCACGGTCGTTTCTAATAATGACTGGGTAATTTGTTTGCTTTCAAAAGAAGGCATGCATTTATTTACATCATTCTTTTGGTATGAGGAAAATAAATGGTTTTTGTCGTCATAAAGGCAGGACGATAAAATTGTGGCGTTGAGCGTGAACGCTAAAAATATTTCGTTTGAAGTTATGTTGTCTAAGAATTCTAAAGACGAAGCTTGCTGAAAAGCAACGCTTTTGGCAGTGACAGAAAGGTCGTGTTTAAGCTTGTCCTGATTAAAATAAACCGAGCCTAAAATCTGAAAAAAACTTGCTAATATAAGTGTGAAGGCGCTAATGCTCAGAATGATAATAATAAGTCTTTTTTTAATAGATATAATTTTTTTATTGTTCATTCTACCACTTTCGCAACACGTAAAAGTCTAGAGTTGGCTTTAAGTTTATATTTTTTTAATTTATTTCTGTTTATAATAATAGATATTTTATCTTCTTGGTGTTGAAGTTCAACGCAACCTATTTGGCTAAAACCCTTGGTATCGCTTACTGTGAGTATATGATTTTTTATGAGGTGTTTTTTATGAGTTTTTATAATATTTTTAGCATTTGCTGGTATAGCTATATATAGCATGTGACACATCTTTATAGTCTCAATATCGAGGTTATCACTGGGCGTAATAAATGATACGGATATTTCCAGATCTCGGTTTTTTGATTTTAATTTAATATATTCAAAAGCGTCTCCAAATGTGTTCGAGCCTAGTATGCATAGATTTTTCACTGCCGAAATTTTACTTTTTGGCCAAGAAATATAGTTTAAAAGATTGTATAAAAAAATAGCTTTGACTTGCTCTGTGTTATCTTCTGATAAGGCTGCTTTGGGTGATGCAATAAAAAATGAAACAAGTGCCAATATTAGAAGCATTCTTGTGTTTGGTATAAGCTTTGATATACGCCAACTAAGCATTTGTTTATTCTATATCCATTATGTTTTTACCTGCATTTATGGTGTCATTTTGTACTATTTTTGTAAAATTAAGAAAGGTTTTGGTGTTGTTAAGTGTTTGCTTTGTATGGAGTTGTTATTTGGATTGGGCAAGAAAATATGATGTTATACATGTATTACCTAAGGAACTTGTGACTTGAATATAAAAAAGAGGTGTTTGAAACACCTCTTTTTTGTTCGTTATGAGTAAGCACGCTTTGGTAAAACCGAAGCAATGATCACTGTAACAGAAATAACTGTAACAGCAATTGCGCTAAACGCTGGAATACAAGTTAACATCAAAACAGAAATAAGTAGAAATGTAGTGAATAGCTTGGCCATAGCGAATAGGGCACTTTTTGTGCTAAAAAATGTAAAGAGTGAGTATAAAGCAAACACAACAACAATAACAGTTATAGCAATAGGGTATAATAAAGACATGGTATGTCTCCTTGGAAAAAGGTAAGAAAAATAGTTTCTAATTACTTATAAAGGAGCGCATTATTTCTAAAACTGACAATGGTGTACTTATTTTATAATGTTAAGTTCTTTAAGTTTGTTACGTAGATATTCTATGCGTGTATGGTTGGCGCCTAGGTCAGAATATCCAATGCGAGATGATGAGCGTATGTCGATAGTCCCGCCCGTTTTTCTCATAACCACATCGTCGGTAAAACGAAATATTTTACTTGTAAACTCAGCGTGGAGGTTATTTGCATCGCTTTTAACAATATGCGTACGGGGAAGGCTTTGGATAGTTTCTATAAGTTTATTCCACCCTGTTTTATCGTCGATTAAAGTGTAGGGGATAACTTGCTTGTTAGCTTGAGTTGTTAGGGTTGAAACGCAGTTGGGTGAAGAAGGGCATGCTGTTTCTACACTTAGGTTTAAAGGGGCACGGCCATAACAGCCTGTAAGTGTGCACAGACAAAGGGAAAGGAGTGCTATTTTAGGAATCATAGTATGGGTTTAACCTTATATTTATGAGTTTTTTATGGTGTTTTACCTGATTCAAAAAGTATACCCTTTTGTAAGTTTTTTTGCCATGAAAGATAAGTTAAATGCATGCAAATCTAAGTAAGTTTGCCCCCTAATATATTGAGAGTGTGTTTAAACAGCATAAACTGGAGGCCGTTATGATGTGAAATAGGTGAGTTTTTCTTGCGGATAGGGTTGTTTTGGGGTAAATTCAAAGGTCAAATAACAAGAGGACGTAATATGGCTGTCAAACCTGCCACGAAAAAGAAGTTTAACTTGGTTAAATCTCTTCATAATAAATTCACCAAAGAAGACCTTCTAGAGAAATACGAAACAATGATAACATTGCGCCGTTTTCAAGAAAAGGTGGGCGGTATGTACCAGCAAGGTTTGATGGGTGGTTTTTGTCATTTATATATTGGTCAAGAGGCTGTTGTTACAGGTGCAAAGGCTGCGTCTAAAGAAGGTGACGACTTTATCACAACTTATCGCTGTCATGCACATGCGGCTATTTGCGGCATTCCTATGGAAGAAATTATTGCGGAACTTATGGGGCGTAGTACAGGAATTTCTAAGGGTAAAGGTGGTTCTATGCACATGTTTGACCCCGAAAAACATTTCTGGGGTGGCCATGGTATTGTGGGTGGTAACGTGCCTTTGGCAACAGGTATGGCGTTTGCGGCTAAATACCGCGGTGAAGACCGTGTGACGATGGCTTTCTTTGGTGACGGTGCGTCTGACTCTGGTGCTATGTTTGAGTCATTCAACATGGCAGCGCTCTGGAAACTACCAGTTCTTTATGTTATCGAAAATAATCATTATTCCATGGGTACAGCGAAAGACCGCCATGCTGCGGGCGACCTGTACAAGCGTGGTGAGCCATTTGGCATTCCAGGCAAAAAGGTTGATGGCATGGACTTCTTTGCTGTGTATGAAGCGGTGAGCGAAGCTTGCGAACATATCCGTAGCGGTAAAGGGCCAATGTTATTGGAAATGGATACCTATCGTTACAAAGGGCATTCTTTGTCAGACCCTGGTAAATACCGCACCCGTGAAGAGGTGGACTGTGTTAAAGACGAACGTGACCCAATTATGCAGCTTGGTAAAACTTTAACAAAGGACTATAAGGTTAAAGATGAAGAGCTTAAAGCGCTTGATAAAAAAGCGAAAGAAAAAGTAGCACAAGCTGTAGAAATTGCAATGAAGGCGCCTGCTGCTGATATGAGCGAGCTTTACACAGACGTTTGCCAAGAAAATGATGAGGGGTAACGGATATGAAAATGATTAGACAAACGTATCGTGATGCTCTACGTGATGGTATGAGCGAAGAAATGCGCCGTAATGAAGAAGTTTACCTGATAGGTGAAGAGGTTGCGCAATATCAAGGCGCTTATAAATGTTCTGCGGGTATGTTACAAGAATTTGGCGCAAAGCGTGTGATTGACTCACCGATTACAGAACTAGGTTTTACAGGTATGGCTGTGGGTTCTGCTTTTATGGGCATGCGTCCAATTGTGGAATACATGTCTTGGAGTTTTGCCCTTCTTTCTTCTGACCAAATTATGAATAGCGCGGCTAAAACTTATTATATGAGCGGCGGTAAAGTGGCTTGTCCTATCGTTTTTCGTGGTATCAATGGCTTGGGTAAAATGGTTGCGGCTCAGCATAGCCATGACTACACAAACATGTACGCCAACTGCCCTGGTTTAAAAGTGGTTTGCCCTGTTACACCAGCCGATGCAAAAGGCTTAATTAAAGCCGCTGTGCGTGACAATGCGCCAGTACTTATTATGGAAAATGAACGTCTGTACGGTACAGAAGGTGATGTGCCAGAAGGTGACGATGTTTTGGTTGAAATTGGTAAGGCACGCCTTGTTAAAGAAGGTGGCGATATTACATTGATCGGTTATTCGATGTCTGTGCCTGAGTGTGAAAAAGCGGCCGAAATTCTTGAAAAAGAAGGTATTCAAGCGGAGGTTATTGACCTGCGCTCTATCCGCCCGCTTGATAAAGCGGCTATTGCCAAGTCTATTAAAAAAACAAACCGTGCCATTGTGGTAGAGGAAGGTTACAGTTTTGCGGGCATTGCTTCTGAAATTATGGCGGTTATTTCTGAAGAATCATTTGATGATTTAGATGCACCTGTAAAGCGTTTGTCATTGGCCGATATACCAATTCCTTATGCTGATAATTTAGAGCAAGCTTCTATTGCAAAAGCAGATGATATTGTACGTGCCGCAAAAGAAATTTGCTTAAAATAAAAAAACAGGGGTTTAAAATCTTTATGGAATATTCACCATATGTGACATGGTTTGAAAAAACAGCGACAAAGCGCCCTGTTTTTGACAGCTTAAAAGAAGATATTACCTGTGATATTTGTATTGTGGGTGGTGCTTTTACAGGTATTTCTGCCGCATTATATGGTGCCGAAAAAAAACAAGATGTTGTTCTTATTGAAGCCTCAAAAATAGGTTATGGTTGCACAGGGCGCGGGGGCGGTCTGATTGAAAGCGGTTTAAACACAACGCTTGATGACCTCTCAGACTTTTTAGGGCGTATGACAGCGCATGACTTTTGGAATTCAACCATTGATGCCCGTGACAGTATTGTGAGCACCATTGAAAAATACAAAATTGACTGTGGTTATTCAAAAGGGCTTACAAAAATAAGCCGTAATGATTTTAAAGCGGTTGAATCTGCGAGCAATGCGACTTACTTCACCAACCATTTTGAAAATGAATATATCGACTTTTTAACGGCCGATGCTGTAAAGTCAGTCTTTAATATGCCTTCCGCTAAGTTTGGTTTACGTTATGCGAATGCTGGTTCATTTAATCCGCTTTCGTATTTGTTTGGCGCAGCGAAAGCGGCGGTTGAAAATAATGCCCGTATATATGAAGATTCTCCTGTTGTTTCTATTTCAGAAGGTGATGAAATTATTGTGCGTACAGAAAATGGTACGGTAAAGTGTAAAAGTTTGATTGTTTGCGGTAACGCTTACATGGGGGAAGAGCATTCACCTGAAAAAACACGCACTGTAAGCACGGATTATTTCCAAATTGTTACCAAACCTATTGATGCGGGTATTTTAGATGCTGTATCACCAAGCCGTGAAACGGTTATAGGGCGTGGTACTTTAGGCTCATATATTCAGTTTACTGAAGATAATCGCATTATTTTTGGTGGGCCTGACTATTTATCTCTAAAAGATAAAGAAAAATATGCCGAGGTGAAGTTGAAAAAATTGATGAAGCTTCTCCCCGAATTAAAGGGACACATAGAAGCTGATTATTTATGGACAGGTCCTGTGGGCGTGCCGATGAATTATGTACCGATATTTTCTAAAAAATATACCAATCACTATATTGCGCATGGCTTTAATGGGCATGGCGTATCTGTTTCTTGCTTTGGGGGGCACGTGCTTGTGGACGCCGTCCTTGGCGAAGATAAAATTTTTGACATATATGCGCGTATTAGGCCTGTGAATTTGCCTAAGATTGCACACCATGCTATAGCGAAATTAACATTAATATACTACCGTCTAAGTAGTAAGCCGTTTAACGGGTAACAGATAAATAAAAGGTTAAAACAATGCCAATCGATATTTTAATGCCACAACTTTCTCCAACAATGTCTGAAGGACGTCTTTCAAATTGGCGTGTGAAAGAAGGGGATGTTGTTTCTTCTGGAGATATTTTAGCAGAAGTAGAAACGGACAAAGCGACAATGGAAGTTGAAGCTTCAGAAGATGGTGTGGTGCATCAAATTCTTGGTAAAGCAGGGACTGATATTCAAGTTGGTATGCCAATTGCTGTTTTGCGTGAAGAAGATGAAACGGTTGAAAAGGGCTACAAACCAACACCTATGACGATGGAAGTCGAAGGTGACGATGCTGAAGAGGAAACAGAGACCACAGCGGCACCAAAGGCTGCATCGGCCAGCACAAAAACAGTGGTTAAAAACGCCAAGCTTGCGCCACAAGTGCCAGAGCTTAAAGACGGTAAGGGTGATATAAAAATAAGCCCAGTTGCCAAGCGTTTGGCACAGCAGAATAATATCGACTTATCACGTCTTCAAGGGACGGGTCCAAAAGGACGTATCGTTAAAGAAGATGTTGAACAAGCACTTTTAGGCAGCGGTGCCAAGGTGATGCGCGCATCAGACACAAGGCAAACACATGCGCCAATGCGTAAAGCCATTGCCAACCGTTTAACGGAATCAAAACAAGACACACCGCACTTTTACTTAACAGCAAGTGTGAACATGAATGCGCTTTTGGATGCGCGTCAGCAATTGAATGAACGTGCGAACGGGCAATATAAATTGACTGTAAACGACTTTATTATTAAAGCGTGCGCTTTAGCGCTACGTGATAACCCCGATGCAAATGTTTCTTGGTATGACGACGCTTTAATCCAATATGGTAACGTAGATATGAGCATTGCAGTGGCGATTGAAGGTGGTCTTATTACACCGATTATTGAAAATGCTGACCAAAAAAGCATGGTTAAACTTTCAAATGAAATGAAGTCTCTAGCCGCACAAGCGCGTGCAGGTACACTTAAGCCAGAACAGTATCAAGGTGGTAACTTCTCGCTTTCAAACTTGGGTATGTACGGCGTTAAAGAATTTAAGGCGATTATTAACCCACCACAAGCGGCTATTTTGGCTGTAGGTGGTGCCGAAGAGCGTGTGATTGTGAAAGATGGACAAATTGAAGTCGCTTCTGTGATGGACGTTTCTTTGAGTGTTGACCACCGCGCTATTGATGGTGCTGTTGGTGCATTATTACTTAAATCTATCAAAGAAAATCTTGAAAACCCAATTGTGTTGGTTATGTAACTTATGCCTCAAGAGCTGTTAGATATTGTAGACGCTGATGATAACGTGATAGGGCAAATGCCTTTTAAAAAAGCACATGAAGCAGGCGCATTGCACCGTTTTACGCGTGTGTTGTTGCAAAATTCAAGAGGTGACTTTGTTTTGCAGGTGCGCGCGGCAGGCATCCCTGATGCGGGTAAAATTGACGCTCCAGGTGGGCATGTTCAGTCTGGTGAGGACTATTTAGAGGGTGCTGTGCGTGAATTGCAAGAAGAGATGGGCGTGTATGTTGAACCTGAAGCATTTACTTTGTTAGGGCGTATAGAAGACATGTCACGCTCACATATCGAAAATATGATCGGTAAAGCCTATGTCGCTGTGCATGACGGTCCTTACACAATTGAAGAAGAAGAGCTTACCGAAATTAAATTATTTAAAGCAGATGAAATTTTAGAACTCGTGCAGAAAAGTCCTGATAAAATATCTCCAAAACTCCTACAGTGTTTAAAACTATGGGAGCGTTTAAATGCCTAACATGCAAGACATTATAGATAAAAATGACAATGTTATTGGCACAAAACCAAGAGCAGACGTGCAGCCGGGTGAGTTGATACGTTTTGTACATGTTTATATTTTTGACGATAAAAATAACCTTGTTTTACAACAGCGTGGGGAAGGGCGTATGCGTCCAAACCTATTATGTGCTTCTGCTGGCGGTCATGTTGATGCGGGCGAAGGTTATGAAACTGCCGCACACCGTGAACTTAAAGAAGAGCTTGGCATAGAAACAGAACTTGAATTTGTTTGCGACTCATGGGGTGAATACGGTTTGTGCAAAGTGTTTAAAGGCATTTACACGGGCGTACTTTCCCCTTGCGAAGTTGAGGTTAAAAATGTGGGTAAATTCCCATTTCATGAAGTGGTTGAACTGCATCGACGTTATCCATTTGTTTTAAGTGATGGTTTTTACGACAGTTTTGCACGCTATGAAGAAGCCATTTATAAGCCACTTTCCTTGGTGAATGACGCAGATATTGAAATTGGTGGCTGTAAATATGATGATATGCGTAAAAATAAGCTGTTGGTACGCGTTGTGCATGTGTTAGTGCGTAATTCAAAGGGTGAATTTTTACTTCAGCACCGTAGTTTAAATGTGGCGGCTGCTAAATTACGTTTAGACAGTGCGGCTTCTGGGCATGTAGATGTGGGTGAAAGCTATAAAATAGCGGCCATGCGTGAAGCCAAAGAAGAGTTAGGCTTTGATGTTGACCTTACGAATGTCGAACCGTTTTTGTATGAAAAATTGTCGCACACACATAAGTTTTGCCAAGCATTTGCGGTAACATACGATGGCGACATTACATTTGAAAAAGATGAAATTGAAAACATTACATGGTTATGCATGGAAGATATAGATATGATGATTGAAAAAATGCCATTTATATTCACAAATTCATTCATAATCATTTACAATAAGTATAAAGAAACTTTAGGAGAATAGATCATGTCAAAAGTATCAAACGAATTTGATGTTGTGGTAATTGGTGGTGGACCTGGTGGTTATGTGGCTGCTATCCGTGCCTCTCAGCTTGGTTTGAATGTGGCTGTTATTGAAAGAGAAAACTTAGGTGGTATTTGCTTAAATTGGGGCTGTATTCCAACAAAAGCACTCCTTAAAGCTTCAGAAATTTATCACACAATCGAAAAAGCCGCAGAATTCGGTATTAAAACAAATGGCGCAACAATTGACGTTAAAAAATTGATTGAACGTAGCCGTGATGTGGCTGGTGGTTTAAGCAAGGGCGTTGGCTTTTTAATGAAAAAAAACAAGGTGACTGTGTTTGAAGGTAGCGCTAAATTTAAAGGTCCTAAGGCTGTAGAAGTATCATTAAATTCTGGCGAAAAAGAAACGGTTACTTTTAAAAATGCTATCATTGCAACGGGTGCACGTGCCCGTCAAATACCTGGTGTGTTGGAAGCGGATGGCGAAAATGTTTGGACTTATCGTGATGCGATGGTGCCAACTAAAATGCCAAAGTCATTATTGGTTATTGGTAGTGGCGCCATTGGTATCGAGTTTGCGAGTTTTTATAACACGCTTGGTTGTGACGTGCATGTGGTCGAGGCTATGGATCGTATTTTACCAGTAGAAGATGCTGACGTTTCAAAATTTGCCCAAAAATCTCTTGTAAAATCAGGTATGAAAATTGATACCTCTGCTAAAGTTTTAGGGTTAAAAGCAGGTAAAAACAATGTAGAAGTAACGCTGGAACTTAAAGGGAAAACATCTAAAGTGAAGTATGAAAAAGTACTTTTAGCGATTGGTGTGCAAGGTAATGTTGAAGGTTTAGGTTTAGAAGCGCTTGATGTGCGCCACGACCGCGGTATTATTGAAGTGGACAGCAATTATCGTACAAATATAGATGGTATTTATGCGATTGGGGATATTGTTGGGCGTCAGCAGTTGGCTCACGTTGCATCGCATGAAGGTATTATTTGTGCGGAAACCATTGCGGGTAAAAACCCGCATGTGATGAATTATGAAAACATTCCAGGCTGTACATACTGCACGCCACAAGTGGGTAGTGTGGGCTTAACAGAAGAAAAAGCCAAAGAGCGTGGCCTTAACATTAAGGTTGGACGTTTTGATTATGGCGCTAATGGTAAAGCTTTGGCCACAGGTGAGGCGGAAGGTTTTGTTAAAACCATTTTTGATGCAGAAAATGGTGAGCTTTTAGGTGCGCATATTGTAGGCGCAGAAGCGACTGAAATGATTACAACCTTTGTGCTTGGAAAGCACATGGAATGTACCGAAGAAGACCTTATAAACGCCTGCTTGCCACACCCAACATTATCTGAGATGATAGGTGAAAGTGTGCTAGACAGTCAAGGCCGCGTAATTAACGCATAAGCATAATATTTTTTTAATAAGGGTTCATTTAATGACTAAAATATGGAAATCTGTTCAAGGTTATAGTGCAAAACTAATTGGTGAAGATCGTGCTAAGGATTTTGTAGCGCTTTTAAAGGATTGTTGGAACGGTAAGGTTTTGTTGCATAAAGTTTTTTGGATTTACGGTGCTGCTGTTTCATTTGTGCTTTCTGTGTTGTTTGTTTTCCCTATGACGGTGACAGGTGGACGTTTAGGTCAGTCTTTGGCGCTGCTTGTTATCTCTCCTTATGTGGTTTGGGTTTTAAAGTCAATCTGGGCTAGTGTTGAAAACATTGAAAATGATGAATTTAAAGGTATTCCTAAAGTTTACTTATCACTTGCGGCTAAAGTGGCAGCTGTTTTAGGTGGGTTAAACTTCTTCCTTGCTTTATTTGGTTAATAATTAAGGCGTAAAATGCCGTTCATATAAAGCATTTACTTGCTTAAATCCCTTTGCTTTTGTAGAGTAATATTCTATACAAAATTTAAAGGGATTTTTCATGTCTAAGGTAGAAATTGTAATGGGTGAAACCGACACAAATAATCGTGATGAGGTACGTGCTGAACTTGAAGCTGCAGGTATTGATGCTTCTGGTGTCTCGAGCCTTGGTTATGAAAATATTGATAATGTGCATGTACCTATTTCGATGCGTCGTAAACCAACACGTGGAAACGGTGCAACACGTATCCGTGAACTTGATGATGGCTTGGACCTGCGCGCACCAAAACCTGATTGGTTGCGTGTTAAGGCGCCTCAATCACCTGAATATTTCAAGCTTAAAGCAAAGTTGAAGGAAAAAGGTCTTGTTACTGTATGTCAAGAAGCTGCATGCCCGAACATTGGTGATTGCTGGAGCTCTGGACACCTTACAACAATGATTTTAGGTGATACTTGCACACGTGGCTGTGCTTTTTGTAATATTAAAACAGGTCGTCCAAACCCTGTAAACCCAGACGAACCTAAACATTTGGCTGACATTGCTAAAGACTTAGAAGTAAAACACATGGTCATTACATCGGTAGACCGTGACGACCTAAAAGATGGCGGTGCTGAACATTGGGCAAAGTGTATTCGCGCAGTGAAAGATAATTCAAGCGCAACTGTTGAAATTTTAACGCCAGATTTTCGCCGCAAAGAAGACAGTATTGATATTGTTGCAGATGCCTTGCCAGACGTGTTTAACCATAATCTAGAAACTGTGCCGCGCTTATACAGGGAAGTGCGTCCAGGTGCGCGTTACTTTGGTTCATTGCGTTTGTTGCAACGCGTAAAAGAACGTCACCCCGAAATGTTTACGAAGTCAGGTCTTATGCTTGGGCTAGGTGAAGAACGCGATGAAGTGTTGCAAGTGATGGACGACATGCGCAGTGCAGGGGTTGAATTTTTAACGTTAGGACAATATTTAAGACCGTCTCAAGCGCATTACCCTGTTAAGGAATATGTAACGCCAGAACAATTTAAAGATTATGAAGAGCAAGCGAAGATGAAAGGTTTTCTTCTTGTGGCTTCAGGTCCTCTTGTGCGTTCAAGTTTCCACGCAGATCGCTACTTTGAAGATCTTGTGAAGGCACGTCAAAAAGGCGAACTATAAGTCTTTTTATCATTTAATAAGTAGAATATAGGTTTTAGGGCTTGTATTCTGCTTTTTCAGGTATATACTTCAATTTGTCTAAATGAGACATCTAAAACTTTTCTGACGGCTTTTTTTTTAAGCCACTCTATTCTATCCTTAAGGGGAAAATATGTGCAATTTACATAAAGTGAGCTCAGCTTTAAAGGTTGTAACTCTAAAAGGCGGTAAAACGCTAGATTTACCTAAAAATGCAGAGGTTTGCGATAAGTGTGAAGGGGTTAAAACTGTAACAAATCGTTCAGCTACCAGTTTTGGTAGCGTAAATGGTTACGCACATGCTCCTTCAGTTACTGTTGAATGCCCAAAATGTAGCGGTAACGGTTACGTTTAATTCTTTTGTTTTATTTTTTGAGAGGTCTATATGTTTGGATCCAGCAAAGGCGAAGAAATTAATCTTGGTCGTGGTGTCACTCTTTTTGTGCCTGCCGGTTATAAGGTTTGTACTGGTTGTGGTGGGCAAAAAACAAAAACGTTTGGTTCCGCCTGTATGGCCTGTAATGGTCAAGGTTACGTGCGTAAATAGCTTAAGTAGCTTGAAATAAACTTAATATCGAATAAAAAAGCACCTTGGGGTGCTTTTTTTATGCAGGTTGACTTGATAATATATGTGCAATACCCCAAAATATAATCAATATAAACATATCTTTTATCATTTTTAACTTGTTATGCTTCGCATAGCTAAGGAAACCCCATGATTATTTGTTGTTGTGCCAACGCAAATGACGAAGCGGTACGCCAAGCCGCCCGCACATATTTAAACGGTGTTTATACCGTAACAGATAAAGTGATTGTTGAAATTAGACGCGGATTTGGTTCTATGGATAGTAATTGCGGTGGTAGCTGTTTAAATGCTATTGCCAAAATTGTTATTGAAGAGGCCGAGTTGATGAATATTAACATCCATGAAAGTGTGTTAAGTCGTAAAGGACTGATACAAGTTTTTAAAGATTTATAGCGAAAAGAACCATCTGCATGCAGGTGGTTTTTTATTTGTATGACGCTTCTTGCGCTTTTGGGGTTAATTTTGTAAACTTGGGGTTATGAAAAATAATAAATTACTCTCAGTCTCAGGTCTTCATATTACCATTGGTTCTAAAGCCGTGGTAAAGGACGTTTCTTTCGACATTGAAGAAGGCGAAGTGCTTTGCTTGGTGGGGGAAAGTGGCTCAGGAAAAAGTTTAAGCGCGTCAAGCGTTATTGGCTTATTGCCAGACGTTGCACAGGTGCGTGCAGAACATATTTTGTTTGAAGGTCATGATATGATGATTATGGATAATGAAAGTAAGCGCTTGTTACGCGGTCAGGAAATATCTATGATATTTCAAGAGCCTATGACTGCCTTAAACCCTGTGATGACCGTTGGTGATCAGGTGGCTGAAGTATTTGAAGTTCATACGAATTTAAAGAGATCTGATATTAAAAAAGAAGTGATTAAACTTTTTAATCAGGTTCAAATTCCTGAACCCGAGCGACGTTTTAACGATTACCCGTTTCAGATGTCGGGCGGTCAACGTCAGCGTGTTATGATTGCTATGGCATTGGCAATGAAACCAAAATTGTTAATTGCAGATGAGCCAACAACGGCGCTAGATGTGACGGTTCAGCAAGAAATTTTAAAGCTTATTATTGATTTAAAAGATGAGCTGGGCATGGCGGTTCTCTTTATTACGCATGACTTTGGCGTGGTGCAAGAAATGGCAGATAATGTGGCTGTGATGAAAGAGGGTGAACTGGTAGAATTTGGGACCGTTCAAAATGTTATGTGCAACCCACAACATGCTTATACCAAAAAATTATTGGCCGCAATGCCTGTGTTAAGGGATGAAAAGCGTGCGGATATAAACAGCGAATTCTTTTTAAAAGTAGAGAATCTTAGTAAAATATTCCATGTTAAAGAGGGTGGTTTTTTTGGCAAGATGAAGCCTTTTTATGCGCTCAAAAATGTATCTTTCGATATGAAAAAAGGCGAAACCATAGGTGTGGTGGGCGAGTCAGGTTGCGGTAAATCAACATTGTCACGTTGCTTGGTGCGTTTATATGAAATGGACGGTGGTGAAGTTACTTTTAAAGGTGAAAAAACATCGAACTATAAGGGTGTGGCCTTAAAAAATATGCGCCGTGACATGCAAATGGTTTTTCAAGACCCGTATTCATCACTTAATCCACGCATGAAAATTGGTGAAGCTATTGGTGAAGGCCTAAAAGCGCACGGGGTCATGACGAAAAAAGAGCGTAAAGTATTTGTAGAGAAGTTGCTTGTAGATGTAGGTCTTGAGCCTTCGACTTACGACCGTTATCCACATCAGTTTAGTGGTGGGCAACGTCAGCGTATTGGTATTGCCCGTGCCATTGCACTTCGCCCTGCCTTAATTATTGCCGATGAGGCTGTGAGTGCATTAGATGTATCTGTGCAAAAGCAAGTGCTTGACCTTATGGCTGATTTAAAAGAGAAATATCAACTGAGCTATTTATTTGTTTCACATGATTTACGTATTATTTCTCAAATTAGTGACCGCGTTTTGGTGATGAAAGATGGCGAAATTGTAGAGCAAGGTCCATGTCATGAGCTGTTTAATAACCCACAGCATCCTTATACAAAAAAACTCCTTTCGGCTATTCCTGCATAATAAAGTGTAAATACCTGAAAGTATGTACTTTACACATCTTTATATTATCTAAAATTAAGGATTTCATTAAATTGAAATAGAAAGCTTAAACTGCGACGTTTGTATTGAAATTTAAGTCAAAATAGGGTATGTATGCAGGTAATAATTTTATTATATTGTTTTATAGGAAATGAAAGAACTAAAAAATGACGAAGCGTAACCGTAAAAAAGAAGAAAACGTAAAAGACGTAAACACCTTTATGCATGAAGTTGAAGAGGCGATGCACGTTGAAACAATGATGAACTTTTGGCATACGTATAAAATGCACCTTGTTGGTGGTTTAATTGGTGCTTTTGTTGTTGTGACAGGCTGGCAGTGGTACCTGATGACGTCTGAAAATGGTTTAGCACGTCAAGCCAATGCTTTGTGGTCAGTAGAATCTCTCGGAAATACATCTGTAAGCTCATATCAAGACCTTTTAGAAAATGGTTCAAACGGTTACAAGATTTTAGCAACCTTTAAAACAGCAGAACAACACATTGCCGCTGGCGATATAAACGCCGCCAATGCTATTTATGATAGCGTTATTTTGGGTAATGATGCTCAAGAATTCAAACAATTGGCAAAGTTTTATAAAGCTATAGCTTTACTTTCAACACAAGCAGATCAGGCAAAAGTTTTATTATCTCAAATTGTTGAAGAACAAAGCCCCTTTGAGATGTCAGCAAAGGAAATGCTTGGCATTATTGCAGAGCAAAATGGCGACCTAGATAAAGCTAAAAAATATTACGAAAACTTGATTGTAAACCCTGCGATTCCACAAAGTTTGCGTGAACGTGTTCAGTCACGTTTAAACTTTATCAATCGCAACAATGAAAAAGCATTAAGCTAAGCTTTCAAAAAAGGATACCTCATCATGCGTCTTACATCTGTTTTAGCCTTAAGTTCCCTTGTTATTTTAGCAGGCTGTGGCGGTAGTGCTTCAAAGCCTACTTTAGACGGCGAACGTATTTCTATCAATTACAAGCGTAGTGCTGTAACGGCAAGCCCAGCAGCCCTTGAAACAGGTTTGCGTTTACCACGTGCGGTGGAAATGGCCGAGTGGGGTCAAGACGGTGGTAATGCTTCGCACAATTTGTCACACTTAGAGTTTTCAGCAGATGCTAAAAAATCATGGAGCAAGTCTTTAGGCGGCGGTAGCACAAGTGAACGTCGTTTGTTTAGTACTCCTGTTTATGAAGATGGTGCTATCTTTGCTTCAAATACGAAAGGCGAAATTATTGCTGTCTCAGAGGAGTTTGGTAAGGTAATTTGGGAAGTTGAGATGGAAGGTGAAGGCGGTGAAAACCTTGATTATGCACCAGGGCTAGCCGTTAAAGATGGCGTTCTTTACACCACCCTTTCCAATGGTGATGTTTATGCTTTAGACGCCGAAAATGGCGAAGAAATATGGTCTGCTTCTTTGGGCTTACCATTGCGTTCAGCTCCTTCAGTTGATGAAAAACATGTTTATGTTATTGCGCATAACAACAGTTTTTATGCACTAGATGTTAAAACGGGTACACTTAAGTGGACACATAATGGTATTGAAGAGCAACTAGCAATTTTAGGCGGGCCTTCTGCTGCTATTTCAAGTAAAGGCGTTGTTGTTGTACCTTATAGTAGTGGGGAAATTTATGCATTAAGCCAAAATGAGGGACGTTACCTTTGGCATGACGCGCTGTCTGTGAATGTAGGCGCGGATCTTTATTCTTCATTGGTTGATGTGGAAGCTTCACCTGTCATTGCGGATGATATTGTTTATGCGGTAAACCACAATGGTCAGCTAAGTGCCTTTGATGTTCAAAATGGCCGTCGTTATTGGAGTATAGCTCTAAGCGCAACGCAAATGCCATGGGTGGCGGGTTCTGTACTGTATGTTGTGACAGAAAATGATGAAATTGTTTGTGTGAATCGCCGTGATGGTTTGGTGCGTTGGGTAAAAGACTTAAACGGCTATTTAGATAAAGACGATCAAAGTGAAGATATATATTGGGCGGGCCCTGTTTTTGCGGGTGACCGCCTTATTGTAGCGTCCTCTATTGGTAAAGTTCTATACTTAGATCCATATGAAGGTGAGTTAAAATCTTCTGTAGATGTAGATGAGCCTGTAATGTTATCACCAATTATTGCAGCTAAACGTTTGGTCTTGTTTAGTGATAATGCACGTTTAATGACCTTTAAGTAAGAAAGAACATTATTATGAGTAGCACACTCGCTAAAAAAGTACGTCCACGCGTTGTTATTGCGGGTCGCCCAAATGTTGGTAAATCAACGTTGTTTAATCGTCTTTCTGGGCGTAATGATGCGATCGTTGACGCTCAAGCAGGTGTCACACGTGACAGTCGTTTGGTGGAAGCAATGTTGGATAACTTGGCCTTTGACCTTGTGGATACAGCGGGTATTGAGCTTGGGGAAGAGGGCATTGCCTCACGTTTGAATGAGCTGGCTGAAGATGCTGTTAAAACAAGTGACGTTGTGCTGTTTTTGGTTGATGGTCGTGATGGTATTACATCTGTCGATGAAGAGCTTGCAAAACGTGTGCGTAGTTTTAACCGCCCTGTAATTCTTGTCGTTAATAAGATAGATGTACACATTAGTGACGACACTTTATATGAGGCATACAGCCTTGGGTTTGACGCTGCTATTGGTATTTCTTCAGCGCACGGTATGGGGTTTGATGACCTTTCTAATGCAATGCGTCCCTTTATTGAAGCGCGTTCACTTGAAATTGAAGCTTCTGGTGCAAATGACGTGGAAGATGAACGATTTGTACTACCATTAACCATTATTGGTCGCCCGAATGCGGGTAAATCAACTTTGGTCAATCAGCTGCTTAAAACAAACCGCATGCTCACAGGTCCAGAAGCAGGATTAACACGCGAAAGTGTGGGATCTTTATGGGAAGTGGATGGTCATTTAATAGAATTAATTGATACGCCAGGTATCCGTAAAAAGGGCCGCGTGAATGAAGACTTGGAGAAAACAAGTGTAACACATGCCATGAATGCAATGTCTAAAAGTGAAGCGGTTGTTTTGCTGTTAGATGCGACCAAAACATTTGATAAGCAAGACGTTACCTTGGCAGCCCATGCCGTAGATCGTGGTAAACCACTTATTATTGGTTTGAATAAATGGGATTTGGTTCACGAAAAAGACGAATATATTGCTGAAATTAAGTTCCGTTTAGAACACAGTTTTTCTCAAGTAAAAGGCGTGCCTTTTGTAACGATGAGTGCTTTGAAAGGAAAAGGGGTAGAAAAAATTCTTCCTACAGTTTTAGGTTTGCATAAAAAATGGCAGACTAGGCTTTCAACTTCGCAGCTTAATAAGTTTTTAGAAGGTATGCTTGCGGCAAACCCACCGCCAATGCGTAAAAACAGACGTATGAAAATTAAATATATGTCTCAAATTGCTAGTGAGCCACCAACATTTGCTATTTTTTGTAACATGCCAGACGAATTGCAAAGTTCTTATGTACGCTACCTGCAAAATGGGCTACGCGAAGCATTTGACCTTTATGGTATAGCGCTTATATTAAAACCGATGGGATCTCATAACCCTTACGCGGATAAATAATAAAGCTTCAGGCAAAAAATTAAACCCTCATTTCTAACAAGAAATGAGGGTTTTACGTTAACTTGCATGTTGCTTCTTGGCAGCTGAAAGAACAGCGCAAAGTTGACTATGAAGTCTTTGAAGAGAGGCAGAATTTTGATCTTTTGCCTGTTGCAGCACCTCTTGAGTTTGTTTTTCAATGACGAGCATAAACTGAGCCATGACTTGGCCTGCCTTATGTTTAATCGCTTGAGAAACTTGCTCAGCATAGCGCTCAATAGCTGCAGCATCACTTGTATTTTTAATCATATGATTAAAACGTACTTGCAATGAGTCAGGAGTGAGAGCTTTTTTGGGCTTTGAAGAGGTGACTTTTTGTTGCTTTACAAGTTTGCGAAGCGCTTTACGGTTTATGGACATAAGTCCTCCGGTGGTAATAAGCAACTTGTTGTTGCTAGGATAAAAGATAATGTGTTTTTTGTTACTACTATATGGTAATGGTTTGTGATGTTAATTCCAAGCCCTTTAAGTTTTTTTTATTTAATAAAATTGATAAGATTATGAAAAATATAGATATAAAAATCATTCAAAAATAGAAGAGCCTAGGTCGCTCACACGTTTAAGATGTGTAACTTTTATTTTGCTACTTATTTTGTCATTTTTAATAGGTGGTGTGATCACGCTTAAAAAGCCAAGTTTTTCAGCTTCTTTAAGGCGTTGTTCGGCATAATTTACATTGCGTATTTCACCGCTTAAACCAATTTCCCCAAAAATAAGCTTATCTTGGTTAATGGGTTTGTTCATTAAAGATGAAACCAAGGCTGCTGCAATGGCAAGGTCGGCAGCAGGTTCGTTAATTTTCATGCCGCCAGTGACGTTTAAAAATATGTCGTGATCGGTAAAGCTAAATCCGCCATGTTTATCTAAAACAGCTGCAATCATTGCAACGCGACCAGGGTCAACACCAAGGGTTGTACGGCGTGGTTGTGCCAAAGTGCTTGAGGAAACAAGTGCTTGAATTTCGACTAAAATAGGTCTTGTGCCACTCATGGCTGGTAAAACAGCAGAGCCTGGTGCATTTTCTGGGCGTTCTGCTAAAAATGTAGCCGATGGGTTGGGCACTTCTTTTAAGCCGTTTTCACACATTTCAAAGACGCCAATTTCGCCAGTAGAGCCAAATCGGTTTTTAAAAGAACGTAAAAGGCGGAAACTATTGCCGCGGTCACCTTCAAAGTACATGACGCTATCGACCATGTGTTCCAAAATACGTGGGCCTGCAATGTTTCCGTCTTTAGTGACATGACCCACAAAAATAATAACACAGCCATTGCGTTTAGCTGTTTGAATGAGTTCATGCGCTGCAATACGTACTTGTGAAACAGTGCCAGGTGCACTGTCTGAGCTTTCGCTGTAAACAGTTTGAATGGAGTCTATAATCACAACATCGGGCTTTTCTTCGCGGATAGTGGCTAGAATAATTTCAAGGGTGAGGGCATTTGAAAGGAGGATAGGCGCATCTTCGACATTCAAGCGTTTGGCACGCATTTGAATTTGATGGGCTGACTCTTCGCCGCTAATATAAAGGACGCGTTGGTCTTTTTTGGCTAAGTTGGCTGCCGCTTGTAATAGGATAGTTGATTTACCAATACCAGGGTCGCCGCCAATTAAAATAGCGGATCCATCAACAAGGCCACCACCTAAAACACGATTTAATTCGCTAATGCCTGTGTCTGTGCGTTTGGCTGGAGAGCTAGCTGTTTGAAGCGTGGTAACTTTTGCAGCTTTTGATTTACTGCCTTGTTTGGCTACAGAGCCTGTAAGCACCTGCTCTTCAATGGTGTTCCATTCACCGCAGTCGGTGCATTGCCCCATCCAGCGTGGGTAAACACTACCGCAACTGTTACAGCCATATTCACTTTTAACCTTTGCCATTTCTTCTCTCTAAGCTTTTTAACGTGAAATATACTTTATGATATTTTGCCAAAAATTGCACTTAATTAAGTAGGGAATTAGGGAGTAAGGGGGAATTTAAGGCGTATGGAAAGCGAATGAGAGCGGAACGAGAGCAGAACAAGTGGGTAATTGGGTGGGGTATGAAGTGGCATAAAGGTAATGGGCGTAGTAGGCGGAATTATTGAATTGTTTATAAAAAAAAAGCCCTCACAAAAAGTGAGGGCTATGCGACTAAAAGATTGTCACATCGAAAAGGGAGGGGTTACATGTCTTTAACAAGCTCAACTTCAGGAACTAACTGTCCATCAACTTTACCGCTTTCACGGTTAAGAATCTGGATTTTAGTTTCATCTGTTACAGCATCAGCGTCAATAACAATGTTTTTACCAGCATAAAGCTCAGGTGCTGCACGTAAAGAACGTACAACATGCTTCACAGTGCCAGAGAGTGCACGTGCGCCTGTACCGCGGTCAAGTGCTTGCTGCGCCATTGTGTTGTAAGCTTCTTCAGTAAATTCAATTTGAATATCGCGTTCGCGACGGTTGAATTCAATAATTTGAGAAGCAACGGCACCTTTTGGCTCGGTCATAATGCGACGTAGGTCTTGTACGCGAAGGTTTTCTAATGTTGCGAAAAGGTCGAAACGACCAGCAACCTCAGATTTTAAGCCATACTCAACAACATCAGCAGCTTGAATATAAACATATTCATTCTCTTCAGTTTTTTGAGCAGCAGCTTCTTCGCCATCATTAAAGCCAATTTTAACGCTTGCATCTTCACCTGAAGGCTTGCCTGTACGCTTTTTAACAATATCGTAAATGCTAGAACGACCTTTACCGCCACTAAAAGCGCCAGAAGCCACAAATAACATACGAGATGTGTCAATGTCGACAGGGATAACCATGCCAGGTTGTTTGGTTGGTAGTTTAATGGTAATAACTTCACCTTCAATAAGTGAAAGCAGGGCATCCTGCACACCACCACGGCTTACGCTACCACCGGCACCAGACCCATCATCAGAAATTTTATCAATTTCATCAATGTAAACAATACCTAGTTGGGTTATGTCAATTGCACGTTGTCGTAAGGCATCTTCAGAAAGCTGTTCGCCACTTTCTTCAGCTGCTTTTGTAACGGCAGATTGAGCTTGACGGAAAAGGCTGTTAATGGTTTCGTCTACATCTTTACCAACATAACCAGCTTCGGTATATTTGGTGGCAGATTCACTTACCATGGGAATTTTACCCATATGTTGTGACAGACATTTTTTAAGAGTACGCATGATTTCTGTTTTACCACAACCAGTTGGGCCAATAAGAAGGATGTTTGACTTTTTATAGTCAGATCCATCTTCAGGGCCTTCACCAAGTAATGTGGCAACCATTTTGATATAATGTTCGTTCACTTCACTTGCAATTGTATTCTTTGCAAGGCCTTGACCGATCACATAATCATTTAGAAATTCACGAATCTCTTTTGTGCTAGGGATGTCATTACGTGAGAGCTGTGTAGGCGCAGTTTGTGCTGCCACAGCAGGTAGGTTGCTTGTGGTCGTTTTAACACCGCGACTGTTATTAAGCGCATTGCTAATCGTATTCACACAACCTTCACAAATGTATTTTTTACCAGACTTACCTTTAAGGTGTTTGGTATAATCATCAAAGCTTTTTTGGGCCTCTTTAAGCTCTTTTTCAAGGTCATCTGGCGATTCACGGCGGCTAATTGAATCTTTAATTTCAGCCTGTAAACGCTTAATGGTCTGCTCAAGCCCAAAATTAGCACCTTTAATTAACAAATTCGTTAAAGGTACATAGTTATAGCTTAGTTTTTGAGTCAATGATTCGATTGAATCTTTAACTTTTTCAATGTCACTTTGAATGGTACTTACATCATTACCTGCCGCATTTTCTGCATTCAGGTTTTGTTGTAAGGCTAAAAGCTCGGCTTTTTCTTCGTTTAATTCTCTTCGTATAGAATTTTTAGAATGTTTGCCGATAAAGCATACCAAATCATTTTCATCTTTATGGATACTCATGTGTATTACCTCCGCAGGGGTGTGTGAGTAAAATAATAGTAAAGGGGTGGGTACAAAAATTCAGCGTACTGGAGTCAGTCGCTTGTGTATTTAATTCAAATTAAATAAAAAAGTTTATGTATTTCTTGCTCTTAAATTAAAAGCGGTTATATATTTAATAATAGAATAACTGTTAATGAGTCGGATTACAAAGAAAAAATGCAAACATTGTACACAATAATTACAGGGCATCTGTTTTTAACTCTTTTGCTTAGTATTGCACTTGTTATGATAAGTTGTTTATTTCATTATGGAATTATACATTATATGCAGGTAAAATTTATAGAAAAATTTAACCTAAAACATGTAAGTAAATTTTTATCAATATGCTTTATTTTGTTTTTTGCACACACTGTCGAGATCTGGTTTTATGCTTATATCTACCTATGGTTGCACGGTGCTGATTTTGGAACTTTAGAGGGTGTCTACCTAACAGGTGGTTGGGATGATTATTTGTATTTTTCAGCCACAAGCTATACCACGCTTGGTGTGGGAGATATATTCCCAACAGGTGCCATGCGTATCATTGCTTCTATTGAGGCGATTAACGGTTTAATGCTGATTGCTTGGTCGGCGACGTTCTTATATTTCCATATGGAAAAACGTTGGCTGATTAAGCACCATGAAGACTAGCTTGACGCATATAAAAAAAGAGCCCTTGGTCGGGGGCTCTTTTTTTTGAGGATATATTTCATCTTTTAAATGAAAGATGTTTTCTTTTCAGAAAGGTTATGCTGAGTAAAACATGCCTTTCAAGTGCTAGCTGTGGTCTAAGCAGCCATCATTTTTTGTACTTTGTTAAAAGCACGTACTTCTAGTTGGCGTACACGTTCACGAGAAATACCGAACTTAGAGCTTAGGTCTTCAAGTGTGGGTGTTACTTCTTTTTCAGTTAAGCGTCTTGCAACCAAAATTTTACGCTCACGCTCATCAAGTTTGTTCAAAGCTTCTTGTAGAGACTTGCGACGAATTGTAGTCGTTTGCTTTTGGTCGTAAACTTGCTCTTGGTTGTCACTTTCTTCAACCAACCAGTCTTGCCATTCGCCGCCGCTGTCATCATTAATAAAGGCGTTTAGGCTTTGGTCTGAAGACATCATACGTTGGTTCATTTGTTCGACTTCTTCTGGCTTAACGTCCAGTTCTTGCGAAATGTAATCTACCGCATTAAGAGAAAGTTGCTCGTCTGACATTTCTTTAAGCTTGTTACGAATTTTGCGTAGATTAAAGAATAATTTCTTTTGCGCAGCTGTTGTACCAATTTTTACAAGTGACCATGAATTCAAGACATATTCTTGAATAGAGGCACGGATCCACCACATAGCGTATGTAGAAAGTCTAAATCCCTTGTCTGGATCAAAGCGACGAATAGCTTGCATCAATCCAATGTTACCTTCTTGGATAATTTCACCAATTGGTAGGCCGTAACCTTTAAAGCCAAGGGCTACTTTTACAACCAAACGCAAGTGTGCATTAACAAGTTTGTGTGCCGCAGACCTGTTGTGGTTGTTACGCCAGTCACGTGCAAAATCTTGCTCTTGCTCAAACGAAAGTGTTTGATAGTGCTGAATTGAATTTAAATAATGTTGTAGTATATTTCTGTTATCTACGGTGTCTAATTTACTCATAATAATATTCCCTCTGTACTTTAAACGCTGTGTTAATCGTATTTTTAAAAATTTTGTTAGCGCTTATTATTTTATAGGGGGCTGTTATAATTTTTTCTGACAAAATCTGACATTAGCCCTTGAAATTGTCAGAAAAGTTATTATATGTATTAAATGAAAGGTGTGCGATATGCACCTATCTCTTTGATTTTTATATGTTGTTGCTGTAATAGCTCTTTGTGAAGATGTTTTGCTGACATGTCGAAATTTCCCCCGCAATTTTTCTTTTGGGCTATATGCTTGTATGTTGATAGTGGTCATACTATATATTAAGGAGCGAACCAAGCGAACGTTAAGCAACTTATTCCGCTCCCTTTTATTTGTTTATCCTATAAAAAGGCTAGGTTTGCTTAATTTTCATAAATAATCGCTTAAAAGTACGTAAAATATTGTTTTTTGCCTTGTAATTATAGGAGAAAATGATATAACACGCATATAGAAATCGCACATGTGTATAGGTTTTGCGAGGCGGGACGGGTGATAAGCTGTCAGTTCAAGTCGTTAAAAGGCTGTTTTTAATAGCCCTAAAACCATCTGGTGTTGAGTTAAGTCTCAATCACGCGCATGGAGGTTAAACCAGTAAACAAAGAAAAGGATAGCTTTATGGCACTCCCACAATTTACAACTCGTGAGCTTATGGAAGCTGGCGTACACTTTGGTCACCGCGCATCACGCTGGAACCCAAAAATGGCACCATTCATCTTCGGTAAGCGTAACGGTATCCACATTTTAGATCTTCAACAAACAGTTCCTATGCTTTACACAGGTCTTGGTGTTATTCGTAACGCTGTAGCAGGTGGTGGACGCGTACTATTTGTTGGTACAAAACGTCAAGCAAGCGACATTATTGTTGAAGCTGCTGAACGTAGCGGTCAATACTACGTAAACCACCGTTGGTTAGGTGGCATGCTTACAAACTGGAAGACAATTGGTGCATCAATCAAGCGTCTAAAAGACTTGGAAGTACAGTTCGCTGACGAATCTTCAATGGCTCACTTAACTAAAAAAGAACGTCTAAACCTAGAACGCGAACACGGTAAACTACACCGCGCGCTTGGTGGTATTAAAGACATGAAAGGTCTTCCTGACGTTATTTTCGTTATCGACGCTCGTAAAGAACGTCTAGCAATCCAAGAAGCTAACTTACTAGGTATTCCAGTAGTTGCTGTGATTGACTCTAACGTAAACCCAGATGGCATTGACTTCCCAATTCCAGGTAACGACGATGCGGCACGTGCGCTTAAACTTTATGCACGTTTCGTTTCTGACGCTGTACTTGACGGTATTGCTGCACAAGTGAAATCAGCTCCAGCTGTTTCACGTCCTGCTAAAGGCGGACAACGCAAAACTGTTGTGAAGCTTTCACCTAAAGCAACTGCTGCTTCTAAAGAAGAAACAACAGACGCTAAAGCTGAAGCACCTGCAAAAAAAGCAGAAACTAAAACAGCAACAGCAACAGCAAACTAATCTATAATTGTAAGGCTTGGTGTTTTATTTAAACGCCAGCCTTACATTTTTGTTAACATAAATTGGAGACATATAAGATGACAATTACTGCATCTATGGTAAAAGAATTACGCGACGCTACAGGCGCTGGTATGATGGACGCTAAAAAAGCGTTGGTAGAAAATGCAGGCAACTTTGATGCTGCGGTAGATTTTCTACGTAAAAATGGTTTGGCTAAGGCTGCTAAGAAGTCTGGTCGTATTGCAAGTGAAGGTTTGGTTGTAACAGCTGCTTCGGGCAACAAAGGTGTTGTATTAGAAGTAAACTCTGAAACTGACTTCGTTGCTAAAAATGATAGCTTTAAAGAATTTGTTGCAAACCTTGCAAACATCGTTCTTGAAACAGGCGTAACAGACCCTGAAGCGCTTAAAGCTGAGGCTTACGAAGATACAACAGTAGGCGATAAATTGGTTGCTCTTGTTGCTAAAATTGGTGAAAACATGAGCATCCGCCGTGCTGAACTTCTAGAAGTAGAAAACGGTACAGTAAGCGGTTACGTTCACATGGGTGGTAAAATTGGTGTTCTTGTTGCGGTAACAGCAACAGGCGAAAAGGCTTCTGAAGTAGCGCGCCATGTTGCGATGCACGTTGCAGCTTCAAACCCACAATTTATGGATCGTTCATCTGTAGATCAAGACCTTCTTGCAAAAGAACGCGCGATTTACGTAGAGCAAGCTGCTGGTAAGCCAGAAAACATTATTGAGAAGATCGTTGAAGGTCGCCTTAATAAGTTCTGTGAAGAAATTTGCCTTGTAGACCAAGCTTTCGTTATGGATACTGACCGTAAGGTTGGCCAAGTTGTTGCGGAAATTGCAGAAGGCGCACAGCTTTCAGCATATGTTCGTTTCGGTCTTGGTGACGGTATCGAGAAAAAAGAAGAAGATTTTGCGGCTGAAGTTGCTGCAACAATGGCTTCTTAAGAGGTTTTATACTTCTGGGAACAGGCGCCTTCGGGCGCCTGTTTTCGTTTTTACGGTTCTGATTTACACGTCGTAACCGTGCCAACCTAGAAAATAAAAACATACGCTAGAAGGCACCTATTCTGACGGGGCGTCTTTTAGTTATCGTTGCTTTTTCAGTTAAATGGTTTAACTTGTGAATTGTTCCTTACAAGTGTCAGTTTTAAAGGCGAATGAAAGTGGAATAGGTGCAGAACAAGGGTGGAATATGCAAGGTAAAACGCTAGTATAGAATGGGTATGAAATGGTATATGAGTCATTTTTTTATGAAATATCTCGCAAGTGCATAAATAAAAAAACACCCTGTAAGGAGTGTTTTTTTTTCGAGGTTTAGAGTTTAATGAAATTTAGTGCAAATACCATGGCTAAAGGCTTTGTAAAATTGAAAAGCCGCAGCAAATGACATAACCGCTACAATGCATAGCTGTGTAATATTGCTTTGCTTGAATAACAAGGCAAGAACAATACATGCGCCAAATACCCAAAGTGCAAAAGTTGTAAAATAAATATTTTGAATACTTTTAGGCGTTTCGTTTTCATCCAGTTTGTTGATAAGCCTGCTGATGGCTAAATAAGAGCTGCTGGTCAGCATGGTGCTGACTGCTGTGGCAGCTAAAGCCAGCGGGGCAAGTGAATTAAAACTTATGTAACTTAAAATTAAAGAAGTGAACATAAGGCATAAAGGTGTAAGTACGTAAGGTAAGGCACCTTTTTTATATTTAATTTTGTGCATAGTATATATACCTGCAGTGTCGAGTGAATTAAAGGTTTGTGGGTAAGCTTTTTATAATGTGGCAAAGATTGCCGATGCTGAGCAATAAGCAAATTAAAACGGGTATGTTAATACGCTTTTTAGAAGGGGATATTTTAGAGGACCTTTCTTGCGGAATAGCCAAAATAACAAGACAAGCCAGTAAAGTAGATATCATTATAAATGTTGTGTAGACGGTAAGATTAAAAGGTGTGTTGAGTGTTACCGTGGTCACAATAAAGTTTGTAAGTGTTAAAAACCATATCAGAATAAGACGTTGTTTAGGGTAACGGCTAATACTTGTGATTGGCATAAAAATTCCTTGGGGGTGGTAGGCATATGTGCCTTATGAAAAGAATAGGTGTGTATATTAGATTGCTGGTTATAGGCTTAAATATAAATTATGTCAAGCGATGGCATAAAAAAACACCCTTCAAAATGAAGGGTGTTTTTGGGTTTCGAGGGGTTATTTTGCAATGAAGTCATCAAATTTTTCAGAGTATGTTTGAATGCGTTTTTCTTCCTTTTGAATGTTGAGGCGACCATTAAAATAAATACGCGCCATATCCATATAAAGATCTTTATTCGCACTTTCGTCATGCATGACAAATTGATAGTACTTTTTGTCTTTTTCCGTCACGTTGGGCTCAAGTTGTAGGTAGCTACTTTGAACCTTCTCACGGTTTTTTTCGTAATGTTGAACTAAATTGTAATTGTTAGACATAATTTTTTAACCTCTTATATAAAAAAGCGTATAAATTAAAAGAATTAGATCTTTAATGTCTTTTTAAAGGTTTTTTCTTGAGGGTTGTTTATGCCTTGGATAATCTCACATACGGTGCAAATTTGAGTGAAAACAGCGTGGATAGATGCTGCCCCTAGTTCAAAAACACGCCCCTGCGTTTTGTAATACTCAAAAACAGGTGCTGTTTCTGCATGGTAGATTTTTAGGCGGTGTTGAATAACATCTGCTTTGTCATCTTTACGCTGTACCAATTTTTCACCAGATACGTCGCAAATACCTTCAATTAACGGTGGGTTGTAAGAGATGTGATATACGCATTTGCTTTGCTCTGCATAAAGACGTCCACTTAGGCGGTGGGCGAGGGTGCTGTCGCTTACCTTTAAGTGGATAACGCAAGGTGCTGCTAACCCATGTTTCAGGAAAAGCGCTTTTAAGCTGTGACATTGTGCTAAATTGCGCGGAAAGCCGTCTAAAATAAAGCCATTGGCGCAGTCGTTTTGTAATATACGCGACTCAATCATCTGAAGAATTAAGGCGTCAGGGACAAAATTACCGTCATCAATGAGTTTTGCAGCCTGTTTTCCTGCCTCTGTTTTGTTGTGAATTTCATGGCGTAACATGTCGCCAGTTGAAAGTTGTGGAATGTTAAATTTTTGCTGTATTTTTTGCGCTTGAGTGCCTTTGCCAGCACCTGGTGCGCCTAGTAAGATTATATTCATAAGTGTAGCCTCTTACACAAAGCGCGCTTAGGCGCTTTGTGTATGGTTTGAAAAACAGAAGGTATTTATCCGTCGTCTTCGGTCATATCTTCTATGTATTGTTGGACAATGCGCTGGCCGTCAAAAAGACGGATAACGCTTGTAATGAGTTTACGGTTTTCGCCCCCCATTGCCAAGTTAAAGGCGTACGTGTCTAATTTTTTAGGCACATTTTTATAGGAAAGTTCGTCGTAAGCTGTTTGTAAACGTGAATGTAGCAATTTAATGATTTCTTTTTGGTCGCTTAGATTGATACATTTCATTTCAATGTACTTTGCTTCAAAGTAGTCGCAGGTGTTGAGGATAGCGTTTTCATCCTCGGATTTTTCTGCAATCACTTTCATGGCGTAATCGTAGGCGGTGATAGATTCATTGGCTGCGAGTTTAAGTTTTTCATATTTTGTGTATGAAATATTAAGCAGCTCTTGCGGCGTTGGAAGTGTTGACATTTTTTGTACCTCATTTATCACATTTAGAGGGTTGTGTGTTTTGATTTTCATTCTTGCGAACGCCTTTTCCGTTACAACTTGTCTTATACGGACTTTGAACGGCATATACCTTTTTTTGGTAATGATTCGCTGTCTTTGAAAGGTCAATGTAATTATTGGATTTTAAGGCATCCTTAATGCGTTTTTTGTCTTTGGAAGTGAGTTTACCAAGAGACTGTAATTTTTTTTCAAAAGATTGGATGGTCTTTCTTAGGTCATCTTTAGCTTTTATATCTTGAAAGTTTAAGCTGTTCTGATAGCAGATTTCAGCTTCATTTTTAAATTTAACTTCAATGTATTTGCACTTGAAGTATTGAATGGCATTGGAAAGAGTTATTCCTGTTTCATTGTTGATCGTTTGACTGTAAACGTCACGGTCAGACTTAGTAATTTTGTTGTGTCCAGTGTAATTAACATAAGTTTTGTAGGCTTCATTGAGTTGTTGCCTGAGTGTTTTTTCTCGGGGCATAAAGCCCTCCTTATTCCTTTAAAATAGGAAAGAAAAGTGAAAGTGATTCATATATTTAAATGTATTTTTATCTTGTTCGCGCCATAATGTCAATTGTTGGCTAAAATCTTTACAGATAAACCCGAATTATGTTACTTAATATAGGATATAAATTTTTAGGATGGTAATAAAAACAATGTCTATTCCATATAAACGTGTTTTGTTAAAGCTTTCTGGCGAGCGCATGGCTAAGCCAAACTCTAATGGTGTTCTTTCAATGACCGAAATTACACACCTTGCAGACGAAGTTATCTCTTTGCATGAAGAGGGTGTTGAAGTTGGGGTTGTGTTGGGCGCTGGTAATATCTTACGTGGTTCAGAAGCGGCCGCTGCTGGGTTTGTAGAAGCTCAAGCGCACAGCATGGGTATGCTGGCAACGGTCATCAATGCTTTAGCTTTACAAAGTATTATCGAACAAAAAGGCAAAGACACGAGGGTAATGACCGCCGTGACAATGAATTCAATTGCCGAACCTTATATTCGTCGCCGTGCGATACGCCATATGGAAAAGGGGCGTATTGTTATCTTGGCTGGTGGAACGGGGAACCCATTCTTCACAACAGATAGTGCGGGCGCTCTACGCGCCATTGAACTGAACGCTGATGTGTTGATTAAAGCCACCCAAGTGGATGGTATTTACGACAAGGACCCTAATAAGTTTGATGATGCTGTACACCTTGGTGATATTTCATACCGTGAAATATTGGTGGATAATTTAAAGGTGATGGACGGCGCAGCGATTGCCCTTTGCCGTGAACACAAAATGCCTTTGATGGTTTGTTCTATCGAAGGGGAAGGTAGCCTGATGAACGCTATTACGGGGAAAGCCAAACGCACACTTGTAAATGCGTAAGGAAGCCCTTAAGCTTCATTAAAGAAAAATAAATTTAAATTTGAAATTAAAGACAGATTCAAGTTATAAGAAAATAAGTTTAAATAGAACGAGAAAGAAAATAAAATGATCGATGCAGTTTTAGCTGATTTATCAACCCGTATGGATGGCGCTGTTAACGCCCTTAAAACAGAATTTAACGGTTTAAGAACAGGGCGCGCAAGTGCTGACCTTTTAGCACCTGTTGTTGTTGACGCTTATGGTAGTAAAATGCCTTTAACACAGGTGGGTACGGTTTCAGTTTCTGGTACACGCTCTCTTTCTATTAGTGTTTGGGACGCTGGTCTTGTGCAGGCAACAGAAAAAGCAATTTCTGAATCAGGTTTAGGTTTAAACCCTTCATCTGAAGGCAACACAATTCGCATTAACTTGCCTGAGTTGAATGAAGAGTCTCGTAAAGACCTTATTAAAGTTGCACGTAAATATGCTGAAAACGCACGTGTGAGTATTCGTAACGCGCGTCGCGATGGTATGGACATCATTAAAAAAGCCGAAAAAGATAGTGACATTAGTGAAGACGATGCACACCGTTTTGGTGAAGATGTACAAAAAGTAACGGATACTGCTGTTAAAGTGGTTGATGATACTTTGGCATCTAAAGAGAAAGACATTATGCAGGTTTAATCCTGCTTTATGAAGCGCTTGGTTTTGTTTGAAGGGTAGGGCATATGCTGTACTTATTGAATGAAACGAGGCGCTTCTCTTTATTTTAATTAAATTTAAGAAGGTCGGTATGGCAAATTCAAAAAAACACATTGCGTTTATAATGGACGGAAATGGGCGCTGGGCAACGGCACGCGGATTGCAACGTCTTGATGGGCACAGGCAAGGTGCCAACACGGTTGAAGCGATTGTGAAGGCTGCGCCAAGCCTTGGTATTGGCACTTTAACTTTTTACGCTTTTTCAAGCGAAAATTGGAAACGCCCAGAAGAAGAGGTTGTGGGGTTGATGGACCTCCTTAAAATTTACTTTACGTCCAAGGTTGAAAAGCTAGCAAGTAGTAATATTCGCTTACGTGTTTTTGGCGACAAAAGTTTAAACGGTAAACTTGCAGCTGACGTGATTGATGTGATTAAAAAAGCAGAAGAAGCGACGGTGCATTGCACAGGATTAAATGTCAATTTTTGCGTTAACTATGGCGGTCGTGATGAAATTATACGTGCGGCACAAGAATTTTCAGACGATGTTGAAAAGGGTTTGCGTTATGTAGGTGATTTGGACGAGACGCTCTTCTCGGCTTACTTGGATAGCCGCCTACAAGATGACCCTGATATTATTATTCGTACGGGCGGTGACAAGCGTATTAGTAATTTTCTTCTATGGCAATGTGCATATAGTGAACTAGAGTTTTCTGATGTGAGTTGGCCTGAATTTACAGTAGAAGATTTACGCCTTATCTTGCAAAGAAACGAAACTGTTGAAAGACGTTATGGTGGGCTTGTTTAAAGTTTTATAATTTTTTTTAAGCGTCTTATTTAAGGCGCTTTTTTTTGCAGCTGTATAAAAAATAATCAATTAAATTAACATTGTGTTGGTCTGAAAAACAAGGGATACAAAGGCTTAAAAATGTATGCACCAATCAATGTTGATTTGGAACTAAAAACAAGAAACCTTTTGGTTGAGTATTGTTGCTTTTTTGATAATGCTCCTCTATACTGCGCAGGCATAAAAATAAATAATATATCTAATTTAGTTAAGGTACCTAAAAAATATGGATTTTTCTCTTCAGTCTCTCAACGGCTTCGTATCATCTCTTCCTGGCGGCGAAACGCTATGGATGGTGCTTATGTTTATTGTTGTTTTAAGTATACTCGTTTTCTTCCACGAATTGGGACACTACCTCGCTGCACGTAGCGTTGGTGTGCGTGTTACAGCATTTTCTATTGGTTTTGGTAAAGAGCTTTTTGGCTGGAACGATAAGCACGGCACACGCTGGAAGGTGGCGCTTATTCCATTGGGTGGATTTGTTCAAATGTTTGGCGATGAAAGCCTTGATGAATTATCTGAAAAAGACAAAAAGCAAGCCTTTTTGGCTAAAAATGTTTGGCAACGTATTTGGGTTGTTTTTGCAGGTCCATTGGCAAACTTTATTTTGGCCGTTGTTTTCCTAACAGGCCTTATGTACAGCGGTGAAGAAGTGGGTAGCCCTACAATTGGTAAAATTGTAGAAGATACAGCCGCTGCAAATGTTGATTTGCAAGAAGGTGACGTTATCTTAACGATTGACGGACAAGGCATTCTTTCTTGGAGCGATGTTGTAGCTGGAATTGCGGCCAGCGAAGGGCGCGAAATGACCTTTACGGTTGAACGTGACATGCAGCTTGTGACTTTAAACGTGACACCAAATGTTGAAGAACGCGTGAACGTCATGGGCGAAAAAGTTATCACACCTTTCCTTGGTGTTGCACCAAACGGTGACACACATATTGTGGATCACACACTTGGTGAATCTGTTGTTTTAGGGGTAACAAAAACATATGACCTAAGCGCGCGTATTTTAGGTGGTATTGGAAAAATCGTAACAGGTTCAGTTTCTACAAAAAATGTGGGTGGCCCTGTGATGATTGCAGAAATTGCAGGTAAAGCAGGTAGCCAGGGCTGGTATTCATTGGTGATGTTTATGGTTATCATTTCCATTAACCTTGGGCTTATCAACTTATTCCCAATTCCTGTTTTAGATGGCGGGCACTTGCTGTTTTACTTTATCGAAGCATTGCGTGGTAAACCTCTTGGTGAAAAAACGCAAGAAGTGGGCTACCGTGTTGGTTTAGGGCTTATTATGATGTTGATGGTGCTTGCTATTGGTAATGACATTGTACGTGTTTTTGATAAAATAACCAGCGACGACGATGTGGCAATTGAAGTTAAAAAATAATAAACATTAAGTATTAAATAATAATTTAAGAAACGGACTTGGGGTAATGAATAAAAAAACGTCTATACTATTGGCAGGGGCTTTGGCGAGTACTGCATTTGTAAATTTGGCAAATGCCGAGCAAATTAGAAACGTTGTGATTGAGGGCAATGAACGCGTTGAAGATACAGCAGTGCTGAGCTATATTAACCTTGAATCGGGTGATGAATATAACCCTGCAAACAGTAGCCGCATTATTAAAACATTGTATGGTACAGGTTTATTTAACCACGTAGACGTTTCATGGAAGCAAGGCACACTTGTTGTGGACGTGGAAGAAAACCCGTTAGTCAACAAAGTGGCATTTGAAGGAAATAATGCGGTTGTTTCAGAGCGTTTTGAAGAAGTTGTTTCATTGAAATCGCGCGGGGTTTATACGCCATCTAAAGTTCAACGTGACGTGAAAACAATTCTTTCATATTACCGTCAAAAGGGCTATTTTTTAGCAACGGTAACGCCTCAACTTATTAAACGTGACCAAAACCGTGTTGACGTTATTTATAAAATTGAAGAAGGTCAAGAAACGGAAATTAAGAATATCCGTATTATTGGTAACAGCCGTTTTAGCGATAATGAACTCTTGTCGATTATCCGCACAAAAGAATCAAAGTGGTGGCGTTTCTTTGGTGGGACAGACGTATACGACCCAAGCTTGATAGAGGTGGATAAAGAACTTTTACGCCGTCATTACATTCAATCGGGTTATGCTGACTTTAGTGTCGTTAGTGCCGTGGCTGAAATTTCTCGTGAAAAAGATGGTTTTTACATTACATTTACAATTCATGAAGGCCCCGCTTATGACTTTGGTCAGATTGATGTGCGCTTAGACGCTATTGATGAAGATATTGACCGTAATGAAATTTTAAAAGACCTGCAAGTGAAGCAAGGTAAGTCATATAACGGTGCTTTGGTTGAAAGTGATATTGAAAAATTAACAACAATTTTAGGAAATAAAGGCTTTGCCTTTTTAGATGTACGTCCAAACTTTAGACAAGACGAAGCAGGGCGCACCGTTGACGTAACTTATGAAATTGTACCAGGACCTCGTGTTTACGTTAACCGCATTAACGTGCGCGGGAACGACCGCACAAGGGACTATGTGATTCGCCGTGAAATGCGTTTTGCAGAAGGTGATGCATTTTCTTCAAGCAAACTTTCACGTTCTAAAGACCGTTTGAACTATCTTGGTTTCTTTGAAAACGTGAACATGCAGCATGCTGAAACGGCTGTACCTGACCGTGTGGACATTGATGTAACGGTTAGCGAACAAAGCACGGGTGAATTTAACGTTGGTGCTGGTTTTTCTAGCTATGACGGTCCTCTTGCAAGTGCTGAAATTAAAGAGAAGAACTTCCTTGGTAAAGGTCAAGAACTTAACTTTGCGATGAGTATTTCAGGGCGTCGTCAAGACTTTAACTTTGGCTTTACAGAGCCATATTTCTTAAACCGTGAATTAAGTGCTGGTATTGACGTCTTTAATGAAAAGCGTGACTATCAAGACGAGTCTTCTTATGACACGCACCGACTGGGTACAAGCTTACGTTTTGGCGCACCGCTTACAGAATACACACGCGCGTTTTTACAAGTAGGTTATAAAGAAACAGAAATTACAGACATTAGCGCAAGCGCTTCAAGCTTTATTCGTAATGAAGAAGGTAAGAAAAACTCAGCGTTTATTTCAAACACCTTCACCTATGACACGCGTGACAGCCGCCTAACACCGACAAAAGGTTTTAAAGCGACAGTAACGGGCGAATATTCTGGTTTTGGAACAGATATTCAATATCTACGTGGTAAGTTAGGTGCTTCATGGCACCATGAAGTTCGCAAAGACTGGGTATTTACACTTGCAGGTGAAGCGGGTGCTTTGTATGACTTTGACGACAGCGTACCTGTTTACGAAATGTTCCAAACTGGTGGTAACAACGGCTTAAGAGGTTTCGACTTCTCTGGTATTGGCCCACGTGACACCAACAACGACGATGCCTTGGGTGGTAAATATATGGTCACAAATACGGTTGAATTAAGTTTCCCAATGGGCGCTAGCCTTAAGGAAATGGGTATCAATGGTGTGGCCTTTGTAGATGGTGGTATTGTGACTGAATTTAAAGAAACACATGCAAACGTGCTCGACACAAGAACTTACCGTGCAAGTGCGGGTGTGGGTGTTTACTGGCGTAGTCCTTTAGGGCCACTGCGCTTTGAATTTGCAGCGCCTATCAATAAAGCAGAAGAAGATAAAACTAAAATATTTAGCTTTAGCTTCGGTACAAGATTTTAATCAATAAAGGATAAGAAAATATAATGAAAAACATTTCAAAAGTAGTCGCACTATTAACTGCAATTGCACTTGTTTCTGCAAACGCTTATGCTGCAGACGTTAAAATTGCCGTACTCGATATGCAAATGGTTATGAACGGCACAAAAGTGGCTCAAGAAAAACAAGCGGATCTTAAAAAACGCAGTGAAGCGGCACAAAAACGTTTTGCGGAAATGGAAGAATCTTTCAAAAAACGTGTGGAAGATCTTGAGTCGAAAAAATCTATCTTAAGCGAAGATAAGTTTTTAGAAGAGCAATCTGAATTGCGCCGCCTAGGACGTGAGCGTCAAGGCGAAGTTCAAACAGTAAATGATGAGCTTGGACACGAGTATAAGCGTATTCAAAAACAAATCAGTGATGAAGTAGACCTTATTGTAACAGAGATGTCTAAAGCGAAAGGCTATGACGCTGTTTTAGCAAAAGGTTATCTGCTTTATTCTTCTGATTCTGTTGATATTACAGATGAAGTGCTTAAAAGTGTTGATGCCGCGTTAAATAAAAAGAACAAAAAGAGCGTTAATTAATGACAAGACCTTTCCACAAGAAACAAGGTCCATTTACAGTAAAGGAAATCTCTGAAAAATTGGGGGTTTCCTTTACTGGTTCTGCCGACCTGAGCCTAAACGATGTTGCAGCTCTTTCTGTTGCAAGTAATTCTGAACTAAGTTTTTTAGATAATGCTAAATATGTAAGCCAAGCCGAAGTAACAAATGCAGGCGCGGTTATTCTTTCAGAAGAAAATGCAAAGCACCTACCTAAAGGTGTTGCGGCTATTGTGAGCCCGATGCCGTATGCTGATTACGCGAAGGCACTGCAAATTTTTTACCCTGCACAAAATACAGGTAAAATTCATAAGTCAGCCGTGGTGGAAGAAACCGCAACCATTGGCGAGGGAACATCCATCGGTGCTAATTCTTATATTGGTGAAAATGTTGTTATCGGTAAAAATTGTCAAATTGCTGCCAATGTCAGTATTATTTGTACACATATTGGCGACAATACCATTATCCACGCGGGTGCATGTATTGGTCAAGACGGATTTGGCTTTGCTTATGACGGTAAAGTGGTTGTGAAAGTGCCTCAAATTGGTATGGTTAAAATTGGTAATCACGTGGAGATTGGCGCAGGATGCACCGTGGACCGTGGTTCATTAGAAAACACAGAAATTGCAGACTACGCTAAAATTGATAACCTTGTACAACTTGGACATAACGTTAAAGTGGGTATGGGCTGTCAAATTGTGTCACAATCGGGTATTGCTGGCAGTACAACGCTTGGTAAAGGCGTTATTGTTGGCGGTCAAGTTGGCGTTGTAGGACACATAAATGTAGCCGATGGTGTGGTGATTGCTGCCCGATCTGGTGTTACAAAAAACCTTGACGAAGCAGGTGCATATGCAGGTTTTCCCGCTATCCCTATGAAACAATGGCGGAAATTACAGGTAGCTATTGCCCGTCTGGTCCCGAAAAAATAATCTAAATATAAAAGGTTTTTCCATGCAAGCATATAATGTTAAGGAACTTATCCCGCACCGTGACCCCATTTTATTGGTGGACGAAATTATTGAAGCGAAAGCTTTTGAATATATTAAAGCTGTAAAACATGTTAAAGAAGACGATGAAGTTTTTAAAGGGCATTTTCCTGGTTACCCTGTGTGGCCTGGTGTCTATGCGATAGAAGCTGTGGCACAAACAGGGGCGTGTTTGGTGAATTTATCCCTTGAAAAAAATGCAGCGGGGACTATCTTTTACTTTATGTCTGTTGACCATGCAAAATTCAGAGCGCCTATTGGCCCAAACGATAAGTTGGATTTAATGGTAAGCCAAGTTAAACAGCGTGGTACAATATTTAAGTTTAAAGGCACGGTGAGTGTTTCTGGTAAAGTGGTTGCAGAGGTGGCCTTTACAGCAAAAGTAGAAGATGTTAATTAAATATCAAATTGCTTGCTAACAAAAAACATAAATTAAATTAAGAGAAAATTATGAGCGTAACAATACATCCAACAGCCATTGTCGAAGAAGGTGCCGTTTTAAAAGACGGTGTTAAAATTGGTCCTTTTTGTATTGTTGACAGTACAGTAACCCTTGGCGAAAATACAGAGCTGCAAAGTCATGTGGTGATAAAAGGGCGTACTGTTATTGGAAAAAATAACATTATTTATCCTTTTGCGTCGCTGGGACAAGTGCCTCAAGACCTTAAATATAACGGTGAAGATACAACGCTTATTATTGGTGACGGCAACACTATTCGTGAATCGGTGACGATGAGCATTGGCACAGAAGGCGGCGGTGGTGAAACCATTGTGGGAGATAACAACTTGTTTATGGCTCTTGCTCATGTTGGCCATGATGCTATCGTAGGTAACAATAATGTGTTTGCCAACGGTGCAACTTTGGCAGGGCATGTTGAAATTGGTAACCATACTGTGCTTGGTGGTTTAAGTGCGGTACATCAGTTTACGCGTATTGGAAATTATGTGATGGTGGGTGGCATGACGGCGGTTGACCGTGATGTTATTCATTTTGGTGTGGTTTCTGGCACGCGTGGTGTGCTTGCAGGTTTAAACTTGCGTGGGCTTAAGCGCCATGGTTTTGAAAAGGCGCGCATTGCAAAAATTCGTGAATATTATCACCAAATATTTGAAGACCAAGAAGGTAACTTAGATGACCGTTTAAATGTGTTATTACGTGAAAATGGCGATTGTGGCGACTTACTTCAATGGCATGAATTTATTTCTCATTCATCACGTGGCATGAGCATGCCAAGAACGGCATAAAAATGTCTGTAGATATTCAAAAATTAGGCATTATTGCAGGTGGCGGGCATTTGCCTGATTTGCTTGTTGAACATTGTCAGCGTGAAAATATTCCTTTTCATGTGGTTATCTTTAAAGGACAGCCGCAGCCACATAGTTTTGATATGTATGAAGCGGAAAGTACGCAGTTGGCGCTTGGCCAAGTTGGTAAAGTTATTCAAACCTTTAAAGAGCAAGGTGTAACGCATTTGGTGATGGGTGGGCGCCTTGAAAAACCTTCATTATTCGACTTGCGTCTGGATTTAAAGGGATTAAAAATTATTAACCGCCTACGCACAAAACATGACGATGAGCTACTCACTTCGGTGTGTGACTTCTTAGAAGAAGAGGGCTTTGATGTGATTGGTGCCCATGAAGTACGCGAAGATCTGCTCATGCCTTCTGGTTTGTTAACGAAAACACAACCAAGTGCAAGCCAAAGGCAGTTTATTGCCATTGGCATGGAAGCTGTAGAAGCTTTAGGGGCATTAGATATTGGCCAAGCGGCTGTTATTAAAGAAGGTGTTATTTTAGGTGTTGAAGGTGTTGAAGGTACAGCTGAACTTATTCAACGCTGTGCTTCTTTACGCGGTAAAGAAAATAAAGGTGCCATTTTAGTAAAAGCGGCCAAGCCAAAGCAAAATTTACGTGTCGATATGCCAACCATTGGTTTAGAAACCATAGAGCAATTGGCGCAGTTAAATTATGAAGGTGTGGCTATTTTGGCGGGGCAGTCTTTGTTTTTAGATCGTGAAAAGGCGCTAAGAGTCGCAGATCAAAAAGGTCTGTTTATTTGTGGAGTTGGCACCGATGGTTGCTTCTAAAAAAAATCCACACATTATGGTGATTGCAGGTGAAAACTCTGGTGACCTTTTGGGCGCTGGCGTGATGGCTGAACTCATTAAAAAATATCCATATGCAACATTTGTAGGTGTGGGTGGCGAAAAAATGCAAGCACAAGGTTTGCGACCTGTTTTTGATATGGAAGAGCTGAACGTAATGGGTATTGTGGAAGTTTTACCGCGTATTCCAAAGTTATTAGGACGTGCAAAGCAACTGGTACACATTATGGAAACAGAACAGGTGGACTTGTTACTCACTATTGATTCACCCGACTTTTGCTTGCGTGTGGCGCAAAAAGCGAAGAAAAAGCTGAACATGACGTGTATTCATTATGTAAGTCCTTCTGTTTGGGCTTGGCGCCGCGGACGTACATTCAAAATGGCAAAATATCTTGATCACATTTTAGTGCTGTTCCCATTTGAAGTTGATATTTACAGAGAAGCTGCATTGCCTTGTACCTTTGTGGGACACCCTGTAGCGGAGCGCTTGGGGTATTTAAGCCCTAAAAAACTAAATTATATGGCAAAAGAACCGCGATTAGCTATTTTGCCAGGAAGCCGCAAAGGCGTTATTGGGCGCATGTTTCCCACCATGCTGGGCGCTTTTCGTGCCTTGCAAGCTGACATACCAAACCTTAAAGCAGTAATACCTTTGGTGCATGAGCATCATAAAGAATGGCTAGAACAAGCAGGTGGTGACCTTAAGGATATTGAGTTTGTACATAATGATGCACGCTTTGATGCTTTGAAAAAATGTCAAGCTGCTGTGGCAACCAGTGGAACGTCAAACCTTGAATTGGCCATGATTGGCCTGCCAACGGTGGTGGGCTATAAAATGAGCCCTAACTCATATAAAATTATATCAAAACTTGTTAAAGTACCCTACATTAGCCCTGTAAACTGGCTACTTGAAGATCGTGCTTTACCAGAGTTTATTCAAGACGATGCCACGGTTGATAATTTTGTGCAGGAGCTTAAGCCTTTGATGCGTGACACCAAAGAACGTGAATTTTTAGCACTTAAACTATTACACGCAAGGCAGCGCCTTATGTTGAAGGCAAAAACGCCTTCTATGAAAGCTGCTGAGGCAATATCTTCTTACCTATAATTGCTGCGTATATCACTATTTTTAAAGATTTTAAACGCTTTGGCACGGTTCGTGCTTCCTTATTCCCATAGTTATTTAATTTAAACACCGTGGGGGATTGTAAAATGAAAGCATCTGTAGCCTTAACGCAAGAGTTAAAAAAACGTACAAAAATTGAACGTGGATCAGTAAAACAACTGGTAGACGAGATTTCCACACTACGTTCTATGCTTGAAGCGCAAGAAGATAAAATTCAGGATCTTAAAAAGCAAGCTCTAGAAGACCCGTTGACGGGGCTATCTAATCGTCGTGCTTTTGAAACAGAACTTAAATCTGCACTTTCTTTTTATAAGCGTTATAACCGCAGTGGTGCTGTTTTGTTGATTGATGTTGACGCCTTTAAAGGTATTAACGACTCATTAGGTCACTTAGCTGGTGATGCCTTGCTAAAACATTTGGCAACTGTCTTAAAAAGCCATATACGTGATACTGATTTCGTGGCGCGCATCGGTGGTGACGAATTTTGCATCATCCTACGTGAAGTAACAGCAGCGGAAGCACAGCTTAAAATTGCTGAGCTTGAAGCGGCAATGAGTGTTTCACCTTGTACATACGAAGGTAAAGATATTTACATGAGTATTAGCATTGGTTCATGCCTGTTTAAAAGCGCAAACTCTAAGGAAGAGTTGATGGCGAAGGCTGACCGTTCTATGTACGCACAAAAAAATGACCTCACATTGATCGATAACACTTGAATTTAGGTCGGTGATTGACTATTATAAAATAGTATACAACAAGAGGAATTGTTAAATGTTTGAAAAGAAAAAAGGTTTGGCCAAAATGAGTGAATTTGTTTCTCTCTCCGACCTTGCTATGCTTGATGAAAATGACCCTGCTTTTATTCAAACGCTTATTACTCAGGTAATGGAACTGGAACTTAAGTTGCGCGATCAACAAGATATGATCGATAATCTAGAGCTAGATGCCATGACAGATAGCCTCACAGGTTTAGCTAATCGTCGTGTGTTTGAAGAAGAGCTGCATAAGTCTTTATCAACAGTAAAACGCCACAAACGTAAGAGTGCTGTATTGTTTATTGACATTGATGCCTTTAAGTCTATTAACGACCAGTTTGGTCACCTTGCAGGTGACATGGGATTACAACATATAGCCAATATTTTAAAAGCAAACGTGCGCCCAACCGACGTGGTGGCCCGTATTGGTGGTGATGAGTTTTGCATTATTCTAAATGAAGTAACTTCTTCTCGTGATGTAACAAATCGCACACAAATTCTTGAAAGCATTATTGCACGCACACCGTTGCTGGTGGACGATAAGAATATTCAGCTTACAGTAAGCATTGGTGCACGCACATTTGGTCAAAATGACTCATTTGAAAGTGTGATGGCTGATGCTGATACCAAAATGTATATCAATAAAGCCTCTAAGTCTTAAAACCTTTGACTTTGCATACAATTTTAATTATAAGTGTTTCATTCATTTGAAACACTTTTTCATTTTTTAGGCACATCGCTTATCACTTCTTGGAGGGCATTTTATGTCTGATAAAAAATTACGGTTGGGGGCTGCGCCCTTTGTATGGTTAAACATACTGGTAACTTTTATGGCTTGTAGTGCCATTGCTGTTTTATATGCATGTATGAATGCAGAAAATTATATCTGGCTTGCACCTGTGTGCTTTACTATTAGTTTTGGGGCTTTAGGATTCAATAGAGTGATGAATGGCTACTGCTTTTATTTATTGAATGGTTTTGCGCGTGAGGCGTATGGCTATAAAGCTTTATTTAAAGTTGTGGCAACTTTAACCATTTTAAGCCTTTTTGTTGGATTTATTTTTACTGAACATACTTTACGTGAATATGTGGGTGAGGGTGAGGCGTTAATGACGTTTATCTGTAACCTTATATTTGGCATTGTTGTTGTATTTATGGTGGAAAACAAATTTGTTAAAATTTTAGCTTTAAAATTTGAAGTTTCGTTTTCAAACGACCGTTTGGCTTACTACAAAGAGAAGCTTAATCAAAGAGCCAAGGAATATTCAGAGTTGAATATGGGTTTGAGTAAAGTTGAACTTTCTATGATAAAAGGCGGGCTTGCCAGCAGTAGCTATAAAGATGTTGTTACGGTTATACGTGATATAGAACATTTTATTGATGTATATAAACGTTACCATCAAACAGGGCAGGCAACTGCTTAAACATTTTATCGAAAAAAAACCACCCCAAAGGGTGGTTTTTTTGTGCGTTAATGTTTTACCAAGAAAGTGTTATATTAACATCGTCTCGAAGCTGTCCTTTAGGTGTAGCGCATAAAAGCTCTGCTTTAAAGCAGATGCCTTGTTCTTTTAAAGCGGGTAAGAATGTATTTTGCCAGTAGGGTGATTTATTTAAATAACTGAGTGGGAATATACCCCAGAATTGATGTTCTGCTTTGAAAGCTCTGTTAGAGACAGCCTTTTGAATTGTCTTTGTTAAGTCTTTTGCAACGCTATGAATAACAGCTTCATTTTTTAATGCTATGCTAGCGTTTGCTTTGTTAATTTCATGGACTGGGTTTGGTATGTTGAGCTTATCCATTGTGATAGACCTCAGATGTATGAAAAAGAAAAAAAATAGGTGATTAGTTGTTAAACTAAAACACTTTTTAGAATTAAGGTCAAGGTGTAAAAAAAGAGCAGGCTAACAAAAGCACTGCTCTTTAATGGTAGGTTAAACTTACTATCGTAGTTCGTTATATTCTTCTGGCGTGAAGTCGTTCACTTGAATCACATCCAGTTTTGCTTTTTCAGCACTTTGAATGATTTTAAATTCATCCGCACTGATAATTTTAGCGTCTTTCGCCTTTTTAGCCATATCTAACACGCTACCTTTGGCAAGCATGCCTTTTTTACGTGCATTGTTAAGCTTGCGACGAACAGGTTCGGCTTGAAGAGTTTTATGGTAAGTTGCTTCAAGTGCACCCAGTCCTTCTTTTGTTGGCTTAGGTATGTAAATGCCTTCACTTATAAGTTCACGCATTTCCGTTGTTTCATCCGCAATTGAACGGGCAACAGCAAACATTTGCTTGTCGGTTGGCTTGTGGAACTTTTTACCATAAGGGAAACAAGTAAATTTAAGTAAGTTACCCACAAAACGGTTTGGTAAGTTACGGCAAATTTCTACAAGTGCTGTTTCAACTTCATGCAAGGCATATGTCATTGTCCAGTCCAGTAGGGCGCGTTCTTCTGGGTTGCGGCCACGGTCATTAAATTTTTTCAATGTCGCAGAAGCAAGGTACATATAGCTTAATGCGTCAGCATAGCGACCGCTTAAGCTTTCTTTACGTTTGAGTGCGCCACCAAGGGTTAACAGAGCCACGTCAGTGCTAAAGGCAAACACAGAGCTAAAACGTGTAAGCGCTTTATAGTATTTGGCTTCATAACCGCGCACAGGCGCTTTACAGAAATAACCACAAGTGAAACCATGCACAAGTGATCTCATGCGGTTTTTAAAGAAGTGGTTAATGTGTCCAAAGAATGCTTTGTCAAATTGATGTACATCACCTGTTGCAATGGCTTCAACCTCAGCCTGTACAAATGGATGGCAACGAATAGCCCCTTGACCAAAGATAATGAGTGAACGTGTTAAAATGTTAGCACCTTCAACCGTAATACCGATAGGAATTGAGTTGTAAGGACGCGCGAATATGTTGCGCTGACCACGGCAAATGGCCGCACCAGCTAAAATATCCATACCATCATTCACACATTTACGCATGTTAGATGTAAGGTAAGCTTTTACCACGGCTGAAAGAACAGACGGGTTTTGCCCTTCGTCAATAGCACCACAAGTAACTTGGCGTGCTGCATCAAGCATGTAAGACATACCTGCAATATGTACAAGCGGTTCTTGTACACCTTCAAATTTACCAACAGGCATACCAAACTGTTCACGCACTGCGCCGTAAGCTGTTGTGGCGCGAGCAGTTGTTTTAACAGCACCCACGCTAAGTGAAGGTAATGAAATACCACGGCCAGCGGCTAAGCATTCCATCAACATACGCCAGCCTGTACCAATACCTTTTTCACCGCCAATAATATATTCCATTGGAATGAAAACATCGTTACCACGCACAGGACCATTTTGGAAAGGCACACCCATTGGGTCGTGTCGGTTACCAATAATTAAGCCTTCTGTAGAACGTGGAAGTAGGGCACATGTAATGCCAAGGTCTACTTTATCACCTAATAAGCCATCAGGGTCGAGCGCCTTAAAGGCTAAACCTACAAGTGTTGCCACTGGTGCAAGGGTAATGTAACGTTTGTCAAATGTGAGTTTAAGTCCTAAAACTTCTTTACCTTCAAATTGACCCTTGCAAATAATACCAACGCTTTGCCCATTGGCAGCGTCACTACCTGCTGTTGGTTCTGTTAAAGCAAAACATGGAATTTCTTTACCTTCAGCAAGTGGTTTTAGATATTTTTTCTTTTGTGCGTCTGTACCGTAGTGCATTAAAAGTTCTCCGGGCCCAAGTGAGTTTGGCACCATAACCGTTACAGCAGCTGTACCGCTTCGGCTTGAAATTTTAATAATGACAGCACTTTGTGCCGCTGCAGAAAAACCAAGGCCACCATATTCTTTCGAAATAAGCATACCAAGGAATTTGTGCTTTTTAATGAACGACCACACTTTAGGCGGTAAGTCACGGCGTTTTGCAATGTCTTCGTCGTCAATCATGGCGCAAAGCTCTTCACAAGGACCATCTAAAAAGGCTTTTTCCTCTTTTGTAAGCTCTTTAATTTTATTGTTTAAAAGCTTTTTCCAGTTTGGCTTGCCAGAAAAAAGGTCTCCATCAAAACCAACGCTACCAGCTTCTAGAGCAATTTTTTCGGTTTCGCCAATGTTTGGCATTTGTGTTGCCATAAGTTTAAGCGCGCTTGAAGAAATAAGCGGGCGGCGCAGCGCAGGGACAGCAAACAATGTACCCAAAACAGCAATTGCAACAACATAGGCGTTGAAAAATGACTGGTTGTCGATGCCGCTGTTTATCCAAGCAAAAGCAAGGACAATGGCAGCCGTTAGCCATGCAAGGTAACCCTTACCTATAAAGGCGAGGCTTATAAAAGCTACAATGGCGAGTAATATAAAGTATATAGTCATAATGGTTCTCCCTAGTTTCTAAGTGGCTTGCCTTTTGTGAGCATGTGCATCACGCGGGCTTGTGTTTTCTTTGTTTTTGTTAAGGCTAAAATGCCCTCAAGTTCTAGGCGAAGCATTTCTTCTTCGTCTATGGTTTGGGTCATGTCGCCGTCACCACCTGTTAAAATATGTGCAAGCTTGCCTGCAATTGTAACATCGTGCGGGGTAGCAATACCTTTATTTGCAAAGTCTTGTACCCCAATTTTAAGCGCTGCTGCACCGCTTGCACCTGCTGGTGTGTAAATAAACGGTTCAGGCTTTTTATAGTCTTTAGCCATTGATAATGCACGTGCTTTAGCACTTGCTAATACACGGTCACGGTTCATAACAATGCCATCTGTCTTCAATAGAATGTCCATATCTTTGGCTTCTTTAGCAGACGTTGCAACTTGCGCGACTGCAATGGCACCAAATGCCTTCATTGGCGCCGGCATTGGCCCTTTTGGCATTTTAGGGTCTACCATGGCACGCCCAACCAATTCTTTACAGCCACCCCATGCTGGTACTAAGCCAACACCCGCTTCTACTAAACCTGTATAGGTTTCGGCGTGGGCTTCAATGGCGTTACAATGAAGTAGAACTTCACAACCACCACCAAGAGCTAAACCAGATGGTGCGCCCACTACAGGGAAGTTTGAATATTTCATTTTCATAAAGGTTGTTTGACCTTTGCGAATAATCCATCTAACTGCTGGCCAAAGTCTTAATTTTGTAACGGCGATAATAAGACCAATGTTTGCACCAACACTAAAGTTTGATGCTTCATTATAGACTACCATACCCTTAAACCCTTGTTCAGGTAAAACTTTAAGAGCTTTGTTCATCACACTGAAAATTAAAGGATTAAACGAATTCATTTTAGAGTGGAACTCTAAGCAGGCAATGCCGTCACCAATGTCCCAAACGCTGGCAGACATGTTTGAAATAAGTGGTTTAGATTTGCGTTTAATATCTTCTAAAAGAAGCACGCCTTCAGGGCGTACAACATCTGCATATTTACCTGTGATGGTGAAATATTCCAGCTGTCCTTCATGGGTGCGATATAGGTTTCTACCCTTTGCCATTTTAATAAAGTTTGGCACTTTACGACCATCTTCTAAAAGTTTATCTTCAAATGCACCAACACCAATTTTGTTGATAAGTTCAAATGGACCATACTTCCAGTTATATCCAAGACGCATAGCGCGGTCGATAAGCTCAATATCGTCGGCAATGGTGCCCACCAATGAAGCGGCGTAGCAAAGTGTGTCGGATAACACGTCCCATGCGTAAGCGCCTTCTTTACTTTTATGATTGATAAGGGCTTTCAAACCACCTTTTTTAGAGGCCTGTGCTGCGGCAACTTTAGGATGCAACGCTGTGGAATAAGTACCGTCGTTTAAGTTAATAACTTCTTTTACTTTTTTACCACCGTCTTTGTTAATGCGGTAAAAACCGCCTTTGCCTTTACGTCCTGTGTAGCCGTCTTTAATCATTTTACCTAACAGGTCAGGGGCGTCGCCTAATTTTAAGAAGGCATCGTCCTTGTCTAAGGCTTCTTGGAAGCTTTTGAAGATGTGTGGCATAAGGTCTAAACCGACAAGGTCAATAAGGCCGAAAACACCTGTTTTAGGCACACCTGTTGGTTTTCCTAGAACGGCATCAGCCGCTTCAACACTAATACCGTGTTGAATGGCCTTTGTAACGGCTGCATGTATCCAGAATGTGCCGATACGGTTTGCAATAAAACCTGGGGTATCGTTACAATCCACAACGCTTTTACCCATGTTGTAGTCAACAAATTTACGAATGCGCGCTTCGGTGTCTTTGTGGGTAAATTCACTGGTTACAAGTTCAATAAGGCGCATATAACGTGGTGGGTTAAAGAAGTGCGTGATTAAGAAGTCTTCCTTAAAGGATTTAGATGCTTTTTCTGTGAGCATTTCAAGCGGTAGGGTAGATGTATTAGAAGAAACGATAGAGCCTTTTTTACGGTGTTTATCGATCTTTTTGTAAAGGTCACGCTTAATATCAATATTTTCAATCACGGCTTCAATAATCCAGTCGCAGTCTTTAAGGTCTGCAAGGTTATCTTCTGTGTTACCTGTTTTAATAAATTTAGCATTGCTTTTATGCATAAGTGCTGCTGGCTTATTTTTAATAAGCTTTTCAAGTGCGCCTTCTGCAATAACGTTACGGTTTTTTAAGCCCTCTGGCACAATATCAAGCAAGAGTACTTCTGTTTCGGCATTGGCCACTTGGGCGGCAATACCAGCCCCCATGACACCAGCACCGATAACAGCAACTTTTTTAATTTCAGACATTATATCGCCTCCAGAACTGTTGCAATACCTTGCCCACCACCAATACATTGTGTTGCAAGGGCATATTTACCTTTTTCGCGCACAAGCAGCTGGGCAGCTTTACCTGTAATACGCGCACCTGTGGCACCTAGCGGGTGTCCTAAGGCAATGGCACCGCCATCAATGTTAATTTTATTGATGTCGAGCCCAAGGTCTCTGATAACTGCAAGTGATTGTGAAGAAAAAGCTTCGTTTAGTTCAATGACGTCAAGGTCGGCAGCTGTAATACCCGCACGCTCAAGCGCTTTTTTAGAAGCACCCACAGGGCCAATACCCATAATTTCTGGCGCACAGCCTGAAACCGCAATAGATTTAATGCGGGCAAGTGGTTTAAGTTTGTGTTTTTTTGCAAATTCTTCGCTGCAAACCAGTACAGCAGCAGCGCCATCGGTTAGCGGTGAGGCTGAACCTGCTGTGACAGAACCTGTTTCAAGAAAAGCTGGTTTTAAACCTGCAAGCCCTTCTGATGTTGTTGCGGCACGAATGCAGCCGTCTTCTGTGATGGTTTGTGAACCGTGTTTAATCGGTACAATTTCGTCCTTAAACTTACCATCTTTTTGTGCTTTAGATGCCTTTTGTTGGCTAAGTAATGCAAAAGCGTCTTGTTCTTCACGGCTGATTTTGTATTTTTTAGCGACGTTTTCAGCCGTTTCACCCATGCCGATGTAAGCTTCTGGCATGCGTGCATAAAGGTCTGGGTTTGGCAGAGGGTTAAAACCGCTCATTGGCACACGTGTCATGTTTTCTACGCCAGCACAAATATAAGCTTCGCCAGCGCCCATTTGAATCATTCCTGCGGCATTATGTATGCTTTGCATAGAAGAACCACAGAAACGGTTGATTGTGCAGCCTGCAACACTTTGAGGCAGCTCTGCAAGGAAACAAACAAGCCTTGCCATGTTAAAGCCTTGTTCCCCTTCAGGGAAGGCACAACCTAAAATAAGGTCTTCAATCAATTCTGGTTTTATTTTTGTTTGCTTAACAAGGGCTTTAATAAGCTGGCCAGCCATATCGTCGGCACGTACCTTCTTAAGTTCACCTTTGTGCGCCAATGTAAATGGTGTGCGCATATATGCTGCAATTACGATATTTGTCATGATTTTTCCCTTTTCTCTTTTTCTTCTGCGATAAGCTCTTTCTTAGAAAGTTTACCTATCATTGTTTTTGGAAGTTCACTGCGGATTTCTACCTCTACTGGTTTTTCAATAGGGTTTAAGTGTGCTGCAGCAAAATTAAGTAATTCTTCTGTTGTGGCTTTGATATCGGACTTCAGCTTCACAAAGGCTTTTGGTACTTCGCCTTTTTCGTCGCTTGGAATACCTATAACGATAACTTCTTCAACCGCAGTATGTTTATAAAAGGCTTCTTCTATAATTTTTGGATAGACGTTATAGCCTGAAACAATAATAATTTCTTTAAGGCGATCGGTTAAGAATATATATCCGTCTTTGTCCATGTAGCCGACGTCGCCTGTTTTAAGCCAGCCGTCTACAATGGTTTCATTGCTGGCTTCAGGGCGCCCCCAGTAACCAGACATGACTTGCGGACCTTTAATGAAAACTTCGCCACGTTCGCCAAGTTTAACATTTTGCTTGTTATTTTCGATGTCGCGTATTTCAACCGTCGTACCAGGAAGAGGGATGCCGACAGAATTTTCTTTACCACCTGTATGTGGTGGGTTGCACATTGCAACAGGAGAACATTCGCTAAGCCCATAACCTTCAACTAAAATACAGTCGGTTAATTTAACAAATTCTTCTTTTACTTTTTGAGGTAAAGTGGCGCCCCCAGAGATGCAATATTTAATAGATGAGAGGTCATATTTATAAACATCTTCACTGTTATTGATGGTGTTAAATATGGTTGGTACACCTGGGAAAACAGTTGGTTTTTGTTTATCTATCGCTTTAAGAACTTTGGATAACTCAAACCTTGGTAACATAATTATACTTGATCCTGTTGCGAGGGCAAGGTTCATGACCGCTGTCATTGCAAAGACGTGGAAGAAGGGAAGTACGGCTAAAAATACTTCGCCTTCAGGGTTAATATCATCGCCAAGCCACATCTGCACTTGCGTGGTATTGCTTGAAACATTTTCATGGCTGAGCATGGCTCCCTTAGGTACGCCTGTTGTACCACCTGTGTATTGAAGAAGTGCAATATCTTTACTTGGGTCTATGTCAACGGGAGCAGGTTCATCACCTTTAGAAATAAGACTGACAAAATGAATGTGAGCTTGGTCTTCTTCAATTTGTACCAGCTCTTTACCTTTAAAGATTTTGAATAAACAGCCCTTGAAACATGTAAGAGCGCCTGGAAGGGAACAAATAACGATTGTTTTAAGAGGTGTGTGCGCCATACAGGCTTCAACTTTATTGTAAATAAGTCCGACGTCGAGCGTAAACATAAGTTTAACGGCACTGTCGTTGATTTGATAAGCGAGCTCCTCTTCTGTATAAAGAGGGTTAAAGTTTACAACAGTAGCACCAGCTTTAAGTGCGCCAAAGTAAGCTGCAATGAAGTAAGGGCAATTAGGGAGGCATAAACCAACACGGTCACCTTTTTTAATGCCTTGGTCTTGCAAACCAACTGCCACTTGATTCACCATAAGCATAATTTCACCATAGGTATATTCACGCCCTAAAAATTCCACGCAAATGCGTTCTGGGTGGCTTTTAGCAGCATGCTCTAATATATGATAGACAGGCTTATTGGTGCTGTTGAAAGCCCAATTCATATTGTCAGGGTACGACTTTTCCCATAAGTGTGTTTTCATGTTTGTTTTGCTCATGATGCACCTTCATCTTTATTGTTTTTATTGGCACCTTGCACAAAGTCTATCAAAAGTTTATGAGTTTCGCCAACGTTGTCGTAAATAATTCCGTGTCTATCTGTCTTAATCATGTGCACTGTTTTATCTTTAGAAGACAGAGCTTTAAGTATTTTTTCAGCAGATTTTGGGTTTACCACGGGGTCATCTATCCCTTGTATGATGATTGCACTTGTTGTGATGTATTTTAAATTCTTTTTGGCATTGCGTACGATGTAGCGTAGTTCGTTTAGCGCATGCACAGGCATACTGGCATAATTTGTTTTGGGGTAGTCAGATTTATTACCTTTAAATGGTACCAAACTTTCGATGCGTGGGAATAAACCTATAAAACGGTTGAGTGCATGGAGATATGGCACAAGGCTCATCATTTTATCTTTAAGGATAAGAGGTGTGCATACACTCGCAACGCCTGCTAATTTTTCTGGGTTGGTTGAGGCAAAGTTAAGAGACAATGCCCCGCCACCGCTAAAGCCTATGATAACAATTTTTTCGCAAAAGGCAGAGAGTATTTCGTAGTTACGTTTAACAGACTCTTGCCATTGTTTACAGGTTTTATGGTTAAGGTCCCAAGGACTTGTACCGTGCCCACTCACACGCATGCCCAATACAGAGTGTCCTTCTTTGTGAAGTTTGAGCCCTAGTTCCTTAAGTTCTGGTGGTGAAGACAGGAAGCCATGTACAAGCAAAACGCCAACTTTTGATGTTTTTTTCTGAGGCAAAAGGTAGGGCTCTGTATTTTGAGTGACGGTTTCTTTTTTATTGATCGCTTCAAAGCGTGTGCCTGTATAAAGTTCTTTATTATAGCCCACCTCTTTAATTTCATCGTCGAATAACAGGTATGCGAAGTCTTCGTTTGAAATGACTTTGACGGTTTCAAGGCTTTTTAAAATGACCTTTTTAACCTGTTTAACAGGTTCAACTTCATTTGCGCGCACAAGTATTGGGTTTTCAATACGTACAATATTAAAGTCATGCTCTTTTAAGACTTTATCTTGGAAATAATAATTATCATCTTTTTCTTTGATAAGTCTTGCCAGTTTACATGTAAGTAAAAATGTTGTTAAAAGAGGGCTATCTCCTAGGTGCATATTTTTATAGTTCTCTGGCTTTAAGAAACTGCGGTGCAGGTAAATTTTAGGATCTGTTTGAAGTTTTTTAAAGGCTAAGTACAGCACCTTATGAAAATCGTCTTTTGAAATAACAAGTTGCCCTTGTTTCATAAGCTCTAAAACAGTAACAGAGGCAATGTGCGCCAAGTTAATGGTGACCCCTTGATATATTTTATCCATATAACTATCGCGGATACGGTCTGTTTCTTTTGAGATAAATTCAGCGAGCAGACGCTCTGACCAGTTTTCGGCTTCATGTCGCAAGCTGAATAACTCATCTAAAGATTCGATATCTAAAAAGTATTTACGTAGGAGGAGCCTTTCCCACCAATGCCATTTTTTATGGATATTGATTGCTTCGCCATAACGGATATCCATATCCGTATCTTTAAGGATAATATTGCCTTCAATAGCAATTTCTTCAAAGACCTGCGATGAAGCTTTTTTAACGAAGATATCAACAACCTTGGTTAAAATGTTATCACTAATGCGAAGCGGATAAAAGGTTATGGTGCCTGGCACCACAAGTGTTGGCTTATTGGCTTGAATTAAAAGCTCTTCCACACTTTCAAGTTCAAGTGAAGCACGCCAGTGTTCAAGGCGCGTGGTATCACCATCTTCGTGCAGGTCTTTAATACGGCGTTTAAATAGGTCGAGTGTTAAGGCTAAAATAGCAGCACCGCGATGGTGCTTTCTAAATTCCATTGCTGTACGAGAAAAAATACGAAAACGACCATCATCGTCCATGACACGTCGGTCTTTTATCATGCCGCCTTCAGGGAAAATGACAACTTTGCGCCCACGTAAAATGTCGGCAGCTAAAAAAGGTAGTAAACCTGGTAAATTGTTTGGTACAGCGCCCGCACTGCGCATGAAATCGGGCAGGGCTTCACCTGCTTCAAATAGGTCTTTATCGGCAATAATCCGAGAAAATGCACCTGTCTCCCTATACATAATATAAGGAGGAATAACCGTTTCAAAGCGCGCAAAGTGGTTGAATAGAAAAATCTGACCTTCTTCTAAAACGTTTTTGTCGGCGTGAACGTTAATGTTTAGACCCAAATTATCCTCAACGCCTTTAAATATTTTTTTACAGCGTTCGTAGGTTTCTTTTTTTATGGTGTAGTCATGTTTGTTATTATTTTTTGTCATGGTGCCTTATGTGCTTTTTTATTATGTGCATTCTTATGGAAGGCTTCTTTAACTCATTATAAGCTATATTTTGAATTTTATAGCTATGTTTTTTATATCCAGTGATAGCAAATGATTGTATGTATTGATTTATAGGACATTTAATGGATTATGGGACTTAAGGATAAGCTGTCAGAAATAAAAAAAACCAAGACAAAGCTTGGTTTTTTTTCGAAGTTTATTGAGATTACTTAAAAGTCACAATCATTTGATTGGTATCAGACGTGTTATCTGTTTCTTCAATGGTAACGGCTGTTTTAAGTTGTTTTTCTAAAATATCACGCAAGACAATTAAACGTTCAATCGTTATTTCACGGTTGTCAGTTGGTAACTGAACGTAAAAATGTTCAGCTTTGTTTTTTTTAGCATCCTTTAATAGGTTACGTAAGCCGGTTGCGTCTTCTTGGGCGACCCAACGGTTGTCTTTTTTATAGCTAAGTTTGTAGTTGTCAACTGCAAGGGCAGGTAGCGCACAAACTATCGCTAGAGTTAAAGCTGTGAAAAAAACATTCTTCATAGTGTTTTGCCTTTTACTTTATTTTATTTAACGTAACCGCTACCCAGCGCAAATTCAATACTTTGCACATTCAGGTCGATGCTTGCCTCTTGACGTTTTTGAAGCATGTATTGTGCGAACAGGTCACTTTGAATGTCTTTAGATACCTTTTGTTGGAAGTAAGCTAAGTCTTCATCGGTGGCGTTGTCGGCATTAATGCTGATAAGTTCAACCAAGGCTACACCTTCTGGCGTGTTAATAACGCTATTAAGTTCTTCGCCTGCCTTCATAGCAAATAGAAGTGAAACTTGTTGAGGCTTAAGCCATTTTGGTGTCGAGGTGCCTGTGCGACCAATACCAGAAAGAACTTCAACGTTGTTGCTGATGTTATGTTTTTTAGCCAATGCTTCTAAAGAAGGTGTGTTTTGGCGCTCTACCATCAAGTTTTCAGCTTTTTGGGTCATTGCTTTTTGTAGCGCAATTTCATTAAGTTCAGTAACGATACGTGCACGGGCTTCGTCAATTGTAAGTGCGCGTGGTGCTGTAATTTTTGTCACTTCAACAAAGGCTGTCACGGCATCTTGTCCATCAATTTCAACTTCATTTGACACAATATTTTCTTCCAGTGCGTAAACCACAGGCATAATGTCAGTTGAAAAAGTCATCGATGTACTGTTTTGCTTCACTTGTGCATAGCTGTCCAGGTTGAGGTTTGAAGATTTAGCAATATCAGCAAGAGGTGACCCACCTGCGATTTGATCCTGTACATTTTCAAGAACGTCATAGAAAAGGTCTTCAGATTTTTCTGTGCGTAGCTCGGCTTCAATGTCCAGCTTCACTTCTTCAAATGTGCGTAGCTTTGCTTCTTTAACAGCGTTAAGTTGGATAACGTGGTAGCCAAACGGAGATTTTACAGGTTCGCTAATTTCGCCAATTTCCATAGAAAAGGCTGCATCAGAAAAGCTTTCAACCATGTCAGCCTCACGGAAGAAACCAAGGTCTCCACCTACTTTTTTAGTAAATGCGTCTTTGCTGTTAGCTTTCGCAAGTGCTGCAAAGTCAGCACCTTTGTCAAGCTGGTCAATAAGCTCTATCGCTTTTTCTTCACTGTCTACTAAGATGTGGCGGGCTTGACGCTCTTCTAAGCTTGCAAAACTTTCTGGGTTATCGTTATAAATTTCTAATGCTTCAGCTTCAGAAATTTGTACGCGGTCTTTTAGGTCTGACGCGCGTAAAACAAGGACGTTAAAGTCTCTTGTTTCTTCTGTTTGGAAGCGGTGCATGTTTTCGTCGTAAAATGATTTAATTTCAGAAACTGTTGGTGCTGACACCTCAGGCACAGCGTCTTTATTGACATGGAGCACGCGTACTGAAATTTTCTCGTTTTGGAAATTGTAAAGGTTTTCTAGGTATTTTTTATTGTTAAAGTTTGTTGAAAACATGTCGAATAGGTTTTCTTTTTGCATTTCAGCAGAAATAAGATTTTCGTAACCACGTACGCTGTAACCATAACTTTGTACGTTACGTGTGTAAGCTTCTTTGTTGAATTTACCTTCAGCGTCTTTAAAAGATGGGTTGTTTTTAATGTGGTTTTCTAAAGCTTTGCTTGATGCACGGAAACCGAGTTCCTTTGCTTGTGCCAGTGTAAGCTTAGATGTAATTATATTGTTAACGGTGCGGTTACCTAACTGAATCGTTTGTAAAAATTCATCAGAAAGTTTACCACCAAATTGACGTTCAGCTTCTGTTTTGCGAGATTCATATTCTTTTTGAAGTTCGCTCACAGGTACTTCTTCGCCGTTAATGGTCATAGCGATTGATTTAGGTGTGTTCATGAAGTAGCTGTTTGCACCCCATGAAAGAAATGACAGGGCAAACACAGTCATGAATAGTTTTGATAGGAATGACTTTGTTTTGCTTTTTATATCTTTAAACATTTTATTTTTTTCCAGAATTAACAATATTTTTAACCATATATGCGTGCAGATAATGCCAAGGTTTGTTAATATATGCAAGTAAGTTATATTAAATTCATTTATATAATAAAAATATTAAGGGTGACCAATGAATACACTGACAGTTGCAAACTGGAAAATGCACGGAAATAGAAAAGATTGGCGTGATTTAGCGCATAAAGTAACAGCGGGCATGACCGGCGTTAAAACACAAGTTGTATTGGCTACACCAGCCGCGGCATTTGCTGATGTAAGTGCTTTAATTGGCGAATATTCAAAGGTTTCATTAGCCGCTCAAGATATTCACCCTAAAGACGAGGGTGCGCACACAGGCAACACCAGTGCCCCAATGTTAAAGGATTTTGCTGGTAAATTCACGCTTGTAGGTCATAGCGAACGCCGCTTGGAACATAACGAACAGGGCTTTTTGTTGAATGAAAAAATAAAACAAGCACTGTCGCATGACATTTGCCCTATTTTCTGTATTGGAGAATCTTTAAGTGAAAGAAAAAACAATAAAACTATCCAAATACTTGACGAACAGCTACAAGTTGGGTTAAATGGCATCCATATTGCGTCGGCAGAAGCTTTGGCTATTGCTTATGAACCAGTTTGGGCGATTAGCTCGTCTGCGGGTTCGTTAGGGCGAGAGCCCAGTGAAGAAGAGCTTAAAGAAGTTTTTGTATTTTTAAGAAGTGCAATGATAGAACGCTTTGGCTTAACTGTTGGTGAAAAGATTAAATTGTTGTATGGTGGTTCTGTAAAACCGTCAAACACCGAAAAAATTATGGCTTTAAAGGATATTTCAGGTGTTCTTGTTGGCGGTGCCAGCCTTAAGGCCGATAGTTTTTTAGAAATTGCGCGCGCTGTAGCCGCAAGTGACGTTGAGTAAAAAACTTAACAAAATTTAAGTATAAATAGATTAGGAAGAATTAAAACCATGTTTGTTGCAAATATTTTGCTTTTTGTAAATATTACAGTTTCAGTACTGCTTGTTATCGTTATTTTGTTGCAGCGTGCTTCAAATGGTCTAGGTGCACTTGGTGGCGGTGGTTCTTCAGCTGCATTTAGTGGTGCCAGTGCAGGTAATGCTCTTACAAAGGCAACCGCTATTTTAGCCATTATCTTTTTAGGTTCTAGCTTATGGTTAGCGGTAGAGCTTGGTGGTAAAAGCCGTGCGGTAAGTGTGCTTGATACAATTACTGTAGAGCAAGAAGCTGTTGAACCAGCAGATACAACGCCAGAAATGCCAATAACATTACCTTCAAGTGCGGAAGAACAAAATGCTCAGTAATGTGAACGCAAAATAATTTTAAAGGCCAGTTTCTTCGGAGGCTGGCCTTTTTACTTTAATAAATGCATACTTAATCAATATAATAAAAAGGGGTCAAATACATGAAAAATAACTTAAAACAAACAAATTATATCTTTGTAACAGGCGGGGTTGTTTCTTCTTTAGGTAAAGGTTTAACGGGTGCTTCTTTGGCCTCTATTTTACAATCACGTGGTTTTAGTGTTGTGATGCAAAAGCTAGATCCATACCTGAATATTGACCCAGGTACAATGAGCCCTTTACAGCATGGTGAAGTTTTTGTAACCGAAGACGGTGCCGAAACAGACCTCGACCTTGGCCACTATGAACGTTATACAGGTGTGAACTGCACCAAAAATAGCAATTACACCACAGGGCGTATTTATCAAGAGATTTTAAAGAAAGAGCGTCGTGGTGACTACTTAGGTGCCACAGTTCAGGTTGTTCCGCATGTTACAGGTGCCATTCAAGACGCTATTCGCACCAATGAAGGTGTGGCCGATTTTGCCATTGTTGAAATTGGTGGTACGGTGGGGGATATTGAGTCGCCTGCATTTTATGAATCTATCCGTCAATACGCTTACGAAGTAGGGCGTGAACGTTGTTTATTTATGCATTTAACGCTTGTGCCTTATCTTAAAACGGCGGGTGAAGTTAAAACCAAACCAACGCAACACAGTGTACGTGAGCTTTTAAAACTTGGTATTCAGGCCGACGTTTTGGTTTGCCGCAGCGAAATGGATATTCCTACAAGTGAATTAAAGAAAATAGCGATGTTTTGTAACGTCCCGGAAAGCCACGTTATTTCATGTGCTGATAGCGACAGCATTTACCGTGTACCAACGAATTTGCATAAAGCAGGGCTGGACGATGCTGTGATGGACTATTTTAAGTTAGGTTCGCCTAAGCCAAATTTAAGCGACTGGGACAAATGTGCAGATACATATTTAAATCCAAAAGGTGAGGTGACCATTAGCGTGGTGGGTAAATATGTGGCATTGGGCGACGCCTATAAGTCATTAAACGAAGCGCTAGTACACGGCGGTATTGCGCAAGATGTTAAAGTTAAAATTAACTTTGTAGACAGCGAAGCTTTAGAAAATTATAGCGATGCTGAAGTGGTGGAAGCCTTTGAGGGTAGCGGCGGTATTTTAGTACCTGGTGGTTTTGGTAGCCGCGGTACAGAAGGTAAAATTCGTACCATTCAATATGCCCGTGAAAATAACATCCCTTACTTTGGTATTTGTTTGGGCATGCAAATGGCCGTGGTTGAATTTGCCCGCAACGTGGCAGGCATTGCAGACGCAGGTTCAAGCGAGTTGATGCAAACAACCAATCCGATTATTGGTCTTATGACCGAGTGGGCTACAAAAGAGGGCAGTAGCAAACGTGATGAGAAAAGCGACTTAGGTGGCACTATGCGCCTTGGCAGTTACCCTTGTAAATTACAAGAAGGCACAAAAGCGTTTGAAATTTATGGCAAGGCTGATATTACCGAACGCCACCGCCACCGTTATGAATTTAACAATACATACAAAACAAAGCTTGAAAAAGCAGGCTTGGTGTTTAGTGGTACATGTCCAAGCCCTGCGGGTGACTTGTGTGAAATTATTGAAATTCCAACCCATCCTTGGTTTGTGGCTGGGCAGTTTCACCCAGAATTTAAGTCGCAACCACGCAAACCACACCCGATGTTTTCAAGCTTTGTAAAAGCTGCTAAAGAAATGTCGTTGCAAAATGTCGAAAAAATAGTCGCTGCATAACGGCTTTGCGATATTAAAAAAAAGGAGGCTTCGGCCTCTTTTTTTTACAGGATCTAAATTTTTATTTATGTCTGCCTTGCGGTTTTTTATAGACTCGTATACACTTTATACTCTAATCAATATACTTTAACTTTTCAAACGGCAAAGCCGTATCATTTTCTTTCTTGAACCTTTCTGGTTCTAAGGGGTTTTTTATGTCAAATAAAACGTCCCTGAACTGGGAACGTCAATACCTTTATTTAAAGTGGGTGAAGGTTTTTTATTGCGCTTTATACGTGCAACCTGTGCTCATTCTTTATTACGCTACCAAAGGCTTAAGCTTAAGCGACTTTTTTATGTTGCAGCCTGTTTTTTCTCTTACTAGCTTTTTTCTGCAAATACCTTGCGGTTATTTAAGTGATAGATGGAAGAGGGGGAATGTTTTACGCTTAGGCGTTCTTTTTACAGCCATCGGCACTGTTTGGATGTATTTTGCTGCTGATATTTATCAATTGGCTTTTGTGCCGCTTTGTTTTGGTATTGGCTTTTCGCTTACCACCAGTTCTTACGGTGCTATTGTTTATGACAGTTTGTTAAGTGTAAACCGTGAAGATGAGTTTCCTAAAGTTATTGGTACCATCAATGCTATCGGTCGTTATGCCTTGGCAGGCAGTGCGGTTGTTTCAGGTTTTTTATATAATTATTACATTCATCTTCCTGTATTTATGCAAATGTTTAATATGATTTTTTATGGATATTTTACATGGAAGATTATAGAGCCACAGCGTCATAAAGTCATGAGTGAGCATAGTCACATGCGGGTTATTTTGCAAACTATGCGTTATGTGGTTATAAAACATGTTGACCTTAAATGGGTGATTGTTGTGACCTGTTTGTTGGCTGTGGCAAGTACAAAAGCTTATTGGATTGTTCAGCCTTTGGTGAATGAAATTGCACCCAGCACTATTTATTTAGGTTTAGCGGCCGCTTTAACTTTTGTTTTGATGGGTATGGCTTCACAATTAACCCACCGTATTGAGCATTTAATATCTGAGAAGAAATTACTATGTCTGGCAGCGTGTCTTTCAGTGGCGGGTTATGCCGCTTCGGGGGCAACGTCTGGTTATGTGATGCCACTTATGCTCTGCCTTGTTTTTATTGCTTTTGGCATAAGCCAAGTTGTGACAACCACAATGATAAATGAACGCGTCACGTCAGATATTCGTGCGACAACCCTTTCAATCACCAGTTCTGCTAATGGCTTACTATTTTCTATGGTTACGCCTATATTTGGATGGATGATTAACGCTGTGACTATCAATTTTGCAGTGTTATGTATGTCTATTTTTATTGGATGCATTGGCTTAGTCTGTTTATTAAATATTAAACCACCTCAGGTGTGTATATCGACACAAAAGCACCCGTAAGGGTGCTTTTTTTATGTTGAGTTTAGGTCAGTTTTTGTTAAGGCGTTTTTTATGGCCGAGGCTATAAGGTATTAGAAACTATTTTATTTACCTTTTTACAATATATTTTCCCAAGGAGGGAATTATGAAAACTTTACCATTTATGCTTATGATTGTTGGTTTAATTGCTGTTGCATCTTCGGGTGCTTTGGTTATTGAAGTAGCAACTTTAAATGCAATGATTGGTGCAACCTTTTTAGCCTTTACAGGTGCAACTGGTTTTATTGTAGGTGCTTTGAAAATTTCTTAAAGTATCGTATCGAAAATAAAAAACCTCCCTATGGGAGGTTTTTTATATTTGCTGAACACTGAGTAAAATTAAGCCAAAAGGTCTGGGAGTTGATGAACCATCTTCTCTTTAATGCGGGCAGGGATAGGGTACACCACGCCAGTTCCTGTCACTACTTTATTGCCGTCAGCATCAAAGCTTTCAGTTAAAATGGTAACGCTACGCTTTTCTTTAGCTGTAACGGTTGCAACGGCTGTATATGGTTTACCAATTTCAACAGGGGCTAAAAATTCGATATTTTGACTTGCCCATACGGTGCCAAGCCCTGGCATATCCATACCGAATATGCCGCTAAACTGCGCAATAGAAATGCAGCCATGGGCAATGCGCTGTTTAAAGCGAGTAGATGCGGCATATTCGTCATTAAAATGTGCAGGGTTATAGTCGCCCGAAACTTTAGCGAAAGCTTCTAACATATCATCTGTTACAATATAAGTTTTTGTATGCGTTTGCCCTATTTCTAGGTCTTCAATGCTGAGGCATGCTGTTGGCTTAAGGTGTGTCATGTTTTGTTCTTTTCTTTATGGTCGTGGCTGCAAATATCAGCACTTTCTAATTGGAGGATACAATAGTCAATATTGAATGCTTTTTTTAACGCTTTTTCAGCGTCAATACGGCAGTCATTCCAGTGGTGCGCATGTAAGCAGTTTTGGTGCATCACAAGGTGTGCGCTAAGTTCTAGCGATGTACTATCTTTGCGGCGTAACACAAGGTTGTGAACATCTACAATGTGCGGTACACGCTTTAAAGTTTTTACCAAATCGTCATATTTTATATGGTCTGGTGTGCCATCTAGCAGCAAAATAAGGGCAGATTTTATAATACGCAGGGCATTGTAAAGAATAAGAATACCAATGAAAGCGGCTACAATAAGGTCGGCTTCATGGTAGCCTGTATAATGCACATAAATACCGACACCAAGGGCGCTTAAAACGCCTAAAATATCAAAGAATATGTGATAAAATGCAGCGTTAACACATAAATTGTCGTTGCGCCCGCCATATAAAACAAAACAAGAACAGAGGTGTAAAACTAAACCAGAAAGTGCCACATAACCTGTGAGAGTGGCGTTAATTTCATGATGAGAGTGACCCGTTTCTTCAAAAAAACCAAAAGCTTGCGCCAACACCCAAATGGAAACACCTAAGAGTAATAAACCGTTGGTATAACCACCAATGGCTTCTACCTTATTATAGCCCGAGCTAAATTTTTCATTTGGTTCTTTCATGGCAAATGTTGTCGCAACAATACCGATAATAAGTGCGCCGTTATGAAGCATCATATGCCCTGCGATAGCAAGTAAGGCTAAACTGCCAGAAAATAAACTTCCAAGCGCTATAACTACAAAGTATGCCAGCCCTAAAAATAGGGCCAGCATAAGACGTTTACGAGATGAGCCGTGTTTGATAATGTTTTGCATTATTTTCCTTCTTTAAAGCGCGCTTCAGCAATTTTATCAGCCGCTTGAGATGGTAGAATGTTTTCTTTTTCAGCCATGTCATAAATTTCGAGCAATGTATTGGCAATGTTACGTGTTGCGATATCGGCCTTTGTGGCGTTGTAACCTTCTGCTGACTGCTCAATAAAGACGTTAATAATACCACCAGCGTTTACCAAGTAGTCTGGCGCGTATAAAATACCGCGATCAGCAAGGGCTTGGGCATCGGCTTCTGTTGCCATTTGGTTGTTTGCAGCGCCCACAACAGCTTTACAGTTCAGCTGTGGAATGGTGCGTACATTTAAAATAGCACCCATGGCACAAGGCGCAAATACATCGCACTCTGTGGCATGAATTGTGTCCGCGTTAACAATGGTTGCACCTGTTTCGGCAGCAACTTTTTCTAACTGTTCTTGGTTTAGGTCGGCAATAGAAATTTTTACACCTTCTTTGTGCAGCATCTGAACAAGGTAGTGCCCCACGTGTCCAATGCCTTGCACCGCAACATGGCTTTCGTTCAGTTTTTTACCAAGTTTCTTCTCGATGGTGGCTTTAATAGAAACAAAAACGCCAAGCGCTGTTAAAGGGGAAGGGTCGCCGCCCATGTTGCCAAGCCCCATAACGTGATTGGTTACTTCGTGGATAATTTCCATGTCTTGTACAGATGTGTTGACGTCTTCTGCGCAGTTATATGTGCCAGCGTATGTATCGACAAATTGTCCAAAAGCTTTTAAAAGTTCTGGTGATTTTTGCCCCGGGTTTGCAATAATAACCGACTTACCGCCACCAAAGTTGATACCTGCAAGAGATGACTTATATGTCATACCGCGTGAAAGACGTAAAACATCTTCGAGGGCTTCTTCTTCGCTTGAATAAGGATAAAGCCTGGTACCGCCAACGGCTGGTCCAAGGTTTGTGTTGTGTACAGAAATAATAGCTTTTAGGCCTGATGCGGTATCGGTTGCCATCATTACTTTTTGATAGCCGTCGACTTTAATTTCTTTATATTCCATTTTTTACCCTACTTATTGTTATTAGCCTTGAAGTGTAATTTTATACTTTATGAGGAACATTATAATAGATTAAAGCATTTATTCCAAAGTAATTTCAGGAGATTATGAACCCTTTAGGAATAAAGGGGAAAAATTGATAAAGTGCTTTTTTATTGGTTTAGCTGTTTAGCCAAACAAATTACTTGCTACCCATAATATAATAGCAATGCCGATAAGATAAGGCGAAAGTATCGCTAGCATTTTAATGCTCCTTACAACGTTTTTCGGAGAGGGTTGTTCTTAAAAATAAGAAGCCTCATGCCCTATATTATGGGGGATGAGGCTTTCTTAATCAAGTAAAATGTGACTTATGCGTTTAGTTCTGTATTTTGTGTCATACCTTGAACGGCGGCCATGTCCATCATGTCATCTGAAGATTCAACAACAGAGAAGAGTGACATAATTTGACGCATTGTCTTTTCAGCAGCGTCAGCCTTTTGGCGTTTGAACGCGCCAAGTAGGTATGTAAACTCTTGTTTGATAACGTCCATTGAACTGTCATCGTTTAACCACATTGGAGCAGATGTCATGCCACGTTCAACAGCGGTTAAAGCTTTTTCAAGGGCTGGGCTTTGAGCAATAGTGATAATAGATGTAACGATACCTTCAGCGTATTTCACCATGTCGGTTGTGTTTGTTGTTGGAATGCCTGAAAGTAGAGTCTCAAGTTCCATCATTGTTTCAATACCTGCACGTTCAACCGCTGTGCGGGCTGCAAGTGAAACAAGTTGAGAGTAGATGAACATGCTGTCTTGTTGTTCAGTTTCTGTGATTGTGCGTACAAATGCACCACGGTGAGGAACCATTTCGATAAGGCCGTCTGCAGCTAAAGCGCAAAGTGCTTCACGAATTGGAGTACGAGATACGTTAAATTCCTTAGAAAGTTTTAGTTCGCTTAAGTGTGCGCCGCCTGAAAGGTCACCGCTAACGATGCGTCCACGTAATTGTTCGCGTACTTGTTCGTCTAGGTTAGAAACTGTATTGGCCATTGTTTATCTATTCCCTTGTTCAATAAATTCGTTATTTTGTTAACTTCTCCAATTATTTAGCTTGGAGTTTGTTTGATTTATGCGGTGATTGTATACGTCGAAGGCAAGCGATGCAAGGAAAAATATAAAAAAAATCATATTTTAAATGAGCATAAAAAAAGCCCTGAAATTTAGGGCTTTTTTCTCGTGTGGGGTGTGTTGAATGGTAGGATAAAATTATGTATGCGGAATGTTCTTACTTTTGTCTTCAGGTGTTATAGTTTGCTTTGGATTGTTTTGAACGCTGTTATAAGCGGGTGCTATAGCTTGTTCGCCAAAAATTTCAACAACTTTGGCTTTTTCCTCATCGAAAAAATGTTGGCGACTTGGGGTCGCGTTGACATAATCGATGCATGTCCAATGGCTATCACCCACAACGTGCTGACAAATTTGAGCTGTATATGCGAAAACAAATACGTATTCAAGTGTGCCGTCATATTTACTGCTGATGTGTAGGGATTCAATAAATCCATCTTCATTCCAAATAGCCGTAGGTACAGACTTGTTAGGGAGTTTACGATGGTTATATTTGTGTTGCAGTTCTTTTTTTTCAGCTTCTGCTAGTGCTTTTACGTGTGATGCTTCGTCACATGCACTGAGTGAGAATAAAGCGCTCAAGACAAATACGGCGATTAAAAGCTTTTTAGTGGTAAGCATGATTTTAATTTCCTTGGATTAAATGGCAAGGCCATTTGAAAAAGTAAAGCGGGAGAACCCAGATATTTCTTATTTGCAGGTATGGTATAAGACGCTACGAACCTTTACACAAGAGGTATATGAAAAAAAAGCCCTCCAAAGGGGGCTTTTTTTCGTTATGTTATTGCGGTGTAGCGGGTAATTCACCGCCTTCTTGTAATATAGTTATCATTTTACGGATATTTTCGAAATCTTTTTTCTGTTTTGCAATCTCTGCGCGGAGCTTATCACCTTCTGCAATAAGTTCTGCTTGCTTGAGCAATAAAGCATCGCGTTCAGCCACAAGGTTGTCGTAAGATTTCTCTTTTTGATCAATAAGCAGTTGCTCTGCCTCTTGCGATTTAACGTACTTTATATATTTAGGGGTGGCGATACAGGCAATGAGAACTATAATGCTCGCAATGGTAAGAATTTCTGTTAAATTGAGCCATTTTTTGATACCTATCATAAAGATTCTCCTTTAAGTTCAGCATTTGTATCTGTTGGTGCTGTGCTTGATTCAGGTGGCTGCAAAACGCTTGAAATGGCTTCTTCAATGGTTTTTAAACCATTGGTAAGCTTTTCCTGGCTTTCTTGCACTTGTGCCAGTTCTGTTTGTAAGCTTTTTACCAGTTCAGCGTTGCTGTTGGCGTTTTGTAAGGCAGTTTCAAGTTTAGCCTTTAACGCTGTTTCACGTGTATTGGCTTCACTTAACTGCGTTTCTAACGTTTCAATTGTTTGAGAAAGCGTGACAATTTGCTGTTTTAAGCCGTCTGCTTTAATTGCAGAACGTGCTTGACGTGCGAGGCATCCGTAAACATGTTGGCAACCACGCATTGTCTCTTCTTGGAGCAAAATAGCGTTATAAGAAGAAATAAGCGATGGTCTCTCTTTATTTTCTTTTGAGTTTGGTGCGTTTATGTAAATGGTTTGAATTATTTCACCATTTATAGCCACACGTATAAGCTCTTCTTGAAAGTTGTAGATGGTTTGTGTTGTGACAGGTTGCCTGTTATCGCCTGAGCCCTGGGCTGAAGTTGTGCTTAAAATAATGTGTGTAAGTACATTAATTTTTAAAAACTGACCTTGCTCGCTTGTTTGATTTCCTTTTTTATTCACACTATAGTTGGGGTTTGGGGTGTTTGTTTGTACCGCATAGGTTTTTATTTCACGCTTCACATTGGCGGTTGTTGGGGCGGTATCGCAACCAGAAAGTAATAAGATAGCGGTTAAGGCTAAAAATAAGCCTGTTTTTTTGAGTTTCATAAGCAGTGCCCTCCAAAGGCAATGTATGGAAATAAAAGGGGGTGAGGTGTTTCTTTATATATAGTGGCATGTATACATCTACGCATGCTGTTTTTCAAGTGATAAATAAGGTTTTTTTGATAAAAAGCATGTAATATGCTATAGAAATAATTAAGTATAAAATAATAATACGGGTTTATGTGTATGAGTAAAAAATATTTAAGCATTGGTTTAATGAGTGGAACATCACTTGACGGCATTGACGCTGCATTGCTAGAAACAGATGGTGAAAATAACATTACCTTTAAACACGGTGTTTACTTGCCTTATAAGCCTGAGTTTAGAGCGCGTATGCAAAAACTGGCCCGTGAAGATATTTCTATTTTAGACATGATGCGTCTCGAAAAAGAATTGACCGAAGAGCATGCTGCGGTTGTTAAAATGCTTTTACAAGAAGAATTTTTAACACCTAACCATGTTGATGTTATCGGCTTTCATGGGCAAACCATTCGCCATGCACCAGAAGAAGGGCTGACACTACAAATTGGCAATGCATCTCTTTTAAGAGAGCTTACAGGTATTCCTGTTGTTTCAGATTTTCGTCGCCGTGACATGGCTGTTAAGGGAGAAGGGGCACCTCTGGCGCCGCTTTATCATCAGGCTTTATTTCACGGAGAAGAATTACCCATAGCCGTTGTAAACATTGGTGGGGTAGCAAACTTAACATGGATAGGCGCGAACGGAGAGTTAATTGCGGGCGATACAGGCCCTGGTATGGGCTTAATCGATGCCTTTGTAAAAGAGCGTACAAACGGCGCAGAGCTTTATGACAAAGACGGAAGCTACGCAGAAAATGGTACGGTTGATAAACTGGCTTTAGAAACAGCGCTAAATTTACCTTATTTTGATAAGCCTTTTCCAAAATCAGCAGACAGATACGACTTTGACAGTATCGATGTGAAAAGCTTACCAATTGAAAATGGCTGTCGCACTTTATGTGAAATTACAGCTTTAACGATTTTAAAAAGCTTACAAAAGCTGCCAAGTGTACCAAAGCGTGTTTGGCTGACGGGTGGAGGGGCTGAACACCCAACGATTATGAAAGTGCTTAAGCAAAAATGTGCTGAATTGGACGTTGAAGTGTTTAATGTGGTTGATAAAGGTTTATCTGCAAACTTTATGGAGGCGGAATGCTTCGCATGGTTGGCTGTAAGACGATTAGAAAACAAGCACTTATCACTGCCTTCTACAACGGGTTGCCAAAAGAGTGTTTGTGGGGGTATACTCACCGCTTAATACAGGGGTGGGTGCGCCGCACTCAGAAGATAAAAATGCTTTTCTTGAAGATCAATGAAAACGTTTAAAATAAAATGAAGAGTTAATTCAAAACATGCAGTTTCTGATATCTATCTTCTTTGGTATGTTATGTGCGTGGGCGCTTAAACGCAAGTCTGAGCCTTCGGGCTTAGGTTGTTGGCGTTTGGCTGCAGGTGCGCTGGCAGGGGCTTTTCCACATTTAGATTTTGTTTTACATCTTTTTGGCACCAGCTTCGCTTTAGGTTATAGCAATAGCATTTTCTGGTCGGTGATTTTAACACCAATTTACACCAATCTTATCGCCTTTTTATTGTCACTTGTGAGCGGTAAAAGTTGGAAAGACTTTGTACCTGTGACCACAGGCGCCTTGTTCTTAACTATTATTTTAGCCATGCTTACATCTAAAGGTATTCAGCCATTTGCGCCATTTACGCACTTTAATGTTGCGCTTGGCCTAGTTTATCCTTTTGACATTACCATTATGGGTATGAGCATTTTGGCTATTGGCTGTGGGTTCTTGTTGCCGAGTTGGAAACGTGACATTGCAAGGTTAACACTTGTTTTAGTTGTTGGTTATGTGGCGGTTCTTGGAACTTTTTATATAAAATCTTACAGTGTTGCGAGCAATTATGCTGAAGCCTTTAACTTGGATGTTGAAAAAATCCATGTCATACCACAGCCTATTTCTTCATTTAATTGGCGCTTGGTTGTTGAAACAAAAGACCAGCGTTTCCATGATACAATGATTAACCTGTTCCGCAAAGAAGCTGTTGAGCTTAACGGTGAGGACAGTCGCATTGCACGCATTGACAGTTTGTACAAACCTGTGGATGAAGCTGTTTGGCGCGTTTATCGCCGCTATGGACATAAAAATAAAGCTTTTGCAAAGTCGGCGTGGCTTTCTATGTATCAGTCGAGCGACCAGTTTAAGGCGTTATCGCGCTTTTGGGTGGCACAGAACGTTATTTCTTATAATGGTAACACTTGTGCACGCTTTGTGGACCTGCGCCGTGAAGGCTCTCGCCGTGCCAAGGAAGGGATGTTTATGATCTGTAAGGAAAATAATGGAGCGGCATTATACCGCTCCGATAGTGATGGCAGTTACGCTTTGTTAGCAATGATGTATTGACACAAACGTTTGCTTAGCTCGTCTTGATGGTTTGAGTAAAAGTGGTCAGCGCCTTCAATTTTACTGTAGTGCAGCTTCGTTTCTTTTTGTCTTGCTGTTTTCTTTAACATAGCTTCAACGTCTTCATAAGGTGTAATTTCGTCGTTTGTACCCACTAAAAACATACCGCTGGTTGGGCATGGGCTAAAGAAGCTGTGGTCGTAGTTGCCAGCAGGCGTTGAAACAGCTATAAAACGGTGAATATCAGGGCGGCGCATAAGAAACTGTAACATAACCCAAGAACCAAATGAAAATCCTGAAACCCAAATTTGCTTAGCATGTGGGTGTTGAGCGTGTAGCCAGTCAAGCGCAGCTCCTGCGTCGTTTGTTTCGCCGACACCGTTGTCAAAAACACCTTCAGAATTACCAACACCACGGAAGTTAAAGCGTAAAACGTGGAAACCACAACGTGCGAATGATTCAAACATACGATAAGTTACTTTGTTGTTCATCGTTCCACCGTGTTGTGGATGAGGGTGCATTACAAGCGCGATAGGTGCGTTAGGGTCAGCGGCTTGGAAGTATTTTCCTTCAATACGGCCTTCAGGGCCTTGAAAGGTAATGTCTGGCATGGGTTTTATTCCTACATATTCATGTTAATAAGAATCTTACCATACAAATTATTTACTTAAAAAGCAAATTTATTCTATAAGTCATTGAATTAAAATGCATTTAAGTGTTTTTATGAGATTGTGTAATGAGAGAGGTCTGTAACGGTGGCATTTTTTTTTATAAATAATCTTAAAAGTTTCTAAATAAGGAGTGTTGATGTTTTTGATTCATCATGCAAATGTATGACAAATTAAAATGCTTTTTAGCTGTAACACCCCGATTCAAAAGGTAAAATGTGCAAAGTAGACACAGGTTTAAAAAATGTCATATTTTTTACTGTACAATGTTGATTTTATGTGTGAATATCCGCCTCCGTTTGTTGGGTTTCATGTCTGTATATCACTTAATAGTTGTAAAAAAATGCAATTTTACCACTTCTGGGTAATTTAAAATCAATTGGTTTAAGCCTATAATATATATAGATGAAAAGTTGCAAGATTAAATTAAAAAAACGATTTGGAGTTGTTATGGTAGCAGTAGAAATAGATACAAAGGCGATTGATGCGTCTGTTGGGGCGCAACTTAAAGCACGCCGCAAGGAACTTAAATTGTCACAGACACAGTTGGGTGATATTTTAGGTATTACATACCAGCAAATTCAAAAGTATGAATCTGGTGCTAATAAAGTAAGTCCTGGCCGTTTGGTGCATTTATCAAAAGCACTAGGCGTTTCACTATCATACTTCTTTGAAGGTGTTGAAAGTGTTGTAGATGTTTCTGAAATTAAACCACACGACACAAGCAAGCCTGTGCTTTTAAATCCAGAAAAAGTTGAATTGTTGAAAGCGTATGACGCTCTCACACCCGACTTTAGAAAAAAAGTGTATGACTTTATTACAGCGCTTACTGGTAATATACACGGTTAATTTTAAGGCGGCACGTCAAAAGACACTCCTATAGAATTTGTTTTTAAATCCCACCCTGTTTATGAGGTGGGATTTATTTTTGCCTAAAATACATACTAAACAGCCGTAAATTTCACCTTTTACTGGACAAAACTGTGAATAAGATGTTAGATGGTAGCTACTTTTGGGTAACAAGATAAATGTCAAAATAGGCAAAGAAAAAAATGCAAGTTTCTGTAGAAAATAACGGCGAATTAGGCCGTAAAATGAATATTACTGTTCCAGCTTCTGATATTGACCGTATGGCATCAGAACGTCTTGATCAAATCGCAACAACTATTAAAATGCCTGGTTTCCGTCCTGGCCACGTGCCAATGGACGTTGTGAAACGCCAGCATGGCGAACGTGTGATGAGCGAAATCACAGAGCGCATTATTAGCGAATCACTTTCAAAAGCAATGACAGACGAGAACATTCGTCCAGCAGGTCAGCCTATGATGGACCCAGCTTCAGGCATGCCAGAAGAAGGTAAAGATTACTCTTACAGCGTTACTTTTGATGTTTACCCTGAAATTAAACCTTCTAAGGTAACAGGCTTAAAGCTTACAAAAGAAGTAGCAGAAGCTGACGATAAAATGGTTGAAGAACTTTTGACACGTTTAGGTCAAGCACGTCAGTCATTTGCGAAAAAAGACGGCGCTGCTGCAACAGGCGACCGTGTTACTATGAACGCTGAAGGCTTTATTAAAGGCGAAAGCGAAGGTTTTGCAGGCGGTAAGCTTGAAAACTTCCAAATCGTTCTAGGTTCAGGTCAACTTATTCCAGGTTTTGAAACAGGCCTTGAAGGCGTAAAAGCTAAAGACAAAAAAGACGTAACGGTTACTTTCCCTAAAGATTACCACTCAAAAGACCTTGCAGGTAAAGAGTCTACCTTCAAATGTGAAATCGTACGCGTTGAAGCGGCTGAAGAACTTAAGTTTGACGATAAATTCGCGACTCAGTTCGGCGAAAAAACAATGGATGAGCTTAAGGCTAAAGTACGCGAACAGCTTACAACTGACCTTGAAAATGCAAGCCACCAGCGTCTAAAACGTGAGCTTTTTGACATTCTTGAAAAAGAAAACACATTTGCTTTGCCAGAAACAGTTGTAGAAGCTGAATTTAATGCTGTATGGCAAGCGCAGCTTAACGATCTTAAGCAACGTGGTTTATCTATTGACGCTTTGGGTAAAAGCGAAGACGAAGCAAAAGTAGAATTCCGCGCATTGGCTGCACGCCGTGTACGTTTGGGTCTGCTATTGGCTGAACTTGGTAAAGAACACGAAATTAAAGTTGAAAAAGCCGACGTTGATGCTGAAATTGAAACAATGGCAGCACGTAACCCAGGTATGGAAGCGCAAGTAAAAGAATACTACGCCGATCCGCAGCGCCAAAATGAAATTGTTGGTCCACTTTTTGAGAAAAAAGTAACTGACTGGATTATTAAAAACGCTAAAGTAACAGAAAAGAAAATTGACGCACAAGAGCTTGTTAAAGAACTTGGTTAATCTTTCGACACATAAAAAAAGCCTCCATTTAGGAGGCTTTTTTTTTCGCTAATAATATGTAACTTGAACGGGTACTTTACCGACAAGTATTGTATGGCTGTATGTTTGCTTTGTAGGTTCTGTTTTTGGCATATCTAAAAATTTAGATGCTAAAAGCGGAATAGCTAATATAGAAATAGCAAAGGCGAATACAGCAATATAAGAAAATATTTCTTTTAAAGGGTTCATAGTAAAAGTCTAGGTTGGTTGTTTATGTAATATATATGGGTTTTAAGCTTACTCTTTTCAAGGCATGTAACCTATTTATTATGTGCAATGGTTAAGCTTTATTGTTTCTTGAATACTTTTACGCATAAAAAATACCCTGCACGCAATAAACCTTTAAAAGTAAATTGATGGCAGGGTTTTATAATACAGTAACGGCTATAAAGTTAGAATAGGCGCTTAAACTGGTTATTAGGTTGCGTTAGGCTGCAATGGCAGTTTGTAGCCTGTGGCTTTACGCCGCTATGGCGTCTTGTAGCCTGTGGCTTTACGCCGCTATGGCGTCTTGTAGCCTGATGGTCTTTAAGCCGCAATAGCGTCTTGTAGCTCACCGCTTTCAAACATTTCGCAAATAATGTCGCAGCCGCCAATAAATTCGCCTTTGATGTAAAGCTGTGGAATGGTTGGCCAGTCGCTGTAAACTTTAATACCTTCGCGCATTTCCTCATCTTCTAAAATGTTCACATCTACGTATTTGATGTTGAGGTGGTTTAAAATTTGTGCCACACGTGCACTAAAACCGCACATTGGGAAGTCAGCGTTGCCTTTCATAAATAAAACAACAGCGTTGTCATTTACAAGAGTGTCAATTTTTGCTTTTAATTCTGGTGTCATTTTTTATGTCTTTCTTGGAAGTTTTAATTAAACAGAAGCAGCATTTTCTGCGACTGTTTTAGTGGTAATTTGTAAAGCGTGAAGAGGGCCGCTAAAAGCGTCGCCAAGTGCGCTGTAAACCATGCGGTGGCGGGCAATGCGATTTTTACCTTCAAATTCATCGCTAATAATTAACGCGCCAAGGTGCACGCCATCATTCATTGGGTCTAAAATTTTAACGTTTGCCTTTGGAAAGGCTGTTTCTATCATGGTTTGAATTTCTGGAATGGTGAGCATTTTTTTATTTCCTATTCGTATGGATATTCAAGAGGTGGGGCTGGGTTGTTTTGCGTGGCCACCACCATGTCTATATTTTGCATGTTTAACGCGTCGAGGCAAATGTTTTTCGCTTTTTCTTTGCAGTTGTTTTCTTCGCTTAAATGCATAAGGTGGACTTTTTTTAAGCTTGGCGCAAGGGTGCGTAATAACCCTGCGGTTTGTTCGTTTGAAAGGTGTCCTTGTAGCCCCATAACACGTTGCTTTAAACTGTAGGGGTAAGGGCCTGCTTGTAACATATCACGGCAGTGGTTGGCTTCAACGGCGAGGGCTTTAACACCCGCCAACATTTTTTCAATATGTGGGGTAATATGTCCGCAGTCTGTTAAATATCCCATTTTATGCTCGGGCTGATGGCTTAGATGAAATGTAAAAGCGCATGTTTCACGCGCGTCATGCGGCACAGGAAACGGTGTAAATGTCAGCCCCTCAATCTCAAAAGTACTTTGCAAATTAAAATGGCGCAGAGGCACTTTTTTAAGATCTGCAAATTTGGCAGTACCTTTGGTCATGTAAGTTGCAATGTTGTATTTACGGGCAAGGGGGGCAACACCGCTAATGTGGTCGCCATGTTCGTGGGTTACAATAATGGCGCTAATTTGCGTGGGCTCTACTCCTTGTGCTTCAAGGGCTTTTTCGAGTGCTTTTGTTGTGATACCACAGTCAATAAGGGCGTGGTTATGACCATTCCATGTCAGGAGTGTGCAGTTGCCTTTTGATCCGCTGGCGAGGGGCGTTAAGCGCATTAAATAAGCTTTCCTGAATCGGCATAGCTGTAATGTTCGCCTTTACCAATAATAACATGATCAATCAGCTTAATGTTAAGCGTACGTGCGGCAGTGCTAAGTTCGGCTGTTAAAAAGTCGTCGTCCATTGAAGGGGCAGGGTCGCCGCTTGGGTGGTTATGACAAACGACCAAACTGCATGCACCGTGTTTAATAGCTTGCTTTAAAACTTCACGGGGATAAACGGCAGAGGAGTTAACAGATCCTCTAAAAATACATTCATCTTTAATGAGGTTGTTTTTGCTGTCGAGATAAATAGCGTGAAATTCTTCATGGGTAAGAGATGAAAGCTTGGTGTATAGGTAGTCCACCAATTCAAAATAACTGCCGAGGTTTATTTTTTCTTGAACTTGGTTTTTGCTGTAAGACTTATTAACACCTGCAGCCAGTTTTAAGCTGAAGGCTGTACGTTCGCCCACACCTTTGCAAGCTAATAAGTCTTCGTAGTCTGCGTCAAGCACTTTGGCTAGAGTGCCAAACTGTTTAATAAGGTCTTTAGCTAAGGGCTTTACGTCCTTACGGGTAATGCTTTGCATCAGTAAGAGCTCTAAAATTTCATAGTCTGCAAAAGCGTCAACGCCCACATTTAAAAAGCGTGTGCGCAGTCTTTCTCTGTGTCCTATGGCGTGGTCGCTCATACCTTCTGTGTAACCCTTAAATTTTATATGGAGGGCAAGTGTGCCCAGCAGGTGACGTTGTTAAAATTTCTACACCTTCATCTGTGACAGCGATGGTGTGTTCAAACTGTGCTGAGTTTTTACGGTCAAGCGTGCGTACTGTCCACTCATCGTCCATAAGCTCATTGCCAGCCACTCCAATGTTAATCATTGGTTCGACGGTAAAGGTATGCCCTTTGCGTAGTTTCATGCTGTAGTCTTTGTTATGTGTGGCGTAATGCACGACCATTGGGTCGCTATGGAAAACTTTACCAATGCCGTGGCCACAATATTCGCGGACAATGCCATAACCTTTAGGCGCAATAAATTCTTCGATCGCACAGCCAATATCGCTCACATCTGTGCCAGACTTAATGCTGTTAATACCCACCATCATAGCGTCGTAGGTGTCTTGAACAAGTTTTTTATTTTCGTCAGAAACATTGCCCACAAGGAACATGCGTGATGTATCGCCGTGGAATTTTTCAAGAATAACGGTGACATCAATATTTAAAATATCGCCGTCTTTAAGAATGTCTTCAGCAGCAGGAATACCGTGGCAAACCACGTCGTTTAAGCTTGTGCAAATTGACTTAGGGAACCCACGATAATTTAAGGGTGCTGAAATAGCGCCTGCTTTTTCGGTGAATTCGGCACAAAGGTCGTTCAGTTCAAGTGTGGAAACGCCCACCTTCACAAAAGGTGTGATGTAATCTAAAACTTCAGCGGCAAGTTTGCCAGCTGCGCGCATTTTTTCAAGTTCGACGTTGTTTTTTGGTTTAACCTTCATGGGACCTCTGCTTATTTGTTAATTAAAATTATGATACGTTTATATAGGTAATTGAGTGCATTTTCAATAAAAACCATGTTCGAGGTTGAGTTTGTTTACAGATCAATCGGGAGTTTTTTACCAAGTTGAATGTTTTGAGGGCTAAGCGTACAGCTGTAACATAAAACTTCAACGCCAGCTTGAATGGCTTTTTTTAAGGTTTCGCTGTAAACGGGGTCAATGTCGTTTGCGGTGCTAAAACTTGTGCAGTCGCTGCGCTGGGCTAAATAAAACATAACGGCACGGTGGCCTTTTTCAACCTCTAATATAAGTTCTTCTAGGTGTTTTGTGCCACGGCTTGTCACAGCATCGGGGAACTGCGCTTGGTTGCCTACTTTAAGCGTTGTGTTTTTAACTTCAACGTAGCAATCTGGCTTATGATCATCTGACAAAAAAACGTCAATGCGTGACTTGCCTTCCTTGCCATACTTTACTTCACGCTTAGCGTTAGCATAGCCTGTAAGCTCGGGCACATCTCCTGCGGTAATGCTTTCAAATACAAGGCTGTTAGGAATGCTTGTGTTCACGCCCACTAAGCTTGTACCATTATCCACCATTTCTAAGGCAAATTTAAGTTTACGTTTGGGGTCGTTATTGGGTGTGAAATAAGCGGTTGGGTTGTTTTCAAGCAAGCCTTTCATAGAACCTGTATTGTTGGTGTGGCTGGTAATAACGGTACCGTCTTCAAGTTTTGCGTCCACAAAAAAACGTTTGTAGCGTTTTATAAAACTTGCTTGAATGAGAGGTGTTTGAAATGTATGTATAGCCAACCTTGTATTCCTTATCTTAATTCTTTATAGTGTGGTTTTATAACATAAAAGAATTAAAGAAGAAATCATGCGCCATAATAAACTATTTGTTTTTGACATTGAAACCATTCCAGACACCGACGCTGTGCGTAACCTAACAGGCTTTAAAAGCGATGACTTGGGCGAATTACGCGCCGAAATTGAACGTTATCACCTTGAATTGACAGGCGGTAAAAATGCATTTCCACGCCAACCATTGTGGAAAGTAGCGGCTATTTCATTTCTAGAAGCTGAAATTCACCGTGACGGAGGCGAGGAGTTTTATGAGCTCAAGCGTCTTGAAAGCGGTCAAAGTGACAGTGAAAAAGGCTTGGTGGAAGGTTTCTTTAAATACTTCGATAAAAGTACACCACGTTTGGTGAGTTATAATGGGCGTGGCTTTGACCTGCCTGTTTTAAAGTACCGTGCCATGAAATATGGCGTGCAGGCAAAAGCCCTGCATGACAAGTCAAACAAGTGGGAAAATTATAGCTCTCGTTACAGTGCGGACTTTCACTGTGACCTGATTGAGCAACTAAGCGACTATGGGGCTTCTGCTAAATGCAAAATGAACGAGGTTTGTTCTATTCTTGGTTACCCTGGCAAATTTGGCGTGGATGGCAGCAACGTGAGTAAAATGTTTGATGCAGGCGACATTGCAGGCATTCGCCATTATTGCGAGGCCGATGTTTTAAATACATATTTACTGTATCTGCGTTTTCAGCAACACACAGGCGCCACATCAACCATTAGCTATAATCAGTCGGTTGAAGAAATTTTGAGCTACATTAAAACCCACGGCAAAGAAAAAACATACCTCGAAGACTTCCGTAAGGAATGGGGCGAATGCTGTAACGAAGGATATACACTGCCAATTTAACGCTTTGTCTGTGTTTTTATTGTGCTTTTAGTGTTGACAGGGCAGGGTATATGGCTTATAAACGCGCTTGAGGTTCCACCTATTTGCTTTGATAATGATAAGCAAGCGTAGGGTGGCTCTTTTAATGCATTGAATGAACGAAGTTTTTTTTCTCTAAGCTAAAAGGACAAGGTGCCTTTTTATAAAGCCTTGTTAAGAGATACGCAGATATAAATTTTTTATTAGGAATAATTAAATGAACTTAACAGTAAGTCAAAAACCTGCTGAAGTAACACGCGGATGGTTTGTTGTTGACGCAACAGATCTACCACTTGGTCGCATGGCTTCAACGGTAGCAACACGCCTTAAAGGTAAACACAAAGCTTCTTTCACAGCACACGTAGACGGTGGTGACAACATCATCATCATCAACGCTGATAAAGTGCGCCTAACTGGTCGTAAGATGACAACTCTTACACACCACTGGCACACAGGCTACCCAGGTGGTCTAAAGTCTATCAACGCTGAAACTGAACTTGATGGTAAGCACCCTGAACGTGTTGTAGAACGTGCTATTAAGCGCATGATGCCTAAAACTAAACTTGGTCGTACAATGTTTGGTAAGCTACACGTATATGCGGGTGCAGAACACCCACATGCAGCTCAAAAACCAGCCGCTCTTGATGTTGCAAACATCATTGCGAAGAAATAATAGGAAGGACTGAATATTATGAGTATTGCTCAAAACATTAAAGCCGCAAACGAAAAAGCGGGTCGTTTCTATGCAACTGGTAAGCGTAAAGACGCTGTTGCACGTGTATGGTTAACAAAAGGTAAGGGTAAAGTTACTGTAAACGGTCGTAAAATCGAAGAGTACTTCGGTCGCGCTGTATCTCGTATGCTTATCAACCAACCATTTGAAACTGTTGAAATGGAAAACAAATTTGACGTGAACGTAAACGTACACGGTGGTGGTCTTTCAGGTCAAGCCGGTGCTATCCGTCACGGTATCACTAAAGCGCTACTTGCTTACGACGAAACAAGCCGTACAGTACTTAAAGCGCGTGGATTTATCACACGTGACTCTCGTGTTGTTGAACGTAAGAAATTCGGTCAGCACAAAGCGCGTAAGTCTACACAGTTCTCAAAACGTTAATACCGTTTTTAAGGATTTGGAAAAGGGCACCTTCGGGTGTCTTTTTTTTGAAAAGTGTCTTCTGAATATTTTAGGGGATAACGCTTTAAATAAATCTAAAAAATATCGTACAAATCATTTACAAAAAAGCTGTTTAAGCGTAATATCCGAGAGAAGATTTAAAAGGAAAAAACGTGTCCTATACATTCATAGTTTTACGCACCGACCGCACCGACAAAGGTTCAAAAACCTTTAATATTTCGCGTTGGGTTTTGTTTTTCCTATGTGCGCTGGTTATGTTTGCGCCATCTATTAGTTATTACGTGGCTTATTACATTGTTGCGCCCAACTTTTTAGTGGAAGAAGCTAAAATTTTAGGTGGCGAAGTTAAAGAGCTTACAGCAGAAGTAGAAGTGCTGCGTAGCGACAATGAAAATTATAAAATCAATAACGAACTTTTAAAAGCTGAAGGTATTACAGCGCGTGAACAACTGGCTGAAATTTCAACGCGTATTGAAATTTCAGAAAAATCACGTGCAACAACGTCTATCCGCGTACAGGAGCTTGAAGAAGAAAAACTAGACTTAGAGCGTAAACTAGCGTTTTACGAAAAATTCGTAACACCAGATGTTGATGATGAAGTTTTGCAATGCTTTAACATTTCGCTCAAGCAAGAAGGTAAAAAGATAAAATACGGCATTAACTTCCTGAAAAAAGACCAAAACAACAAGGAACGTTTGAAAACTATTGTTAAAATGAAAGTGCTATATGGTAGTAACATATTAAACTTGAATGAAGATGTGTCATACAAAGTAGACCGTGAAGTGAAAATGGATATCACAAAAGACAGACGCTTAACAGGTTCACTTGTTGCAGAACTTCCAGGCGAAGGTTTGCACATTTTAGACATTAAAGCTTACAATGATGACAATAAAGTTATTGCGCATTGCTGGAAGGCGTTCTAAACTATTCATATATAAATTACGATGTAATTAGGGGAAATAAAATAATGTGGCCATTTAAGAAAAAGGCAAAAACAAGTAACGTTTCATTGGATGTTGCAGAAGCACGCACAGTTGAAAGCCATTGCTTTATTTCAGGCAATATTTCTGTTCAAGGTGAAGTACAGTTTAGTGGTACTTTACGTGTTGACGGGCGCATTGTCGGTAAAATTTCTAACTACCCTAATAAAAAGGGTACGCTTGTTGTGAGTAAAGGTGCTTTTATTGATGGCCCCGTTGAAACAACAAACATTATTTGCGACGGTACCATTCACGGGCGTGTTCATGCGCTTAATAAACTTGAAGTGCGTACAAATGGTGTGATTAACGGCGAAATGCATTACGACAAACTTTCAACAATGGAAGGTGCTCAGTTAATTGGGCGTTGTCACCAAAAACTTGATAAAGTACCTAAATTGCAAGAAGTGGGTAGCCCAAACTTTGGTCATTCACTTGCAACGCGTGACACAGCGCATACAGGTGCAAATATCCTTGCCACAGCAGGGTTTGCAGTTAAGAAAAAATAACAACTTACTTACAAAGGTATAACTCATGACTGTTCTTGCGTTTAAAGGCATTTCTCCTCAACTCGCAGAAGATACCTTTGTTGCGGAAAATACATCGGTTATTGGCGATGTGGTCATTGGTTCAAAAACCAGTATTTGGTATAATGTTACTATACGTGGTGATGTGAACACCATCCGCATAGGCAAGCACACCAACATTCAAGACGGATCTACTTGCCATGTTTCCTATCAAACAGGCCCTCTTTTTATTGGGGATTACGTCACCATTGGTCATAATGCTATTGTGCATGGTTGCACCATTGAAGACCATGCTTTTGTAGGTATGGGTGCCGTTGTGTTAGACGGCGCCGTTGTTCAAAGCCATGCCATGCTTGCTGCTGGCGCATTGCTTACCAATAACAAGGTTGTACCAACGGGCGAAATTTGGGCGGGTAACCCAGCTAAATTTTTCCGTAAAATGACGGACAAAGAAATGGTGTACGCCGAATGGTCGGCTGATCATTATGTAAAGCTTGGGCAAGAGCACGTAAAAACTATTTTTAAATAGACTTTATTACCGAATTAAATTGATTGCATTACTTTCAATGCGTGTAAATGGGGCATCTGGGTTAAGGTCATCCATTTCACCTTCCTGACCAGACATGAAAAATTCTACGTTATTTGTAGGCCTTATCTCCGTCCTGAAATAGTTGCTTGGTCGCATGTTTTAAATCAGACTGTTCTTGTTGTAGCTGACTATCTAACGCACGTTTTCTCTATAAAACTTAAAAGCGCCCTTAAAGCGGGCGCTTTGTTAAAATGATTCGCGTTTTGTTTACTTCAACAGCGGCGACCAAGCAGGGTCAGACGCGTCCATTGGTGTAATCAGCTGGCGTTCGTTGTAACCAGTGATGTCAATGGTGTATAGCTTGGTTTGGTCGCCCATTTGACGTGCGAAGATAATCACACGGCCGTTTGGTGCCCATGTTGGTGACTCATCAAGGAAGCTTTCTGTCAATTGACGGATTTCGCTACCATCTGGGTCAATTACACCGATAGAAAAACGCCCTTTATATGACTTCACAAAGGCAATGTTATCCCCACGTGGTGACCAAACAGGGGCGTAATATAGACCTGCTCCAAAAGTCAGGCGCTTCACACGGTTACCGTCAGCGTCCATAATGTATAGCGCTGGTTTTCCACCACGGTTTGAGTTGAAGACAATTTTCTTACCGTCTGGTGAGAAGGAAGGCGAGGTGTCAATACCACGGTTAAAGGTCAGGCGCTTTAGCTTCTTAGTTTCAAGGTCCATCGAGTAAATTTCTGGGTTACCCGCATGCCCTTTGGTTAATGTCATCACCAATGTTTTGCCGTCTGGTGAAAAACGAGGAGAACTGTTTAGGCCTTCAAAATCACCCACAATTTCTTGTTTACCTGTTGGCAGGTCTAAAAGGTAAAGACGCGGGAAGCCGTTTGCGTAAGACATGTAAACAATCTTCTGCATAGAAGGGTTAAAGCGTGGTGTAAGAACGAGGTGATTACCGTCTGTTAGACACTGATAATTTCCACCATCTTGATCCATCACACAAAGTTTTTTAAGCTTTTTGTCACCTTTCTTTTCTTCTGCAATGTGCACAATACGTGTTGTGAAATATCCGCTTTCACCTGTAAGGGCTGTGTAAACGTCGTCACTTATACGGTGTCCAATGTGGCGCCAGAAGTTAATATCTGCAGTATAGCTTTTGGCGATAATAGGCTTGTCGCTACTGCCGTATGGGTCGTAAAGACGAAATTCTACCTTGGCTTTACGCTGTTGGTTGCCGTCTGTAATAATTTCAATATGACCTGTCATAACAGCTTCAACGTTAATAAGGCGCCATTCATTCAGCAAAATACCACTTGTACGTAATGAATTACGTGACTGGAGATGCGCTTTGGTATCCACAACATTAAATAAACCAGAGTTTTGCAGGTTTGACGCAATAATATTACGAATTTGCAGACCAACATTTTGCTCGTCGCCTGTTTCGCCATCAAAAGGTACAAGGGCTGTAGGAAGTGGGTCAGAGTTGGGGTCTGTTAAATTAATACGTACACGTGCTTCCGCATTCGCGCAGGTAAAAATAACCACAAGTGCCAATAAGCTTATGTAAATTTTTTGCATCATTTTGTTCATTACTTTCATTTAATTAACCATTCCAGTATAAGTCGATTTCTTTAAAGAGGTCGTATTTGTCACTTGGTATTGGCAGCGGAACCGACTTTCTTGCTGCACGCACAAGCGAACTATCAAGTGAAGCGGAGCCAGAGCTTTCTATCACTTCTAAAGAGGCGAGTGTACCATCCCTGTTTATCTTCAGGCGTAAAAGCACGGCATTTGAAAACTTGGTGCCAGGCGTTTTATACCAATTACGTTCAATGTGTTTTTTAAGTACAGCCAGTTCAGCCTGTTCTGCCACATTGATGGTTGTTTCTTCTGTTTTTTCACCTTCAAACATCGCCGACTCCTCTGCTTTAAGGTCTTCAATAAAACTTAATGCTTTTAAGAAGTCATCAGGGTCTTCAACAGGGGTTGCGTCCTTGTTGGCATCTTGAATGACATTTTTCTTGTCAGGCGTTTTGTCTAATTTAGCAGGGCGAGAATCAGGCGCAATGTCCTCTTTCTTTGGCTCTACTTTTTTAGGTTCTTTTTCTGCAACTTCTATTTTTTTCTTGGCAGGTTGAGGTGCCTTCTTAGGTATTTCTTTAACAATAGTAGGTGCTTTAGGCTTTTCTTTTGGCTTTGGCTTCGGTTTTTCTTTTGGCTTTGGTGGTGCCTTAGGTGCAGCACTTTGCTGTGTTCTTACTGCTTTTGGTGTTTCCTTAGCGACTGTTTTTTTAACATTTTTTGCCGCAACCAACTTAATAGAAATAGCCTTTACTTCGTTTTTAGGGAAGAAAGATTCAGGCACGTTTATAAACACGAAAAAGGCCACAAATATGTGCAAGAAGAAGGATATGAGTAAACCTCTGCGCATGTGTTGTTATCTTTTCCTTTAATTAAAGTCTATTTTTGTGGTGCTGTGACAAGGCCAACGTCAACAAGGCCAGCGTTTTGCAATTCACTCATAACTTCCATCACTTTGCCATAGTCTACAGATCTGTCGGCATTTAGTAATATGGAAGCGGCTTGCTTACGTGCTCCGCGAATGGCTTTTAAACGTTCAGGTAAGTCGTTTTGTTTGATTTTTTGAGCCTGAATATAAATATCACCCGATGCTTTAATGGTAATTTGTATCGGTTCTTTTTGTTCTGTGATAGGCTCGTTGTCCACTTCTGGCAGGTTAATTTGAACCCCTTGCGTAATGAGTGGTGCTGTAATCATGAAGACAACCAATAGTACCAGCATAACGTCAACAAATGGCGTGATGTTAATTTCAGCCATAGGCTGTTTACGGTACGATTTCGCCTGTGAACGGCTAAGAAGAGGGCCAGCCATATGACTTACACCTCCTTCGATTTTTTGTCAGACACACGACGTTTTTTTGTCGTTTTAGAAGCGCTTACAATGTTTTCTTGGTGCTGTCTTTCAAGGAGGGTAACAAATTCAGTTACAAATGACTCTAACCTTGCAGCGTAACGCCCAAGCTCTGTTGAAAGCTTGTTATACGCAACAACGGCAGGGATAGCGGCAAAAAGACCAAGCGCTGTAGCAAATAAAGCCTCTGCAATACCAGGTGCAACCACCGCAAGAGATGTGTTTTTAGTTGCGCCAATGCTTTGGAATGAGTTCATGATACCCCAAACAGTACCAAGTAAACCGATAAACGGTGCCGTTGAGCCTACAGTTGCAAGAATAGGCAATGAACTTTCAAGGCGTTCTAGTTCGCGATTCATTTTAGCGCCCATGAGCTGACGGACACGGTCAGAAACGCCCACTTGTAATGTGTAAGCAGAATTTTCAGTGCTTTCGTCTTTGGCTTGCTCCCATTCACGTAAGCCGACAACATAAAGCTTGGCCATGGGGTGGTCTGTTTCTTCTGGTGTTGTGTTCTTGTACAGCTCTTCAAGGCCGCGGTTCCCCCAAAAAGCTTCTTCAAAGCTGCGTGCTTTGTGACGTAACTTACGAAAAACACTATAGCGTGAAATAAGGATAGCCCAAGTAATGATAGAAAGACCTACCAGTAAAAGCATAATACTTTTAACAAAAATATCAGCCTGAGAGAAAAGCCCCATCACAGTCATGTCGTGAGTGGCTTGTATTGCAGCACTTGCTGTTTCAATTGGGTCCATTAGTGGTGTCATGTATAAAAAGCTCCTTAAATCTAGCTGTAAATTTATAATTGATTATTTATACAGACTTGATGTTTGAATGTCTACATTGCATTGTTATACAATTGCAACGCCCCCTTTAAAATTAAGTATTATCCGCACTTTAGGGGATGTGTTGCCAGTCACTTTTCTGCATATTTTTTAATCACCCCCTTGTATTTCGCGCTGTATACACTTATAACTTGATTATTATTCGATTCATTATATTTTTTACGTTTAAAAAAATGAGGTACGCCTATGCAGTCAAGAGGGAAAGCATGTGCAACACTTCATCAAACTCAAGCTTATTTAATCGCTTTAGTAAAGCAACTTTCACAAGCATTTAAAGCGACCAATGTAAGCCAAGGTATAGAAGTTCCCGGCGGTTATAGAGATACGTTTGAAACTGCTATTTACAGTTCGATGGACAATGTGTTGAAGCGAACGTTTCTAGATTTGCAATTTAGTATGCAACGCAGCGGCAAAAAATTAACAGTAGAATGCCATGCATCTAGAATTTATATTATTATACGATAAAAAAACCTCCGTACGGAGGTTTTTTTTATACGATAAACGTGAAAGACTATGCGGCTTCAAGGTCGTTTGAATATTCACCTTTTGCAGCAAGGCTATTGCATTTAGCGCGGTGCATAAAAACGCTTTGCGCCATTTTCCAGTTAATTTCTTCACCTTTCCAAGCCTGTAGAGCAGCGCCTTGTAAAGCACGCCCATAAGAAAATGTAAGAGGCCAAGGGTTATTGCCTTGAGCAATTTTGTTCATTTTATCAAGGTGGCTGGTTGCTTGTTCATCGCTTTGCCCGCCAGAAAGGAAGACAACCCCAGCTACGTCAGCTGGTACAGTCGCCATAAGCGCTTTGTAAGTCATGTCTGCAACTTCGTCTTCTGTCGCTTGTGTTGTGCAGTTTTTACCAGCAATAACCATAGAAGGTTTTAGAAGTAAGCCTTTAAGGTGCACACCTTCAGCTTCAAGTGCTTTAAAAAGTTCTGCGTGTGCTTGGCGAACAACAGCGTCAGCGCGTGCAATGTTGTGTGTGCTACGTTCTGCATCGTCCATAAGAACTTCAGGTTCAACAATAGGAACAATACCTGCTTCTTGGCAAAGTTTAGCGTATTTGGCCAGGCCTTCGGCATTTTTAATGTAACATTCGCTTGATGGAAGCGTGTCGGTAATGCTGTAAACGCTGCGCCACTTGGCAAAGCGGGCACCTAATTTGTGATATTCCGCCAAGCGTTCTGCTAGGCCATCAAGGCCTTTGGTTGTTTTTTCACCTTGACCAATATCAATAAGGCCTTCGTCTACTTTAATACCAGGAATAATGTTTAATGATGTCAACATTTCAGTGAATGGTGTACCGCTGCGGCTGTTTTGGCGTAAAGTTTCATCATATAGAATAACACCGCTTACGTAGTCACTCATATTGCTAGATGTGAAGAAAAGTTCACGCATGTCACGGCGATTTTCTTCCGTGTTTTCCATGCCGATAGAGCTGAGGCGTTTACCTGCTGTAGCTGTGCTTTCGTCAGCGGCAAGAATGCCTTTTCCTTTAGCAACAATGGCCTTTGCAATGGCTTCTAATTCTTGGATATTCATGAAATTTTACTTCCCTGTTTTTATTATAAATATTTATTTTGCTTATTCTAAGCGAGGGAAGGGGCAGACGCAAGAAAATTGCTTTATTTACCCTCTTTAAAGGCATTATAAAGTGCTTGCATGTCACTTGGCATTGGTTCTTCAAAATAAAGTTCTTCATTTGTAATAGGGTGCGTGAACCCTAAAATAGTAGCATGCAGCATTTGGTGGTCAATTTGATTGATCAGTTTAAGCGCTTCATCGTTTTCTATTTTTTTACGTTTACCGTAAACAGGGTCGGCAATAATGCCGTTATGAATGTGGTTAGCATGGACGCGTATTTGGTGGGTGCGACCTGTGTAAAGTTTAAATTTAAGTAGGCACGCTTCTGCATTAAAAGTTTCTAAAACTTCAAATGTGGTAATGGCTTCTTTGCCGCCACGTTCAAGAACGGCCATTTTTTTACGGTCTTTAGGGTGTCTGCCTATCAATGTTTCAATACGCCTATTGGTTGACATGGGGCGTCCATAGCAGAGGGCAAGGTAATTGCGCTCCATAATGCGTTCGGCAAACATTTCGCTTAAGGCCCCGTGCGTGGCGTCGTCTTTGGCAACAACCATGACACCACTTGTGCCTTTGTCAAGACGGTGAACAATACCAGGGCGTTCGACACCACCAATACCGCTTAAATTTTTGCAGTGAAACAAAAGGGCGTTAACAAGTGTGCCAGAAACCATAGGGCCTGCTGGGTGTACACTCATGCCTGCTGGTTTGTTAACGATAACAAGATGGTCGTCTTCAAATAAAATATGAAGTGGAATATCTTCTGGTTCCACATCAAGTGTTTTAGCTTTTGGCATGTTGATGATGAACTTTTCATCTAACTTTGTTTTATAAGAAGGCGAGCTGATAACTTTTTTAGAACCAAAAGTAACGCAACCTTCACTAATAAGGTTTTTGATACGTTCACGGCTTAGTTGCGGAAATTTATTCGCCAAAAAGCGGTCAAGGCGTTGTTTAACGTCTGGGGCTGTGACTGGTTCTGTTTTAAATATCTCACTCATAAGCCGGAGCATACCAGTTTCTTATATACTGTGCAAAATTTATAATGCTAAAAAGGGTCTTTAAAGGTTTTTTAGCTTTGTTTGAGAAATAAATATTTTATCTTAATAAAAGGCTTTAATAGGTAAGTTTTCTTAAAACATGGTTAGACAGACACAATTATTTGCAAAATAAAATCAAGGCTTATCTGTTGTATTTATAGGGATAATGTGGGTGGTTCGAAAAAAAAGTTTAAAAAATGTCATTTTAGGCTTGCATTGAGGGTGGGGATTAGATATAAACCTCCTCGTTGACTGTGTCCCCATCGTCTAGTCGGCCTAGGACGCTACCCTTTCACGGTGGAAACAGGGGTTCGAATCCCCTTGGGGATACCATTTTTTAAATGGAATTGTTATTTTAATAACATTTTATTTAAAGCAGGTATTCATCGAGACAAAGAATTTGTTAAGGTGACACAAAAAACAGAACTAAATTAGTTCACAAAAGACCAGCTAACTAAAGTTAGTTTTGTGAGCGAGAATAGCTCAGTGGTAGAGCACAACCTTGCCATGGTTGGGGTCGAGGGTTCGAATCCCTTTTCTCGCTCCATTTTTTAAAAAGAACACCCGTGAGGGTGATTTTTTTTGGGAAAATGACGAAAAATAGATTCACATGTTTGTAAAAAAAACGTATGCCTAACAAAGTTAAGCATAGAACTGGTAAGGGTTCAAAATCGACGGCCTAAAAGGCTTAAGCTTCAGCTCGGGCAGCAAAGTTGATGAGCAATCCTGTTTATTGCGCGCACTTGTACACGCTATATTCCCTATTTAAATTAACATTTTTCATGTAACCACTTGTAATTTTGTTAAACATTGCTATAACAACCCCTGTTATACGAAACACCTTTACTTTCTTTTTACCTTTAATAGGGATTTTTATGAAAACTCAAAATATAATTTTAGCAACTGCGCTGACCCTTTGTTTTGCTGCATCACCTTCTTTTGCAGCATTCGAAGATAAATATGATTTACAAAAAAAGGATCAAGTTGTTTTTGACACAGATGCAGGTCGTCAGTTAAGTATACGTTCAATTTCACCCGATTATGCCGTTTGTGCTATGTCTGTGAATGACGGTTATGGCGCCGTGTTATTTTTAGTGGATAAACAAAACGCCACACAGTGGGACATTGCTTATGAAGATATTGATGACGATGACTCGGATTATGAAAATACATATAAGCTGGGTTGCTTATCTTACGCAAAAGATAAAGTTATCAAATCGTCCGATCTTGAAAAATGGCGTGAATCTATGACAGATAAAGCTAAACAGTTAGGTGGTGAAGTCAAGTCAGGAAGTCGATCAGGTGAGCGTATCGGTCAAGGTGACGTTTATCTTGACGATGCAATGGAATTAACTGTTGATGACCAAGCTGTGGCTGATATTTATCATTTACGTAATCCGTCAGAAAATTTTTATGTATGTGCACTCAATACCGACAACACTACAACAACCGCGAAGGTGTTGGTTTTGCCCCATGCAGCGCAAACATTTCATGTTATAGCCAAGAGTAATGGTAACAGCGACGTTGCTGTTGTGTGTAAGCAAATTCGCATTGGGCTGAATTATACCTTTGCAGAAGTTGATGAACTGTTCAAATAGCGAATATCTTGTATAAAGATAACGAAAAAGCCTCTTTTGAGGCTTTTTTTTTGGATAATATCTCTTGCTTGCCACTTCTTTAAACGATATAAAGGCGCATATCTTTATGAAATATCTTCTTTTTAACGTTTCTGAACACTTGCTTGCGAGGTAAATAACATGAAAAAATTTCCACTGTTAGACATTGTCGACTTTTCGGCAGACTTTATGTTGCCAGGTAGCGTGCTTTATGTGCCAGGTGCAGAAAAAACGGTTAAACCGGCTAAATATTTTTTATCTAACACACGTTTTTCATATGCGCTCCTTAAAAATGATACGCATTTTGAAGGTGAGTACGAGCATAGCGTTGAGTCGGGCCCTTTTGAATTTCATCAAGGTTTTGGCACAAAAGGGCATCAATATCAATTAAGCCTAGACCATGTAAATGCTCTTGAAAAATATTGGATGTTGAAAAATGCATTTGATATGTGGGGTAGTGCCGATATAGGTATTCCCTTTGATGAAATTAAATTTCACAGCAATGAAGAACGCCGTGCATATTTAGGGCTTTTTCACATTGCTATTCAAAACAAAAAGGGCATGTACTTTTTTGGCGAACATCGTGACAGTTTCATAAGTCGTGTTCAAAAAAGCGGCGTAAATGAAGTGGTTGTTTTTGGTCATGCCACCGACTATTGCGTGCGTGATGCGATGCTTGGTTATTTGGCACGTGGCTTTAAAGTGATTCTTATTGAAGACCTTTGCCGCGGTATTTGGGATACGTCATTATTGGGCGGTGTCTCGAATTTAGATGAATTGATAGAGCATTGCCCTTTAGTTGATTATGTAAATGGTACTGTAATGCATCGCAGTGTGTTTAAAGACGCGCTTACAAACGGCAATTTAACCGTTACTACATCCAAAAAATTTATTAAAGATAACCCCGAAATGGGTTGTCTCAATAAAATAGAAAAGTTGGCGAAAAAAAATAAAATTCGCTAAAATAATCGATAATTAAAAAAGCTGAGGTTTTCCTCGGCTTTTTTTGTGCTTTACCATTGCAAGCATTTTACCTTTTCTATATAACTGTATGCATCTAAATTATCTGTGCGTTATGCACGCTATCTTTTTTAAGCGATATTTCTTTTCAAGGAGAATTTTATGTCTTATATCAAAGCAGCCCCTTGTGGGGGTGTATTATTTCACCGAGGTTTTTCGAGTAAAAATACCTTGCAAATTTACTTTTCTGAACGCCGAGATAGTGATGGAACCTCTACAGGTACACACAGTTTTTATGGCGGATTTGCTGAGTGCAGCGACTTTATGGAGCATGGCGTGGGTTATTCACATAACAAGTTACGGGAAATTTACCGTGAGTGCGTGGAAGAAATTGGAGACGCCTTTGAAACGCTTGTGTCCGAAAGAGTTTTTATGAGTAGGGTGAAGCCTATTGGTAGTTTAATGGTACGTACAAGAGACTGTAATAAAATTCACGATGCTTTATTTGTTTCATTTTATGTGGAAGATGACTTGGCAGATTTTTTAGAAAATCGTGCCAAACCCACAGAAGAGCAAATTCCAGCAAAGCTTTATGAAGTGGCACTCTCTTTACCAGCAAGTTTTGAAACCTCTTTAAGCATTGAAGGTATATCTAACCCTTATAATGGGCATGAACTTATTCCATACTTAAAGTTACCAGCTGAACTTAATTTGGCACATCAGCATGAGCTAAATGCAGTTGCGCTACACTTCTATAGGAGCTTATATGCTTAAAAAACGCATATTACTTTTAGGCGGTTCATTTAACCCTATTCATGAAACGGGGCATGTTGAATTACTTAGAATTGTAAAAGAACAGCTTGCCAAAAGTGGGCAAGGGGTAGATGAAGCATGGCTTATGCCTGCCGCTCACAACCCAATGAAACCACTTGAAGGTATGGCTTCTTTTCAGCACCGTTTGGCAATGTGTCAATTGCAGGCGAAAAACATTAACTGGTTGGGTGTGACAGATATTGAAGGCACGTTGCCCAAGCCCTGTTACACACATGCTGTTTTGGTTGAATTGCAGAAACGTTACCCCGATTATGAGTTTATTTGGCTGATGGGGAGCGATAACCTTCTTCATTTTCATGAATGGGAACACTGGGAAGATATTTTGCAAATGATGCCTGTTATTGTGGTTGGGCGTGATTGTTCAACACAAGGCATTAAGCAGTCTCAAACGGTTATTGATATGGCGCATGCGCTTTATCAAATGGACGATTCTTTTGTAGATTTACCCAATATTCGTTTTTGTGATGTGGGGCATTTAAGCGCTCGAGCAACCAAAATACGTGAGCATATTATTCAAGGTACACCTTGTGATGACCTCAATGCGGATGTACGTCTTTATATAGATAAATATCAGCTCTATCGATAATGTAAAAGCACACCTTAAGGGTGTGCTTTTTTATGCGAAAATATAAAGAAACTGTTTGTATACGTTATATGTGGGTGTTATAACTTATTTAATTTAATTGAAGCACATATTCTTTTTTAGCTCCGTTTTTGGGGCGAAATCTTAAAATGAGGTAACACTTATGAAGTTAAAACCTAATGCAATAAAACGTAATCCGTTTCACTACGCTTTAAATTATCTTTCATCTGCGCTTGAAACCGACGGTTACCATGTCACAACGTCAGCCATTTCTTTTAATGTCATGCAAAATGCAGATGAATGGTGCGTTGCCAATGTTGCTTTGCGTGGTCATTCAGAAAGTAATTCCTATACTGTTATGGCAGGATTATGGGAATTAATGCGCAAGCTTGAAAGTTGGATCATCGACGATGAAGTTGTTGTATGCCTGCGTGAAAAAGGGGTGAAGAAAGAGGTGATAGCCAAAATGGCAGGGCGTAAATTTGAAGGTAAAGTTTATGCTGTGCGTGATGGCGAAGTTCTGTTTTCTGGACCTGTTATGCGTATTGAAGGGCCAAAATGGCAAGTTAAATGGGTTGAATCTATGTTTACCAACCATTTACGCCGTTGCTGTAGCGTGGCGACAAAAATTGCACGTGTAACAACGGTTTGCACATTTATGGATGTGATTTTAGACGGATCTTTGCGTCGTAGTAACGACACGGACGGTGTTTGGACATCTCGCAGTGCGTATCTTGCAGGGGCGACCGCCACATCTAATGTTAAAGCGGGCCGCATGTTTAATATTCCATGGGGTGGCACGGTGGACCATTTCACAATTCAAAGTCTCATTGTTGAATATTTTGACCAAAATCCAATGTTTGAAATAAACTTAGCAACAGTAAGAGACGCTCAAAAATTTGCTTTTAGAAGTATCATTCAAACCTACCCCAAAAATTATTTACTGCTGGTAGATACCATTGGGGCTGAAATTGGCATCGAAGATGCTATTGAGGTTTTAAAAGAGCTTAAGCCAAAAGGTTATTCTATCCGTATCGACAGCGGTGACTTAGCGGCTTTAAGCATTTGGGCGCGTAAACGTTTAGATGAAGAGGGGCTTGATACAGTCAAAATTTCACCCAGCGGCGGCTTAAGTGCCTTAACTGTGAAGTCGTTGAAGGAACAAGGTTGCCCAGGTAGTATATGGATGTTTGGCGAATATCTACAGTTTAAAGGTGAACGCTCACGTGATGGCACCACCTTGTGTGAGCCTGATGTGAATATTGAGTTTGTTTCTAAATATGCAGGTACAGCTGATGGACGTTTCGAAAGCATTAAGTTGAGTGAAAACCCTGCCAAAAATTCATTACCAGGGCGCTTGCAGCGCTTGCGTATGATAAACGAGCAAGGCGAATTTGCAGGTGACGTTATTGTGAATTTAAACACGATGACACCGCCCGTTAATGGCATATTGACTGAAAATATTCGTTCTGTGCGTCCACTCAAACCGAGTAAAAGTAAAACGCTTAAAGCGGGCACTTCATTTTATGAAATGCTTTCTTTAATTTTTGAAAATGGTGCTTTTGTGAAAGATGTTGAACCTTTGTATGAGCTAGAAAATGCCCGTGCATATTGCAAACAACAATTGGCTTGTTTGCCGCATAAGTATAAGCGTGTAGATGGCGGACATGCCATTTATGGTGTAGGTATTGAAAAAGCCCTGCACATGCAAGCTTATGAAATGGGTATGGAGCAACTTGTTGTGCACCGCACAACCTAAAGCGATATTAAAAAAGACCTGCATAGCAGGTCTTTTTTTGTTGGCTTAGTGGCGTGGGTATTTTGCGGTGTTGTTTATATGTGGTTGCTTGCCACACTGTTTTTTCGCCTATAATTTGCGACTCAATTTACAAAATTGTTCAGTCGTCAGTGTTTCTGGGCGTTGGGTTGATTTAACACCAATAGATTCAATGTCATCAATTTCTAAAATGCCTTTCAGGCTGGCACGCAACATTTTGCGGCGCTTGGTAAAGGTAGACTGTAAAATATGCCCTAATTTTTTATCGTCCACATCAAAGCGCTTTTCGCTTAAAGGCACAAGCGATACAATAGAAGAGGTTACTTTTGGGCGTGGATGAAAGGCAGTAGGCGGCACGTCAAAAAGTTTTTGACGTTTGCAGTAAAGGTCGCACCACACAGCCAAGCGCCCCCAGTGGTTATCATTCACATTTGCAGTAATACGTTGAATGACTTCTTTTTGAAGCATAAACGTCATCGCAGTAATATGTGCACCCAATTTAATGGCGTTAAATACAATTTGCGTGCCTACATTGTAAGGTAAGTTGCCCACAAGTTTGTATGAACCGTCCACTAAAGCTGTCATATCTTGTTTTAGGGCGTCACCTAAAATGACAGTAAGTCGTCCATCGTATTTTTCATTTAAAGCACCCAGCGGTACAAGCATACGTTCGTCCATTTCAAGAGCAATAACGTTGGCACCAGCGGCCAATAAATGTTCTGTTAACGCACCTTGTCCAGGGCCAACTTCCACAATGGTTTCACCTTTTTGTGGGTTTATGGCCTGAATAATTTTACGAATAATGTTCTGGTCGGTGAGGAAGTTTTGCCCCAGCGACTTTTTAGCTTCAATATCGCTCATATTAAATACGAATTTCGATGTAAGCTTGACGGCGTAAGTCACGAATAAATCGTTTTGCTGCAAGCTCTAAGCGGTTTTGCATAATACGCCCTTGCAAGCGATTGCGATATTCTTGAAGTTTTTTTGGAAGCACATCGCGTTTGTCGCTTAGATAGTAAACCGTCGCCACATCATCAATTTCAATGATATCACTCACTTGGTTAATATCCATAGACTCAATTTCTTCTTTTGCTTCTAAAGGTAAAGCTTGCAGAGAAGTCCAGCCAATGTTTGCGCTTGTGTTGTACGCATCGTTACCTATATGACGTAAAGCCTGCTCTTCCATATCTCCAAGGCGTTCCATTGCAGCAACTTCCTTTTTAAATTGTTTGTAAGCTTCTTTTTTATCTTCAACTTCGTTTAAGTCAATTTCGTATTTGTAAAGCTCATATTCTTTAATAGGGTCCGTTGAAAACGGCTCTGTTTCTTTGACGTTGGAAATATAGAGAATATGCCAGCCGTTTGGTGTTGCAACGGCTTTACTTATTTCACCTTTTTGAAGTTTAATCAGTTGTTCGTCTAGGGCTGGAGCAAGTTCTCCTGCGCCATACCACCCAAGTAAACCACCTTTACCAGCTTTTGCTGAAGGGTCCTCGCTAAAGGCTTTAGCAAGGTCGTGGAAGTCGGTTTTTTTGTCTGCAAAATCTGCATAGATAGAGTCAATACGGGCTTTCATTTCTTTATCAGAAATGTCTTTAGAATGTTCAATGAAGATTTGATAAACTTCTTTTTCCCAATTGTTTTTGCCATTGTTTATGCCTGCAAGCAAGCGGTCTACTTCACCTTTGCTCACAACAACACGTGGGCGCAATTTACGGTCAACAATTTTTTGGCGTAAAATGCCTGCGGCAACTTTAGCTTTTGCCGAGTCTACTAGGCCATGTGCAAGAGAGAAAAATGCGCCATGGCTCATTTTATTACGGTTTTCAATTTCTGCAATAGCTAGCTCAATTTCGCCCTCACTTACTTCAATACCTTGAGCTTTTGCATATTGGCGTTGAACTTCTTCGTTAACAAGGTCATTTAGTGTCTTTTTGTAAATAGATGCAACCTGGTCTTTAGGGATGTCCTGACGGATTTGGCGTTTGATAAGTTCAAAGCGTTGCTCAAGGTCGTTTTGTGTAATGACAGAACCGCTTACAACAGCCACCACACTATCGGTTGATTGAGATTTATCCAAAGCAATAGCTTCCCCGCCAAAAAACAGGGTGCTTGCCAATGTCAAAGACAATATAAATTTTTTCATTTTCATAAAGTGAATTTTGCCCTAAAGTTCTTATAATTTCAACTAAAAACATTGCTAAATAGCAAGTGTTTTTAGGACAGCAAAAAGCCCGCTGTTTTTAAGATGAAATAGCGGGCTTTTAATGATTTAGCGTGGTTTATTCTTCGTCACGACCAAGTGTTAGAAGTTCTAAGTTAAGTGTATAGTCTGTCGAAGGCGTAACGTTGACACTGTCAAAGCCACGACGTCTTGCTTTAAATGATAAACGGTAACATTGGTGCGTGTAGTTAATTTCACCTTCTGAATTTAGAATGCGCCCACCGTTATCTAAGTCTTTTTGAACTTCCCCTTCAAAGTCCCATGTTTTGTTGAAGCGGTATCTTCCTGAAATTTTAAATTCTTCTGGACCATTTTCTAACTGTGAATGCGTACCTTGTAAGAAAGTATTCTGCGTATCACCCCATGTTGCGGTTGTATCGATGCGACGTGTTTCAAAAGAAGCGTTATCAAGACGAAATTTTGTGCTAAATGTAATGCTGTCCATTGGCGAACCTTCAAGCACACCTACCCAGTCAGAAATTTGTGTTTCTGTGCCACCTGTTTGCGGTAGATCAGCATCGTCAAAGAATCGGTATGACTGCCCAAAGAATGTGTGCCATTTAATGTCTCCAGGCGCGCCCCATTCGTTGTCTAGTCCGTAAATAAAGCGCGTGCCGCTTTCAATACGGTCGTAACCAGCAAAGCGGTTGGTGTCAAATAAGTTAGATGTATCAAGTTCATAGGCGACTGAATCTTCGTTTGGAATTTCGTCAGGGTTACTACCGCGTGGTGACACAACAAGCATCGCTTTAGGTGTGATTTTGTGGTAGGTGGACTGTGAAATAAAAGGCTTTTCCCACTGTAAGGAAATTTGAGGTAATATACGCGTTGAAATACCTTCTTTACCTGATGTGCTATAGGTGTCGGTGTTTATATTATATATATCGGCACGTACATTGGCTGCAAAATCAATACGGCTGCCGTCGTCATAAATATCAATATCCCTATATTCAACTTCAGTCACTAAACGGTTAGACTTTGTACCTTCGCTGCGCGCAAGGTTTAAAACATTGGCTGAAACTGTTAGGTTGTTTGTTTTGTTATGGTCAAATTTAAATGTACGTTCAGCAACAAACTGTGGCATAACCTGAGCGGTTTTATCGTCGTCACTGTTCACTGTTTGGTCTTGGTAAAAAGAAGCTGTGGCTGCGTAGTAATGATTTGGCGAAGCGTCTTCAATGTAAGCTGTACTTTTAGTGTGTGATGGGTTTTCGTCAAAAAATTCATCAAGGTAATAATCATCAGAAGCAAGGTCTAAGTTTAAACCAGCACGGCGACCTTTTTGGAAGACGTATTCAATTTCTGATTTAGCGTTGGAGCGCCATGTGTGCGTGTTTTCGTCTTCAATGGCAGAAACTTTGATGTCGCTATAAAGGTTTTTAGAGCTGTAACGGTGTTCAGGTTGGATCATGACACCACGTTTTGTCATGTATCTTAAGCGTGTTGTTATGTCTTGGTTTGGGCTGACGCGCTTGTAGTAGCCCGTTTTTAACTCAAATCCACGGCTGGTAGAGCTACCAAAGCGTGGTGTGAGTATGCCGTCTTCAGCTTTTTCGACAACACTATGCTTAAAGTAAGGTACGTAAATAACAGGCACGCCGTACACGTCAAGAATCGCATCGTCATAAGTGGCTGTACCGGCAGCTTCGTTATATTCAATTTTACCTGCACGAATTTTCCATGGTAGATCGTCGTCACTATCGCTGGCACATTCTGTACAAGGGCTATAGACAGCATTTTCTAATGTAATGACATTTTTTCTTGTTTTTGTGGCTTTTTCAGCCGCTAGTTTTGGACCTTCACCGTTAACTTTACCAATGCGAATACGTAAGTTTTTAAGTACGGCAGACTTAAGCTCGTCTTTAAGCTCAATTTCATCGAGGTAAATTGTAATGTTATCGACGTCAATATAAGTAATGTTACCCTGCGCCAATAAAATACCCGTGTTTGTGTTATAAGTAAGGCTGTCAGCCCGCAAGTTACCACGGTCAGATGTAATGGTTACATTGCCTTTGGCAACAACTTTTGTGCCTTGTTCGCTATATTGAACGTCGTCAGCAAGTAATGAAAAGTTGTCTTCATTGGCGTAAGCAGTCGAAAATGTTAGAATAGTCGTAACAGAAAGTGCCGCTAGGAATGATTTTGTATTGTAACGCATTTTTATTTTTCTTTTTTATTATCCGTGGGTCTTTGTAAGACGTGCCCTTTTTATCAAATAAAAAAAAGAACGTCTTACTCTTCTCTGAAATGCAAGAACAAGCTTAAACCTAAAAACCCTGCAATAAGGGTTGGTAGCCATGCAGCGAATGCAATGTCAATGCGTCCCGCCATACCGTAGTTGCTAATAAAGTTGGTGAAGAAATAAAATCCGAATCCGAATCCAATGCCTACCATCAACATACGTGCCATACCTTGATTTCTAGAGAATTGTAACGCAAAAGGCGCCGCAATCAAAAACATTGCGATAATAAGGGCTGGGGAGGAGATGAGTTTTTGCCACTGCATTTCGTGTGATTGTGTAGGGAAACCGGTGTCTTTGAGCAGGTCGATGAAGGTTTTGAGCTCCCACACACTAAGGGTTTGTGGTGATGTAAAACTGTTACGGATTGTTTCCGGCGTCAAGGATGTTTCCAGTTCGATAGATTTTGAACGTTCTGACGGTTCGCCTGGTTTTAAAATGAGGGGCGTGTCTAATAGCCATTTATTAAGGCGCAGGCGCATGTTAGGGGTATCAATACGTTTAACAAAATGACTTTCTTTGTCGTTAACGAATACAGTGGCTTCTTTTAGTCTACGACCATTATCGGCAATAGATTGTGCAAAGATAAGAAGGTTTTCTTTATCGTCGTCTTGCCTTAACCAAACTTGTCCGCCATGGGTTAAGAAACCTTGCACAGAACCAGGAAATACTTCGCCTTCAAGTTTTTGATAGCTTTTTAAAGTGGTAGAAGCAAGGGGGTTTAGGGTAAATAAATTAAATAAGCCGATAAATATACAAACGACCAATGGTGAAATAAGGAAGTTACGTGCAGGTACACCGCTGGCACGGATAACAATTAGTTCATGGTCTTTTGTAAGCTTTGCAAAGCATAGAAGTGTCCCAATTAAAATGGCAAAAGGTGTAAGTTGTAAAAGTTGGTCAGGCATTTTAAGCACCAGCATTTCCATGGCGATGGCTACCGTGTCCATATTTTTGTCGCTCAGACGACGTGTGAGTTCCATAAAATCTAAAAGGCTTACAATACTTGTTAAAATAAGCGTTGTATAAAAAACAGAAGCTAAAAAGCGCTTGGCTAAATAGGCAAATAAAATAGGTGTGAGTGTTTTTGTGGAATGCATATTTAGAACTCTTCTTCTTTGTTAAAGTCGCTTATAATTAAACAACAAATAATAGAAACACCAAGGGGTACAAGCCATTGACCATATAAAAACAGTTCGTTGCCTTTGTTGGCAATGTTGTGATTGATGACAATAATTGCCTGATAAATAAAGGCTACAAAAACAGCAAGTGTTGCAGGTTTAACAGAACCAAAACGGCGACTGCGTGTACGTATTAAAATACAAGCAGGAATAAGGATAAGGGGAAACACACTAAATGGCCATAAAAGGCGTTTGTGAAATTCTGCCCTGTACTCATTTTTAATTTTAGGGGAAAGACCTTCTGTATTTAAAAGCTCTCCAAGGTAAAGCTCTTGCGGCCCACGGTTTCTAACGCTTGGTTTAGCAAATTGCTTCATAATATCGACGGTGTGTTTTTCAAATTCTAAAACGCTTAAACGCTTACCGTTTACTTCTTGTCTTGTTCCTTTGTTAAGGACAAGGCTTGGATACCCTTCAGATGTGAATATAATACTACCTTCTTCTGCCATCCATGTGACAGGGGTATCTGCATTTTTAGTGTCATGTACTAAAATGCCTTCAAGTCTATAATTGGGGTGTTTTTTACGAATGTAAACCATAGTGTCTTTGCCCATTTGGTTAAAAGCACCTTCTTCTAAAAGAATATTACCCCCACCTTGGCGTAAGTCATGTTGTAAGGCTTTAAAGGCGGTCATACCTGCGGGCATAAACCACAGTGTAATGCTGTAACATAAAGCCATAATGATGCCAGCCATAAACATTGAAGGCCAGATAATGCGCCAACGGCTTTGTCCTGAAGCAAAAAGTGCTGAAAGCTCGTTGTCGTCGTTGAGGCGTTTGTAAGAATAGGTGGCACCTGCAAAAAGTGAAAGAGGTAAAATAACGATAAGCAAAGAAGGAATAACGAGGGCTGTTATCCAAAGGAATGTTGTCACATCGAGCCCTTTGTTAACAATATAGTCCATAAACCGCAAAGACTGCATGAGCCATATAATAGAAAGAAGGACAATAAGAGCCGCAATAGTAGGCTTTACTTGGTCTTTAAATAAATATTTTGTAAATATTCTCACAGCTTGGCTTTTATTATATATTTTTAATGAATTAAATTATCCCCTGATCAATTCAGTTCTTGAATAGATCGTATAGACGTTATATCCTTAATCGCCTAGAAACACAATAAAAACACAAAAAAAGGAATATCGCCGTGGTTAAAGTAACTGCAAGCCCTATCAGCTTAGAAAAACTCAAAAACACCGTTGTACTATTTGCAACAAAGGGCTGCACACTGGGTGCTGACGCAAAAGCATTCGATAAATTGCATGGCGGTCTTGTATCAAGTGCGCTTAAAAACTCTCGCTTTGACGGGGAAGGAGAAGGTGTATTTACTTTACCAACACCAACTTTAGAAGGTATCGACCATATTCTTGTTGGCTCACTTGGTAATCCTGAAAACTTAACATCACAAGTATGGCGCAGAACAGCCATTCAAGTGGCACAAGCAGCCGATAAAATTGCGGCGAAAGATGTAAGCCTTGTGGTAGAAAGCATTAAAGGCGATAAAACTAAAGCGGATACCATTGCTGTGGCTATTGTTGAAGGTTTTAACCTTGCTGTTTACCGTTTCGATAAATTTAGAACTGCTCAAAAAGAAAACCAAAAGCCAACACTTGCTAAACTTTCTATACAAATGAAAGACGACAAAGAATTTAAAAAGCAAATTACACTTTTAGAAGCGCAAACAGAAGGTGCTAATTTAGCACGTGACTTGGTAAACCTGCCTGCAAACTATGCCAACCCTGACTATATGGCTAAGATGGCTAAAACACTTACAAAAGACGGTGTTAAAGTTCAGATTTTAGGCGAAAAAGAAATGGAAAAACTTGGTCTTAACCTTCTTTTGGCTGTGGGACGTGCGTCTGAGCAAGAGTCACGTTTAATTGTGATGAAATATACAGGCGATAAAAATTCTAAAGACTACAAGTGCATTGTTGGTAAAGGCGTGATGTTTGACACGGGTGGTTACAATTTAAAACGTGGCGCTGGTATGGCACAAATGAAGGCTGATATGGCTGGTTCTGCTGCTGTTATGGGTGCAATAAAAGCCTTAGCGAAGCGTAAAGCAAATGTAAACGTTATTGCTGTTTGTGGCTGTGTGATGAACATGGTAGGCGGTGACGGTTTCTTACCTTCAGATATTTTAACAGCATATAACGGTAAAACAGTTGAAATTGGTAACACTGACGCTGAAGGCCGCTTGGTATTAGCCGATGCGATGAGTTACATTATCGACAAAGAAAAACCAACAGAAATTATTGACATCGCCACACTTACAGGTGCTTGTATGTCGGCATTGGGTGGTTTTTATGCGGGTCTCTTTTCAAACAGCGACGGCATGTCTACAAAGCTTATGGCTTCTGGTGAAGCAACGGGCGAACGTTTATGGCGTTTACCAATCGACAATGGTTATGCTGCTAAAGCGGCACTTGCAGACCTAAACAACAACGGTAGCCCTTACGGCGGTGCTTCAACAGCAGCTGTATTCTTAAAGCAGTTTGTGGGCGAAACACCATGGGCGCACCTTGACATTGCAGGTGTAGGTATTGGCGATAAAATCCCTGGTACGTCTCCACTTGAAGGTGCTTCAGGTTTTGGTGCACGATTACTTGTAAACTACCTAGAAAGCTAGGCTTAGTTAAAGCTAGGCTTAGTTAAAGCTAGGCTTAGTTAAAGCTAGGCTTAGTTAAAGCTAAATCAAATTGAAATGTAGGCAATGCGGTTACACTTTAATGTTATAAAAAAAGCCTCCTAAATGGAGGCTTTTTTCGCTTTAAAGTATGTTAAAAGGGCATAATTAACGTTTTATCCATGCTTTATGCATGCGAACAAAAACGTAGTTTGCGTCCATTTCTATGGTGTCATATAAATCCAATACTGTAACAAATGGCCAAAAACCTTGTTTTTTTGTTTTTTCAGCATATTGCAAAGGAATAGCGTAAATACCTGTTTCACGGTCTGCGGCTCTTATATCTTTTAAAACAAGAATATCGCCATTTCTTTCTTGATAGTAACGTTTGCCGTGCATGGTGAGTATTCGAATGGTTTCTTCTTTGTAGGCATCACGTAAGGTGACCTCAACAAAAAAACCATCTTCGCCATTTTGTTCAATGGCAATAACACGTTTGTCGGTTAAGAAAAATGTATTGCCAATGCTTAAAATAGGGCCTTTGGCTGTATGGATAGATTGAAGTTTCATAATAAAACCTCCGTTTAAGTCGGATAGGGAATAGGTATAAAAGAAAAGGTGTTTTTACCTTTAATTAAAAAGGTATGCTTTCCTTCAATATAAGCGTCTACATGCTTGATGTCAAATGTGTATTTTTAAAGCTGGCTGTATGTAATAAAACCGTGATCAATTGCAATGCCAACATGGTTGTTGTTTAACAATTTAATGTGGGTACCAAGGTCATTTAAAGAAACCATTTTTAGGTTTTTAGGTGCCACTACTTTATTTTCTTTAAATAGGTAAAGTGATGTCATGCCATCCGCAGGGCTAACACCTAAATGCTTAATGTAAAAACCTTGTGAAATTAAGCTAGAAAGACTGGCTTGGTTTTGCGGGTCAACTTCTGTAATAAAGACATCACGCCCAGCTTCAAGAGCGCATTCAACACGCATATCTATCAATATTTTTTGTAAATTTTGCCCACGATATTCAGGCACGACAACAGTACTTTTAAACAGTGCAGATTTGTTGATGTCGTCTATTTGAATGCTGGGGTCGAACTGTGTTTCTGAAATATGTTTAGGGAAGTCTACAATACTATAAGCAATGAGTTTTTCGTTATCAAATAAACCGAGTATGTTGCCTTGGCTTTGGATGAATTTTAAAAAGCCATCTTTTGAACGTGTGGCAATGAAGTGTTTTTTATGCGCAGGTAAAGCGTCTAAAATAATCTTTTGAACCTCAAGTATTTGGTAAATGTCTTGAGATTTTAAAACGCGGGCTTGTATGTCATATACAAAGCGTGGCGTGTTTATTGTAGCTGCTGTAGCTCGATTAAATGACTTCATGTAATGCCCCAACTTATTTTAATATAACGCATTATAACTAAATTTAAACGATAAGTCAAAAATGTATACTCTAAAGGTGAATTATCTAACATTTATACTGCTTTCATGTTGCATATAAATTTGCTATAACTTTTGTGTTAAATTAAAAAGGACAGACCATTGACAGAAGTTTCATTTTATCAAGTTATGGACAGCACACCCGCTTCGGTAGACGCAACATTGCCGTCATTGCTTCATAAGGTGTTACAGTCGGGCAAGAATGTTGTTGTTAAGTGTTCAAACTCAGACCGCATGGAACGCCTCGACGATTCTTTATGGTCATTTAGTCCTGTTTCTTTCATGCCGCACGGTACAGAAGACGACGATTTTGAAGATAAGCACCCCATATACCTTACAACGGGTGACGAAAACCCAAACAATGCCGATATTCTTATTTTGCTTAGCGGTGCGACCAGTGAAGATTTTTCTTCTTATGCCCGCGTGCTCGATATGTTTGAAGCGTCAGATGTTCAAAAAACAAATGCTCGTAAAAGGTGGAAAGCACTTGCCGACAAAGGCTATCCGCTTGCTTATTACGCTTACGAAGAAGGTAAATGGGCTAAAAAAGCTTAGTGCCTGCACGTTAGTGGCTTGCATTTATGTTTTGTTTCGGTTAAAAATAAACCCAAGAACAGAAACATTCCCCACTTTTTTCAAACACATACCTTTTAGGAGGTAACCCCCATGCTTACAAATAAAACGGCGCAAACACAAGCTGTTCAACGCTTAAAAAAGCTGATGGTCTGCAATGTCCCATTTCGCTTACAAAACGACGTTATTCAGTCCTTTAAAAAATGGATGTTTCTTTTAGATGAAGAAGAACGTTTAGGTGTCATTCTTGCCCCCTTGGGGAAATATTTAGCCCCTGGCGTTAAAATAACAGAAGATAGTATACGTGAAATGATAGAGTCTGCCAGTTTGAATGATGTGCTGATTGCCGCCCGAGCTGCGATTAAAAGTTGTCCGCTTCAAATTATGCATGTTCAAAAGGGGCGTTTTACAAAGCCTTATCAATGCTTTGTTTATTGTACCCCAAAGGGTGAAGCATATATCATACGAACAAGCTAAACTTTTAAGTTTGTGAACCTTCTAGCGTTAAAAAAGCCCCACATCTGCGGGGCTTCTTTTTTATGTAAAAACAGATTACCCAGCCTTAGAAGATTTCTTTTCACGGGCTTCAATTTCAAGCTTTTCTTGCACGCTTGCAAGCCATGAAGTGGTCGAACAACCCTCAACAAATGGAATGCTGTAAGCCTTGCCGCCATAGCCCATCACAAAGTCACTGCCCACAATTTCAGGTATGCTATAGTCGCCACCTTTTACAATAACGTCGGGGCGTAAAACTTGTAAAATTTCCATCGGCGTGTCTTCGTCAAATTGGGTTACATAGTCAATGCTGCGTAAACCAGCCATGTGAAAAGCGCGGTCGTCTAGGTTGTTAAATGGGCGGGCACTGCCTTTGCCAAGGCGTTTTACAGACGCATCCGTATTTAAAGCCACCACTAAAATGTCGCCATACGCTTTGCTTTTTTCCATGTAGTCAATGTGACCGCGGTGTAAAATGTCAAAACAGCCGTTGGTGAAAACAACTTTTTTACCCTTTGCCTTTTCGGCATCAAGCACTTTTTTAAGTGCGTTTCGGTCTAAAATAATACGTTCTAAGCTGTTCATAACTTCACCTTTTTTAATAAGAATTAACTGCATTGTATTTAAAGTAGGTATTAAAGCAATAAATTTCAGTATTTTTACTAAAAAACATAGAAAAAAGAGCTATAAAGTGTTAAAAATGATAACCGTTTATGCGTGGCTCAGGCTATGCCATAAACTCAGATAGAATAAACAAAATAAAAAAGGCGAGCCTTCTTATGTTAACTGGTAATGATATCCGAGCTAAATTTTTAAACTTTTTCGAAAGTAAAGGGCACACAATTGTCGCCTCAAGCTCACTTATTCCCGACAATGACCCAACGCTCATGTTTGTCAATGCGGGCATGAACCAGTTTAAAAACCTGTTTACAGGCGTCGAAACACGTGACTATGTCCGTGCCACATCTTCTCAGCGTTGTGTGCGTGCAGGTGGTAAGCATAATGACCTTGAAAATGTGGGGCATACAGCCCGCCACCATACATTTTTTGAAATGCTTGGTAACTTTTCATTTGGTGACTATTTTAAAGAAGACGCTATTCCATACGCTTGGGAATTTTTAACATCAAAAGAGTATATAGGTTTAGATGCTTCCAAACTTTACGTGACTGTTTATCACACCGACGATGAAGCCTACGATATTTGGCACAAAAAAGTGGGGTTACCAGAAGACCGCATTATCCGCATTGCCACCGATGACAACTATTGGTCAATGGGTGACACAGGCCCATGTGGTCCTTGTAGTGAAATTTTTTACGACCACGGCGCCGACATTTGGGGTGGTTTGCCAGGCACACCAGAAGAAGACGGTGACCGTTTTATTGAAATTTGGAACATCGTTTTCATGCAGTTTGAAAAATTTGCAGATGGTAAAAAAATCCCACTACCACAAACAGGGGTGGACACAGGTTGCGGGCTAGAACGTCTAACAGCCGTGCTTCAGCACCAAAACAACAACTACGATATTGACCTCTTCCAACACATCATCAAAAAGGCTTCGGCTTTAAGCGGTATTGAATATGGTAAGAACGAAGAAAATACAACGTCACTCCGTGTATTGGCCGACCATATCCGCTGTACATCATTCCTGCTTGTGGACGGTGTGATGCCTTCAAACGAAGGGTCTGGTTATGTACTGCGCCGTATTATGCGCCGTGCCATGCGCCACATTAACTTGCTGGGCATAAACGAACCATTCTTCTACAAGCTTGTGGCACCGCTATGCGAAATTATGGGTGAACAATACCCAGAACTTGCACGTGCTAAAGCCATGGTTGAAGACGTGATTAAAACCGAAGAAGAACGTTTTATAACTATGCTTAAAAGAGGGACGGCAAAACTTAATTCTGCAATATTAGAGCTTAAAACAGCAGTTGCTGTTGGAGAAGAGAATTTAGATGAAAAATTATCTGAGATGAATGCAAAAAATAGGGTGTTATCTGGAAAAATAGCATTTGAATTATATGATACATTTGGATTCCCATTAGATTTAACTGAAATGATTTGCCGTGAAAGTGGTGTTAAAGTTGATGTTGAAGGTTACGAAGCCTGCATGGCCGAGCAACGTGCCAAAGCACGCGCGGCGGGTATGGGTGGTACGGGTCAGCAGAAATTGAGTGCTGTGTGGTTTGACTTACGTGACGTTCTTCCAGCAACAGAATTTTTAGGTTATATGTATCTCAAGGCTGAAGGTCAAATTATGGCGATTGTGAAAGCCGATGCTAAAAATGAAAAAGCAATGAAAGGCGAAAAAGTCATTATTGTGACCAATCAAACGCCATTTTATGCTGAAAGTGGTGGCCAAGTAGGTGACAGTGGTTTTGTTAAGACTGAAAATGGCACAGCCAAAGTTTTAGACACCAGAAAAATTTTAGACGGCGCTTTGTTCCAGCATTTTTGTGAGGTGAGCGAAGGCGAGATTAAAATTGGTGATACGGCTGAATTAAATGTAGATGTAGACCGCCGAGGTGCCATCACTAAAAACCACACAGGCACACACCTTATGCATAAAGTGTTGCAGGACGTGTTGGGTGACCATGTGTTCCAAAAAGGTTCTGTGGTGGACGAAAACCGTTTGCGTTTTGACTTTTCACAACCAAAAGCTTTAACCGCAGAACAAATTACTGAAATTGAAAAGCGTGTGAACGACATGATATGGGAAAACACACAAGTTGTTACCCGTTTGATGGATAAAGACGCCGCTGTAGAAGCGGGTGCAATGGCACTTTTTGGAGAAAAATATGACAGCGAAGTGCGTGTTTTAAGCATGGGCGAAAAAGTGAAGTCGGTTGAACTTTGCGGTGGTGTTCACGTTAAACGCACAGGCGATATTGGTTTGTTTAAACTTTTATCAGACAGCTCTGTAAGTGCAGGTGTGCGCCGTATTGAAGCGGTAACAGGAAAAGTTGCCTTTGATTATTTAAGTGCACAGGACGCATCTATTCGTAACATCGCAGGGCTTACAAAGGTGAAGCCAAGTGACGTTGAAGCGCGTATTGCTGACATGCAAACAGAAATTAAAAAGCTTAAAAATGATATTAAGAATGCTCAAAAGGGTGGTGGTAATAGCGGACAGTCTCCATCGGACCTTGCAAACGCGGCAGAAACAATTAACGACGTTAAGTTTGTGTCATTAGCGCTTGATGGTGTTGAAGCGGGTGTGCTGCGTGAAATGATAGACGATATTAAAAACGCATTAGGCACAGGTGTTGTTGTTTTAGCTTCAAATAATGGCGATAAGTCATCTATTGTTTGTGGTGTCACAAAAGACCTTGTTGGTAAATACAAAGCAGGTGATATTGTAAGTGCCGCTGCCGCAACGCTTGGTGGTAAAGGTGGTGGTCGTCCTGACATGGCGATGGCTGGCGGTAGAAGTGGTGACCTAACAGCCGCTTTAGCAGCCGCGAAAGCCGTGCTTTAACCATTTAAAGTTATACCTGAAATAAAAAGCCCCTCAATTGAGGGGCTTTTTTGTTCGATTACTCTTTTGGTGTAGAGTCTGTTTCTGTTTCTGTTTCAGGTTTATCTTCCGTTTTAGCTTTAACTTTTTTTTCAACAGATGTTTGAGCTTTTTCTGTAGCACCTTTAGCGGCTTTTTGAACAGCTGCTTTAGTCGTTTTGGCTGTGGCGGTAGAATTTGCTGTAGCGGTTACAGTAACTGTAAGTTTAGCCTTAGCTTTAGCAGGAGCTTTAGCTTTAGCAGGAGCCTTAGCTTTAGCAGGGGCTTTAGCCTTAGTCTTAGCAGGAGCCTTAGTCTTAGCTTTAGCTAAAGCTTCAGCCTCGGCATCAACGCGCGCTCTTGCTTCAGCGACATTCTTTGCTTTTTGTGCGGCTTGAGTTTCTTCCTTTTCCTTTGCTTTCGCTGCGGCTTCGGTATCAGCGAGTGTCTGAGCGGTAAACAATTCTAGAGCCTTTTCATTCGCTTTGGCTCTAGCAAGATCGCTGTTTTTCGCACGCTGTTTTTGAGCCGCGCTATACTTCCGCAATGTTATGATAGCGAGTCGAATAGCTGAAAAGACTAAAATGATTGTAGATACAGAAATCATAGGTCCAGAAACGGTTGAAGCATAAGTACCAATATTTAAACTTATGATTAACGCAATTCCTGATAACGTAAAAAATAAAACTGGAAGCTTGTAAGTAAGAAATCCAACAACGAGTACAACAATAAGTAATATAATAGGTAAAGTCATGTTAAACCTCGTAAGTTTTAATGTTAGGTGTGTATCGAAGTGGTTTGTCTTCAATACGCTGTCCTTGAGCTAAAATAGTGTAAAGTATAACCTTATAATGTAGGCTAAATTTAAGTTTACAACGGGCATATTGCTGATGATCATGCTCAATTGCTTTGATGTCGTCGGCTTGCAAGCTGTTTAAAGTTTGTGACATTTTTTGGCAGATATTTTCTATGTTGGATAATATCTGCTGAAATGCTTTTGTTACATTTACTTTGTAGCCATAATTTTTGACGTCTTGTTTAACAAGGTCAACACCAAGGCCACATGAATGGTTAAACATAAGGTCTACCATACTTGTAAATTCATGTTTATCATGAACAAGTTGTTCAGAAATGGATAATGTTTTCATCATACTTCCTTAAAAGTTATGAAATGTTTAAACCGAAAAGGTTTTAGAAATGTTAAAAGATGTATAAATATTTATATAATATAGGAATTTACTATGTACTTTTCAAGTGGAATAATGGCGGATTACTTGTGATAGGCATTTTTTTGTTTTTAAATGATAAAATATGTTAAATTTGTGGCATTGTTATTGCTTTAATTTGTGAATAATAAAAACAATAAGGTGTTGTGTTGAAAATAAGAATTTTTTCATTTTTATGTGTGATGGCGTTGTCTAGTATTTCTGCGTATGCGGAAGGTGTTTTTAAAGACACTTTTTCTAAAATTGACGCCATACAATCTCCTGTGCAGACGGCATTGCCAGAGATGGTTCAAACAACCGTTGATATGAGTGAAATATCATCAGGGTTTAAAATTTACACACCACCCATCCTTTCTGAAAAAAATATTATACGCCCAATCTTTGCAGAAGACGGCATGGTTGTCACTGGGTCTGACATTGCGACAAAAGTTGGCGTTGATGTCCTTAAAAAAGGTGGAAATGCCATAGACGCTGCTGTTGCAACTGCTTTTAGTATGGCGGTTACAATGCCACGTGCGGGTAACCTTGGTGGTGGTGGCTTTATGTTGGTTTATGATGCTAAAACTAAAACAACACGTGCCATTGATTACCGTGAAGTAGCGCCAAAAATGGCAACATCTGACATGTATTTAAATGAAGATGGGACAGTTAATGAAAAACTTATTCGGCACAGTTTTTTAAGTACAGGCGTACCTGGTACTGTTAAGGGAGTTGAGTTAGCTTATAAACTTTATGCCACAATGGATTGGGACGAACTTTTAAAGCCAGCTATTCGTTTAGCAGACGAAGGTTTTGTGGTGGACGATGCTTTGGCCACGTCTTTAAAATTGAAAAAGGAGCATTTAAGTAAGTCACTCGCAGCGCGCGATGTTTTCTTTAAGCCAGGTGGCAGATTTTATGAAAGAGGGGATGTTTTAAAACAAAAAGACCTTGCCCAAACGCTTGATCATATTGCTAAAAATGGGTCGAAAGCTTTTTATGAAGGGGCCATTGCCGATAAAATTGTTGCCGCGATGAAGCGTCATAGGGGGATTATCACAAGAGATGATTTGCTCGATTATAAAGCGCGTATCCGTGAACCTGTGAGTGGTTATTACAAGGGTTATAAAATTGTTTCTATGCCACCGCCAAGCAGTGGTGGTGTCCACCTTATTCAAATGCTTAAGATATTAAGTGACTATGACATCGAAAGTTGGGGGTTTGGTAGTGCTAAAACGATGCATGTGATGGCAGAGGCCATGCGTCTTGCTTATGCAGACCGTAGCAAATATTTAGGAGACCCCGATTTTGTGCAGGTACCAACACGCCAACTTATGTCAGATTTATACGCAAACCGTTTAAGTAAAGGCATTTCTTTAGGGTCAGCAACACCATCAGAGCTGATTGAACCAGGTAAGTTTATGCCTTCAGAAAGCCCACAAACCACACATTTTACGATTGTTGATAAATGGGGAAATGTTGTGACGAATACATATACATTGAACTTTAGCTATGGGAGTGGGCACATGGTTGAGGGGACAGGTATATTGTTAAATAACGAAATGGATGACTTTGCAGCAAGGGTGGGGGCTCAAAATGCTTATGGGCTTATTGGTGGCGAAAATAATGTGATTAAGCCAGGGAAAAGACCACTTAGTTCCATGACACCAACGCTAGTTTTTGATAAAAACGATACATTTTATTTAGGCCTAGGCAGCCCTGGTGGCAGCCGTATAATAACCACAGTTTTACAGACGATTGTGAATGTCATTGACCATAAAATGAACCTAGCCGAAGCGATTATGGCACCACGTATGCACCACCAATGGTGGCCCGATGAATTGCGTATTGAAAAAGGGTTTAGCCCTGATACCTTAGATATTTTACGCGCGAAGGGGCATGACATAGCTGTAAACAGCCCGATAGGTGCTGTGATGGCTGTTAAAAAGGTTGATGGGGGCTACACAGGTTTTGCAGATACACGCCGTGGAAGTTCATTGGCACTGGGGGTGATGCGCGCAAGTAAAAATACCATAAATTCATTCGATCCCCTTATGTTTGAATTTATGCAAGAGATAAAAAAGGACTTTGAAGAGGGGGCATCAGCTTCACCCACGTTTACAAATCAATCGCCCACTCTTGAAATGTCACCTAAAACAGCGCCATAATAAATAATGGCGTCAATATTTACTCGTTAAGGCATCAAGTTAAAACCTCTAAGTGAAGTATTAGGTGAATTTCTAGTTGATGTACTTTTAGTTGCTTAGCGCATTGATAACTTCAAGGTTATTGGCTGTTTGTTTACCTTTACGTGGGTCAACGTTGAGTGTAAAAGATACTTTTTGCCCTTTTTCGAGCAAGTCATATCCTGCACGTTCAACTGCTGTTAAGTGTACAAAGACGTCTGTTGAATTTCCACAGTTTTCAGGTTCGATAAAGCCATACCCTTTTTCAGTGCAAAACCATTTTACAGTTCCATTAGTCATTTTCTTATGCCCTTTAAGTTTTAACTGCCCTCATTATAAGTAATAAAAATGCAACGTTCAAGTAAAAGTTGTTTTTTTTTATAATTTTTCAATGGGGTGTGGTTTACTTTCTATATTTATAGCTTAGCAAGCAACCTATAGTTGTGTTGAATTTTTGGTCGGTTTGAGTGGCGTTTGGGTCGGATTTGTTATACTATGTGCAGTGTTTAAAATAGTATTGAAAGAGTGTTATGCAACAATTAGATTCATTTATGTTAATTGTCACTGATGTTTGGCACACAGGTGTTTTTAGTGTAAGTGTTGGTGAAATTTTTATCGCATTTATCATTTTATATGTCTTTGTTATCTTACGTCATCTTGTGGCACGTTTTTTAATTACATGGTTACGTGCTTTAACAAAGCGCACAAAAACAACCTTAGACGACAAAGGTCTTGAATGTATAGAAGGTCCTTTGCGTCTTCTCCCTGTCACGTTCGGTATTTTTGTGGCGGGGCAATATTTAGAACTTGAAGGCAATGTGGAAATTGTGATGGCCAATATTATGCGCTCTTTGGTAGCGGTCACTATTTTTTGGTCGGCCTATAATTTAACAGAGGTTTTATCGAAAAGCCTAGGTAAAGCCAAACGTGTTTTTACACCGGTTATGGTGGACTGGCTTAGTAAAACAGCAAAAGTTGTCTTTGTACTTATAGGTGTTGCAACAGTTTTAGAACTATGGGGTATAGAAGTAGGGCCTATTATTGCAGGTTTAGGTTTGTTTGGTGTTGCAGTTGCTTTGGGCGCGCAAGACCTATTTAAAAACCTGATTGCGGGTGTGCTTGTTATTGCAGAACGCCGATTTAATAAAGGTGACTGGGTGTTGGTTGACGACATTGTGGAGGGTACGGTTGAGAGTATTGGTTTTCGATCTACTGTTGTAAGGCGTTTTGACAAAGCGCCTGTTTATGTGCCTAATACAAAATTTAGTGACAATGCCGTAACGAATTTTAGTGCGATGACACACCGTCGCATTTATTGGAAAATTGGCGTGGAATATTCGACAACGATAGAACAGCTTAAAGAAATTCGCGACAATATAGAAAATTATATTTTAACCAACGATGCCTTTGCAAAGCCGTCAGATGTTTCAACGTTTGTACGTATTGACAGTTTTAACAGTTCATCTATCGACATTATGCTTTACTGTTTTACAAACACAACAGACTGGGGTGAGTGGTTAGAAATTAAAGAGAAATTTGCATACCACATTAAAGACGTTATAGAAAAAGCAGGAACAGGATTTGCTTTCCCAAGCCAAAGTTTGTATGTGGAAAAACTACCAGAAAATCGTGCGGAAAACTTTATTCCACCTAAAGACACTAAAAATAAAAAGGTGGTTAAATAATGAAATCTTCAAAGCGTATTAAAAACCATGCGTTGGTTGTCAAGGTTTCGGCATGGTCTTACCTTATTTTGGCGTTGCTATATCCAATATTTACGTTAAGCGCTATGTCTGTTGATACAGCAAGCGTTAACCTGGTAGATTTTTTAACAGGCCTAAGTTCAAGTGGTATAACAAATAAAATTGTTTTAACTATTTTTGCAGTTATTCCGGCACTTCTTATTACAGGTGGGGTTGGTTTTTATTCAGCTGTTAAGCCATATTCTTATAAACTCTCAGGCGTTTCCTTAATTTTTACGGTGTTTGCAGCTGTAGGGTTTATTATTGGTATTGGCCGTTGGCCGTCACTTAATTGGGGTTTGGGTGAAGCTTTTGTGCAGTATAAAAATACGAGCGAGTATATTTTGTCATTTTATAATATTTCAAATCACATGTTAGGCTACTGGATAGGGCAAGTTTTTGCGGAAATTTCATTGTTTACATCTATAGGCGTGATGTCGATTGTTATGTTTAACTCTAAGCGTTTTCCTGTTTGGCTGTGTGGTTTTGCATCGGTTATCTTTATTTTAGGCGTGGCAGCTACTTTTAGAAATATGAGTGAAGCGGCTTTATGGACCCATTCCTTTATATCAAGCTTTATGTTGGTGCCTATATTTTTCATTCTTCTTTCTATTGCATTGTTTAGGTTTGTGGGTAAATCTAAGGAAAAACCAATAGGGAATTACGCTAAGAAGAAATTTAAAAATATTAAGAAGCCGAAAGAGAAAAAGGTAAAAAAGAAAAAGGCACCTAAAAAGTCTTAATTTATAACGCCAGACTCTTGCAAGTCAGCATGACTTGCACTATACATTCTAAGCAGGCTTAATAAGAGCCCTTAATTATAAAGAAATTGAAAGTTTTTAAAGATAATGGAAACAAATCAGCATATCCAAATTCGTCAGGAAAAAGTAAACACATTACGCGCGCAGGGTATCAACCCATTTCCTAACAAGTTTAAACCAGGAAATAAGTGTGCTGAACTTTCTAAACGCTTTGAAAACGACGACATTGACGCACTTGCAAAAGTAGAAGAAACATTTTCTATTGCAGGGCGTATCATGTTACTGCGTGAATTTGGTAAATTGGCATTCTTTTCTGTGCGTGACACATCGGGTCGTTTGCAGTGTAGTGTGGCGGTTGACGGTATCGGTAAAGACCAATACACACTCTTCAAAAAAATGGTAGACCTAGGGGACATTGTGGGTGTAACAGGTAAAATGACGCGTACACAAAAAGGGGAACTTACCCTTGCTGCGAATTCATTTGAAATTATCAACAAAACGAAGCGTCCACTACCCGATAAATTCCACGGTTTAAGTGATACTGAAATTCGCTACCGTCAACGTTATGTTGACCTGATTATGAATGACGGCGTTAAAGAAACTTTTGTAAAGCGTAGCCAAATTGTAGCGGCTATTCGTGAATATATGACAGCTGCTGAATTCATGGAAGTGGAAACGCCAATGCTGCATCATAAAGCTTCAGGTGCGGCTGCAAAACCATTTGAAACATATCATAACGCTCTTGCGATGGACATGAAACTACGTATTGCACCAGAACTACACCTTAAACGCTTGGTGGTGGGTGGTTTTGACCGAGTATTTGAAATTAACCGTAACTTCCGTAACGAAGGTGTTTCTGTGCGCCACAATCCAGAATTTACCATGATGGAATTTTACGCGGCATACTGGGATTACCATGACCTAATGGACTTTAGTGCTAAACTTATGGAACATGTCGCTGTTAAGGTTATGGGTACAACAGAGCTTACTTATGGTGAACACAAAATTTCACTTAAAGCGCCTTTTGAGAAATTAAGCATGAAAGAAGCTTTATTGACGATTGGTAAGGTTGAAGAAAAAGACCTCGAAACAATTGAAAGCATGAAAGCTGTAGCTAAAAGCCGTGGTGTTGCTCTTTCTAAATGGGGTGACTATGGCCAATGTTTCTTAGAGCTATTTGAAGAGCTTTGTGAAGAAAAACTGATTAACCCAACATTTATTTACGACTATCCAACAAGTACGTCACCGCTTTCACGCCCACGTGACGATAACCCAGAATGGACAGAACGTGCTGAGTTATTTGCTGTGGGGCGTGAGCTTGGTAACTTGTTTAGTGAACTTAATGACCCCGTGGATCAGGCAAACCGTTTCCAAGATCAAATTGATCAAATGGAAAGCGGAAATGATGAAGCCATGGCGTATGATGAAGATTTTGTGCGCGCGCTTGAATATGGTATGCCTTACGCAGGTGGTATGGGGATTGGTATTGACCGTTTTGTGATGTTGCTCACCAACCAACCTTCTATCCGTGATGTTATTTTATTCCCACACTTGCGCCCTGAAGGTGGCGACGCTGAAACTTCTAACAAGCCAGCTGCAACAAACGTAAGTGGTGAAGTGACGGCGTCTGCACCTGTTGCGGCAATAGACACATCGAACTACAAATTTGTATGCGTGGTTAACAAAAAAGCTGAAACAGCCGACGTGATGAACGCCGCTGTAAAAATGGCCGCTGGTTTAGGCGCAAGCTTTGGCGGTAACATAAAGCTAAGCAAATTTAAAGACGCAGGCGAAGAAGAACACGGCAACGTACCAAGCGTGCCTGTGGTTGTGTTGCGTGCCGATAACGCCAATCAAATTCGCAAAGTGCGTGCAGGTGCGGTAGAAGGCGACATTGCTTTTAGTGATTTTAACGCTCAAATGGCGGCAGGCACACCAGCCGAACAACGCAAAGCTGTTCAAGCCGTTGCCGACGACGCCTTAGAATATGCAGGGATTTGCCTGTTTGGCGATGCAGATAAGATTTCTGAACTGACTAAGAAATTTTCGATGTACCGTTAATGCGGTTTGAATAAAGAAAAAAGCCATCCTTTGGGTGGCTTTTTTTATTCTTGTCGACAAAAATATAAACCCAAGACAAAAAAAGAGCCCCGAAGGACTCTTTTTATATTTCGCTATCAGTTAACCTTTACAAGAAGGTGCGTCTGGGTACTTTTTACAAGCATTGCTTACAGCATTACTTTGCACCTGTTCACGGCGGGTTTCATTTATCTTGTGACGGATAATTTCACTACCACCAACTGAACCAGCTCCTTCACCCTTATAGTAAATACCACGACTTTCATCACGATACTCAGCCGAATCACGGCCATCAGGGTCATACATGCCAGTACTTGCACAGCCTCCTAAAAGAAGAGCTGATAAAGCAAGTGTTGCAACGGTTAATTTTTTGAAGTTTTTCATAATGACATTTCCTAATAGTAAGTAAAAATAGAGTTTAGTACATTTTAGACAAAGCTTTTGCTTCGTTTTGATGTGCACGTTCTAAATCACGTTCAGCGTTTTGAAGCTCTTTTTTAGCATCTTTATACATATTCGCAGTTTCCTTACTAGGATTCTGTGTATATGCTTTACGCATCATGTCTCTTTCAGCTTTTGCTTCTACAACTTTCATTTCGGCACGAATACGTGCTTCAACGGCAGCATTATAAGCAGCTTCAGCACCAGCAGACTTAGCGTCTTTTTGTGCATCACGTTCAGCTTGTTTTTGAGCTTTACGTGCATCTTGTTCAGCTTTACGCTGAGCACGTTCAGCTTCTTGATCGCTCTTTTTCTTAGCGCGCTCAAGTTCTTGACAAACACGTTTTTGATCACGGTCCTTAATAAAGTTACAGGTATTGATGTTGCCAATAAGGCCACCTGCAGTTTGTCCTAGAACATTACCAGCGATGTTTTCAAAAAGATTACCAGCATTTGCTGAAACAGAAGTTAAAGCTAAAGTTGCTGAAAATAAAACAGCAATTAAGTTAGAAGTTTTCATTATAGAGTCCTTAGAGGGCTAGCCTCAAAAGTAAAAGGGGGTGAACCAACTCGAAATTGAGAAGGTTGTTATAAAAAGGTATATAAAATATTTTTCGTTCCGAAGAACAACTTAATATATTATATAGACTTATATGAATGTTATTTCAAGTAATTTTGGTAAAAAGCTATATTTTACGGTGATTTAAGGGTGTCAGGGGTTGTGTCTGACAGGTATAAAACGGTGATTTTAATATCTAAAAAATGTCAGTTTTAAAGGGGAGGTATAAAAAAACGCCCAAAAGGGCGTTGTAAATAAAAGTATTTTCTTTTTAAGCCCAAGGTGCATCTTCTTCGCCTGACTTAGGCATTGGAGAGCCGGTGTTTGGCACGAATCCACCTGTATTGGCGGTTTGGTTTGTGTAGTTGCCGTTATTATAGTTGTCCATAGACTGTGGGTTGATATAGTCTTTAAATAAGGTGAATTGCGGTACAAATGTGAGGGCAACCGTAGTTGTTGGACCTTTACGGTTTTTAGAAATAATACATTCGGCTTTACCTTTAATGCGCCCTAAGTGTTCTTTCATTTCTTCGCTGCGGTCTACTTCTGGCGGTAATGTTTTTTCGTAATAGTAGTCTTCACGGTAAAGGAACATCACAACGTCGGCGTCTTGCTCAATCGAACCCGATTCACGTAAGTCAGAAAGCATTGGTCGTTTGTTGTCACGGCTTTCAACAGCACGAGAAAGCTGTGATAGAGCAATGACAGGGATAGATAGTTCACGGGCAACAGCTTTAAGGCCTTGAGAAATCTCACTAATTTCTTGCACACGGTTTTGTTGTGACGATTTGCTAGAGCCGCGCATAAGCTGAAGATAATCGACGATAATCATGCCAATGTTATATTGACGTTTCATACGTCTTGCGCGTGAGCGGAACGCTGCAATAGACAAGGCAGGTGTATCATCAATAATAATCGGCATTTCAGCCAGAGTGTTTGCACAGGCTTGAATACGGGTAAATTCTTCGTCGTCCAAGCTGCCGTCAATAATTTTAAATGAGTTTACTTTAGCTTCGGCACTAATAATACGAGAGGTAAGCTGTTCGGCTGACATCTCCATAGAAAATACGCCAACACCAGCCCCACCATATTGGCCGTTTTTAATCGCCGCTGCAGCATTTTGAGCAAAGTTAATGGCAATGGCCGTTTTACCCATAGAAGGACGTGCGGCTAAAATAATAAGTTCATCTTTGTGAAAACCACCCAAAGCCGAGTCGATATCTGTTAAGCCAGATGTGGTACCAACAAGCTTGCCTTGGTGCTTTTTCGCTTCTGCAATTTGTTCGATGACATTTTTTAAAGGGTTTTTAAGGTCTTGATAGGTGACCGTGCTACCTGTTTCAACCAATTTAAATAATGTTTGCTCAACGTCGCTAATCACATTTTGAATGGTGTCGCTTTGTTCCGAAGGAGGGATATCCTGTGCGTCGTGCATCAGGTCTTGCCCCACTTTAATAAGCTGTCGTTGCAGATAGTAATTTTGAATGATAGATGCAAGGTCTTTAACGCGGAATGCATGTGAGGCATTTTCCATGATAGCGCTTAGGTGGTTGGCAAGGTCGCCGTCACCTTCATAGGTGCTACGCATGTTTTCACGTATGGTCATTGGGCTAGCTTCAAAGCCTTTACCCAAAAGCTGAGCCATAGTTTCAAAAACTGCGCCGTTAAATTTTACATAAAAATGCTCAGGTCTTAATTCACCTTCAACTTCGTCAAAATAGTCGTTGTTAAGCATAAGTAAACCAATAAGGGCTTGCTCTACTTCACTTGAGTGGGGGAGCTCTTTTTGAACCTGAATATTTTCCATGTCGGTAGACTGTTGCAATTGGTCGTTGATAAACTGCAGATCGTCCATGAATATATACCCTTAACTATTACTAAAGTTGGAATTTTAACCAGATGGCTAGTATACAGCATCTCTTAAATTTAACAAGCAGCTACTCGCTATTTTTACATAAATTTAAATAAAAAAAAGCCCCGCTTAAAGCGAGGCTTAAACCTTAATAAAAAATATTAAGAAGTTTGACGTATTACGTTTACGGCAACTTTAATAGCAACTTCTGGGTGTAAAGCAATACGAACTTCGTATTCGCCAAGGTTCTTAATTGGCTCACCAATTTGAACCATAGAGCGCTTAACTTCTTTACCGCTAGCGATAAGGCTGTCAGCGATGTCAGAAGCTTTAACTGAACCGTAAAGTTGACCTGTTTCTGAAGCTTGACGTACAAGTTCAACAGTAGCACCTTTAATTGTTTCAGAAATAGCAACCGCTTCTTTACGGCCTTCTTCGCTTTGAGCCATAAGCTCAGCGCGTTGAGCTTCATACTTAGCCATGTTTGCTTTTGTTGCTGGTAATGCTTTACCTTGAGGTAGAAGGAAGTTACGTCCGTAACCTGCTTTTACATTTACAGTTTCACCCATGTTACCAAGGCGAGCAATGCGTTCTAGTAGAATAACCTGCATAATTTTTCTCCTTAATTACTTAGATGTGTATGGCATAAGAGCAAGGTGACGAGCACGCTTGATAGCAATAGCCAATTTACGTTGTTTAATGTTGCTCACACCTGTGATGTGGCTTGGAAGCATTTTTCCGTATGGAGATACAAAACGACCTAGTGTACGTGTATCTTTGTAGTCGATATCTGGCGCACGGTCACCTGTGAACGGGCAAGATTTTTTACGACGGAAGTATGGTTTTCCTAGAAGGCTTGCTCCGGCGTTGTTGCCGCGAGAACCTTCAGATGATTCTGTTCTTTTGTTTTCGAATTCAGACATTTTTATATCCTTTCTTATGCTTCAGCTGTTGCGTTAGCCATTGGACGACGTGTTGTCTTAGCTGGAGCATCAGTTGTGTCGTCGTTACCACGACGGCGTGGAGCCATTTGAATAGAAGGTGCTTTTGAAAGCTCTTCAACGTTGATAGTAAGGAAACGAATTACATCGTCGTTGATGCGCATTTGACGCTCAACTTCAGCAACTGCTGCACCATTACCTTCAAAACCGATCATTGTGTAATAACCCTTGCGGTGTTTGTTTACACGGTAAGCAAGAGTTTTAAGACCCCATTGCTCAGTTTTAATAATTTTACCGCCTTGTGATGTTAGAATTTCTTCAAACTTTTTAGCAGTTGTTTCTGCGTGAGTTGAAGCAACATCAGGACGTACAATATAAACTAGCTCATAAAATGCCATTTGTTTATTCCTTTTGGTTACAATTAATATTATGAATTAACCCTTACAAATTAAAGGTAATTCAGCGAGGTTTATTCCACAAAGTGGCCTCTATTGCAGCCATCTCTCGTGTGAGATAGCAAGGTCAATACGCCGCACTATACGGATATTACAAGGATTTGCAAGTAAAAAGAGGCATTTTTAACGGATAAATTTTACAAGCAAGGTGAGTAGAATCGTAATTTTTTATAGCACTTGGCACTTGACGAATAAAAACGAAGGCTACAGTATATGTTTACAACAATCTAATTATAACAAAAAAGAATGTGCCGTAAATGTTTTCAAAATCAAAAACAGCGTTTGTATTTCCTGGTCAAGGGTCACAAAAAATTGGTATGGGGAAAGAGTTTTTAGAAAACTCAATCACCAAGGAGCTTTTTGAGCAGGCTGACGATGCTTTAGGTATTAACCTCACAAAAATGATGATGTTTGGTGAAGAGTCAGACCTTTCGTTAACGGCGAATACACAACCCGCGTTATTGTTAACAAGCTATGCGGCGTATAAATATTTAGAATCACAAATGGACGAACCGCTTGAACGTATGTGTAAGATTGTGGCGGGTCATTCATTGGGTGAATATTCAGCGTTGGCGGTTGCAGGTGTGTTTGATTTTGAAACGGCTTTAAAAGTGGTGCGTAAGCGTGGTGAAGCCATGCAAGCTGCTGTCAAAGACGGTGAGGGCGCTATGGCGGCTGTGTTAGGTTTAACGCCTGTTGATATTGATTCTATCGCCAGAAACACAGGTTGCTTTGTCGCTAATGACAATTCTGATGGTCAGGTTGTTCTTTCAGGCACGATGAAAGCTATAGACGACGCCTCAAACCTTGCGGCAGAACAAGGCGCTAAGCGTATTGTGCGTTTGCCAGTTTCAGCACCTTTTCATTGTCCGCTCATGCAGCCCGCTGCAGAAGTTATGGCAAATGTTTTAAAGTCGGTATCTATGGCAGACAGTGTTGTACCTGTGGTGTGTAATGTCACAGCAGAACCTGAGGTAAATTCTCAAAAGCTGCGCGATAATTTGGTAACGCAGGTAACAGGTTCTGTGCGTTGGCGTGAAAGTATGATATATATGGCGAATGCAGGTATTGAAGACGTGTACGAACTGGGGACAGGTAAGGTTTTAACAGGCTTAGCTAAGCGTTGTGACCCACGCCTTAAAGGCTTGGCACTTAATAACCCAATGTGCATCGACAATTTGCTAGAAGTATTAAGAAGTAATACAAGCGTTGCTTAATCAACATTATATATATTAAATTAAACTAAATTTTACAGGGGTAAAAAAATATGTCACTCGAAGGATTAAAGTGCCTTGTTACAGGCGGTAGTCGTGGTATTGGTAAGGGTATAGCGCAAGCGCTTATTGCAAAAGGGGCGCAAGTGGTTATTTCAGGCTCTAATCCAAATAGTTTAAAAATTGTAGCCGACGAAATTGGCGCAACATTTGTAGCTGCAAACCTAAGCAGCAAAGAAGCCATTGATACACTCATAGAACAAGTTGGTGCGGTGGATGTTTTGGTGAACAATGCAGGCATTACCCGTGACGGTTTGTTTCAGCGTATCAGTGACGAAGACTGGGATGATGTGCTTCAAGTGAATTTAAAAGCCAACATTCAGCTTTCAAATGCTTATGCTAAGTTGATGATGAAAAACCGTTTTGGGCGTATTATTAACATTACGTCTGTGGTGGCACACATGGGTAACGTGGGACAAACCAACTATATAACATCCAAAGCTGCTGTTACAGGTTTTAGCAAAGGTTTAGCACTTGAAGTAGCACGCCGTGGGGTCACTGTTAACTGTGTTGCACCTGGCTTTATCGAAACCGATATGACAGCCGACATGACAGAAAAAGCAGTCGAAGACATGGTTGCAAAAATTCCAAGCAAAACCCTTGGGCAAATTGACGACATCGCGCACGCTGTCACTTACCTCGCCAGCCGCGAAGCAGGCTATGTTACAGGTGCAACATTGCACGTTAACGGTGGCTTGTATTTATAGGTTTCGCAAATTATAACTAAATGAAATAAAGCAGGTGCTGAAAAGTGCCTGTTTTTTTTATTTAATATCTACCTAGTCCAAAGAGTTGTATGCCTTTAATATATGAAAATTATATACAGGTCTGTTTGCATTATATAAGTTGTGTTGTGTGTCGTTCGCCAACCCCGTTTAAAAAGCGAACGAAAGGGCTGTTTTTACACCATATAAGATGTATTTAAGGGGTTTTGATACTGTTTTTAGCGATTTTATTCGCCTCTGTTCGCTTGTTATTCCTACTGTATTCGCCCTTAATTCCATCTATATGCCCTACAAATAAAGGGGTTCAATTGTTGGTTGTGTTAAAAGGCGCCTCTGTACAATAAAAAACCGCCATATCAATGTAAAATTTTATGACGGTTTTAAACTTTAAAAAGTAACGCATGGCAACCAATGCAACCTTTTAAGGCGCCTTGTGTACGCACGCTGGCGTCACTTTGTGCCTTTGCGAGACGTGTCAAACTCTACGCCTTGTGCTAGCGGAAGCTCTTTGCTCCAGTTAATCGTACAGGTTTGACGTCTCATATACGCGCGCCAAGCGTCAGAGCCGCTTTCACGCCCGCCACCGGTTTCCTTTTCACCGCCAAAAGCGCCGCCAATTTCAGCACCCGACGTGCCGATGTTGACGTTAGCAATCCCACAGTCAGACCCAAGGGCGGAAAGAAATTTTTCAGCATTTTGCATGCTCAACGTAAAGATAGAACTTGAAAGCCCCTGCGGTACATTGTTCTGAATTTCAATCGCCTCATCCAAGCTTTTAATAGGAACAATATATAGAATAGGGGCGAATGTTTCTGTTTGCATAATTGGTAAGGGTTTGTCAGCACGAATAATAGTAGGCTCTACAAAGCTGCCTTCGCAGTCGATAGAATGCCCGCCATAAATAACTTTTCCGCCTTGTTTCTCAGCTTCAGTTACAGCTTTTTCAAATGCATTTACAGAAAGTTCGTCAATGAGTGGGCCCATTAAAACACCATCCTCAAGAGGGTTTCCAATGGTGACTGATCCATATGCACTTTGAAGATCGCTACATAGTTTGTCGATAATTTTTTCGTGAACAAGCAGCCTTCTGGTTGTTGTGCAGCGCTGACCTGCCGTGCCAACAGCGCCAAAAGTTATGGCGCGCATGGCCATGTCTAAATCGGCGTCGTCCATCACAATAATGGCATTGTTACCGCCAAGTTCAAGTAGGCATTTTGCAAAACGTTTCGCTGCTTTTTCGCCAACGGCACGCCCCATAGGCACCGAACCTGTAGCGCTTATTAATTTTATACGCGGGTCATCGACCATGCGCTCTCCAAGGGTTTTATCGGCTGAAATAACAAGCCCCATTAACCCTTCAAGGTTATTTTCTGTAAGTACTTTATTTATAATATGTTGCATGGCAATGGCGACGAGTGGTGTTTTTTCGGATGGTTTCCAAACCATTGCATTACCGCAAACGGCGGCAAGGGCAGCGTTCCATGCCCAAACAGCACATGGAAAATTAAAGGCAGTGATAATACCAACAGTGCCAAGTGGGTGCCATTGTTCGTACATACGGTGCCCTGGGCGCTCACTATGCATTGTGCTGCCGCAAAGTTGACGTGAAAGACCAACGGCAAAATCACAAATATCAATCGCTTCTTGAACTTCGCCTAGCCCTTCAGATAAAATTTTACCCATTTCTAATGAAATAAGTTTTCCAAGTGGCTCTTTATATTCACGAAAGGCATTGCCCAATTGGCGGATAACTTCTCCACGTAAAGGGGCAGGCGTTTCTCTCCATTTTAGGTGAGCGGTTTCTGCGTCGGAAAGCACTGTTTCGTAATCAGTTTCGCTTGCGCAATGTATTCTAGCAAGTACTTCGCCTGTTGTTGGGTTTGTGGAGGATAAGATATCACCGCCTTCAACGTTCCACTTTTTACCGCATGCACCTAGATTGGTTACGTCTAGTTCGAGCTGTTTGAATATCTCGCTGACGGTAGACTGTTGTGATTTTGTCATTGATAGAGCCATGATATTATTCCTTTTATTGCTTTATCTTATTAGAGCGTTATAAAATACGCCCAATAAAAATAACACAGAATGCAGCCAAAACCAATGTTGATTTTAAGCATGAAACAAAAGATAACTTTGCTAACGCTTTGTACTTCAACTGCTTTTTTATTGGTGGGGTCTGCGCAAGCAGATAGCTCTTTTTGGCAGGTAAATGACTGTCGTATTACTGGCACAAGTGCTGATATTACGTTGTCGACGGATGCGTCTATAAGCTTTAATCGTGTTCATTTTCGTTTGGTAAGTGATGTGCCACTTAAAAATGCGCCTGAACTTCAATTAAATACAGCACGTTTTACAGGATTTGACTTAGAAGGGTCTGGAAGTGGGTTTGGTTTTGAAATGGAATACTCTCCTATGCAGGTTTCGTATTTTCTAAAACCAGAGGCAACGCTTGTGGCCGCTTATGAGCCTATATACGCTGAGGAAGACGGTGGTTTTTATACCTATCACGCTGCATTTCCTATGTATGAACTGCCTGAATTGATTGCTCAAGTTGCTGACGATTGCGGTGGTTACCTTATTTCCCAAAAATAAAAACCCCAGCATTTAATGCAGAGGTTTTTTCGCTTGATTTGTTTATCTATTTAAATGCTTCTGTGACCGTTTTACGGTCTTCTTTTTTAGCTACAATGACAATATTTTTTACACGAGGTAAGTCGTCAGGGACTTGGTCCCATAGTAATTTACAGTGTTCAATGTTTATATGTGCACAAGGAACCATGTGACCGTGATTCACTTGCAGATATATTTCATTAAATGATCTGCCTTTAGGTTTATTAACGGCAATGATCCTGTTATTTTTGATACTGATAAAGTAAAAATGAGCAACTTTTCTTTGGTAAAGTTGGCCAATGAAATAGCCGTCAGGTAAGTTTTGCATGCTTGCACCTCGAAGTGGGCGTAAAAGGGTATGTGTGTCTTTATTTTTGGATAATAACAATGATTTGAGTCTTAAGGCAATCCTAAAATGGTTATGGAAGTTGTTTTAATGTCGCAGGGTTGCTTTTAATTGCCTAGAATTATAACAATGAATATTCTGTCTACCTTTCTAATATATCAAGAATCTGATAGTTTAGTAGAATGTAAGTATTCTACATATAATATGTGTTGGATGCTCAATTTAATAAAGCAATAGAACATAAAAGGGTTAACCGTGAAATTTCAATCACTCATTGCAAGGTTTTTAGGTGTATTTGCGACGTTTATTTTGGTGTTGCAGGCGTTTAATTATATCGCTATTCGTATGACACCTTATGGTGTTAAATATTTATGGGCACCGCTTACTGTATCTGCATTGTTGGTTATGGGGGTTGCTTTTTACTTTGCGCGTTATTTGAGTGAAGATATTAAATCTGTTTTACGTAAGCTTGTTTCGAATGCCCGCGCGGTCGAACATGGTGAAAAACGTGACCCGCTTATTTTAGGTCGAAAGGATGAATTTGTTCCCTTGGCTGAGGCTATCAATGGTTTAATGGACCGTGATAAAGCAATTCGTGACGCAAATGAAGACCCGTTAACAGGTCTTGCGAATCGTCGTTATATTATGCAAAGGCTAGATCACTATATTGATCAAAAAGTACCTTTGGCAGTTATGTTTATTGACCTAGATGGTTTTAAGCCAATCAATGACGAATATGGTCATGATGCTGGTGATGAAGCTTTGAAAATTGTGGCGGAACGTATGACGGCTTGTACGAGGGAAAGTGATATTGTTTCACGTATTGGTGGTGATGAGTTTGTTATTCTGTTTAAAGGCCTTGAAGATGAAGAGGTTTTAAAAGAGCGTGCCGATAAAGTTTTAGAAATGGTTGGTACACCAATGTGGATTGACGGTAACCGTATCCGTATGGGTGCAAGTATTGGTATTGGTATGTTCCCTAAAGATGCTGAAGACAGTGAAGGTATTATTAACTGTGCCGATGAGGCGATGTATGCGGCGAAGCAGGGTGGTAAGAATGCTTATCGATTCTACTCGTAAAAACAACCTACGGGATGAGAAGGGCGCTTTATGCGCCCTTTGTTGTTTTTAAGACACGTTGAAATCCTATGTATTTTAGAGGTATTTTCTTATTATATGTTGTGGTTGTATGAAATCGTTGCAAAAAAGCACATAGCCCTATTTTCAAATGATATTGCTATATTGACAGTGTGAGACAACGCGTCTAAGCTTAACTCCATGGTTGAATATGACAAAAAAATTGATATGAATCGCATCTTTCATGCACTAAGTGACGCAACGCGCCGCTCTATACTTCGTCGCATTAAAGAGGAAGAGTTTTCTGTGAGTGAACTTGCGGAACCTTATGATATGTCACTTGCAGCTGTTTCTAAGCATTTAAAGGTTCTTGAGAAGGCTGGTTTGATTGAACGTACCAAGCAAGGTAAAATTCATTGGTGTGGTTTGGTTGTTGCGCCTTTAATTGAAGCAGAGCTTGTTCTTAAATCTCTTTCTGGTCGCCTGTAGTTTTAAGCCGCTATTGGTTTAATGCAATAATATTTTCAGCTTTTATTGATGCTACGTATTTAACAGTTGGTAAAACCTCAAGTGTGACGTCTGTTATACCCTCTTTTCTAAAGTCTAATGCGACGGCTGCCTTTAAAGAAAGGTCTATAATTCTGTTTGATGTGTCGGTACCAAGGTCACTTTTAAAAGGTCCTCGGTCATTTACACGCACAATAACGCTTTTGCCATTCTTTGTATTTGTAATTTTGACGCATGATGGGATAGGGAGAGTTGGGTGAGCGGCAGTGTAGTCAAACATGTTGTAAACTTCACCGCTGGCTGTTTTGCGTCCATGAAAAGGGCGGCCGTACCATGATGCTTGCCCTGTTTGTGTAAAGTTTTTAATTTTATCTCGTTTAAGTGGGGTGTAGCTTGCACCTTTCATAAAATATCGGCGCTTTGAAGCTTGCGGGTAGGATTTCTCGAGGTAGGCGATTTCTTCGCCATTTTCATTATATTTGATTTTACATGCAGCGTACGCATTAGAAGTTGCAATTGTAATTGCACTTATAAATAAAATACTTAACATTTTTTTCATCAATTTATAACCTGTATAATTTCTGTGTGTTGTAGATAAATAAGCTTTTTTTCAAGAAGGTCAAGTCTAAACTGCATATTTTTTATGCAAATAGGTCACGGTTTTTCTCTAAATGGCTAAAAACATAGTGTTTTTTATAATTATGGGATTTGGGGAATAATAGAGATTGTGTTAATATTTTAAGGCTCATTGATAATGAAAGAACAAAAATAAAATGTCTGTAATAGAAACACGTTTGAACTTAACAAGTGAAACTTCTCTTAAAAATGAAGCGCATATGCGTGGTTTGGTTGCTGAACTTGAAGCAAAGTCAGAGAAATTACATTTAGGTGGCGGCGAAAAGTATATGGAGAAGCATATTGCACGTGGTAAATTGCCAGTACGTGAGCGTATCAATGCTTTGATAGATGCGGGATCTCCTTTTTTAGAGGTGAACGCTTTAGCCGCAGATGATATGTATGGCGATAACATTGCTTCAGCAGGTATTGTGGCAGGTATTGGTCGCATAGAAGGTATCGAATGTATGATTGTGGCGAATGATGCTACTGTTAAAGGTGGAACGTATTTCCCGATGACGGTTAAAAAGCATTTACGTGCACAGGAAATTGCGATGCAAAACCATCTACCTTGTGTTTACCTTGCAGACAGCGGCGGTGCATTTTTACCGTTACAAGACGAAGTATTTCCAGATAAAGAACATTTTGGTCGAATTTTTTATAATCAGGCACGCATGAGTGCGCTCAATATTCCACAAATTGCAGTCGTTATGGGCAGTTGTACGGCTGGCGGTGCTTATGTTCCTGCTATGTGTGACGAAGCTATTATTGTAAAAAATCAAGGCACCATCTTTTTGGGTGGGCCACCACTTGTTAAGGCGGCTACAGGCGAAGAAGTGAGTGCAGAAGACTTAGGGGGTGCTGAAATGCATTGTAAAGTTTCAGGCGTTACAGACCATTTGGCAGAAAATGATGACCATGCGTTGTTATTGGCACGTCGCTGCGTTAAAAACTTAAGCCGTGAAAAATTTGTAAATTTAAGTGTTCAAGAAATTCAAGCACCACTTTATGACAGCGAAGAACTTTATAACCTCATTCCAACAGATCTTAAAACACCTTATGATGCCCATGAATTGATTGCACGTATTGTAGACGGTAGTTCTTTTGATGAATTTAAAGCACATTATGGCACGACACTTATTTGTGGTTTTGCACATATTTATGGTTACCCTGTGGGTATTATTGCGAATAACGGTATTTTATTTGCAGAATCGGCCCAAAAGGGGGCTCATTTTGTAGAGCTTTGCTCTAAACGCAAAATCCCACTGGTTTTCTTACAAAATATTACAGGGTTTATGGTTGGTAAAGACTATGAAAATGCGGGTATTGCACGAGCAGGCGCTAAAATGGTGACGGCTGTGGCTTCAACCAACGTACCTAAGTTTACAGTTGTTGTAGGTGGGTCTTTTGGTGCAGGTAATTATGCCATGTGTGGTCGTGCTTATAATCCACGCTTTATGTTTACGTGGCCCAATAGCCGTATTAGCGTGATGGGTGGTGAACAAGCAGCCAATGTTCTAGCAACTGTAAAAAAAGATACCATGGCGCTTAAAGGCGAAAAATGGCCGACAAAAGAAGAGAAAGCCTTTATGGAAAAAACCATTGCAGACTATGAAACACAAGGCTCACCTTATTACGCCACAGCAAGGCTGTGGGACGATGGTATTATTGACCCTAAAGATACGCGTAAAGTTTTAGGCTTGTCTATTTCTGCATCATTAAACGCACCAATAGAAGATACGAACTTTGGCATCTTCCGCATGTAATTTTTAACAACCACTTATATGAAAAGTCGTTACATAAATGAAAAATATTATATTAGAAATAAAAGACTATATTGCCTACATTACGCTAAACCGCGCAGAGGTACATAACGCCTTTGATGAAGATACGATTGCCGATTTAATAAAGGCTTTTGGCATCGTAGAAGCGGATAAAGATGTATGTGCCTTAGTTTTAAAAGGCGAAGGAAAAAGCTTTTGTGCAGGTGGTGACTTAAATTGGATGAAGCGCACAGCCGATTATACCTTGGAAGAAAATACCAAGGATGCAGAGCATTTGGCAGAAATGCTTTATGTATTGCATAGCTTTAGCAAACCAACCATTGCCGTTGTGCATGGTCATGTTTTTGGCGGTGGTGTTGGCGTTGTTGCGGCTTGTGACATCGTTATTGCTTTAGAAGATACACGTTTTTGTTTAAGCGAAGTGAAGCTTGGTCTTATCCCTGCCGTTATTTCTCCATATGTTGTGCGTGCAATGGGGGCAAGGCATATGAAACGCTATGCGCAAACAGCAGAAGTTTTCACAGCGCAAAAGGCAATGGATATCAATCTTGTGCATGATGTGGTTGTGAATATGGCAGACGCAAATGTTATGCTTGGTGATATTATAAAGGCTATTTTAAATAACGCACCGGGTGCAATGGCGCTTGCAAAACAATTGGCAGATGTTGTGGGTGAGGCATCGATAGACGATGACACATTAGCGCATACAGCCGAGTGGATAGCGAACCGCCGTGCCAGCTTGGAAGGTAAAGAGGGAATTTCTTCTTTCCTAGAAAAGCGTCAACCTAATTGGATAAAAGGATAATAAAAATGAATCGTCCCTTTGAACGTTTACTTATTGCAAACCGTGGTGAAATTGCCTGTCGTATTATAGAGGCGGCACAAGATATGGATATTGCCACAGTGGCTATATATTCTGACGCAGACTGTGCCAGTCGCCATGTAAAAATGGCTGATATGGCTGTGCGTATTGGTGGGCATACTGCCGCAGAAACATACATGGACGGCGATAAAATTATTGATATTGCCCTGCGTAATGGCGTACAAGCCATTCACCCTGGTTATGGCTTTTTAAGTGAAAATGCGGACTTTGCACGAAAATGTGAGGCACATGACATTAAATTTATTGGCCCTAGCGCTCAAACGATAGAATTGATGGGTTCAAAGTCATCGGCTAAAGAAATTATGGTTAAAGCGGGGGTGCCTGTTGTGCCTGGCTATTACGGTAAAGACCAAAGTGACAAAGTATTAAAGGCTGAAGCTCAAAAAATTGGTACACCATTTCTTATTAAGGCAACACATGGCGGTGGTGGGCGCGGTATGCGTCTTGTAGAAGATATGAAAAACTTTGAAACAGCATTAAATGAAGCACGTAGCGAAGGCGCAAAGTCATTTGGGAGCGCGGATGTTCTCATAGAAAAATATCTACGTGAACCAAGACATATAGAAGTACAAATTTTTGCCGATAGTCACGGCAATGTCGTGCATTTGTATGAACGTGATTGTACTGTTCAGCGTCGTCATCAAAAAGTTATAGAAGAAGCACCTGCGCCAAACTTTACAAACGAACAACGCAGTGCCATGACAACAGCTGCCATTGAAGCTGCGAAAGCAGTGGGCTATGAAGGTGCAGGTACGGTTGAGTTTTTACTAGATAGTGATGGGTCATTTTACTTTATGGAAATGAACACACGTTTGCAAGTTGAGCATCCAGTTACAGAAATGATAACAGGCGAAGACCTTGTTGCTTGGCAGTTTGTGGTGGCAGCGGGCGCGCCATTGCCACGTATTCAAGAAAATATTATTTGCACAGGGCATAGCTTTGAAGCACGCCTTTACGCAGAAGATCCTGAAAATAATTTTGCACCATCAACAGGGCATATTGATCTATTAGAATGGCCAGAGGAAAACACATTTGTACGTGTGGACACAGGCATTGAAGAGGGGGGAGATGTTTCTCCTTACTATGATGCTATGCTGGCTAAAATTATTGTATGGGGCGAAGACCGTGACGAGGCGCTTGATATTATGCACGACGCACTAAGCGATATTCAAATTGCAGGCGTTAAAACCAATAATAAACTTTTGAAATCTATTGTCGCGAATGAAACTTTTGCATCAGGACATTTTAATACAGGTTTTATGGAAACAGAGGCGCATAACCTTGCTTTAAATAAAGAACGTACACCCTCAGAAGCCATAGCTTTAGCTGTAAATTATATTTTAGAGCAGCGTTTTGAAGCAGAAGAATCGGCGTATCATAATCATAGTGATGCCACATCCCCGTGGAACGATGTGGATGGTTGGCGCATGAATAACCACTACCGTGAAAAAATCACTTTAAAAGACACAGAAGAATCTTTTGATATTTTTATAACATATAAAGCAGACGATATTGACATTGAGCTGCCAGAAGAAGTGGGTGACGTAGGTATTGATTTTATTGGCGGAGACGTTTACGAAAATAACGGTGTTTTAACGGTGATGCTAGAAGGGCATTCTTATGAATTAACTCTTGATGACATAGCGCACAAAGGGTTAGATAACCTAGACGATAGCGGTGCTTTATGTGCTTCTATGCCAGGCACACTGACAAAAATTTTGGTTAAAAAAGGGCAAAAAGTGAAAATAGGCGACGAGCTTGTTGTAATGGAAGCCATGAAAATGGAACAGACATTCACAGCGCCACATGCAGGTGTGATTGAGGACATTCTATTTAAACAAGGTGAACAAGTCGCGCAAGGCGCCTTACTTGTAAAATTTGAAGGGTGTTTGTAATGTTAGATTTTGTAAAAATTGTAGAAGTAGGTCCGCGTGATGGACTGCAAAATGAAGTGGTTCAAATTACATCTAAGGAAAAAGTTGAACTGATACGACGTTTGAAAAATGCAGGGCTAAAGCATATTGAAATTGGCGCTTTTGTTTCATCTAAGGCCGTGCCTCAAATGGCAGACACAACTTATGTGATGGAAGGTTTAGAACTTATTAAAGAAGGTCTAGATTTACCTGTTTTAGTGCCTAACTTAAAAGGTTATGAAAACGCAGTGGCGGCGGGAGCGAAAGAAGTGGCTGTGTTTGCAGCAGCATCGGAAACATTTTCACAAAAAAATATAAATTGCTCTATCGACGAAAGCTTTGAACGCTTTGCATCTGTTTTTGAGCGTGCAGCTGAAGATGGCGTCAAAGTACGCGGTTATGTCTCATGTGTGGCAGGCTGCCCTTATGAAGGTGCGGTCGATATAGAAAAAGTTGTTGAGGTAGCTTGTAAACTTTCACAAATGGGTGCTTATGAAATTTCATTAGGTGATACCACAGGTGTGGCCAACCCAACGCAAGTTAAACGCATTATATTTGAATTGACAGCGCATATACCTGTTGAAAAATTAGCTGTACATTTTCATGACACCTATGGTCAAGCTTTGGCAAATATTTATGCAGCTCTTGAAGCGGGTGTGCGTGTGATTGATAGTAGCGTTGCTGGTTTAGGGGGTTGTCCTTATGCGCCAGGAGCCGCTGGAAATGTGGCGACAGAAGATGTGGTGTATCTCTTAAATGGTCTTGGTTATGAAACAGGGGTTGATATAACGAAGGTTGTTGAAACAGCTTGGTATGTAAGCGAGCGGTTAGGGCGTATTCCTGCATCTAAAGTTTCAAAAGCTATGGCACCAGCGTAAATATCTTCTCACTCTAAAGATAATGTGTTATTTTTTGCTTTGAAATACACATATCTTTCCTTTTTCTATCTACTTTCTGGAGGACATCCTTATGTCTACCGAGCGTGTTTTATCAAATAATACGGCTTTTGCCCTTGTGATTATGGGTCTTCTTGCTATGCAAGGCGTTGTTTATCTTGGTGTTGGTGTTATTGTTTGGATGCTTATTCTTGCATTGATGAGGGATTCAACTCTCGCTATGCGGTACCAAGCGCGAGAAACTTTATACCTCGTAGCTACATTTCTACTTTATAAAGTTCTTCTTATTTTTACGCTCGTGATGAATGTTGGTGAATTAACAGAAACCAATATTCAAGCGCAGGGTGAAATAGCCAATCCTTTTGTTCTGTTTTTATTTATCGCCTTGTTGATGGTACTACTTGGAGAATTGGTGCTATTATTTGTAGCGGCATACAAGGTTTGGAAGCATGGTAAGGTTTATCATTTTCCATTTGTGCCTAGGTTTAAAAATTTTCCGCATAAGGCTGAAAATTACGAAAAATTTTCATCTTAATTGCATGCATCGATAAAAAAACGCCCAGTTAGGGCGTTTTTTTTTGTGTAATGATAAAGCTTATGCTTTAGCTGTTGGTTTGTATGACCACCACATAACTTCGCCAATAAGTGCTGAACCAGCCCACATTGCTGTAGCCCACATCCACCAGTCGCTGCTTGGCATGGCATTGCTTATCCATAGGCAACCAATCATAATCGCCCACATGTATGTTCCAAAACGCACACCTTCCCACCAGTTTTTACCTTCGTAACCTTTGATAAATACAAATGTAAGTGCAAGAGCAAACCATGCATAAGCAAGCATTGTTTCAAGGCTCATCCACTCTTTGTTTTCAAGCCCCCAAGTTGCCAGTAGCTGTGTTTTGTCATCTGACATCCACTCGGCTACTGCCCAGTCACCTAGCCAGCTAATAAGAAAGGCGCTGAGTGCGACCATCCACCATGATTTCCAATTTTTCATTATCAATATCCTTAATGCATTTTATTTTTATTATTTGGTTTATTTTACACGAAAGCTGTTGATTTTTATATGGTTTGATTGTTTTTGATGTTTAGTATTATCCCTATTAGGATGTTAAGTGTTGTTGAATTACCATTTTATAGATGGACATGTACTTGGATTGTTTGTTTGTAAGGAGTGGCTTTGATATAGTTTTATGGATAATTTTTAAGGGGAATATTATGCGTCAAAAAATGGAAATTTTAGTAACTCACGTCAAGTTTCAGACATTTATCATGTGTGTTATTATTTTAAATGCAATCACTCTTGGCTTAGAGACCGTTTCTGCTTTAGGGGCAGAAAATCTTTATTATTTACATGTTTTTGATAAAGTGGCATTAAGTATTTTTGTGATAGAGCTTTGCATGAAATTATTTGTTTACGGCATCGACTTTTTTAAACGGCCTTGGTGTGTTTTTGATTTTGTGGTTGTAGGGGTTTCTCTTGTACCGGCCTCTGGTAATTTATCGGTTATTCGTTCTTTACGTGTGCTACGTGTGTTGCGCCTTATCTCTGCTATGCCAAGCTTACGCGTTATTGTAAGCACGTTTCTAGACTCAATTCCTGGTATTGGTGCTGTGGCTATGCTATTTAGCATTATATTTTATGTATTTGCGGTAATGTCGGTGCAAATGTTTGGCAGTGAGTTTCCGCATTATTTTGAAAACATTGGTACATCTATGTTTACCTTGTTTCAACTGATGACTTTAGAAGGTTGGGTTGAAGTTGTGAATGAAATTATGGTTGTCTACCCTTGGGCGGGCATCTTTTTCATTCTTTATATACTTGTTTCTACATTTGTGCTGTTGAATATGGTTATTGCTGTTGTTGTAAATGTGATGAGCGATGAGGGCATTGACCCTTATACAGAAAAACTTGATGCAATTATGAAAGAGTTGCAAGTGGTGAAGGCGGCTCTTGAAAAGGCAAAGAAATAGAAGGCTATAGAAGGTTATAGCAAGAAAAAGCCTCTCATATAGAGAGGCTCTTAAAAAGATAATGGTTCTTAACCATCTAAGCCTAGAAGCGGGCTACGCGCCAAAATATTACGCTGTTTTTTATTCTTGCCACGTGGTAGGTGCGGCTCGCTTAAAAGCTGAAGTTCAACACCATCAATATAATATTCAGCATCGGGGAAGTCGATCAAGGCGTTTTCTAGAATTTTATTTAAAGTCGTGACGCAACGCTTGAATTGACGTTTGTCTTTTGGGTCCATCTCAGCCATTGAATTTTCCTTGTGTGTTAATTTGTTGTCACTCTTATATCAAAAATAATCACATAATGCGAGCGCATATATTGCTTTATTTTTGCACAAAGTGTATCACATAGCTATGAGCGATTTATTGATTTGCAGAAATATAGAAAAAAATATTGGTGACCGCCTGTTATTTACAGGTGTAACGTACTCTATTAAAGAAAAAGAAAAAATAGGGCTCATTGGTCCTAACGGGGCAGGTAAATCAACATTCTTAAAAATTCTTGCAGGCATTATTGAGGCAGATAAGGGCGAATTGGTACGTTCTAAAAATGCACGCATGGTGTATATTCCACAAATTGAAGATTTTGACCCTACCATGACCATTTTAGAAGCTGGTTTAGATGCTTTGAAAGATGACTCTGGTGATGATTTTGAAAAAGAGACCGCTGTAAGCGTTGCTTTAGGGCGCATTGGTTTTGAAGATTTTTCAAAGAAAGTTTCTGATCTTTCTGGAGGGTGGCTAAAACGTCTGTCTATTGCAAGGCAAGTCGCACGTGATCCAGACTTGTTATTGTTAGATGAGCCAACCAACCACTTAGATGTTGAAGGTATCGAATGGCTTGAAAGTTACTTAGCATCAGCTAACTTTTCATATATTGTTATTAGCCACGACCGTCATTTTCTTGAGAAATCGACAAATAAAACATTAGAAATTAACCCTCGATATAAACCAACGTATTGGGGATATGACGCAAGTTACAATACTTTTATAGAGAAAAAAGAAGATTACTTTGCAGGTGAAAAGCAACGTGCCAGCAACTTAGCAAATAAGGCGCGTATTGAAGATGCATGGCTTAAACGTGGGGTGCGTGCCCGTGGTACAAAACAAAATGCCCGTAAAAATAGCGCTAGCGAACTATTTGACGAAGTCGCAGACCTTAAAAATAGAACACGTGAAGAAAAGAAAATTTCACTTGATTTTGAAACCACTGATAAAAAAACAAAGCGTCTAATTGTTTTACATGGTGTTAAAAAAGCCTACGGCGATAATGTGCTTATTGATGGATTAGATTTAACTTTAGTACCAGGTATGCGTGTTGGGCTTTTGGGTGCTAATGGGATTGGTAAAAGCACGCTGATGAATATTATTGGCGGCAATTTAGAGCCAGATGCAGGTAAAGTAGTTCTTTCTAATGGCTGTAGCGTTATTAAATTTGATCAAAATCGTCAGTTGTTAAATCCTGATATGAAATTAAGGGAAGCTTTAACGCCTGCAGGGTCAGATATTGTGGAATATCGTGGTGAACATATTCACGTGGCGTCATGGGCACAAAAATTACGTTTTAGAAGCGACCAATTAGATAGCCCTGTGCGCGCTTTAAGTGGTGGTGAACAAGCACGTGTTTTAATGGGGCAACTTATGCTTCAGCAAGCCGATATTTTATTACTTGATGAACCCACCAATGACTTGGATATTCCTTCTATTGAGGTACTTGAGGAAAGCTTAATGACGTTTCCTGGTGCTGTTGTTCTTGTGACACACGATAGGGAAATGTTGTCGCGTGTTTCAACTGTTCTTTTAGGCTTTGAAGGGCAGGGAAGTGTGACGCCATATGTTGACTATAACCAATGGAAATCAAGGCATAAAACCAAATCTTTTGAATCTTTATCCGTAAATGATAAAAAAGAGCCAATCAAAACGAATACCACAGTAGAAAAATCTAAAAAACAAACGAAGCTGAGTTATAAAGACCAGCGGGAATGGGATAATATGGAAAATGCTATTTTAGAGGCAGAGACGCATCTAGAATATTTACATAATAATCCCGTGGATGTAAAAGATGTGGAAAAATTTCAAATCTATTGTGAAGAAATGGGGCGTGCTCAACAACAAGTTGATAGGCTCTTTTTAAGATGGACTGAGCTAGAAACTCTTCTTAATGCCACTAAAGCATAGTGCTTTTTAAAAATCATATAAGGTCTTAATGGCTTTATATTAAAAGATGCCGTTGCTTAGCTGATGATGGTTATACATGTCTATATATAACCGATAATGTTCAAAGAATATTAGGCTGCGGTACATATTTTCTAAAATATTGAGATAAAAAAAAAGCCCCTTCAAAGGAAGGGGCTAAAGTCGATACTGAGGTTTGTTATTATGCTGCCATTTTGGCAGTGTTATCGTTGTTCGCAGGTTTAAGCGCAGGGTTATAGGCAAAACGACCATCAATGATGTTAATCAATTGACGCTGGCCACCTTTGTAGATTAAGCAATGGGTGTTAACCCAAGAGCTTAGCCCTTTGGTGTATTGAACTTTTAAGTAGGTTGATGTACCTACAGTCCATACCAGTCCGTTAATACCAGGCGTGTGCCTGTGACCAACAATACAGCGGATACCAAGGTTGTGCAGCTGTTTATCAGAAGCACGTGAACCGTTTGCACCTTGGTCACCATGTAAGTCAACCTTATTACCTTCACAATAAAAATCTTGATCGCGCTTTAACATTGTAAGGCGTTCATTTTCATCATTGCTTAGGTGGTCGCGTGTATAGTTTTCCAAGATATTGCAAAATGGATCATTTGCGGCATCTAACCATAGTTGCGTTGCGATACGCTTATTGATGATATTGTAGCCAGACTTTGACGTAAAACGCTCTTCCGTAATAAAACGGTGCAAGTGTTCTGGGTGGTTTGACGCAACATCATAATATTTTGCTTTGGTTAACCTAAGAATTTCTTTGTACGTTTGCCAGTAGTTATCAAGCTCGCTACGTAAACATAGCAGGCCTGCATCGTACATGTGCTCCAACAACAGAGAATTCTTTTCATTATGATGGCTGATGGAATGTCCATCAAACGAATCATGCATGAAAACCTGTGGAATGTTGAGCAAGTTAATAATCCCTTGCGGGCCATAAGTTGCATCAAACACTTTAGGACAAGTCCCAATTTTCCAAGGTAAGTCAATTTTAGGCTTGGTTGCAAAGTGCGAATCACCTGTTACAATACCAGCAACTTCTGCTTCTTGCACACCTGTTGGCGTAAATTTCTTAGAAACATACTTACCACGTTTGGTGTAAAAAGAATCACAAAAATTACCGTTTTTATCGGCAACAATAGGGCGGATATGGAAAATTTTATCATCTTCAATTTCAACAATCCAACCACCAAATACATGCTCAATTTGTGCAAGCTCACCAGTTTTGTCCTGTTGCCCTAGCATATTGCGAGAATAGTTAGGGAACGTACAAGAACCAGAAGCGGCTTGGGCACGTGGTAAGTTGTTGGCTGTTTGCGCAACGTAGCGCAAGTCATTTTTGGGATGAATAAAAATTTCGCTACCACCGTTTTCGGTAGAGCTTAAGCCGCCAAGTGGATAACGTAAAGTAGGGCGCAAGCGCATGGTATTGATGCAGATGTTTTCATTGAAATGAATGTTTTCATCCAAAACAATATGACCTGCAAAAATAGGATCCATAGAACTTTCAATCGCACCTGTTTCAGGGTCAACCTTTAAGCGTCCATAAGTGGAAGCACCAACCCACGTTGCACCATGACGATATGCTTGGTATTGCTTAATAGAACGCCAAAAATTATCCCAGCCGTCAGCGCCAATTTGGCCTGATGTAATGAAATGAATTTTCTTTGTCTTAGCAAGACGCTTTTTAGCTTTTACCATCATATGTTCATAGTAGATTTCAAGCGTACCGCTTTTAGGGCGATCCATCAATTCTACCAACGTAAAATCGGCAGGGGCGATTGGTTTATCAATACCCTGTTTTTTTGAATCTTTCGATTCAACAGATTTTGCTGTGGCTGCTTCGAAGTTGATCATGTCCGTTTCATACTGTCCAAGCTTGAGCTGATAACGCTCAAGTTCAGTTGCATGGAATGTACGGGCACGCTTTTCTAAGCTTGCGAGTTTACGAATGTCCATATGTAACACATCGAAATCCTTTTTAAGGATGTCAATAAGTTGACGTCTGGACTTATAGTGAGGGTCGTTCCAACGATATTCTAAAATAGCGTAGGTGCGCTCATTCATATTAATACGTTTCTTGCTCATGGAGGGTACCTCCTCAAGTTTAAGTAGATTAGCATAGTAGCCATTATTTAAGATAAGTGTGGATGGGAATTTAGAAGCACAAAACATGCAACGCGTGAAGTATATGCCATAAATAAATGAATTTGTGGCGGTTTTATAGAAAGACTATATTAAAAAGATTAAGTTGTTGTGTAAAAACACATCTAATTGGCGTGAATAATAACCTAATGGAATGGTCAAGTACAGTATTTAAGGAAAATTTATTGTATACAACAAAGGTAAAATGTAAGGGCGTTGATTACCCTTACATTTTACCTTTAATTAACAACTACTTTTAAGCATCCATAAATGTTTTTCATGTATCATTATGCGTTCAGTTAACATACCTGCGGTGGCTTCGTCTTGTGCTTCATTGGTATAGCTTAATGCGGCACCTAGTGTTTTTAAAACAACCTCATGCCCAAGTTCTAAATCTTTTAACATATCTTTTGCTGTAAGCACTTTTAAGTTTGCTGGAATAGTTGCCATTTCTACTAAATTTTGGCTGTGTGGTGCCATTTCACCAATACTACGAATGCGTTCAGCCATCGCGTCAACTGCGAGCCACATCTCGTTATATTGTTCTTCAAATAATTGGTGTAGAGTTAAAAATTGCGGGCCCATCACATTCCAGTGGTATGTATGTGTTTTGAGGTAAAGCATGAATGTATCAGACAAAGCATATTGTAAGCTTTGCGCAATTTCATGTTTGGTTTCTCTGTTTATTTTTGTGATAGTATTGGCCATGGGTAAAGTCCTTTATTGCTTGTGGTTATATATTAAGAATAAACGCGTTATATGCCATGTTGCAATAAATAGGCTGGGGGGATAATGGGGGATTTGGTCTAAGATGATGTAATTGTTTATAAGCTACTTTAATTTATTTTATATAATTTTTTGTATTATAAAAGACAAAGGGTTCTATGAAATAAAACCCCTTAAAGTGCTTTATCTTTATGAAGCCAATTTTGCAAATAAACATGCTGGTTGGTAAAACCTTTAAGCTCTTGTTCCCCTAGGTCAATAAAGCTGTAATTACTATCTTCGCATACGCCATGCACATCTTCAGTGATGGCAATTTGACCGCCTTTGGCCAAAGGCATAATGCGTGCTGCTAGGTTTACACAACTTCCAAAAATATCATTGTCTATAGAAATAATATCGCCAGCACCAATACCGATACGTAGTTTGAATGCTCTGTTTGGCATGTTGGTGGAAAAGATATTGAGGCCATTTTGAATGGTGGCGGCAGCATCTATCGCTTTATGGGCGTTACTAAACATGGCGAGTATGCCATCACCTGTGTGTTTGATTTCTTGTCCTTTGTATTGTTCAATCACTTTACGCACAATGTCATTGTGGGCATGTAGAACATCAATCATCCATTTTTCACCATGAAGGCGTGTTGATTCTGAGAAGTTTTCAATATCAGTAAACATAACAACACCAAAGAATGAGTTAGAAGATTCGTTCTGTGTGTCTAGCCATTTATTTAAAACTGTTTCATATTGATTTTTTGAATTGGTACCTGACATATATGCCTTGGCATCTTTGACGGCTTGATCAAATAAAACGCTATGGCGCGGGGTGTGTATGTAATTGCTTAATTGTTTAAGATAATTTTCTGAAATAGCAGGGTTTACATTAAGGCGGGTTAAAATGAGAGGCACACTCTCCTTTAGTGTTTTTTGAGGCAGGTTTAGGTTACGTATAGCGTAACTTGCAATACCACTTAAATATAATATAGCGGGCAGTTCGTGTGCGTCGTTTAACTTATCTGCTTCTTTATCGTAAGATACAGCTTTAATAATGCGAGAATGTTCTGTTAAAACTTCTCTTAAACTAGCTTCGGCAAGCGCATTGTTTTGTGCATCATCATCTTCTTGTAGTTCGTTTTTTGTGTGGGCATTATTGTCTTGCGCTGTTTGTATTTTATTTTGAGCGTTTGCAGCGCTATTGCTAGGGCTTGCAGATGTAATTTGAGAGGTATTATGAGCAGATGCTTTGTATGATTGAGCGGGTGTTTCACGAACAATATTTGGTAAAACATTAGAAATTGCATCTTTAAGTTCAGGGCTTTGTTTTTGAGCTAATTTTTTAAGGGTATCATCACTCATACCTGCGTTACGCCAAGACATATCATAGTCAATATCTTGTCCTTGGTTGCGTAAACGTGCCGACTGTTCACTTACTTGATAAACAACAAAAGAAAAGAATGCAGAAATTATAAAGCTGGTGGCTATAATAATCAGTTTGAGATAGGTTTCTGCATCGTCCGTTAAAATAGAAGGGGACATAAACGTTAGCGTTAAGCCTATTAAAGCAACGGCGAGGCTATTAAACATAGCACGCTGTTTATCTTGCTCTGTAAAATGAGGGTCTTCTTTTACTTTTTTAGGCTGAGGTTGTGGTTGTTGCTTTAATTGTGGGGTCGAATGATATTTTTTCTTAGGTTTTTCAACTTTACGCGCCAGTTTTAAATCTGAGCGTACGTCCATATATGAAGGTTTTTTTTCATTTTCATTGCGGCTTTTGAAAAACAAAACACGCATTTTAGAAGACCATAATACGCAAACTGCACTATAGTTGTTTGAAATATCGCGTGCTTGATAAATGGCGTCACTTTCTTGATCACTTTCAAAAAAAGAATAGACTTCCCAGCGACCATCTCGGTGAATACATACTTCAAATCCAGCGCTCATATATTTTTTCACCTGCAGTTTTTAATTAAAGTTTTACTGTGCTTTATAAAGACATATTAAACTTATTATGGCAAGTAAGCACGTTTATTACTAGTAGGCTTTATTGTCTTTGTGATAGAGGTCTGTGGCTTTTTGTCAATTTGTATTATTATTACTTGTCATAGCAATGCGAATATTAACCATAAATACAGCATTTTATAGTGTTGTTTAAGTTATTTAATTTTTGACATGATAATGTTGTTTTATGGATAAAACTTTATTGATTATGGTGATGTTTGCTTTTACGCTTGCAACAGGCGTTATTTTTTATGGGCTGCATGTGCCTAAAATCTGCAACAACCGTTTATGGAAGGCTATGGTGACACCGCTTTCTTCTATTATTGGCAGTGGTTTTTTAATTGCGACGCCGCTTATGTATAGTTTAGTCGGCGGTTGGAGCTTAATTGCAATGCCTATATTATTGCTTCTGGCTTATTGGGTTGGCTATGCCATTCGTTTTAATATTATGCATGTAGAGCCGCTACTTGTGCGTTCTAAGCATGAACATGTTATACGTGCTATCGAAATTTTGGTAAGCCCTGCATTGGCTTTTGCGTATATTATTTCTGTAACTTATTACTTAAAAATATTATCAGCCTTTGTTATGCGTGCCTTTGGCATTGACGATGAATTTCAAGCAAATTTATTTACCACAATGGTTTTATTTGCACTCACTATGATAGGGCGTATAGACGGCCTAGATGTTATGGAGCAATTAGAGCGTTACGCTGTTGGTATAAAGCTGGCGATTATAGGGGGGCTACTTGCTGGGCTTATGGTTTATAATATAGAGACAATAGCTTTAAATGTGTGGATGCCTCAAACACAAGAAATTGTATGGGACTTTGATTTAATCGCAAAATTATTAGGAATGTTTGTGATTGCTCAAGGGTTTGAAACATCGCGCTATTTGGGTTCAAAATATACAAATGTAGAACGCGTCTTAACCATGAAGTATGCACAACTTATTACAGGTTGTATTTTTGTTACTTTTACTTGCTTGGTTTATACGCTTTCAGCCGACTTAGTTGAACCGAGTGGCACGGCCATTATTGACATGCTAGACAAACTTTCACCTATACTTGGATATATTATGGTGTTTGCAGCAATTATGAGCCAATTTGGTGCAGCCACTGCCGATAAAGTGGGGTGTAGTTCGCTGGTGAGCGAATTAAGTGAAGGCCGTATTTCTATAAAGAGTAGTTTTTTAATTATCGGTTTACTGGCCATCATTTTAACATGGACTTCAAATGTGTTTGGCATTATTTCACTAGCTTCTCGTGCCTTTGCTTTTTATTATTGCCTGCAGACTTTACAGTCGTGTTTGGCGGCTTATCGTATGCATGACTTACCTTATCGTTATCTTAAAATTGCATCATTTGCTTTTTTAAGCGTTATTATGCTTTCTATTTCTATCTTTAGTTTGCCTGTTATGTAGGTTGGTGAATCGTTTGTAATTTGTAGGCTGAACTCGTTGTTTTAATGTTTATATGCTTGAAATATAAAAGTTATTTTTTGTTTTGCTTGCTGTTTGCTAAGCTAAAAGAAAAGAAGTGATTTACATGGTATTAAAAAACGTTTCAACAGGCAGCTTTTGGTTTTTGTATATATTTCCAGTGGCTATCTTTTTTATACTAAGCTCGTTGTGGGTTTATAGTTATGTGAATAATACCGAACAATTATTGTTAAAAAATAATTTAGAAAAGAGTCTTTCTACTTTTAAGTTTCACACGCAGCGTATTGAGTCTATGGCTCAATTTTTACAAACAGACAGCAGTTTAAAGAAGGAACTGATAAACCTTTCCGCCGCCGTAGATAGGTTAGATAAGCGCTTAACAACACAAGAGCTGGAAGTGTTAAGAGAAAGTTATCAGCAAGCATTACCTGCATTAAAGGGGCATAAATCAACCTTTAATGATTGGACGAAAAATGATGATCTATCAAGAAAAATGCAATACTTATATATTGCGCAAAATCCATATAATATAGGCAAAAAAGACCTGCTTCAAAATGCATTAGACGGTTCGCCTTATAGTCAAATTCATGAAACAGTACACGCAAGTTTAAACGAAGTTAACAATTTATTTGAATTTTATGATGTGTTGTTTATACGTAAATCTGATATGCGTATCATTTATTCTGCTGAAAAAGAAATAGATTTTGGTAACGTCTTAAAAAGTGGTGTATATGCGCAGTCACCTTTGGGGCGTGTGGCTCACACCGTCTTCGACAGCCCAGAAAATGGTGATATTATGTTTAAACCTCTTCTAGAGCATATGCCGACTCAAAACAATATCCATTCATTCGTTTCTATCCCCATGTATTATGAAGGTGAGCTTATAGGTATGCTTGCGTTGCAAGTTTCTGTTGCGCATTATATGTCTGCCTTTAACGAGGCAATGCCTGCGGATGAAGAAAATATATGTTGGGTGAGTGTGGACGGTTTAGAAAGTGGTTGCAAACGTTATGAAGAAAATACAAACGCCAAGACGCTCACTCAATTAAAAGCTTTTGCATTGGCGACAACTGAAGGTGAGGGCACAGTTGTGGGGCGCTGGACCAATGGCGTTAATAGCATGCTTTCTTTTTCTAGGTTTAGTGTAGGCGGAAAAGACTATGTCGCCATTATTCAAAAGCGCACAAAATCTATGTGGAGAGAGTTTGTTGAATTTATAGCTATGTCATTTATTGCACTCAGTGTTGCGATAATTACAGGGCTATGTTTACGCTCGCTGATACGTCCACCAGAGGAAAAATTCACCAGTATTTAGAGTTTGTTTTTACATCTATACTCTTGACATATGAAGGGCTTATGTATACATAAGTAGCAGGAATATAAATACCTTAAACATCTTCAATCATTTTCTTAGTAATTGTTCAAATTACTTTAAACCTTAGGAGGCCATCATGGTCAAATTTTGGATATTTTTAGCTGTTGTTATAGCAGCAGTCGCAGGCGTTTATTTTAAAGTGGTTGCCCCTTGGCATTTAGGTGCTGCTGTGGCGGTTTCTTTTGCGGGCTTTTACGTGTATCGCAAGTTTTATAAAAAAAATTGGGATGACTTTGTAAATAGCTACGGACGAAAAATGAAGTGGACGCTTTACTTTGCTTTATTTGTAGCTGTTTTTAATCAGCCTATCTGGTTTTATGGTACAACTCTTCTTTTAGCTAATCAGCAAGTTTTTGTTTTAAAAACAGAAGCTGTGGGTTCCAAAGGGGTTATGGAGGTAGATTTTATTTACCCTCATGGTCAAAAGGTTTGGGGCTGGAACCAAGAACCTTTACCAGAAGGGATACACCTTATTTCCGATAAAGAAATAAAACTTGCAGATGGTAGTATTAAGCCATTAAGTGAAGTGTTTCCAAATATGGAAATTGTGCGTGTTTTAAATTACCAAATGCAGTGGATTTATCGCAAGAACGATACAACAAAGGTGTTTAATGTTTTAAACACTTACCATGCGACAGGTAAACCTGCAACGGTTTGGATAACAGGTTGGTATATTGAATTAGACCAATGGGTACAAGACCTTTTTTGTAAAGATACAGGCGATAAAAAAGGTAGTTGTATGGCGACGCAGTTTAACATTGTTGATGTAGAAGATGACGGTATGCCACGTCCGTATAAAGTTTGGATACTTTATTCATTCTTAATGTTATTAAGCTTGGTTTGTATGCGCCTGATTGGTAAAAAAATGAACCAAACGTATAACAAGCTTACAAAGTAAATTTTTAAATTTTATTTTAATCGAAAAGCAGTTTTAGTAAGTGTGACACATGTTTATTAAAAAGTACTTATATAAAGAAGCCCTTGCAAGGGCTTCTTTTTTTTATCTATTTTTGGTAGCTAAATGTATTTTTTTAATAAGTGGTGCAAATGATTTTTCCCAATCTTTCAGGCTTAAATCCATCACATAGCGTTCTTCTATAATAGCGTTGTCATTTAATTTAGTATTATTCAAATTTGCCAAATACTCTTTGTCGGCTCCAAAATTGGTCGCCAAATATTTAATGGTGTGAGTGTTAAGTGGCACGCGATAATATTCACGTAGGTTACGTGCCAGGCGGTGGGCGACTTTTTGTCTTGTTTGCTGTAACTCTTCAATAGAAAGGAGAGCAAGACCTACCTTTGTTCTTGTTGGCGAGTTTATGTCAATATGCCCAAAGCAAGGCGCATTGGAATACTCAATAGCAAATAGTTCTTCTGGCTGACTAAAGTTCATAATTTCATCCATAATCAGTACATATTCAAGCGCTAGACGTTTGTAGCCATTGCTAGAAAGTTCAATGCTGGTGAACTTTTCATAATGCTTTGTCTGTTCCTTTAAGAGGTATGTATGTAGTAAAATAAGCTTCTTAACTAAAAGAGTATTTTGGTCGTTATCCAAGTTAATATAATCTTCGCGGATAGTAAGGTGACTTTTACTGTTTTTATCGTCTTCGAGTAATAATTTGATGTTTTTACCATGTTTTTTCCAAATTTTATCGTAGGACTTGCGAATGCTTGTAAAAACAGACATAAAGCGCAGGGCACGTTTATGGTGATGCAATACCTTGTTTTTGATTTTAAAGCTATTTTTAAGGGCTTTATGGTATGCACGCAAAGCCTTTTTATCGCCGGCTTTTAAAGCGGCATTAATAAGAGAGCGAAGATTTTTATAATCTTCATCAATAATATCTACAATTTCGTTGGCATTAAATTTTACAGGCGTCATCATTTCACTAGCGGTAGCTTTACTTAAAATTTCAGAAAGTGCTTTTAGGCGGCTATTTCTTTTTGCGACAGCTTGTCTAAGAAGGGAACGGCTACGATCAAGCTTGTCTTGTGCTTCGACGTAGTCAGCGTGACCATTAAATTCAGGGTGCAACACAGCAATTTCACGACCATTCAACATTTCAAAGGCAAATGAAAAGATTTCATGTACGTCTTCAAATGCAAGGAGTGTTAAGTCGTTATGTTCTGCAGCATTAATAGCACGTTCTAAAAAACCAAAAGGGCGTTCGTGCCCTTCTTGCATGGTTGGTACAATACCACTAAATCTTTTTTTAAGCATACTAGCAGTTTGTGGGGCAACTTTTGAAATGCGTGTGACATGCTTATTTAATGATGTCTTAACTTGTTCATATTCATCTTGAATACGCGCTGTCATGCCATGGTATCTAAATGTTTCTATACGTTTAACCGCTTCAGAAAGTTTATAATCTGCGGTTAAATCTTTAACAACAACCGAAAGGTCATCACTGCTCGCTTCTGGGTCTTTTAAGACGATGTAAGCCGCATAAATGCGCCTTTTTTCAGGGTCCATATCAGCCATAAGCTCATTACGAGATTGACGCATAAGATGAAAAACGTGGTTGTTGCAACGCAGTAGCAAGCGTTGACGATCTCTATCAGCCTCTTCGGACTTTGCATTACGCACCAAACGCACAGCAAGCGCCATAATAATAGCCACAGCTGTGTAAGTACCAAAATAGAAAATTACAGCGGTACTAGGGGTTGTGCCATAACCAATATAGTAGGCAAGGTATAAACCAAGGATAACAGTTACACCTGCTGTCCATGCAAGTTCAATAGCGATCCATGATAAGGATTCCTGCTTAATACCTTTTGTGATTTTACGTGTAAAATTATCTCCATGACGTTTTACTTCATCATTAAGGTCGCTTATTTTTTCTTCTGGTTTGATAAAAGATAATTTCATTAAAAGGCCGTTCATATCGAAGTTACTACGTTATTTATAAAGTAGTAACTTCGAGGTTATAACGCAAGGAATTTTCTTGCTATAATTCATTTATATTTTTTTCATTTCCTCAAGGAAGTCATCTGATGTATCTGCTAAGTTTTGAACCGTACCTACAGAGTAAGAAACCGTTTCACTCATACGTTTGCAGATATCGTCATTTTTGTCGATGAGTGTAACAATTTTTTCAATGCTTTCACGAACTTTATTGGTGGAGTCAGATGCGTCTGTTGCGTTAACAGCAATACTTTCTGTGGCTGTAGATTGCTCAGAGATTGAAACAACAACGGCGGATGAAATATCACTGATTTTAATCATTTGATTTGAAACTTCATCAATAGAAACCTGCGCATTGCGGCTTTCTGTTTGAATTTCTTCAACGAAAGCTTTAATTTTAAGCGTGGCATTTGCAGTTTCTTCTGCAAGGCTACGAACCTCATCGGCGACAACAGCAAATCCGCGTCCAGCGTCACCTGCACGTGCTGCTTCAATAGAAGCGTTGAGTGCAAGAAGGTTTGTTTGGTCTGCAATACGGCTAATAATATTAACGGCATCACCGATGCGTTCACTGGCCTCGGCTAATTTTTCCATAAGTTTTTGTGTATTGCCCGCTGTTGATGTTGCGCCATTGATCATAACGTTTGCTTGTTCCATGTTATCGTTAATTTCAATAACAGAAGCGTTTAACTCATGAATGGCACTGGCAACGGCTTGTACGTTCACATCTGTGTTGTTGGCTTCATTTTCTACATTCCCAACATTTGTGCGTACAACAGTGCTAGATTCTAGGATTGAATCAGTTGCACCGCTGACATCTGAAATTTTAGACTTAACGTCGTCAATCATACCTTTTACACTGCCTTCAAAGTTGACGCGTAGAACAACCTGCCTAGCAAGAGGGTTCAAAATACGAACTTTTACAAGGATAGCAATACCTATGAGTAAAGCTGTTAAACATGCAGCTGCTATCAGCATAAAGCTTTTTTTAGAATCTTGCTCTTCTAAAAGACTGGTCATTGTATTGCTTGTTGGTGTACTAATAGCTGTGGCTACACCATGAATTTTTGCACCAACATTGGCTACGAGTTCCATAAATTCAGTGGCGCTTGGTTTTTCGCCAAATCCAAATAATAATGTTGTGTAAAGGTTACGCTTCACATCTTCCATTTCATCTAAGCTGGCCTTCATTTCAGAGATTTTATCTTTAACGTCAGCTGAAAGAAGCCCTGATTCTGAAATTCTATCAATACTTTCCATTTCTGAAAGGTATTGCTCACGTATTTTAACGATACTTAATTTAACTTCCTCTGAAAGGGATGTTTCGTTTGCTAACAGGTCAACTAAATAAGCTTGCTCGTTGTTAGTGAGGTTAATGATTTTTGTGATAATAGGTTTTATAAGTGTGTTTAAAAATATGCCTTCTTCAATAGCATTTTGAGGCGCAAAGAGTGCTTTTTTCGCTTGCGTTAAAGCCAGCGAAGTTGAAGAGGTCGTGCTCAGCCAGTCATTGAGGCTAATGCTATTCTTATAAATTAAGTTACGTGCATTTTTTTGTGCATCATATGCTTTGGTTAGGTTTTCTTTTGCATTTTGTGCAAAACCGCTTTCTTTATAGATAGTATTGCTATCAAAAATATTAATGAATGCTGAAAATGCAGCATCATTCGTTTTTGCAATTTCTTTTAACTTATCTTTATCGCTCTTTTTAGCCATAATAGAAACGGCGATAATACGTTCATCAAATAAAAGAGAAGAAAGCTCATCTGCTTTGTCTGTAAAGTTATTTGCACTTGCAATAAACTGTGCTTGTGCCTGATCTTTGTTAACAGTTCCAAGTATTTGAAGTGAAAGTAGGGCTGCTATGCCTAAAAATATAAGTCCGATGACTATAAGTAAACTACGCGCATTCATAAATTTGCATCTCTATATTGTTAATTATTATTTAAAATATTCTATAAAAAATTATAGGGCAGAATAAAATAATTGCTGCCCTATAACCTGGCTGTCTTTAGAACTTGTATGTTAAGTTCGCAAGTACAGAGCGTCCAAGTGTGTTTGCGCCAGAAGGACCTGTAGAGATCTTTCCAAGAGCCCACTCACGGTGGTTTTCAGCTAAATTATAACCAGTAATAGCAATATTTAAGTTATCATTAACGTTGTAACCAGCGCGGGCGTTTACAACAAAGTAAGCGTCGATGTCTTCAACTGTAATAGTTGAAGCCGCGTTTGTAAGCTTTGACTTGTAGCTAGAGATGTAGTGCACATCTGTGTCAAATTCCCAGTTTTTGTGGTCGAAACCAGCCATCAATGAAACTTGGTGGTTAGGCTGTGCGTCTTCATACAATAGGCCTTTTCCAGCTTGATCGTCTGTGTTTAGGTAAGTATAGTTTGCACCCCAACGTAACCAGTTGTTGTGAACACCGTCAAATCCAAATTCAGCACCCCAAGTGTCGCTGTCGCCAAAGTTATCAAATGTTAGGAGCACAGTTGGGCCTGCTATAACAGACACTTTGTTGTCTAGTAAATTTTCAGCTTTTTGCATAAACACAGCAGAACGGAAGTTCATGTTATGTTGTGGGAGTTTTTTATCCCATGCAAGTTCGTAAGCCATTACACGTTCTGTTTCAAGCCCAGGATCACCTGTAAAGCCAAGTGAAGTTGGTGTTGTTGCCACTTGCGTAGAACCACCTAATTCAATTAAGCTTGGAATATGCAAACCACGGCTTACAGAAGCGCGGAATGTGTCTGTTGCTGTTGGTTTGAATGAAACAGCTGAATTAAAGCTAAACTCTTCAATGGTTCTGTCAAACAGGTTTGCATTTGTGTGTGGGCCAAACGTTGTGTTTGCATTACGTGTGTAGGCGGCGTGGTCATAACGTACCGAGTTTGTAATGTTCCATTGGTCGCTTACTTTCCAGTCCCACATAACGCTTGGGGCTAAAAGTTTTAAGTCGAAAGTATCATCTACGCCACCTACAATTGCGCCTGAAAGTTGGTTGTCGCGGTATTCACCTGCAACACGGATAGAGTGGTCTGTACCAATTTTAAATAGGTTGTCAAGCTTTGCAACCATAAGGTCGTTTTCAAAACCAGTTGTACCTGATGGAGAGTCGTTTGATACTTTGTAAAGGTTAGCATTCCACAAACCATATTTATTTTGAGTTGCGTATGTTAAGTGTGCAAAATCAAAGTCGTTGTTTGAACGTGAAGGAATAGCAAATGGGATCATTTGTCTTACGTTGTTTGTGTTGTGACCAACTTGCGCACGGAAGTTTGACGCATCGTTAACTTGCCATTCGTAGTCAACGTTGACACGTCGTCCAGCCCAGTCATTTTTATTTTTCTTATCAACTGTTGATGTTGCAGCACTCATACCAGTCATACTGTCACGATTAAATCCATCGGCATCAAGTTCACCTGCAGAAATACGCACAGCTTGGTTGTCGAATTGTGCTGTGTGAGTAATATTTACTTCTTTGTGCTCTTGTGTTCCCACTTTAACTTGCGCTTGTGAAATGTCGTCTTGAATAGGGCTAAAAGTAATAATGTTAATTACACCCGATTCAGCGTTAAAGCCAAATAGTGATGTGTTCGGGCCTTTTACAACTTCAATTTGACGAATTTCATCCATACCAATGCTTAAGCCAGCCCAGTTTGCTTGACCAAAAGAGTCAGACAGAACTTGACGACCGTTTACAAGAATAAGAAGACGGTTAGCGTAAGGCTTGTTAAAACCACGGATAGATACGTCGGCACGTCCGTTGTATGAACGTTGAACCTGTACACCCGCAACGCGGCGTAGAATTTGAGGGATGTCACGTGCACCACTGCGGCGAATTTCTTCTTGGCTAATGATTTCCATAGACACAGGTGCTTCAGAAGCACGTTGTGGTTTACCTGTTGCACTGGCTGTTACGGGTTCGCCGAAAATAGATTCCATCATACCGTAGTCAATTGTTTGAGCCTGTGCGACACCTGTTATTGCAGTGCTTACGAGTAAGGAAGCTGCAAGGAGTTTTATATTTTTCATATTATTATAATGTCCTTTTTTTATATCTCTTTGATCATGAATTTAAATGCAGAATCAAAGTTAAGCTTTGATGCTGAATATGATTCACTATGCATAATAATTTTAACACCGCTGCCAACGTCAACGCCTAATACACAGTTGCCACCTTCTACGTATGGAAGGCTTGTTGTAACTGTAAGAGCTTGGTTAGCTACGCCACGGGTTAAGATTTTTTTCTGTGCATCTCCTGAAAGGCCCTCAGTCATGAATAAAATTTTAGCAGAAGAGCCCGAAACGTTATCAACAGGAACAGCTTCAAGCTTAAACATGTGCTTGGGCGCTTTGTAACCGTCGCCAATAAGCCCTTTGATGGCTGCTAAATCAGCATTTGAAGCCGCTGATGATGGGTCGTAAACTACTGCAAATGCAGCGTCTCCTGCTGGTATGTCTTTTGAAAGAGATACAATTTTGGCAATAGCCGCTAGCTCTTGTGGTGATGTTTCAGCGTAAGCATTAAAGCTTAAACCAAACATGGAGATAGCGGATAATAGGCCTATTTTAAAATGTAGGTTCATAATTATAATTTCCGAATCTTTTTTGTTATTGTTGTTATCAAATGGATAGTACTTTTATATTTGTAAATGATACCAACAAAGAAGTTTAAATCAAAGGCTAAAACGTCCTTTTTACATAATAAACCATAAAAATAATGTGGCTATAGCCTGATATGGCTGTATTGGCTTGTTTTTGATAAGGTTTTATTTCTTTTCGCCGCTAGTTTAGAAAGTATGTATTACATTTAACCCTTCCTCTATAGGTTGTTATTAAACGTTTTTAAGGCTTTGAAATGTAATGATATGTGTTTTATCTGGCACAACCTTTTTATTTTTTGTGCTAAGCTTTGGTTGTTATTTAATAAAAAGGTCTGATTTTATGAAACTTTACGGAATGCCACTGTCTACAAGGGTGAATAAGGTGCGTATGTGTGCGTACTTAATTGGTAAAGACTTTGAGTTTGAACATATCAATTTGTATAAAAAAGAGCATAAAACGCCAGAATTTTTAGCTATGAATGTGATGGGTAAAATACCTGTTATTGATAATGGTGGGTTTATTTTATCCGAAAGCAACAGCATTATGCGTTACTTAGTAAGCCTTTCTTTGGAGTACCGCCTGTATCCGACAGATGTTCAAAAAAGAGCAGAAATTGACCGCTGGCTTGACTATGTTTCTATGCATGTAGACGACGGGATTAACCGTATCATGTTTAATAAATTTGTAGCACCTAAAGTAGGGGTAAACCCAAGCGAGCGTTCTGTTAAAGAAGGTGTTTTTATGGTGGAAGCCGCTTTACCTGTTATAGAATTACAGCTTGAAAATCATCCCTTTATTGCAGGTGAAGAAATGACAATTGCCGACATTGGTCTGTTAAGTACCCTTGATCCGCTTGAAATATTAGATATAGATATAACACCGTACCAAGCGCTTAGAAAATGGCAAGAACATATGAAAAAGAACGACTTTTATAGCAAAACGCATATCTCTTATAAAGACGCGTTTGAAAAGTATATGAAAAGCATGTCTTAACTGCTTCCAATTTAGTTCGTTTTATGGCATAAGATATCCTAATAAACTTAAAGTGCCTAATTACAGAATTAAAGGGATAACATGTTAAACATTACAGGTCTTACTTACCGCATTGCGGGTCGTACTATTTTAGAAAACGCTTCGGTGCGTTTACAAGATAATTGGAAAGTGGGTATTGTTGGCGCCAATGGTGCAGGTAAATCAACACTTTTTAAGCTTATTTGGAACGAGCTTGTAATGGACGCGGGTGAAATTGAACTGCCTTCAGGCGCTTCTCTTGGTATGGTAAAACAAGACATTCCAAGTGACGACACACCGCTTATTGACATTGTTTTAGAAGGCGCAGAAGAACGTTCTCGTTTGATGAAAGAAAGCGAGACTGAAACAGACCCTTACAAATTAGCAGAAATTCACACAAGGCTGATTGATATCGACGCTTACGCAGCACCTGCAAAAGCTTCCATGCTTTTAGGTGGTCTTGGCTTTAAAGACGAAGAGCACACAATGCCTATTTCTTCCTTTAGTGGTGGTTGGCGTATGCGTGTTGCTTTAGCGGCGGCACTTTTAAACGAGCCAGACTTATTATTGCTTGATGAGCCAACCAACCACTTGGATATTGAAGCGATTATGTGGCTAGAAGATTACCTTATGTCATACCCACACACTCTCATTGTTATTAGCCACGACCGTGCGCTATTAAACAAGTGTGTTGACCACATCCTTCACTTAGAAAACAAGCAATTAACATGTTACACTGGTACATATGACGTTTTTGAAAAAGAACGTGCTGAAAAACGTATGAACCAACAAAAATTGCACGAAAAACAAACGGCACAGCGTGACCACATGCAAGCCTATGTTGACCGTTTTAAAGCGAAGGCTTCAAAGGCGAAGCAAGCACAAAGCCGTATGAAGGCGCTTGAAAAAATGGATATCGTTTCCGCTGTAATGGCCGACCGTGCAAAGCCATTTATTTTCCCTAAACCTGAATTGCTTTCACCACCTATCATTTCAATGGATCATGTTGACGTGGGTTATGAGCCAGGCAAACCAATTTTATCTGACATTCATGAACGTATCGACATGGACGACCGTATTGCGCTTTTAGGTGCCAACGGTAACGGTAAATCAACGTTGATTAAGTTGATAGCGGACCGTTTAAGCCCAATGGCGGGTGAAATGATACGTAACAATAAATTGCGTATTGGTTATTTTTCACAGCACCAAGCTGAAGAACTAAACATGACGGAAACAGCTTTTGATGCGATGCGTGAAAAAATGAAAGGTAAACCCGAAAGTGAAATTCGTGGCGTACTTGGTAAATTTGGTTTTAATAAAGTTTTATCTGACAACCGTATTGAAGAGTTAAGTGGGGGTGAAAAATCACGTTTGCTATTTGCTATTATGAGTTATGACGCACCGCACCTTATTTTGCTTGATGAGCCAACCAACCACTTGGACCTTGACGCAAGGGAAGGTTTAGTTCAAGCGCTTAACGCTTATGGTGGTGCTGTTATTATCGTATCGCACGACCCTTCAATGGTTGAAATGGTTGCTGACAGATTGTGGATTGTACGTGATGGTAAATGTGAAGCATACGATGGTGACTTAGAATCATACCGTACTATGGTTGTTGAAGAACGTAAGCAAGAAAAACGTGCTGAAAAACAGTCGAAACCTAAAAAAGAAGGCGTTCTTTCTAAGAAGGAAATTCGTCAAATTGCAGCTAAAAAACGTAAAGCTTATCCAAACGAATATAAAGCAATGGATACAGCTGAAAAAGCGCTTAAAGAAATTGCTAAAGAAAAGCGTGCCCTTGAAGCACAAATGGCAGAATCTGGGTTCTTTGATAACACATCATTGGCAGCAAAAGTTCAGCAAGAACATAAACTGGCTGAAGCACGTCACGAACGTGCCGAAGCAGAGTGGATGGAAAAAAGCGAAGCTTTTGAAAATCTTACCCTGTAAGTTTGTATATAATAAAAAAAGCCCTCAAGTGAGGGCTTTTTTTTTACGCTAAAATTTATGGGGTTAATTGTCTTTTTTACCGAATGTTTTTTCTAACCATGCATCAAAGGCACTGATAGTTAAATAAGCTGGTGGTGTGCCTGATAAAGTTTGCTTAATGTCGGTTAAAATTTTTTTAACGGCTCGTATGAACAAAATAAGTAGGGCAGGTGCTATGTACATAACAGCAAAATAAATAACATATGAAACAGCGCTATCAATAAGCCCTAACCAGTTATGTGCAATGAGCGAGCCTATGATGTGATAAATAACGGTTATGATAAGTAAAATTATAAAAAATACTGAGTTTGAAAGTTCATCGTTAGATTTCTTCGGTGTGAAATTTTTTTTATTTGAAAGCTTCATCTCCTCTAAAGTCTCTGTCCAACCTTTAAGTGCCAAGTTACATAGAAAACATGTAATCAAGACATTGGGTGCTGCTGCTTGAATGGATAGCAATGCAATGGTTAAATTTATGGGTGCAGAAAAAGCAATGAGGGTGTTGATTAACACTAAAAGTATAGTCCATGCAATGCATTGACGTATAAATTTTACAGGGTTATCGCATGTAGTGGTTAAAAGTTCTTTTAAATATTTCATCAGATTATGCCCTCGTTAAGTGCAAGAATGAAAGAGTGTGGTGTGGCTAAAGCAAGCTTCGCTAAAGCAAGCTTCGCTAAAGCTTACAATTGTGAAAAAAGAAAAAGTGTTACGTTGTAAAATTATGTTTCTTTATACAACATTTTGAATATGTATACAAGTAGGGCTGTTTTATTATAAAAAAAGAGCCCATAGGGCTCTTTAAATATCGATAGCTAAGTTAGCAGATAGCGCCACCAATACCAAATGAACGTTTCATATGGGTTTTAGTTTCTTCAACCTGTGCTAAAAGTGGATCGTTAGGGTTATCGTTTGTCACGGCTATAATAGCCTCACTCACTTTCATCTCATGCTCTAGTTTTTCAAAATCGTTGCATTGGTTTATGGTGCAAAGATAATCTTTGGGACGGGTTTTAAACCAATCGTTGACCATATTTACAAATGTTTGAAGTGTGCAGCGCGCATTGTTTGCAGTCATAATAACATTCCTTTTAAAGGAGAAGGAGGAGGGAGAGGCTGAAGCTGAAGGCCTCACGGGTATTTTAACCAAAAATGGCTAGAAAAGCTTAGGTGTGTGTACTCTTTGGAAAGATAGTAAATGTGCCCAATAATTACAAGTTTAATTTTTACTTTTTATCATTTAATATACCTATAACGTCTTCTGGTGATATTTTTTTACCTTTATGACTTAAAAACAAACCTTTAACATGCGCCACAGCAACGGGATGCTCGTCTATTATAAACGTTTGTTTCATATCAAAATATTTTGAGTCATGCCCTAAAATTTCGGTGCGTAGTGTATATTTTTGAAAAGCATCAATGGGTTTGATATAGCGTATTTCAATTTTACCAACCACAGGCATCCATTTATATTTAATAATTTTACGCATTAAACCACACCTGCACATATGATGAATACGACCTAAGTCCATCATAGAAAGGTAGCGTGCATTATTCATGTGGATGTTAATATCCATATCTAAAGGCCAAACTTTAAAGTCAATTTCAGTTGGTGTGAAGGCATCAACTTTTTGACGATTTAAAAAGTTTAGAATAAATAGGCGTATAAGGCGAAAGTAAAGGTTCATGGCGGTTTCTTTAATTTTTTTTAACAGTAATTTATTATGTCTTAACCCAGGTATTTAAACAACCATTTACTCAATTTTTGAACCTTAGAGCTGTAAAAACTATTTTTATAAAAAAGGCTGGCCGCTTGTTTGTTTATTTCGCTGTAAGTTGGGTAGGGTACCGTTACGCCAGATAAATCAGAAATTTTACGTTTGTAGGTTATAAGTGTTGTCCACGCTGTGATAAGCTCACCAGCTTGTTCACCTACAATGCAAGCACCTAATACAGTACCATTATTTTTTAAAATAATTTTGGCAAAGCCTAGCGTTTTATCGTCACAAACAGCGCGGTGTACATCAGCATAGGGAACCATAACCGTTTTTATATTATCTTCACCATAAGTTTGAATAGCCTGCTGTTGGCTTATGCCTGTTTCGGCAAGTTCTGGGCTTGTGTAAAGTACGCGTGGCACGGCGTTGTATTTGACTTTGCTGTGCATCAGCCCAAAAAGCACGCGTTTTATAACAACGCTCGCTTCAAATGAAGCCACATGGGTAAATTGTAGTTTAGAAGCACAGTCGCCAATAGCATATATATGTTTTTGGTTGGTGCGGAGTGTTTTATCCACGTGAATGCCTTTGGCATTATAATGAATATTTGCGGCTTTTAGATTCAGGTTTTCGAGGTTTGCCTTACGGCCGGTAGCAATTAAAAGATGTGTGCTGGATATTGTTTTTTCTTCCAAACGTACGGCAATTTCAACGCCTTCTTGCATTATTTTTTCTATAACAACATTTTCATGAATTTTAACACCCATATTAAGAAGTTCTTGGCGTATTATTTGGACAGCGTCTTTATCGCTTTGGGCCAATATACAAGGCGCACTTTCAATCATGGTTACTTGTGCCCCAAGTTTTCTAAATGCAAAAGCCATTTCAACTCCAATGGCGCCACCGCCAATAATGGTAAGGGTTGAAGGGCATGTTTTAAGATTAAAAATGGTTTCGTTTGTTAAAAACGGCACGTTTTCTAATCCTTGAATAGGTGGGATAAATGTAGATGCACCTGTGGCAATAACAAAGCGCTTGGCTTTAATACGTTTGCTACCAACTTGGAGTGTGGTCGCATTTTTAAAAATGCCTTTTTCCTGATAAACATCGCAGCCTAAGTCTTTAAAACGTTCCACGCTGTCATGTGGGGCAATACTAGCAATAGCATGTTTGATATGCTTGTTCACTTGCTGAAAATCTGTGATACCTGCTTTGGCGCAGTGCAATAAAGCTTTAGAAGGCACGCAGCCATAGTTTAAGCAGTCTCCACCCATTTTATGGCTCTCAACCAAGGCAACTTTATGCCCTAAGCTCGCACTCACAGCGGCCATGGTTAGTCCTGCACTGCCTGCGCCTATAATGCAAATGTCGTATTTTAAACTCATATTTTTTTACTCTTTAATTTTTTAAACACAATAGGCAATAACGCTAATAATCCAAGCAATACAAAACCATTAATCACCTTCGGCGAGATAATCCCTGAAAGTGTTTGAACCTCTTCAAAGGCGCTGCCAAGGTAGGTGTGGGCAAAAGTTCCAGGAATAATACCAAAGAAAGTTGTTAGAATGTAAACACGCAAGGGCACTTTAAATAAGGCAGGTAAAATATTAACCACAGCAAAGGGGAATAATGGCACAAGACGTAAGAACATGAGATAAGAAACCTCGTCTTCTTCGAAATTATTTTTAACTTTATTATAAATTTTTTCGAGGGGTTTTGGGATAACACCTTTTAATGAATAACGGCTAATAAGAAAGATAGATGTTGCGCCGATGGTTGCGCCAGTTGTTACAACGGCAAGCCCTATATATGTGCCAAATAAATAACCTCCTAAAATGGCAAGTACAGTTCCAAATGGTAAGGAAAGCGTCGTTGCAACGGCATAAAATACGATATAAAAAAGGGCACTCAGAAGTGGGTAACTATGTTTAATATCAAATATAGCTCTGTGGTTGTTTTGTAAATTTTCTAAGGTGAAATATTCCCCAAATAAATAAAAAGAGAGCAGGCCAAATATAAGAACACTTATAAGCGGTAAACGGCGCAGCCATATTTTCTTTTGTCCATGTTCCATTATAATATAAATGACCTGTTCTAATTCAATTTTATTTATCTGCGGGGTAAGTGCGTGCTTCACCCCAAAGTTCGTCTAAACGTGCGTCGCGACCACATGAATATCTGTAATATTTATAGCGAAGTGGGTTTTTAGTGTAATAGTCTTGGTGGTAATCTTCGGCGTTATAAAATGTTTCTGCTTTAACAATTTTTGTTTCCACTTTATAACCCTTGGCAATAAGGTCTGCTTTACTGGCTTCGGCAAGCTGTTTTTGATTTTCATCGTGGTAAAAAATTTCGCTACGGTATTGTTCGCCTACATCACAAAATTGACGGTTTATAACCGTAGGGTCAATATTCACCCAATAAATTTTTAAGAGCTCTTCGTAACTTACAATGCTTGGATTATAAGTGACTTGGATAGCTTCTACATGACCAGATTTGCCGCTTGAAACTTGCTTATATGTTGGGTTTTCAATATGTCCGTTAATATAACCAGAAACAACGTCAATAACACCGTTTTTTTGATCATATGGTTTTTCCATGCACCAAAAACATCCGCCTGCAAATGTTGCTTTGGCTGTTGCTAAGTCTTGTGCTTGTGTTTGGGTTGCATTCATTAAAATGGCTCCTGCTGTAAGTAAGGTTGTGAATATTTTTTTCATATTATGCGTTTTCTTCTTTGTTATTAGGTGTAAATTTTAAAGCGAGCCCATTGTTGCACCATCTTTCATTGGTAGGTGGGGGGCCGTCTTTAAAAACGTGTCCTTGGTGTCCACCGCATTTGGCACAGTGATATTCAGTGCGCGGATATAATATTTTCCAGTCTGTTTTTGTTTCAACAGCACCTTCAATTGTGGTGGTAAAGCTCGGCCATCCCGTGCCGCTTTCATACTTCATAGCTGATGTGAATATGGGGTTATCACAGCCAGCGCAAACAAACACACCCTCACGTTTTTCGTGGTTAAGAGGACTGCTACCAGAAGGCTCCGTACCTTCATCACGTAAAATATTATATTGTTCTTTTGAAAGTTTCATGCGCCATTCCTTATCCGATAAAAATATTTTTTCAACTTCCTTCGCTATAGCCGCTACACTTTGGGTTATAGCAAGGGCGGCAAGGGCTGTCGATGTTAAAAACTGTCTGCGGTTCATTTTAAAATTTTCCTTAAATTTTAGGTCTCTGTTTCCCTGTTCGGTTAAAATAATTTAAAGGTTACAAAATGATTTTTTTTAAACTTACTGTTTTGGCTTATTTTAGTTAGACTAACATGTAAATAATTTTTTAAAAAATGAATATAAGGGGTAGTATGTCTTTCACGTATCTTAGTTTTGTAACTACAATTAAAGAACATATTTGGGCAAAAGTTCTATTAGGCCTTGTTTTGGGGGTTGTTGTGGGTGTGGCATTAGGGCCTGACTTAAACCTTATCGCACGTGATTTAGCGTATTCTATATCAAATTGGTTGGCATTACCTGGTTACTTATTCTTAGCCATTATTCGTATGGTAGTTATTCCCCTGGTTGTGTCCTCTATTATATGTGGGGTCGCCGCAGGCGGTAACATCGAAACTATACAAAAACTTGGTTTTGGTGTGGTTGTTTATTTTATATTAACAACAACAGTGGCAGTCGCAACGGGTATTTTTTTGAGTTACCTTTTTGAGCCTGGTGTAGGGTTTGACGCTCACTCCTTTAACGCTTTAACAGCTCTTCCACCTGTAAGTGACGCGTTGTTAGATGTTTCAAATATCCCTAAACGACTGGTTTCCTTTATTCCTACAAACCCAATTAGCAGCATGGCGTCGGGGGAAATGCTACAGGTTGTTATTTTTTCTGCATTTGTAGGTGCTGCATTAGTTTATATGCCAAAGGCAAAGGCTAAGCCGTTTTTAGATGTAGTTGTTTCATTGCAGGCGCTTTCTATGGTGGTGGTAGACTGGGCTTTAAAGCTTGCACCTTATGCTGTATTTGGTTTAATTGCACAGCTCAGCATTAAAATGGGCGCAGAAGCCTTATCTGGTATGTTGGTTTATATGGGCGTTGTTTTGGCTGGTTTATTAAGCATGTTGGTTTTTTATATGTTGGTGCTTTACTTCTTTTGTGGGCGTAATCCATTTGAATTCTTAGCACAAATTCGCAATGTCCAACTGATTGCATTTTCAACATCTAGTTCTTCTGCAACTATGCCCGTTACTTTAAAAACAGCAGAAGAAAAGGTGGGTATAAACCCGACTGTTTCAAGATTTATTGTGCCTCTTGGCGCAACGATTAACATGGATGGAACAGCTCTTTATCAGGCAATAGCGACTATATTTTTAGCGCAAGTTTTTGTTCTTGACCTCACAACAACCGACATTTTAATTGCGCTAGCAACGTCAATTGCAGCTTCTATTGGTACGCCAGGTACTCCAGGCGTGGGCATTGTTGTGTTGGCGACTATTCTATCAAGTGTGGGCGTGCCGGTCGAAGGTATTGCTATTATTTTAGGTGTGGATCGTTTGCTTGATATGTGTCGTACTACAATAAATGTCACGGGTGATTTAGTGGCTTGTGCGGTGATGGAAAGAATTATGCACTTACGTAAGAAAAGACAGAAAAGTGTGTAAACAATGACTGTAAAATATCCGATACTGTATTCGTTTAGGCGCTGCCCTTATGCCATGAGAGCACGTATGGCATTGCGCCTAGCTGGGGTTGCTTATGAACATCGTGAAATACTTTTGCGCAACAAGCCTAAGGCAATGTTAGCCATTTCTCCAAAAGGCACTGTGCCTGTGTTACAGCTAGAAAATGGAGATGTAATAGATGAAAGTATCGATGTGATGCGCCATGCATTCAAAATTAAGAACCATGAACTGTTGCATGAAACCGCAGATATGAAAGCTTTAATAAATGAAAATGATACAACATTTAAAAAGGCGCTGGACCAATATAAATATGCCAATCGTTATGAAGATGAAGCACAGGTGAGGGGGAGTGCTTACGTCGTGGCTATGACCTTTTTAACAAAGCTTGAAAGTCGCTTGCAAGGTGGTGCTTATCTTTTTGGGGATAGTGAAAGTATAGCAGATGTTGCGATCTTCCCATTCGTCCGACAATTTTCAAAAGTTGATGATAATAAATGGTTAAAAAATGATCTTTTAAAGTTAAAGTATTGGCTTAATATGTATGTGGAATCAACTGATTTTAAATGCATTATGTTTAAATGTTCGTTATGGGGTGAAGAAAGTGAACCTTTAATAACAAATGCAAAAATTACTTGAATTTGTTAAGCTAATTTGTTAAGCTATAGTTCAATAAAAAATATAAGAAAGTTAAGAATGTGAGTGTAAACGCAACAGGCTATGGAGCCAAATCCCCAACCAAACATTTAGAAACAATGGACTTTCAATTGCCAGATTTAGCGCCCAATCATGTGCGTCTTAAAGTGTCTCATTGTGGGCTTTGTCATAGTGATTTGCATATTATGGAAAATGACCTAGGCAATGCAAATTACCCACTTATTCCAGGTCATGAAGTTGTTGGTATTGTGGAAGCTGTTGGCGACCAAGTTAAAGGTTTTACCGAAGGTCAACGCGTGGGCGTGGGCTGGATATCAAGCAGTTGTGGTTCATGTAAGCAATGCGATAGAGATCAGGAAAATTTATGCGCAAAACATGAAGCTTTGATTATTAACGCTAAGGGAGGTTTTGCCGATAAAGTTGATGTGGACGCAGCTTTTGCATATGCTATCCCCGACGCTTTAACATCAGAAAATGCAGCGCCACTCCTTTGTGCTGGTATTACTGTTTTTGCGCCGCTTAAACGTTATATCAAAGAAAAAGGCATGACTGTCGCAATTGTAGGTATTGGTGGCTTAGGTCATTTAGGCGTGCAGTTTGCAAAGGCTATGGGGGCAACAGTTATTGCCATTTCCCATAGTGATAGTAAAAAAGAGGAAGCGTTTAAGTTTGGAGCTGATGAATTTGTAAATAGCAGTGCCGCTGGTTCTTTAGAAGCTTTGGCCGAGCGTGTTGACCTTATTTTGGATACGGTAAGTGCACCGCATAGCGTTGTGCCATACTTTAATGCATTGGCGCCTAATGGTGTGTTGTGTATGCTTGGTTTAACGCTTGAAAAGGTTGACTTGATGGCGATTCAGTTTATCCCTGGTCAAAAAAGCATTACAGGTAGCGCCGTGGGTAGCCCTAAAGAAATGTTAAATATGCTTGATTTTGCAGCCAAGAATAACATTGTGACACAAACACAAAGTATGCCGATGTCACAAATCAATGAAGCTATCGAAAAGTTAGAGAGAAATGAGGCGAGGTACCGCATAGTTCTTGAAAACAAGTTTTAATTTTCTATAACTCATAAAATACGAAAAAGGGAAATGATTTCCCATAAAAAAAAGCCCTCGTTTGAGGGCTTTTTTTTATGCATGTTAATGACAAGTTTGACGACCACTTACATGCGCGTAAAAAAGTTTTGCTGTTTCATTGTTCGTATCAAGCTGAACAATTTGATCAATGACATCTTGAACTTCAGGCAAAGGCGCTTGGCTTTGCAGCATTTGAGCGACTTGGTCTTCAAGTGTGCGAATCATATCAGTTTTTGCAAAATCAGGAATACCGTTCATGGGGGATACCTCAGAGGAAAGAGTGAAAAGATTTAGATTTAACGTCTATATAAATATTAAGAACTTAGGCATAAAAAAACAAGCCGTAGCCTGTTTTTTTTTATTGTGATATAAGCGCTTAGTCTTTTTTCTGATACGTTTTACCAGGGTTGTTAAGCTCATAATCTTTTTTACGCTCAAATTCAGCATTTTCTTCATCGCGCAGTGCGTATTTCGCACGCTTTTCAGCACGCTTGGCTTCTGCAGCGGCTTTGGCTTCTTCTTCTGCCTTGGCTTTAGCTTCAGCGCGGTCTTTTGCACTTTGTGCAATAGCCGTTTGAATTTTCGCGCCGTGTGCTGCAACGTTTTGAATTGTTTGAGCGTTATGCGCTAGAATTTCTTGGGCTTTTTCTGAATCTGGTTCACGAATAATAATCGTCAAGTTGTCCAAAATAGCATTGATAAATCCAACTTCCTTGGCGTTGAAGTAACCCTTAGAAATGTTGATATACTCATTTAAAATCACCTTAACAGGCGCTTTACCTATTGAAAGTTCGCTTACAGCGGCCATAAGTAATGACTTTTCAACCAAGCCAATACGCTCGTATGTCCAGCTTTCGTTAAGGTTGCCAGCAATCAGCGTTTCATAACGCTCTTGGTTTTCAGCAACATCATTTAAAATGGTCACCATAATTTTTTTATCAGCGTCGTGTTGTTTAACATAATACTGAATAAATTCATCGCGTACTTTGTCCAAAGGCTGGTTAACAAAAACATGCTGAAAAATAGCTTGAAGTGCTAAAATACGTGCTTCTGTACGTGAGTCGCCCGAAATGCTGCCAGCATCAGGGAAGGCATCATTTTCATTGGCATCAAAATCATCTTTAATAAGGTCGTCGAGCGTGTTCATTTTTCTAATTTACCTACTAGCTTGTAAAAATCTTCTAAGTCGTCAAATTCGTTGTAGACCGATGCATAACGGATATAGCCGACAAAATCAATGTTTTTTAATTTTTCTAGAACCATATCGCCAATTTCTTTTGACTGAATTTCGGTTTTACCCTCTTCAGAGAGGTTTTGTTCAATTTCCGAAATAACGTTGCTCACCGTGGCTTTTGTTACGGGTCTCTTGCCTAGGGCAATCAATAAACAGCGTGTTAATTTTTCAGGTTCAAAAAGTTCGCGTCGGCCATCATTTTTTACAACAAAAACCTGTTGGATCTGAAAACGTTCAAAAGTTGTAAAGCGTCGGTCACATTTTGGACAAGCACGACGGCGGCGAATAACACGGCCATCTTCCGACGGGCGAGAATCTTTCACTTGTGTGTCATTGTTAGAGCAAAATGGGCATTTCACGTGCTTTTTTCCTTTTAAGCGTTCATTGTTTTATGTCACAGTTCTATTTATCGAATAACGATAAATGCTGTTACATGGCGTTATCATAAATAGGGAAGCGCTTACACATGGCTTCTACTTCAGTTCTAATACGGTTCTCCACCAGTTCGTCCCCATCATCACCTTTTTTGGCAACAGAATCAAGGACTTCATAAATCCAGTTCGCTATTTGTTCAAATTCTGTTTCCTTAAAGCCACGGCTGGTCCCCGCTGGCGTTCCTAGGCGAATGCCCGATGTCACAAAAGGACTTGTCTCATCAAATGGGACAGAATTTTTGTTGCATGTTAAGCCTGCGCGCTCTAAAGCGTGTTCCGCAGCTTTTCCTGTAATGCCAATAGGGCGCAAGTCCATTAAGACAAGGTGGTTATCTGTGCCGCCTGTTACAGGGCGCAAACCTTTTTCTTTAAGGGTATTACTGAGAACGCAAGCGTTTTTAGCCACTTGTTTCATGTAATCTTTAAAATCGTCACTTAAAGCTTCTTTAAAAGCAACCGCTTTAGCTGCAATCACGTGCATGAGTGGCCCGCCTTGAATGCCAGGGAAAACAGCGCTGTTAAGCTTTTTAAAGAGTTCAGCGTCGTTTGTAAGCACAATACCACCGCGTGGCCCACGTAATGTTTTATGGGTTGTGCTTGTTGTGTAGTGTGCATATGGCACAGGGTTTTGGTGTAAGCCTGCAGCCACAAGGCCTGCAATATGCGCCATGTCCACCATAAGGTAGGCGCCAACTTTATCGGCTATTTCACGGAAACGTTTGAAGTCAATAGCGCGTGGGTAGGCGCTGGCGCCTGCAATAATAAGTTTTGGTTTAAGCTCTAATGCACGTGCTTCAACGTTTTCGTAGTCAATACATTCAGTTTCTTTGTCGATGGTGTAAAAGTGAGCATCGAACCATTTACCTGATTGATTCACAGGGGAGCCGTGGGTTAGGTGCCCACCTTGGTCAAGTGACATACCTAAAATGCGGTCACCTGGTTTTAAAATAGCATTAAAAACAGCTTGGTTTGCTTGAGAGCCTGAATGTGGTTGAACATTGGCATATTCAGCGCCGAAAAGCTTGCATAAGCGTTCTTTTGCTAGTGTTTCAGCGTTATCCACAAATTCACAACCACCATAGTAGCGTTTACCTGGATAACCTTCGGCATATTTATTGGTCATAAGTGAACCTTGCGCCTGCATAACGGCTTTAGAAACAATGTTTTCTGATGCGATTAGTTCAATTTGATCACGTTGGCGCACGTATTCAGATTCAATATTGCCAAAAATTTCAGGATCAACGTTTTTAAGTTCTGCGTTAAAAATAGTCATGTTGTGTAAAGTTCCTTTATGCGATGTCGTTAAGTGGTGCGTCGAGTTTGTCGAGGCGGTTCTGGTGGCGACCACCTTCAAACTTAGCGTCTATGAAAGTTTGCAGGCAATGTAATGCTGTTTCTGCATCAGTCACACGTTCACCAAAGCATATAATATTGGCGTTGCTGTGTTCTTTTGCGGCTCTTGCGGTAAATTCGTTGTGTATAAGTGGTGCGCGAATGCCTTTGTAGCGGTTGGCGCGCATTGAAACGCCAATACCTGAACCGCAAACAAGAATACCCATGTCGGCGCCTGAAGATAAAATGGCCTGTGCTGCTTTGTCGGCATAGTCGGGGTAGTCAACCGAATCGGTGGCGTTGTGCGTGCCTAAGTCGGCAACAAAGTAACCTAGTTCTTGTAGTTTACTGGCAAGAATATTTTTAAGATTAAACCCTGCATGGTCGGAAGCGATAACCCAGTTCATAAAAGCGCCTTTTTTTATTTTTTAAATTCATCTTCATTAAAACATAAAAGGTTTATAAATGGAAGATAGAGAAGAGGGTTGTTTATATAATTTTATAATTATACAAAGCGCACGCATAATTACTTTGTCTTTTAAAAATCCACAGGCTGGGTTTGTTACTTCTTTTTAGGGTTGTTTTATGACTATTAAACTTGGCGAAGGCGGTTTTAGCCCTTTGAAATCTTATGATAAAAATACCAAAGCATGCCGAAAAAAAGGATGCACCATAAAATATAGCTTCAAAAACAAAAAACCCTCCGAAGAGGGCTTTTTTTATTATCTAATGTTTAAACGCTAAGGGCTACACTTGCCGCACGTTCATTTACAGAACCATTTTCTTCACCGCCACCAGGTAAGATAAGCTCACCAATACTTTCAATAGCCTGTGATGGAGATTGCAATATTTGTTCAGCAACCGCTGAAGCGTCAATGCTGCCAGGCATCGCAATTTCTGGAATGCCACGTTCTTCTAATGTTGCAACACGGGCTGCAATATCGGCTTGAATATATTCTTCGTCGCTGCCGCCACCAGGAAGGGTAACTTCCTCGTATTTGCCAGACCCAAGAACAGCAAATTCAACAGCTTCGCCGCCGCTGCCAGGCATGGTAATTTCTTGAACAGTTTTAGCATTTTGGCTAATTGCCACTTCATCTTTAACGTTAAACTGCTCAATAGCAGGACCGCTGCCAAGCTGTCTAACTTCCTTAACTTCAACTTTTGCTTTTTGTGCAACTTGTGCAATAGGCTGCTCTAACACAGCTTTTACTTCTGCGGGGCTTACTTTTTGCCTTACTTGCGTCATAGGGGTGTTTGCATATTGTTTTGGCAATGATTCAACCGATTTAACAACCTGTTCAACTTGTTGCTGCACTTTTGCAGGCTGCGTTTCCGCAGGCGCAGAAATTTGTGTCTTTTGTTTAAATTGTTGAATAGCAGCGCTAATGTCTGGAGTTGCGCTTACTTTACTTGATTTGCCATAACGCTCTAAAAAGATAGTTGTGGCTGTAATATCATTCAACATACGTGAACGCAAATTGCCCTTTGCGTATTTTTCTACCAAAGCAACATTATTGATGAGGCCTGATTTTTCGGTCCCTGATAGTCGTGTTGATGATGATATTTTAGCAATGATTTTGAAGCTATCTTGTGCAATAGCTACTTGTTCTGTACTTTTTTGCTGCACAGCCTTGTCTTGCGCTTGCGCAACACTTACATAATTTTTTGCTGTAATATTTACTGTCATTTTAGCACCTTCTCCGGCCTTCCTGGCCTTTTTATGACTTCCCCAAGTCAAATTCCCCTTGTACTTCAACGGCTTTCCTAGCCATCGTGTACTTAATATACCACTTATTACTATATATGGCAACTGTTATACACTATTACAAGTGTTTTCAATAAATAACCTGCTCTTTTATAGTGTATATGAAGGATTATCGTATGATTTGTGTTTATTATTGTATTTAGTTACTATAGAGTTTATATATATAACACGTATAAAATTCAGGAAATAAAGGGGAGTTATATGAGAAACATGCGCAGAAGAGACTTTTTTTCGTCTTTAGCGGAAGCAAGCATGGACTTATTGGGTGATAACCCATTTCATGGTACTTTAGCAGACTCTTTATATACCTTTGTTCCTGCAACATACAAAAATAGTCCGACATTGTTAGTGATGGGTGGATTACGTTTGCGTGAAAACGTTTATAAAGACAAGTTTAACCTTATTTACATGGATAAATGGCCAACGCATCAAGCCGATGTTTCATTTTGGCGTAAATTATTGTTACGACATGACTTAACGGATCAAATTTTTGTGTTGTGTAAAACACTTCCAGATAGCGCACCTTCATTTATGATGAAAGCTGTTTGTTTGGATAAAAATTCTGCAGCACGTGAAAATAGAAATCTCAAAACATTGCCAGTTATGTTGTTGGTCGGCGAAGATAAGGTGGGTAACGGCCTGCCAAATTTGGAACATTTTGGTCATGGTAGCGATGTTTTTGTATCTTCACCAAACACGCTTAACATTCAAGGAAGCCCTGCGTATGACCGTGTGGTGAACTTCTTTTTAGGTTAAATTTAAAGTTACCCGAAGATGTAAAAAAAGCTGTACAGCTTATGATAGATAATAGTGATAAAACACAATGTACTTCTTAGGCTGATGTTATTGCTTACGCTGGTAACATGTTGGGGTTTGGTGCAGGAAAGGGATATCGCTCTTCTTTGTCTTAACCTCTATTGATATTCGAAAAAAAAGCCCTCATTGAGGGCTTTTTTATTTGAAATAACGTTTTTTAAAGGCGAAATGCTTCTTGCAAACGTTTGAAAATGTTCTTCGGTTCGGTGTTTTTCACTTCAATCTGAATTTTTTCAACGTTTAAGGATACATCACTTAAGCGTTTAATAATATCGCCATAACCGCGTTCTAAAAGGTCGACGTTTGTAATGTAAGTTGTGCCCTCAGCAAGTGCCGCTGCAATAACGTAAGCAAGCCCCGCACGCAAGTCTGGTATTTCAATAGGCTCATCAATGGCTTTAAGTGGCGTTGGCCCCATAATAAGCGCACTGTGTTTGTAGTCGTGGTTTTCATAACGACAAGCTTCGCCTAAACATTTGGTTGTAAGCTGAATTTTTGAACCCAGTAAATTCACAACTTCGGTGTAGCCAAAACGTTGTTCATAAACAGTTTCATGCACGACAGAAATACCTTGTGCTTGTGTTAAAAGAACTGTAAAAGGCTGCTGCCAGTCTGTGGAGAATCCAGGGTAAACGCCCGTTTCAAGTGCGATGGATGTAAGCGGACGCTCGCGGTAAAAGCGAATGCTAGAGCCGCCAATAAATTCAAAGCCGCCACCCACTTTACGGTAGTAAGAAAGGAAGTTGCCAAGTGTATTAGGGCGAATGCCGTGTACGGTAATGTCGCCATCAGTTGCACAAGCAAGAGCCGCCCATGAAGCCGCTTCAATGCGGTCGCCAAGCACATACATGTTTGTGCCGGTTAAGCTTTTAACACCCTCAATTGTAATTTCACGGTTAGGTGAAAGGAAAATAACGGCACCCATGCTGCGTAGCATTGTAATAAGTTCTAAAATTTCAGGTTCAACCGCGGCGTTTTTAATCACGCTGGTTCCTTCCGCAAGAACACTTAGGAATAGGCAACTTTCTGTCGCACCCACACTTGGGTAAGGCAGTTCATAGTGTGTGCTTTGAAGGCGACCTTTAGAAGACGCGAAATAACCATTTTCTTTAATTTCAACTTTAGCACCAAAAAGTTCGGCCGCTGTGAGGTGAAAATCTACATTACGTTGACCAATATTACAGCCGCCCATACTAGGTACTGAAGCTTCACCGTATTTGTGCAATAAAAATGGAATAAGTAAAATAGGTAAACGGTTGTTGCGTGAATCGGGTGTGGTTACTTTGCTTGTATTGACAGTTGTTGGGTCAATTTCAAGCGTTGTTTCGTCTTTCCACGTTACCTTAGCGCCAACAGTCTCAAGAAGGCGTTTGGTAATGTCAACATCACCAATGCTTGGAACGTTGCTAAGTGTTGTCGCACTTTGCCCTAGCAGTGCGCAGACCATGGCTTTGGTTGCAAAGTTTTTAGCACCTAAACATGAAACTTCACCTGAAACAGGTGTACCACCTTTAATTTTATATGCAGAAATTTGAGCCATTGTCTTCACCTTCACTTATTCATTCAAAAATGCATTATTAAGTGTGAAATTGTATATATCAAGTTAAATATTTATCAAATATTATACATTTCTATGAAATCGTTCTTATAATATAAATATGAGGATTTTATAAAAAACTCTCTACAGGTGGTAAGTGACTGTGCCACAATAAAAATAAATTAAAGCACCTTAATAGAAAGACAGCTTATGAAAATTAATAATTTCGAAAGATTTTTTGTCAATTCACCTGTGCGTCGCTTTGTACAAAAATACTGGGAAGTACCCACTTTAATTCGTTTGGGCGGTTATCCATGTAAGGGGAGTATTGCAGAAATTGGTTTTGGTAGCGGTTATGGCCTAAAGCTTATTCGGGAAAAGTTTCAAGCAAGGGTTGTTCATGGTTTTGAAATTGACGAAACAACAATTAAAAAAGCCAGTTCATTTTTAGCTAAAGAAATTATGGCAAAAGAAATTCAGTTGCATGAAGATGATGATGAGCTGACGATGTTGCGTAAAAATTCATATGGTTCTATCTTCTTCTTTGGTTCACTGCACCATATTCCTAAGTGGCAACAAGCTGTGCATGCGGCGGTTGCGTCATTAAATGAAGGTGGAAAAATTTATTTTTGGGAATTTTATAAGCCGTGTATTGACAATTACGTGGTTAAAAAATTTTTAGACCACCCACACGAAACCAGTTTTACACACGAAGAGTTGAAAGCTGAGCTTGAAAAAGCGGATTGTAAAATTATAGGTGAGAAAAACATTTTAAACCTTGCCGGTATGCTTGTTGTTGAAAGACAGAAGGAGGTTATTTAAATGTTTTATTCATCTCCAGCTGTTAAAACAGGATTGCGTGCTGCGCTTACTTCGTCTAGACGTTTTCGGAAAACTTTTTCAGGTTTTTGGTGGAAGTGGTTTTCAAGTTTCTCTTTTTGACCTGTTTTTATCTGTTGCGCCATCTTTTTCATGACACGGATAAAGTTATCTAAAACTTCTTTAGGTTCGCTTTCAGTTGGTTCAATAAGCATAGCGCCGCCCACAACAAGTGGGAAGTATACGGTCATCGGGTGAATACCTTCATCAATTAAAGCCTTTGCAATGTCGTGTGTGGTCACACCTTGTTCTTTTTGCCATTTATCATTAAGTAAGCATTCGTGCATGCAGTAGTCGTTGTTATTTTTATTAAAAGGGGCGTTAAAGTCATCACGTAGGTTGGTTAAAATGTAATTGGCACTTAGTACAGCGTCTTCTGATGCTTGTTTTAAACCGTCAGCACCATGCGACTTCATGTAAGAAAGCGCACGTACAAACATGCCAAATTGCCCATGAAAGGCACGGATACGACCAATACTTTGTGGTGAATTTTCTATAACTTTATAAGACATCCCTTCTTTAATGACACGTGGAAGTGGTAGGTAAGGAACTAGTTCTGCACATACAGCCACAGGGCCACTGCCAGGACCACCGCCGCCGTGTGGTGTCGAAAAGGTTTTGTGTAAATTAAACTGCATCACGTCAACACCTAAATCGGCTGGGCGTACTTTACCCATAATGGCGTTAAAATTAGCGCCGTCACAATAAAAATAGGCACCAAGGTTATGCAATGCATCTGCAATGTTTTTCATATTAGGTTCAAACAAGCCACAAGTGCTTGGGTTTGTCAGCATAAAGGCAGCCACGTCTTCACCGTGCTCTTTTAAGTAAGCATGAAAGGCGTCCATATCTACAAAGCCTGCTTTTGTAGAAGGGATAGTTTTGCATGTGTAACCACACATCGCAGCTGTGGCAGGGTTTGTGCCATGGGCGCTGTCTGGTATGAGAATAATTTTACGAGGATTGCCTTTTGCTTCATGGGCTTTACGAATAACCATTGCGCCTGTAAGTTCACCGTGTGCACCAGCACTTGGTGTAAGCGTTGCTTGCGGCAAGCCTGTTAAAGTGCACAGCCAATGTTCTAGCTCGTACATAACAGCTAAAGCGCCTTGTATAGTATCTTCTGCTTGTAAAGGATGGATGTGGGCAAATCCGCCAAATCTGGCAACTTTTTCGTTTAAGCGTGGGTTGTGCTTCATGGTGCATGAACCAAGCGGGTAAAAATTACCGTCGATAGAAAAGTTGGTTTGCGAAAGCTTTACAAAATGGCGTAAGACTTGTGGTTCACTTGCTTGTGGTAACCCAATGCTTTCACGGGCTTTTTGACCTGTTTTAAGCGATGTTAAATGCACAGATGGAAGGTCGACGCCTGTACGTCCTTGAGTGCTTTGTTCAAGTAGTAATTTTTCTTCGTGCATAGGGTTTGTCCATTTTTTCATTTTTATTTGCTTATTATGCCGTAAAAATGAAAATAGGACGAGTAAAATGTGAATAGGGGGTTGACGTTGCGGTGTGTCAGGTGTATACCACAACCAAGATATATATCTTTCTTCCCTTTTTAAGTTTTTAAGGAGCTTAAATGCCTTCAAAAATAAAACTTTTTTTACTTTATAGCACTGTCTTTTTAGGGGCAGGTTTATTACTCGCTTTTGCACTGGTTTTTTTCTTGCCATTAGGTGGTCAGGTAGCTTTGTCGCAAAGTGTTGTGCCAATTTTTTTGGTGTTGTTCACGTTTTATTTCCCTGTTTATTTTAGAGGATTTAAAACATATGTAACGCTATCTATTGTTGGTGTGGGTTTTTTAACTGCGCATATGTATTTAATAATAGATCAACACACAAGCCTTACATTTAACTCTTTATTTGCGGGCGCTATGTTTGTATTAGCTCTTGCTGTTTCTTATGCTGCTTTAGGTGTTTTTCCTAAGCGTGGCGTTATTCATACCTCTCAAGGTTAAGGAAGTGATTATGTTTACAAATAAATATGTTTTACTTAATACCGCACTTATTTTTGTACTTACGCCATTTTTGTTTATAGGTTTTTCTTATTTAGAGCCTATGATGCCAGAAAATTTGGCGCAGGTTATGGTGAATAATGTGCACTATGTTTCATTAAGTTTGTTGGCTGTTTCTATTGTTTTGTTTTGGAAAATTCGCCAAAAAGCACTTTTTAAACTTATTGACTTAATAGCTGTTTGTTTGTTGTTACCGTGGTGTGTATTTTATTTGATGCCTGTCATTGGCGCATATTTACCCTTTGTTGGTAATGCCATGGTTGGTTATTCAGTTATGGCTGTGATTGGGTTGTTTGTTGCGTATGTATTGTCATGTTTTTTGCAAGTGTTTAAAGTGAATTTATGGGGTGAATAACGCCAACATAAAAACCTAAAAAACGAATGAAAAACATCGCATTATGCGGTGTTTTCTTTTTTGAATGAGGTGTGTTATGCGCGCTTATTTTGGCTATGCTTTAGATCAATTTTTTCATAAGTCTCTTACAACGCTCATGCTGTTTGCTGTATTAGCTATTTTTATACCGTGCACGTCAGTTTATGCCTATTTTGGTACGAGAGAATCTCTTTTTATGCTTTCAGCGTCTTTGGTATTTTTGGGGGCGTCGTTATGCATTTTGACTAACATTTTTAATGTTTTTCCAAGGCGCCTTTATTATTTTATAGTTTATGCCTTGGTTGTTTATTGTTGGTTGGCGGCATCAAGCGCTATGCTTGAGTCGGTTTTAACAATTTTTACCGTGCATGCATTGATAGAATTTATTGTTTTGCCAATTTATTTTTGGAAATCCATTAAAAAAGGTGTTGTACCAGATCTTTAAATTTAATGATTATCGAGTGTAATCTGTTCATATATAAAAAAAGCACCGCTACATGCGGTGCTTTTTTTTATTATATATATGAAAGGTCGTAGTTTTCGCGGTTTTTTTATTGTTTATCTTATTTTAAGTTACTTACGCGTGAGCATCGATAAACTTCACAGCTATTCTAGCTCTACATTTTCAGACGTTTTGCTGAAAACGAGATAAGGGGGTCACCTCCTTAGCTTGCTAGTTTTAGTTCCCAGGGCTGATCGTCAAATTCATCTACTTCAAGCATTTGAATTTCTAAATCTGTGACGGCGTCATCAAGATTTTCACCTTTACCAAGGAAATGGCTGGTGTCGTCGGTCATTGCAAGGAAGATTGTTTTGCCGGTGATGGCGTCGACGGTTTCAACAATAGCGACGTTTAGGATGTCGTTTTCGTCATCGTATTCGTATTCTTCAGGCCAAAGTTCTTCATTCATAAGATAGTCTCCTACGGTTTTATTAAACAGAGTTTCCTAATAATTTAATTCTACAGATTGATTAAAAAATAGGCAACCTTATGGTTAAGCGTTTATGAATTGGTTTAAGGCCGCTGCAAAGGCTTCAATGTCGCTGTTACTCGTCATTTCTGTGGCACAGACCAGCAATTTTTGTGCGTCAATAGGGTGGCCTGCAACAATACCGCTTGCTTGAAGGTGTGTGGTAATTTTGTTTGCATCTACAGGTGTTCGAATGACAAATTCATTGAAATATGTAGTGTTTTGAACGGTAACGCCCGAAACTGCCTTTAAGGCATTTTCAAGTGCTATAGCACGCTCATGGTTTACCAGTGCAAGTTGTTTAAAACCTGTTTCGCCAAGTAAGCTCATGTGGACAGTAAAGGCGAGGGCGCATAAGCCTTCGTTGGTGCAAATGTTAGATGTGGCTTTATCACGGCGAATATGTTGTTCACGCGTGTTAAGGGTTAATACAAAGCTGCGTTTGCCATCGCTGTCGGTTGTTTGACCGCAAATGCGTCCTGGCATTTGACGTAGATATTCTTTCTTGCTGGCAAAAAATCCAAGAGAGGGGCCACCAAAACTTAAAGGCACGCCAATGCTTTGCGCTTCGCCTACTGCAATATCGGCAACTTGAGGTGCTTCTAAAAGGCCAAGGCTTAAAATTTCTGTGGTGCAAACAATCAGCAATGCGCCCGCATCGTCACACATTTTGCGGTAATGGCTTAGGTTTGGCACTTCGCCATAAAAATTAGGGTATTGTACAACCACGCAAGCGGTGTTGTCGTCCATTGCTTTTACAAAATCACCTTCTTTGTGGTTTAAGTAAGTGTTGAGCGTTTCTTGATATTGAGGGTGAAGACCATCTGCAATCATGACATTGTTCTTTTTACCGCGCAAAACACGTTGAGCCATTAAAACCGCTTCTGCAAGAGACGTAGCACCGTCATACATAGAAGCGTTCGCAACTTCTTGCCCTGTTATGCGTGCAATATATGTTTGAAATTCAAAAATAGCCGTTAATGTACCTTGAGAAACTTCAGGTTGGTATGGCGTATACGCTGTTAAAAATTCGCTACGTTGTATGATGTAGTCTACCGTTGCTGGGACGTGATGGTTGTAGTAGCCAGCACCCAAAAAGAAAGGACCATCTGTTGTTTTGTGATTTTGTTCGCTTAAGTTAAACATATCACGTTCAACTTCCATTTCGGTTTGGTGTAGCGGTAAGTCTAATAGTTTTTTGAGTAAAGCATTTTGAGGTACGTTGGTATAAAGGTCGTCCACACATGTCGCATGCGAAGCTTTAAGCATGTCGGCACGTTCTTGTTTCGTGTGTGGTAGATATCTCATATTAAGAGCGCTCGTCTGTATATTGTGTGTACCAGCTAGAAAAACGGTTCATCAACCCTTCGATGCTTGAAGAAATAACAAGACCACTAAAGGCTGTGAGGTGTTCTCCGCCCATAAATCCGTCTTCAGCGCCAATAAGAACTGTTTTACCTTGCCCTAAAGCAAAGCCAATTTCGACACGCGTTGCTTGGTTAGAAAGGCCTTCACCTAGCCAAAAAACTGCAATGTTAGAGGCTGCAATCGCTTGGCGTTCCCATGCAACTTGTCTTGCGTGTTCACCTGGAGAAATTTCAGGGTGAGGGAAGTCCATTCTGCTTGGGTTAATAAATGTAACTTCAGCATCTGTAAAGCGGCGGAAAAATGTTAAGCGCCAGTCCCGTCCTTGGCAGTTACCGCCTAGGAATACGTTTGGGTAGCGTGTGTTGCTGTGAATCACTTCACCAGATGTAATGAGTTCGTATGCCATCTTTTTTTGCCTTTGTGCTTGCTTGTTCTCTAAAAAATATACACAATTATGGCATGGAAAAAATAATAAGCAAGACCCCCTTACACACGTTTCATACCAGTTCAGGTGCAAAAATGGCACCTTTTGCTGGGTATGACATGCCCATTAGCTATCCTTTAGGGACACTTAAGGAACATTTGTGGTGCCGTGAAAATGCGGGTTTATTTGACGTTTCGCACATGGGACAGTTTATGTTGCTGGGTATGGATGGCGCCGACTTTTTAAGTGGTTTAACCCCCACCAATTTTAATGAGAAATTATTAGGCAAAAATGTTTATACCCTTTTAATGAATGAAAAAGGTGGTGTAAGAGACGACCTTATTGCTTCACGTTTAACAGAAAATAAGATTTACATTGTTTTAAATGCGGCATGTAAAATGTCAGACAAGCAGTATATGCTTTCAAAGCTTGGTAAGGGCTTAGAGTTTGATGAATTGCGTCGTCGTGCTTTAATGGCATTGCAGGGGCCAAAAGCCGCCCAAGTTTTACAGCGTTTTGTAACAGAAGATTTATCTAAAATGCCTTATATGTCGATAAGGGAGATGAATGTAGCGGGATTTGCCTGCCTTGTAAGCCGAAGTGGTTACACAGGGGAAGACGGCTTTGAGATAAGTATTGACAATGACCATGCCGAAAATTTATGGCTTCAATTAAACGAGCACCCCATGGTTGAGCCTATTGGTCTTGCGGCGCGCGATAGTTTAAGGCTTGAGGCAGGTTTTGCTTTATATGGGCACGAACTAGACGAGACAACAACTCCAAAAGAAGCTGACTTGAACTGGGTGGTGAGTAAAGAACATGTGAACTTTGTAGGGGCAGATGCTTTAACGCAAACGGTTAAACGTAAGCGTGTGGGTGTTAAGCTTGTCGATAAAGGTATTGCAAGAGAAGGAAGTATTATTTTTAATGCGGACGGTGAAAAAATTGGCGTACTGACAAGTGGAGGGCATTCTCCAAGCTTTAAATGCGCCATTGGCCAAGCTTATATAGATATTGATTCTGCACAAATTGATACCGAAATATTTATTGATGTGCGTGGCCGCAAATTAAAAGCACAGGTGCATGATGTGCGTTTTATTAAGCGCAAATAAAAAAAGACAGCATCTACTGTCTTTTTAAGTTCGATACGTACTGAGTTCAAAACCCTTTATGGTGTTTATTTTTTCTTTAAAGGTAGGCACTTTGTTAATAATCCAAGTGTAAGCCTGTGCTCTAACATGCTTGGAAAATTGTCCAATGTTGTAATAACCTTTAAATGACGCTGGCTTATCACTTCAATATGGCCAATGTTACTTCCTTTTTTGTTGTATAAATTGATAAAAGGCTTGTCATAAATCATGTGGCTTGCATCTACAGCCCGCAACCAGCTGGCAAGTTCGTGCCTGATTATAAGTTCGTTGCTTGTTTCTGTTTTCTGCCTATACTTTACAATAAAGTAAATGGCAAACGCACCAACAATAATGGTTGTTATGTAATGAATGTTTGTCATGAGGGTACCTCGGCTTTAAGGTAGTCTATCGCATAGCCAACTCTTGCATCAGTCGGGATAGGTGTAACCGCATGTACAAATTCAAAGCGGTGAATGCGTTTACCTAAAGAAGTACTGTCTTCACGTTTAACTGTGGCAACAACTTCTTGTTTGCTATTGAGTATATGCGGGAACGAAAAGCTTTTTGCGTCCATGTTTTTTAACCATGTTTCTGTTACTTTTTGACGCAACTTATATTTTTTTTCATCTTGGTAATGGCTTATAAAAGCCCATGCTAAAAATAGCATAATGACAATCATAATCATAAGGTATACCTCTGTATAATAGGAAGGGGGATGTATCAAGAAAAGATTCAGTGTTTGTAATTGATTTAAGTTGTATACGTTATAAGTTGTAGGGTCAAGCAAAAAACGGTAGATAAAGCCATGAACCCTTGCTATAATCCTGCTAATTTTAAAGACATATATGAGGGACTAAAAACATGAGTGACGTAAGAGAAAACCTTTTCTATACAAATGAACATGAATGGATAAGCGTGGACGGTGATATCGCAACACTAGGTATTACAGATTTTGCTCAGGAGTCATTAGGTGACCTTGTTTTTGTAGAATTGCCAGAAGTTGGCGATGCTTTAAACCTTGGTGAACAGGTTGCTGTTGTTGAGTCAGTTAAAGCAGCAAGTGAAGTTTACAGCCCCATTACAGGTGAAGTTGTTGAAATTAACGACGAACTAGAAGATGCACCAGAATCTATTAACTCGCACCCATTTGACGATGGTTGGTTGGTTAAAATTAAGCTTACAGACAAAAAAGAAATCGATGACTTGATGAACGCTGCCGACTATGAAGATTATATTGAAGGTTTGGTGTAAATTACCTTTGCTTTCTCTATCTTAATATAGGCGGTCGTAGGTATTTATTATATTCAGTAATTATGTTACAAGGTACATTATGAAAAATTTAAAGCAGTTTTATAGTTTATTATTATGTGCCTTAACTCTTATGGGCTTGCCTATTGTGGCGCAAGCTAATGATGATGCGTTTAGCGTTAAAAATTATGAAGTCACCCTTGCAAGGGGCAACACGAACACATTGCGTGAAAGGGCCATTAAGCAAGCAACACGCGAAGCATTCCCTAAATTGTTGCGTCAATTAACACCGCGTCACACATGGTCAGCGCACTCTAATTTGTTAGAATATGTTAACTGGGATGACGTTTCATACAAAACAAATATATTAGAAGAAAAATATAATCCAGTTTATAAGGCTGTTTTTGATATTTATTACCGTGAAAAAGCGGTGAAAGATCTTCTTACGAAATTTAACATCCCATATACCGAAAGTACGGGTGGTCGTGTTTTAATTGTTCCTGTTTTTGAAGAAGGTAACTTTAAGCAGTTATGGGAAACAACCAATCCTTTAAAAGATGCGCTCAATGACGCCGTGCGTTCTCATGGTTCTTTTGAATATATAATGCCTGAAGGTGACACAGATGAAACGGCTGCTTTAAACGCAGATATGGCAACGCTTGGTGCGGGTGATCTTATTTTGAATTTGGCTAATAAGTATGAAGCAACTGCTGCTGTTGTTTATCATGCAAAAGTAAGCAAGCGTTTTGGTTCGTATTACCTAGATGTAACGGCAAATTGGTATGAGCCAGATGTGCAGGCTGAGCCTTCTTTGTTTACAGCACCTATTGAAGATATTGCCTTTGTGGGTGGCGAAATTGACTATGGGTCTTTAAACGGCGTTTTTAAATTAGCAGCCGATGATATTCTTTCGCATTTAGGCGCGCATAAGCGTAGCCAAGGTTTGGTTGAAGTGAATAAGCCTGGACGTGTGTTTTTACGCTTTAAGCCAGCCGATGCACGTGACCTTGAAAAGCTTAAGGAAGTTGTAGGTGAATTAAATACAATTAGCGAATTTAAGTTACGTGTTTTAAACGTTAAAGACAGCGTTTTTCAAGTCGATTTCTTTGGCGATAGGGACGCCTTTAAAGAGCAGCTACAAAAAACAAATCTAACGGTAGAAGAAACAAAAATGCCGATGGTTTGGAAGGTTCAATTTAAGAACGACCCATTTTTAGGGCCCGTAAATTATGAGTTTGACGATGAATAGTCAGCAGCAAATTCTTTTATCATTCCCACAACGAACCGACTTTTCGCCAGAAAATTTTTTGGTGTTACCAACCAATAACCATGCCTATATGTTGGCTGGACAGTTTCCTGCTATGGCAGGTGATGTTTTGGCTATTTATGGTGAGCAGGGTGTTGGTAAAAGCCATCTTTTTGCTATGACAGTAAACCGCACACAAGCCAAGGTTTTAAAAAAGGCTGACTTAAAACTTCCCTTAAATCTAAGCTTTATGCATTATGCTATTGACGGTGCTGATGACTTGTCCGCTTCTGAACAAGAGGCATTGTTTCACATGTTTAACAATGTAAAGTCTTCTGGTGGTAGCTTGTTGATTATGTCGCGTCAAGCGGTGGCGAAAATGGATATTTTACCCGATTTAAAATCACGTTTGCTCACGGCACCTCAAATAGAAATTCAGTCTCCAAAAGATGCCCACCTTGAAGTCTTCTTGGTAAAATATGCTTCAGATAGGCAAATATTTTTAGAGCCAAAAGTAGCAGGGTACATTCTTAAGAATTGCGAACGCAATGTCTCGCATATTGAATCTATCGTACAAGCGCTCGATGAATTATCGCTGGAACAAAAGCGAAAAATCACCGTTCCTCTTGTGAAGCAAGTGTTAGAATCTTAATCGATTCACCTCTTTTTGAGATTATTTTGCCACGACAGCATATTCCATTTGTCTAAAATATTTATGCGAAAATAATCATTGCGTTTATACTAAGAATTATGAAATTAAATGCACGACCAAAATTTGTACACCCCGCAGAAGAAGCCCATAATGAGGGTCGTTTTGCGGTGATTGACATTGGTTCGAGCACTATACGTCTTGTGGTGTATGACACAGGTGTTTACCCTCATTTATTCCTCAATCATAAAGTACGTACACGCCTTGCTACAGGTAAAGGAACGGGTGATTTTTACTTAGAACAAGAACGCATGGAACGTACGCTTAGCGCGATAGAATGGTTTTTATGGGTATGCAGGGAATCATCTGTTACAACGGTGGTTGCTACAGCAACAAGTGCTGTACGTGAAGCGAAAAATGGCAGCGATTTTGTGGATATGGTACGTGAAAAAACGGGGTTGCATATCGAAGTTATATCGGGTGAATCAGAGGCACGTTTAAGTGCGCTTGGTGGCGTTACAAGTTTGCCAGATGCCTTAGGCGTTGTTATGGATCTAGGTGGTGGTAGCTTAGATATTTGCTGTACAGAAATTAACGGTGAATTTGCGTCATTACCTCTTGGTGGTTTAAGCCTGCAAAAATTAAGTGATAACGACCCATTTAAAGCTGTTGAAATTTTAAAAAAGGCCTTAAAAGATGTGAACTGGCTTTGCCAAGGGGGCATGCGTGACCTTGTAGCGCTTGGTTCGGGTATGCGTTCTATCGCAAGTTTACACATGACAGAAACAAACTATCCAATGCGTATCTTGCATGGTTATAGTATTCCAAAAAATGAGGCCATTGCTTACTGCGAAAAGTTTTTAAAGGGTGATATTAGCCCAAAAATTTCGCATTTAGCCAAAGGGTATGAAGACATTATTCCATACCGTGCTGCTGCGCTTAAAGCCATGCTCGAAGTGGGTGACTTTGACTTTGTGCGCTTTGCTTCGTTTGGTATCCGTGAAGGTGTTTTCTTTAGTCAAATTGAACAAGGTGGGGTGGGGGAAGACCCTCTACTTTCTTTCGCAACCGACCTTGCGGAACGTGATGGACGTGGTGCAGCTTATGCTTTTGAACTTGCCAATTGGGCGCACCGTATTTTCCCAACATGGCAGCCAAGGCTTATGCAGGTTGCAGCACTATTTGCCGATGTGGCATGGCGTGAGCAATATGCTTACCGTGCAACGTCTGCTTTTGAAATTGTTTATGGTGGTTCCTTTGTGGCCTGCTCGCATGAAGACCGTGCCAAGCTTGCGCTTATTGCTTATTACACCCATGCCGACGAGTTAAATGAAGATTTTTATAAACGTATTACGGGCTTAGTCACCCCTGAAGATATTTTAGAAGCAAAGCAAATTGGCGCCATTTTCCACTTAGCGTCATTCTTAGATCCTGGGGCAAGGGGGCTTCTTGCCGATTTTGTTCTTAAAGAACAAGCTGACGGTACGCTACACCTTGAAGGTCCTGCACCATTTATGCGCATGGAAAGCGATTCTGTGGCTAAAAGGTTGGAAATTTTGAATAAGATACTGGCATCTAAAGCCTGAAAGCTCTATAATCCTCGGGAATTTTAAATTTTAAAATGAACGAGGTATCTAAATGAAACGCTTATTGCTTATTTTATCAGTTTTTTGCTTTATTTCAGGCACAAGTACAGCACGTGAAAATATGATGGGCTTACGCTCTAGCTTTTCTCAAACCGTTAAAACAGCTTCACCTGCCGTTGTGAATATATTCACAGAAAAAGAGGTTGCAACACGTGCGTTTAATCCATTTTTTGATGACCCATTTTTTAATAAATTTTTACAAGGCAATCTTTCAGGCCACATGAAAAAGCGTTTAGAACGCTCTCTTGGTTCTGGTGTTGTGGTCACAGAAGACGGTTATATTGTAACCAACTACCATGTGATAGAAGACGCAAAGTCTATCCGTGTCGTGTTTAACGACCGCAAAGAATATGCCGCAGAATTTATTGCGGCCGACAAAAATACAGACATTGCCGTCATGCGTATTATTTTAGAAGAAGGTGAAGAAGCGACATTTAAATATGTAAACTTTGCCGACAGCGACGCCATTGAAGTGGGTGACATTGTTTTGGCTTTGGGTAACCCTTATGGTGTGGGACAAAGTGTCAGCATGGGTATTGTGAGTGCGACAGGGCGTAGTAACCTAGGCACAGGCGAATATGAAAACTTCATTCAAACAGACGCGGCCATTAACCCAGGCAACAGCGGTGGTGCTTTGGTTGACAGCGAAGGTAAATTGGTTGGCGTAAGCACAGCTATTTATTCTAAGTCGGGCGGTAGCCAAGGTATTGGTTTTGCCATTCCTGCAAACTCTGTACGTGTCACTTTAAATAGCGTTTTAACCACAGGTAAAGTAACAAGGCCTTGGTTTGGTGCCAATGGGCAAGACGTAACGGATGCGTTAGCACAGCAATTAGAGCTTGATAGACCAACAGGTGTATTGATCAATGAAATTGTGCCAGAAGGTCCAGCTGAAAAATCTAATCTTGAAATTGGTGATATTATTTTAACGTTCGCAGGGCACCCTGTCGAAAATATGAGTCAGCTCAACGCACGTATTGCATCCTCATTTGTAGGAGAAGTTTATGACTTAGGCGTATGGCGTGAAGGTAAAAATTATACGTCACAGCTTATGCTAGGTGCATTGCCAGACCGACGCACAGAAGATCAATATACGGTACGTGGGTCAAACCCACTAGAAGGGTTTACGTTTGAACCTCTTTCACCAGCATTAAGTGACGACCTAAATATGCCACTTAATAGTAAGGGGATTGTTGTGGTTAAAACTCCAGCGCAAAAAGGTTTTGGTATGATAGCGCTGAACGAGGGTGACGTGCTTATTTCTGTCAACAAAAAGTCTATCAATACGATAAAAGACCTGCAAACAGCAGTAAGCCGCAGACCAAGTGGGTGGCAAATTGTTTACAAGCGTGGCAATCAAACGCACCGTGTCCTTATTCAATAAGGCGCAAGTAAAAGGCTATTTTAATAGCCTTTTATCATTTACAAAAACAAAAAATAAAGGCTTTAAAAGATATGTCTGGTTTATTTGGCAAAGGTAAAGTTCCCTTAGCAGAAGAAATGCGTCCGCATGACATTTCTGGTGTTTTTGGGCAAAGCCACCTGCTTGAAGAAGACGGCGTTTTATCACGTATAATGCGTTCAGGTCAGCCTACATCTATTTTATTTTGGGGGCCTCCAGGGTGTGGTAAAACCACACTTGCAAAAATTTACGCAGCTAGCTTTGACGCACACTTCGAACAAATAAGCGCAGTTTTTAGCGGTGTTGCCGACATTAAGCGTGTGGTGGCAGAAGCAACGAAAAGACATGAAATGGGTGCCTTAACTGTTTTGTTTGTCGACGAAATACACCGTTTTAATAAATCTCAGCAAGACGCTTTTTTACCTTATGTGGAAAGCGGCGTTATTATATTGGTGGGTGCAACGACTGAAAATCCTTCGTTTGAATTAAATGCGGCGCTGCTTTCACGTGTGCAAGTTTTAACGCTTAATGGCTTAGGTGAGGAAGCATTGCTTAAAATGCTTGAAGCTGTTGAAACCGAAAAAGGGGTTTTACCTGTAACACCTAAAGCGCGTGCGGCGTTGTTAAATTTAGGCGCAGGCGATGGGCGTTATTTTTTAGGATTGGTTGAAACGATTTATTCAACAGCGGCAGGACAAACATTTGACGTGGCTGACCTTAAAAAAATATTTGGTCGTAAAATGGCAAAATATGACAAAGATGGTGAAGCCCATTACGACATGATATCAACCTTGCATAAAGCCATTAGAGGCAGCGATACCAACGGCGCACTTTATTGGCTAGGACGTATGATAGATGGTGGTGAAGACCCTTTATATATAGGGCGCAGGCTTATACGTATGGCATCTGAAGAAATTGGTGTGGCAGACCCCGCGGCACTCACGCAGTGCACAGCAGCCGTAGAATCATACAAGCAGTTAGGTTCGCCAGAAGGGGAACTTATGCTGGCACAAGCTGTGGTTTACTTGGCATTAGCACCTAAAAGTAATGCCGTTTATAATGCATGGAATGAAGCACTAGCGACAGCTAAAAAAACAAACGACTTAGAAGCGCCCATGTTTTCACGCAATGCGCCAACAAAGCTTATGAAAGAACTTGGCTATAATGAAGGTTATAAATATGACCATGATAGCCCCAACGCATTTTCAGGACAAAATTATTTCCCCCAAAAATTGCCAAGACAAAACTTTTATCGACCAAATGAGCGTGGTTTTGAACGTGAAATGATGAAACGATTAGAATACTTTGAAAGTAAACGTAAATAATGACTATTAAAAATATAAGCAAATATTACGAATTATATGATAACGGCTGTAAAGCAGACGCCGAAACGGTTGTCTTTTTGCCGGGTGTGGCTTGCAGTACGTGGATGTTTCGTGATGCTATTGTGGAATTTGCCCCAAAATATAAAGTGCTCATTTTTAATAATCCAGGCACAGGCGACACGCCATTGCCATTTAATATGACGGTGGCAACCATTGCAGGCATTGTGCGTGAGGTTATTCTGCATTTGGGTCTTAAAAAATGTACGGTTGTTGGTCATTCTATGGGTGGCTTTACAGCGCAGTATTTGTCTCAAATTTTGCCAGAAGAGGTTGAGCGCTTAGTTTTGGTTTCGACTTCTTGTGGTGGTTCTTTTACAGGACAAGAAATGAAACGTTTGATAAAAGACCTCGGTCCCGACTTTTGGAAACGCCGACGTGCCTTTGTTTCAAAGCCAGAAGAGGCTTATAATTACGTCTTTTCACAGCAATTTATGGAAAAGGAAGCCACAAAATATAAAATTTTTGCACATAGGTTTTTTGAAATGAAACCGCCACAATGCACCATTGCAAGGCACTTTGTATGTGCCAGCCGCTTCACTTCGCAAGAGTTTATGAAAAAAATTAAGGTGCCAACACTTGTTGTTCATGGTAATGAAGACAATCTAATAGATGTTGAAGGCGCTAAAATATTGGCAAAAAGCATACCTTCGGCGCAATATTTAGAAATTGAAAAGTGCGGGCATTTCCCTATGATAGAAAAAGCCGACTTTTATAAAGAGATTGTCTCCTTTATGGGCGGTAAAAAAATTGGAAAAGAATTATGACTGAAGAACACAAGCAAATAACACAAGAAGATGCCCCTAAAAGTGAAGTGACTTTTTTGAAAATAAACAAACTTTTAGATGGCACAAGGCTTGATAAAGTGTTGATAGAAAAGTATCCAGCAGCCAGCTTTGGCTCTGTTCAAAAATTGTGCCGTAAAGGGCAAATTCGTGTAGACGGTAAGCGCGTTAAAGGGAACGAACGCGTTGTGGTGGGGCAAGAGGTGCGCATACCTCCAGAATTTACAGCACCGATGGACGAAGCCCATGAAAAGAAAAAATATGTGTATCATTTAAGCGCGCAAGATAAGCGCGACATCGAAGATATGACAATTTTTGAAGATAAAGAAATTGTGGTATTAAATAAACCGTATGGCTTACCCGTACAAGCGGGGAGTGGACATTCTAAAAGTGTAGACCGCATGATGGAAGCCAACACGAAAAAAGATAACAAGCCAAAACTTGTACACCGTATCGACAAAACGACAACAGGTGTCTTGGTGTTAGCCAAAACCAAAGAAATGGCGCAAACGCTTTCAAATCAATTTAAAAATCGCAAAGTTCAAAAAACATATTGGGCCATTGTAGAAGGTAAAGCAAAAGTGGGACTAGAAGGTGTTATTAAAACACCGATGGAAGTTGTGGTTAAAGAAGGCCGCGAAAAAATGGCTGCCAAAGGCGGTTATGAAAAAATGGCTGAAACCTCTTATAAGGTGATGGACTCAGCAGGGATGTATCATTGGCTGGAAGTTTACCCTAAAACAGGACGTAAACACCAAATTCGTGTGCATTTAGAATCTATTGGATTGCCAATTGTGGGCGACATTAAATATGGCGGTAAACGCATTAAAGGTGACGAAGGTATTCCATCAGGAAAGCTATTCTTGCATGCACGTGCTGTTAATTTAACATTCCCAGGTGGGCATAATCGTTACTTTAAAGCGTCTATCCCCGACCACTTTAAAAAGATGTTTAAAATAATGGGTTGGACAGAAGTTTAATGAAACTGGTTGTTTTGGACGTCAGCGGCACGCTGCACGATGATAGACCCTTTGCTCCGATGTATGATGGTATGAAGGACGTGATTATCAAACTTAAGAATGAAGGGGTTTTGGTCGCATTGGCAACCAACCTTTCACGCGCAGGTGTAAACCGCTTTATTACAAGTAACGGATTAACACAGTACTTAGATGCCGACATCACATTGAGCGAAGCAGCCCCTAAACCAAATCCTGAAATGCTTGAGACGGTTATCTTGCAGGTAGGGGGTGATAAGGAAAACACCTTGATGATAGGAGATAGTGCGGGCGATATTTGCATGGCAAATTTGGCAAAGGTAAAAGCATGTGCCGTTAATTGGCAAGGGGTATGGTGTGATAGTGTTATTCAAGAAAACCCTGAATATAAAGTTGAAAATATTCAAGAACTATGTCACATTCTAAGTGAATTTACTGGTAAAAAAATAACAATATAAAATGCATTAAAAGGCTTTGTTGAACGTGAAATTTTTAAAAATTACCCTCCTAATTATTATTCTTATTCCTACGTTGTTGATAGCAGCGCTTATTGTAGTGCCTGAAAAGGTTGACTTTTCTATCTATAAAGAACAGATAGAAAGTTACATTAAAACCAACACAGGTCTCACTGTTTCCTTGGGCGAAGAATTAAGTATTAAGCTTTTACCGCAGCCTCATTTTTCTGCCAATAATGTTTATATTAAGTCGTTTTTGAATGAAAAAAATATTTTCCATGCCGATAAAGTTGACCTTACAACGTCACTTAAAGACCTCCTATCTATGAACCTTTCTATTAAGAAAATGTTGGTTGAAAACCCGTCTGTTTACCTGCACCGAAATATTGAAAATGAAGCCAATTGGCAGCCAAAACGTGTTAAACGTAATAGCAGTAATTCTGTAGATTTAAGCTTTATTAAAGGGCTTGGGGATATTGTTATTTCAAATATATCATTTGTTTATGAGGATGACTTAAACGGCAGCCAATTCCGTTTATTAGAGGGTCAAATCGCTGTTGACGGCGGTAAATTAGAGAATACTGGCATTGTGATGTCAGGTTTGCTTAATGACGTAAATGTTGAAAGTAATATTTTACTCAACCTGTCAAACGGTGCTCAAAGTAATGTCGATGGCTTTGTATCGTTGGCACAAAACAAATTAAGCTTCAACGGTGACATTGCAGAATTATTTTATAACCCAAGTTACGTGGGTGAGTTTAACTTAGAAGGTCCTGCTGTTTTTGATAGTTTGTATAAAGTTTTTGGTATTGCACCGGGGCAGCGTCACATTAAATTCCCGCTGGCATTAAGTGGTACAACAAGCCTTTCAAGTGCTATGTATGCATTTGAAGATGTTTCAACAACATTTGCTATTAGCCCTACAAGTGTTACTTTCGTAACGAATGCGTCGTTTGAACCATCACAAAGTTCACGCACGCCAGGCAAATTTTTAGGTTCTATTAACTCGGCTGAATACCTAGATTTATCACCACTTTCATTTTGTGCGAAGGGCAAAAAGAGTAATGATTCTTTTGAATGGTCAGATGAAATTATTGACTTCACATTTTTAAAACAACTAGATGCCGAATTTAAAATTGATGCACCTCTTGGCTTAAAGTGTAGTGATAAAAAATTTGATAGTGTTCAAGTTTTAATTACAGTAAAAGACGGACTTTTAGATATTAAGGATGCTGTTTTAGGTAACGGTAACGGTGTTTTGAAAACAACGGGTTCTTTAAATGTACGTGGACAAAAGGCCAAGGGTTCTGTTGTTATGGAAAGTAATGGCTTTGATCTTATTAGCTTCATGAGTGCCGATGCACATCAGCGCGTAGAATTGCCGATTAATTTAAATATGAACTTAGATTTTGAAGGTAAATCTGTTTTAGAGTGGGTAGAAGCGCTTCGTGGTAAGATAGATATGTCGTCTGCATCAATGACCACAGTTGGCTTGAATACTAAAAGCCTGCAAAGTGTTGTAACGTCATTATTTGGCCTAGAAAAAGGGACAGAGCGTATGGAGCAGGGGTCATTTACGATGAATGCAGAAGTAAGCGAAGGTATTTTACGTACAGAAAACGCCGTATTCTCATTCCCTAAAATAACGGTAGAATCTCAAGGTAAAGTTGACCTAACGCGTATGGTTATGAGCCTTAAAGCACAGCCAAGCACTGAAAATCTAATAGGGTATGATATACCTGTTTTAATTAAAGGCAGTGTGTTTAGTCCTATTATATTACCAGATGTATCGAGCACAAAAACGCAAGGTGCAGCTATTGGTGCGGTGCTTGGTGGCCCTGTAGGTGCTGTCATAGGTTCAGGTATTGGTTCTATGTTAGATGGTGGTTCAAAAAATACACCTCCCACACCTCCAGAAAGTTCAAAAAAAATAAATGAAAATATTGATGAAAAACAAAAGCTTGAACAAGAGGTTTTAAGATTTTTACAATCTGAGTGATTTTATTGTTTTTTTATCTTGTGCTTTGTGTAGATATTTGATATTAATTCCTCACTCTTTGGTTCGGGGAGTGGCGCAGTCTGGTAGCGCACTCGGTTTGGGTCCGAGGGGTCGGAGGTTCGAATCCTCTCTCCCCGACCATTTTAAAGAAAGCTTGCCCTTTGATTCTCATGGCTTTCTTAACCCTCAGAAATATAACTTTCCTATTAGGCTGTACTTCTACGTATGAGGCTGTGCTTCGTTATAATGCACTTAATAATTCACTCGAAGTATGTGATGGCACTTCATGGCATGCTGTTATCTATTAAGTTTTTTGCGGTAAATGGTAGTTTTGCCTCTACAAAGGCAGGCTAATAGGTTCACCATGGTTGTGTAGCCATGCGCTAAAACGCTCTAATCCATCGGTTTTCTTATAGGCACCATGTAGGGCGGCGCTCATAGTGGCGACGGTGTCGGTATCACCGCCAATAGAAATGCTATCAGCCACGCATTCCCAAAAGTTTTCTGGGTTTAGGTAAAAGCATGCGATACTCCAAAAAACACAGGTGGGTGCAAATGTGGAAATACCATAGTCTTGTTCTTTTTGGTGACGGTCCATCGCAAGTATGCTTTCATGCGCGTCTTCAATGTTTTCATAACCTCGGTTGACAAGAGGGATGAATATTGCCACATCATCATCAGAAAAATGAAACATCTGCTGGGCTTTAACGAAGTTATGCATAATGGCGCTCATAATTTCTTCATTCTTAATCTGACCATTAGCAGCACACGCGACTGCCGTCGCTAATGCCAAGCTACTTAATTGAGCAATAGGATGGCTGTGAGTGACTTTACTTTGCAGGCAAGACGCCTCAATTAACTTTACCATGTCATCTTTATATAAAACGCCAAGAGGTGCTACACGCATGGCAGAGCCGTTTGTAATACGTTCCTTATCACCACATGTTTCCCAGTCGCCCTGTTTTTCAAAAGCAAGCATGGCATTTTTTGTGGTATGGCCATATGCCACTATGCTTTGGTCTTTAAATAGCTTAAGCATATTGTGTGCAAAGTCGGTATAGGGTGCCTCTGGGTTTTGTGATATAGCGGTCATTAAGGCAAGCATAGACTGCGTGTCATCTGTTATTTGCCCACTTGTATAAAGGCGCCCTGTAATCCAATCTTTAAGCTCAAATTCATTTAAACTCGCCAGATTAAGTTGTTCTTGTTGATTGCGTATAAGGTTTGTTAACTTTTCAACTTGGGGTGCGTTGGCACACTCAACATGAAACCCTACTGCATCACCTATCATGGCAGATGTGATACAGTTATTGAGTTGATTGTTTTGCATATAACCCCTTATTGTTGAATGTTTTATTTTAAATACGTATTATATAGCTAGATGGAGGGAATAAAATTCCATCAAATAATTATGGGGCAAATACATGAAAAAAGTAAACGAAAAATTCGCATTTATAGCAGGTTCAGCCCTATTGGACATTGTCTCCACTATTACTGAATTTCGTCATATAGAAGATAATATTGGTATGACAACACTTAATTTTGGTGGTGTTGCCTATAATGTGGCCGTTAATTTGCGCAGGCTTAATGTACCCACCACGCTTTGTACCGCAATGAATAATTCACCCATTTCTCAAATGATCATGAATGAACTTACCCGCCAACATGTGCGTACGTATTTCAAAATTGATAAGTCATTGCCCGATGGAATTTATAATGGCATGTTTTATGAAGGCAAAGAAGTTGCCTCTGTTTGGGTGAATACGGTAGAAAAAGTAGTTTTTGACAAAGCCTTCATTCGTAAAGGCATGCAAAATGCAGCTTGTTTATTAATTACCAGCTGTATGACGATTAAAAATATGAATAAATTTATTCAAGTCGCCAACGACCTTAATATACCTGTTTTTGTAGGCGGGGCGTCGTTGATGGAAGTGAGCAAGTTAAAAGATATTGAAGGCAAGGTTGACTATTACTTCATTAACGCCAATGAAATGGATAAGTTAACCCGTGCGGTTGAGCGTGCCAATTCATGGTGCGACACGGCCGTCATGCTTAACGCTACATTTATTGTAACGAAGGGTGGAGAAGGGGCAGAAATTTGCACGCCTGACGGTGACGAAAAGGTTTACAAAACCAAAAATGAAAATGTTTCAGGCAATGTGCTGGGTGCAGGTGACTTGTTTATGTCGATGGCCATTAAGGAAATTTTATTTGAAGGCGCAAGTCTGGATAATGCTATTGCTAAAAGTATGAATGCCGCGGTTGAAATTTTACAACGCGATGATGCCAATATCGGCACGCCAAGCCCCTTGGCCGCGAATATACAAATGGTGGCAGACCGCGCGCACCATGACAAGCTTACAGGTGCTTTAAACAGGCACGGTGTTGAGCGCTATTTAACAGCGCCCGATGCAGTTATAGAAAATATGCACATGCTGCTTATAGATGCCGACTTTTTTAAGAATATAAATGACACCTACGGACATAATATTGGTGATGAAGCCTTGGTAAGTATTGTGCAAGTGGTGAAGGATTTAGTGCGCCAAAATGACCTTGTGGCACGCTTTGGTGGCGAAGAATTTATATGCTTATTAAATGGCATGACAAACGCCCAAGCCGAAAAGATAGCCGAGCGCATGCGTGTTAGTATTGACTGCCAAAATCATACCAGTGCCGATATTTCTATGACGGTCAGCATTGGTGTTTGCAAGTGGGGTAAAGGTGAAAATTTAGAAGGTGTTTTAAAACGCGCAGACGACGCACTCTATCAAGCTAAATTAACGGGCCGCAATAAAGTGGTTTGGGCTAAGTGAAATAAAGATAGCAAATTAAAGTCAACCGTTTTATCTGTCACCGTAAGTTGACCAAATGTCATTTTCCTTGCATTTTTCATCGTCGATAGATTCATGATTTAATATTTCTGTTTTAGGCAAAGGTGTGGTGGATTGCTCTAATTTTTTCTGTAATTCTTCAGCATCAATTAACATGTCAGCATTATATTCAAATTCAGAACCCTTATTTTTTTGCATAATTTTATTGGCGTCAAATTCATTACGTATTTCATGATTAGCTTGATCGTTTATAACCTTATCTTCTAAGGTTAAACCATTTTGAATGGGTGATACAGCCTGAATATCTATATCATCTAACAATTCTTCTAGTGTGAAAGGTATTACATTTATGTCCATTTATATATTTTCTTTTCGTTGTTGTGCAGCTGCAAAAATTTCTTCTGGGCTATGTTCTTTTAACTCTTTGTTTTCAACAATACATGAAACTACTGTATTTTTTGGGAGTGTTTTATCATTAAATTTTTTGTCGTTAAAAATAAGAGTACGACCTTGCAAATAGTTTGGTACAACAGTAAGCGTTGTTTGATGGTTGTAAAAAACTTCGACCTTTTTACCATTTGGCAACTGGCCGTCTAACTCTTCCCATGATGCGTTCATGATTACTATATCCTCATTATAGTTATGTTTATTTATGTGTAGCTACCTAAGATTTTGCAAGTATTAAAACTGACTTTTTATAGCACGTATTATTTATTTTATAATTGTATGGTGATACATAAAAAAAACCTGTGTAAAACAGGTTTTTAAAACAATGCTTTATTTGGTTAAATTGAATAATACATTTCAAATTCAACAGGGGCAGGCGTGTGCTCAAGACGAATCACATCTTCCATGCGTAGTTTAATGTAAGCGTCAATCAAATCGTCGCTAAATACGCCGCCTTCAGTTAGGAATTTACGGTTTTTGTTAAGCTCTTCTAAGGCTTCACGCAATGAACCACAAACTTGTGGTAGCTTCGCAAGCTCTTTTTCATCTAAGTCATATAGGTTATTTTCCATGGCGTTGCCTGGGTCAATTTTGTTTTTAATACCGTCAAGCCCAGCCATTAACATGGCTGAAAATGCCATATAGCTGTTGGCACCACAGTCAGGATAGCGCACTTCAATACGTTTAGAGTTTGCACCATGAGACGCTGGAATACGGATAGCCGCGCTACGGTTACGCGCCGCATAAGTTAAAATAACAGGGGCTTCATAACCAGGAATAAGGCGTTTGTAACTGTTTGTAAGTGGGTTAGTAAAGGCGTTTAAAGCTTTTGAATGCTTAATAATACCGCCAATGTACCACAAGGCTTCTTGCGAAAGGCCAGCATATTTGTCGCCTGCAAATAAAGGCTTGTCATCCTTCCATAACGACTGATGCACGTGCATGCCGTTACCGTTGTCGCCACCTAAAGGTTTTGGCATGAATGTCGCAGTTTGGCCGTAAACGTCGGCAACATTTTGAACAACATATTTATACATGTGGACGTGGTCACCCATGGTTACTGCTGTGTTCGCGTCCATGCCACTTTCACATTGTCCGGCTGTGGCAACTTCTGGGTGGTGTAGGCGCATTGGTACGCCAATGTTTTCTAAAGTTTCAACCATCTCACTACGCATATCTTGGAAACGATCCACAGGCGCTAATTTAAAGTAACCACCTTTTTCACCTGCAATGTGACCCGAGTTACCTTGGTCGGCAACTTCACCTGTGCTCCATGACGCGTGCGCCGCATCAATAGAATAAAAACTTTCACCCATGCTGGTGCCATACGTCACGTTGTCAAATACAAAGAATTCAAGCTCTGGACCAAAAAACGCTTTGTCAGCAATACCTGTTGTTTTAAGGTGCTCTTCAGCACGTGCTGCAAGGCCGCGTGGGCAACGGTTATAAACTTCACCTGTTTGGGCATCAACAATATCACAAGCAAGTACCAAAGTAGGGTGGCTTGTAAATGGGTCTATAAATGCACTGTTGGCATCGGGACGGAAAAACATATCAGACGCGTTGATTTCGCACCAACCTTCCACAGAAGAACCATCAAAGCCTAAGCCCTCTGTAAATGTATCTTCTTCAAGCAGGCGTACAGTTGTTGTGATGTGGTGCCAGCGCCCTTTAAGGTCGCTAAAACGAAAGTCGATAAAGCGGATGTCGTTTTCTTCAATCAATTTAAATACGTCTTGAGGTGTCTTCATGTTGTGTTGCTCCTGAGGTAGCTGTTTTTATTGTTATAAAATAATATCATATGTTTATATCTTTTGTTACACATTTTAAGGGCTACGCTTATTTTTTTAGCCCTTTGAAAAGGCAACGTATTTTCTTATCAATAAATATCTTTTGTTATAAAATATCAAAATAATATCTTGAAAATACCTTTTAGTATCACCATATAATATTAGTCGGAAGAAGTTGAAATGAACGAAGGAAGGTAGCCTCATATGGGAATTAATCACGCTATTAATGAAGAGCTTTTAAATGGAAACGGACGCTATAAAAAGCTATATGAACATCACCTAGAACTGAAGACAGAAATTCGTAATGCACGCGCAGCGCCGTCTGTAGATGTGACGAAGCTTACATCGCTCAAGCGTAAAAAGCTGAAGCTGGTTGACGAAATGTTTTCTATTGCGAGTAAGTCATAAATTAGACATTAGAAACTATAATGAATAAATTAAAAAAGCCAGCATAAGCTGGCTTTTTTTTGTCGCTAAAAATTTAAAATAAATGTTCGTATAGCATTTGTCCGCCAACATAAATAAAGGCCAAACCGAATATACGAAAGATAGGTGTGATAAAGCGTGATAATACACTGCCAACAAATATCCATCCGCCCCACATAATCATGGTGGCGAAAAAGAGTGGGAATGTAAAATCTTTCCAAATTGAAATATGTGCCATATCAGTCCCAAGAGACTGAATAATAAAACATACAAATATATAGGTAATAAGTGTAAGCGGATGTGCAAAGCTCACCAGCGCTGTGCTTATGTAAATAGCTGTATGGCTTTTTTTATCTAAGCTTTTAATGTGTTGATTTTTCTTTTTAAATAGAAAATAAACACCAAAGCCAAACATAAAAATACCAGCCACAATATAAAATATATGTATATATTCTTGTAACCAAACATTGATAGTTGGAAAGAAATATGCGGCAATGGTGGCATTGGCTGTATGGCCAATGGTTGCAATGCCTGCGATTATAAGACCATGTTTTTTACCATGTTGTGTACTTTGGTCGAGCGCGACGATAGACCAAGGTCCAACGGGGAACGCTGCAACGGCGGCAAGTATAACAACCTGTATAAACAGTGAATCTATACCAGCGGACAAGATGTAATCTTGTATAGTGAGTAAAAATTCTTCCATAGAAGGAACCTCAAGGGGGGTGGTGTAATAAAAAAAGGATATGTAAAATTTGCGTCAGTATGAAGGGTATACACTTTTTATGCAAGAAATAACGTTAATTCTTGGATTCTCTAATTTTTAAACATAGCAAAAGCGAGCCGTTTTAAGAGGGCTCGCCATTGTAAAGATTTATAATTATTTACGTTTTTTGTGTCTAAATGGCTTGTCACCATCTTTAGTTGAACGCTGAGGGCGGTCACTTCTGCTACCGCCACGACCACCACCACCGCGGGCAGGGCGACGCCCAAGTTTAGCAGCCTGTGCGCTATTCATACCTTTTGGTGCAAATGTTATACGTCCAGTAATAGCGTCAGACTCAATTAAAGTCACATCAATACTGCTACCAATTTTATAGACAATACCATTTTTGCGCCCTTTTAATGAGATTGTTTTTTCATCAAAGATATAGTGATCATCGTTCATAAATCTGTAAGGGAGCATGCCTTCACCGGCGCCATCGTCCACAGCGACAAACATACCGAATTTTGTAAGGCCAGTAATACGCGCGTTAAATTCTTTGTCAATAAAGTCTGTGTAATAGCGCACACTAAGACGGTCCTTCACTTCCCATTCAGCCTTTTGAGAACGGCGTTCTGTAATACATAAGTGGTCGGCCGTGTTTACAAGCCTTGATGGCGAAGGAATGTCTTTGTGACCTGTTAATTTTAAATTGTGAATCAAGCTACGGTGTACCACTAAGTCGCTGTAACGGCGAATAGGTGAAGTAAAGTGGGCGTAGCGTTCAAGTGCTAGACCAAAATGCCCGACATTTTCAGGGTCGTATCGTGCTTGTTCTAAACTGCGTAAAACCGTCATATAAAGAGCATCTTTATTTTCATCACGTGCATTTTTAAGTGTGTTTTGAATGGCAAGTGGTGAAATACCATTGGCTAAAGAAAGGTTTAAACCAAAGTCTTTAAGTGCCAGTTGCAATGCTTCAATTTTAATTTCACCCGGCTGAGGGTGAATACGGTAAAGACAAGGCGCGCTCTTTGTTTCTAGCTGTGAAGCGGCTGCCACGTTGGCCAAAACCATCAACTCTTCAATCAGGCAGTGGCTTTCAAATCGGCTTCGTTTTTCAATGGCAGTAATGTCGCCATTGTCGTCCATGCAAATAACCGTTTCTGGCACATCAAGGTCTAGTGCACCACGTTTTGCACGTATTTTTAATAAGGCTTTGTAAGCCGCATAAAGAGGTTTTATCGTACCTTCCATTACTGGTGCAACAACTTCAGGGACTTCACCATTAAGTGCTTCTTGCACTTGGTTGTATGTTAGCCTTGCATGGCTGTGAATAACGGCACGTGTAAAGTTATACTTGAGTAGTTTACCATGTTCGTTGATGTACATGTGTGCCACCATAACAGGGCGGTCTTCATGCGGGCGCAGAGAACATAAGTCGTTTGAAAGTTCTTCTGGCAACATCGGAATAACGTGTCCTGGGAAATAGGTCGAGTTTCCACGTGTAAAGGCTTCTTTATCAAGAATAGATCCTTCTTTAACGTAATGTGCCACGTCAGCAATCGCAACAATAATATGGAAACCATTTTTAACTTTTTCTGTTTCCCAAGGTTCTGCCCATACGGCATCGTCAAAGTCTTTGGCGTCTTCACCGTCAATTGTAACAATGGGGATATGGCGTAAATCTTCACGGTCTTTGAGGTCGTTTTGATTTACAGGTTTTAGGTCTTTTGCAAACTGCAATACATTATCAGGGAATACACTTGGTATTTCGTGGTTACGAATGGCAATAGCCACTTCAGAACCCTTGATATCTGTGCTGATAACGTCTTTAATTTCAACTGGCGTTGGTCCAAACTGAGGGCGTTTTCCAACTTTAACAAGCACAACCGATCCGTCTTTAATAGGGGCGCCTTGAGGTAGTGTTGGTACACAAAAGTCTAGCTTTGCAAGCTCTTTAGAAAGCGCCATAAAGGTAGCAGGGCCATTTACACGGCTGCGAAACACACCCATAATGGTTGTCACTTCAGGTTTATCTTCGCGCTTTATTTCTTTAGCCATAAACTCACCGTCGTTAATGGGGTGTAGTTCGGCTGTAATGCTGTCACCTATAGAGGCGTTGCTGTTGAGGTCTAAAACAATAAGAGGGTAGTCGTCTTTTAAGTTTTGGTTAACGGGTTCACAAACAAGTTCACCGTCATTGTTTTTGCTCACCACGTTTAGGTGAATATTGTCACGCAAACCAGTTTTTGTTTCTTGTGGTTTTTGACTGCCTGCAATGCGGAAAGTCTTCACTTTATCGTTTTCAATCAGACCTGTTAAAATCATGTCCTTTAACATAAATTTAAGGTCAACACGTGCCTCTTGCCCTTTAATGTGGAAGTGTTTAGCAATTTCACGTTTGGAAGCGGGTTTGCCTTCGAGTGATTTTAAAAATGATACAATGTCTTCTGATGTGGGTAGTTTAGCGGCCTTATTCGCCATAAATATATTCTCTCTTTTTGTTATGCGGTTATTATACAGGGTCTTGCTTTGATACGCTAGTCCTATCTTTATGGTGTAAAGCGTTAAGTCATTTAACAGGTGATAAACTCAGCCGTTATTTCTAAAATAATTTTGCAGAAAAAACCAGCAATTATAAAGAGGATATTCATATGCTTGCTTTTTCTATAAAAGGAGAGGCAACGTTGCACAGGGTTTTATAATATTTGACACCGATAGAAGGCTAGTGTATACATATTATCAGATATAACTTCATTCCCTTTTCTAAATCATTTTATGAGGTAAACCCTTATGTCTAACTTAATATTTCAAACTCTTGAGCAAGAAAAAAAACGCTTAGAAAAAATTATAGCGGTCATGCAAAAATATAATGTGACAGACGATAATTTTCCTCACTTCAGAGCCGTTCAAATAGCTAAAATGAAGCATGATGAACAAGAAGATAATCCTTCGTCGTTGCTGCCATGTGGCCTTTGTTTGTCTGACTTAAACTGGCTGGTGGAATGTTCAGGCGTTTCAACCACAATTGCCCCGCGCCATCATCTTTAAAACGGCATGGAATGTTATTTCACTTGTTTTACCTTTTCAATAAGGAGCCATTATGGCTAATTTATTAAAAACAGCTATTCAAGCTGAGAAATCCCGCATTGCAAATGCAAAGACGAGCTGTAACGTAAGCGTTGAAGAGCTTGAACATGATTTACACGTTATTAAAAGCGTTGAACGATTTATTGAAACCTATAAACTTACCGATGAAGATTTTATATCTCAAATTTTAGATTTTGATGAAGGTAATAAAAAGATAGAAGAAGCAATGAAATCTTTTTCTTTTAGTGTTGGCCATAGCCATGATTGGGGGCAGATTTATAATTTGTCATATTACGCCAAGTTTGCTTTGAACGTTTATGACAGCATTTTGACGGATAGTTTGAAAAGAAGGCTCAACGATGTTCGTGAACCTAATATCTTTTATTAGGGGGAGTGTTCTATGACCAATAAACTTTTGATCTACTTAAAAGATAGGATAGCTGATCTTGAATCTAAGCCCGTTAAAAAGCCATTTTTGTATGGGGTTTTATATTGGATGCTGATGAGTGATTATTTTGACTGGATGCTTTCGGATAGCCAGCATAGAGCAGTTTATGCTTATGGTGGTTATGTGAATGAGCTAAGGAAATGGAAAAACTTACAAAGCTATTTAGTACGTAATAATATTGATGAAAACAATATTAATGATCACTTGTCTGCGACTTATGGGTATAGCCAAAATTACGTCATGGGTGACGCTTGGTTACCTTCAATTCCATTGTATGACTTTCAAATTTTGATGGAAAAAGTTGGTGTTAGAGAAACTTGGACTGTGTCTTAGCGCACGTATATGTCATGAAAATCGAAAAAAACCTCCCATTTGGGAGGTTTTTTTATGCCTTATTCCAAAAGCATGGATTTAATTTTAACAGCTTTTTCAAAGTGGTCGAGTTTGTTTGTACTTATCCACCACGTTGCGGCTTCCATTAAAAGTTCGGGGTTGTCATTTTTATTTGCGAAAAAAGCATAAAAAGACAGGCCTACATTGTCACCTTTCTTCTCTATTTTTTCATTGCATACTGTAATGATCTTTTGTCTTAAACTGTTTCTCATGCAGTGCCTCCTGTAAAAAATCCGCTGAAGTTAAAATATAAACTCCAGCGGATTAAATGCAATTAAGTTGTCATGTTTAACCTAAAGCGTCTGCAATAGCTTCGTTTGCAAGTTCTTCCGGTGTTTTACCAGAGTCATCTTTTTTTACTTTAGACTTTGCAGGTGCTTTTTTAGCAGGCGCTTTTTTCTTAGCGGGTGCCTTTTTAGCAGCTGCTTTTTTAGCTGGCTTTTCAGCGTCGTCAGAAGCCTTCGCTTTTGTCTTCGGTTCTGGTTTAGGCGGGTCTTGCCAATCACATTCATCTGTATTTGGACACTTCATCACCACGCCAAAACGCTTGGTCTCTTTCTTGGTAATGAAAGGCCACTTACATTTAGGGCAAGATGTTTCTGGCTGCGGTTCATCCCAAACAGCGTATTGACATTTAGGGTAGCCAGCGCAAGCAAAGAAGATTTTACCACGACGAGATTTTTTCTCGACCATTTGGTTTTCTTTACACTTAGGGCATTGAACGCCTGTGTCGCGCATTTCAGCTTTTTCGCCAGCGGGCAGGGCGTTGCCGTCCATGTCGTTACCTGGTAAGTTTTCAATATGCTTACAAGCAGGATATTGGTCACAGCCTTTAAAGCGACCATAACGACCAAGGCGAATAAGAAGTTCACCTTTGCCACATGTTGGGCATGTTTCACCTGTTTTTTCTGTGGTCACGTCACTTTTCTTAACGTTTTCCATTTTATCGTCGATGGTTTCTTTAAATGGAGACCAAAAGCCTTTCAGCATTGGTTTCCAAGCCATTTTACCACCAGCCACTTGGTCAAGCTCGTCTTCCATGTTGGCTGTAAAGTCATAGTCAACATAGGTTGTGAAGTGCTGTACAAGGAACTTACTTACAATGCGTCCAACGTCTTCAGGCATGAAGCGTTTTTTCTCTTGGCGCACATATCCGCGGTCTTGAATGGTAGAAATAATAGAAGCGTAGGTTGAAGGGCGGCCAATGCCTTTTTCTTCCAAGTTTTTAACCAGTGTTGCTTCACTATAACGCGGAGGAGGTTCAGTGAAGTGTTGGTCTGGGTTAATTTTAACCAGATCCATAGCGTCGTTGGCATTGACGTTTGGCATCAGTTTACCTTCGTCACTGTCACTTTCTTTTTCGTCATCTTTACCTTCAAGGTATACTTTCATGAAACCTTCAAAGGCAACAATCGAACCTGTGGCACGGAATGTGTTTTTGTTCACATCTTCAATAACAATGGCGGTTTGATCAAGGATAGCTTTTTCCATTTGAGAAGCAATAGTACGCTGCCAAATAAGTCTATATAGCTTGCGCTGATCTTCTTCATCGGTGCGAATGTCTTCAGCCTTTTTAGACATATCGGTTGGGCGAATGGCTTCGTGCGCTTCTTGAGCGTTTTGTGTTTTAGTTTTATACACGTTTGGTGTTTTGGGTAAGAACTCTTCACCGTACATCGTTTTAATGGTGTCACGTACAGCATCTAGGGCTTCAGCACTTAGGTTAATGCTGTCAGTACGCATGTAGGTGATTAAACCTTGTTCATACAAGCGCTGGGCTGCCATCATTGTACGTTTTGCGCCAAAACCTAGCTTACGTGACGCTTCCATTTGAATGGTAGACGTAATAAATGGTGCAGCAGGAGAACGGCGTGATTTCTTTTTAACGATATCGGTAATTTTGTAATCACCGTTTTCAAGTTTGGCCACAGCGGCTGTTGCCGAACCTTCGTCACCAATGGTAAACTTGTCAAGTTTTTCACCCTCAAGGTGGGTAAGTTTAGCTTTAAGCGCTTTGTTTTCAGGAGTGTTAAAGTCACCTTCAATAGACCAATATTCTTGTGGTTTGAAAGCGTCAATTTCATCTTCGCGGTCGCAAACCAAACGCAAAGCAACCGACTGAACACGGCCAGCAGAAAGCCCGCCTTTAACTTTACGCCATAAAACAGGAGAAAGGTTGAAACCAACCAGGTAGTCTAAAGCACGGCGTGCTTGCTGTGCGTTCACCATATCCATGTCAAGTTCACGTGGTTTAGCCACAGCTTCTTGCAACGCTTTTTTTGTAATCTCTGTAAAGACAATACGCTTAACGGCGGCGGCATCAAAACCTTTAATGCGTTCTTTAAGTTCTTCTAATACGTGCCATGAAATAGCTTCTCCCTCGCGGTCCAGATCGGTTGCGAGGTAAATTTGGTCAGCCTTCTTGGCTTCTGTGACAATGGCTTTAATATAGCGCTCTTTGTCTTTTGATGATTGGTAAAGCATGTCAAAGTCGTTATCAACGTCAACCGAACCATTTTTAGAAGGTAAGTCACGGATATGACCGTAAGAAGCAAGGACTTTATAATCTTTGCCTAAATATTTCTCGATGGTTTTGCACTTAGCAGGGGACTCCACAATAAGAAGATTTCTCAACGCCACATTACCTATATATAAATTAAAATTCCCAATAGAATTGTTTTTTTCGGACTATAAAGTCAAGAGAACTTTTTAAATAATCCTTAATTTTTTTTAAATGTGTGATCTTATTATATAAATATAATAGGCGTCAGAACATGCATAATAAAAAAAAGCCCTCTATAAAAAATAGAAGGCTTATACGCTGGGGGAAGTGATGATTAAACAGTGATGGTGACAGGGTAGTCAATATCGTCAATACCTGCTACTGGGTCACCAAACTTAGCATTTTCCATAATTTTCTTTAAAATGGCATCCATTAAAGGCGATAACTCCTCAAGCGTATCAGTAAGCTCTATTGTTTGATTTTCAACTTGCAGCATCAATGGCGCAATGGCGAGATACATTTTTAAATTAAGGTCGTCGGCGCTACTTGCTGTAATGCTTGTCAGGCTATATTCATTTGAGTTTGGCATGCCCGTTTTTTGTGCTGTTTTAACAGCTCTTTCAAGGCTTTTAATTACTTCAGGGTCGGTCATTATGGTACGTAAAGAAACCGCAGTAGCTTCAAATTCGACCACGGTGTTAATGGCGTAAGACATAAAAATATCTCCAAATAAAAAAAAGGAAGAAAGGTGTTTTGTAATTCACAGCCTTATTGTTGTATACGTAGCATAGAAAGTAAAGTTTAAATGTTGAAATGTATGTCAAAAACATGAAAGCACCCAAAAAATTGCAAAAATAATAAATTTTCCGCTTGACGTGGCACGCAAACATTCATATATTCCACATCGGTTAGGGCCTGTAGCTCAGTTGGTTAGAGCACTACGTTGATAACGTAGGGGTCACAAGTTCAAGTCTTGTCAGGCCCACCATTTCTATTATAATAGACAAAACCCCTAAATATCCAAAAATTACACATCACTTTATACATCCCCCTTGGGGATATTTTTGTTTTTATCTTCAAGGTTTTATAGGCTACGCAATTATACTTGGTTGTTTGTTTTGTATTTGTGCAACTTTTAACTGGTTGTGTAATTTTCTAAGCGCGCTCATAATGTAGTTTATATTTACATTTATATAATGTTTCTATTGTACAAACTATAAAAATAAAAAACTGAGGTCTCTAAATGTTTAAAAACTTTAACTTAAAGCAGCGCTTTCTTATTATATTCTTCTCTATTGGTTTAATACCCGTTATTTTAATGTCGCTTGTTATTTTATATGAAATGAAAAGCAGTTCGGTTGAAATGAGCCGCAGTAAGCTGGAGGCTTTAGGTTCGGTTAAAACACACCAAGTTGAAAATTATTTTGATTCAATCAAAGGGCAAATTAGTACATTTTCTAACAATTTAATGGTTTCAAACGCACTGCGTGGCTTTAAGCAAGGCATTAAAATGATGGAAAAGGCGGCGACGGCACCTGAAATTGACAGGTCTAAGTTTAATGCCCGCTATGAATATCAAAAAGAAAAAACATTAGATGCAGAAAACAGCGACATGAATCGCTGGAAAAATATCGATAAAACAGCGGAGATTCTTCAGCATTTGTATGTGAGCGGTAACTCATATCCTGTGGGTGAAAAACATAAGCTTAACAATGCTGGTGACGGTAGTTATTATTCAAAAACACACGAAAAAGTACATTATTCTTTAACACATTATCTTGAAGAATTTGGTTACTATGACTTGTTTATGATCGATGCTGAAACAGACCGTATTGTTTATACTGTTTATAAAGAAACTGACTATGGTACCTCACTTAAAGATGGGCCGTATGCGTCTTCAGGCCTTGCCGACGTTTATCGTCAAGCACTAGAAGCTACACATGAAGACGACGTATTCTTTACCGATTACGCTGCTTACGAACCGTCATATAACGGTGTGGCTTCGTTCGTTGCTTCCGCTATTTTTTCGGATAAAGGCAAAATTGAAGGTGTTCTTGTTTTTCAAATGCCAGTTGATAAATTTACAGCCCTTATGTCAAACCGTGACGGCTTAGGCGAAACAGGTGAAGCTTACTTGGTAGGGCCTGACCATAAAATGAGGTCGGCTTCTCCACTTTACAGCGACTTTACTGTGGGTACTGAAATTGAAACAAAAGCCATTAACGCCGCTTTAAAAGGCGAAACAGGCGTTGTTGAACAAGAAGGTGCACATGGCGGTGATGTCATGACATCATACCTTCCTGTTGACATTTTTGGCATGAAATGGGCCGTGATTGTTGAAGCTTCCAAGTCTGAAGTTTTTGCAACGCTGAATAAAGTGCTTATTGAACTGGTCGTTTTGTTGCTTATTTTTGTGATCTTAATTGGCTTTGTTGCTTATAAGGTGGCGGAAATGAACGTGAAGCCAATTCGCTTGCTTATTAACGAATTTATTAAGCTTTCCGATAATTACGACTTAACTTGTTCTTTGGTTGAAAACAAAGGCAGTAAATCAGAGCTTGACGAAATGAGTGAGAAATTTAACCAATTGATTGCAAGTTTGCGTAGCATTATTACCTCTGTGCGTAATTCATCTGTTCAAATTGCAGCTTCTGCAAACGAACTTTCAAGCAGTAGTGACCATATGAACAGCACAAGTCAGCAGCAAAAAAGCGCCTTAGAGCAAATTGCCGCGGCTGTGCATGAGTCTTCTGAAACAACGCATTCGATTAGCGAACTTGCCAACAGTACATCACGCAATGCCGACGTTATTACAGCTTCGGTTGCTGAAGCGAATGAGCGCATGAACACGTTGCGTTTGAATTCTGAAAAAATTGGCGAAGTGCTGGGTTATATTGTGAACATTTCAGAAAAAACAAACTTGCTTGCCTTAAACGCAGCTATTGAAGCCGCACGTGCGGGTGACGCTGGTAAAGGATTTGCGGTTGTAGCCGACGAAGTGAGAAAACTTGCTACAAGTACAAGTGAGTCAACTGACGAAATCTCTAAAATTGTAAACGACCTTCAGGGTAACGTTGAAGTTGCTGGTAAAACCATTACCGACATTACAACAGCCGTTGAGAAAATTTCAGGGGAAAGTGTTGCTGTTTCAAACTCTCTAACTGAACAGGTTGCAGCAATGGAAGAGGTAAGTTCAAGTGTTACTGAATTTTCTGACCAAATGGAAGATATGGTGAATAATATTACCGAATCAACCACAGCCGCACAGGGCGTTGCCAGTGAAGCTGTTGGTCTAGATGCTGAAGTTGAGAAATTTAAAATGGAATAATCCAGTATAAATTTTCATCTAAAATAAAGCCTTTGTTTTTAAGCGGGGGCTTTTTTTCTGAGTGCGTATCATTTTTCTACATTTTTACATATTGTTTTTGAAGGGCTTTCATTTTTTTTAAGCTAAATCAGCCCGTCCTTGATTTAAGTCAAATGGTACAAAATACCACATGTAGTATATTAAGTATCAATCAGGCACTATATATAATAAAAATCAAGCAAAGGCGGGCTCAAATATGAATTTGCAGCAACAAAAAAATAATAATCAAGAAAGCACAGTTGTAGACATGGAGGGTATAGAACGTGTTGTACCATTGTTTAGGGACACAGAGGTGAGCTGTGGGCAAACCATTAAAGAGTATATAGAAAAAGAAGACTGGCGTATCAATGCCAACGCTAATGTGGGTTATAGCAATGCAGGTTTAACAAGTAATATTGCTGGCAAAATTGTAGCCAACTATTGGTTAGATAAAATTTACTCAAAAGAAGAGGGCGAAGCACACAGAAATGCTGACTACCATATCCATGACCTAGATAATATGACAGGTTATTGTGCAGGCTGGAGTTTGCGTGTTTTGCTAGACGAAGGCTTTAATGGTGTTTCTGGTCGTGTTTCAAGCCGTGCCCCAAGGCACTTTAGAGAAGCGCTTGGGCAAATGTCCAACTTTCTTGGCATATTGCAGTCAGAATGGGCAGGCGCACAGGCGTTTAGTTCGTTTGACACGTTCCTTGCACCCTATGTGTTTTATGACAAATTAAACTTTAATGAAGTTAAAAAAGCCATTCGCCAATTTGTTTATAATTTAAATGTGCCTGCAAGATGGGGTCAGTCTCCTTTTACTAATATTACGCTTGATATTACAGTGCCAGAAGACCTAAAAAATAAATATCCCACATATAATACTTTGCATTTTTTTAAAGACATAGAAGATAAAGATGATGAAATGCTCGGGCGACTTGTCACCCGTGACTTTACCATTCGCACCTTAGAAGACGTGTGTTATAGGCATTTTGAAAAAGAAATGGAAATGATAAATATCGCCTATTATGAAGTGATGACAGAGGGTGATAGCGGCGGACAACCTTTCACTTTTCCTATTCCGACGGTGAATATTACAGAAGACTTTGATTGGAATTCAAAGGTCTCAGAGGCTATTTTTGATAATACAGCAAAAGTGGGGAGCTCTTACTTTCAAAACTTTGTAGGAAGCCAATATATGACAGACCCTAATGGTAACCGTGTGGAAAACCCAGAAGCTTACAAGCCTGGTGCTGTGCGTAGCATGTGCTGTCGCTTACAACTTGACCTACGCGAATTGTTAAAACGTGGCGGTGGTTTGTTTGGTTCGGCTGAAATGACAGGGTCTATTGGTGTGGTGACGGTGAACATGGCAAGGCTTGGTTATTTATATAGCGGCAATAAAGAGGGGCTATATACACAGCTTGACCATTTAATGGACATGGCCAAAAGCACACTAGAGAAGAAGCGCCATCAAGTACAAGACATGTACGACAGAGGTCTATTTCCTTATACAAAACGTTATTTGCATCACTTTAGAAGCCATTTTAGCACCATTGGTGTGAATGGTATGAATGAAATGATGTTGAATTTTACAAAAGGCAAAACAGACCTTACAAAAGAAGATGGTTTGCGTTTTACAATTGAAATATTAGAGCATATGCGTGACCGTATGAAGGAATTTCAAGAGGAAACAGGAAACCTTTATAATTTAGAAGCGACACCAGCAGAAGGTACGACCTACCGTTTTGCCAAAGAAGATTTAAAGCGTTACCCTGAAATTGTTCAAGCAGGCAGCAACGAAAATATTTTTTACACGAACAGTAGTCAATTACCTGTGGGGTATACAGAAGACCCATTTGAAGCGCTCGATTTGCAAGACGACCTTCAATGTAAATATACAGGCGGTACTGTATTGCATTTGTATATGAGCGAAAAATTATCATCTTCTAAGGCTTGCAAAAAAATGGTTAAAAATGTGCTGGATAATTACAAATTACCATACATTACAATTACACCTGTATTTTCTGTTTGCGATGATCATGGTTATATTAAAGGTGAAGAGCCCCGTTGCCCCACCTGCGGTAAAGAAACAAATGTGTGGACAAGGGTGATGGGTTATCACCGCCCTGTGAAGAGCTTTAACATTGGTAAAAAAGGTGAGCACAAGGCACGCGCACACTTTACCGAAGATAAAGCACAAGCAAAAATGGCGCAGATGGAGCGTTGATGATGCGACCTGTTTACGACATAACAAAGTTTACAATGTTAGACTACCCTCATAAAACAGCCTGTATTTTATGGTTTGCAGGCTGTAATATGCGCTGTGGTTATTGTCATAACCCCGATATTTTGCGTGCCAAAGGAGGGGTTAGTGAAGAAGCTGTTCTAAGCTTTTTAGAGACAAGAAAGAATAAATTAGAAGGCGTTGTATTGTCGGGCGGTGAATGTACGGGTTATCCTTACCTTATAGATTTTGCGCGCCGCATTAAAGCCTTAGGGTTTCAAATTAAAATGGATACCAATGGTACAAAACCAGAAACGGTTAAAAAAATGATGGCTGAAGGGCTGATTGATTATGTAGCCCTTGACTATAAAGCCCCGCAGGATAAATTTTATGAAATTACAAAATCGCGTAAATATAGCCAGTTTTTTGAAACGTTAAGCCACTTGTGCAGCCAAGATGCGGTTCCTTTTGAAATACGCACAACGGTACATACGCATTTGCTTAATGAAACGGATGTAGCGGGTATGATGCAAACTTTAGAGGCTTTAAAATATAAAGGCACATATTATTTGCAAAATTACAGGCACGGAAAAACAGAAGGCAGCTTAACACCACAAAACCGTACTTTAAATTGCAATGTTGTCGATAGAAAAGGCTATAACGTAGAGTATAGAAACTTTTAAAATTAAACTTTAAAAGATAATTTTTTGCGCGGTTGATTATTCTATAAAGCTCATTTACTATACAGAAATATCGTACGGCTCAATATATATATGATTGAAATTGGCATGTCCCAAACTTGCATCACAGTAAACGCCTTGAAAAAATTGAATGTACCTCAAAGCATCCTGCAAAAGATGGATGAAATTTTGATGTTTAAAATTTTTAAGGACCTGCCTTTAGACGATATCGCTTTATTGCTTAAATCGGCGCATGTCCATAAGTTTGAATCTGGTAAGCAGCTTTTAACAGTCGAAGAAGATCCCCTTTATTTGTATGCTCTTTTTTCAGGAGAAGCGAAGGTTTTTTGTAGCAGTAAGGACGGGCGCGAAGCTGTTGTCTCTGTTGTCACAAAAGGAGAGTCGATGCTGGAAAATACGATTATGTTTAACCGCCCTTCAATGGTTTCATGTACAGTTTTGTCTGCGGGTGAATTTTTAGCTATTCCAGCGGACGTTGTACGGCGGGCAGTTCAAAAATCGCATGCGTTATCGGTTAATTTTCTAGAAGTGCTTGCCAATCAAAATAGTCAGCTTATTTTTCAGTTTGAAGAAATTACATTACAAACTGCGGTGCATAGAGTGGGTAGCTATTTGTTGCGTACTAAAATTGACCAAGGGGCGCAAGGTGTTGAATTTAACTTAGACTGCGAAAAGTCTTTAATTGCCAGTTATCTTGGCATGACGCCAGAAACTTTGTCACGTGCCTTAAGTAAGTTAAGGCTAGATGGTGTGGATGTACAAAAGCGTCACGTTAAAATGGAAACGCCTCATTCTTTGTGCGATTATCATCATACAGCTTATGACTTCAACTGCCCGCATTGGCAAACCAAAAGGTGCCCTAAGTTTTTCGGGTAATGCTTTTTTAAGGTTTTCCCCTTTGTTTCTCTTTTTTGTTTTGGCTTTGCAGGTGTCCATGCTACATTAACCACAAATATTATATGGTTAATATAAAAGGTGATTGATGAAGCATTTAGCAATGAAACAAGTTCCACGTTATACAAGTTACCCAACGGCGCCGCATTTTGGTGTTATGGGCGCAGGCGAGTATAGCAAATGGCTTCAAAGTATAGACAAAGATATCCCTGTTTCATTATATGTGCATATCCCTTTTTGTGAGCAGCTTTGTTGGTATTGTGGGTGTAATACCAAAATAACCAGTAAGTATGCGCCAATAGAAAGCTATGTTGACCATGTTATAAAAGAGATAGACTCTGTGGTTGCATCATTGCCAGCTAAAATGAAAGTATCTCATATTGCATGGGGTGGGGGCACGCCTACAAAATTAACACCACCCGACTTTAAGCGTATATCCGATAAGATCATGTCTTCTTTTGATGTGCTTACAGGTGCAGAGATAGCCGTAGAGATAGATCCACGTACTCTAACAGATGACATGGTAGAAACTTTAGGGGCATGTGGTGTGAATAGGGCAAGTTTTGGTGTGCAAGACTTTGACGCAGGCGTGCAAGAGGCCATTAACCGCATTCAACCATATAACATGACAAAGCGCGTGGTTGAGTCATTGCGTGCAGTAGGGGTAAGCAGCGTTAACTTTGACCTTATTTATGGTCTGCCGCTGCAAACAGAAGAAACAATTATAGATACAGTCGAAAAGACAAAGTCTCTTATGCCAGACCGCATTGCTTTATTTGGTTATGCGCATGTGCCGTGGATGAAGAAGCATCAGCTGTTACTTGAAAGGCACCATCTTCCAACAACGGAAGAGCGTTTGGTATTGGTAGAGAGAGCTACAAGAGAACTTGTGAGTGCTGGATATGTTCAAATAGGCTTAGACCACTTTGCTTTACCAACAGACGAAATGGCTATCCATTGGAAAGAGGGAACGCTCAATAGAAACTTCCAAGGTTATACAGTAGATAGGGCGCAAACACTTATTGCCTTTGGTGCTTCAGCCATAGGGAAGTTGCCAAATGCCTATATACAAAACCATACATCGGTTAAAGATTATAATGACGCTGTCCATAAAACAGGGTATGCCACCAATAAGGGGGTAGAGCTGAATGCGGCAGACAAACTAAGAGCAGATATTATAGGAAGTCTTATGTGTACTTTATCTGTTAACCTTAAAGACGTGTGTAACGCTCATGGGGTTGATATTGAATCTTTAGCGTTTGATAGTGCAAAGGTAGAAGAGTATATACCTACTGGCATTGTTAAGATGTCTGGTGACTGTATAGAGATAACAAAAGAAGGTCAGCCCTATGTAAGGCTTATCGCTTCATGTTACGATAGTTATTTAGAAAGCGGTAAGGCAAAACATTCTGCCGCCGTTTAATAGGCTTATTCTATCAATACGCCTATACCGCGTTATAGTGTAACAGACTGACCGTTTGCCATTAAGTTTATAGAACCAGATGGTGTAAAGCCTACCGCTATACTTGCGTGTTTTCTATTGTCATTAAATAGGTAACTATATTTTTGTATAATAGCGTCAATTTGTGCTTGTGTTACAGCGTCTTCCATTTCGTCTCTAAAGGCTTGGCTTTCTTGCATACCTACATAATGGCTTGTAAGCGCATTTATATCACGTAGTTCACGCACAAGCCCTGGGTTTTCCTCTAAGGCATGTGTAAGCTCTGCTTTATAAGGGTAATCATTCGGTATATACATTTCCCCTTTATCATTAAATGTAATTTGGTTAGGGGCGCTGGGTATATTGTAATCTTGCATTATTTGTTTAAAGCGTTTTGACGCATGCTCAGACAAAGTCTTAATGTTGTTTGCACTTGGTATCATAATAGGCGGGTGGTCTTCAAGGCGTGCAGACTGATTGCCCGCCATGGGCGGTTTTTCACCTGCATAGTGTGCTGTTAAGTCTCTTTGTTCGACACCCTTCAATGTTTCGATGCTCGTTACATGGGAAGGTGCACGATGAATTGCGTTTGTTGTAGGTGCATGTGTGATGGGCTGTGCTGTATTCTTTTGCGCTTGTTGTAGTATATCGCCAAAGCTTTTTTTGATGGTTGAAGCGTTGGTTTGCGCTGTGGTTGTTTGTAGCGTATAGGCTTGTGCTTTATTAGTAATTTGCATGACTGGTTATAACTTCCATTTGTTTGGTAACTGTAAGTAATAACATGCAAGATTTATGCCTATTTTATAGTATATAATTTTTATGCTGTAGCAGGCAGTTAAAAATATAGTTGCTCACGAACGATTTCTTGTTGGTTGTATTTTAGCCTATTCCACCAACTCTATAAAAAAGAGAACAAGATGCCATTTTTTACAATCTATAGATAGTATTTTGACCCAAATATACTGTGAGGTTCGCTTCTAATACGCTTAAATGCCGGTTTTATTCCTGCTCTATTCGCTGTATATTCCCTTAAATTCCCTTATTTGCAGTGTAAATACAATTAACAGTTGCTTAAAATTGATTTTTTATAAAAAATAGCCAATTTTTTAATCGAATTCCTTTTAGCGGTTTAACGTCTAAACAATTTAGTGTAATATCCATAGCATGATTTATTTTTTAAAAGGTATCGTCGAAGAAATGGGAGATAAGTCTCTTGCCATGGATGTAAACGGCGTGGGATATTTAGCTTTCTGTTCGTCTAAAACATTGGCTTCTTTAGCTGTGGGTGAGGTAACAAAACTCCATATTCACAGCCATATCCGCGAACAAGAATTTACTCTTTTTGGATTCGGTACAACGGAAGAACGTGAATGCTTCCAACTGTTAACGTCTGTAAATGGCGTTGGACCAAAAGTTGGCTTGGCTATTTTAAGCGCTTTAACTTCAAACGAAATTGTGACAGCTATTGTAAATGGCGATGGAAAAATGATGGCACGTGCTAATGGTGTCGGACCAAAACTGGGCGACCGAATTGTGCTTGAACTTAGCGGAAAAGTGGGCTCTATCTCTGCTATACCAACGGCTACAACTTCGGCAGTACATGCCAAAGCATCGGGCGTAAATGCAGAAGTTGTCAGCGCACTTTCTAACTTAGGTTATAAACCAGCTCAAGCTGAAAAAGCAGTTTTAGGTGCTTTAGAAACAACAGGCGCAGATGCCTCGTTTGATGATTTGTTTAAAGCCAGCCTGCAGGAGATGCGATAAACCATGGCAATCGAAACGGTAACACCGCAAGCGCAAGTGAATGTACAACGTGAAATTTCTGCTGAAAAACAAGGCGGAGAGCGCAATGTTGACAATGCTCTGCGACCAGAAAGTTTAGATGCCTTTACAGGGCAAAGCAAGTTGCGTGAAAATTTAAAAGTCTTTATTCAAGCCGCAAAGGCGAGGGGCGGGGCGCTTGACCATGTTTTATTTTATGGTCCTCCAGGTCTTGGTAAAACATCACTTTCTCAAATTATTGCAAAAGAGCTCGGTGTTGGTTTTCACAGTACATCTGGCCCTGTTATTGAAAAAGGAGGAGATCTGGCGGCTATCTTAACTTCCTTGCAGCCCAACGATGTTTTATTTATCGACGAAATTCATAGACTTTCAACAAACGTTGAAGAAATTTTATACCCAGCAATGGAAGACCACAAACTTGATATTATTATCGGTGAAGGACCAGCTGCACGTACAGTAAAGGTGGAATTGCCACCATTTACATTGGTGGGTGCAACCACAAGGGCTGGTATGCTTTCAGCTCCTCTGCGTGAACGTTTTGGTGTTCAGCAGCGTCTTGAATATTATAAGCACGATGAACTGTCTGCTATTGTGAAACGTGCGAGTGCTTTGCTTGGCGTTGATATTGATGATGATGGTGCGTGGGAAATTGCTATGCGTAGCCGTGGCACACCACGTATTGCAAACCGCTTATTGCGCCGCGTGCGTGACTTTGCGGTGGTTAAAGGTGATGGCATGATCCATAAAAAAATTGCAGATATAGCCTTAACAGCTATTGAAGTTGACCATATTGGTTTGGATAGAAATGACCATAGATACCTTGAAATTTTAATTGATAAATTTGGTGGCGGGCCCGTAGGTGTTGAAACGATGGCTGCGGCAAGTGGCGAAAGCAAGGATACAATTGAAGATGTGATTGAGCCTTATATGATTCAACTTGGTTTTATTCAGCGTACCCCGCGTGGTAGACAGGCAATGCCTTTGGCCTACACGCATATGGGGCGTAAACCGAAAACGTCTGATCAGTTTGACCTTGTTTAGTTAAAGTATATTTTAAACTGCATTCACTTTTAATGCAGGGCTTGTTATCTTTAATGATAAAATTAAAAATAAAAAAAGAGGTGATGTTATGTCAAATCCAACTTGTGCTGTTGTTATTATAGGTAACGAAATTCTTTCAGGGCGTACGCCTGACGAAAATTTAAATCACATTGCAAGGCGCATGTCTGACATTGGCGTTCGCTTTGAAGAAGCGCGCGTTATTCCTGACGTTGTTCAAGTTATTGTCGATACCCTTAATGAATTGCGTAAAAAGCATACCTATGTTTTCACAACTGGTGGTATCGGTCCTACGCATGACGATATTACGATGGAATGTGTGGCGAAGGCTTTTGGTGTGGGCGTGGAAAGGCATGAACCAACTGTAAAAGCTTTTGAAGACTTTTACAAAGGTAAAACCAATGAGGCTATGTTGAAAATGGCTCATTTCCCAGAAGGTGCAGACCTTATTCCAAACCCGCTTTCTATTGCGCCTGGATTCAAAATGGAAAATGTTTACTGCATGGCCGGTGTGCCAAAAATTATGCGTGTGATGCTTGAGGCGATTATTCCAACATTACAGCGTGGAACTGAAATTTTTTCAAAAAGCATCGATGTCTTTGTTGGGGAAAGTATAATTAGCCGAGGTTTTGAAGAGATTCAACGTCATTATGCAGATGTTGATTTGGGGTCTTATCCATTTAGAAAAGAAGGGCGTGGCTGTACGAGTTTAGTGATGCGTAGTGACAACACTACGTCGCTTGGAAATGCGTATAAGGAAGTAATTTCACTTTTAAACAATTTAGAGGTGGAATATCAATAAAAATGATGTTATAAACTTTTCGCAACTGGGCATGTATTCCAATCGGTAGAGAAACAAGACTTAAAATCCGAGCAGTTAAATGCTATTGAATGAGGTTAAGTTGTTGTAAATACTGAAAAAATACATGTACTAAAAACTCTATTTTTGCCAAATGGTGTAAAAATGGGGTAATTGAAAAAAAGTTTTGCACAGTTTGGGTGTGTATTCCAATTGGTAGAGAAACAAGACTTAAAATCTTGCCAGTGTCGGTTCGAGTCCGACCACACCCACCAAATCAAAGAGTTAGCAGTAAAATGCTAGCTCTTTTTTTATGTTTTAAAGTGTTTTTTGTGAATTGCGTTCTCTTGTGGTGCTTAGTAGGTAAAGGTTTTAGCTTGTTGCTACACCATTTTTACACCATGAGACAGGTGTTCTTGTAATAAGATGGTTTAATTTCATCATTAGAGTCACAGCATAAGTGTTTTTGGGTGTAACCTTTAGTACTCTAACGCCCCATTCTAATCCTCCAATCAGGGCTTTTAGTGTATAATACAATATACCGAGGTATTTGTTTGGCTAAGGTGTGTTTAGTAACATTTAAACCTTATGGTGGAATTTTGTATTATAACTTGCTGATTTAATGTGTTGCATAAAGGTGTTATGTTTACTATATTGTGGTCTAGTGTCTATTAATTACTTAATGGTGTATTTTTCTTTGATAAAAGGTATTCAGTATTATAATAAAAATGATGTTAAAGTTCTTATTATTGAGGACTTTGATGTTGAACTGCAGGGTTTAATTAGAGGCAATTTATCTGCTATTGCATTTGGCGCAAAACAGGTGGAGGAAGATCCTGATTATTCAAGCTACATTTATACTTTAAAAGAATTTGAAATGGTTTATCGTAATAAGCCAAGAAATACTAAAAAAGGTATGATGGGGGAATTGCTTGCACATCTAATAATACCAAAATATTTTACTAATCTTGAAACTTCCTCACCTTACCTTAATACTGAAGAACGCTCCATAAGGAAGGGGTTTGACATAGTTTACTTTAATTCAACTGATAACTCTGTGTGGTATTCAGAAGTTAAATCTGGTCATCAGCACAAAGATAAATCAATAGACCAAACGAATGGGCAATTATTAAAAAACGCTCGTAATGGGCTGATTGAAATGTTTGGTTCTTCATATTCTAACCGATGGGACAATGCTATCACTAATTCTCATGCTGTCCTGCATGATAATAAAGGAAAAAAAATTAGAGAGATTTTAAGAAAAGAAAACCCAGTCAAAACTTCTAAGGATATTGGAAGATGCGTTATATTGGTGTCTGTATTGTTTCATGATGTTTTGAGTGATGTTTTAGATGTAGATTATCTTCAAGAACGCTCTACCTTTTTAAAAGAAGGTGATGAATTTAAAGAAACAATATTATTATCTTTCCAAAAATCTTCATTTGAGAAGATTGCTAACTTTGTTGAAGCTGAGATAGCACTTGAACTTTCAAAATATGAAGAAGAAAATCAATGAATCAGATATCATTAAGACAGATCAGAAATCATCTGAACCTACAAGGGAGTCGTTTTGAGACTGTGTATGAAAAATTCGTTGCTAACGGTGATGTTGATGATGATGATTTATCCTTTCTTTTAGAATTGGCCATCGTATTTTTAAATCAAGATGACAAAGGTCTTGTTAAGTTTGGTTATAGTATCATTTTAAGCTATTGTAATAAATATCAAGACTACATTCCTTTATACGATATAGCTTTATCTCAGGGGTTTATACCTATCTCTAAATTTATTGAAAAAAAGTTTTTGAATAAAGAGGTTATATCGGAAAGCTTTCATAAAACAATGCTTTCTTTATATAAGGATACATTTAAGTATGATGGCTATTATCTATCTTCTGGACAGAAAGGCTTGATGGATTTTAGTAAGTCATGCCAAGATTTTGTGATTGTAGCACCTACGTCCTATGGTAAGTCAGAAATGATTATTGATAAGGTAATCAATAGAATTTTGGAAAATCCTGATAGCAGTATTTGTATCCTTGTTCCAAGTAAAGCCTTGTTGTCTCAGACACGTATTAGGCTGTATGAAGGGTTAAAGGCAAAAGGGGTTGAAGACAAAAGAATTTTAACACACCCTGAAATGTATAAGGAATCTCTTGATGATTCAGTTTTGGCTGTGTTTACTCAAGAAAGACTATTAAGGCTGATTCAAGAACATAAAGAAATTAAATTTGATCTTGCTATTGTTGATGAAGCTCATAATTTAATGGAAAAAGATTTTAGAGCAATTCTATTGATGCAAACTTTAATTATTTTAAAAAAAAGAAACCCCTCGATTGAATTAAATTTTTTCACACCCTTTATTGCTGACTCAGAAAGTATCCACTCAAAATATATTGATTACTCAATGAATTTTAAAAGCTCTGATGAGTTTATGAAAATTGAACGTTTATATATGTACAACTCATTAGATGGTGAGTTCATGAAATATGATCAATTTTTGAATAGCGTAATCTCTTTAAAAACGCTTGATTGTAATGAAATAGAATTTGTTAAAAAATTCTCAGCTAACAAAAACATAGTCTATTTAAATAGACCTAAGCATGTGGAAGAAGTAGCGCTGCTGTTATGTAAAAATGAGGATTCGATCACTAATCCAAAAATTGATAAAGCTTTAAAATCTATATCCAACTACTTACATAAAGATTATAGCCTAATTAAAACTCTTAAACATGGTGTTATGTATCATCACGGTAAAGTTCCTGAAGTAGTTCGTCTTTATATTGAAAAGATGTACAAGGATCATGGAGAGTTTCGTTATGTTGTTACCACATCAACTTTGTTAGAAGGAGTTAATATCCCTGCGGAAAAAATGTTTATCTTATCTCCCTCAAAGGGGCGTGGATACTTATCTAAATCATCATTTAAAAATTTGGTTGGGAGGGTTTGTCGATTTAAAGACGTATTTTCCAATGTAGGTTCACTAAAACTTTTAGAGCCTGAAATTTATATAATTAATGGAGAGTACTGCAGAGAAGATTTTGATCTAAAATCGTTTGTTAGTGACAGAGCTAATTTAGGATTGACGGTAAAGGATGAGGTTAAAAATATTTTCCTTATAGATGAGATTAAAGGTGATGAAAATAAAAATTCACTTCATAATGCACTAGAGGTTCTGGAGAATATAGAGTCAGGTTCAGTATCTACATCGAGTGATATAGTTTTACGGCTTGCAACCACGGATATAGGGAAGTCGTGTTTCAACAATAATGTTACTGAGTTTGATATAACTGATTCAGAAAATATACTAAATGATAATATAAATGCCTTGGGTATTACAAATGTGATATCTAGTGTTGAGGCTATTATTGATGCGATTTATAAAATATTTATAGTTGATATTACACACAAAAAAAATGAAGAGTTTCTTCGTTTAAAAGATGAAAAAGTAAGGTACTTTTACTCTAAGCTTCTACGATGGAGAGTCGAATCAAAGTCTTATAGTCAGATGATTAATCACTTCGTATATTATTGGGATAATGTTTATGAAGGTGATGGGCTTATTTACGTAGGAAGTGCGTGGGGAGAAGTAACTCGAGGATCGGACGGTTTTTCTCCTATGTGGGTTGATCTCAACAAAAAGAGTGATTCTGCTAAAGTCAACTTAGCAATTGTGCGTATAAAGGAAGAGTATGATTTTATTGAGTATCATCTAATAAAATACGTAGAAATTCTTAATGATTTAAATTTGGTTTCTAAGTCATTATATGAATCAATTAAGTATGCAACGGATAACTCATCCGTCATCTGTTTATTGAAAAATGGTGTTTCTATGGAACTGGCAAAGCTTATTGTGAGTGGTTATTCTGAGTACCTACAAGTGGATTTGAAATCAGATGTGTTTGTATTATTAGATGGTATTGAAGTTGCGATGCGCTTAAATGAAGAAAATGATATTTATGTATTCGAGATTGGGTTTCACCATTAAAGTTAGAAAAAATAATTAGAAGGCGTTTTATATGTTTAATTTATTTATATCATCAAATCCAGATAGTTGGGACTTTGACTCTTATCAGTTAGATAAAGTTCGTGTATTTGAGTATACCGCTGATGAAATTAGTGAAAGATACAAAGACTTTGATGCGTCTATTATAGAAGAACTTAAAGGGTTACCATCTCTTTTTGTTATAGAGAGGGAAGAGAGAGAATCAAGGGTTGGTTATATATCCAATATTGAGATTCGTGAACGTTCAGTCGTTATCTATTTTGAATTTGATACAATATTACCTAGTATACCGATAGGCGCAATAGAAGCACTTAAAAAAGAAATCGACTTAGGGGACTGGGAGTTAAGTCGTACTCATTGGTCGATTAAGGATGCAAAGCTATTTGATTTGCTTTTAACAAAGGGATATATAACTCAAGATGAATTGCAGGAGTCAGTGCTTCTAAGAGCTCCTGAAGAGGCGTCAGAACCTGTAACGCTAGACTCTGCAAACGGTGAATTAAACCATAATGAAGTCTTTATTGTTCATGGTCGTGATGAAATTGCTAAATATGAGATGTCTCAGTTTATAGAAGATTTAGGGCTCAAGCCTATCATTTTACATGAGCAGGCGAGTTTAAGTAGAACTATTATTGAAAAAATTGAAGCTTACTCTAATGTGGGATTCGGAGTTGTACTTTATACTCCATGTGATGTAGGTCGTATAGCTAGTAGTTTAACTAGTCAATACCGTGCAAGACAAAATGTAGTATTTGAGCATGGCTACCTTATAGGGAAATTAGGTAGATCAAGAGTATCTGCTATTATAAAAGGGGATGTTGAAACTCCTAATGATATTAGCGGTGTAATTTATGAAGAAATGGATAAAGATGGATTATGGAAAGAAGCTCTTAAGATTGAGATGAGAGCTGCTGGGTATAATGTCTAAATTATAGTAAATAGCTGTAGTTTTTACATGTCTTGAAACTGTCTTTTGATGGTACAAATTAGTTGTACGAAGTTATATAAATAAAGTTAGATACTTAAATGCAATACGCTATTATAAATGAAGCACGTTCTCAAGCCTTTCAAGGTGGCAAAGCAAGTTGTCCAACTTGTGGTGAAGATGTTATAGCAAAATGTGGTTCACGTATTGTACATCACTGGGCACACAAAGGTCGTATAAATTGCGATGCTTGGTCAGAAAATGAGACTCCGTGGCATAGGGCATGGAAATCTTATTATCCAGAAGAGTGCTGTGAAGTGAGCCACACTGCGCTGGATGGTGAAATTCATAGAGCTGATATTAAGACACCATCAGGTATATATATAGAAGTGCAACATTCACCCATGAGTGACGAAGAACGCATTTCCCGTGAAGAGTTTTATAAAAACCTTGTATGGGTAATTGACGGTTCTACATTTGGAAAGAATTTTGAAATACACCATGCATTACCAAACCCAAAGTCTAAAATAGCAGATGACTTAACTTGGTATCCTGCAGGCAAAGGATTAAACGGCTCAAATAATGGTATGTTTTATAGAGCGTCGGAAAATGAAGAAGGTGCTACTATGGTTTTAATACATCCTCTTTCCGATATAAAAAATGAAGTTAATGCACATTATAGTGGGCACCATCAATACGTATGGACACGACCTAGAAAAACTTGGCTTGACGCTAAGTGTCCAGTCTACATTGATTTTGGAGATACTTACTTAGCTAGACTAGAGTCGTATGATGATAGAGGCCTGCCCTGTATTAAACTTATAGATAAGAAATTATTTATACAAGAGTCTTTAGTTAAAGATAATGTACAAGATTTAGTAGATTATTAATAATAAAGATCTTTGCAACTTATAAAAAAGATACTAAGCCAAGTGCACATGAACTCATAGTAGAATCAAGTTGCCTATTACTTGTTTTTTAATATATTTATTGGTTAATTTTGAAGTCTTGATTCTTAAAGTAATACGGTATCTGTGCTTGAATAGGGTTGCGCATGTAGCCTTGTCCTAGGATTATGCATTCACCCTCTTTTAGGTTTAAAATGTCTTGGGTTGTTACTAGTTGGATGCCTTCAGCGCTGGTTGAAATGCTTTTGTTGGTTTTAAGGATATCTTTTTGATTGTTTGATTTACTTGTCGACTGGCGCTTGTCTGTGGATTGCCCTATAGATTCTGCAATGTCTTTGGCTGTTGATGTGTCTGATTGTTGGTAGATGAGTTTATACGGCGTTATAGCGTTTAAAACTATATGCTCATTATGTCCATAAACAGCGTTTATTTGCTGATAATTTTGCGCAATGAATAAACAATTCACACCATAACCACGGCCTGTTTCAGCTAATTTCTTTATCATATCCATTTTATCAAACTGTGGGAACTCATCTAAAATGAATGTTACATTATGATATTCTTGGGTTTGAACACCATCAAGTAAACCAAGACCAAGAAAATCAATAAGGACTCGTACAATTGATTTGTAAGTCGCAATGTCCTTTTGCTTTATTTTGATGTATAGCGTTTGATTTTTAGTTCTAAAGTCTTGTGGTACAATTTCATTATCACCACTTAAAATAACTTCTAAACGTGGGTTTGTGAAAATATCTAATGGTTCATCGAATGATGATACAACGCCAGCCCATTGACGCTCGCTATCTAAGTTATTAAGAAGCTTATTAAAGGATATGGATATCTTTTCTCCTAAACGACATTTATTTAGCTCAGGATCGTTTTTCCATGCAGTGAGTGCAATTTCATGATCATCTTGCTTGGAGAATAAATCAATTACCTCTGGTATGCTTGTTTCACCTTCTTTATAAATGAGTATTTCAGCTATAGTTCTAAAAAGAATCCTTGCTTGGTTTGTAAAGAAACTATCACCTTTTTGATTATCCTTAATGAGGATACGTGCAATACCATCAACATAGGTTCTGTGATCGCAAGGGTCTTCAGGGAGAGCGTTCTTTGCAAACGGGTTAAATTTGACTGAATTTTTCATCGTATGGGTCAAATATCATGACATTACTAAACTTCTCACGTACATGAGCCGTTTTATCGGCAAGTTCACCCTTAATATCAATTGCAATAATTGACCAAGGGCAGGTTAGTAGAGTAGGGATGGCACAGCCTGCACTTTTACCAGTTCCTGGGGGCGCAAGCAGTAAAACACTTAAAGGCTCTGTCACAACAAGATATTTGCCCTTCTTTTTACCAAGAATAATGCCCTTATCACTTTTTAAAAGTTTAAGCTGCTTAGCTGTTTTAAGTGTTCCCCATTCAGCTTTACCATACTTGCCTTTTTTGAATATTCCGTCAGATGCAAACCATGCAGTTGATGCCATGAGCCCTATCATGCTTGCACTTATTACTTCGTTAGGAATTTTATCAAAGGGTATTTTTGTATAAATACGATATAATAACTCAGGCTTCAGCATGTATTCTGGATATGCATAAGATGCTCCTGTATGTGATACTGCAAAAGCAGTAGCTAAAGCACCTGAAAGACGTTTTAAGAGGCTCATGAACTACTTTCTCCTTTAACTATTTGCATTACATCACCTTGGAAGTTTTCATCTTTATTAAAATCACTTAGTTTTTGAAACGTGCCTGTACGTGTACCGTCATGATTACGGTTGATTTGAATCACGCCGTAAACGTCGGTACAAATTTGTTTGCGCATAATTTCAATACCGGCTTGATCTATGTCTTTATTGATAATCATACGAGAGATTAGCGTAATTATGGCTGCCTTGGGGGGGGGCATGAATGGTAGCCATAGAACCTTCATGCCCTGTATTAATAGCCATGGCAAAGGTTAAGGCATTGTCTGCATGTAACTCACCAATTAAAATGTTATCGGGTGAAAGGCGCATGCAGGCTCGCATAATTTCTTTTGATGAAATAGTACTTTCAACACTACCATTTTCTGAATAATATATAAGTAACCAGTCTTCATGAGGTACGGTTAACTCCACAACACCTTCCACTGTTACAATTCTATGATCTTTGAGTATAAGTGGAATTAAGCAGTTTGTTAGTGTGGTTTTACCTGAACCTGTGAAGACGAAGACTAGGGTTTAAACTTATAACCTTTAGTTTCTGGGATTGAAGATGTTTTAAATCCTTAATTTCAACCCAACACCAAGGCTTAACGCCTTCTTGATATCCTTAAGCTGTTTAATGCTTTTGCTGGTATCTGTTTTGGTGATTTTACCAACAGCTTTGAAATGACGAATAGCCGCATTAACTTCTTTCTCAAAATGCTGAAGGTATTTCTTTAAGTGTCGGCGTTGCCTTTTACTTATTGGTTTGCGCTCTTTTAACTTTTTAGCCTCGCTCTGTAATTGCCAGGTGGATATATGTGTTTCATTGATTTTTTGCGTGGGTGTTAAGCTTTTAGCATCTTGTTTGAATTGCTTCTTAAAAGCTTTCAAGTCATCTAAGTTAGCTTGAAGCTCTTTAGAGCGTGTATGCGTTAGCTTGGAATGTTTTAATTCTCGCTCAGTAATGCCTTGTAAGCGTATTAATTTTTTCTCTAACGTATCTCTATACTTTTGAACATTGATAGGTTTGTTCTCAGCGTATTTTTCTTTGAATATCTCATGGCGGACAAATAGATCTTCCTTTTGTGCTTTGATAGACTTGAGAGTAATGACACGATCACGGCGAAGTGTTGCTACACGTTTAATGCCCATTTGCTTGAGGTGGTAAGCATAGTCATGGCGCAATGTGAATAAATCAGCCTTATCAAACTGGACACGTTTACCATCAATGATGTTCTTGTTTTTTAGGATCACGTGGAAATGTAAGTTCTCGGTGTCATTATGCGCTACAAACATATACCTGTAACCCTGCGCTTCAAAGTTATCACGTAGGAAGCGCCTAGTCGCTTCAGTAGCATGTTTAACATTGTGATTATCACCGCCAACTGAAAATATGATGTGCGTGATATCCTTCGGTGCATGAAAATGAAAGTTTACCTCTTCACCATTATCATCTGTGATTTTTTCACGTTTGAGAGCTAAATTAATTTCTCTTAGCCTTTTGTCGTCGCTGCCGTCATATTGAAGTTTGGCACGTTCAAACTCTAATTTATTTTTCAGCTCTAATTTCCATAGCTGATCCCTGTAACTCGCTAATGGCTCAAAATCTTCCACCCAATTATCAATCGTGCCTTTTTCATTCTCGATGATATTACCCAGCTCATCTTCAAGGGTAAGGGGATCTTCGTCATCCATATATTCTGCCGTACGGGCGATGTAGGCCGTTAACTGCGCTAATGATTGCTTGCCCATGCTCGTACTGACAACCTTCATCACGGCTTCAGGATTACCTGAATTAGCATCATTTAAATAACTAGGTGAGAGTAGGCGCTTAAACATGGAAAGCTCGCGAGACGGATCATTCACATCTCGCTTACGTAAATGCGATGGCGTATCCCACAGTAGTGGGTCATGGTTACGGGCGAAGCGTGTCATTAAGCCACCTTGTTTTCACACATGATAAGAATGGACTTTTTCAAGTCGCGTACTTCACGTTCTATCTTTTGGCAAAGCTTTTGTAGTTCGCTTGCATCAAGTTCAATGTTTTCTTTTTCACCGTTAATGATATCTAAATGGTCACTGTTTAAATGGTAAGCGATTTGGTTTAAAAGTCCGCCCAAACGAGCGGTGTTGGTGAAGTGAAATTTCAGCATAGCCAGTTGAGAATCTGAAAGGGTAAATGGCCTTTCATAATTATGAATCATGGTGCGGATAAGTTTTGATGTATCTAAATTTTCTTCGTCTGATATACGAGAAATAAGCTCTTTTGTTTGCTTGTTTACCCTTACTTTGATATAGTCTTCTTTACGTTTCATTGTGTTACCTCCGTTAGTTACTTATGGAGGTGAACAAAAAAGTGTGGCCACAAATTACCTATCCTGCCAATAAGAATGAGAGGTGTATCACCTCGGTAGATAGCTAAAATAGGCAAAAATGGTGAATTTTTGCTGAATTTGATAGGCCCACAAGTGAATGTGGGCGTAAAACAGCTGAATTTGATACCTTTTTAGATGAATGTGGGCTGTTTTATAGTGAATTTGTGGTTCTATTACATGAATGTCGGCAATCTATTACTTATTTTCTTAAATTAAAGATTTTCACCCTTGACTCTAGAGTATAGTCTAGACCCCATACTTATGTTAGAGGAGGTAAAGTGATGTTCATTGGTGAAGTGGCAAAACGAACAGGATTAAGTATTGATGCTATTCGTTATTACGAACGTGAAGGTTTGATTACACCTGTTCATATGCGTGAATCTGGTTATCGAGATTTTGATAATAGCTCGCTTGATTCTTTACATTTTATCATTCAAGCAAAAGAAATTGGTTTTTCTCTAAAACAAATTAAACATCTACTTCTTCTAAAAGAAAACCCTGATACTACATGTGCTGAAGTACGTGAATTGGCTCAGGGCAAATTAAATGAAGTAGGACATAAAATTAAGTTATTAAAAAAAATGGAGCAACAATTAAATAAGTTACTAACAAAATGTGAAGCTGAAAGTAACGGTTCATGTCCTATTATCGAAGAGTTAAGTAAGGAGGAATGATTATGAAAATCGAACTTATATATTTTGATGGATGCCCCAATGTACAAGCAGCAAAAGATAATATTAAAGCCGCTTGTGATAACTTAAAAATAGAGCATTCAGTTCAAGAATGGAATCATAACGATGACAATGCGCCTGATTATACAAAAAAATATGGTTCACCAACAATTCTTGTTAATGGTAAAGATATTGCTGGTGGCCCTGGTGATTGCTGTGCAACTGGTAACTGCCGTATTTATGCAGACATGACAGGGATTCCAAGCGTAGAGCTTATTCAAACGGCATTAGAAAAAGGATAGCCTATGAAAAAATTAATCTTAGCTGTGCCATCATTTTTAACACCGCTGGTGGCTTCATTGCCTGTGTTAACTTGTCCTGCTTGTTGGCCTTTATATGCAGGTCTGTTGAGCTCTTTAGGTGTTAATTTCACAAACTACACGCCTTATATTTTGCCGTTAACTTTATTCTTGCTAACAATTTCGTTGTTGGCATTGGGGTGGCGAGCTGAGAAGCGTCATGGATTCATCCCTCTCGCTTTAGGTCTGATTGGTGTGATACCAATATTATTGGGTAAATTTTACATGGAAAATGACTGGTTATTTTATAGTGGTATTACGTTATTAATTGGTGCTTCAATTTGGAATATATGGCCAAAAAGAGAAAGTTGTTCATCTTGTAAAGATGATTAATCACCCTCCCATAGCAACATAAGCCGTACCCATAATGGTGACTTCAGTGATATCTCCGCCTGCAAGTAAGTCACGTGCATAAGCTTCTGTGTCAAAGTAATAACGAAGGTTATCAGGAAGGCCTTGCAGCATATCTGTATCTTCTATGAACTGTTCAGCGTAATCTTTGGCAGCGCCTTCAAAAAGAGTCACATCATCTAGCCTGTGTAAAATATCTTCAATGCTGTAACCGATATCATTTGCAAGATAAGTTGCTTTTGCGGTTTGTTCATTTTCTAGGTTTTCAAAGTCGTAAAACCATTGTTTGAGGTTCACTTGATTAATACTTAGGGCTCCAAATAATTCGTGGTTGTCACCGTCAATGAATTGAATTTCGTATTCTTCAACAATGTCACCATATTCGTTGGTATGAGTTTTAGCCTTTGTGCAATATTCTTCGTATGTTTCGAAGTAAAATCCCGTTGCTGAAATATCGTATGGTGTTGCGTGGTACATGTTCATTTTAT
>TARA_R110000868_G_scaffold92100_4_pt1 | contig 243007 bp, 213 predicted proteins | sample TARA_R110000868 | Tara Oceans TARA_R110000868 (sample SAMEA4397489) | marine metagenome | biome: Polar Biome; feature: [SRF] surface water layer (ENVO:00010504); material: water (ENVO:00002006), including particulate matter (ENVO:01000060) such as... | depth 5 m | reverse complement strand
CGCTTGTTACCGTGCGCGCTCGGGAAAGTCAACGATCAAAGTGTCGGAAGTTTCATTTTCCTGCAGCCTGTCGGCATTTCTGCCGTTGCCCGAACTGGCATCATGATCAACATGATGGTCGATGGGCGGGATCAGGCCGGTATCACGCGGATCGTCAACAATATCTGTTCGCTGGTCGTATACACCAAAGCCAGCCTTCTGGTAAGCCCCCAAAGCGCTTGGATGATCCAACGAGCAAGTATTAACGGTAATGCGTTGCGGTTTAAGGGCCCAGGCGGTGTCGACCGTCCAGTTCAAAAGGTATTTGCCAAAGCCCTTGCCGATAAAATCGGGGATCAGGCCCATGTAATGCAGGTCGATCACGCCGTCTTCTTCAAGGTCGGTTAGGTCAAGTTCGGCAAAGCCCGCCGGGACGCCGCCAACATAGAGCACATAAACATGGGTTTCGGGCCTTGTCAGGGTCTGGGTAAGGTCTTCGTCGTCCATCAGGCGGCGTAACCACCACAGCCAAGGTTCACCGACTGTATTATACAGGTAACGGTAAAACGACAGGGTCGGGTTTTCGGCCCGGACGATGGCGACCTTGCCCGGCGGGATGATGGCCGCAGGGCGTTCGGGTGGCTCAAGCATTTCAAGGAAGGTGACGACAACTTCCAGCTTGCGCGGATTGGATATACTCATAACTTCAGCCTTTTTCGCATCACGACGAAATCCGTTTGGGTTTCAGGTGTTTGCGGTTTGGAGGGGGAGACGGGCTTTTCTGTTTTATAGCCAAAACGCCGGTAAAAATCACGTATTGTCGGGTCTTCGACCGTGACGTTGCATGTATTTTGGCCGTTTGCGGTCAATATGTCTTCGGCCAGGGCCAAAAGAGCGGCCCCGAGGCCTGTGCCGCGTGCTGCGGGCGTGACGGCGAGATAATGCACCCAGCCATTGTTGCCATCATGACCGGCCATGACCGTGCCGATGATCGTGGTGTCGTTTCCTGTGTTTTTGATGCGGGCCAAAATCACGCTGCCACGCCCGGAATTCAGGCAATTTGCGATGTCGCGCCCGGCATCGTCATCGGCCGCGATCAGGTTGCAATCGCGCCAAAGGGTATTGATAGCGGCAATGTTCCCGGATGTTGGATTTTGCAGGCGTTCCAGAAAAACGCCCGGCCTTTTATCCCCGTCGCCGTCAGCCGCATCCAGTTCATGGACGGGATTGTTTTCTGGCGATGGGGATGAGCCGGGCGTTTTCATATCTGATGATGCGGGCTGTTATGCCGGGCCCTGATCGATGGGGCTGCCTTCGGTCGTGGCCCATTCGGCCCAGGATCCGTCATAGACCGCGACTTCTTTTTTGCCCGCAATATAGGCGCCAAGCGCCAAAACGCAGGCGGTAACACCCGACCCACACGATGTGACAATCGGTTTGTCCAAACTGACACCGGCATCGGTAAAGGCCGTGCGAATGGCATCGGTATCTTTAAAGGTGCCATCGGCGTTCAGAAGCCTGTCAAAGGGCAGGTTGTATGAGCCCGGCACATGCCCGGCCTTGCCCCATGGTTCATTGCCTTGCCCGGTAAAGCGTTGGGTGGCGCGGGCATCAACGAATTGTTCGCGATGGCTTTTGACGTTTGCCAGAACCTGATCGTATTCGCGTAACAGGAAACTGTTGGCGCGCGCGGTAAAGTGGCGTTCGCGCGGCAATGTTGGTGCATCGGTAACGGCGCGGTTTTCCGCCAGCCATTTCGGCAGGCCGCCATCAAGCACAGCAACGTCGTGATGCCCGAAATGACGCATCATCCACCATGCCCGGCAGGCGGCAAGGGCCGACCCGGTTTGGCCGTAAACAACGATCCGCACGCCATCGCCAAGGCCAAGCTTGCGAACCTTGGCTGAAAATTTGATGGCATCGGGCACCATATGGGGAAGCGGCGCACTGTCATCGGCGGCAATGTCGTCGATATCGTAAAAGACCGCACCGGGGATGTGTTGCGTGTTGTAAATCGCGCGCGCATTAGTGTTTTGGGCGGGCATATAATAGCTGGCGTCGACAACGCGAACGTCGGGTGCGTCAAGGTGATCTGCAAGCCACTGGGTGGAAACCAGTGCGTCTGAAGAAGTGTTGGTCATCAAAGGGACTCCGGTTTGCAATGGTGGGTATTGCGCGATCCGGGGCGTTTCCGCAGATCTGTTTCAAATGTTTCTTGTTTTATTTTTTAGCCTTCCTGTTCGCACATGGCAATATCCTGACTGAAATTGTGGATATGTTCGGGTCAGATATGAACAGGAATGAAATGAACGGCTATTCATCAAAGACAATATTGATACGTCTGTTCTGGCGGCCTTTCTTTTCGATTTTGGACACCAGAACCTTGCCGATTTCGCCCGTGCGTTTGACATGGGTTCCGCCGCAGGGCTGATAATCGATGCCTTCGATGGTGACGGTGCGGATGGAATGACCATCCATCGGCGGCTGAACCGACATGGTGCGCACCAGTTCCGGGTTTGCCTTAAGCTCTGCAATGCTGATTTCGCCGTCGTAAACGTCGGCATTGCGCGCAATTAATTCGTTTAGTTTATCGGTCAGCTCGTCCTTGTCCGGGGCATCATCGGGCAGGTTAAAGTCAAGCCGTGCCTTGTGCGCGGCAATATTGCCGCCCGTCACATCGCCTTCGACAATCGCGCATAGCAAATGCAGGCAGGTGTGAAACCGCATCAGGCGATGGCGGGTATCCCAATCCAGATCGACAGTGACCGTATCACCGATGGTCGGCAAGTCATGGCCATCTGCAATGATATGAAGAACCTGACCGGTTTCGCGGTCCTTGACCGTGGTGGCAATCGGCAGGATACGCCCGTCTGATATTTTCAGGGTGCCGATATCACCGGCCTGTCCGCCAGCAGTGGCATAGAAAACGGTTTGATCAAGGCCGATGCCCCGATCCGAAACTGCCGTGACTTTGGCGTCGCAGCTTTGGCGATAGGCATCTTCGCGAAACAAAAGGCGGGTCAAGGGTTTCTCCATTCTCGGTCATTTTTGGTGGCGTTCAGATCGGCGGAGCGTTTTCTGCGTGTGGTATCCGGCGGCAGATGATCGGCCTTTGCCGGGGCAGGCGCGATCAATGCGTGGTTGCGCCTGATATCCATCGGGAAAACCATGCGGGAAAATCATGGTGCTGCGCATGGTGGTGTTTTGTCGAGGGCTTTTTGCTTTTCTGGTTTGTATGTATTGGTACGTATAATTGTAAATCATGTTGATTTATGTACGAAATGTATGGTATTCCATTGGGCAAAATTGGGGGTTATTGAAACTTGGCTGCTATTATTCACGTCAAACTTACGGGCGAGGGCGATTTCGGACCGGTCGATCTTGAATGCGCGATCCCGCCTGCGCGTTTGCCTTTTGTGATGGCGGCCCTGTTTGGTTCCCCGAATGCCTTGCGGGCCGGTGGGGCGGGCGACCTTGCGGGGGCATCGTTGCCAAGGGGCGGTGCCGCGGCAAAGGCCCGTGATGTTGATCATGGTGGTGCTGCCGGGGGGGCAGGGACAGGCTTGTCGCAATCTTTTGTTCCGGCGGTGGATGGGGCGGGTGACCGTACGGATGATCGCACTTCTCAATCGGGCGGTATGGCCGATTTCGATCCGATGGATATGGCGGATCCGGCCAGTTTCCTGACGGGGTATATTGGCAGTTTGGGGGATTTGGTGGCCCGGCTTCAGCCGCGTGGCTTTGCCGAAACGATCCTGATCGGAGCAATTTGGCTGCATTACCGCGATGGGCGCAGTGTTGTGACCCGTGATGATCTTCGCCGCCTTCTGCGTCGTCAGGAGCATCTGCGCATGCCAAAGAATTTTGGCCGTGATTTTCAGACCGCGATTGCGCGCGGCTATGTCGAAGCTGTGTCCGATGATGGGGGATACGTTGTGGCCCGGGGTGGTTATCAATGGTTCCGCAATGCTTGTATTAAATGATACAAAAAGTCGATATATGGGTTGACGTTATGTATAGGTAATGTATATTTCTTGACGTGGGACAAGAAAACAGGCGGGGACAAAATGCGGGAATGGGAAGTACGGACAAGCTGCAGGGTTTGGCGTGGTCGATATGTGATCCGTGGGGGCGTTGATCGCATCGCCAATGATATTGCCGGATTGCAGCAAAGCCGTTTTCCGGGGCTGGAACCCGGCAAGGTTTCGCTTCGGGTTGTGACCATGGCTGTTATGGCGGTTCTGGCCGAGGAATGCTGCGAAGATGGCGTTACCGCCGCCGAGCTTTCCTTTTTGCTGACGACCTGTCTTGGACGGCCGATTTCGCCCGCACGGATTGAAGACGAAATGGAATTGCTTTCGGGGCTGGTCTGGACCGGGGCATGGGGCGGTGAAACGCTTTATGTGCTTGAAAAACGCGGGCTTCGGTTCTTTGAAAGTGCGCGTGTGATGGCCATAAGCGATGCGGATGCAAAAAATGGCGACCTGACAAAATACCGAGGCGCGGAGGAAGGCGGGGTTTTGCAACAGATCGATCCGTCGATCACAGCGGACCCCGCCCCCCACGCGCGGTATCGGGTGGTTGGCTGATCGGGGCCACAGGCTATCAGACTGTATTTATATCGCGTTATCAACACCCGCCTTTGGCTTTGCCCGGCGGGTGTTTTGCTGTTTGCCTTGTAAAGGATCACAAGGCCGGGGGCTTATGCCGTGTCGGCATCTTTCATCAAGCTGATCAATGGGGCTTAAAGCAACTGCATCTGACCATTGGCATTGGGGCGGATAAAGCCACTGCTATCAAGGTTAAGGGATCGGCCGGTCATGCCGTGCTTTTTACGGGCGGCATCAAACCGCCGCGCAATCAGATCGGCAATCGGGCCGGTGCCGCGCATGCGGGTGCCAAATTCCGATTGATAGATTGCCCCGCCGCGCATCTGTTTGATCAGGGATATGACCTTTGCCTTGCGGTCGGGATAATTGGTTTCAAGCCATTCTTCGAATAAATCAGCGATTTCAAGCGGCAAACGCAGAACGATATGGGAAACCGATGTTGCCCCGGCGTCATGGACGGCGGCGACCAGATTTTCGATTTCCATATCATTGAGGCCGGGAATAATCGGTGCGCACAGGGCCGTTACCGCAATACCGGCATCGGACAATTTTCGAATGGCATCAAGCCGACGGTGCGGGGCCGATGCACGCGGTTCCAACAGGTTTGATAACCTGTGATCAAGGCTGGTGACTGATACCGCGACCGAGGCACGGTTTTTAAGGGCCATTGGTGCAATCAGGTCGATATCACGGGTGACCAGCGCACTTTTGGTGATGATTGAAAAAGGATGCTGGCAATCACTTAACACCTTGATCAGGGATCGGGTTAATTGCTTGTCGCGGTCAACAGGTTGATAGGGATCGGTGTTGGTGCCAATGACAATCGGGGCGGGCTGATAGCGGCGCCCGGCAAGTTGTTTGCGCAGCAATTCCGGGGCATCGGGTTTCCAGAACAATTTGGTTTCGAAATCAAGGCCGGGTGATAATCCAAGCCAGGCATGGGTCGGCCGGGCAAAGCAATAAATACAGCCATGTTCACAGCCACGATAGGGGTTGATGGATCGGTCAAACGGTACATCCGGGCTTTGGTTTCTGGTGATGACGCTGCGCGCGCCGTCGATGCCAAGCGTGGTTTTGGTGCGCGGTGTATCGGCATCTTCCATCAGGCCGGATATCCAGCCATCGTCATAGGCCTGATGGCTGAATTTCTCGTAACGGCCATCACTGTTTGAGATCGCACCGCGGCCCTTTTGTTTGCGCGCTGGCAAGATGTTGGGATCAAAAGACGGGGGATCCATTTGATCCTGATCCGGAAAATCTGCTGCGTTGCCGGGAGCCATTTCAGGCGGATGTGAGGGGGTGTTTTGCATGAGTTCAAGATATAGAACAAAATAGGAACATTCAAGCGTTATTGCAGCGGACGCTTAATTGTCATCCGGGGCTGTTTTGATTTGGGAATGATTGTTCCCGGGGCGAAGCGGTGCTGAAATGGAAAATGTATCGATACATTCGCGCGCTTGCCGGTTTTTGAAATCCATCTATAGTTGCCCGATATTCACCGATGCGGAGCCTTTGGGATGGATTGGACACAGCTTGTCAGTTTTATGCTGGTGACGTCGCTTTTGGTGATGTCGCCCGGACCAAATGGCGTTCTGATTGCCAAGACCGTCCCGACATCGGGCCGTGCAGCAGGCTTTGCCAATGTTGCCGGTTTTGTGACGGCTTTTTATGTTCATGGCACATTGTCGATTTTGGGGATTTCCGTGATCCTTGTGCAATCCGCCCAATTGTTTTTGATGGTCAAAATCGCGGGTGCGGCCTATTTGTGCTGGGTCGGGTTCAAGGCGTTGCGTGATGCCTGGCGCGGGATCAAAACCGTTGCCGAAGTCGCCCCGGCCAAACGTCGGCGCACCCTTGCCGTTGCCTATGGCGATGGGTTTTTGACTAATGTGCTTAATCCCAAGGTGTCGATCTTTTACCTTGCCGCATTTCCGCAATTCATGCCCGTGGGCGAGGGGGCGATGACATCGGCCTTTATGCTGGTTTGTGTGCATGCCAGCATAAATGTTATCTGGTTTACAGCCATGATTGTGCTGCTGTCGCGGTTAACAGGGATGGCGCGCAATGGATCGTTCCAGCGCGCGCTTAAAGCGGTGACGGGCAGTGTGTTTATTGTCTTTGGGATCAAGCTGGCGATGTTCCGCCCGTAACCTTGGCGGCCCCGGTTACGATCCGTCCAATGGCTTGATGCCTATTTCCTGGCGATGATCAGGATCATGACAGCGGCAAACAATGCAAATAAAACGCTGCTTATCGGAACCCCGAACAGGGCGGCGGTTTCATTGATCAATGCTTCATAGGCCGCAAGTGGCAATAAAAGCGATGCGATAAACAGGAAGGCCGGGTTCAGCAATTTCTGTTTCATGGCCTTAACCCCCGTTCATCATTGAAATCAGCAACAGACCCAGCGCCATGAAACCGCAAAGCGCGGTCAGGATCACACCGGTTTTAAGGACGACCGAAAGTACCGGGCCTTCCTTGCCCGACAGGCCAACGGTTGAACAGCCGACAAGGATTTTCGACGGGGCCAGCATGCTGCCAAGTGATGCGCCGGTTGCCTGTGCCGCCAGAACAAGGGCGGTTGAAATACCCGAAAGTTCGGCGGTGTGGCGCTGGAACATGCCAAAAACGACATTGGAATTATTGGTGCTGCCGGTCATGAACGCGCCAAGGGCGCCAATGGCCGGGGCCAGCACCGGATAGGCAATGGCAAAGGAGCCGGAAAACAATGCGGCACCGCCCTCGGCCAAGGCATAGGTCATGCCTGCATGATCCATGATTAACGCCAAGCCAATCACCGGCACCATGCCAACGCTGGTCGGAAGGCCGCTTTTAAGCGTGCGTTGCCAGATGCGTTTGGCAATGCCGTTGTCATAACGGCCACGTATTTTGAAAAAGGTAAAGCTGATCAGGGCGGTATACAGCAGCAACGCGCCGGGATGGCCGAAAATGGCGATGGCCTTGGCACTTTCGGCATTGATCTGCCAGCCAAATGCGGTTGAAACCGCCGGGAAATCAAATGTCAGACGAATGCCCGACAGGAAATCTTCGACCGGGGGAACAAAGGTGGCCAGACCGACAATCACCATGAACACCAGATAGGGGGTCAGGGCTTCGATCAAGGGCATATGGTGGTGATCATCATGGGCATCAGCGGGATCGGCGACATCATCAGGATGGGGTTTCCAGAACCGGGTGACGATGATGGATGTGACAAGTCCGGCAATCCCGGCGGTTAACCCGCCCAGCGTCCAGACGCCGTAATTGGCCATCAGATATTGAACAACCCCCATCACACCGGCGATGATCACCAGCGGTACGATCCGGCGGCGCACGGTGCGAAAACCACCATCCAGCCACAAAACAGCCGCCCCGCAGGTAAAGCCCGACAGGCCAAGCAGGATTGCGGAATAATGGGTTAATTCAGTGCCCGGAATGCCGGTGACACCGATCAGGGCTTCGAACGAGGTCGCCATATTGCCAAACAGAACCGACCAGCTATGCCCGATCATCGGGGCCGCAACGGCCAGAACCGGCGAGAACCCCATGCCGAGCAGAAGCGGCGCAATCACGGCAATCGGTACGCCAAAGCCCGCGACCCCTTGCAGGAAGGTGGCGAAAACATAGCCCAAGATCAGCAATTGCAACGGACGGTCATCGGTTAATTGCCGGATGGCGCGCCCGATGGTTTTGATCGCACCGGCTTCGTCGGCGGCGAAATACAGGATCAGCGCAGCCCAGACGATATAAAGAATATACAGGGCCAGCATCACGCCCTTGGCCTGGGCAATGATCAGCATATCGATCGGCGCGCCAAAGGTGAAAATGGCAATGACGACCGTAACGAACCATGCGGCCGCACCGGCGCGCGCCGCCCCCCAATTGGCTTTGATCATCAGAAATAAAATGGTGGCAATCGGCAGGGCAGCCAGAAGGAAATCTGTCATCGGGGCGAACCAAAACCTTTTGGAACAATAAGTTGCAGGTTGTTTTCCAACCGGGTCGCCATCTTGTCCCAGCCGATGATCAAGCGCAAGAAAACAGTGATGGCATTTCGTATGATGAAATACAAAGCCGGGCCATATGGGCGGCCCGGCTTTGATTTAATCATCGTACGAATGCCCAAGGGCCTTGTTTTCAGGCGTTGTGTTGGCCGGTTTCGTCACTGCTTAGGTCTTTGTGCAGCTCTGCCGCGATTGAAAACGATTTCAACCGTGCTTCTTGGTCAAAGATATTGGCCGTCACCATGATTTCATCGGCCTTGGTCATATCAATAAAATCGCGCAGTTTTTTGCGCACGGTGTCGCGCCCGCCAATCGCGGCGCAGCGCATGGCGTGATCAACCCCGGCCTTTTCAACCCGGTTCCAGATATCGTCCATCGATTTGACCGGTTTGGGCAATTGGCCCGGGGTGCCGCGGCGCAGGTTTAAAAATTGTTGCTGCATCGAGGTTGCGAGATATTCGCCTTCCTCGTCGGTATCGGCAGCAAAGAATCCCATCGCCGCAATGGCATAGGGTTTATCAAGCTGATCGCTGGGTTCAAACCGATGACGATAAAGGTTCAGCGCGTCCATCAGCATGTCGGGGGCAAAGTGGGAGGCAAAGGCAAAGGGCAGGCCAAGACGGGCGGCAAGATCGGCCGAGAACAGGCTGCTGCCCAAAAGCCATATCGGGACTTGTGATCCATATCCCGGCACCGCCCGGATCGGCGGATTGCCTTCAAGCGGGGCAAGGAATTGCTGAACCTGAAGCACGTCCTGAATAAAGCGGTCTTCGCTGCCATGCATGTCACGGCGCAGGGCGGCGGCGGTGCGTTGATCGGTCCCCGGTGCGCGGCCAATGCCAAGGTCAATACGCCCGGGATAAAGCGCATCAAGGGTGCCGAATTGTTCGGCGATCACAAGCGGGGCATGGTTGGGCAACATCACACCGCCCGAACCGACGCGGATGGTTTTGGTGCCTGCGGCCACATGGGACATGACGACCGAGGTCGCGGCACTGGCGATGCCGGGCATATTGTGATGTTCGGCCAGCCAGTAACGGTGAAAGCCAAGTTTTTCAGCATGTTGCGCCAGGCTAAGCGTATTGCGCAACGCATCGCGCGGATGTTCGCCTTCGTTGACCGGGCAAAGGTCGAGAACGGAAAAGGGGATCATGAACCATATCCTGTTGGGCGCAGGCCACATATGGGCGCGCCAGATTGCATCGTTGACGACTAATCTAGCCTAAAATCAGATGCTTGCCAGTCCATGACAGCGGGTTTTGCGTTTTGTTTCGCCAAATGGGGGCATTCCGCCATGTTCTATCGTGCTTATGCTTTGTCGATTTGGTGTCAGAAAGATTGATCCTGCCAATTGGTTAATCGGCGTTGTTGACGGGGGCGGATGGGTTTTCACTGGCAATGCGGTGTTCGTTCAGAGTACGGCTGACGAAATTGCGAAGAACTGTTGAAATATCACTGGCGCGATAGGCCAGTGCCAGATGCGCCATCGGAACATCGCCCGCGATCTTGCGATAGACCACGCCATTGACCTGTAATTGCGCCATGGCGGCAGGTACCAGTGAAAAGCCAAGTTCAGCCGCAACAAAATTGATCACCGATCCCAGTTGTGGCGCGCTTTGGCCCATCACCGGTTCAAATCCGGCAGCACGGCAGGCGGCAACGACAATATCGAAATGCGTTGGCCCGACATGGCGCGGTGTCAGGATCAGGGCGTCATCGCGCAGGGTTTCCAAGGCGACCGTATCGTCAAGTGCGGCCGGATGACCGGCGGGCAGAACAATCAGCATCGGTTCTGATTTTAACCGGTGCAGGCGGATATTATCATTGGGGGTTGTTCCTTGGCGCAGGAAGACGGCATCAAGCTGTTCATCCTGGATCGCGTTCAAAAGACGGGCGGAATTGTTTTCTTCCAGCGTCATGTCAACGCCGGGATAGGATCGACGGAAATCGCGAAAGACGCGCGGGACGCTGGGGCTAAACGCCGCCGATGCGGTAAATCCGACCCGGATCGAGCCGATTTCACCGCGCCCGGCGCGCTGGGCAGCACGGATCGCACGTTCGGCCATTTCGGGGAAATGTTGAACAATTTCGCGAAAGGCCAGCCCGGCCTGGGTTAAATTCGCGCCATGGGGGACACGGTGGAACAATTGTGTGCCGATCTCTTTTTCCAGATCACGGATTTGTTGGCTAAGCGGTGGCTGGCCGATGCCGATCCGGGCGGCGGCACGGGTAAAGTTGCCTTCGCGGGCAACTTCGAGAAAATAGCGAATATGGCGCAATTCCATCCGGTATATCCAAAACATATCATGAATGACTGTGGTATATATTGGACGGATATCGGCAAAGCTGCAACCATGTGGCCATATCCGAGTATAAAAAAGAACGAGGCCTTTTCATGTGTGCAGATCGGGCGAAGATCCCCGCAGCGCAGCCTTTAACCGTTGATGGCGTGCAACCGCCCGCAATGGCCGAGCCGATCTATACCGAGCCGGGATCCCCCGAATATCGGCGGATCAGTCTGGCGCTGTTTCTGGCGGGATATGCGACGTTTTCGTTGATTTATTGCGTGCAACCTTTGTTGCCGGAACTGGCGCGGGATTTTGCCGTCAGCCCGGCGGAAAGTTCGCTGGCGCTGTCGCTTGCTACCGGGTTTTTGGCTTTTGCCATTTTGCTGGCCGGGGCGGTGTCCGAGGCGTTTGGGCGCAAACAATTGATGTTTGCGTCGATGTGCGGCGCGTCATTGTTAAACCTGATCGCGCCGGTGTTATCGGATTGGCATGCGTTTTTGGTGGTGCGTGCGCTGGAAGGCCTTATTTTAGGCGGTGTTCCGGCGGTTGCCATGGCCTATTTGGCCGAAGAAATGCACCCGCGTGGCCTTGGCACCACCATGGGGATTTATATCAGCGGCACGGCCCTTGGCGGTATGAGTGGCCGTGTGGTGATTGGACTGTTAACCGATATGGTTGGCTGGCATTTAGCACTTGGCGCGATGGGGGCGCTTGGTTTGGCCGCAGCGATTGGTTTTGCCGTGTTGTTGCCGCCATCGCGTAATTTTGTCCGTCGGCCCGGTTTTCAATTGCGCTATCATATTCGGGCCTGGGAACAGCATTTGCGCCATCCCGGTTTGCCGTTTGTGTTCCTGATCGGGGCCTTTGCCATGGGGTGCTTTGTCACGATCTATAACTATGCCGGGTTTCGGTTGTCCGAGGCCCCCTTTAACCTTAGCCAGGGGCAGATCAGCCTGATTTTCGTGGTTTATCTGTGTGGCATGGTGACGTCATCGATTGCCGGGGCGATGTCAGACCGTGTCGGGCGCGGGCCGGTTTTGCTGGGCGGGATCGTGATTGCCGGAGCCGGGGTGGCGATCACGCTGCTAAGCAGTCTTTGGGGCATGATCGGCGGGATCATGGTGTTGACCAGTGGATTTTTTGTTGCCCATTCGGTGGCGAGTGGCTGGGTCGGGCGCATGGCTAAGCAATCCAAGGGCCATGCATCGTCGTTGTATTTGCTGGCGTATTATTTGGGCTCCAGCATCATGGGATCGGTGGGGGGCTGGTTCTGGTCGCATGGTGGGTGGAATGCGGTGGCGGGGTTTGCCGGTGCGCTTTTGGTCGGGGCTGCGATTTGCGGGCTTTATCTTTGGCGTGCGGCACGCCGGGAAGGGGCCGTGGCGTAATCGGTGATTTTGTCGCGGGTCAAAAGGATATCAAAAATAAACCCCCGCCAATCTGGACGGGGGTTTATTTCGGTTGTTGTCTGGGACCGAACCTAAAGCCAATCCGGGCTTGGCAGGCCTTTTTCCTTGAGGAATTCCGGGTTCCAAAGTTTGCTTTGGTAACGTGTGCCAAGGTCACATAAAATGGTGACGATGGTTTTACCCGGACCAAGTTCACGGGCGAGGCGCACCGCACCGGCAATGTTGATACCGGTTGAACCGCCCATGCACAGGCCTTCTTCCTTTAGCAGGTCAAAGACGATCGGCAGCATTTCATCATCTGAAATCTGGAACGGATGATCAATCGTGATGCCGTCAAGGTTGGCGGTAATGCGGCCCTGACCGATCCCTTCGGAGATCGAGCTGCCTTCGGATTTCAATTCGCCGAATTTATAGTGGCTGTAAAGCGCCGCCCCCATCGGATCGGCAAGGCCGATCTGGATGTTTTTGTTGCGGTCTTTAAGTGCCATGGAAACACCGGCCAGCGTGCCGCCGGTGCCAACCGCACAGATAAAGCCATCCACCGTGCCGTCGGTCTGTTCCCAGATTTCCGGGCCGGTGGTGTCGATATGGCCCTGACGGTTGGCGACGTTATCGAACTGGTTGGCCCAGATGGCACCATTTGGTTCGGATTTTGCCAGTTCTTCGGCCAGACGACGCGACACATGGACATAGTTGTTCTGATCGCGATAGGGCACCGCCGGGACTTCGCGCAGATCAGCACCCAGCAAACGCAACAGGTCTTTCTTTTCCTGACTTTGCGTTTCCGGGATGACAATCACCGTGCGATAACCCAGCGCATTGCCGACAACGGCCAAACCAATGCCGGTATTGCCAGCGGTTCCTTCGACGATGACGCCGCCCGGTTTCAGAAGACCGCGTTTTTCCGCGTCACGAATGATGGCAAGAGCAGCGCGGTCTTTGACCGATCCGCCCGGATTGGCATATTCCGCCTTGCCCAGAATGGTGCAGCCCGTCAGCTCGGAAACTTTTTTAAGTTTCACAAGCGGGGTGCGACCAATGGCTTCGATGGTGCCATTGCGAATGTCCATGACAGACTCCAAGCGTGGTTAAATTTAAATTCTGTTGCCTGTTGAGTGGGCTATTTATACACAAAAGTCAATATGGTTTTAAAATTACCACGTAAAAATTGTGTCAAATTTTATATAAACACAAATCATGTGTTGTTTGTGTTTTTCGGAGCATTTCCGCGCAATCGGTCGCGGTTCAGCATTAGCCATTGAATGGCAATCATCGCCGTTGCATTGCAGAGTTGCCCCTTTTGCAACATGGCAAAGCATTCGTCGGCTGAAACCGTATAAACCCGAATGTCTTCGCCTTCATCCGCAAGGCCATGAAGACCACCGGCCTTTGTCGCATCCACCGGGCCATAATACAGGGTGACGGTTTCGGTTGAGCAACCCGGTGTGACATAGTAGCGCGAAATCAATTCAAGCGGGCCATTGATCGTGCAACCGGATTCTTCCATCGTTTCGCGATGGGCGACGTCTTGCATTTCTTCGCCGTCTTCAACAATGCCAGCGACGATTTCGTTTAACCAAAGTGGCATGTCGGGAAAGTGTTGATGGACCGAAATAGCACCCGGGCGGAATTGTTCGATCAAGACAACCTCGTCGCGGATTGGATCATAGGGCAGCACCGCGACCGCATGACCGCGTTCAAGGATTTCCCGTTGAAGGACCGCACTTTGGCCGCCGTCAAACAACCGATGCCGAAGTTTATAGACATCAAGTTTGAAATGTCCGTCCCAACCGCGTTTGCGGCTGATGATTTCGTAATCCATGTGATCCATAAATTCTATCCGGCTAAGCTATTGGAACTTCAGTTCTGTTGACAACATATAGATCATGGTTTCACAACAGGTTTGTGAAGATAAGAGGGCAGTTCTGCATCGCAGGTAACCGATGACTTTCAGGATATCGTGCCAAAAGTCATTTGGCAAAAACGATGCAATCAAATAGCGAGGCGACCGGGCAAGTGCGTATTTTAATCATTTTTAATATAGTGTAACCTTTGATTAGATATCGCGCAGAGCGACCGCAAGCTAAACTGATTTAAGGGGCGCGTTAAATCGCATTACCGGGGACAATAAGGTTTTGATGCGATTCGAACCGACAGAAATTGCGCGTCTTTATGGACGATCGCGGGTGGGAGTTGTCGTACACAGGGATTTGATAGCTGTGTACGTCAATGATGCCTATGCGAATATGCTGGGCCGCAAGGACACGAAGGATTTCATGTCCGAACCTGATTTGCGGCAATACATCCCCCCGAGTTTCCATTTCGAAGCTGGAAAACTGGCCTATGAGTTTCAGGACGCCAACGGGTTTCACGGCTGGAAAAAGGTTTACAATATCCGGACTGACGGAAAACCGGTCTGGATGGAAATCAGTGATGAAACCGTTGAATGGGGCGATTCCAACGCGGTCCTGACCACAGCCCAATTGATCGATAACGGGACAACGGCCATGCAGGTTGATCATATGCTGGGTCGGTCCTTTATCGGTGTGATGGTTCATCGCGATATGACGGCCCTTTATGTCAATGATGCCTTTGCGCATTTGATGGGGGCTGAAAATGCCAGCGCCTTTATGGAAAAGCCCGATGTCCTGCGTTTTATCCCCGAAGTTGACAAGGAACGCGCCCTTAAACATGTGGCGGCAATCCTGCACGGCGATCGCGAAGGGGAGCGTCACCGGGTGCAGGACATTTTGGATGATGGCAGTGCCGTTTGGCGTGATTTAACCGACGAACGTATTCTTTGGCATGATGGCCAAGCCGCTATTTTGACCACGGCGCATGATGTGCGTGATGAAGTCGAAATGAACAAGGCATTGATGCGGAGCAAGGCCGGGTTGGAAGAAGCGGTTACCGAAGTCATCCGCATGGTGCCCTCGGCCGTCGGGATGCTTGATACCCGTCAGGATGTTGCCCATTACAATCGTGAATTTGCCCGCCTGTTCGGGGCGGGGGATATGGACGGCAACGGTCCGCTGACATTTGAAATTGATATTCTGCGGGGCATGTATGCCTTGATGATCAAAAGCGGCCATGGGCATGCCAATATTGAAAGTGCGCAAACCCCATCTGGATGCCATGCCGATATCCGCATGAATTTGATGGAAGATGGCGGGGTGATGGTATCGGCACTTGATATCTCTAGCCACAAGCGCAAGGAACAGCACCTTGATACTTTGGCATCGACCGATCCGCTGACCGGTGCCTTGAACCGGCGCGGGTTTGAATCTGCGGTCAGTCGCCTGCGCGAAATTCGCCAGTTGAAAGGCAAGGTTTGGCAATTTGGTCTGGTGGTGCTTGATCTTGACCATTTCAAGAATGTCAACGACACCCATGGCCATTCCGCCGGGGATCGTATTCTGGAAAAGGTTGCGCTGACTTTGCGTCAGGCATTGCGTGATGACGATCTTGTCGTCCGGCTGGGCGGCGAGGAATTTGCCGTTCTTTTGCCATCCGCAACAGCGGCCGTTACCAAGCGCATTGCAGATCGTCTGGCAACGATGATTAGGGCCATCGAAGTGTCGGCCGAGGCATCTGAAGATCAAGCTGTCAGTATTACGGCGAGCTTTGGCGTTACCGTCGGTGGTGAATTGCGTGGGCAGTTTGTCGAACTTGATCAGGCACTTTTGACAGCCGACCGGGCGATGTATGCTGCCAAGGATGCGGGGCGAGACGGCATTAAATTCCTGATATTCGATGATCAGGTCGACAACTGATCCGGACTGAATTACCGTTTTGCTTTGCGTAATATGGCGGGCAAGCAATGATCATTCGTGAAATGGTATTGGCGGACGGCGGTGCGGTTATTGATATCTATAACCGGGCGTTGCGTTCCGGACATGCATCCTTTCAGGAAAATGGCGGAACCTGGTCGGAGTGGGATGGGGGGCACCTGTTGCATTGTCGTTATGTTGCGGATGATGGCGGTGGAAAAGTCCTTGGATGGGCCGGGTTATCTTCCGTATCAGGGCGCTGTGCCTATGCCGGTGTGGCCGAGATATCGGTTTATGTCGATCCTGATTTTCAGGGGCAGGCAATTGGCCGCCAGTTATTAACTGCGCTTGTCGAAGGTTCAGAACAGCATGGCATCTGGACGTTGCAGGCGGGTGTTTTTCCGGAAAACAGCGGCAGTGTTGCCCTTCATCAAAAGCATGGCTTTGAAATTCTGTGCCGACGCCATGGTTTTGGTCGCATGACATATGGTTCGATGCAGGGGCAGTGGCGTGATGTCTTGTTGTTGGAACGGCGCAGCAAGCTTGTTGGCATCGACTAGGTCTTGAACCGGGCCACATTGGCGGATCGCCTGAAAATCGCCGGAAATCTGCGTAAAAACCCTTGGATCATCTGGAAATTCGCCCGCCGATACGCTAAGCAGCAAGAACGCCCACGAAATGCATAGCAAATAAACCATACAGGAGAGCGCCACCGTGAACGAGATCAGCAAAATTGCGCCGGTCGCAATTTGGGATAATTTCCAGAAACTTTGCGATACCCCGCGTCCCTCGACCAAGGAAGAAGCTGTTTTGCAGCTTTTGGAAAAGATGGCCGATGCCAAGGGTTTCAGTCATTTCCGCGACAGCGGCAGCAACCTTGTGATTTCCGTCCCGGCCAAGCCGGGATTTGAAAACCGCAAGATGGTCATCCTGCAATCCCATGTCGATATGGTCACCCAGGCCAATAGCGGTTCATCGCATAATTTCGATACCGACCCGATCCGTATGGTGATGGACGGTGACTGGATCACGGCCGATAATACGACGCTGGGGGCCGATAACGGTATTGGCGCTGCGGCCATGATGGGCTTTATGACGGATGACAGTTTGGAGCATGGTCCGCTGGAATTGCTGTTTACGGTGGATGAGGAACGCGGCCTTACCGGGGCGATGAACCTTGAGCCGGGCCGTCTTAAGGGTGATATCCTTCTGAACCTTGATACCGAGGATGAATACGAGCTTTGCGTTGGCTGTGCCGGTGGTGGCGATCTGGTCGCAAGCTTTGCCTATACGCCCGAAGCCGTTGGCGGCGGACAGGTGGCGCGTGACATCGCGTTGACCGGTCTTAAGGGCGGTCATTCGGGCATCGATATTATTCTGGGCCTTGGCAATGCCAACAAGCTGATGGCGCGCTTTCTGCGCACAGCCATTCGTGAATTCGGTGTTCGGATTGTGACAATCAATGCCGGTACGGCACGTAATGCGATCCCGCGTGAATCATTTGCGACCGTTGTGTTGCCATCAGACAAGGCCGATGATTTTGATGCCGCAGTTGCGCGTTTTGGCGCGGAAGTAAAAGACGAAATCGGTACGATTGAACCCAATTTCGCCATTGCTGCCAAGGATGCGGACCTTCCGAAGACAGCAATGAGTGCGGGTGATTCCAAGCGTTTCAATAATGCCGTCACCGGGGCACCGAATGGTGTTCACGCCATGAGCACCAGCGTTGAAGGCGTGGTTGAAACATCGATCAATCTTGCCATTGTCAAACTTGCGGATGGCAAGGCCAATGTGACCTTATCCGCACGCAGTTCGATCAATTCGGCACGTGATGCCATCCGTGAAACGGCAACGGCAGTGTTTGAAAATATCGGTGCAACGGTTACCTGGGGCGATGCCTATCCGGGGTGGAAGCCAAATGCCGATAGCGAAGTCGTTAATATGATGAAAGCCGTTCATCGCGACATGTTTGGCAAAGACCCGGAAATTCGCGTTATTCATGCCGGTTTGGAATGCGGTGTGCTTGGTTCAAAATATCCGCATTGGGATATGGTTTCGTTCGGGCCGACAATCAAACGCGCACACAGCCCCGATGAATGCGTCCATGTGCCAAGTGTTCTGCGGTTTTGGGATTATCTTTTGGCGGCGTTGAAGGCGGTCCCGGTCAAGAACTGATCAATCGGATCTGGCACCCAAAGAACAAGATTTTGTTGCGACTGATCGTGTGTTTGCGGTCAGTCGCAACTGTTTGTGGCACACCATGCGTCACGCGCCTTGGTCCCGCTGCCCGGCACCAGAGCATCCAGATTGACGAACCCGGTTTCGCCAAGGCTGGTTTCGATTGGAATCCAAAAAGCGTCGCTTGCACCATCAATATAGACGGTTTCAAATCGCGCCAATCGACGCATGACCGGAAATTCAATGCCCGGACCTTTGCGCATATTCAAAAGATCGCGGTCGATATAATAAGGATCACGTTCCACCCCGATGATCTGTTCGACCTTGCGGGTTAATGTATCTGTTTTTTGGGCAATCAGTTCGGGGATGTCACGGGTGAGAAATCCCTGGCCGGGGCCAAAGGCAACCAGCAGACAGAATATCACAATGAAAATCGGGCTTAGATGCATCAGGGCATCAAGCATCCCGATCTGTTTCCATTCATCACGCACACGTCTTGGCGGTTTTCCGTCATCCAGACGTCGCAGGTTTGCGCGGATTTGTTCGGCCAAGACAGAACGGTTTGATCCGATGAAATCATTGGCCTGCAACAGCACGGCACGCGCCAGGGGTTTGTTGCCGCTGCGTTCAAATGCGGTGGCTTGTGTAAACAGCAGTTTTGCATTGCCTTCTGGCGGGAAAACGCCGCCGCGCATATTGCCAATGATCGCCCGCCATGCCGGGATGAAGCTGCGCCAGCCCCAGAACCCCCGGAACCATGTTTTGAAGCTGGCCTTTAATGCCATGCGCCGTGCCCCTTTGGGGGCAAGGTTTGCACGGATTTTTTCTATTTTCAGGGAATGCAGAAAGCCACGCACAATGGTGAATTCGACCTGCCGGGGTTGTGCGGAGACGACTTCGGTGATTGCACAGCGGATAAAGCCCGCCTGATCCGGGGTGGCACGGGGTTTGGCGTGGCGTTTGGCGCCGGGGTGAATGTTTGACTTGCGGGCTGCGTTGCGTTCCTGCTGCTGGCGATAGGCCTCGTTGGCGCGAGCAAACCGGTCTTCTTCGCTTTCGCGGTTGTTTTCGGCCTTGCGGCCCGATCCTGCAAATCCCTGACGGTGTGCGTCTGCTTTGCCAGGGCCTGCGGCCTGTGGGCCATAGGCGCCGCTTTGTTGTTTGCCGGTGTTTTTACCATTCGCCGATGCACCGGATTTTGCGTTGCGTGGTGAACTGGCCGGTGCCTTGCGCTCGCCAATCAGGATTTCATAGGCCTCGGTGATGTCCTTGAATTTTTCTTCGGCATCAATATCTGTATTTCGATCTGGATGGTATTCAAAGGCAAGCTTGCGATAGGCGAGCTTGATTTCCTTTGCACCGGCATCCGGCGCAATGTTTAACAGGCGATAATAAATCCCGAGATGATCTTGGTTCATTCGTGAATAGGCATCCTGCGCGTAAAAACATCCCGAAACCGGGGGCTCAAATCATATTCCGTTTATATTCATTCTGAGGCAGGGATCATATGGTTCAAATCTTAACACGTTGTCACTTTTGCGTATTTGCCATATTTTGCAAGAAATGATCGGTAATTGATCTGCAATCGGTCTGCAATTGGCCTTAGCCCTTAAGAACCGTTTAGCGAGTATGTGTCTTGAAATTGAAATTCTGGCAGCGTAATGCTGACGATGACGGCGACGTTCTTGATCATGATGGTGATCATGGTGGCGAAATGTCGGAATTTGTCATGCCGGACGGCCACAGTCTGAAACTGGGCACAAAGATTCGCGCCAAATGGCAGGGCTACGATAATCCGGTCGAATATTACCTGCTGCAAAAGGAAATAGACGATTATCGCACCTGGTTGCGCAAGATGAAGATCTTCCTTGCCCGACCGGTTGAGCCGGAATTGGGCGAGCTTGATCTTGATCACGAAGCGGGTCGCTGGCCACCCGAACGTATCAAGCTTTATGCCAAGCTGTTTGATCGCGGCATCATGATCCCTGGCGGTCATGACTATGCCATGGAACTGGCCAAGCCGCTTGCGCTTGATGAAACTCTGAGCTGTCTTGAAATCGGTGGCAAGCTGGGCGGTGTGGCACGTTTGCTGGCGGACAAGCTTAGCGTCTGGGTGACGGTCTATGAACAGGATGACGAGCTTGCCCTTTTGGGGATGGAGCGTTCTGTGCAGATTGGCGTGCAGAAAAAAGTACCGGTGCAAACTTTTGATCCGTCCAGCCCGGATCTGCGCAAGGCCTATTTCAACGTTGTTTATTCCTTTGGCGATATGTTCCGTATTGAGAACAAGGATGTTCTGTTGGTGGCATTGGCGGAAACCCTGCGCGATCACGGGCAGATTTTGCTAACCGATTACGTTCTGACCACAGATGCCAGCGGCGATGCCGTTGAAGAATGGGCCAAATACGAGGATTTCAAGCCTTGTCCCTGGACGGCCGATCATTACAAAAGCGCGTTGGGGAAACTGAAATTCGATATTCGTATTGCCAAGGACGAAACTGATATTCATGTCAAACAGATCAAATCGGCCTGGAAGGACATGCTGGCCGACATCCAGAACAGTGGTTTGGACCTGGATATGATGGAATATTTGGTTCCAGAGATGGAAATGTGGATGAATCGCGTAAAAATGCTTGAATCTGGTGCGCTGGCCTTCTATCGGTTCTATGCAACGATCAGATGATCGACCGATATCATGCTTGCTGCTGGCGACGAATGAATGGGTTTTGTCCCGATTTCTGTCGCTGCAACCTGTTTTAGGTGTTGACAGGGGCGGGGTGTACTTCTATTTTCCGGCTTCCTCGAAGGGGCCAAGTTTCTAAGGTTTACAATTATGAAGATCCGGAACTCATTGAAATCCGCCAAGCTGCGGGAAAAAGGCTGCCGTATCGTGCGCCGCCGTGGACGCGTATACGTAATCAATAAAAAGAACCCGCGTTTCAAGGCGCGTCAGGGTTAATTCCCGGCACCTTGTTCTCATAGGTTTTACAAAACGCCGCATTGGTTTATCCAATGCGGCGTTTTGTGTTTTTGCCTTCGGAAACTATATGCCTTGATCGATGCCGCTGATTTGAATGGTATAGACTGCGGTGGTCTCACTGCGCCCGCGTAGCAGGATGTTATCGGCAAGGCGTGCTTGTGTCTGGTCTGAAAGCTGATCGAACGTGGTGCTTGCGATCAGGATGCGTGTTCCCAGTTCCTTGTTCTTGGCTTCCAGTCGTGCTGCGCTGTTGACCGCGTCCCCATGGACCGTAAACGTCAGTCTGTCTGGCGCGCCAACATTGCCCGCAACCAGCATGCCGGTATTGATCCCGCAACGGCACCGTAAATCTTTGCTGTCAAATTGTTCGCCGTGAACAAGATGTTGCAGGGCAACGGCTGTTTTAACCGCGGCGTCGGCATGTTTGGGCACGTCGCCAAAGGCATTGAATACCGCAAGAATCGCATCGCCTTGAAATTGTGTGATAATGCCACCATTGCCTTCGATGATCGCGGTTGCCTTTGCGAAATAGGCATTCAGAATGGTTACGATCCGCTGTGGGGCGATGCTTTCGCTAAGCGTTGTAAAGCCGACTAGGTCAACAAACAGGATGGAGGCCTCGCATTGATGGGGCTGGATGTTTCCTGTGTCATCATCAGAGTCGAGCAGTTGCTGTGCAATGGCGGTTGGCAGGAACTTGCCAAATATCCGCCCGATCCGTTCCCGATCCCGCAGGGTGATGGCCAAATGGTTGAAAGATAGCGATGCATCGTTGAATTCGGCGATATGGCTTCCGGGCAGGACCGGCAAGTCGTCAAGAATGCCTTTTTCCAACTGGCGGGTTGCGTCGGAAAACCGTTTTAGCGGCCGGGTAAAATAATGGGAAATCAGGACCGCAAGCATGATTGCAAGCACCATGATTGAAACCCCAATCAGGGTCGCCAATTTCAAGCGTTGCCATTCCTGGGTAAATACTGATGGATCAAAATGCATCCCCATTAAAATGGGCAGGCCCGCTGATTCTTCGAATTGGCGGGTGATGACAACATAATACCCATCGGCAAGTTCAAGCGATGAAGCCTGTGATCCGTTTTTTTCGTGATGGGGGGCAGGGGGATCAAAGTCGAATTCCTGCCATTGGTCCATATTTTCAAGAACCGGGTCGGCAAGTTCGTCAATGCCGGGCAGGATGGCAAAAATATCTTTGGCATCGATGTTTTCGGGGGGATGGGATTGCTGCCAATCGGGCAGCGAAGGATGGGCAATGACGTGATTATTGACAAGGATAAAGGGAGTGCGCCCGGCTTCGGTCGGATCGATTTTTAAATCACGGGAAAAATCGCCAAGCGAGACATATTGCACAAGGGTCCCCATATACTGCCCGTCTTGAAATAGTCCGATCATTTCGCTGATGACGACCTGTTTGACCAAATTGTTCCAGCGCGGGAACAGGGTGGAGCTTTGGCCGGGGCCGTTGGCAATCAGCGCGCGGGCAATTATATCTTCCGCGGGGGCGGCTTTGCCTGTGATGGATGTATCAGATGTTGGATTGTAACCGGTAAAGCGACCATCCGGTTTTATAAGCCCGATCATTGTCACGTCATGTTCGTTGGTGACAAGCGCGGCCAAGGTGTTTTGCCAGATTATGTCGTTATCGGGGTTCAGGTCACCATGTGCGACTTCGCGGGCGACCCACACATTGCGTCGCCGCATTCTGTCGACCCGTCCCCGCATGGCACTTTGTGCTTCTTCCAGATCGGCTTGGGTCATCGCAATCCAGAGATTGCGGGTATTGTCATACGCTGTATCAAGCCCGAGATAGAGCGCCAGTCCAACGCCCAATACGCTGGTGACAAAAAAGGCCCCCAGCAAAACACCCAGTATTGAAAAACGCCCCCGGCGTTCAATTATCATTGTTTCCACTGCCCCGATGTTCCGGATTGGATTTCCGGATGATCGGGATAGCTTACTGAGGGTTGAGCGTGATTGAAAGACTATCGCGAGTTTTGAGGGCGACAGGTGTAAAGTACGGTTTCTGAATGGCGACCGCGCAACTGAATGGTTCCGGCCTTTACAACACGTTCCGGATCGGAAAGTTGGTCGTGTGTGCTGTCTGATAGCAGGATGCGTGTGCCAAGAACCTTGTTTTCCCGTTCCAGCCTTGATGCCGTATTAACCGCATCCCCGTGAACGGTAAAGGACAGGCGGGCACTGGCCCCGACATTCCCCGCGATCATGCGCCCTGTATTGACACCGCAACGACAGCGGAGTGACAAGCCATCGAATTGGCGGGTATTGACCGCATGCTGGATGGCGATGGCGGAATCAAGGGCCGCATCGGCATGGTCATTCAACTCGTCAAAGGCATTAAACACGGCAAGGATGGCATCGCCCTGGAATTGGGTGATGATGCCACCATGTTCTTCGATGATGTTGGTCGTGCAGTCGAAATAGGCGTTTAGCATTGATACGATCTGTTGCGGGTCAAGCGTTTCACACAGGCTGGTAAAGGCTTCGATATCGACAAACAGGACGGTTGCCTCGCATTGTTGCGGGGGAAGGACGCCTGAATCTGTTCCGGATGCCAGCAGTTTGCGCGCAATTGAGGCGGGCAGGAATTTACCAAACAGGCTGGTGATCCGTTCGCGATCATGGACCGCCTTGATCATGTGGTTAAAAGACCGTGCCGCATCGTCATATTCGCGAATGCGGCTGCCGCTAAGGTCAGGGAAATCGTGATTGTCGATGCCGTCTTTTTCGAAGGCGCGTGCGGCAGAGGCGAACAGGCGGATCGGTTTGGTGAATTGACGTGCGATCAGGATGGCGATGATGATTGACAAGATCAGGACAACCCCGCCCATTGCCGATGCCAAAACCAACCGGTTCCATTCATCGTCAAACAGTGCTTCTTCGAAATGCATGCCGATGATCATCGGCGAGAAGGGGGTGTTCAGGATCTGTTTGGTAACGATAATCGAATAATGGCCGTTAAGTTCAAGACCCGATAGTTTAAGGGTGCTGGAATCACTTTTTTCAAGTGTCGTTTTACGAAAGCGAATGTTTTCAGACTTGCCGATATTGGCCAAAACCGGATCACCAATGTCATTAATGGTCGGAAGCGGGATCGGGCTGCGTGCGATATCTGCACCATTCACAAGACTGGATGCGGTGCTGTTCCCCCATTCACTTAGTCTGGGGTGCGCCATAACCCGGTTTCCGGCAATCAGGACAAAAGGAACACCGGGCAGGCCTTCTCGACCCCGGATCAGGCTGTTGGACAGATTGGAAAGTGATAGATACTGGATAAATGTTCCCAGATATCGCCCATTAAGGAATAGTGGAATCCAGTTCGCGATCACGGTTTGTTTGAAATAGGGGTCCCATCGCGGGAAACTGGTGTGGTTGGTTGAAGGTCCGCGTAAATGGGCCAGTTCGGAAAACAGCATGTCATCGGCGGGGAGCGTGCGACGGATATCGCGCATTCCTTCGGGGTTATAGCCGATAAACTGACGGTCGCCGGTAATCAGGCCATAGGCCATGACATCCATGTGTGATGCGGCGAGTGCGCGCATTGCATTTTGCCAGCCATGTTGAAAAGCGGGATCAAGGGTGCCGCTGGCAACCTGATCGGCAACCCAGGTTGCGCGCAAGCTGACATTTTCCATGCGTTCATGCATGCTGCGCTGGACCGATGTCAGGTCCAGGTCGCTCATCATGACCCAAAGATTTCGGGTGTTTTGATAGGCGGTGGCAAGACCAAGGTAAAGGGCAATGCCAACACCAAGAACGCTGGTGACGGAAAAGCCGGCGAGCAGAACCGTCAGAACAGAATATCTGCGTTTTTCAGCCAATTTATTCAAATTTCCCGAACAGAGGCTCCCCAACCCGGGGGGCAGTTTAGCGGCGATCGAATTTCGTGGAAAGGATGATTGAGCTTGCCGTGCGTTTTATTCCGGGCAGAGCCCCAATCAGGTCAAGGACGGCATCAAGTTCCTCGGATGTGTCGGCTGCAATTTCAGCGATCAGATCGTATTCCCCCGAAATCGCAAGGCAACGAATGCAATGGGTGATCTTTTGCAAGGCCCTGACCACCCCGGCAGATTGTTTTTGTTCGACCTGGATCATGACTTCGGCCAGCAAAAGTGATCTGGCCTCTTTGCCAAGCTGTACCGTGTATCCAACAATGAATTTTGCCTGTTCCAGTCGTTCCAGACGTTCCTGAACCGCGCTTCGTGACAGATCGACATCACGTGCCAGTGCTGCAATTGGCATGCGGGCATTTTGTTGCAGGCGGGCAATCAGGCGCCGATCAATATCATCAAGTCTGCGTTTCATCGGTTTTACCCGTTATTTTGACGGTTAAATCATTGATTTTCACAGTATCACCGGGTTGTAACCGGCAGTCCAGCGGAAGACCATCAAAGAAGCATAACAATAACGTTATCCAGGGTATGGCAACGCATTGCATGCGGTCACCGATAAAAAAATGGGAGAAGTTTTAAAATGAAAAAGGTTTTGATTCTGGGTGCCGGTAAAATCGGACGTATGGCAGCCGTCATGTTGCGTGAAAGCGGTGAATATGACGTGACGCTGGCCGATTCCAACGGCCATATGCTTGAAATATGCGCCAAGGATAATGCTGCAACATTGGTAAATGTCGATGTTACCAACGAGGCTGCCCTTACGGAAATTGCAAACGGCCATGATGCCATCCTGTCGACCTGTCCGTTTTATTTGAATGTTGCGATTGCCCGCGTGGCGCGCACGGTTGGGGCATCCTATTTCGATGTTACCGAAGATGTTGAAACCACCCGTGCAATCCGCGAAATTGCCCAGGACGCCGCCGGTGCATTTGTGCCGCAATGTGGATTGGCGCCCGGTTTTATTTCCATTGCGGCGCATGATCTTTTCAAACGGTTTGATACCGTTCAGAACTTGCGCCTTCGGGTCGGTGCTTTGCCACAAAACCCGACCAACCGTTTGAAATATAATCTGACCTGGTCGACGGATGGTTTGATCAACGAATATCTCAACCCTTGTGAAGCGATCCATAAGGGCAAGCGGATCGAAGTGTTGCCGTTGGAGGGATATGAGCGTTTCACCCTTGATGGTACCGAATACGAAGCGTTTAACACGTCGGGTGGTGTCGGGGCGCTATGTGACATGCTTGAAGGCAAGGTCGACAACCTTGATTACAAGACCGTGCGCTATCCCGGGCATCAGGAAATCCTGAAAATTCTGATCGAGGATCTTGGTCTTGGTAAACGTCCGGACCTGATGAAGGAAATTTTTGAGAAGTCGCTGCCGATCACAAGTCAGGACGTGATTGTGATCTTTGCCGATGCAATCGGTTTGCGCGATGGCGAGCTATGCGAAGAAAACTTCATCCGCAAGGTCCATGGTACGGCAATCGGTGGCAAAAACTGGTCTGCGATCCAGATCACAACGTCGGCGGGTCTTTGTGCCGTCATGGATATGGTTCTGACCGGCAAACTGGCAGGCAAGGGATACCTTCGTCAGGAACAGGTTGCGCTTGATGATTTCCTGACCAACCGGTTTGGGCGTTATTACGCCAGTTAGGACGTTGATCTGGCCGAAAAAGACCAGACCAAGGTGTCGGTGCTGATGAGATTTTGGATGGCAGGGCATGTGATTATATTGCCCTGCTATTTTTGTTTTATTGTTTTTGCAGGTTGGCAATCACATATTCCTAAAGCTGGCTTTTAGGATAAACCCGTAATGCGCTTTCTGTATGTGACTGTAACCATCGTTATGGTGTCTTTTATCGGCCTTGTCGGTTCCAATCCGTCACAGGCAGAAACAATGTCCGCAGGCGGACTTACGTTTCCTGTGCGCGATGCGGATATGTCGGGTGTGGTATCGTGTTATCGTGGTCAAAACGCATTTTGCGATCGTTGTGAAGCCCCGAATATCAATAATGTCTCGCTTGCCAATTACACCATATTGCGACACGCGCTTACCATTGGCGGGGTAACCGCGCCTTTGATACCAGTGGCGTCACCGAATTCTGAACGAAGCCGCATGATGATTGCAAGTGGCAAGGCCAGCATCAAGTCGGACTGGACATTCAACATTGACGGTAACAAAGCCGTGTTGAAATCGGTTGCCTTCATCGAGAATGGCGAAATTGAAAAAGGTATTTTCGGTCGTGCGGATAATGTTTCGCTTGCCGCAGTACGACATGTCGATGATTTGAAAGGCCTGCGGGCCGTGATGAACCGTAACTGGCGGCTGGATTGGCAGGTTCTGGAAGAATTGGCGCCGGGGCAATTGTTGAACGCGGCCACGTCGCGCCAGATATTTAATCTGATTGATCAGCGTCGTGCTGATTTCACATTGCTTGAATTTTCGGCGGCTGCGGATAAGGGGCGGGAAATTGACGGCATTCGACTTGTGCCGGTTCCCGGTATCAAGGTGGCACTGCCCGGAAGTCAGCATTTCATGATATCGCGGCGTTTGCCAAATGCCGAAGATATTCTTGATCGTCTTAATACCGGAATTGAAGCCTTACGGGCCAATGGATTTATTCGAAAATGCCTGATTCAAAGCGGTATTTTCAATGCCCGGGTTGCGTATTGGTCGGTCATCAACACCGAACAATTGCACGGTTCGGGGATCCCGTCACATTAAAGACGGGATGCGGAACGGCGTGTGTCCTTCCACACCGATAGAAAAATCATCCTTTTCCATCGGGAAATTTCTTGTCCGGGTACTTTAACAGCACAATGGAATTGCACGATTGTTAACGCTTTGCCATTACGGTGGGCAAAAGTTTCAATCAACGTCGGATGTAATGACCCTTGTCTGAGCTTGGCGAGATGTTCCGGTCTGCAACTGATCTGTATGAAACAGGTCAGATCGCGGAGGCAGAAAATGCCTGTCGCAAGATGACGCGTGCGTTTCCGCAGGCGGCAGAAGCCATGCATTTGGCCGGTTTGGTTGCCATGAAACAAGGACAAAACGACTTGGCCGCTGAACGTATGGGGCGTGCGGCAATCGCAGATGCCAACAATGCCGAAATTCAACATGACCATGCCCAGGCCCTGAAAGCGGCCGGTAAATTGCGGGATGCAATCGGTGCATTCAAGCGCGCGATTCGCCTTTGCCCGGATGCCCCGGCACTTTATTGCAATATTGCCAATACATATCGCCAGCTTGATGAACTTGAACTGGCCCATGAAAATTATCTTTATGCGTTGAAACTGGCACCCGATGTTGCGGAAATACACGCCAATATTGGCGCCTGCCAATATGCGATGGGTGACATTGCCAGTGCTGAAATATCTTGCACAACAGCATTGAAGCTACGCGATGATATCGTCAATGCATTGGTGTTGATGGGGCAAATTCGCCTTGATCAGGGGCGGATTGTTTCAGCATCTGAACCGCTTTTGCGTGCCCTGACATTGCAGCCTGGTCATCAACGCGCTCTCACCGCATATGGCAATGCGCTTTTCCGGCTTGGTCAGTTTGCCGGTGCCCTGCATTGTTTGCGTCAGGTGCTTGCCCTTGATCCGCAGGACGGGGAAGCACGGCGGACGCTTGCGCTTTTGTTCTTGCGAACCGGGCAGGGAAGCGAGGCCATCGGTGCGCTTGAATCCCTGTTGCATGCGACACCCAATGATCCAGAGCTTCTTTTGATGATGGGGGAGGCGCTTAGCCTTGCCGGGCGTCATAGCGAAGCCGTTGAACGTTTCGGGGCGGCGATCGGGTCGGGCGGCGGTGATGCCGCAGTATTCCGGCTTGCTGTTGAACTTGCCGAGGAAGGTGACGCCGCATCCGCACAATCGGTTTTGCAGAATGCGATTGATCGCAAGATTGCCAATGGTGACAACACGGCCCTGTTCCGAACAGCGCGCCGGTTGCTTTTTGCACCTGTCCCGGCCGATCTGGCAGCACAGAATGACGAAGTCGTGCGGGATCTTCTTGATGACACCATGGATGATGGTGATCTTGAAGTTGACCTTGGCCAAAGTGACCTGATTGATCCGATTACCTTGACACGGTTCCCGCCTGTCTGGCGTGCGGCATTGCGCCCCGAAGGGGATGCGCAATTGCGTGCGGTCGGGCATTATTGGGAACGATTGGTATCTGGTTATGATGTGCCCCATGTGGCGGCGCGGACGCGCCGTGCGGGGGATAAGGTCCGGTTGGGAATTGTTTCGGCCAATATGCGTGATAACGGTATCGGTCGCTGGATTGCCGGGCTTGTGCGCGCGATTGATCGCGACCGGTTTGATATTACGGTTATTCGCCCGCCGCTTGGCGAAGATGACATTACCGGGCGCATTGATGCCGAAACTGATCTGGTTGTGCCGCTGCCGCTTGATCCGCTGCATTCTGCACGCGTGATTGCCGGGCTTGATCTGGACGTGTTGCATTATGTCGATCCGCAGTCCGATGCCTATACAATGTTGCTGGCAAGTTGGCGTTTGGCGCCGCTTCAAATTGCCGGTGGCGGGATCGCGGCGACCACCGGGCTATCGAATATCGATTGCCATTTGATTGCTGAAGATTGGGAAACCGCAGGCGGCGAAACCCGCTTTAGCGAAGAATTGATCCGTTTGCCGGGGCTGTTTGTGAATGCGACCCGCCCGGAAGAAATCATATTGGCACCCGGTGACTTGCAGCGTCGCTGGCGGATTGATCCGGAGCGCAATACATATCTTTGTCCGCAGCCGCTTGATGTGTTGACCGCAGACTTTGATCCGCTGATTGCGGAAATCCTGCGTCTTGATGAAACGGCTGAATTGTTGCTGATTGCGCCCGAACGTGACAGTTGGGACGCCGCATGGGGGCGGCGTTTTGCGGTTAATTATGCCGATGTTGCGGGCCGGATGCGGTTTGTTTCGGTTCACAGCCGGGCCGATTTGCATTCGCTGCTTTGCGCTGTGGATGTGGTTTTGGAAAGCCCGGCGTGGAATGATGCGATGCTGGCATTTGATTGTCTTGGGCTTGGCGTGCCCTTGGTAACCCTGCCAGGGAAAGGCGCGCGATCACGGCGCAGCCATACCTGTTATCGCCAGATTTCGGTCTTTGACTGTGTGGCCTATCATTCAGCAGATTATGTTGAAACGGCCTTGACGCTTGCGATTGATAAGCGCCGCCGTTCGGTTGTTTCACAAGCAATCCGCAATCGTGCCCATGTTTTATTCGGGCAACGCTCGTCCTTTGATGCCTATATGAACTTCCTGGAAGAACGTACAGAATAAAAGGATATGCGGCGGTGGGCCGTCGGAATGCTTGCAAATGGAAAAGCCGGACAATTCATTGCCCGGCTTTTGTCATTCATATGCGGTTGCGATTAACTGAGCGCGTCGATATCGGCATCTGATAGTGCCGCGGGGACGATGGTCAGGGGTAAACGCAACTGACCGACAATATCGCTGCTGGTTAGGGCCGTGATCAATGGACCCGGGCCCTCGCTATGGGCGCCTGCGGCGAGGACAAGGATGGAAATCTGTTCTTCTTCTTCCAGAACCTTAAGCAGTTCGTCTTTGATGCGGCCTTCGCGAATGAACAGCAGCGGCATCGAACCGGTATGTTCATGGACATAGGCTGCCAGTTCGTTGACGCGGTTTTCAGCATTCTCACGGGCTTCTTCCTGCATCAGGTCGCCAACGGCCATCCAATGCTGAAATTCGGCGGGTTGGATCACGCTAAGCAAGGCCACCCGCCCGCCGGTATGTTGCGCACGACGGCAGGCATAGCGAAGTGCCTTGGTCATTTCGTCACTTTCGTCGACCACAACTAGGAACGTGCGGTTCGTGGTGGCGCGCAGTTCGCGGTCGGCATCCAATGAATTCATGTCGTCCTGCTTTGACTTGAAATGAGGTCCTGATGTGTTGGCGCCAAACTGCGGGGCGAGGCGCCATCATGCCGGATCGGTGCAGTTTGCCGTAACTTAACGCTGGTTTCCAAGCAATTTTTCACGTTATTCGACAAAGAAAATATCTTTACGCAACCGCACAATAGCATTGTGCATGTGCGAATATTTTATCTGAAAAAGGTCTTTCGCAATCGTTCAATCGGTGATTGCGGGCGGGGTCACCGTTTGCGGAAGGCGACGCTTGCGATCCAGCCGGCAATGATTGCAATGATGACGGCGATGATCCCGTAAAGTGCGGAATATCGGTGAGCAAAGTCATAGACTGCGGCACTTACACCTGTTTTCGAAACCACAAGCGGTGTGGTCTTTACGCTTGCAATCTTGCCATCCCGGATCAGATAGACGTTGATTGTATAGGTGCCGGTAGGTGTGTTGGCCGGGAAATGGATATCGGTCCGGAACAACTGATTGGATAGAAAACTGATTTTGGCCGGACGCTTGTTGAAAAGACCGGCAGCCCGCATGTTGCGCAGCAAGGCATCGCGATAATGGCTGCTGTTGCGGTCCTTGTCGTCGATTTCCGTGACAAAGCGTTGATGTTCAAGGCCAATGCGATAGTCGCTGTAAAGCTGCATATTGGCGATGATTTCCATCGGCCGGTTTGATGCGCTGGTGTAATAGGCCGGAACGTTGCGGAATGTTGCACTTTCGCTGTTGACCCAGATACCGACCTTGCGTTCCTTGCGGCGCACGACCATGTCCTGATCCGGGCCCTTGACGGTAACAACCACGTCCCCTTCGCTTTGTACGGCACCAAATAATAGAACGTCGGTGCCGGTAAAGCCGGTGGTGATCGCCACAAGATGGTTGGAAAGATCGACAACCAGCGCATCGGCATGTGCACGTTTCGTCGTGGTGACGCCAAGAACAGCAAGGATCGCCAGCGCCGTGAACATCCTGTTCATGATCGCGACCGGTCTTTGCATCACAAATTCCCCGGTGCAATGGAATAAAGTTCGGTCGGTGTGATCACCAGATCAAACAGAAGCTTAAGACAGACCGACATAACCAACAAACCAAGCAGGGCACGCAAATGTTCAGCTTTAAGATTAGAGCCAAATCGCGCCCCGAATTGTGCGCCAATTACGCCGCCGATCAAAAGCAGGATGGCAAGGGCAACATCAACGGTTTGGGTTTGTACGGCTTGCAGGAATGTGACGTTGGCGGTGACGAAAATGATTTGAAACAGTGACGTGCCAATTACGACACTGGTCGGCATGCCAAGGAGATAGATCATCGCCGGTACCATGACAAAACCGCCGCCAACCCCCATCAAAGCGGTTAAAAGGCCGACGAAAAAGCCGATCATAAGCGGTAAAAGAGCGCTGATATAAAGGCCGGAACGATAGAACCGCATCTTGAAGGGCAGGCCATGGACATAGCTGTGCTGGTGTTTTTTTGTGCGGCGGATTTGACCGCCACGGCGGCGTGTACGGAAAATGGCGCGGGATGCCTCGATCAGCATCATGCCGCCAATGATCCCCAAAAAGATCACATAACACAGTGAAATGACCAGATCGATCTGACCCAGCGACCGCAACCAGGCAAACACCCAGACCCCAATGGTCGAACCGACAATACCACCGGCAAGAAGGACAAGCCCCATCCGAAGATCAACATTACCACGGCGCCAATGGGCAAAAACGCCGGAAACCGACGATGCGACAATCTGGTTTGCGGCGGTGGCAACTGAAACTGCGGGGGGGATGCCGTAAAAAATCAAAAGCGGTGTAATCAGAAAGCCGCCGCCAACACCGAACAATCCGGACAAAAATCCGACGCCGCCGCCAAGCCCTAATATCAAAAAAATGTTTACCGACATCTCGGCAATAGGCAAATAGATTTGCATCGCGGGCGGGCATCAGCGTTTGATTGATTATGGATGTTAAGTCTAACATATTGTGCAAATGCAACAATCGCCAATTCACCGATTGGGTGGTTTATCCTGATTTTTTATAAGGTTTTTCGTGTCAATGACCTCAGATCGCCCTGTTGACCATATTCTTGACGCCTGCGGGCTGATGTGTCCGATGCCTGTGTTAAAGGCAAAAAAGGCTCTTCGTGACGTGCCAAATGGCGGAATCCTAAGGGTTTTGGCGACTGATCCGGGATCGGTTGCCGATATGAAATCCTTTTGTGAAATGACCGGAAACCGGTTGTTGTCATCGACACAGGAAAATGATGTGTTTATCTATCACATCGAACATCTGGCTGCGAAATAACCAAAAGAATCGCAATCAGCACCATTGTCCGGAAATGAAAGTCGCCGCCATGTCTGCCTTGTCCTCGCCATCACCCCTGCAATGGGTGCATTGCGCCTTTGACGACATGACACCGCGTCAGGTGCATGACCTGCTTCGCCTGCGTCAGCAGATTTTCATCATCGAACAGGAATGCATTTTTCCCGATATCGACGGGCTTGACCCGGTTTGCAACCATGTTTTGGGGTTGCTGGATGACCGTGTGGTGGCTGCGGCGCGAATTGTGGCGCCGGGGCTGGACCCGGATCATTGCGAACAGGGGGAATATCCGGCAATTGGCCGCGTGGTTGCCAGCCCTGAATTGCGCGGGCAGGGGGTTGGCCGCAAGCTGATGTTGCAGGCCATCGCATCCTGTGATGACAGTTTTGCCGGAAAAGGGATTTTCCTGAATGCCCAGCTTTATCTTAAAAGCTTTTACGCATCACTTGGCTTTGCGCCGTTCGGCGAAGCTTTTTACGAAGACGGCATTGCCCATATTTCGATGTTGCGGGCGGCCTGAGGGCTGTTTTCGCCGAACTTGACAGGGCCGCAATGGATTGCTGTGCCGGTTGCGAACCGCGGCGGATGATGGGCGCGGGAAGACGGGCCTGATTATCGCAGGCCCACAGTTGCCATCCCGGTAAAGAATTCCAGCTGCCAGTTCATATCTTCCTCGCTAAGTGGATATTCATTTCCACCCCGCGGGTTAAGGGTCTGCCCCGGTGGGACATGGCCCAGCTTAACCTGGATCTTGACGGCCAGGTCGGCAGGGAGGCCTGCTTTCCACGCCAGCGATACGACGCCTTTGGCCGAATGTGTATTAAGCACCTTGGTAACAGCATCGGGCGAGATGCTTGCCAAAACCGCAAGGGCCGCACGGGCCAGTTTGATGTCATTCGCCGCAAGTGCCTTGGCGACGTCCTTGTCGGTCAGCTTGCCTTTGGCATGCAGGGCGAGGGCCTTTTCATAAGTAGATTCTTCCTCGACGTCGCCGTCGGTCGCAGCAGCTTCGATGCCGCTTTTGCCTTTGGCGGTTTTTTTATCGACGTCTTTTTTCTTGGCCTTGCGCATGTCGGCCGGGGCTTCTTCGCGTTTATCGAATTCACCCGATGCGATACGGCGCTGAACGACTTCACGCACGGCTTCAAGCTGATCTTTCTTGATATCCTTGCGACGTTCCAAAACACTGATCAGGTTTTCTGCAACAAACCGGGCAAGTTTCCCGGCTGCAGTTGGCGGCAATTTGGGGCGTTCGACCAAGGGTTCGTGCCATTCCGGATAGTCCGGCGCGCGATCAATCAGTTGATCAAGGGTTTCTTCGCGGATTTGGGCTGATTTATTGCCCAGAAGGTGCGAAATGGCGTCCTTGTCGCTGCTGGCCGCAATCGCATCGGCAAGTTTTTCACCAACATTGCGACGGCGCGAGATGAAGCTTAGAGAGCCGCGTCCGGAACTGGCTTCTATGATTTCAAGCAGGTCGGTTTCGCTTAGAACCGGGGAATATTGCAGGACCGGGCCGCAAACCACACTTTCGGTATCGCGCGCCAGCTGTTGAATAATCGGCTGCGGCGCGTTCGCAATATCCTTTAGGGTTTCCGAAATAACCTGACGCACATGAACAGCCTGATCGCGTGCCAGTTTATCAAGCGCCTCATAGGTCATTCGGCGCAGTTTGTCTGTCTCGTTGGGGCTTAGCCCTTCGGACAGATGGGCTATTTTCTCGGCCAGCGATCCACGGACGCTGTCGTCCTTGTCATCGGTAAGCAGGACATCGGCCTGTACCGGGGTCGCATGGTTTTCGGCAATATGACGGCGCACGGAAGAATCTGCATCATTGGCAAGATAATACAGGATTTCCGGTTTGGCATCGTGACGTTGCGCAACTTTGCTACGAATGTTCGCATCCGGGCTGCCAGCCATTTCCTTGGCTTCTTCATAAGTGATCGGGGTTTCCCGACGCTTTGTGAATACCCGTTGCAAAAAACCCTTCATCAGGGACGTCTCCTAATCTTCTATTTTTGCCGGATCATCTGATCCGGGGGGGGCTGCAATACCGAAACTGCCTTTGCCATGTTTCTTGACCTGATACATGGTCTGATCTGCGCGAAGAACAAGTTGTTCCAGCGGTTCTTTTGAATCAGGTTCCCGTATGGCAATACCAACCGAGATACCAAGTGGTTGATCTTTGGCACCAGAAAACGATGATAATGCGGCACTTTTGTCTAGCAGGATACGGGCGCGCTGTGACGCCGTTGCCATATCCGCACCATCAAGCCATATAACAAATTCATCGCCGCCCAGTCGCGCAACCAGATCAATCGGGCGCGTGTTTTCCAAAAGAATTTGGGTCAGAGCCAGAATGGCTTCGTCGCCGGTCTGATGGCCGTGCACATCGTTGACCAGTTTGAAATTATCCATATCCACATACATCAACGAGGCAGGCATGTCTTCATGCAAAAGCCGGGCATGGCGACGGGTTAATTCATCGAAAAAGGCACGACGATTTAACAGACCGGTCAGGCCATCCGTACGCGACAATGTTACAATTCGGTCGTGCTGTGCGGCCTGTTCGATGGCAATGCCGATCTGGTCGGATACTTCGGTCATGATCGCGCGTTCGCCCTCGTTGGGGGCGGGGTGGTCGGCGTTGAATATAAATACGACGGCACCGTTTGCGCGCTGATGATAATGGCATCGTTGGGCCAAAACCCGATATTCGTCAATTTCGGCTTCGAATGTATCGTCGGTTTTGCCCAGTTTCTTCAGGGCCTGTTTGGCAATCGGATCAAGGTCGTCGGGGCCATGGCAGGCGACGATTTCAATTTCGTCGCTGGTGTCGCTGCGCCGGAAAATCGCACATCCCGCACAGGCAAGCGCCCGGGCACTGGCATCGGCAGCGCCTTTCAGGACCAGTGTCGGGTCGATTTCATCGCGCATGGTTCGTACGATATAGGTCATCAACCGGTCACGGTTTCGGGCCGTGGCGATTTCGCTTTCGCGGCGGCGTTGTTCGGTAATGTCGTGGGCCAAGCCGCGGGTTCCGGTCCATCGACCATCGCGGGTGTATACCGGGGTCGATGATACCGCCAGACATGCCGCACTGCCGTTTGCACGGCGTAACCAAATCGGTACATCGCGGACGGCCTTTTGGCTGCGGAACACGATTTCGCTGTCCTGATCGGCCGTGTCGAGAAGGAATTCCAACGGCGAACGCCCGACAAGGTTCTCGGCCTTGAAGCCCAATGCCCCGCGGGGGGAGACAAAGACGAAATTGCCGGTTTCGTCAGTTTCCCATGCGAAGGCGGATGAAACTTCGACGATGTCGCGATAGCGTTGGCGCGAATCAATCAGTGCATCACGCAGGTTGCGATCCATGCTGACATCACGTGGCAATAACAGAACCCGGTTATCGGCCATCGGAAGGGCGGTTAATTCAAGGGCCGCGGTTCCGCGCTGTACTTCGAATGTCAAAAGTTCAACAACGCCACCGGGTGTTGTGATGGCACGCATGACAAGCTTGTTGATTTCGGGAAACAGACCTTCGCGGATGCCATTGGCAAAGCTCATGGCGTTCTTATTGGCAAAAAGCGGTGTGCCCTGTGCATCCATGACAAGAACCGGGGCCTCGGCGTCGGCCATGACTTTGGGGTCAAGGGTAAAGCCCTGACTGGATGCGTTTTCAATTTGTTCGGGCATATCGTTATCTGCGTCTTTGTCGTCTCGATTCATTTTCCGCCTCGGCCGATGTTATTCGCCTGTGCCTGATTGGTGGCATCGTTACTGATTCCGGCCAATGTCACGGGCACGCCAAGATGATAACCCTGACCATAATCGATGCCCAGATCGCGCACCAATTCGAAACTTGTCTGATCATAAATCATTTCAGCGATTGTATGGATACCAAGATCACGGCACAGATTTGCGGTTGCCTTGATAAACGCCCGGCCTTTGGGTTTGGCAAGGGCGGTCTGCATGGCGCCGCCGTCGAATTTGATAATATCGACATCAAGGGCGCTCAGATATTCAAAGTTGGCGGCACCGGCACCGAAATCGTCAAGACAAACCAGATGGCCGCGCCCGCGCAGCCGTTGCAGACTTTCGTTGACGTCACGAAGGCCACGAATGCGCGATGTTTCAGTAACCTCGAACATGATTTTTGCCGGGGTCATGTCATACCGGTCCAAAAGCTGTTCAAGGGCTGGCAGGAAATCGTGTTGTTCGAGCGAATGACCCGACAGATTGACCGCAACTGAATGGGTTATATGTCCGGAATCCTGTGTGACATGGTCGAGTACCTTTTGGCACATCGCCAGATCGAATTCAGTGATTAATCCGGTGCCTTCGGCAAAGTGAATGATTTGATCAACAGCAAGTGTGCTGCTGCCATCATTAAAGCGTGCCAATGCTTCGTAATGATGCATTTCCTGTGTGTCGAGGTGGACAATTGGCTGCAATGCGACGGCAAAGGATCCGTTTTGTACGATTTCACGAAACGCCCGGACAGATTTCAAGGTTTCCTGAATCAGGTGTGGCAGGCTGGCCGAAAGCCGTTCGGCAGAAACATCGGCGTCACTGCGATGCTGCAAACGGTTAAGGGCATAGGCAACGGCACGGGTCAGGTTGGTTTCCTTTTCGCCGGTTGTTGCCGGTTGTTGCCCTTTTTGGGTTAGTCGATGAACGCCACTTGCCAGATCGTAATCGTGGCCAAACAGGTCATTGGTGGTCAACATTGTCGTGCTGGACGTGCCAGAGTTACCTGTGGTCAGGCTCAGATTTTTGAACGGGTCTGTGGCGGGGGTGTCATCACTGTATTCAGGATCACCAAGATCGGCACGCAGCGCACTGGCATAGGCGACAATCCGGCGTTCAAGTTCGATCATCGGCTCGTCGATCATGCGGTCTGCGCCTCCGCTTAGATCGAGGGAACCATAATTCTTGCGTCCACCAACACCGATGCCAATCAGTTGCGCCAATTCGTTTGTTGCGTCGGTTTCTGCCTGACTGCGAAGGGCTGCAAGGTTTTCAAGCACAACAAGTGCTTCGCTATGGCTTGATGCGGCGCGCGCTGCTGCTGTGGCTTGCAATTCATTTTGACCGGTTTTTGCCGATGCAGAAGACAGAGAGTTTTGCAGGATTAATCGGTCAATGCCAGACCTTGCACGGGGGCGGATGGCACGGTGCCGGGCCGCCAGAAAATAACGTCCGGCGGGCTCGGAAATCATATAGCCGCTTAGTGACAGGGGAACCGAACTGCCAAGAGATGTCCCATCTTCTTCGATCAATTGGAAATCAAGATCGAGTTCTTCAAGCCGTTTGATGCCAGAACTTGCATGAAGATAGGCACGCAGCAACGGGCGTTCTGATTTGATGACCAGTTTATCAAGTGCCTCGCCAATCAATCGTTCGGGCGGGCATCCAAGAAGGCTTTCGGTCGCACCGGCAACAAACAGGATGTATCCGTTCTCATCAACTTCAAGCAACATATCCGCCCAGCAGAATGCCATGGCAGCCAGAAGATCACGGTCATTATTTTCCGCTGAATAGGCCGCGCCTTCGATCATATGAGAACCACCATTTAGCCTGACCCCCGAATGCTTCGGATTGTATTCCGAAGTCATCTTCCCCCAATTCGTCCTAGATAACGATCATAGAGGGTAATACGAAGAAAAAGCACGAGAATAAGGAAAAAAATACGGTCATACCGTGCTTGATGTGACTTCAGTCCGGGGAGGGTGTTTATCGACTGGGCAAAAGGATGAATTGTACAAAAAAAGTGCTTTTTGCCATTCGAAGGAGGCTTTTGATCTGCAGATCTATATTGAAGAGGGTCTTGCAAGCCTGATCTTCAGGCTGCGTTATGGTTGCTTTCTGTGGGTGATCGCTTGGCATGCTTGTTGGCATACATCGCGCTATCGGCATTTTTCAAAAGCTCGGTCACATCGCTTTGAGCGGTGTAGATGGTAAAGCCAAAGCTGGCCCGTATTGGAAGGCCGGAACCCTGCCAGATTAACGGGAAGCGGGCAGTTGCCTTTTCAAGGTCCTGAATGCGCGGTTTGGCAATGTCCGGATTGCTGCCAACCATCAGGATCGCAAATTCATCGCCGCCAAATCGGGCAACAAAATCATCTGCGCGTGTATGGGTCCGAAGGTTTTGTCCGAAATGGCGCAAGACCGCATCACCGGCAGCATGGCCGTGAAAATCATTGATTTCCTTGAAGCCGTCCAGATCGGCAATGACCAGCAATCCACAGTCTTTTTGTCGTGCCGCACGGGAAAGAGCTTCGCGGGTGCGACGCAGGAAACCACGGCGGTTATAAAGCCCGGTCAATTCATCGGTTTCAACAAGCTGTTCAAGCTGGCGAATGCGGTTTTGTTGCTGATCAAGGCGGTCTTGCATATCGCGCGCAAGATCCACGAGTGTCGCAAATGCATCCGTGCTTTCGGTTTCGACCGTCGCACGGGTGTTGGCGTCCGTTCGCGGTTGAAACTCTTCAGCAAGTTTTTTCAGAAGTTCTAGATGCGAGTTGTTCATCTTTGATCTTGTTATCAATGACATTGCTATATGAAACGCGTAGAACGATTAACAAATCCTTTTAAAGCCAATGGCGTTACAACATCCTTAACGACACAAAGAAGGATTTGTGATGACAAAAACCGCACGAGCACGAGCACAGGAGAATGACAATGAAATCCGGATTTAGAACTGTTTCTGGCAAGGTTGCCGCGATCCTGGCTGTCGGCATGTTGCTGTCGGCATGTTCCACGTTTCAGAAAGAGAGTTTCACCCTGACCGGTGTGATTACCGATCAGGGCCGTGAATGCGTGACCTTCCGTTCGGATGACGGCACACTTTATGCGTTGGCCAACAAGGCATCCCGATTCCGTCCGGGGGACAAGGTTCGCGTCACCGGGCATGGTGCCTTGATGACCACTTGTTCCGAGGCGGAAACGCTGATCGTTGATAAAATTGTTCTGCTGGGAGCCGCCGCGAAATAGGAGCTTGGAGCTTCGAAATTTAGGCGCTGAGCCCTAGCGGTTTTTCGCAGCAAAGCAATCCGTGCCGTCAGCCAAAAGCTGGCGGCATTTTGCTTGGGCACTGGTGAAATCGGCAAATCCGCCAAGGCGCAGGCGATGATATGTGCCTTTGGTGCCAAGATCCGCAGTTGAAAGGCTGCGGGGATGGCTTTGGGCAAGGTCGGGATAGCGGACCATGAAGCTGGCCCAATAGGATTGCGCGCTGATTGCGTCGTGAAACGCACCCAGTTGGATGATGTAATTGCTACCGGTTTCTGGCGGGATATATCCGGGGTTTGTTTCTGCTTTTGTTTCTGCTTTTGTTTCTGCTTTTGTTTCTGTGCCAATCATTGGACGTGCCGTGGCAGTTGAAATCGGTTGGGCGGATGTTTTTTGCACGACGGTTTTGGGTGTTGCTGATTTGGTTGTCGATCTGACCTGTGGCGCGCGCCGGATGCCTTGTTTTTCCAAACGATATTGTTCGGCAAGACTGGGCAGGTCGACGTCTTCAATTGATATGGGGTGATCCGGGATGGTGCCGGGCAGAAGACTTAGCGGTTGATTGATCGGTGATGCACCACTGGCATGAACCGGAAGATCGTTTGGAATGGCATCCACACCCGATGGCATCATCCTTGTCGCCGGGATTGATTTGCCCGTTGTGTAGCTGCTGGACTGGGCATTGCCAGTATCGGCGGTAGACAAAAGAAAAAAACCGGCAGCAAGACATCCCGCAGATGTTCTGAGCACATATCCCCAGCATCGTTTGCTGGGGAAAATGCTGTGGGAGGATTGCATTGCTGCCGGGGTCATTTATTGCTCCGACCAGGCCGGAAAGGCATGACGATCGCGCAGGATGCGATCATTCTTTCTAAGTCTTTCCATCGCCTTGCCATAGACGCTGTCGTCCGGGTATTGACCATCCGGGTGATCGCCGCATGGTTTACCGCTTAGCAATTCGATGGCGTCGTTGATATGTTCAACCGTCCAGATGTTGAATTTTCCTTGGCGGATGGCCTGAACGACTTCTTCGCGCAGGACAACATTTTCCGCATTCGCCAGCGGGATGATGACCCCCTGATCGCCGGTAAATCCTTGATCGGCGCAAATGCGATAGAAGCCTTCAATTTTGTGCGAAACCCCGCCAACCGGCTGGGCTTGGCCAAATTGGTTCATCGATCCGGTGACGCCAATATTTTGTCGCATCGGGATGTTCGAGATCGCGGATATGATGGCACAAAGTTCGGCCATGGACGCAGAATCACCTTCGATGCCGCCATAGTTTTGTTCAAAGGTGACATTGCAGGCAAACGATATCGGGAAATCCTGCGCAAAGCGTGATTTCAGGAAACCTTCGATGGTCATGACCGATTTTTGCTGTAACGGGCCAGACATATCGACCATGCGTTCGATATTCAGAACGCCCAGATTGCCGACATAGGACCGGGCCGAAACGCGTGCGGGCAGGCCAAAGGCATGATCACCGTAATCAAGCACCGTCAGGGCGTTAACCTGGCCGGCAACCGCGCCAAAGCTATCAATCAGGATTTCACGGCGTTGGACCCGTTCATGGGATCGGTCTTCAAGGCGGCTGTTACGGTGACGGCGTTCTTCGATGGCGCGTCGAACATCGGCCGCACGGATGGTTTCGCGGTTTTCAGACTTTGCCAGTGCACCGGCTTCAATCGCGACGTCTTCGACCCGTTCGATCTGGGCGGTCAGTTTGTCGCGTTCACCGGCCCAGCGGGCGGCTTGCCCCAGCAATTGCCGGATCGCCCCATTATCAAGTGTGATGCCGGTCCGATCCAAAGCCGAACTGCGCAAAAGTCCGGTGTAAACGGAAATATTGCGTCCAACGGCGGGCATATCGGCATCAATATCGGCCTTGACCCGAAAATGGTTGCGGAAATCCACATCCAGCGAGAAGAAGGTATAATAATATTTCGGCGCGCCAACGATGACGACCTTGACGTCTAGCGGGATCGGGCGTGGTTCCGGTGCGCCGGCGGTTGGTGGGCCTGATTTATGGGTTTCCTCGATGCGGATTTCACGATCACGAAGGGCTGCTTTGAGGAAAGCCCAGCTGTCTTCATGTTCAACCAGTGATTCTGCGCGCAATACCAGAACCCCGCCATTGGCGCGGTGCAATGCGCCCGGTTTGATCAGGCTGAAATGCGGATGCATGCCACCTGCCAGCGGGCGGTATTGGATTTGGCCAAACAGGTTATCGTAACTGGGGCTTGGTTCCAAAACGACATCGGGGTGTTTGTCGCGCGAATGATCAATCAAAAGATTGACGGCATATCTGTCATCAACGGTTTCGGGCATTTTGCCATCGCCGCTATCGATGGTGGGCTGATCGCTGTCTTCTTCAAAGGCATCGATATTATCAAGGATGTCTTTTTCCAGCGCCTCGAACCATGCTTTCAGGCCCGGGGCGGTGAATTTATCGCGGATTTTACGAATACGGGGTTTCAGTACAACCTTGGCCGCACTGCGCCGCAAGGCATCAAGCGTATCGGCAATCTGTTCTTCAAGGTCGCGGGTCGACAGTAATGTTTTGCGGGCTTCCTCGGCGACGTCTTCAAAGGCGTCTTCGGCTTCGCTGCGACGCTCTTTGGGGATTTCATCAAGTGAAACCGGTTCGCCTTCTTCGTTCAGCGCGACAATCATCACGCCTTTTTCGTTTTCCTGTACATCCAGACCGTGCTTGCGGGCATATTCGCGCAAGGCATCGAACTTTTCACGCAACTGTGTGCGGGCTTCTTCGGTCTGGGATTGTGTTTCGGTCAAATGGGTCGGGGCATTAAAGGCCGATGCAAATGCCTCGCGCAGGTGGGAAATAAGGGTTTCCATCGCGTCGGCCAATTTGGTGCCTTCGCCGCTTGCCAGCGCATAGGGACGGGGCTTGTTGGACCGTGAAAAGTTGTTCAGGTAAACCCAATCCTGCGGGGCGGGGCGTTCTTCCATCGCCTTTTTCAGGTAATCAAGCGTTGCGGTCATGCGACCGGCGCGATCAAGACCAAGCACGAAAATGTTAAAGCCAGGCTCTGACATTGACAGGCCGAATTTCAAAGCTTCGGCCGCGCGATAATGCGATGAAAACGCGAATATTTCGGGGGTTTGGTCTTTTTGTGGGCTGCGAATCCGGAAGTGGGGGAAGCCACAATCATCAGCGTCGAGGCGGGAAACTGGCATTTGCTGTCTTTCTGCTGCCCAAAAGGATGCGGCGGGTCTTTAAATTGACCCCGAAATCATATCTTGGAAGCAATGGGACAGGGTGGTCAAGGGCTGGTTGGGGAATTTGCTGCATCGCGTTCAATACAGGCCCGTTCCAAGTTCAGTCAGGGCGTGCATATCGCCCGAACTGCAATACTTTTGGGTGATCTTTCGCCTGCGGGATGGGGGCATTGTGAGAAGGAATAGCGGCGACTTTTGCCGCCGCTATGATCGTCGCAATTATAGTCAAATCGTGATGGGGGTTACATCACAGCCGTATTGCCAAATTCGCTGGATTGCAAAAGTCTTTCGACGATCTGAACCCCCTGACGCAACCGTTCCGATGACTTTTCCGCCCCGAAACAAAGGCGCAGTCCGCGCGGTGGCGGGCCAACCGAAAACTGTTGTGCTGCGGTCAGAAGAACGCCGTTATTGGCCGCGTTCATGACCAGTTCACTTGGATCGATATGGTTCGGCAGGCCCAGCCAGATGTGATAATTGGTCGGATGGAAACGGACGTCATATCCCTTGAGCGTCCCAAGGATGATCGAAAGTCGTCTTGCGGCCTCTTCACGGTGCCAGGCTTCGTAACGTTTAAGGCTGCCATCTTCGATCAGGCGCGACACCAGTTCCAGATTGATTGACGATACCATCCAGCAGGTTGATCGAATTGCGCTGGCAAGTTTGGCAATCATTTCACTTGGCGCATGGATATATCCGATGCGAAGACCGCCGCCGATGCTTTTTGAAACGCCGTCAAGATAGATGCTGCGCTCCGGGGCAAAGCAAGAAAGCGGGGGCGGGGCATCAGGATCAAGGAAATGATAGATACCGTCTTCGATCAGCAGCAGATCATATTTCCGCAAAATTTCCGCAATTTCTATGCGGCGTTGCTGGCTCATGGTGCTGCAAAGCGGGTTGTGCAGGGTCGGCATCAAATAAATCGCACGCGGGCTTTGGGTGCGGCACAGGTTTTCAAGCATGTCGGGGATGATGCCGTCATCGTCCATTGCAACACCGCGCAGACGAAATTGCAGTAAATTGGCAAGGCTGCGCAGATTGGGATAGGTCAGTTCTTCGCATAGAACCAAATCGCCGGGGCGGATGCTTGCCAACAGCGATACGGTCATGCCGTGCTGAACACCGGCCGTTGGCAAAACCCGTTCGGGATTGTCATCAAGCCCCAATGCACCGGCCATGGACGCCAATGCCCGCCGATGGTTGGCCATGCCATATTCCGACTTGTATGTGATCATGTCGTTTAAGGGCGTGCATTTGGCAACATCGATCAGGACGTTGCGAATGTGATCTTCTTGCGGGGGGACCGGACAATTCATGCGGAAATTGATCGGGCCAATGTTGTCGTCATCGTCATTGGCCGTTTTATCGGTCATTTTCCCGATATTATTACTGAAATGGCCGGGGGCGGGCACGGTAACCGCCATATCCAGATCGTTTTGCAAAACACCCGACACATAGGTGCCACGTCCGACTTCACCCGCCACAAGGCCCAGTCTTTCGGCTTCGCGATAGGATCGCGTAATCGTGCCGACCGTAACACCCAGATGATAGGCAAGGTCGCGATGGGTGGGAAGACGGTCGCCGGGTTTAAGGGACCCGTCATCGACCGAATTGCGAATGGCATGTGCGATCTGTTTATAAACAGGGCCGCTGCCGCCTTTGAGGGTTGGAAGCCATATTGTCATGGTGACAATGTTTAAATTGACATGGTGACAATGTCAATGACAAAACAAAATCGCTACAATCAATCGACAGGAGGACGCGATGGTAAATTGTAACGATACAATCCGGGTTTCCGATCTAAACATCAAAGGAAACGCACAGGTGAATACCGAGGGCGCCGTAAAGGCGATGACTTGGCGTTCAGCTGTTGCCGGCATCGCGATTTTTCTGGTCGAGGCTCTGTGTGTCTGGCAAGAAAAGGCACGTAATCGCAGGATGTTGGAAAAGCTTGACGACAACCTTTTGAAGGATGTCGGGATGACGCGATCCGATCTGGATCGGGAATTGTCAAAGCCGTTCTGGACAGGGTTCCCCCCGCGCAACTAAACCAAAGTTGCGCCGAACGGAGGTTCACGCTCCCTCGTGCCTCCGTTCGACCTCTGTTTTTGAATTGTATCGATAATTTTCTTATATTGTACCGATTTTTTCGAAAGGGTGACAATGTCGCTGTTTTCCATTGCCGAACTTCGTGAAGCTGCGGATTATGTTCATGAATATGTGCCGCCGACGCCGACAATTAATTGGCCGTTGCTGGATCGTGCGACCGGATTGTCCCTTTATGTCAAACATGAAAATCATACCCGGCTTGGTGCGTTTAAAATTCGGGGCGGGCTGACATTTTGCCGTTATTTGAAAAGTTCGTTTGATACCGTTGTCGGGATCATAAGTGCCACGCGGGGCAATCATGGGCAAAGTTTGGCACATGCGGCAAGGTTGGCCGGGATTTCGGCGACCATTATTGTGCCGCATGGTAATTCTGCGGAAAAGAATGCTGCTATGCGTGCCTGGGGTGCCGAAGTTATTGAGCATGGTGATGATTTTCAGGACGCGGCCGAATATGCCGCCAGGCAAGCTGTGGCCAAAAATCTTGTTATGGTTCCGCCGTTTCACCCCGAACTTGTGCGTGGTGTTGCGTCTTATGGTTTGGAACTGTTTGATGCGGTCAAAAATCTGGACCGCATTTATGTGCCAGTCGGCATGGGATCCGGCATCTGTTCATTGATTACGGTGCGCGATGCGTTGGGGCTTGATACCGAAATTATTGGTGTTGTCGCAACTGGTGCGGATGCGGTGCTGCAATCGTTCCGTGCCGGGCATGTGATTGAAACGGCTGTTGCCAAAACCTTTGCGGATGGGGTGGCATGCCGTTGTCCTGATTCTGCCGCGTTTCAGATCATCCTTAAGGGCGCATCCGATATTGTTGCCGTAAGTGACGAACAGATTCGCGATGCGATGTGTCTGTATTTCAGTTCCTGTCACACGCTTGCCGAAGGGGCCGGTGCGGCTTCTCTTGCTGCGGCGATTGCAGATCGGGATCGCAATATCGGCAAGAAGATCGCGGTCATTCTGACTGGTGCCAATATTGATCGGGCCGATTATGCCCGCGTTCTGAACGGAGACCTTCCATGAGCCGCCCTTCAAATCGTGCCGAACGCAGCCCCACTGTGACATCGGCACGTCATCTGATGTTTGATGATCTTGAACAGCTTGGCGATATTCTGGCCGTGGCCAGTGATATCACCCGTGAATTCGTTCAGGGTGCAGATGACATGGATGTGACCTGCCGCGATTTTTCTGCCTTTGATCCCTTGCGCCCAATGCCAGGGCAGGGTCGCGGTGCGCTTGATGCGTTGCGGGCAGCGAAGGAAGAAATTCTGCCGTTGCTCGCCGCATCAATCGGTCCTCGTTATCTGGGGTTTGTCACCGGGGGAACCACCCCTGCGGCCCTGGTTGGGGATTGGTTGACTGGTGCAATTGATCAGAATGCGACAGGCCCGGAAGGCAGCGTCACCGCCGCCGTTGAAGAACAGGTTATTCATTGGCTTTGCGATATGGGCGGTTTGCCGCGCGGGCGTTTTGACGGTGTTTTAACCACCGGGGCGACGGTTTCGAACCTTTTGGGGCTGGTTGCCGGGCGGCAATGGTGCGGGCAACAGATTGGCGTTGATGTCGATGCCGATGGTGCCGGGGCCTTGCCGGGGTTTGAAGTTTTTGCCGCCAGTCCGCATGCCAGCATGATCAAGGATTTGTCGATTACTGGAATTGGCCGCAATAATTTTACCAAGGTTGCGACCAAGCCCGGAACCGAAGAAACCGATGTTTCTGATCTTAAAAACCGGCTTGCGGCCAGTACGTCCAAGGCCAAACTGGTGATTGCCTCGGCCGGGACTGTTAACGCCACTGATTTTGATAATCTGGTTGCGATTGCCGATTTGTGTGCAGCCTTTGGGGCTTGGCTGCATGTTGATGCGGCATTTGGCATGTTTGCTGCGCTGGATGACCGGCGTGCTCATTTGCTGTCCGGCCTTGATCGGGCTGATTCAATTACATCTGATGGGCATAAATGGCTGAACGTCCCCTATGACTGCGGCATTTTCCTGACCCGTCATATCAATGTGTTGGAAACCAGTTGCCGGGCGTTTGCGCCGTATCTGCAGACCGAGGCGGTTGGCAATATGTATATCAATCGCGGGGTGGAAAATTCCCGCCGGTTCCGCGCCTTGCCATTGTGGATGGCGATGAGGGCCTATGGTCGTGATGGTTTTACCGATATTGTCCGGGCCAATTGCGATCAGGCATCTGATCTGGCCGATTGGATCCGTGATCATGACAGGCTTGAATTGCTGGCGGATCCGAAACTTAACGTCACGATGTTTGCCGGGCCGGGCAGTGATGATGACAATCGGGCATTGTTGTCGCGGATGAATGCGACTGGCAAACTGTTCATGACGCCAACTGTTTATGGCGGGCGGTTCGGCTTCCGTGCGGCGTTCAGCAATTGGCGCATGCGGGATCACGATCTGGAAATCATCAAGCACACCATCGACAGCGTACTTTGAATGCGCCGTCTGCGAATTGTGGCCTAAAATTTTACGAGAACAAACATTCAGGATTGGTTGACTGACGATGACAACATTTCCGATCTATCAGATTGATGCCTTTGCCGACCGGATGTTTGCCGGTAACCCCGCCGCGGTTGTCCCGCTGGATGGCTGGTTGCCCGATATCGTGATGCAAAACATTGCGATGGAAAACAACCTGTCGGAAACGGCGTTTATTGTGCGATGTGACCCGGCAACAGACGGGGCCGAATTTCACATCCGATGGTTCACGCCAACGGTCGAGGTGCCGCTTTGCGGGCACGCGACATTGGCCAGTTCCTTTGTGATTTTCAATATCCTTGGTTTTGATGGTGATCTTGTTCGTCTTCAAAGCGAAAGCGGCATCCTGACAGCGCGCCGTGACGGTGACGCGATTGTTTTGAATTTCCCCAAGCAACCGATTGTTGCCGAAGATATCCCGGCAACAGTTACCGCCGCCCTGACCGATGCCAAGCCGAGCGCGACTTTTCGGGTTGCCAGTCGCGATACCGATTTTGTGGCCGTTTACGATCATGCTTCGGTGGTGCGGGATATGGTTCCTGACGTGTCGGTACTTGGCACGTTGGCAGAGCGCGGGGTGATTGTGACCGCGCCGGGCGATAAGCCCGGCATCGATATGGTATCGCGTTATTTTGTACCAGCCATTGGCATTGATGAGGACCCGGTCACCGGTTACATGCACTGCGTTGTTGCGCCGTATTGGGCGGAATATAGCGGGAAAGCCAATGTGGTCGGTTATCAGGCATCAAAACGTGGCGGCATCATTGATTGTACGGTTGATGGGGACCGCGTTCATTTGAAAGGCAATGCTGTTTTGTACCTGAAGGGTGAGATTTATCTGGCGGATTAGTCGCAGGTTACCTTGCGATGAACTAGACCGATCGATGGCGGGCAGGGCGCAACACTGTCCGCCATTTTTTTGTCCGGATCGTTGGTTTCGGGTCTTTTAAGCCGGTGATGTCATCGACATATAATCAGAGGCACCACGTTTGCGCGTTTGATTTTTATTGACCTCTGACGGGGGCTTTCGTCTAAGTAAGTATAAAATACGACTTACGGGGACTGGACGGGCGGTGCAACATGCCTGCCGGAACCTCGTGTCAAAGCGCTGTTGCAGGGGAAGATGGATCGTGATCGAAAGTGTTGTCGCCAGTTCTGCGACGCCATTACAGATGTGGGTGGTCCTGGCGCTGGTCGCCGGGTCGCTGGTTCTGTACGGGTTGGAGCGTATATCGCTTGAACTGACCAGCATGGCGCTTGTCGCTGTGTTGCTGCTTTTCTTCAATTTCTTCCCGTTGCCCGATGCGGATGGCAATAATCTGCTTGGCGCCGGGGCCTTGATGTCCGGCTTTGCCAACCCGGCCCTGTTGACGGTGTTGTCATTGCTGGTGGTCGGGCAGGGCATGGTCCTGACTGGCGGGGTGAGTTATATCGCCGGTCTGATTACGGAACATGGCGGTAAAAACGCGTCTCTGTCGATCTTTGTCGGCCTGTTTGTTGTGATGTTGTTGTCGGCATTCCTGAACAACACCCCGGTTGTGGTTATCTTTATTCCAATCATTCAGGCGCTGGCCGAACGTATTCAGCGTTCGCCAAGTGCGCTGATGATACCGCTGTCATATGTGGCGATTTTGGGCGGTATGACGACCCTGATCGGGTCATCGACCAACCTTTTGGTGTCAAGCTCGCTGATTGAACTTGGCATGCCAGCCATGGAATTCTTTGAATTTACCGTGATTGGCAGTGTGCTGGCACTTGTCGGTTTTATCTATGTTCTGTTTATCGCGCCGCATTTGTTACCTGCGCTGGCGTCAATGAGCAGCAAACTGGCCAATCCAGATAGCAGTGGCAAACAGTTTATCGCCCAGATTACGGTTGGCCCGGCATCACAGATGATCGGGACCCGTCCGGTCGCCGGTTTCTTTAAAAACCTGCCCAATATCACGATCCAGATGATTGTCCGGCGCGAACATGCCGATTTGCCGCCGTTTGACGAGGATATGGAAATTCAGGCTGGCGATGTTTTGGTCGTTGCTGCCACGCGCAAGGCTCTGACCGAAGCCCTGCAAAAAGACGTTGGTTTGCTGCATGCAGAGGCTGCTAACGTTCAAGACGGGAGCGATGAGATACGTCGAAAATCAACCCAGCTTCTGGCCGAAGTTATGTTGCCGCCTGGGTCGCGATTGATCGGGTTCAACCTTGAACAGATTGGTTTCCGATATCAGTACAAGTGTCTTGTGTTGGGGATTCAGCGTCGTTCGCGCATGATCCGAACCCAGATGACAGAAATCCGGCTTGAAGCCGGGGATGTTCTGTTGGTAAAGGGGCGTTCCGAAGATGTCGAAGCATTGCGCACCATTCGCGATGTGGTTCTTTTGGAATGGTCGACGCGTACTTTGCCGCGCCCGTTTCATGCGCGCCGTGCGGCGACGATTTTCCTTGGTGTGATTGCGGTGGCCGCGACCGGCCTTGTGCCGATCATGATATCAAGTTTTATCGGGGCGGCATTGATGATTGCCTCGGGCGCACTTAACGTGCGTCAGGCATCGCGTGCGATTGACCGCAAGATCGTTTTGCTGGTTGCTGCGGCGCTTGCGCTTGGCAATGCCTTGCAATTGACCGGCGGGGCGGAATTCGTTGCGGATCAATTACTGGCCGCGACACGCGGGGCACCGGCCCCTGTGATCCTGTCGCTGTTCTTCCTGATTGTGGCGGTGTTTACCAATGTTCTGTCAAACAATGCCTGTGCGGTGTTGTTTACACCGATCGGGATTGGCATGGCGCAAAGTCTTGGGGTTCAACCCCATATCTTTGCCATCGCGGTGGTGATGGCGGCAAACTGTTCGTTTGCATCGCCGGTCGGTTATCAGACCAACCTTCTGGTCATGGGGCCGGGGCATTATCGATTTGTTGATTTCCTGCGTGCAGGGACGCCGTTGATTATCATTTTGTGGCTGGCTTTCAGCTTCTTTGCTCCCTGGTATTATGACATTCCATTCTAAGCCCTGACCCCGGTTGCCGTGCGGACGGATCTGCCATGCAAATACGGGCAGTTCTGTTGCATCGAAGGCGTTTGACTTTTATGCGTACCGCAATAGGATCGGGCTTCGTTTTTGACGCAGGATGGCGTGCCAGCGCTATTCGATAATCTCAGGAATATGCCGATGGCCCAGAATGCCACTGTGAACGCCTCTGTAACTGCTAATTCCAATGACGCCTTTGCCAAGCCGAACCTTCGCCCGGAAAGCCCGAATTTTTCATCAGGCCCGTGCAAGAAACGTCCGGGCTGGTCGGCGGACGCGCTTGATACCCGCGTTCTGGGGCGGTCACATCGTTCCAAATTTGGCAAAGCACGCATGGAAGAGGTCATTGACCGTTCACGTGCTGTTTTGAACCTGCCTGATGATTATCTGCTTGGCGTTGTTCCGGCATCTGATACCGGTGCGGTTGAAATGGCGCTTTGGTCGATGTTGGGGCCGCGCGGTGTTGATATGCTGGCATGGGAAAGCTTTGGGTCGCTGTGGGTCACGGATGTGCTTAAGCAGCTTAATCTTCCCGATGTGCGGGTGATGGAAGCCGATTATGGCAAATTGCCCGATCTTGGGGCGGTTGATTTTGATCACGATGTGGTTTTCACCTGGAACGGCACGACGGCCGGTGTGCGTGTGCCCAATGGTGACTGGATCGCAGATGACCGCAAGGGGCTGACCATTTGCGATGCGACATCGGCAATCTTTGCCATGGAACTGCCTTGGGACAAGCTCGACGTTGTGACCTATAGCTGGCAGAAAGTTTTGGGTGGCGAGGGTGGTCACGGCATCATTATCCTAAGCCCGCGTGCGGTTGAACGCCTTGAAAGTCACACACCGGCTTGGCCAATGCCGAAAATTTTCCGCATGACCAAGGGGGGTAAGTTGATCGACGGTATTTTCCGCGGCGAAACTATCAATACCCCGTCGATGCTGGTGGTTGAAGATGCGATTGATGCCCTGAAATGGGCCGAGGGCATTGGCGGGCTTGAGGGGCTTTTGAAACGCACGCGTCAGAATCGCGCCTATCTTGACGCCTGGTTGGCGGATAGCGATTGGGCGGCGGATCTGGCTGATACGCCTGAAACCGCATCAAATACGTCGATGTGCATCAAGATCATCGACCCATGGGCGTTGTCTTTGCCCGCTGAAAAGCAGGCTGCATTGCCCAAACGGATTTCGCAGATCCTTGAAGCCGAAGAAATCGCCATGGATATTAATGGCTATCGCGATGCGCCTCCGGGGCTTCGGATTTGGGGCGGCGCGACGGTGGAACCCAGTGATGTCAAGGCGTTGCTGCCATGGCTTGATTGGGCATATGCGACGGTTAAAGCCGAAATTCAGGCTGATTGATCTGGATTTTGTACGTATTATTTGCGTCTGCGGGGGTTTTCCCGTTGCCCTGTCCGGAACAAAGCGGTAGTAACCGCTACCGGATATATAGTCAGGCACGACCTGAACCGATTTTGCGCGCCTCGTCCGGAAAGCACACATAATGACCGAACTTGCCAGGAAAGCTCTTTTGCCCGCCGGCCTTCAGGATGTTCTGCCTGGAACCGCTGCACGGGAAGCTGACATCCGTGAAAAACTGATGAGCAGTTTCGCACATGCGGGCTATGACCGGGTTAAAACACCGCTGGTCGAATTTGAAGAAAGCCTTCTGGAAGGTGCGGCCCCCGAACTTGCCACACAGACCTTCCGCCTGATGGACCCGGTATCGCACCGGATGATGGGCATTCGTTCCGATATGACCCCGCAAGTGGGCCGTATTGCTGCAACCCGTTTGGGGGATGCGCCGCGTCCGCTTCGTTTGTCCTATTCCGGCGATGTCTTGCGTATTCAGGGTACTCAGTTGCGCCCCGAACGCCAGTTTGCCCAGGTCGGTGCCGAATTGATCGGCGTTTCCAGTGCGGCGGCTGATACCGAGATTGTTTTGCTGGCACTTGAGGCGCTGGAACATGTCGGTCTTGCCGATGTATCGGTTGATCTGAATTTGCCGACCTTGCCGGTGCGCCTGTTTGATGCATTTGGTGTGACGTCCGACGATCGCGAAACCCTGATCCGGGCGCTTGAACATCGTGATGTTGCGGCTGTCAAAGCTGTGAGTGGCAATGTTACGGACGTCTTTGTTGCCTTGCTTGAGGCCGCCGGTCCGGCGCATACGGCATTGCCGAAACTTAAAAAGCTGGAATTGCCGCTTGGTGCGTCTGAAGAATTGCACCGTCTGGTCGAGGTTGCCGAACGCATTCTGGCATCCGACCTTGATGCGGCCTTGACGATTGATCCGGTTGAAATGGCCGGTTTCCGATATCAGACCGGTGTCAGCTTTACCCTGTTTGCCAAACATGTTCGTGGTGAACTTGGCCGCGGTGGTCGTTACCGCGCGGGCGGTTCAAGTGGCGAAGCCGCAACCGGCATGTCGCTGTTTATGGATACCATTCTGCGCGGTCTTGCAGATATCGCACCGGTTGAACGGGTTTATCTGCCGCTGGGCACGCCACAGCGCGAAGCCCGTAAGCTGCGTAAAGATGGTCATTATACTGTGGCTGCCCTTGAAGGTGCAGCCGAGGCCAAAACCGAAGATGCGGCGCGCAACGAAGCACGTCGTATGGGATGCAGTTTTATTTACCTCGGCGGCCAGGTTGTGCCGCTGGGTGCGTAACCCAAAATCATTTCTTATCGCGCAAGGAGTTTTGCGATGACCAATGTTGCCGTGATCGGTTCCCAGTGGGGGGACGAAGGAAAAGGCAAGATCGTCGATTGGCTGTCCGAACGGGCAGACGTCGTAGTGCGTTTCCAGGGCGGTCATAACGCCGGTCATACTTTGGTGATCGACGGAACTGTCTATAAGCTCAGCCTGTTGCCGTCTGGCATTGTTCGCAAGAACAAGCTGTCGGTGATTGGCAATGGTGTTGTTGTCGATCCCTGGGCGCTTTTGGCCGAGATCGAGCGCCTGAAAGCACAGGGCGTTGATATTACCCCGGACAATTTGCGTTTGGCCGAAAATGCCTGCCTGATTTTGCCGCTGCATGGCAATCTGGACAAGGCCCGAGAAGCGGCTGCGACCGGGAATAACAAAATCGGTACGACGGGCCGTGGTATTGGCCCGGCATACGAAGACCGCGTTGGTCGTCGCGGGATCCGGGTTGGCGATCTGGCGGATGCCGAACTTCTTGAAGCCAAAGTCGAAAACCTTTTGACCCATCACAACGCACTGCTGCGTGGTCTGGGCCAGCCGGAAGTCGATGGTGCGGAACTGCTTGAACAGCTTAAAGAAATCGCGCCGAAAATCCTGCCGTTCTCGGACACTGTTTGGAAATCTTTGAATCAGTTCAAAGAAGCCGGTCAGCGTATCCTGTTCGAAGGCGCACAGGGCACGATGCTTGATATCGATCATGGTACGTATCCGTTCGTGACCTCGTCCAATACCGTTTCGGGTCAGGCTGCGGCCGGTTCGGGCATGGGGCCGTCGGCTGTGGGCTATGTTCTGGGCATTACCAAGGCCTATACCACGCGTGTCGGCGAAGGTCCGTTCCCGTCTGAACTGTTTGATGCAGATGGCGAACGTCTTGGCGAGCGCGGTCATGAATTTGGTGTGGTCACCGGGCGTAAACGCCGTTGTGGCTGGTTTGATGCGGCTCTTGTCCGTCAGTCGGTAAAGGTCAATGGCATTACCGGTATTGCCCTGACCAAACTTGACGTTCTGGATGGCTTTGACGAAATCAAGATTTGCACCGGTTATGATATCGACGGCAAAATCTATGATCACCTGCCGGCCAATCAGCGTTTGCAGGCGAAAGCCAAGCCAATTTACGAAACCATCGAAGGCTGGTCAGATACCACGATGGGGGCGCGAAGCTGGGCTGATCTTCCGGCTGCTGCCATCAAATATGTCCGCCGTATCGAGGAACTGATCGAAGCACCGGTTGCGTTGCTGTCGACCAGCCCGGAACGTGATGACACCATCCTGGTTCATGACCCGTTCAGCGCCTAGGTGCCCGGTTCGTTGAAATGTTTAAAGCCATCGGTAAATCCGGTGGCTTTTTTCGTTACAGATTAATGATTTGGCCTGTATTGACCTTGCGTATGGCACGGATAACGGCTTGCCCCGTTTTGCTATCGGCAGTATCGTTTCCCGATATCCGAGGGTGCGACGAACTTGATTTCCAGGCAGGAATGTCGATACGCGCATCCTCCAACTAAGAAAAATCGGGACCCATGGCACAAGAAGCGGAAAAGCAGAAACAGGATGTTTCCGACGGCGCTGATGATCGTGACGCGGCAACTGCTGCGCCGTCAGCAGATGATGCCGACGAGGGACAGGGCAAAGAAGGTCCGCCACCCGGTGGTGGCCGTCATGTCGAGATTGGCAATTTTCGTGTCTTTTCTGATCTGCCGCTTCCCGAATTTGATATGGGGAACTGCAAGGCCTATACCGCAGACAATCTGCGCCGCGATGATGGCGGTGCATTTGCGCTTGTTGCTGATCCGGCCATTCCCACCCGTTATGATATGTTGCGCTTTTTGACGGGAATTCATCTTGGTGGCCAGATTGACCTTCTGGATTATGAAATTGCCCATTGGCCGCTTTTCGACCGCAAGACAATGGTGCTTTTCTATGCAAAGCCGGGGGGCGGGCGCGTTGTGGTGCCGGGCGAAAAGCAGCGCAAAATTGACGAACATGATTTTGCCAAGGTCGTTGTCGAGCCGCTGATGAGTGTCATGCAGGCGGTCGCCGACAAAAGCCTTACACATCGCAATATTCGTGCCGATAACCTGTTCTTTGCCGACCCGATGGGGGAAAAGGTTGTCCTCGGTGATTGCTGTTGTGCACCGGCTGGCTTTAATCAACCGATTGTTTATGAAACGGCGTCGCGTATGACGGCCGATCCTGCGGGGCGTGGATTGGGATCGGTGCTGGACGATCTGTATGCGCTGGGGATGACGATTGCAGCACTTGGGGTTGGTCATACCCCGCTGGAAAAGCTGAGCGAACAGGACATTATCGATCTGAAACTGGCCAAAGGATCATTTCAGGCGGTTGTTGCGCATGAAAAATTGCCTTTGATCCTGATAGAGCCCGTTCGGGGCCTTTTATGTGATGATCCCGACGAAAGATGGGGTTTTGCCGAGCTTAATGCCTGGATTGACGGGCGCCGGGCAAAGCCGGTGCAGTCCAATACCGAACGCCGTGCTGCCAGATCGCAAAATATTTCGGGTAAGGATTATTATACCGCGCGGGCCTTGGCACAGGGGATTTCCAAAAACTGGGTCAATTCACTTGCGCCGCTGCGTGATGGCTCGGTCGAGATTTGGCTGCGCCGTGGTCTTGCCGATAATGAACGTGCAAAGTATATGTCCGAAGCAATCCGGCAGATGCAGTGGGCCGGGGCGGATAAACGTGCGGCCGAAGACGTTTTGATTTCCAAGTCGATCATTATTCTCGACCCGACCGGTGCAATCCGCTTCAAGGGATTTGCCGCCATGGTCGATGGCCTTGGCAGTATGTTGTCTTATGATGTGCAACATGGTCGCGGGCCGCAACGTTTTGCCGATGTGGTTGTACGCGATGTGCCGTCATTTTGGTTTGGGCAGCAGGGGGGATTTTCCCCGGATGTCCAAAAGCTGCAGCAAGTGTATAAAAACTTGCGCTATTATGTGAAGCAGCAAAGTGCCGGTTACGGTTATGAGCGTTGTCTGTATGCGATGGTACGCAATCAGCATTGCCTTAGCCCGATGATTGAACATGACTATATTGTCGATATCAGTCAGCTTCTTCCGGCTTTGGAAAAAGTTGCCGAACATATCAGTGATGATAGTTGGCCAGTCGACCGCCATATTGCAGCTTTTATTGCGTCCCGGCTTGAAGATGATGTCGAAGCACAGCTTGTTGCATTGCAAAACCCGTCAGATGAAGTCGAATACAGCCGGGCCATCATCAGCATGCTGGCCCTTGTTCAATGGCGTCATGGTCCTGACAATTTGCATCATCTGTCGCATTGGGTTGCGCGATTGATGGAACCGGCGGTCAAGGTGTTCCACAGTAAGGCCCGTCGTGAACGGGTCGAGGCTGAAATCCCGAAACTGGCCAAGCGCGGTAATCTGGTTGAACTTTACAATCTGATCAATGACGAGCAGGAACGCCGAAAAGACCAGACAGAATTCATTTCTGCGGTCGAAGAATATTCCGAAGCTGAAAGCGAAGTTTTTGATCTTGAATCATCGGGACCCGCGCGTCTTGAGCTTGCGGAAAAAGTCGGTCAGCAGGCAGCGGCCTTTGCCTCGACCATGATTGCATTGTTGACGGTGTCAGCAATGTTTTTGATGCATATCTGGTAGGGGCAGGAAAATGTCGAAACGATCTGGTGGAGCCAGAAAGAAAAGCGCATTTTCCGGTTTGTCGGTGGTGGTATCGGCCGTGCTTTTGTTCATGGTGGCATTGCCGACTTTCATCACGCTGACGGTTGGATTGTTGCCATCGATGATGGCATTCATGTTTGACCGGACTCAGGGGCGCACGATGGCGCGGTGTATTTTCGGGCTGAATTTTTCGGGTGTTGCCCCCTATATCCTGGAACTTTGGCAACAGGGCGAACAAACTGTTGGCGCAGCCACGCAACAAATTTTTCAACCGGTCGCGCTTTCAATCATGTATGGCGCGGCAGGTTTGGGATGGCTTTTGTTTTTGGCAATGCCGCCGATTGTTGCCAATGTTCTGAACCTCTCAGCGCAGCGCCGTGTTTCAGAATTGCGCAAATCCCAGCGTGATTTGATCAAAACCTGGGGCGATAGCCTGATCAAGGAAATCGACCGTTCCGGAAGCTAATCACCTTTGGCGGGGCTTCCCGGTTCAGGCATAAAAAAAGACGGCGGACAATTTGTCCGCCGCAGTTCGTTCATTGAAGGAAGTAAGTTGGGGGGGGGGGATTACATTGGCAAATCGGTATGAATTGATTTGCGAACTTTTTCAAAGGCACGAACTTCGATCTGGCGAATACGCTCTCGCGAAATTCCATAAGCCACGCTGAGGTTCTCAAGCGTTACAGGTGAATCAAGCAAGCGGCGCTGTGTCAGAATGTCGCGTTCACGTGCATTAAGATGCGACATCGCGCTTTTCAGCATATTCATGCGCATAAGGAATTCCTCGCGCTTGCCATAAGTGACTTCCTGATCTTCGTCTTCGCTTTCGATCCAGTCGAGCCATTCTCCGTCGCCGTCAATCCGCACTGGTGCGTTTAACGAATGATCCGGTCCCGCCAAGCGGCGATTCATCATGACCACGTCGTCTTCGGAAACTTTGAGCTTGGTTGCAATAATCTCAACCTGTTCCGGCTGCAAGTCGCCTTCATCAATCGCCTGCATCTGGCTTTTGAGTTTGCGAAGATTAAAGAACAATTTCTTCTGGGAGGCCGTCGTACCCATTTTCACCAAAGACCATGAATGCAAGATGTATTCCTGGATCGCAGCGCGGATCCACCACATTGCATAGGTCGCAAGGCGAAAGCCCTTGTCCGGATCAAAACGTTTGACCGATTGAAGCAAGCCGACATTGCCCTCAGAGATCAATTCGTTGATCGGCAATCCATAGCCGCGATAGCTCATGGCGATTTTTGCAACAAGCCGCAAATGGCTGGTGATCATCTTTTCTGCGGCAGAAGCATCGTCATTGTCGCGGTAAGAGTACGCAAACGTCGTTTCCTGTACAGGCGTAAGCATGGGGTAACGGCGAATACGCTGCAAATAGACTGTCAAGCCATCCTTGGAGATGGTTGGAATTGCATTTCCCTGTTTCATTGAAGCCTCCCGTTACGCTTCGTAATGGTGCGGTTTAGTCTTGTGCACCTACCGAAGGGTATACGGGAGTATTAGATGACGTCAATAATTTTTTGACCATATCGTCTAGGTCAAGCTATACCGATGGGTAGGTCGAGGCAGGTTATGACCTGCTGTAGGTCGAGGGGAATTGGGGCTTTGGTCAGGACGTAGTCGCCTGTTTTTGGGTGTAAAAACCCCAGTGTTCTGGCATGTAGTGCCTGTTTTTCAAACCCATTCAGAATATCGTGCACCTGCGGGTTGAATTTTGATGTGAGACGATTGCCTCCGTAGACCGGATCACAAACAAGTGAGTGCCCAATATGGGTCATATGTACCCGAATTTGGTGTGTTCTACCGGTTGCCAGGCGGCACTCAATCAACGATGCCAACGAGTCGTCGCGTCTTGCCAAAACCTTGTAATGTGTTAGTGCCGGTTTTCCGCCATTTCGCAGCACTGCCATCTTCTTGCGGCTGCGCGGGCTGCGGCCAATGTTGCCTTCGATATTGCCTTCGCATTGGCGTGGGACGCCCCAAACAACCGCGATATAGGCGCGTTCGATATTTTCCTTATCTTCGGAAAACAGTGTTGAAAGTGCGCGATGTGTCGCATCATTCTTGGCAACAACCATTGCGCCGCTGGTGTCTTTGTCCAGTCGATGCACGATCCCGGGGCGTTTTACGCCACCAATCCCCGAAAGGCTGTCACCGCAATGTGCCAGCAAGGCATTGACCAATGTGCCGCTTTGATTGCCTGCAGCCGGATGAACGACCATACCTGCCGCTTTGTTGATCACCAGAAGGTCGTCGTCTTCATAAAGAATATCGAGTGCAATTTCTTCGGCGATCGGGTCTGCCGGGACCGCAGGCGGAATTGCCAATGTAAAGCGATCACCTGTCTTGACCTTGTGCGACATCTTGGTGATTTGGGTGCCATTCAACATCAAATGCCCGTCTTCGATCAGGTTTTTGATGCGTGATCGCGACTGTTCAGGCCAGGCGTTTGCCAGAATCTTGTCGAGCCGCGCCCCCCCATCCTCGCGGGTTGCGATATATTTAAGATGGTCCGGGTTGGTCCCGCTATGCATATTCATGTCTGCTATTGTTATCTGCTGTTATACGCTTTGGATCGGGCGATGCGTGTTGTCTGGCGGTTTTAATCGCTTGCCAGTGAAATGCAAACACGCTTTGCGAACTTGCAATTGTACGCTCTTGTCGCTATGGCCTTCAATGCTACCTTATCGGGCTTGCTAACCGCGATAGCGTGGCGCAAGACGGGGCTTTTGATCAACCCAGTTCAATTGGAAATGTAATGCGCGCTATCAAGATTTTGGTTGCTTTCATGGGGGTGCTGATCATCGCAGGCGTCGCACTTGTGGGGTATGGTGTCTCGCGTCAGGATAATGCGGTGATTGTGTCAGATGACGCAAAGTTGTCGGCCCCAATTGCCGGGCTGGCTGAACCACAGGCGACGCGTGCCATGACGGTGGGGGACCAGCTTGCCCCGTTTGGCACAATCGATGTGAAATTGGCGCCAGGTGAAACGCTGGTTGATTTTGCCCGTAACGGGGCAGAGGCCACATTGCGTCTTGAAGGGCGGCACGGCAGCCGTCTGGTGATTGTATCCTTGCGCGACGGTTCTGTTCTTGGCCAGATCCGGATGGTGGATCCCCAATAATACCTGTTTGATGTAACGGTGGTCAGATGAACCAAGCCGGGCATGTCATAAAATTTCCAGCCGACATACTGATCGCCATCGCCGATCAGGCCGCAACGACATGGCCCGAGGAATGTTGCGGCCTTTTGATCGCCGATGCCGGGAGCCCGGATGTGATTTGCCGGTGTGTCGGTTCTGATAATGTCGCCGCAGACCGACAAAAGACCTTTGAAATTGATCCGCATGTCCTGATTGCGACCCATCGTTCGGTACGTGCCAGCGGCGAGGCCATTGTCGGATGTTTTCATTCCCATCCCAATGGGGATTGCAGCCCGTCGAAAACTGATCTGTCACGTGCCGAAGAAGCCGGTTTTCTGTGGCTGATTATGGCAACAGGTGAGCGTGGTGTTATCGATTATGCGATGTATCGGCGGATGCCAACGGCCTTAACCGACACAGGTGTGCGCCATTTTCAATCATGCACGATTGTTAAGACCTGATCAGCGTTTTGCCAGTCGTTCGATCAGGCCGGTTTGCCGTTCCAGACAGTGTTGAAGCGCAAAGTTCTGTGTGATCGTTCGGCGCGCTATTTGACGCATTTCGCGCAATTTTTCTGGTTGTGCGATGGTTTCGGCCATCAGCTTGGCAAGCTGATCCTCATCCCAGAAACCGCATAAAAGGCCGTTTTTGCCATGGCGAATGACGTCCCGGCACGGGCCGGTGTCAGATGCAATCAGGGGGGCACCACATGCCATTGCTTCAAGAACCGACCATGACAGGACGAACGGATATGTCAGATAGACATGTGCGGCACTGATTTGAAACAGCCGGATCAGTTGGTCATGCGGAATTTGCCCCAGGAATGTGATGCGGGCCGGGTCCATGCCGGTTTCGGTCATCATGGCATCACGCCATTTTTGTCCGTCGCTGCGCGGTATGCCGTAACTGACACCATCCCCGCCCGCGACCACAAAGGTCACATGCGGGTTTTGGCGTGAAAGTTTGGCGGCTGCACGCATGAATTGGGGAAAGCCGCGATAGGGTTCCAGATCACGTGCGACATAGGTAATGACCGGGTCGCCTTGTCGCAGGACACGGCCATCCGGCAATGTTAGTTTTGCCTTGTCATCGGGGCGACAGCGATGGATATCGATCCCGTCATGGCAAACGCCGATCTTGTTGCGAAAACATTCCGGAAAGGCCGATTTTTGCCATGATGTGGGGCTGATGCCAGCATCAATGGTTTCCAGTGTTGAGGTTTGTGCACTGTTGCGCAGGCGAAGCTGGGTGCGTTTGGCAAGGGTAATGGTTTCGGTCGGGTCGAAACCGACGTCGCGTCCCTCGGCGTGATAGAAATGCTCGCAATAGCCAACCAAGGGCGTGTTGCGCACAACATCGCGGGCAAATAGCATGCTGCCCCATCCGATATGCCCGTAAATGATATCAGGTGGGCCTTCCTGTGTGACCAGCGCGTCAAGCGTAGTTGCGGCTTGCATGCCGATCTGTTGGTGATACTGCGGAAACGGGATGGCGGGTGGGGGCGGTGTTACCCGCTGGCGCAGGATGCGAATGCCCGGAAGCTGTACGTTCATGGCTTCGCACAGAAAGGACACCTGCCATCCGGCATTCGCCAGATGGCAGGCAAGGTGAACGAACTGTCCTGGCCCATGACGATGGACAAAGACAATTCTCATCGGCGACTGCGCATCTCGTGTGTCATCACGGTACTCGTGACCGGGACGCCGCCATAGCGAAGTGTCTGTGTCCAGAATTCCTCGAGCCGCCGTAATGTACGAAGGGCGGTTTCCATTTCCTGCTGATCCTGAAGATCGTTGGTCAGCGCATTGTGGTATTCCTCGTGGAACTCATGCAGGGCCTCGCAAAGTTCGTGGCCCTTGCGTGTCAGCTTTAATCTTGCCGACCGTCGATCCCGGGCCATGACATGTCGTTCGACATAGCCCGATTCAGTCAGTTGTTTAAGATTATAGGATGCGTTCGATCCCATATAGTGGCCGCGATCCAGAAGATCACGTACCGAAAGTTCATCGTCGCCGATGGTGAACAGCAACGCGACTTGTGCGGGGCTGATGTCATCTTTGCCGAGTCGAATTAGATCCACACGAAGTAGATCTGCAAACCGCCGATAAATGCGTTCGACGGTGTTTGCAAGTTCAAGATGAGTGACGGTCATGTTGTTCGATCCGTTATCTGTTCCCAAGCGATAGTTGATGCTGCGATGTTAAACGCAGCAGTTCTTTCGTGTGGGGAAGATAACAGGACGTTGCTCTTGAACGATTTTTCCACACGTCCAATTCTTCCCTCAGTTTGCTCGTAATTTTGAAGTAATTTAAAAGTATTTTTATTTTCAAATTACTTCGAATTATTTTGTTTTTACATTGTTAGATCATAAACATGAGATCGACATATTTGATTTTATTGTAGACCATCATGATTCTGCAACTATGTGATTAGATTGCGGAAAAACTATGACTTTTGGCTGATTGGATGAATTTCAATGCATTTTGGTCGTAAAAACCTGCCAAAACCCGCAGAAAGCAAAGGTGCCAGACCCGCACTTGATGCGAAGTCGGTGATCCGCGAGGCCAGATACACCTTTGTCCGTGGGCTTGGATGGGCCGGGGTGATGAGTGGCTTTATCAATGTGCTGCAATTGACCGTCCCGCTTTTCATGCTTCAGGTGCATGATCGCGTGATCAATAGTCAAAGTACCGATACGCTGAAATTGCTTCTGGTGATCGCAATTGGTGCGATCATTCTGTATGGCATTCTTGATTTCATTCGGGCCCTGATTTTTCAGGAAATGGCCAAATCGCTTTTGCGCAGGCTTAATCTTCCGGCGATATCGGCTGCGATGGGCGTGGCCCTTGAAAAGGGATCGGTGCAGGGCACGCAAGTGCTGCGCGATTTATCCGATCTTCGCACCTTCATTAACGGAAATACGATTGGTGCCCCGCTGGAAGCAATCTGGGCGCCGATCTTTTTGGGGGTGATGTTTGCCTTGCATCCCTATTACGGGATTGCCGGGTTGATTGCTGTTCTGACCCTGATCGGGCTTAGCCTTTTGGGGGATTTGCTGGTGCGGCAAATCACCAAGGAAGCGACGGACGCCAATTTGCGCAATATCGGCGATATCGGATCAACCGTTTCCAACGCTGAGGCCATCGAAGCCATGGGGATGTTGCCCGCACTTGCAATGCGCTGGCGCCTGTCGCAACAACATGCCAGCGAATTGCTTGATATCGGAAATGCCCGCAGCAAGGGCATGTATTCGGTATCGCGTTCGGCGCGTTTCGGGATGCAAATCTGTGTCCTGGCGATGGGGGCCTATCTGGTGATTCAGGGGGAAACAACCCCCGGCGCCATGATTGGCGGGACGGTGATTATGGGCCGCTTGCTGTTGCCATTCGATAATGTAACGCGCGATTGGCGGGCATGGGTTTCGGCATTGTCGTCTTGGGGGCGAATTCGCAACATCCTTGAAGAACGCCAGTCAGAGCGCGAAATCGAACCGACGCCACGGTCCGAGGGGCCGCTTGTCGTCGATAATCTGGTTTATGCTGTGCCCGGTGCCAATGTACCGGTGCTGCGCGGGATTAATTTTAACCTTAACCCCGGTGAAATCTTGGGGGTTGTCGGGCCATCGGCCGCAGGTAAATCAACCCTGTCACGGGTTCTGGTCGGGGCAGCAAAGCCGACGGCGGGCGGTGTGTACCTTGACGGGCACAGCACGTATTTGTGGGAACGCGGGTCTTTTGGCGACATGGTCGGCTATTTGCCGCAATCGGTATCGCTTTTGAACGGCACCATTCGTGAAAACATTGGACGTATGCGACACGCCAATCCGCGCAAGGTGATTGATGCCGCCCGTGCGGCGGGTGTGCATGAAATGATTGGTCGATTGCCGCTTGGTTACGATACGCCAATTGGCGCGGGGCGACATACGTTGTCGGGCGGCCAGCAACAACGTATTGCACTGGCACGTGCCCTGTATGGCTGGCCGCGTCTTTTGGTGCTGGATGAACCCAATGCCAACCTTGATGCCGAAGGCGAGGCGTCGCTTTTGCGGGCGGTAAAACAGGCCGCGGATGCCGGGGCGATGGTCGTCCTGATCGCGCATCGCCAGAATATCATGCAATACGCGCATAAGCTGCTGGTATTGCAGGAAGGTCGCGTCAAACAGTTTGGCGAACGCACCGATGTTATCCGGTCCATGACCCAGGATGACGACAACATCAAAAGCCTGCCGACAGTTAAACGCAATCAACACAACGGAGGTGCGGCATGAACCGTGTCATCAATGTTGATCATCGGGGGGATGTGATGTCCTCGGAAGATCTGCAACCTGCCTGGTATCAGGTGCTTGCCGAAGAACGCACTGCATCGCGCCAAAGTCTTCGCAAGCCGGTTATGGCCGGGATCATTGTCATTGTGTTGGGATTTGGCGGGTTCTTTTCCTGGGCCTTTACCGCCGAACTTGATAGTGCCGCCGTGGCATCGGGGTCGGTGATCGTTGATTCTCGCAAAAAGGTCGTAAACCATTTTGAAGGCGGCATTTTGAAAAAGTTGCTGGTTGAAGAAGGCGACCATGTGGAGGCCGGCCAAATATTAATGTTGCTTGATGGAACACGCAGCGAGTCTGAATTGGGGCAGTTACGCGGGGAACGTTACGGGCTTTTGGCAAAACTGGCGCGATTGCGTGCCGAACAAAGCGGGCAGGGTCAAATAGATTTCCCGCAGCAATTGCTTGATGCCCAACAGGATTATGTTGCCGATATTCTGGCAGATGAAAAAAGGTTGTTTGGTAAACGCAACGAAGTCTATGGCGCAAAACGAAATGCCCAAGCCAAACAGATCGATCAGTTCGAAGCTGAAGCACAGGCCATAGAATCCCAGATCAAGGCCCGAACCCGCCAGGAAAAATTGGTTGCTGAGCAGCTTAAAGGCATTCGTCATCTGGCCGAAAATGGTTTTGCAACGCGGACCCAACTGGTCGAAGTTGAAAACAACTGGTCGGATCTGGTCGGTGATATGGGCGAGTTTAAAGCGCAAAAGGCTGCTGCTGAGCAACAAAAGGCCGAGGCCGAAATCAATCTTGCGTCGATTGAAATGGAATGGCAAAGCGATATTGCAACCGAAGTGCAGGAAGCCCAACTGGCCTTAAATGATGTCAGTCAGCGTTTGCGTGCGAGCGAGGACGTTCTTGATCGGTTGGAGGTCAAGTCACCGCAGGCCGGTACAGTGGTAAATATCCAGATGCGCACACCGGGTGGTGTCATCAGCCCGGCTGAGCCGATTATGGATATCATTCCTGAAAATGAACCGTTTTTGATCGAGGCCATGATCAACCGTCAGGATATCGATTCGATTCACGTTGGTTCAAAAGCCCAGATCAAATTAACCGCGTATAATCAACGTCGTTTGGCGCCGCTTCCGGGGGAGGTTCGCTATGTTGCGGCGGATCAGACGGTCGATGAAAAACGTGATGCGTCGTATTACATCGTACGCGCAGCAATCGACCCGGGTGCCTTGGATGATCGTGATGATATTCATCTGCGCCCAGGGATGCCTGCCGATATTCTGGTGTTGAAATCGCCCAGGCGCGCCATTGATTATCTGGTCGATCCGATCACGGATAGCATGGGGAAGGCCTTCCGCGAGGATTGATTTTACCTGATGAATTAATGCGAAAGCCGCAGGCCAAATGGTCTGCGGCTTTTTAATTTCAAGTATTGTTCAAATATAGAATTAAACATAAATCAAATAAAAACGAAAAATACGACAAATAAATATGTAAGTAGTAAGTAATTATTGCCTTAATCCATAATATTGACACAATAAAAACACCAGAATATCTTCCTAAGATAAAATAAAAGAATGTAGGGTTGCTGTGTGGCCGATCTCAGGGTGGCCCGATAGCTGCCTTGAGGGAACGGCCAGCCTCTCGTGAGGGGAATACCCCCGCGATGTCAATAATGTTGGGACACGAAGGAGGATACCATGGCAACTCTCGAAGGCGGCGCCTTTGACGATGCGCTTCTCGGATCTCGTTTTAGTGACGTGATTTTTGGACGTGGCGGTGACGACACAATCTTTGGCCAAGGCGATGACGATGTTCTGTTCGGCGAAGAGGGCGATGATGTCCTGTTCGGCGGATCAGGCAGTGATGTCGTTCTTGGTGGCGAAGGTGAAGACATCCTGTTCGGTGGATCGGGTGACGATGTACTGATGGGGGGTGCTGGCAGCGACCTGTTGATGGGTGGTTCCGGCGAAGATGTGCTGACCGGTGGTGGCGGTGATGATGTCATGCTTGGCGGTTCGCACAGTGACGTCCTTAACGGTGGTGCCGGTGATGATCTTCTGTCCGGCGGTGCCGGTGATGATGTCATCACAGGTGGTGCAGGCGATGATCTTATGACTGGTGGTTCCGGTGATGACATCATGCTTGGCGGTGCCGGTGACGACCAAATCCTTGGCGGTTCTGGTGATGATATTCTTCAGGGCGGCGCAGGTGACGATCTGATCCTTGGCGGTTCTGGTGATGATATTCTTCAGGGCGGTGCAGGCGATGATCTGATGATCGGTGGATCGGGTAGCGATACCTTTGTCTTTACCGGTGGCGGCGGCAATGACGTCGTACTCGACTTCACTCTTGGCGAAGACATGCTGTCGATCAGCAAAGGTATCAATGGCACCGGTATTGAATCTGCCGATGACGTTGCTTCCCACGCAACGCAGGTTGGCGCCAATACTGTCATCGACCTTGGGAATGGTGATTCCATTACCCTGAACAATGTCGATGCAGAAGACGTCCAGGACAATCCGGACAGCTTCTTTAGCGTCCAGTAATCCGCGTGGTGACGCCCGCAACAAAATCGTTGCGGGCGTCACCCTGATCTTCTTGTGAAGTGAAAAATTACCATGCTTGAATTTGCCCCGTCCGACGCTGTGCGGACGACCGGCGATGCGCCGGACGTTTGTCTGCTTAACCCGGAAACCCTGCTTTTGATTTGGGAAATGCCGACCCGTCTATGGGCCGTGCCCAAACTTGAAACCACCGAAGGCAAGGCCGTCTCGCCGCAGGCCACCTTGCGCTTGCCACTAAATGGTGGCGGCACCCGGTTGTTGCGCGTCATTCGCCGCCCCATGGATGAACCGGTGTCATTTTTGGCCGAGGCGGGGACGCTGGGCCGCAAGGATGAAATTACCATCGACCCCGAAGGCGATTTTGAATTCGCCAATGCCGGTACGTTGCTTGACGATGTAACGCCTGCCGGGCGGCTGTCATTGATGTCGGCCTTGCTTGGCGCATGGGCCAGCATGTTTCGGGCACGCCGCAGCAAAAGTTATACGGTTTTCCTAAACAAACTGGTTTCTGAAATTGTCGATACGCCCCAGCGCGCCAAGGCCGTTGCAAAACTGTCCGATCAGCAAATCCTGATATCGGCCGGGCTGCCCGTGGCATTCGGTGAAATCGAGGCCGTCCATATCGTTTCGTCTTTCGGGTTTCGCCGGTTGCCGCTGCAACCCCATGAAAGCAGCGAAGGGCCGCAAGGCAAGAAACAGACTTACATGATCGCTGATCGCGACGGCACAGAAAACGGTGCCTATCTTGTCGTGACCGGTGGACGCGCGCTGGCTATTCGCCATCTGGCGGCGACGCCAGTTTTGCCCTCGTTGTCGCGATGGTGGCTGGCGCGCGGCAAATCCGATGCTGATCTGCGTGAATATATCATCGGTGCCATGGCACGCGGCGATACCAAGGCGCGCAAGGCCGCACTTGAATTTCAGTTACGCTGTCCGCTTTCAAGTCAGCGTGTGACGGGCGGTGGTGGCCTGCCAAGTGGCGAAGTCGACCTTGCGGTGACAACCGCGCGCGGCACATTGATCGGTGGCTGGTATCGCGACCCCGCCGAAATGATTGCCGGGATTGATATTCTTGATAGCAAGGGTACAGCACATCCGTTTGGCGATGGTTTCTATCGCTATGCCGGTAATGTGATGGATGATGATGGAACGGCACCGGCAACCGGGTTTGTCGGGTTCTATCGCGAAATCCAAAGTCAGGTGCCGATCTTGCAGCCACGCAGCCTGATGCGGCTGACATCGGGCAGCCGTCACCTGATGGTGCCAACCGCACAGCCGATTGATCCGGCCGAGGCACGGGCACGTATCCTGCGTGCCGTCCCGCCCCAGCATTTGACCGACGACATCATTGAAAACTGTTTGGCCCCGGTCATTGGCGATTTGCAGCAAAAGTTGCTGGCGGCCGTCAAGGTGGATCGCACCATCGAATTTGGCACCGCCCGCAAGGACCCGGCAGTTTCAATCGTTGTTCCGCTTTATCGTGTGCTTGATTTCTTGCGTGCCCAGGTCGGGGCCTTTGCCTGCGACCCGTGGATTTCGCAGTATTGCGATGTGATCTATGTGCTTGATTCCCCGGAACAGGCCGAGGAATGCGAACATTTGCTGCGTGGTTTGCATCTGCTTTATGACATGCCGATGCGGCTTGTGATCATGACGCGCAATGGCGGTTATGCCCGGGCGTGCAATGCCGGGGCGGAATATGCGCGTGCTGATCTGATCGCGATGCTGAATTCCGATGTTATCCCGCATCAAACCGGCTGGATGGAGTTGCTGGCATCGAAAATGGGCGGGCCACAGGAAGTTGCCGCTGTCGGGCCAAAGCTGTTGTTTGAGGATGGATCGCTTCAGCATGCCGGAATGTATTTCGCGAAGAACGAGCGCGGACAATGGCTAAATCATCATTTCCACAAAGGCCTGCCCGAACAATTCCCGGATGCAAATATTGAACGTTCGGTACCGGGCGTTACCGGGGCCTGCATGCTGTTGCATCGTGATGCCTTTGACGGGGTCGGCGGCTTTACCGAGGATTACGTGATCGGCGATTACGAGGACAGCGATCTGTGCCTTAAGATCCGCAAGGCTGATTTCGATATCAAGTATATCCCCGATGCCAGCCTTTATCATTTCGAACGCAAGTCGATCTCGACCCATACCGATTACATGCAGGGGGTCGCGACGCAATACAACGCCTGGCTTCATGCATCGCGGTGGCGTGACATGCTCGAAGATTTTCATGCCAACGATGTTCCCCAAAACCGGCCGAACCACGCCATTCCGGGTGACGGCGATCACGGAGAAGCCGCATGAATCAGATCCTTGCCTTTTCCAACCCGAATGAACCGGCCCTTGATGCCAAAAGCGAACAGCATCTTGACTGGCTGTGTCAGCAGATCATTGCCAATCGTTTCCTGCCGGTCCCGCCCGAAGAAGCTGTGTTTGTCGGTGATGGTGATTACCGCGCGATCGGGGCGGAATTCCTTGCCCATTTCGTGCGTCGTGCCGGGCTGATGCCGGAATATGATGTGCTTGATATCGGCTGTGGTATTGGCCGCATGGCTGTGCCGTTGACCCAGTATCTTGACCGGGCTGATGCGATTTACGAGGGCATAGACCCGGTCGCCAACGGGATCGAATGGTGCAAACGCACGATTTCGCCAGCCTATCCAAATTTCGGATTTCAGGTTCAGGACGTCAAAAACGCGCTGTACAACCCCGAAGGATCCATCGGGGGGCGCGGTATGCGGTTACCTTATCAGGACGGTGTATTCGATTTTGCCGCAATGATCTCGGTGGCGACCCATCTGCCACCGGAAGAAATCGAAACCTATTGCGCCGAGGTTTTCCGCGTGCTGCGCCCCGGCGGGAAGCTTTTCCTGACCGCGTTTATCATTCGTGATGCCGATGAGCTGTCAAACCCTGGCTGTGATCCGCGGTTGACCGGGTTTGAACGACTTGAAAATCAACCGTGTTGGCACCTGAAAGGTGAAAACCCGATGGCGGCCGTCGGCTTTGATGACGGCTTCATCGATGGTGCGATGGCAAATGCCGGTTTCACCCTTGCTGCCAAGAGCTTTGGTACATGGCACGGCGATCCGGCCGATCATTACCAGGATTTCCTGATTGCTGAAAAACCGCGGAGGAATGCATGAACCCCCGTATTCTGGTTCTGGCGCATAATCACCCCGACCTGCATCCCGGCGGGACCGAGATTTTCGCCCATGATTTGTTTTCTGCCTATAAGCGGGCAGGGTGCGAAGCCATTTTCGTCGGTGCGACCAATGATATTCACCGTGAACGTCGTCCGGGCACAAGTTTTCAGGCGATCAATGATGCCGGTGATGAAATGCTGTTCTGGGCCGGGCATTTCGACCGGTTCAATATGTCGCAGACAGACCTTTACGCGGTCGCCCCGAATTTTACCGAGCTTTTGAAAACCTGGGACCCGGATGTGGTGCATATCCATCATCTGGTTCTTTGGGGGATCGAACTGCCGATGCTGATCCGGCGTGTTTTGCCACATTGCCAGATCGTCATGACCCTGCACGATTATTACCCGATTTGCCCCAATGACGGCCTGATGATCCATCGTGGGACCCGGCAACGTTATTTGCAGGCAGATCGTATCGGGAAACGGTGCGGGCTGGATGGCATTGCACCGGATCGTTTTTCGATGCGGACGGTCAATTTACGGAACCATCTACGTGTTGTGGATCGTTTTTTGGCACCCAGTGAATTTCTGCGGGACCGTTATGTCGACTGGGGCATTGATCCGGCAAAAATTGACGTGATGCATAATGGACGTCCGCGTGCGCATGCCGTCCCGAAACGCGATGTCGGTACGGGTATGCCCAATGTTTTTGGTTATTTCGGCAATCTGAATCCTTGGAAAGGGGCGGATGTGCTGCTTGATGCCAGCCAGAAACTGACGATGGATGACGTTGATTTTGAACTGCGCATTCATGGTGGTGTGCCGTTCCAGACAGTTACCTTTAACGAAAAGATCGACGGCCTGTTTGAACAGACCGGATCAAAAGTACAGCGTATGGGCGCCTATGAACGTGCCGATATTCCCGAATTAATGGCGCGTGTTGACTGGGTGATTGTGCCGTCGATCTGGTGGGAAAATGCCCCGCTGGTCATTCAGGAAGCGTTTCAGCATGGCCGCCCGGTGATCACCAGTGGCATTGGCGGCATGGCTGAAATGGTGCGCGATGGTCATGACGGGATCCATGTTCGCCCGGATGATCCGGCTGAGCTGGCCCGTGTCATCAAGGACTGCGCCACCAATCCAAAACTCTGGAAGAAACTGTCGGGGCATGTGCGCCCACCGGCCGATATCGATGACGTTGCGCAAAAGCACCTTGTGCTGTTTCGCAAGATGATCCGTCCAGATTTTGTCGCGGCCTGACCCGGAACAAAGGAGCCATCCATGGCGATAGCCCAGCAAGACATGCGACATATATCTGCAAAGCCGTTGGTAAACCCGATTGGCAAAGACCCGGCCAAATCCGATGGCGAACCGGTTTTGCCGACGATTGAAGGACGGGTTGATGCCATTGATCGGCAACGTCTGTTTGGCTGGGTCTGGTGCCCGGAACGACCGGATGCGCGCATTGACGTCTTGGTGCGTCTGAATGGTCATACCCTGTTGCGGGTCAAGGCCGAAGACGAACGTGTTGATCTGCGGCGTAACGGGATTGGCGATGGCGCACATGCGTTCGAGGCGGAACTGCCCGAAGCCGCCCTTGTCACCGTCGAAAATATCACCGTTTTTGCCATTACGCCGGAAACTGGTGATCAGATCGAATTACGCATCCCGTCACAAAGTGAACAACATGCGCAATCGGCCATAACCGCGCCGCTTGGTAAAATTCTGGATCGGCTGGATCGATTGTTGGCCGCCCAGCACATCCTGCAGAATGGACAGCGCGAAGCGGCAAAGCGTCTGGTTGATGCCTCCAAACGCATGGATGTACTGGCATCTGCCGATGACGGGATCGAGGCCGGGGTGAAACTGGTTCGGACGGGGCAAGATGAACTTACCCGCCGTGTCGAGGAACTCGAAGTCTTTCTGGTCCGTTTTGACAAGTCGCTTGGCGGATTTGACGAACGTCTGTCGGTTCTGACCGAGCGGCACCGCAACGATTTGAAAACACCGCTTTTGGCCCTGTCTTTCCTGATTGGTGTGGCGGCCGGGATTTCTGTCGGTGCAATGGTGTGGTGATGCCAATGATGAAGACATCCAAATTCACATCATGCATCAAACCGGGCCATCAAACCGGCCTTAAGGCACGGAGGGCCGAATGAAGGGTATCATTTTGGCCGGCGGGACCGGTTCGCGGCTTTGGCCGATTACCCACGCCACCAGCAAACAGCTTTTGCCGGTTTGGGACAAGCCGATGGTGTTTTATCCGCTCAGCACGCTGATGCTGGCAGGTATCCGCGATATCCTGATCATCACGGCCAAGGGGCAGGTGGATGCCTTTGTCAGGTTGTTGGGCGATGGCAAACAGTTTGGTATCAATCTGAGCTATGTCGAACAGGATGCACCAAATGGCATTGCCGAGGCGCTTCTGATCGGGCGGGAATTCCTGAATGGTGGTCCATGTGCCCTGATATTGGGGGACAACCTGTTTCATGGTGACAACCTTGGGGATCGACTTCGGGGGGCGGCAAAGCGCCATACCGGGGCGACGGTGTTTGTTCATGCCGTTCGTGATCCGGAACGTTACGGGGTGATGGCATTCGATCCCGATGGATTGCCGCTTGATATCATCGAAAAACCGTCGAACCCACCTTCCAATCTGGCGGTGACCGGGCTTTATTTCTTTGATGCGACGGCACCGGATCGGGTTGCCGATTTGCAACCATCCATACGCGGCGAGCTTGAGATTACCGACCTTAATCGAAGCTATCTTGAAGATCGAAAGTTGACGGTCGAGATGCTTGGCCGGGGCTGTGCATGGCTTGATACCGGGACCCCCGCAAGTCTGTTGCAGGCCGCCCAGTTCGTTTATTCGGTCGAGGAACGTCAGGGCCTTAAAATTGGCAGTCCCGAAGAAACCGCATGGCGGTTGGGATGGATTGACCGTGACGCGCTGACGCGCAGTGCCGGTTTCAGTGCCGCAAGTGATTATGGCCGTTACCTTAATGATATGGCCAACAGCTCGGAATTTTTAACCGTGTCGGCTTTGTCCGGTGTTCCGACACTGGAAATGTCTGTGCCATCTGACCCGACAGGAATGGTTTTCAACGCACAATCACAAGAAATAACAAGGAGGACAGGGCATGACTGAACCGTCTGGAATGCCGTTGGACGGCAGGACCGTTGTGGCCGCTTTGGTCGATGACGGGCTTGCGCTTATGGCTGGTGTCGGTGCTGCGATGCCGGCAACAATTGATGTATTCCTGAACGGTCAATCTGATGCCAAAGTTCAGGCATCGATCATAAGCTGGCGCCGGGCCGACGGCCCACCCGAGGCCGCATATGGCTTTGTGGCACTTTTGCCGATGCAAAATGTATCGCAACGCCGGTTGAAAACCGCCCTGTTCAAGGCACCCGGCCAGCCCGGTGAATATCGGATCGAAAGCCGGTCACAGGGGCTTGAATCCATTCTGTCAGCGGTGGCCGAACAATCCGGGGCGGCATTTGCCACCGTGATTGATGGCGTGATCGAAGCCCTTTTGGCTGGAAACCCGAACAAAAAACGCCTGCGCACGGTTGCCGCCCTTGTCCGCATTGCCGCGCGCAGCAACGGTTTTATCGAGGTGCTTGGCGGTCTGGAAGAAGGCGATATCTATATTCAGGGCTGGTCAAGTAACTTTCCGACCGGGCGTATCCGCGTTATCGCCATTGATGATGGCCCGGTTCTGGCCGAACTGACCAGTGCCGAATTTTTGCGCGATGACCTTGGCGAACATGCGACGGGCGTTACCGGCCTGATGACTGGCGATACCAAAATCAATCCGGCCAAGTTGCAACGCGTTTATTTTCGGGGGCGCGACGGCTGGTTCTCGATCGAGGTTTACCAGCAACGTGTGCTTGTCGCGTTGCCCGATGTTCCGGCGCATATCCGTTCTGTTCTGGATCGGGTCAAGGCACCGGATAATATTCTTGAACAGATCCGCATGGCTGCCCATCGGTTTGACGGGCGCGATACGGTTTCCGAACTGGATCGCCCGGTCCGGATCGGCATTGATTTTTCGTTGGTGATTGAAGGCAGCGGCATTTTGATTTCTGGCTGGATGCTTGACCCGGATCGTGCGGTTGAAGGTGTCATGCTGCGTGTCGGGGGCGAGGCCATCCGGATCGATGATCGCTGGACCCGGCAGTCGCGCCCGGATGTGACCAATGCGTTCTTGAATGATCCGATGTTTTCGGGATTGAACCCGGCGCGAAACAGCCACGGGTTTCTGGTGTTCAGCCCGCTTGAAGACACCCCGTCATCTGATCAGCCGGTCTATCTTGAACTGGCGATCAATGACGCATTTCCGGCTTATTGCCCGTTAAACCCCACGCGGGCATCGGCGCGCCAAGCCTTGTCGCGCGTGTTGCCATCACTTGATCCACGCTCGGTCACTGCATCCAACAGCATTGAACGTCAGTTTGGCCCGATGTTGCAGAATATGACGGCACAAAGTCCCTATGCGATCGATACCCATGATATCGGCAATTTCGATGAAGATGCCCCGGTCGCGATGATCGTCGGGGTTGACGATACGATTTCTGATATCGGGGTCACGATTGCGTTGCTTGGACTAGATGATGTTACGCGTCATTTACCCATTGTGATTGCCGGTCCGGCCGAAAGTTTCGATCAGGTCGGCAGCGACATGATGCGGCTGGCCGCGTTTTACAAACTTAATGTCCGCATTGTCTTTGCCGAAGGGGTCGAGGATTTCTGCGATGCCTTGGAAGTTGGTATTGCGGCAACCAATTCCGAAACTCTGGCCTTGGTTTCGGCGCATATCCTGCCGCATGACACTGGCTGGTTTGAACCGTTGCTTGCGGCTTATCGCAAGCGCGGTAGCAAATGCGTCGTCTGTCCAACCATCCTGTTCGAAGATGATTCTGTTCGTTGGGCAGGCACATGGATCGAAGGCAATGTGGATGGGCAATATCTGGCGGATCGTTATGTCGGTTATCCGCGTGCGGTTCTGGCCGATGCCGAACCAACCGAAGTCAGCGCCGGAACCCCGGAATGCTGCATCCTGCCACGCAAGGCATTTGAAGATATCAACGGCTTTACCCGGGGTTATATCGGCCCGGCGGAAAAGGGGCTCGACCTTGCGCTGAAACTGCGCCTGGGCGGAACGCCATCATGGTGGATTCCTGAAATTGAAGTACTGGGCAGCGAACAATCCATAACAAGCGCGCCCGCATGGGAGGAACTTTCGCATCGTCTTGACCGCTGGGCGTTTGATCGCCGCTGGTCATTGGTCGTCTCAAACTTGCGGAGCCACAATCATGCCGTCGACTGATTTGCGTGTCCTCATTATTTCGCATGGACATCCCAGCATGTCGCTGGGCGGGGCCGAGGTGGCCTCTTATAACCTGCACAAGGGTTTGAACGAGCTAGACGGGATCGAAAGTTTCTATCTGGCCCGTGTCGGCCATCCGGTGCCGCGTCACGGCGCGTCAGCATTGATGAGCCTGCGCCAGAAAGATAATGAAATCCTGTATCACGCGGAAAACTATGATCATTTTCTGCTATCGAATGGAAATACCGACGAGATAGATCGTGATTTGTTGCGCTTTGTGCGCGATTACGAACCTGATGTGGTGCATTTCCACCATTACCTCGGTCTTGGGCTTGAAACGATCTATGCGATCCGCGAAGCCATGCCCGATGCCGCGATCTTCTTTACCTTCCACGAATTTCTGACGATCTGTCACAACCACGGCCAGATGGTCAAAAGCGGCGGCACCAAGCTTTGCAACCGGGCAAGCCCGATTGAATGCAATGGCTGTTTCCAAAACATCTCGCCGGCGTCCTTTCTGCGACGTGAGCGGTTCATCAAGGCGATGTTGAACTTGGCCGATCACTATGTGTCGCCCAGTGATTTCCTGGCTGATCGCTTTGTTGATTGGGGGCTGGACCGCGCCAAGATGTCGGTGATCGAAAATGGTCTGGATGTAAAGGAAACGGCAAATACCCGACCGCTTTCCAAGGCGCAATCGCGCCGGTCGCGTTTCGCATTTTTCGGGCAGTTAACGATGTTCAAAGGTGCCGATATCCTGCTTGATGCTGTCGGCCGTGTCCCGGATGAAATCTGGGGCGATGATGCGCGAATGATGATCTTTGGCGGTAACCTTGAACGGCAACCCATTGAATATCAGGAAAAAGTCCATGACCTGATCGAAAAGGCGGGCGAGCGTGTGCGCTTTTACGGCGCCTATCAAAACAGCGAAATGCCCAAGCTGATGGAACTTGCCGATTGGACGATCATCCCGTCGATCTGGTGGGAAAACTCGCCAATCGTGATCCAGGAAGCGTTCTTTCATGGTCGGCCAATGATCTGTTCGAACATTGGCGGCATGGCCGAAAAAATCACCGATGGTGTCAATGGGTTGCATTTTCGTGTCGGCAGTGCCGAGGACCTTGCGGATCGTCTGGTTGATGTGCTTACCGACACTAAAATCTGGGATCGGATGCGTGAAGGAATTCCGCGCCCGCCGACCTATATCGATTGCGCCGAGCAACATCTCGCGCAGTACCGGGAGGTTCTGGAGACCCGCCCGATGTCTGTGACACCTGCGTCACAGCACTCCGTCGCCAGTACGGCATAACGATAATCAGAAGTTACCTAGCCAAGGAGAAACACTATGGCGCGCGTTCTCGTAATGATTCCATCGGGCGAAGTCTATGACCACGACAGCGTCCGTTGGTATAATTATCAGCAAATTCAACGCTATATCGATCACTATCACAATATCGGCGATGCGTTCGTATATGACTCGTCGTTAAAACTGATGAATTTCGAAAAACTTGGCGTTGTTGAAATTGCCAACCCGGACATGGCCCAGATCGACAAACTGCGCGAGGAATATGACTATGTCTTCCTGCGCGGGTCGAACTACATCCATTCCGGCATGCAGTGGCGTGAAACGATTGAGGTGCTTAAACGTTTGCGCCTGCCGGTTCTTGGTTTTGGTCTGGGGGCACAGGCCCCGGTCAAGGGCAAGATCAATCTGTCAGAACAGACCAAAACCGTCCTTCATATGATGGCGGATTCAACCACCTCTATCGGGGTGCGCGGGGCATATACCGCACAGGTATTGTGGGATATCGGTATTCGCAATGTGCGTATTGTCGGCTGTCCGACGGCATTTCGGTCGAATAATCCAGACATGCGGATCACGTTGCCGGAACTCGATACCGTTAAGGATGTCGGCATCACGTTGCGCCGTGAAGTGTCATCATCCTATGCACAAAATATCGAACGTTACCTGACCTTCCATCGCGATCTGGTCAAGGAATTGGCCCATCGGTTTGACAATGTCACCCTGATGGCACAGGGCGAACCGGAAGAAAAGAAACTGGTCTTTGGCACCGACGCACAGAAAGAAGAAGCGATTGCCGCCCTTAAGGGCAATCCGAGTGTCGGCAAGTGGTACATGGATGACGAAATGGAACGTCTGTATCGCTCCAAGATGTTTTATTCCGATGTGGTTTCCGATTACGAAAATCTTGTCCGTCAGAAAGATTGCGTTCTGGGCTATCGCCTGCACGGCAATCTGATGGCGCTGTCGAACGGGGTTCCGTCGATCTATTTCACCTATGACAGTCGCACGGTGGAATTCGCCGAAACCTATCAAATTCCGTCCTATGACGTGTTCTCGAAAAAGGAATTCGTGCTCGAAGATTACTGGAATCAGGATCTGTTCGACAAATTCAATCGCGCCTGGTTCCAGACCTATCGCGAGATGGCAACATTCCTGACCGAAAACAATATCGATCACAAAATGGTCGATGTGATGGCCCGTGACGCTCAGCCCGAGCGCAAGGTCGCCTGATCAACCCGGTACAGCCGTTTTGTACCGGTAACGGGCAGGGCGGTTGTGCCATCCCAAGCATGTCCAAAAAGGACAGCGATAACAAGGAGACACGGCAATGACTGTACTTGTAACGGGTGGCGCAGGTTATATCGGTAGCCACGCAGCACTTGCACTTCTGGATGCCGGGCGAAAGGTCGTCATCCTCGATAATTTAAGTCAGGGGCATCGCTGGGCCGTTCCCGCCGGGGCCGCCTTTATCGAAGGCGATTGCGGTGATTATGACTTGCTCCGCAGGCTGATAACCGATCATGATATTAGCGCTATCATGCATTTTGCCGGATCAATCATTGTACCGGAATCGGTGGTTTATCCGCTGGATTATTACTACAACAACACAGTCAATTCGCGTGCCTTGGCACAGGCGGCTGTGGATGCGGGCATCCGCCATTTCATCTTTTCCTCGACGGCCGGTGTTTACGGTGAACCGGCCAAGACTCCGATCCTTGAAGACTTCCCGTCAAAACCGATTTCGCCCTATGGCACATCAAAAATGATGACGGAAAAGATGCTGGCCGATGCATCGATTGCCCATGACATGAACTATGTCGCGCTGCGTTATTTCAACGTTGCCGGTGCCGATCCCCAAGGCCGTTCCGGGCAGACATCGCGCAAGGCCACCCATCTGATCAAAATCGCCAGTCAGGCGGCCACTGGTCTGCGCCCGCATCTGGAAATTTATGGCGATGATTACGAAACCCATGATGGGACGTGCATTCGCGATTACATCCACGTTTCCGACCTTGCCAATGCGCATGTGCTGGCGCTTGAATATCTGGAAAATGGTGGGGAAAGCGATGTGATGAATTGCGGCTATGGGCGTGGTTTCTCGGTCAGGGAAGTGATTGCCGCAGTCAAGGACGTTTCGGGTGTTGATTTCCCGGTCAAATTGGCTGAACGCCGTCCGGGTGATCCGGCGGCATTGATTGCCGGTGCGGATCGTGTTCGTGAAAAGCTTGGCTGGAAACCACAGCATGACAATCTTGAAGTGATCGTGCGTCACGCCCTTGACTGGGAAGAAAGCCTGAAAACCCGCCAAGTGGTCGACGCCGCATAAACCTACGCGCCAGAAGGGAGGAAACGTTCAAACACGAGCATCGCGGTCAAGATGAAGCCGAAAATGGCGCGGACCGCAACAGCAGGAGTACCAGAAATGAGCCAGGAAACCCCTTCAACTGGCCGCAAGCCCCGTATCGGCGTTCTTATGCCAGCGGGCAGGGTTGTCGAAAATGTCGGCGTGGTAACGCACACATTCGGGTCCCCCGAAAAAGCCACCCGTCTTTTCACCAATATTGGTGATTGTTTTGTCTATGATTCGTCCCTGCGAATATTGGATTACGCGGAACTTCATCCCATTTATGCCCCGGCCAGCGGCGATTTGTCTCCGGCCCAGGTCGAAAAGATCAACCAGCTTGATTACATCTTTTTGCGCGGATCGAACTATATCCACACCAATGGTAAATGGGACCCGATCACACGGGTTTTGGAACAAACCAAAGTCCCGGTTATCGCATTTGGGATTGGGGTGCAGACCCCTGATAATTCCGAAGAATACGTCAATGAATCGACCAAACGCTTTTTACAGGTGGTTTCGCATCGTTCGGCAACCCTTGGTGTGCGCGGCTATCTTTCGAAAAAGGCGCTGAATTCAATCGGAATCAAAAATGTCCGTATTTTTGGATGTCCGACGGCGTTTCGTCATTGCAAACCAAAACTAAGCCTGCCGCGTATCAAAGCGGCCGATATCAAAAAGCTTGGCTTTACCCTGCGGCGCAAAACGCCCAGATTTGTCATGTTGCAACGTTATCTGATGCGCACTCTTTCTGAACGATACCGGACGGAATTTCTGTGCGCTGGCGAGCTGGAAGAAAAGGCGATCTTCTATGCGCGCTGCAATCAAATTGCCAATGCAAATCAGGTGATGACCGATGCGGTCAATCAACTGATCAAGGAAAACTGGCTGTATGGTGAAGACGATCCGATCCTGCAGCTTTACCGATCATCATTGTCGGTTTTCGAAACGGTCGCCGATTTTGAAGAAGCTGAACGGCATCTTGATGCCGTAACCGGGTTCCGGTTGCATGGCAATTTGCTGGCGCTCGCCAATGAAGTGCCAGCCCTTTACATCACCTATGACACGCGAACCCGCGAATTTGTCAAAACCCTTGGCATTCCTCATGTCGATGGTCGCTATATCGATAAGTTTTCCTTTGAAGAGGCCTGGGATCAAGCTGATTTCGGCCATTTCGAAGAAACCTATCAAATGCGGTTTGGCGAATTGAAAACCTTCCTTGAAGAAAACAGCATGGCGCATCGCCTAGGCACCACCCCGACCCCTTATGTTGCCGAGGCGGCGTAATTCATGCTGCGCGGGCATGACTGGTTCCCCAAGCCCGGTCATGCCCGGCCTTCTTCTTGTTTGAATGGCAATGGATGGATCTGTGTTGGCCAAATCGCATATTCGCAACATGATGGTGATGATTGTAACCGTGCTGTCAGGCGGCGGTATACTTGCCCTTGCATCGCTGAAAACAGCGGCACTGGAACTGACTGTTACCGGCCCGCAACAGATTATTTTCGATAGCGACGTTTCAGGATGCGACGGGCATCATTTGCCCGATGCGCCCGCGCGCGCCTTTCGCGATGATCAGGGGCGCATGATCCTGTTTGCACCCAATTTTCAAAACCGCGCCTTTGTCGGATACGGGTTCGACAGTTTGAAACCGGATTGCGATAGCCGCTTCATGGCAGCAGGCAAGGCACAGCCCGATTTGCTGGATGATCGTACATGGATCCATGCCGTTTATACCAATGACGGCAAAACCGTTTATGCGCTTGGCAGTGCCAGTTTCATGCCTTATCGCCACAACATGCCGTGCAAGGGACGAACCCAACGCATTGATTGCTGGATCAACGGGCTTGTGACCCTGAAATCGACCGATAGTGGCAAGACGTTTGATTATTTGGGTAAGCCACCGCATCACGCACCGTTTCCGCCGCCCCAACCCTATCGCGATGATCGCAAAATTGCGCCCAGTTATGTAACGGTGACGAACATCATCAACTGGCAGAATTACCTTTACGCCATTGTTTGGCGGCGCGAGGAAGAATGGAAAAATTCGCGCAACTGTCTGGTGCGCGCACCGGCCAATGATCCGTCAAGCTGGCAGGTATGGGATGGCAATGATTTCATCGATGCGGCCCAATTGACCGATGATGGCTGGCAGGTGCACCAAACCGATTGTGCCCGCGTCGGACCAAGGGGGATTACATCCATCCGGGGGCTGGTGCGTCACGAAGGCAGCAATACCTTTATCGCGATCTATCAGCATCGCCAGCGCAACAAGGACGGCACGGATCGTCACGGCATCTTCTATTCCACGTCGAGTGATATGAAAGTCTGGTCTGAACCGTATCTTCTGCTGGCCGAGGACTTGATGCCCGATGCCGGGCCAGGGGACCCGTTTGCCGCCTATGCCACCATGATTGATGAAGACAGTCAGGATCGGTTGTTTGGCACCGTTGATGATACGGCCAGCCTGGTTTTCGTGCGGTTGATCCCCAAACGCCATAACGGCGGCTGGCGTGTGCCGCGCCAGCTTGTGCGTTATCGCGTTTCCATTCGGAAATAACAAAAGGAACAAGGTCATGGAATTCGACCGCTTTGATATCGATGGGCCGGTGCTTTTTGTGCCCAATCGTCACCGTGATCCGCGCGGTACCTTTGCCGAAATATTTCGCGAGGACGAATTTCGTGCCGAGATCGGTGACGTGACACTGGTGCAGGAAAATCAATCAATCAGCAAACCGATTAACACCATTCGCGGCCTGCATTATCAATCCGAACCCCGGGCACAGGGCAAGCTTGTGCGTGTAACATCAGGGGCAATTATGGATGTTGCCGTTGATATTCGCCCATATTCGCCAACGTTCGGACAGCATATCAAGATCGAACTTTCGGCTGAAAACTGGTATCAACTTTGGATTCCGGCGGGATTTGCCCACGGGTTCCGCACCCTGCGCCCCGAGACCGAGGTGATCTATAAGGTATCGGATTATTATAGCCCGGAACATGATCGCGGAATTGCCTGGAATGACCCTGATCTTTGCATTGATTGGGAATTGTTCGGACAGCAACCTGTTCTGTCGGCAAAGGATCGTGCACAACCGGCATTGGGTAATTTGTTTCCGCTGGAACTGGCGCGTGTCGTGACCGGGCATTCCGCCCTGACACAGCCAATGGTCCGTTACGGCATTTCTGCTGGTGACAGATAAAGCGGGGCCAGTGCGATCAGGGCTTCGTCGGGTTTTTCAAGGATCGAATTGACGTTGTTTTCAAGCGCCTTGCCAAGTGCGTGGACCAGAACCTTTTCAAGCTTGCCCTTGCGGGCCATCTGCAAAAGGATGGCCAAGGATTGCGCCACCGTAAAGGGTTCTTTATACGACCGGCGTTCAAGCAATGCCCCCATGATGTCGCAGACCGTCAGGATGCGTGTCAGATCGCGGATTTGATCATGGGCCAATCCATCGGGATAACCGCTGCCGTCAAGGAATTCGTGATGATGCAGGATGGCATCCAAAACGTCTTCGGAAAGTCCTTCCTGCTTTGCCAGAAACCGATAGCCTGCGCGGGGATGAGTGCGGACGATATCGAATTCCTCGGGGGTTAATTTTCCCGGTTTATCAAGGATTTCAGCCGGAATATCGACCTTGCCGATATCATGCAGCAGCCCGGCAATGGTCAGTTTTTCGATATCAACGCGTCGCATGCCTATTGACGAGGCAAACGAACAGGCAAGCCCGGTCACGATCAGAATGTGTTGAAACGTCGTTTGGTGATAGGCGCGCACCGTCGAAAGCCATTCATTAACGCCAATGCCGTCGATGGTATTGGCGATTTCTTCGCCCGTCGATGCAACATCGCCAAGATCGACGGGTTGATTGGCGCCAAACCGGGCAAAGGTATGTTCAAGCGTTTTTGCCGCTGTATTCACAGCCTTTTTGGTGGCGGATACGGGCATGCCTGAAAGGGCGCGCAATTCTTCAATAACCTGCGCAAGGGCGGAATCTCCAAGTGGCCTGTAGATTGTCTTGCGTCCGCCAAGGGTACGTGCCTGCAGTTCTTCCTGCAAATTGCCTTTGGTGATGGCAAAAATTTGTTTGCAACGCGATGGTGCGTTTTTGCGAAACGCAGCAAGCTTGGCAAGCGTATCCGTGTTGTTCAGATCGACATCAATGATGATGCTGTTGGCCTCAAGCGGAATTTTATCAGCAATCGACGAAACCCTGATGTCAAACCCCAGCAGGGATGTCGGCATCAGTTTGGTTTGCGCGTGTTCGCAAATAACGTGCAATATGTTTGTGTCGCTTGATTTCAACGTAATGCCATCAAGATGATTGAATGTCTGGTTGACTATACTTTCGTCGAGTGTAGCCGATTTATCAAGCAATTATAATTTGCTAATTGCATAGGTTATGCTGAAAGTGCCGCAATAACCTGTTCTTTGCTTAAAACACCAATCAGTTTTTCATGATCATCAATCACCGACATTGATCCGTTTGTCGCAAGGGCGACGGGCAGAATATCTTCAAGGCGCATGTCATCGGCAATCCGGGGCCAGCTTGCATCGATATCGCCATCATCGGAAATCGGCTGCATCAAAGTTCGAGCGCGCAAGACCCGCGACCGGTTCACATCGCGGGTAAATGCCCGAACATAATTATCGGCCGGGTGCATGATAATCTCCTCGGGGCGGCCGGTCTGGATCAGTTTACCATCCTTTAAGATTGCAATACGGTCGCCAAGCTTTAGGGCTTCGTCCAGATCATGGGTGATGAAAACAATGGTTTTGTGAAGCTCGCCTTGAAGCTTCACCAACTCATCCTGCATATCGGTCCGGATCAGTGGATCAAGGGCCGAAAATGCCTCGTCCATCAAAAGAACTTCGGGATCGGTGGCCAATGCGCGGGCAAGGCCGACACGTTGTTGCATGCCGCCCGAAAGCTGATCGGGGAATTTATCTTCATAACCGCCAAGTCCGACCCGCTCGATCCAGTTGCGCGCCGCATCTTCACGGGTTTTACGATCCTGTCCCTGAATTTCCAGGCCATAGGCGACATTGTTGATCACGTTGCGATGGGGCAAAAGACCAAACCGTTGAAATACCATGCCAAGCCGCTTGCGCCGGAACGCATTCAACTCGCTGATGCTCATGGCAAGGATATCGGTGCCGTCAAAAAGAACTTCACCCGATGTTGGATCAATCAATCGGTTCAAATGCCGGATCAGGGTCGATTTTCCCGATCCCGAAAGCCCCATAACAACGAATGTTTCCCCGCGTTCAATTGAAAGCGACACATCATGCAGCCCGACCGTATGGCCGGTTTTTGCAAGGATTTCATCCTTATCGGCACCGGCCTTTGCCATTTGAAGCGCCGTTTGCGGATCAGGACCAAAGATTTTGAAAATATTGCGGATTTCGATATAGCTCATGACTTGTCCTCCGCCAAAGGACTGCGTTGCGATCGCTTGCCATAGGCCTGTCCGATCCGGTCAAATACAACGGCCAACAGTACAATCGCAATGCCTGCTTCCATGCCTGCGCCAACGTCAAGGCGTTGAATTCCCATCAAGACCCGCTCGCCCAGCCCGCGCGCACCAATCATCGATGCAATCACCACCATCGATATTGACATCATCGTCGTCTGATTGATCCCGGCCATAATGTTTGGAAGCGCCAGCGGGAGCTGAACTTTCCACAATATCTGACGGCGGCTGGCGCCAAAGGACCGGGAAGCCTCCAATACCTCGCGATCAACCAGCCGAATGCCCAGATCCGTCAGACGAATGACCGGTGGGGCAGCATAAATCACCGTGGCCAGAATGGCAGGAACCTTGCCCAACCCAAACAGCATCAGGGCCGGAATCAAATAGACAAAGCTTGGCATGGTTTGCATGGTATCAAGGATCGGTAACATCACGGCGCGCAGGCGGTTCGAGAGCGCCATGGCAATCCCAACCGGAACGCCAATAATTACTGAAAGCGACGTTGCGACAATCATCAGGGCCAAGGTTTGCATCGCCTTGTCCCAAAGCCCAAGCGTCCCGATGGCGATCATCGCAATCGCCAGCCCGGCGGCAATTTTCCAACTGCGGCTGGCATGAAACCCGATGACGGCAATCGCAATCACCATGATCCACCATGGTGTGCCGCGCAGGATATGTTCCAGCCATACCAGCACGGTTAGCAGGCTGTCGGCAAAGGCCTCAAACCCGTCGCCATAATTCACCACCAGCCAATCAACAAAGCGATTGACCCACTTGCCCAAAGGGACGTTCAGTTTTTCCGGAAACATGGCGCGCGTCTGATCCGTGCTGCTCAAAAAATCAACGAGCGTACAAACCTAGCAAGATCACGTTGCCAGCGCACCCGTAATTCTAATGATGGCTGACATCTCCTGACAGTTTTGGTGGTTTTTGATGGTAACAAAAACACCCCGCAGGATTTTTCCTGCGGGGTGTTTGATATTTGGTGATCAGGTTTTGGCCTGATCGCTGTAATCACATGGATTACATGCCAGCTTTACGTGCTTCTTCAAGCCAGCCGTCGAATTTCGCCTGATTTGCCTTGATCCAGGCATCAGCGTGACGGGCGACATCCTCGGAGGATTTTTCGCCGTCGCGCATGCGAAGGTTCTGCGACGAAATGTCGTTGGCTGAAACCTGCATGATTTCAAACAGTTTGGCCGCCGCCGGGTTTGCATCAGTCCATGCCTTGTTGGCGATGATCTGCTGATTGTTAACCTGGAAGCCATAGTTTGAACCATCCGGAAGGGCGGTGTCGGCTTCTTTGTTTTCACCCGGAAGTGACGAGAACGGAACCTGCAACCAGGTTACATCTTTGCCCGGGACCAGAACGCCCGAAACCCAATAAGGGGTCCAAGTGTAATACAGGACCGATTCACCGGCTTTGTAACGGGTGATGGTATCGGCGATGATGGCCGAATAGGAACCCTGATTATGGGTTACCGTGTCACGCAGTTTATAGGCATCAAGGTGATTTTCGATCACACCTTCACAGCCCCAGCCCGGGTTGCAACCAGCAAGATCGGCTTTGCCGTCGCCGTTGTTGTCGAAAATCTTGGCGATTTCCGGATCGGAAAGCTGGCTGATATTGGTGATGTTATATTTATCAGCGGTTTTCTTGTCGATCAGGTAACCCTGAAGCGCACCGGCAGAATAAACGCCTTTGCGATACAGTTTTTCATCACCACCGGCTGCTGTATAGAAATCAGCATGCAGCGGGTTCCAGTGATCGGCAAGGAAGGTCGCATCGCCATTGCCGATGGCAACATGGCCAGCAGCATATTCGATTTCCTGAATGTCCTTGACGTCATAGCCAAGTTCTTCAAGTGCCTTCATGACCAGAAGGGTCTGGAAGGTTTCTTCGGCGATCGAGCTTTTAAGCGGCTGGACTTCAACGCCAGCACCCGGCTTCATGTCGTCGGCAAATGCCATGCCGCTCATCAGAAGCGAGCCGGTCAGTGCGATGGCAGCACCGGTGGAAAGTTTTTTCAGGATCGTCATTAGCTTCTCCTAGTTTAATGTTAAGGGCAGTTTGCTGCCTTTGTTTTTCAAACCGTGGTGACGGTTATTTTTTGCTCATAAGGGAACGAACAACTGCGGCGGGGCCGCTTTCATACCAGTGGCGTGTGCCTTTGCTGCGCTGGTCCTTGCCCAAGGCCTGGGTCATGCGATCAAGCACAATCGCCAGAAGAACAATGCCAACGCCGCCAATTGTGGCCAGGCCCATGTCAAGGCGGCCAATGCCGCGCAGAACCATCTGGCCAAGTCCGCCAACGGCAATCATCGAGGCAATCACCACCATCGAAAGCGCCAGCATCAATGTCTGGTTTACACCGGCCATGATGGTTGGCATCGCAAGTGGTAACTGCACCCGGAACAAAAGCTGTTTCGGGCTGGCGCCAAACGAACGTGCGGCTTCAACCAGATCGCTGGGCACCTGGCGGATGCCAAGGATGGTCAGGCGGATCAGCGGCGGCAGGGCAAAGATGATCGTCACGACCACGCCCGGCACATTGCCAATGCCAAACAGCATCACAATCGGCACAAGATAAACAAATGCCGGTGTTGTTTGCATCGCATCAAGGACCGGGCGGGCGGTCTTGGAAGCCCGTTCATTGCGCGCAAGCCAAATGCCGGTTGGCAGGCCAATAACGACACAGAATATAACGGATGTGATCACCAGCGACAGGGTCACCATGGCTTCCGACCATGCGCCGATCAGACCGATAAGGATCATCGAAATGATCGTGCCAATCGCAAGACGACGGCCGGAAACCTGCCAGGCAATCAAAGCCATGATTAGAATGACGATGATGGCCGGGGTAGCCTGTAATCCGGTTTCGACCCCGGTCAGGACGGCATCAATTGGCCAGCGAATGGCCTGAAACACGTTGCGGAAGTTATCGACAACCCATTCAAGGCCATGATTGACCCAGATATCAAGCGGGATCACCGCATCGTTAAACGGATGGATGATATCAAAATGATGTTCCGGGGCCGGGGCGGCATTGGAAAGCCAGTCGCCTGCTGTGTCGGCTGCGGGCGCGCCACCCCATGGATTGGCCGCACCGCTTTGGGCGGCATCGGCGGCACCCGATGTTGCTGCGTCTTTTGCCACATCGGCTGTGCTTGTCGCACCGGCGTCAGTGGCAGCACCCCAAGGATTGCTGTTATCAGCCATTTGCGCCATCTCCTTCGCGGTCGAGTGTCGCCAACAGATTGGCCTTTTTGATCACGCCCATATATTTACCGTCGTCGCCGACAACCGGCACGCCACACGGCGCATGCGCCACGGTGCCGATCAACTCGGAAAGCTGGGTGTCATGGGAAACAGGTTCAATATCGGGCAGGAAGGCGGCGGAGAGTTTGTTGGCGCCTGATTTGATCGCGGCGTCAAGGCTGTCGACCGAAATGACCCCGTGGAAATCAAGTTTGTCGCCAACGATATAGGCATATTCGCGGTCTTCGTTGCGCAGACGGTTCAGCGCGGTTTTCAGGCCAACACCTTCGCGTTCGATCACGGTGACCTGACGTTTGGCGGCAATATCCTTGGCGGTCAGGATGGTTGAAACATCTACCCCGCGGAAGAAGGATTTGACGTAATCATTGGCCGGGTTGTTCAGGATTTCTTCGGGCGTTCCGACCTGAACGACGATGCCGCCTTCCATGATCGCAATCCGGTCACCGATGCGCATCGCTTCATCCAGATCGTGCGAGATAAAGATGATGGTACGCTTGTGTTCGCGCTGTAAAACCAGCAATTCATCCTGCATTTCGGTCCGGATCAGCGGATCAAGGGCCGAAAACGCTTCGTCCATCAGCATCACGGACGGGTCATTAGCCAATGCACGCGCAAGGCCGACACGCTGTTGCATGCCACCTGAAAGTTCATCCGGATAGGAATTTGCCTGGGCTTTTAGTCCGACCTGATCAAGCGCATGTAGCGCGCGTTCCTGGCGTTCTTCTTCGGCAACACCGGCCAGTTCAAGGCCAAAGGCGGCATTGTCGACAACGCTGAGATGCGGCATCAGAGCAAAGGACTGGAACACCATCGCCATATCGCGACGGCGTAAATTCCGCAGTTCTTCGTCATTCATGGCGGCGATATCGATGCCGTCATACAAAACCTGTCCCGATGTGGGTTCGATCAACCGGTTCAGCAGGCGTACAAGGGTCGATTTTCCAGAACCCGAAAGCCCCATAACAACGAAAATCTCGCCTTCGCGTACCGTGAAACTGGCGCCACAAACACCGACGGTTTGTCCGGTTTTGTCAAAAATTTCGGCTTTGTCGATCCCGTCATTGATCATCTGCATTGCCTGATCGGGACGGTCGCCAAAGACTTTGTAAAGGTCCTTCACAATGATTTTATCTGTCATTGGCCCTTGTCATTTGTTGTGTGCGGACAACAAGCGTCTGCGTTTCCGTCAAGGGAAAGCGCGCGGTGTTGTCCATGAAAAATGTCATATCGAGTCACGGTCTGACCTTTGCGTTGGATCACGCCTGTTTCCTCGATTTCGCCATAATTTGTTGTTGGATAGTTACAGATCAAAACATTTGATGTCAAACTATATTGGCGCTAAGTTGGCCCGATTACAAGTCAGGGAAAAGTACACGCATGGCTGCGGATCAGCAGAAAAGACGAGAATTTCTGGATGTTTTGGTCGCGTTGCGGCAAATTATCCGCGCAACGGATTTGCATTCAAAACATGTGATGAAGGTTTGTGGTCTTACGGTTCCGCAGCTTGTCGTCTTGCTGGCGATTGAAGAACTGGGGGCGGTCACCATCCGGGAAGTCTCGCGCCATGTGTCGCTTAGTCAGGCAACCGTGACAACAATTCTGAACCGGCTCGAAGGCCGTGGTTTTATCGAACGTGCGCGGAATGCCGATGACAAACGTGTCGTTAATAGCCGTCTGACAGAAAAGGGGCAGGGCGTGTTGACTGATACGCCCCCCTTGATGGATAGCGGCTTCATGCAACGTTATGAAATGCTTGATCTGACTGAGCGCAACCGCATTCTGGCATCCCTGCAACATGTTGCCCGCCTGATGGATACCGAAGAAGTCGACCCAAGGCCGCCGACCAAGACGGCGCGTATTTCATTGGATCATTGATATGATGACTGTTTAAACGGGTGCCAATATCTGAGAGGCACGAAAAAGGGGCAGATCGAAATCTGCCCCTGTAAAAGATATCCTGATTGGTTTCTTGCGGATTAGAAAGCCGCCTCAACCTTTTTCGCAATGTCTTTTGGCACCCAGGCTTTCCATATACCGGGTTTTTGTTTCAGGAAATAAATTGCCGCATCTTCCGGCGTTTCCTCGTTTTCCTGCATATAGGCCAGCATTTCCGAAACAAGTTCATTGCTGGTTTCGTAATGGGTCAGGAATTCAATCAGCACCGGTGCCGATTTCATGAATTTCGTATTGACCCCAACGGTTACCGTGCTTTGCGGATAGGCGGTTGCTTGTGTCGGATTTGCATCGGTTTTCAGTTTGTCAAAGATCGACGGGTCATAGGCCGGTTCTTCCAGACGATAGCTGTCATAAAGTCCCATCACCCATGTTGGTCCCCAGTAATAATAAAGTGCCGGTTCGCCGCGCTTGTGCGCAGATGCAATAGCGGCAGAAAGTGCGGCACCCGTGCCGGGGCGGAAATTGGTAAAGCTGTCATCAAGGCCATAGGCCACAAGTTTTGCCGAATTGATCTTTTCACAAACCCAACCCGCCGGGCAGTTATAAAACCGCCCCTTGTCCGGTTCTTCGGCGTCTTTGAACAGTTGGGCATATTTCGCCAGATCATCGACCGATTTCAGGTCGGGTGCCATCGGCTTGATGCCGCGTTCGGCATCGCCGTCAACAACATAGCGCGGTACGAACCAGCCTTCGATGGCATCATCGAAATTCACCCCGATCTGGGTGGCATTTCCGGCAGCCTCGGCCTTTTTCCAGGCATCTGCCACGTTATCGCGCCAGACTTCCATCACCACATCAATGTCGCCCTTGCCAACCCCGGTCAAAAGCGGAATGACATCGCCCGGCAGGGCGTCGGTCTGGCAGCCGTAACCTTTTTCGATAATGAAGCGCGCCACGGCATTGTGGAAAAGCGCGCTATCATAATTTAGCCCGGCGAACATCACCGGACGATTGATCTCGCAACCGGCATCCTGTGCCTGTGCGCTTGTAATACTGGAAAATGCAAGGCCAGCGGCCAAAAGCATTGCGGCTCCGGTAGGCAGGATGTTCATCACGTTTCCCTCTTGACTATCTTCTACGGTCCGGAAGCGCATCAAATGCAAGGTCCGACGGATTGTTGCCGTCATGTCACCAGCGGTCGGTCGTTTGATCCCCCGGGCGAACTTTGCCCCTGATACAGGTCGGGAAAGTTTAACCTTCGGATCAAAGGCGACGCAACCCTGCGTGCCGATTTTGGGTGTCATCTGTCGGACTTGTGATGTGCGTTCATGCCGCGCAGTCTATATCCGCCCTCCTGACAAGCCTGTCAGGAGATGTCAGCGCAAGTGGGCAAGAAAGTCGGTTAGGCCGTGCAGCTTTGCGCAGAATGTCGTGAAACTTGTGCCAAGCTTGTTTATGTTGCTTATGCTTTGCGAAACGCATTTCCGCCGGAGGCCCTAATGATGCATGACAGTTTGTTTGTTTTTGATATCGAAACCGTTCCCGATATCGATGTCTTGCCGCAGTTGACCGGCGAAACGGCACCCGATCCGGCGACAGGGCGGGAAATGCTGGAAAAATATCATCTTGATATTACCAATGGCCGGAACGGTTTTGCGCGCCAACCGTTTCACAAGGTGGTCGCCATCAGTTTCCTGCGCGCCACCATCCAGCGCGACGGCAATCTTGAAACATACGAAATCGAAGAACTGCGTTCTGGCGGTGATCTGACCAGCGAGGAAAAGGATCTTGTGAATGGTTTCTTTGCCTATTGCGGCAAGCTTTACCCAAGATTGGTCAGTTTCAATGGTCGGGGATTTGATCTTCCGGTTTTGAAATATCGCGCGATGAAGCACGGGGTAAGTGCGCGCTGGCTGCATCAGGCGACCAATAAGTGGGAAAACTATACGTCGCGCTATGCACCGAACTGGCATTGTGATCTGGCAGAAGTGCTTTCGGATTACGGCGCATCCGCACGGACAAAAATGAACGAGGTTTGTGCCGCCCTTGATCTTCCGGGCAAGACCGGGGTCGATGGCAGTAAAGTCTCGGACATGTTTGATAATGGTGAAATTGACGGTATTCGCCGCTATTGCGAGACCGACGTCCTTAATACCTACCTTCTGTATCTGCGTTATGTTTTGCATACCGGGCTAAGTGATCATGACGGATACAATCATGCGATCAATCTGACCGTCGCCTGGCTCGAAGAGCGGGCAGGGGACATTCCCGCGTATCAGGAATTTCTTGATGCCTGGCGGGTATCCAGTGGCGGGTCTTTCAACGTTTTGTAAAACGTTCGGCAGTGGGCGGTCTTTGCCGCCAAATATGCTGGTTCGCGCATAAGTGAAGCGTTTCACACTGGTGTTGGTCGATGTCGTAATCCCTGTTGAAATGAGAATGAGTTGCGCTTACTTGCAAATGAGGATTTGCAAGTAAGTTGCAAACGCATAATTTGATCAACAAAAATACGGGGAACGTCAGATGGATATCCGGAAAATCATTTGCGGTACTGTGTTGGGGGCGGCAGCACTGGGTGCGACGGCGGCATCTGCACAGGAAGTAAACGTCTATTCATTGCGTCAGGCTTTTCTTGTCGAGCCGCTTTTTGAAAGCTTTACCAAGGAAACCGGCATCAAGGTCAATGTGATCTTTGCTGAAAAAGGTTTGGTTGAACGGATCAAGCAGGAAGGCGTAAACAGCCCGGCAGACGTTCTGATGACGGTTGATATCAGTCGTATTCAGGAAGCTGTCGATGCTGGTGTGACCGATGCCGTTGACAGTGACGTTCTTAAGGCCAACATTCCGGCCCATCTGCGTGATGCAAATGATCAGTGGTTCGCCCTGACCCAGCGTGGCCGCGCGATCTATGCATCAAAGGATCGTGTCACCAAGGGGGAAATCGCGACATATGAAGATCTGGCTGATCCGAAATGGAAGGGCCGTATCTGTACGCGTTCCGGTACGCATGATTATAATATCGCACTGTTCGCATCCATGATTGCCCATAACGGTGCAGCAGAAGCCAAAACATGGCTTGAAGGCCTGAAATCAAACCTTGCCCGCAAGCCACAGGGCAATGACCGTGCGCAGGTCAAGGCGATCAAGGAAGGCGAATGCGATATTGCGGTTGGCAATACCTATTACTACGGCAAGATGCTTGATAACCCTGATCAGCGCGCATGGGCCGATGCTGTCAATATCGTCTTCCCCAATCAGGATGGTCGTGGCATGTCGATGAACATTTCTGGCATGACCCTGATCAATGGGGCGCCGAACCGCGACAATGCGGTCAAGCTGATGGAATTCCTGACTGGTGACGCTGCTCAGAAAATCTATGCCGAAGTGAATTACGAATATCCGGTCAAGCCCGGTGTTGATTGGTCCGAAATGGTCGCATCCTGGGGCACATTCAAGGCCGATGACCTTCCGCTTGGCGAAATTGCGCGTCTGCGTGCTGATGCGGTCCGTATGGTCGATGAAGTCGGCTATAACGAATAGATAAATTTCCCTCTTTCGAACAATTCCGAAAAGGGACGGTAACCATTGCCGTCCCTTTTTTCATGCCCGGACGGTGGATTGATCGGTGTTCATTCGGGGCGAAAACATGGATGCGAAAGGCGGTTATGTTCTATTCGCTCTTGCAAAATAGGGGGGCAGCCCTTTAATTTCCCCGACAGCGAGTACAAATCATTCTTACTTGCTAGCAAGTTTTGCGATCATTCCAGGAGAATTAGACATGGCTTCACTGCGCAATACGGTCTTTGGCATTATGGGCGCCGTGGTCGGATTGGCGGCATTTCAGGTAAACGCCGCCGAAGAAGTGAATGTCTATTCCCTGCGTCAGCCGTTCCTGATTGAACCGATGTTCAAACAGTTCACCAAAGAAACCGGCATTCGCGTGAATACGCTGTTTTCGCAAAGCGGTTTGGTTGAACGCATCAAGCACGAAGGCCGTAATAGCCCGGCAGATCTTTTGCTGACGGTTGATATCGGCCGTATTCAGGATGCGGTTGATGCCGATATTGCGACCCCGCTGCAAAGTGATGTGATCGATGCCAATATTCCGCCGCAGTTTCGCGACAAGGGCCACCTTTGGGTTGGTTTGACGACGCGTGCGCGGGTTCTTTACACCTCGCTTGATCGTGTCGCGCCCGATGCAATTGCCAGTTACGAAGATCTTGCTGATCCGAAATGGAAGGGCCGCATCTGTGTGCGATCAGGCATGCATGTTTATAACATTGCACTGGTTGCTTCGATGATTGCCCATCACGGCGATGAATATACCAAAACCTGGTTGCAGCATTTGAAAGACAATCTGGCGCGCAAACCACAAGGGGCGGATATCGATCAGATCGAAGCCGTCTCGCAGGGTGTTTGTGATCTTGCGATTGGCAATTCCTATTACTATGGCAAAATGCTTTCTGATCCGAACAAGGCCGATGCGGCAAAGCAGGTCCGCATTGTGTTCCCCAATCAGGGGGATCGCGGCACGCATGTGAATATTTCCGGTGTCGCCCTGATCAAGGATGCACCGAACAAGGATAACGCGATCAAACTGGTCGAATTCCTGTCTGGTGATGAAGCCCAGCATATGTATGCCGATGTGAATTTCGAATATCCGGTCAAGCCCGGTGTGGCATGGTCTGATATGGTTCAGTCTTGGGGAACGTTTAGTGCCGATACTCTTGCGTTGAATGAAGTTGCCAATAATCGTGGTGCGGCCATTCGCCTGATCGACGAAGTCGGCTTTAACGAATAGGGCGTCATTTGCGTGAATAATTCCTGTCAGCATGAAGACGATCCCGATAACCGGCCCGTTGCCGTAACCGAAACGTTTGATCCGTTACGTGAACGTTCATCGGGCACGTCAATGCACTGGTTGCCGCGCGGGCAATCCGGGCTTTGGCTGATCGGGGCGTTTTTCATCGCCCTTATGGTGGCGACACCACTGGTCGCGGTTGTTTATCTGGCACTATTTCCGACGGAAAATATCTGGCCGCATCTGGCCTCGACCATGTTGCCGCGCTATTTGAAAAATACCGGCATTTTGATGTTCGGCGTTGGCATCGGGGTAACCCTGATTGGGGTGTCCACGGCGTGGGTTGTGACCATGTGCCGTATTCCGGGCAAACGGATGCTTGAATGGGCGATGCTGCTGCCGATGGCCGTTCCGGCCTATATCGTGGCTTATGTCTATACCGACCTTTTGGAATATGCCGGGCCGTTTCAACGGTTGTTGCGTGATATTTTCGGCTGGCAGACCGCGCGTGATTATTGGTTTCCCGATATTCGGACCAAGGGCGGGGCAATCATTGTCCTTAGTCTGACATTGTATCCTTATGTTTACATGTTGGCGCGTGCGGCCTTTTTGGCGCAATCGGTCTGTGTGCTTGAAGCCGCCCGGGTTCTGGGCCGTTCGGCATGGAATTCATTTATGACGGTTGCCTTGCCATTGGCGCGTCCGGCCATCGTTGTTGGCGTTGTTATTGCCTTGATGGAAACGCTGAACGATTTTGGCACCATCGATTTCTTTGCGGTACATACCCTGACGGCCGGTATTTTCAATGTCTGGCTTGGGATGGGCAATGCTGGCGGGGCGGCACAAATCGCGCTGACCATGCTGGCGGTGGTTGTCGTTCTGATTGTTGCCGAACGTTATTCGCGCCGTCGTCAACGGTTCCACGATACCACCAACCGATTTCAGGAACTGCCGGGCTATGAACTGGGGCCGGTTGCCATGTTCTTTGCCATGGCGGTTTGCATTTTACCAATTGTCTTGGGGTTTGTGATTCCATCGTTGGTGCTGATTTATTATTCCGTCGGTTATTTCGATCAAAGCTGGACGCCAGATTTCTTTGAATATGCAGGTAACAGCTTGTTGGTATCGGGACTTGCGACCATCGTTGCCGTTAGTTGTGCTGTGTTTCTTGGTTATGCTCTGCGCCTTTTCCCGCAACCGCTTTTGCGGTTCTGCATTCGTTTGGCATCGGTTGGCTATGCCGTGCCGGGGGCTGTGTTGGCAATTGGTGTTTTGATCCCGTTTGCGCGCTTTGATAATGCGGTTGATGCCGTCATGCGCGACACATTCGGGATTTCAACCGGCCTGCTGCTGAGCGGGACGGTCTTTGCCATTGTCTTTGCCTATGCCGTTCGGTTCATGGCGGTGTCCTATGGTTCAATCGAAGCCGCCCTTGGTAAAGTCCGGCCCAGCATGGATGATGCCGCCCGCACATTGGGTGAAAGCCCGTGGGGCACGCTGAAACGTATTCATTTTCCGATGGTCCGCGGCGGGATTTTGGCGGCGGGCGTGTTGGTGTTTGTCGATGGGATGAAAGAACTGCCAGCGACCCTGATCTTGCGACCGTTCAATTTTGAAACGTTAGCTACCCATGTGTATCAATTTGCCAAGGACGAAATGATCGAACAGGCCGCCCTTGGCGCATTGGCGATTGTTGTCGTCGGGGTTGTGCCCGTCATTATGTTAAGTCGCGCGATTTCACGGTCCCGCCCGGGGCATGATGGCGCATCCGAGCGCCATTGACCTGATCGGTCATGCGGATCACTATCGCTGTGACCGATCCCATTCCATCCGACAGGTTGCCAATGACCATCACGCAAGACAATCCCCATACGACCGACCTTTGCCATCAACCCGGACTAACCCGGCTGGATGATGCATTGCGCATCGCCTTTGCCGAGGTTGCTGTTTCCGTACCGGTGGAACAAAGGCCGTTGACCGATTGTTATGGCGCGATCCTGCGCGAGGATATCATTGCGCGTGTCGATGTGCCGTCGGTTGATAACTCGGCCATGGATGGTTATGCGCTGTGTCATGGTGATTTTCAAAAAATGTCGGCCACGGGGAATGTTGATATTGTCGTTGCCGGTGTGTCGCTGGCGGGGCATCCGTTTGCCGGTAAAATTCCAACCGGTCAGGCGATCCGGATTGCGACCGGGGCGGCCATTCCTGAAGGTGCGGATTGCATTGTTATTCAGGAAAATGTCACCGCCAATGATGATGAAACCCTGATCACGCTTGGTCAGGATGTCATCGCAAAAACCAAACCACATCAGCATATTCGACGTTGCGGCGAAGATGTCACATCCGGTGCGGTGGTTCTGCCCGCAGGCAAGCGCCTGCGCCCCCAGGATATTGCGGTGGCGGCGGGGCAGGGATATCAGACCTTGCCGGTGGCAAGGCCGGTTTCGGTCGCTGTATTTTCAACCGGGGATGAATTGGCCAAGCCGGGCGATCCTTTGCCACCGGGCGGGATTTATGATTCAAATCGCTTTGCCATGATCGGCATGTTGCGTGCCGCGGGATGTGCGGTGACCGATCTTGGCCTGTTGGCCGATGATTTTGATGTTTTGCAATCAGCATTGGCCGATGCGGCAAAAAGACATGACGTCATCATGACATCGGGTGGCGTATCTGTTGGCAAGGCCGATTTGTTAAAGCCGGTTGTTGATACTCTGGGGCAGATCCATGCATGGAAGCTTGCGATCAAACCGGGCAAGCCCATGATGCGGGGCCGGATCGGTGATTGCGTTGTAATCGGTTTGCCGGGCAACCCGGTATCGGTGATGGTGTCTGGCCTGCTTTATGCCGTGCCGCTTTTGCTTCATATGATGGGGGCATCGGACGCGGTATGCATGCCGGTGCGGTTACCGGCCATTGCCGGGTTTGATTTTAAACGTGGCACCGGACGCCGCGAATGGTTGCGTGCAAGGCTGGAACAAGATGGTGACGGAAATTGCCATGCCATGCCCTATCATTCGGCAAGTTCGGGCATGCTTTCTTCGATGGTATGGGCCGAAGGTCTGATCGAGATTGACGAGGATTGCGGCATTATTCAAAAGGGCGATAGCGTCCTTTATCTGCCTTTTGGTGGTTTGCAGGCGTTTTAAAATCTGATTCAGATCATGGATTTATCATCGTTTTTCAGCCAGACTTACGGAAATAACATAACAAGGGCAGGAAAAAGAGTATGACTGTATCAGTGACTTTTTGCGGGGCTGCGGGCGGTGTAACCGGTTCTTGCTATTTGTTGCATACCGATGCTGGTGATGTCGTGGTCGATTGCGGCATGTTTCAGGGCAGCAAGACGGTTCGCGAGTTGAACTATGGGGCATTCCCCTTTAAGGCCGCTGATATTCGTGCTGTTCTTTTGACCCATGCGCATATCGATCATTCCGGGTTGTTGCCTAAATTGGTCAAAGCGGGTTTTACTGGCCCGATTTATGCGACCGAGCCGACCTGCGATCTTCTGACCTATATGTTGCCGGATTCCGGCTATATTCAGGAAAGCGAGGTCGAGCGCCTTAACCGTCGTAATGTTCGACGCGGACGGCCGGAAGTTACCCCGATCTATACCCGTGAAGACGCCGAAAAAACGCTTAAACAGCTTAATCCGGTTGATTATCACGACTTGCAGGAAGTGTTGCCGGGCTTGCGCGCGCGATATTGGGATGCCGGGCATTTGCTGGGCTCTGCATCAATTGAGATCGAAGTCGATGATGAAGCCGCCGATGGTGAACCACACACATTACGGATGCTGTTTTCTGGTGATATCGGCACAGGCGAGGCTGTGTTTAACGAAGCCCCCGAAGGGCCAAAAGATATCGACTATCTGTTTGTTGAATCAACCTATGGCGACCGCAATCGGGAAGATGTCAGTGATGGCGAACGCCGTGAAATGCTGGCGCGTGAAGTCCGTGATGCCATTCAGGCGGGCGGCAACCTTGTAATACCAAGCTTTGCCGTGGCCCGAACCCAGGAATTGCTTGTCGATTTGGCGACCCTGTTTAATCGCGGGAAATTGCCGCGATCTGATGTTTTCGTCGACAGTCCGCTGGCGCAACGCGCGACCGAGGTCTTTGCCAAACATCTGCCTGCTGACGATGCGCGTGCATTGGCACATCCTAATTTTCATATGGTTCCCGATGTTGCCTCTAGCATGCAGCTTGCGCGGGTAAAAAGCGGTGCCATCATTATTTCGGCCAGTGGCATGTGCGATGCCGGGCGCATTCGCTATCACTTGAAAAACAATCTTTGGCGGCCGGAATGTACGGTTTTGATTGTCGGTTTTCAGGCTGCTGGCTCAATGGGGCGGGTATTGCAAGGCGGGGCAAAGCATGTGCGCATCCATGGCGATGAAATTGATGTGCGCGCAAGGATCAGAACGCTTGATATCTATTCCGGTCATGCTGATCAGGCGATGTTGCTAAGCTGGACAAAAGAACGCATGCCGGTATCGCGTCGTATTTTCCTGACTCATGGCGAAGACGGTGCCCGTGCGGCGTTCCGCGAAGCCATGATCCATAACGGAATAGAAGAAACCAAAATCGCGTTGCCAATGCTTGATGATACAGTGGTCTTTAAACGTGGTCAGACCAAACCCACAAAAATCAAACCCCGTCTGTCGGGCGCCGAGATGTCGCGGGATGACTGGCATAACCGCTATGCCCATAGTGTTACAGAGCTTTCCGAGAAACTTCGTGCGATGGACAGCAACGAAAAACGCGAAGCACTTCTCGAAAAAGTCTTGCAAGATATCGCATCGGCATGAGAGCAATAGCCTGATGGTATGTGTTTTTCCGTCGAAATACGGAAAAACTTGCCAAAGGAAGATATCGTGTCACCCTGTATGGGGTTGTAAAGGTATCGAGAAACACTACGAGAACGGGCGGGTATATGTCGATCGTGGGGAATACCGGCTATCGTGTGCTGATCTATAGTCACGATACATTCGGGCTGGGGCATCTGCGCCGTTGCAGGACAATTGCGCATGCGCTTGTGTCGCGTCGCGACGATGTGTCTGTTCTTATTCTGTCGGGATCGCCGATTATTGGCAGTTTCGAATTCCGGTCGCGAGTCGACTTTGTCCGAATTCCCGGTGTGATCAAGTTGTCGAACGGTGAATATACGTCGCTGAACCTCAATATCGATGTTGATCAGATATTGGCGATGCGTGAATCGATCATTCAGCACACCGCCGATGTATTTAATCCCGACCTGTTTATCGTCGACAAGGAACCGCTTGGCTTGCGCGGTGAAGTTGAATCGACGTTGCGTATGTTACACCATCGCCGTACCCGTCTGGTGATGGGCATTCGCGACGTGATGGATGACCCCGTTAATCTCCGCGAGGAATGGGACCGCAAAAAATGCGTTCCGGCCCTTGACGAGTTGTATGACGAAATTTGGGTCTATGGGCTTAAGGAAATCTGCAATCCGCTAGAAGGTATTGATTTGCCGCCCGGTGTTGAAGAAAAGATGACCTATACCGGATATCTGCCGCGGACGGCCACCCGCAAGCCGACGCCAGAACATGGCGCGCTTGGTTTGGAAGAACCTTATTATCTGGTGACGACGGGCGGTGGCGGTGATGGTGTTAATCTGGTCGATTGGGTGATCAGCGCCTATGAAGCCGATCCTGGCATTCCTGTCCCGTCGCTTATCGTCCTGGGGCCGTTTATGGCCCCCTCCGAACAACAGGCATTTATGGACCGGGCAGAAAAGATCGATAAATTGTCGGTCATTACCTTTGATGCCAATGTCGAAATGCTGATGGATCGATCCGCCGGTGTCGTTGCGATGGGCGGTTACAACACATTTTGTGAAATTCTGTCGTTTGACAAACCGGCGATTATCGTTCCGCGGACGGTGCCCCGGCTTGAACAATATGTCCGGGCCGCGGCGGCTGAAAAACTCGGTTTGGTCAAAATGCTGACTGAGGCAGGTGGCCGCCAGCCTATGGAAATGGCGCAGGCTCTTCGCAGTTTGATCGATCAGCCAAAGCCATCTCATGTCACTGTCCCCAATCTGATGGGCGGCCTTGATAGTGTTGCTGATCAGGTGGAACGCTGGTTGCCGCCGCAAATGGCTGCCGAATAAGAATTTTCGGGATAATTACATATGACATGCGACAATCTTGCAATCGTGGTGAAAGGGTATCCGCGGTTGTCGGAAACCTTTATTGCTCAGGAAATTCTTGGCATTCAGCAGGCCGGAATTCCTTATCGCATTGTGTCACTGCGTCATCCCACCGATAAAAAACGCCATCCGATTCACGAACGGATTACGGCCGAAATCGATTATCTGCCGGAATATGTTTATCAGGAACCGATGCGGGTGTTACGGGGCTGGTTAAAGGCGCGAAAACTGCCGGGATACCGCCGCGCACGGAGTATCTGGTGGCAGGATTACCGTCGGGATCGGACGCCAAACCGGGCACGCCGTTTTGCCCAGGCGCTGGTGATGGCCGCAGAACTTCCCGATGATATTACCCGTATTTATGCCCATTTCCTGCATACACCGGCCTCGGTCGCGCGCTATGGCGCGATCATGCGGGGCTTGCCATGGTGTTGTTCTGCCCACGCCAAGGACATCTACACCAGTCAGGACTGGGATATGCGCGAAAAGCTTTTCGATATGGATTGGCTGGTGACCTGTACAAAGGCCAATGTCGACCATCTGCAAAAGCTTGCCGATGATCCGGCCAAGGTGAATTTGCTGTACCACGGTCTGGATTTCGCGCGTTTTCCCGAAGACTTGCCCAATCGCGCCGCCCACGACGGCCGTGACCCCAAAAATCCCGTCACCATCCTTTCTGTGGGGCGGCTGGTCGGTAAAAAGGGCTATGACGATCTTTTGCGCGCTCTTGCCGGTTTGCCCAAGGATTTGCATTGGCGGTTTGTCCATATCGGGGGTGGCAATGGCGATAAGTACAAATTGCTGGCGACCGAACTTGGCATTGCCGGGCAATGTGATTGGCAAGGCCCGCGTGATCAGAAAGAAGTCATTGCCGCCTGTCAGTCGTCTGATCTGTTTGTTCTGGCCAGCCGGGTTGAAAAAGACGGCGACCGTGATGGCTTGCCCAATGTTCTGATGGAAGCGCAGCTTTGCGGTCTTGCCGTCGTTTCGACGGCGATTTCGGCCATCCCGGAACTGATCACCGATGGTTTGAATGGCAAACTGGTTGCGGAACGTGATCCAAATTCACTATCGGCTGCGATGGCCGAATTGATTGCCGATCCGGCGTTGCGCGATCAGATGGGCCGCAAAGGTAATGAAATCGTCCGGCGGGATTTTTCATTCTATACCGGGATGAAGGAACTGGCGCATCGCTTTGGGGGCGATCAATTAACATCATCAACAACGACGGCTCAGCAACCGGCGGCGGAGTAGGGGGCGGTAAACGTGCAGATTGCCTTCTATGCACCGTTAAAGCCGATTGATCATCCCATACCGTCCGGGGATCGCCTGATGGCGCGCTTGTTGTGTGATGCTCTTTCACAAGCCGGGTTTGATATTGATATCGCGGCCCGCCTGCGCAGCCGGGTTGGCGATGGCAATATCCTGCGTCAGGCGCAAATCGCTGAACTGGCCTCCAAACTTGCCGCACGTCTTTTGCGCCAATATCAGAACGGTATGCGCAAACGCCCAGATATCTGGTTTACCTATCACCTGTATTATAAGGCACCCGATTGGATCGGCCCGATCATTGCCGATGCGCTGGATATTCCCTATGTCCTGGCCGAGGCATCCTTTGCCCCGAAACGTGCAACCGGCCCTTGGGCACAAAGTCATGCGGCGGTCGAACATGCCTTGCACCGTGCCGATGCAGTGTTTTCACTTAATCGTGCGGATATGGAATGTTTGCGACCTTTATGCGGGCAAGACCGCCTGCATTACCTGGCGCCCTTTACCCACACCGAAAAATGGCATGTTGCGGATCGGGGCGGGGTTAATCCCGACACACCGGTTCAATTGGTGACGACCGCAATGATGCGACCGGGCGACAAATTGCAATCTTATGAATTGCTCGCAGCCGCCCTTGGCAAACTTAATGCTCGAAATATCACAAATTGGCATCTGACCGTAATCGGTGATGGTCCGGCGCGAAATGACGTTACTGCTGCCTTTACCCGAAACGCGATTTCCCACGATCAGCTTGATTTTGCCGGTCTGTGCGATGCCGATCATACCCGTATTCTATTGGCCCGCTCAGACCTGTTTGTCTGGCCTGCCATCAACGAAGCCTATGGCATGGCGTTGTTAGAGGCACAGGCCGCTGCCTTGCCCGTTCTGGCGGGGGATTGTGGCGGGGTCTCGGGAATTGTCGCCCATGATCAAACCGGTTGGCTGGTTCCGGTTGGCGATGTCGATGCCTTTGCCGACCGGCTGGCAAGATGCCTTGGCGATGATCGACAAAAACTTCGTGATACGGGGCGCACCGCCGCGCAAAAGGCGGAACATAGCCATACTTTGGCGGCTGCGGCTGACCTGCTTGGCGTGTCGTTGCGCAGCATTGTGGCTGCGCATAAAAACCGGGGGCAGGGATGATCCGTTTTCACTTTGCTCTGCTGCGACATGGCGTCACGGCCTGGAATGCTGAAAAGCGTATTCAGGGCCGAAGCGATATCGCTTTGCTGCCTGAAACCATTGGTGAATATCGTCAGTTGCGTCTGCCGGAAAAATGGCAATCCATCCCGTGGAAAGTCAGTCCGTTGATCCGGACTATCCAGACGGCAACCGCACTTGGCATTACCGGGATTACCCCCGATGAACACTGGATCGAAATGAACTGGGGCGAGTGGGAAGGCGAAAAACTTGCTGATCTTCGCCGCCGACGGGGCGCGGAAATTCAAGCAAACGAAGATCGCGGCTGGGATTTCCGCCCGGATGGCGGTGAAAGCCCACGTGATGTTCTTGCCCGGGTAAAGATTGCTTTGGCGCAGCATAATGATGGTCATAAGGATGACCGCGATGATGACGATCATGGTGACTTTGGTGTCGTCACCCACAAGGGCGTCATTCGTGCGGTTTATGCGGCGGCATGTGGCTGGAACATGATGGGTAAAAGCCCGGACAAGCTGGATTGGAAGGCAATGCATGTCTTTTCATGGTCAGATACCGATGGGCTTGGCATGGTTGCCCTTAATCAGCCGTTGATCGCAAAAGACGGGACCGGCAGATGACAGATGTCATGATTTATGTTCAGCATTTGCTTGGGATTGGTCATGTGCGTCGTATTGCCCTGATCAATGCGGAACTGAAACGGTTGGGTATTTCAACAACGGTTGTCAGTGGTGGTATACCCGATGCCACACTTGATTTTGGCAGTGACGACGTGATCCAGTTACCGCCATGTCGAAGTGCTGATAGTGGCTTTTCCGGCCTGATTGATCAGAACGGCAATGCCGTTGACGATGCATGGAAAAATAACCGTAAACAGGCATTGCTTACCGCATTTGAAAAAACCGCGCCCAAACTGTTGCTGATCGAAATGTTTCCGTTTGGCCGGCGGGCCTTCCGGTTTGAACTGCTGCCCTTGCTTGAACGTGCCGGGCAGGCGGGGGTGGTGCGCATCTGTTCGGTGCGCGATCTTTTGGTGCGTAAATCGGATCGGTCAAAAGAAGCCTGGATGCGTGATGTCGCGCGCAGTCATTTTGATGGCGTGCTGGTGCATGGCGATCCCGCCCTTTTCGGTTTTGGCCAAAGCTTCCCTTACGCCGATGATATCGCCGATATGATCGAATATACCGGCTATGTTGCCCCAAAAACCGGTGTTACGATCGGGGATCGCAACGGTGTTCTGGTATCGGCAGGCGGCGGGGCTGTGGGGGCGGCATTGATTGAAACCGCAATGGCCGCCCGGCATTTATCAAAACGCTATGCCGATCACCCGTGGGATATTGTTACGGGCCCGCATTTTCCCGCTGATGCATTTTCCCGACTTGGTAAAAATCTTCCGGGGGGGGTGACCCTGCATCGCTTTTTACCCGATTTTCGCGATCGGATGGCGCAATGCTGTGTGTCTGTATCACAAGCCGGCTACAATACCCTGATGGATGTTTTGGCGACGCGTACCGCATCGGTCATGGTGCCCTTTGCCGATGGCGGTGAAAGCGAACAAAGTGAACGGGCTGCCATTCTTGCGAGTAAAGGCGTATTGTCACTGCTAAATCCCGATGACCTGACACCACAATCCTTGATAAATCAAATAGATCAGGCGAAAAATCCTGCTAAATTAGATATATCTCTGGACGGGGCGGGGATAACTGCGGCTAAAATCGCAGAAAGAATAAGAGGGAAGGTATGAGCAGCTGGGATCAACTTCGCGCAGAGCTAGATCTGTGGCAATCCGAAAAACGGATCGCCACGATGTGGTGGCGTGACGATGATGCCGTTGGGGTAACACCAGCGCTTGAGACCATTCTTGCCTTCGAACAGGAATACAATATTCCCCTTGCGCTTGCTGTGATACCGGCCAGACTTGAACATGATCTTGTTCTGCGTCTTGCGGAAACGGTTGATACCCGTGTTTTGCAACATGGCTGGTCACATACCAATCATATGCCCGACGGGCGCAAAAAGCAGGAATTGGACGATGTGCGCGATATCGGTGCGGTGGTTTCCGATATTCGCCAAGGGTTCAAAGTCCTGTCATCGCAGTTCGGAAGCCGCTTTTTACCCGTGATGGTACCGCCGTGGAACCGAATTGCTGATGATGTCATTGGGGCGTTGCCATCCCTTGGGATTGGCGGATTAAGTACTTTTAATGCGCGTGTGTCGTCCCATCCGGTGCCCGATCTTTTGTTGGTTAATACCCATGTCGATGTCATTGATTGGCGCGGTACACGTGGTTTTGTTGGCGAAGACAAATGCCTGAATGCGTTGATTGGGCATTTGGCTGCACGCCGCACTGGTACAGTCGATGCGGGCGAGCCGACCGGCCTTTTGACGCATCATCTGGTGCATGATGATGCAACAACGCGTTTCCTTGATAACCTGTTTTCGTTTGAACATGCTGCATTCAAATGGTTACGAATTCCCGGAGTTTTCCCATGGCAATAAGCCCGATCGAAGAAACCGGTGATCTTAAAACGCTTGATCCGGTCAAGCCCGACGGTGTGCGTGACCGTGATGTTCAGGTTATGGGCTACCCACCGCGCCTGATGGCGCCCGATCTGGCAAAATCGGTTGCCGGGATGTTGATATGTGGCGTGATCGCCCTGATCCCTGAAATGTTGCCAATCATTCAATGGACCGCGGCCGGGTTATCGTTGCTGTTCATCTTGTATTTTGCACGCACCCTGTTGCGGTTCCAGTCCAAGCTGTATGTCTCGGAATATGGGGTGCGGCTAAGCAACTTGCGCGGTGGAACGGCCTTTGCCTGGTCTGAACTTTCCAGGTTCCGCCTGCGGTATTTCAGTACACGTCGCGATGGCAAAAAGGGATGGTTTGAACTGACCTTGCAGGCCGGTGATTCAAAGATCGTCACAGAATCAACATTAGAAGGTTTTGATGATCTGCTTGAAATTGCACGGGATTGGGCCAAAGATAACCAATTACTGGTCGACGATATAACGAGAACCAATTTGATGCGCATGGATGAGGCCGAAACAATGGTCCAGGCTGCTGCATCAAGTCGGGCAGGCGGTACTGGCGAGGGAACATGACCGATATTCTGCGTATCCGCGATTTGAAAGTCGAATTCGTCCTGCCGCATATGCGGGTCAAGGCGGTTGAAAATGTTAGCTTTCGCATTGGTGCGCAGGAAACCGTTGCGCTTGTCGGAGAGTCCGGATCAGGCAAAACAACCATTTCCCAGGCGATCATGGGGCTTCTGCCAAAATCGGCGCAGGTTACCGGTGGATCGATTATTTTTGCCGATCCGAAAAAGCCCGGTACGCGCGTTGATATCGCGATGCTGGATCGTAGCGGATCGGAAATGCGCGCCATTCGGGGCGGCCGTATTTCAATGATTTTTCAGGAGCCAATGAGCTCCCTCTCACCGCTTCATACCATTGGTGATCAGATATGCGAGGCCGTTCGCCTGCATCGCAAGGTCGGATCAAGCGAGGCCCGAGAACTCGCACGCGAAATGCTGGCGCTGGTCGGGTTCCCCAATCCGAAACGCTCGCTTAAGACCTATCCGTTCGAACTTTCTGGTGGTTTGCGCCAACGCGCGATGATTGCCATGGCGATGGTTTGTCATCCGGCTTTGCTGGTCGCGGACGAGCCAACAACCGCCCTTGATGTGACAATCCAGGCCCAGACCCTGCGTCTGATCAAGGATGTTCAGGCCGAACTTCAAATGTCGGTTTTATTGATTACCCATGATCTGGGCGTGGTTGCCAATATGGCCGACCGGATGGTGGTGGTTTATGATGGTCGTGTGGTCGAAAGTGGCCGGACCGAAGATGTCTTTATCAATGCGGGGCATCCCTATACCCGTTCATTGCTGGCGGCTGTTCCGCATTTCGATATGGGGCCGAATGAACGACTGCGTCCGCTTCGTGATATAAAGCCGAAAATAGACGGTCTGCTGGCCTATTGCGATGACAAGAAAACGGCCGCGACCATGGGCGAGGGGGAAGTCCCGACGGGATTGGCGCTGCATCCGACGATGGCAAATGAGCCTGTGTTGGCGGTCCGTCATCTCAATAAAAGCTTTTCGGTGCGCACGGGAAACTGGTTCAATTCCGAAGAACAGGCAATCCCGGCTGTTGCGGATGTATCGTTGACGGTTAATCGCGGCGAATGTGTCGGGCTGGTTGGTGAAAGCGGTTGTGGCAAGACCACGCTGTCAAAACTGATCATGCGCGCTATGGCCCCCGATAGCGGATCAATCCTGTTTCGGGGGGAAAGTGGTCAGATGACCGAACTTGTTGGTCTGGACGAAGATCAGCTTAATCCTTATCGCAAACGTATTCAGTTTGTGTTTCAGGACCCGTTCGCGTCGCTTAATCCCCGCATGACCGTTCAGGATATCATCACGGAACCGCTGTTGATCCACGGCATTGGTGATGCCACCTATCGCAAAAAAATGGTGCTTGAATTGATGGAGGTGGTTGGTCTTGATCCCCGCTTCCTCAACCGGTATCCACACAGTTTTTCCGGGGGCGAACGCCAGCGTATCGGCATTGCGCGTGCACTGTCACTTAAACCCGATCTTTTGATTTTTGATGAACCGACATCGGCACTTGATGTTTCAGTTCAGGCGCAAATCCTTAACCTTCTTAAGGATTTGCAGCGTGATCTTAAACTAACCTATCTGTTTATTTCGCACAATCTGGCCGTGGTGGATTATATTGCGGATCGGATTGCGGTGATGTGTGCCGGGCGGATTGTTGAATCTGCGCCGCGTGAACAGCTTTTTCGAAACCCGATCCATCCCTATACCCAGGCCTTGCTGAATGCAGTGCCGTTTGCCGATCTTGAACATCTTTTGGACTTTACCAAGATTGTTGATGGCAAGGCCTCTGATCCGCACCGTTGGCCGGCCCCCTTTACCATTGATGCACAGTCGGATCCAAGAATGGTTCAGTTTGCCGAAGACCATTTTGTTCGTGCTGCCCGTGCTGATTCTCAGGAGATCGCCATATGACCACGATTGCCCATTCTGCATTTTCCACCAGATGGCAGAGCCGCATCTGCGCCGGTATGAACCGTGCGGCGATCGGGGTGCTGTTGCTGGCGGGACTGACGGTGTTTGACAATCGTGCATTTGCCGAAGTCCCGTATTTCGAAGATGCGGTATCGCGGGGCGATTTGCCACCGATGGCAGAACGGTTGCCCGAACATCCAAGGGTCATCGATTTTACCGAAGAGCATAAGGAAATCGGCAAATATGGCGGCGACCTTGTCACGATTATGGGGCGGTCGCGTGATATCCGCATGGCGGTCGTTTATGGCTATACCCGTCTTGTCGGTTACGATGAAAATTTGGTGCTGAAACCCGATATCCTTGAAAACCTTGACGTCAATGATGCCGGAAATGTCTTTACCCTGCATATTCGCAAAGGCCATAAATGGTCGGATGGGACACCGTTCACTGCCGAGGATTTCCGTTATTATTGGGAAGACATCGTTAATAATGATGAATTGTTTCCGGTGGGCCCGCCGCGCTTTTTGTTTGTCGATGATGAACCGGCAACATTTGAAGTTCTTGACGATTATACCGTTCAATACAGCTGGTCTCAGCCCAATCCGTTTTTCCTGATTGAGCTGGCTGGAACCCGGCCGCCCTTTATCTATCGTCCGGCGCATTATTTGAAACAGTTCCACAAAAAATATCGTGATGCGGCCGAACTTGATGCCATCGTCGAGGAACGGGGCCTGCGCAACTGGGCTGTGCTGCACACCGACAAGGACCGTCCCTACAAGCTTGAAAATACGGAACGTCCGTCGCTGGAACCGTGGTTGATTCGCACCAAAGAGCCGTCTGATCGCTTTATCTTTGAACGCAATCCGTATTATCACCGCGTTGATCCGAACGGTAATCAGTTGCCCTATATCGACCGGATGATTTTCAACATTTCGAACGCCAAGTTGGTTCCGGCCAAGGTTGGTGCGGACGAAGCCGATCTGCAAAGCCGTATCCTGTCGCTTAAGGATTATACCTTCCTCAAACAATCCGAAGCGAACAAGAACTTTAAGGTGCGTTTGTGGGATGTCGGTTACGGTGCCTATGCTGCCCTTTATCCAAATTTGACCTGTTCTGATCCGGTCTGGCGGAAATTGTTGCGCGATGTCCGGTTCCGTCATGCGCTTTCGCTGGCGATCAATCGGACGGAAATTAACCGGGTGATGTTCTTTGGCCTGGCAACGCCGACCAACAATACGGTCCTGCCAAAAAGCCCGTTGTTCAAGCCGGAATATCGCACTGCCTTCATCGAATTTGATTTGAAAAAGGCCAATGCATTACTTGATGAAATTGGCCTGACCACACGCGATGACGATGGCATTCGTTTGTTGCCGGATGGGCGTCCGCTTGAAATCATCGTCGAAACCATGGGCGAGAACCCTGAACATGACGATATGCTCGAACTGATTGCGGACAACTGGAAAAAGGCAGGCATCAAACTGTTCGTCAAGGGGCTGCAGCGCGAAGTCTTGCGCAATCGGGCCTATAGCGGCGAAACCATCATGTCGATCTTTAACGGGATTGATAATGGTCTGGCGACGCCGGGATCGGTTCCGTCTGAATTTGTCCCGGTTCAGCAGGACAACCTGCAATGGCCGAAATGGGGCCAGTATTTCCAAACCGATGGCGAGGCGGGCGAAGCACCCGATATGCCTGCGGCCAAGGAATTGATGGATCTTTATGGCAAATGGATCCGTGGCAATGACGCCGGGCGTAAGGAAGCTTGGCAACGCATTCTTGATATCAACGCCGAAAACATGTTTTCGATCGGTCTGATCGGCAATGTACCGCAACCGGTTGTCGTCAATACTCAGCTTCGCAATGTTCCTGAAAAAGGAATCCATAGCTGGGAACCGGGTGCATTCTTTGGCATCTATCGTCCCGATACATTCTGGTGGGATCGCTGATCAACATGATCAGATAACGAACGCATTGCCCCGGTCGAGGGAAACCGGGGTAATGCGTCAGGGGGAGCTTAACCGCCGATGCTGACTTTCTTGGCAAGACGGCTTTTTGTCATGATACCGACGCTGTTTTTCATCAGCGTGCTGGTGTTTGTCATTATTCAACTGCCGCCGGGCGACTTTCTGTCCACCTATCTGAATGAATTGCAGGCTCAGGGCGAGGCGGTTGATCCGGCCAAAATAGCCTTTCTGAAACAGCAATACGGCCTTGATCAACCGATTTGGCTGCAATATATCGATTGGGCTTGGGGATTGCTGCATGGTGATCTTGGGTTTTCGTTTGAATATAACCTGCCGGTGACCGAGGTCGTCGGGGATCGGCTGTGGCTGTCGATGGTGCTGAATCTCAGCACGGTCGTGTTCATTTATATCGTCAGTTTCCCGATCGGAATTTATTCCGCAACCCGGCAATATAGCTGGGGCGATTATGGCTTTACCCTGCTTGGCTTTCTTGGCCTTGCGATGCCGAACTTCCTGTTTGCGCTGATCTTGCTGTATTACGCCAATGTGGTCTTTGGAACCTCTATCGGGGGGCTGATGGACCCGGAATTCATCAATCAGGGCTGGTCCTTTGCCAAGGCCATGTCGGTGGCCGAACATCTTTGGGCACCGGTTCTGGTAATCGGGACATCTGGCACGGCATCTATGATCCGGCGATTGCGCGCCAATCTTTTGGATGAGTTGGGCAAACAATACGTTGTGACCGCCCATGCCAAGGGACTTTCCCCGACGCGCGTGTTGTTCAAATATCCGTTGCGCATGGCCCTGAACCCGTTTATCGCCGATATCGGCAATATCCTGCCACAGGTGGTATCGGGATCGGTTTTGGTATCGGTTGTGATGTCATTGCCAACCACCGGCCCGATGTTGCTGACGGCCTTGCAAAGTCAGGATATGTATCTTGCGGGCTCGTTCCTGATGTTTTTAGCGCTTCTGACCGTGATCGGGATGTTTGTTTCCGATCTGCTCTTGGCCTGGCTTGATCCCCGAATTCGGTTGCAAGGGGGCGTGTCCCAATGAGGCGCAATAATAACGACAAACGTAACGAGCATTTCGTGGATACCGCGCCTTTTAACCCGTGGGACCGCGAAGAGCTGACGCCTGAACAGGAAAAATACTTTCTTGCCTCGCAGTGGCAGTTGATCTGGTGGCGGCTTAAACGCCATCGGTTGGCCTATGTTTCACTGATTATTCTGGTGTTGATGTATGCATCTGTTTTCATAGTCGAAATCTTGGCACCTTATGCTCAGGAAACGCGGAATTCGGAATATATTCATCACCAGCCACAAGCCATTCATCTGTTCCACGATGGATCGTTTGTTGGGCCATTTACCTATGGCACCGATTTTTCCATTAATATGGAAACCCTGAAGCCGATCTATACGCCAAGCGACAGCCGTGTCGAAAAGATCCGCTTTTTCTGTTCCGGTGACCCGTATGAATTCTGGGGCCTGTTCGAAGCCGATTTCCACGTAATGTGCCCGGCCGAGGACGGTACCCTGTTCCTGCTGGGAACAGACCGGCTGGGGCGCGATATGTTATCACGGATGATTTATGGCGCACGCGTATCGCTGACCATCGGTCTTGTCGGGATTGTTGTCAGTTTCACGCTTGGCATTCTGATCGGCGGGGCGGCGGGGTATTATGGTGGCTGGGTTGATGCCTCGGCACAGCGCCTGATCGAAGTCATCCGGTCCATGCCGGAAATTCCGCTGTGGATGGCTTTGTCGGCGGCCTTGCCCGTGACATGGAGCCCGATTTTAATCTATTTCGGGATTACCATTATTTTGGGCCTGATTGATTGGACGGGGCTTGCCCGTGCCGTTCGGTCCAAATTGTTGTCCCTTCGCGAAGAAGACTATGCACTGGCTGCGCGTTTGATGGGGGCCAAACCCAAACGTATTATTGCCCGTCACTTGTTACCTAATTTCGCCAGTCACTTGATCGCGTCGGTAACCTTGTCGGTTCCCAATATGATCCTTGGTGAAACAGCGCTTAGTTTTCTTGGTCTTGGCCTGCGTGCGCCGGTGACAAGCTGGGGGGTGCTGTTAAACGAAGCCCAGAACATCAATGCCGTTGCCGTTTACCCGTGGCTGATGTTGCCGGTGGTGCCGGTGGTGATTGTCGTTTTGGCGTTTAACTTCTTGGGTGATGGGCTGCGCGACGCAGCGGATCCATATAAAAATTGATTTCCCGCCAAATGCAAAACAGCCCGCCATCATTTGGCGGGCTGTTTGTTTTTGGTGAGACAATTGTGGTCAACTTGCCCGTGCCAAATATACTTAGTGTGGTCTGGGGCTCGCTCTGAGCCGCATCATGGACGGGATCATCGCAAGCACCGAAAGCGTCAGGCCAAAACCGCAAACTGCCGGCCAACCACCAAATCCCCAAGCATAGGTCGCACCGGCCGATCCAAATGATCCACCCAAAAACATGCCGGTCATATAAACCGTGTTAATCCGGCTACGCGCTTCTGGCATCAGGCCGAAAATGACATGCTGGTTGGAAATCATCGCACTTTGCACCCCGAAATCCAGAATAATCACGCCAATGATTAATCCGGCAAGGGCGGTCCAAAGCCCAAAGGTTAGCCAGGAAATCACGCAAACAATCACGCCCGCTGCAATAACCCGTGCTGGGCCATAACGATCAGCAAGTCTGCCGGAAAGTGGGGCTGCCAGAACCCCAATCGCGCCCAGAACCCCAAACATCCCGGCAACATCGGCACCCATTTGATAATCGGGTTCCTGTAAATGCAGTGCCAGTATCGTCCAGAACGCAGAAAATGATCCAAACAATGCTGCCTGTGTCAGGGTGGCACGGCGAAGGGCGGGTTGTTCCTTGCACAGGAACAGGACCGATAACAATGCCTCGCCATAACCGATGGATGTGCGCGGCTTGTCACGCGGCAACATTACCGCCATCAGGATGGCCGCCATGATCGCCAGCGGGGCGGCAAGCCAGAACATTTCGCGCCAGCCCAGATGCGTTGATACAAACCCGGCCAATGTTCGGCTTAAAAGAATGCCACATAATAACCCGGCCATGACGGTGCCAATGGTTTTACCACGGCTTTCGGGCGGGGCCAGTGCAGTCGCAAGCGGAATGATCTGTTGGGCAACGGTCGAACACGCCCCCAACAAAACAGATGTTGCAAACAAGATTGTCGCCGAAGGTGCCGCGCCCTCAATCACAAGAACAACGGCAAGCAACAGGAATTGCAGGACAATCAGTTTGCGCCGATCAAACAGATCGCCCAGCGGGACCAGCAAGAACAGACCAACGGCGTAGCCCAACTGTGTCGCGGTCGGGATCAGGGCGGCGGTGCTGCTGTGATCAAACTCGGCCATGATGATGCCAAGCATCGGCTGATTGTAATAGATATTGGCAACCGCAAGTCCGGCGGCAATTGCCATGACAAATGTCAGTCCCCGGCTGATGCCGGGTGTGGCAGTTCGCGACATCGACTAAATCCTAGGGCATATGGAGCAGACGTTTTCCGGGCAGGATTGCGGGGCTTGTCATCCCGTCGTTTTCGGTTGGTATTTGGTTCAGGTTACCTTTTACATAACCACAAACTGGTTTCAATCGCCCCATCGGGCAGATGAATGCTATTGGCAATTGATTGATCAACAAGACTTGCCAGACGCGTGGTGGCATAGGCACTTGACCACAGGATTTCAAAACCGTTGCCAGCCAAAAGCGACGCAACACCCTGTTGTTCATTATAGCCGCGCCAATGCCAGATTTCCGGATAATCATCGGGCAGGGTGATGTCATGGATGTGAATGGTCGTCCCGCTTGGCAATGTCGGGATGATGGTTGAAAATAACAGGTCAACATCCGTGCCGGGCATCAGGATATGGCTTGAATCAATCGACAGGATATCGGCACCCGACAATGTCTTGAATATCGCCGGATCGGCTTTTTGTACGATGGCGCGCTCGACCGTGATTGGCAGGGTGGCAATATCGGCGCGCGGGGCCGGATCGATAGCGTGGAATTTGGTTTCAAGTTCGCCGTCGTGGATCGCCCGATAATAGAACCGGGTCGAATGGCCTGAACCGATTTCAACGATGCGTTCCGGGCGAAATTCACGCGTCAGGACATAGGCCATCATCCCGTCAAGTCGCGGAAACCAGCTTTGCTGCCAGCGCGGATCGGGTGGGGTGGCATTGCCAAAACTGGCGAATTCTTCCTGATATTTTGATGCCTTGGTCAGCCAGGCCTTCATGGTCGGTGCGGCCTGATCCATCATGGCCTCGATTGCCGGGTAATGCGGCCGACCTGCGGCCTTGGCGGTTTCGGCAGCATAACGATACGGGATGAAATAACCGGCGGGCGACGCGCCAAACAAGGTGCGAAGCCCCAGTTTCCAGCGGCGCCATTTCCGCGAAATCGGAATTGTGGTCATTAAATCTTCCCCCGGTGATCCTGAAATTGAATCAATCGCAAAATGTGTTGTCTTCGCCGCGCCAGCGCCGGATCAGCCAAAGCGCAAAGAAGAACGCAATAACCGAAAGCCCGGTCATCGCAAAATAGGCATGTGATCCGAAATGCTCATAAAGTGGCCCCGATGCCCAGATCGAACTGCCCAGAAACACCCCCATCGACAATGTTGCCATCAGGCTTTGCGCCGATGTCGCCAATTGTGACGGGACGGCACGCGCGATAAAGCTGACAGCGGCCAAATGGGTAATGCCAAATGTCATGGCATGCAATGGCTGGACAAGGATGATCAGCCAGAAATTATCCGTCAGGCCCAGAACCGTCCAACGCAGCACACCTGATGCCGCCCCGATGGCAAACAAAATACCCGGATGGAGCCCACGGACATATTTCCCGCCAAAGGCAAACAGGGCAATTTCGGCAATCACCCCGATGGACCAGAACGCACCGATCACATCATGGCGATAGCCGATGCTTTCCCAATGGACCGAGGCAAAGCTGTAATACGTACCATGTGACCCTTGGGCAAAGCCGATACAGCCGAGATAAATCAGGAAAACAGGTTTGCGCAAAAGGTAAATCAGCGATGATCCCGACCGCAGCGGACGATCCGTTTGTGGATCGGGTATGCGGGTGACAATCGCAAAATTGATAATCCCGGCCGCAAACAGCATCCAGACAATCCATGCTGTAGATGTGCCATCCAGCACCAGACCAGCACCAAAGGAGGCCCCGATAAAGGCAAGCGACCCCCAAAGACGCACCCGCCCGTAATCAAGTTCGTGCGTTTTGCATTCATGGACCGTAATGGTCGTGCCAAGCGGCAAAAGCGGTGAAAACGTAAACCCGATCACCACCGATAATCCGGCCAGCCACCAAAAGTCGCTTGATACCGGAAAGGCCAGAATGGTGATGACATAAATACCCGCCAGCCACAGCATCGGCGTTTTGCGATTGCCGGTGCGGTCTGCACGTTGCGCAATCAGTGGATCGGCAAAGACACGCACCCAATTGGGCAGCGAGAGTAAAATACCGATTTCACCGGCTGATAACCCCTGACTTTTCAGCCAGACCGGCCAATAGGGCAGAAAAACCCCCTGTATCAGGAACAGGCCGACAAAAAACAGCGCCAGCACGGTTGCCGTCTTCATACGCGGGTCGTTAAAGAATGGAATGCCGAACTTGCCAATCATGCGATGATCTGGCGTCGTTTAAGGCCGCGCACGATAAACCGCGCCGGGTGCAACGCATCCATCAGGGATTTTTCAAGCGGCAGGGGCATATCGCAAATCTCGCTGGCTAGTATTTCGGCGGCAAGCGGGGCGGCGATCAGGCCGCGTGCCCCAAAGCCGGTACAGATATACACGTCTTTGTGGTAGGGCGCATCGATATATCGCGCCCCTTTTTTGCCTTTGTCTATATCGTGATAGGCCAAAAGAAACGCCGCGTAATCCGGTGCCGGTCCGACCACAGGCAAATGATCTGGCGTTGCGGTCCGAATGCCTGCCCGACCATCGATTACAGCCGGGTCAAGTGATGTCGCCAATTTAGGCAAAACCTTGCCAAGCTGGTTTAAGTTAAAGTCGTGTTCGGCATCACGCAGGTCGGTTTGGTCATCATTGCGTTCGAATGTCGCCCCGAAAACATGAATACCCTTATGCGCCGGGGTCAAATAGCCCCGGTGGCTCAACACGCAATGGATGTCGGTTTGCGGGCCATATGTCTGACGCAGGGCGTCATCGCTAAAATAGCTAATCTGGCCGCGCACCGGATAAAGGTATGTTGACAGCCAGTTGGTTTGGTCAAAGCCGATGGTTTCGGTTGCACCGGCAATTACCACGGCATCAAACGGCCCAAACTTGCGGCCATCGCGCGCGTAAAGGGTTTTGCCCGTACTGTCGGGGGTAATTGCCGTGATTTCGGTTCCCGTGTATTGGGTAATCCCATTGACAAGGCAGGTAACAAAGGACGGTGGGTTGACCCAACCAGCATCGGGATAAAACAACCCGCCATCGGGCAAAGGCATGCCAAAAATAGCGCTTGCACTTTGGCGGTCAACGACCTTCACCAATTCGGGACTGTCGCAAAGGCGGCGCATCATTCCGGCGTGACGTTCTTTGTCCTTTGGTTCCGTGACCAGATCCAGAACGCCGCAGAAATCGGCTTCGATCTTGCCGGCATTCAGCAATCGCCGCACCAGCCGTTGGCTATAGCGAAAACCGGCTTCGTAGAACCGACCGGGAATGGATAGATCGGCGGTAAAATACGGTTCAAGCATCCCAATCGGATTACCTGATGCACCACCCGCCAGTTGCCCGGCCTTTTCAAACAGCGTGACATCACATCCGCGCTTTGCCAGTGCATATGCGCACGCCGCACCGGCCATGCCGCCACCAATGATCGCGATCCGTTTTCCTACGGTGGCCTTGGGCACCGCATACCAGGGGTTTTCATCAAATCGTTTAAGATTGGCTGATCGATTATCTGGCGTAAGATGGGCGGTGATCATCTCGCGTTTATAGGCATATCCCTTGCGCTTGCGGGTCGTGAACCCGGCTTGTTGCAAGCCATCATGTACAAGACGTGCCGCGCTGAAGGTTGCCAATGTCGCGCCATCTTGGCTTGAGGCGGCGACAAGGGCCTTAAACAATTCGGGCTGCCACATATCGGGATTGCGCGACGGTGCAAAACCATCAAGGAACCAGCAATCAATTGCGCCTTGATAATCGCCATAGCACGTGATCGCATCACCGATCAAAAGCGTCAAGGTGACCGCGCCATCGGCTAATTCAAACCGATGAATGCCGGGTAACATTGTCCCGGTTGGCCATTGATCCAGTAACGCGTGCGAAAGCTGCTTCAGTTCCGGCCAATTGTGATGTGCTCGTGCAATAGTATCCCGCGATAACGGGAATTTTTCGACCGATACAAAATGCAGTCTTTTGGACCGTGCCGGGTCCTTTTGCCAGCAATCCCACGCCGCCAGGAAATTTAATCCTGTCCCAAACCCGGTCTCTCCAATGGCAAAGTTTGCGCGTGATTGCCATGCACCGGGCAGGTTATTGCCGTCGACGAAAACATATCGCGCTTCGTCCAACCCGTTTTGGGGATTGTAATAGGCATCGCCAAATTGCGGGGAAAAAGGAACATTGCCGTCGCGCCAAATGATGCGGCCCGTTATTTCGTCTTTATCATTGGATGGATCATCTGCGCTCATGCAGATAGCGCCTCGGCGTCTTCTTTGGCAACAAGTGCCAGTGCTTCGCGCACGGTATCGATCCCGGCATCCTTGCGATGGGCATTCTCGCTAAGGTAACGGCGCCATTGTTTGGCCCCGCGCATCTGCTGGAACAGGCCCAATATATGGCGCGTGACATGGCCAAGCGTGCCGTTTTCCGATTTCAGGTGTTCATCGATATAGGGCAGCATCGCCTCGACCACCTGATGGCGGGTCAGGGGGGCTGTATCGTCACCGTAAAAACGCCGATCCACATCCGAAAGAACATAGGGGTTCTGATAGGCTTCGCGCCCGATCATCACACCGTCAACCTGTTTCAGGTGTTCTTCTGTGTCATCCAGCGTCGTGATACCACCATTTATCAGGATTTCCAGTTCCGGCAATTCCTGTTTCAATTGATAAACAAGTTCGTATCGAAGCGGCGGAACCTCGCGGTTTTCCTTGGGGCTCAGGCCTTTCAGCCAGGCCTTGCGCGCATGAACGATGAATGTTGTGCATCCGGCATCGGCAACCGTTTCAACAAAGCGTTTCAGTGACGGGTAATCTTCCTGATCATCAATGCCGATGCGGTTCTTGACCGTGATCGGCGCATCACTGGCACCAATCATTGCTTTAACGCAATCTGCCACCACATCGGGGGTTGCCATCAAACAGGCGCCAAATGCGCCGTTTTGCACGCGATCAGACGGGCAACCGCAATTCAGATTGATCTCGTCATAGGCATATTGATTGGCAATATCACAGGCGCGCGCCAGATCATCCGGGTTGCTGCCACCCAGTTGCAACGCAACGGGATGCTCGGCCGTGTCAAAGCACAAATGCCGATCCGCACCACCATGGATAATCGCACCGGTCGTCACCATTTCGGTATAAAGCAACGCATGCCGACTGATCAGCCGCAAGAAATAGCGATCATGTCGATCCGTCCAATCCATCATCGGGGCGACGGAAATACGCCGATTGACAGTCATACCGAATTGTTCCTGAACCTGTGCACGTGAATGGGGTTGCCGTTTTCCGGGCGCGGTCTTTATATATGTTCCGGGATTTAGGGTCAAAACTCATTCATTGATGCATGGCTGCATCGCGCTTTGCGAGACACAGGAAGAATTTATGATCACGATTTATGGCATCAAGAACTGCGACACGGTGAAGAAATCCCTGAAATGGTTCGAAGCCAAGGGGCTGGAACACAAATTTCACGATTTCCGCGTTGACGGAATTGATGCCAAAACCATCGAAGGCTGGCTTGGTGACGTTGGTGGCAAAATCCTGATTAACAAACGCGGGCCAAGCTATCGTAATCTTTCCGATTCCGACAAGGCCGTGCTTGAAAATGATGGCGGGGCGGCTGCGGCCATTTTGGCCGCCAATCCGACCGTGATCAAACGTCCGGTTGTTGATTTCGGTGCAACCCGCACGGTTGCCTATAACGAAACACGCTGGTCCGAACTGGCCGGGATATAAGGAACGCAAACATGGATGCAATAGTAACCAAACCGGTGGTGCGTGGCGTTATCTTTGATTGCGATGGTGTATTGGTTGATACCGAAAACCTTGCCAATCAGGTGCTGACAGATTTGCTGTGCGAGTATGGCTGTGACATGACGCCGGAACAAAGCCATGACTTTTTTCTTGGTGGGACTTTGGCATCTGTTGGTCCTAAAATGGCTGAAACATTCGGGGTCAAACTTCCTGACGGCTGGCTTGACGAATGCTATGCCAGAACATTCAAAGCATTTAAAAAAGACCTGAAACCATTTTCCGGGATCGGTGCTGTTCTTGATTTGCTTGATGCCCGGGGTATTCCGATGGCAATCGGTAGTAACGGCCCACATGACAAGATGGATGTCTCGCTTGGCAAGGTTGGGCTCATAGATCGTTTTCGCGGGCGCATTTGTTCGGCGCATGATGTTGCCCATGCTAAACCGGCACCCGATGTTTATCTGTTAGCGGCACAGAAAATAGGGATTCCGATCCTCGATTGTGTGGTGGTCGACGATAGTATCAGTGGTGTTCGGGCCGGTGTGGCATCGGGGGCAACGACCATCGGTCTTGTCGATTTAACTTCGGGCGATGATTTGTTGGCGGCCGGCGCGCATTATGTCGCAAGTGATCATCGTGCGTTGCTGGATCTGCTTTCAGGTTGGTTGGCATAGGACCGCATAAAACACCATAGGAGCCGCGAAATCGCTGCCCCTATGTTCGGAGGTCCGGTTATTCGCCGATCACGATGCCTTCGCGTCGGGGATCAGCCCCGCCGATCAGGCCCTGATCGGTGATCTTGATGATATGCAGCCCGGAATTAAGGTCGCGGATGCTGGTTTTAAATCCGCGTTGCTGCAAATGCGGTTCAAGTATTTCCGCCGTGGTCCCGGCTTCAACATCAAAAGTCCCGAACCGGTTGACCAGATGGGGCATATTGATGGCCTGTTGCGGGTCCATTCCCCAATCAATCATCGCGATTAGCGATTGTGCAACGTAACCGATAATCCGCGATCCACCGGGTGACCCGGCGGCAATCACCGGTTTTCCGGCTTGCATGACAATGGTTGGTGCCATCGAGGATCGCGGTCGTTTGCCCGGTTCCAGTCGGTTGGCAATCGGAACACCGTTGCTGTGGGTTTTAAACGAAAAATCGGTCAATTCGTTATTAAGCATGAACCCGCGTACCATCAAACGTGATCCAAATCCGTTTTCAATGGTTGTTGTCATCGACACAACATTCCCCATCGCATCAACGATGGAAAAATGGCTGGTGCTGGGAAATTCGATGGCCACGTCATCGGCAAGGCGCATCGCGTGGCTAAATGCCGGGTGGCCGGGTTCGACATCGGAAAGGGCGTCGCCTCTGTGCAAAAGTCTGGAACGTTCTGCCAGATAGTTTTCATCCAATAATCCGGTTAATGGCATGGGGATGTAATCAATATCGGCCATGTATCGTCCGCGGTCGGCAAAGGCCAAACGCGATGCATCGCCGATCAATCGCCAGCTTTCAGCCGATTTTGGTCCGAAACCGGCAATGTCAAATGGTTCGATCAAGCCCAAAATCTGCCCGACGGTCAGGGCCCCGGATGATGGTGGACCCATGCCACATACCTCATAACCCCGGTAATCGACACAGACCGGATCGCGTTCCTTGATCGTATAATTTGCCAAATCTTTCAGGGATAAAACACCCGGGTTCCATGTTGCCCCCTGTACCTTGGCAATAATATCGTTGGCAATCGGACCGAAATAAAATCCATCCGTTCCGTTTTGCGCCAATGTCTTAAGGGTCTTGGCATAATCCGGATTTTTTAAAAGCGCCCCTTCACGAAGCGGCATGCCGTTGTCATCAAAGAAATAATTCTTTGCTGTTTCGTCGCGCGTAAGATTTTCACCGTCTTCGGCAATCAACCCGGCCAATCGTGATGAGACGTTAAACCCGATTTCGGCCCGTTCAATCGCCGGGGCAAGCAAGGTCGGCCATTCAAGTTGCCCCCATTTTTCATGGGCGGTTTTCATCAAGGCAGGCGTGCCCGGTGTTCCAACCGACCGGCCGCCGACAACGGCATCGTAAAACTTCATCGGTTCGCCGTCTTCGGTTTGAAACAGGGTCGGGGTGGCGGCCATTGGGGCGGTTTCGCGCCCGTCGAGTGTTGTCAGTTTATCGCGGCGCGCGTCGTAATAAACAAGGAACGCACCACCACCAAGTCCGGATGACTGTGGCTCTACCAGTCCCAGCATGGTTTGAACCGCGACCATGGCATCAATCGCATTGCCGCCGCGCCGCAAGACATTTGCGCCGGCCTCAACCGCAAGCGGGTTGGCTGCACTGACCATCCAGTGCGGTGCTTGCACGGCTTTGCGGTTTGAATTTGATGATATTGTACTTTCTGGCGCAATTGCATCGGTGGCTTGTTGTGCCTGTACCGGCACGGGCAGGGCAATGAACCCCGCCATAAAACCGGCGGCCACACGGGCCATTAAAAAGGATTTGAAATGGAAACCGTTGATCATGCGGGGCGTCATGTCACGAGCCTTTTCGTTGTGGTTTTGCTTGTCTATGCTTCCAGAAATAGAACTCTTTGGAAAGACAACAGTTCAACAGTGGCAAAAAAACAAAAGGCAGAATGCGCCAACATCCTGCCTTTAAAAGGTTATTTTTCTTTTGGGATCAATCTAGGCGGCAGATTTTTTTGCCGAGCGTTGTGATTTTTCAACCACATTGGCTTCCAGCCATTGAACAATGCCCTGTGCGGCCTTTTCCCATTTGGCATCAAGCATCATGGCATGGGCAATATCATCCAAAAGCAGGTAGTCCGCGCCGTAACGCTGTGCCGTGCGATGTACCAGTTCACTTTGAATGATTTCATCATTGCGTGCCCCCATCACCAACATTGGCGGTACGTCGGTCGGGGACAGGAATACGGGATTGGTACCTGCCATATCCATCAGGGCCCGGTGGCTTTCGGTTTCAAGTCGCCCGAAATAGATCATGCCTTCATCTTCGGCGATGTCGGCGGACAACATGGCGCGTCCCAGCCGTTCACGCAGCAAAGTGTGCGGACCGATGGCCTGTAACCAGAACATTTGCAAATACAGGTCCGGCTGGGCCATGGCCATCATGGCATTGCTGGCCATAAGGCCCTCGGGCGGGACCGATGCCATCAGGACGGCGGCGGCGGCACTATGTTTTTCAAGATATTTTTGGATGATATAGCCGCCCATCGAATGGCCGATCAAAATTGGCTTTTGACCCAGCGTCTCAACGACAGTTTCAAGGTCTTCGACATAATCATCGATCGAGGCAAGACTGCGTAATTGTCGGCCGCCACTGCCGCCGTGGCCACGCAGTGAAAATGAAATGGTTTCAAATCCCTGATCGGCAAACCAGGCCAAAAAATGTTCGTTCCAGCACCACGCCCCGGTAAAGGCGCCATGGACGAAAATAATTGGCGTTTTGCATTTTGGTTTGCCAGTCGGGCTTCTGCGAAAAATCTCCAATTCGGGACTCATGACAGGCCTCCTGGATGCGAAGTGTCTCAGGCAAGATAACCAAACCCAAGTTTTGACCTTAGCATAAAAATGCAGTTTTCGCATCTATGGCATTCGTTTGAATATGCAAAACTCATACAATTGTATCGGAAAACCACCACCAATGATTGTCAGTGTCGTTTGCTTTGCATATGATATTTGCGGGACAGTGGAAAAACGGCGCATGGCGGCACAGGCTGCCATAGCATCGGCAAGTGAATGTCAACGAGATAAAAGCAAAGCTGAAGATGATGGTGGAATTATCTGTGGTCGGTATTCTTGCGGGGCTCGATGATGCAGCGCTTGCGGATGTCGAACGTCATATCAATCGGAAAACGTTTTCATCGGGGGCTCAGATCATTGAGCCAGAATCGGACAGTTCGGATGTTTATCTGATCTTGTCGGGCAAAGTTCGGATCGTGAACTATTCTGTTTCCGGGCGCGAAATTACGCTTGAAGAAATTGGTGCTGGCGGCTGCGTTGGGCATCTGTCGGCAATTGACGGTGAACCGCGTTCGGCCTGTGTGCTGGCGGTTAATAACACCGATGTTGCGATTGTCAGTCCGGCCAATTTTGAAAAAATTGTCAAAAACCATCCGTCGGTTGCCTGGAATGTTATCCATGAACTGGCGCGTATTGTGCGGACATCGACACGGCGTATTGTCGATGTCAGTACCCTTGGCGCAAACGAACGTGTTGTGGCCGAAATCCTGCGTTGCGCGCAGACCTACATCATCGATGACGGTTCTGCTTTGCTAAGCCCGGTGCCGGTTCATTCCGACATTGCCGGACGTGTCAGCACCTCGCGCGAGACGGTTGCACGGGTGATGGGCACATTGGCCCGCAAGGGGCTGGTCAATAAAATCGAGACCGGATTACACGTGCCCGATGTCCGGCGTCTTGAAGAATTCCTTAGTGAATCTATTCACTGATTTTAGCTGACAGCAGGATATTGGCGAAATATCGGTAAAAAGTTGTAAATGTTTTGCAAATTGTGACGAGTGTCACAGAACTGATCTGTCATGCGCGATAGATAAAGGGGGTGACGGGCATTTAATTGGTCCGGCACATCTCCCCCAAGAGAGTTTACTGGCCGTACTTTAAAGAGTACGGCCATTTTTTTTGCGTTTCATCATAGCGCGGGGGGATTGGGGCCGATAAAGTATTGATCGTCAGACTTAAGACCTGTCTCCAATTCAAGGAATGACTTCATGCGGTTATCTGTTGTTATGGCCGGGCTGAACGGGGCAATGGCGGTTGCTTTGGGGGCGTTTGCTACTCATGCGATGGTGGGCGACGAAATGGTCCATGCCCGCGATTTGGTTGCAAAGGGCGCACATTATCAATTGATCCATGCGGTTGGTATGGCGGCTGTTGCGGCCCTTGCCCATCAGGTGCCCGATGAACGGTTGTTGCGCTGGGCGGCGTATTCGATGCTGGTGGGGATCTTGTTCTTCTGCGGGTCGCTTTATGCCATTGCCTTTACCGGGGTCGGTGCCTTTGGCATGGTCGCCCCGATTGGCGGGCTGTCTTTCATTGCCGGTTGGTTGATGTTGGCCGGGGCAGGGTGGAAACGTTTTTCCTGATGATCATCTTGGTTTGAATAAACCGCTTCGCGGCAGGATTCTGTTCTGCCGGGGGAGGATGCCGTTCATTTTGTGGCGAATATTGGCGCAGTATTGGTAAGATTTGACAGCGAAACATCAAAAAATATTCGGCAAAGCTCTGACCGGTTTTTATATCGGGTCCTCACCTGTTCAGAATCCTTCCATTAAAACAGAAATGTTCACTGACACCTGTCTGGGCCAAGTTCCGGATTAGATGGGGCTGGCTTCTGTGTGTCGGCTCTGAACTGGCCGGTTCAGGGAGATTTGCGTTGCTGGTATCGGCGGCTTTCCCCACCTGAAATTGTGCTGTGTGGTTGGCGCATTCAGGTTCACGTCAGAAAACTGCGTTAAAGGCTTGGTCTGGTTTTTATGCCGGATGCGCTTTTAGGCAAAACGTCTGTCGACCATTTCCGAAATCCTGCGATGCCAGAGAATGCAAAAATCAAAATTTTGGTGTTCTGGCAGGAGGGAAAGGCATGGGACGGATTTTTATCTGACTTGGCATTTGGAAGTGTTGCCTGTTTCACCGTATTTCGCCGACTGTTTGCGTGTTGAATATTGTGGGAATTGGCAGCGTCGATAAACGCGGGCATTTAATAAATGAAGTCGAAAGGCATTTCGTCGAAATTCGATGCCAATGTATTGGTAAACGGATCAATGGGCGAGGATCGGGTAAATAATCCGGATATCGAATTGTCCGTTGTGGTGCCGGTTTTCAATGAATACGAAAACATTACGCCGTTAATTAATGAAATTCTGGCGGCTTTGCGCGGCAAAGTAGCGTTTGAAATCATCTATGTGGATGACGGCAGTACCGATCAAACGGCAAATGTTTTAAAAGAGAAAAGAACAGCCGTGCCCGAACTTCGTGTGATCCGCCATGTCGAAAGCTGTGGTCAATCGCTTGCGGTTCTGACCGGGGTCAAGCAGGCATTGGGCGCATTGGTTGTTACGCTTGACGGGGATGGCCAAAACGATCCTGCCGATATCCCGCTTCTTTTGGCACGATACCGGGCCGAAGGTCATGACGATAAGCTGCTGGTTGCTGGCTGGCGCGCGAACCGCAATGATACAAAGGCAAAGCGGATCCAATCGCGCATTGCCAATCGTGTTCGCCGGGCTTTGTTAAACGATGAAACGCCCGATAGCGGATGCGGCATAAAGCTGTTTTGTCGCGACGATTTTTTGGCATTCCCCCGGTTTAATCATATGCATCGCTTCTTGCCGGCGCTTATTTTGCGCGATGGTGGCCGAGTTTGCTCGGTTGCGGTAAATCATCGGCCGCGCTTATGCGGCGTGTCGAAATACAATATGATGAACAGGCTCTGGGTTGGAATTATCGATATGATGGGGCTTATGTGGCTTCAGTCGCGCGCTAAAAACCCAACGATCGAAACCGGGGAATAGGAAAAGATGATGCAGGAATGGGGCGCCCGGCTGTTTTCCAACCTTGATACCTGGTTCGTGCTGGGGATTGTGGGGCAGGTCATGTTTTCTGGCAGGTTCCTTGTGCAATGGCTTGTCAGTGAAAAACACACCAAATCAATCGTGCCGGTCGCGTTTTGGTATCTCAGTATTCTCGGCGGTATTTGCCTTATGGTTTATGGGATTCAGCGTGCCGAACCGATCATCATTCTTGGTCAGTCGTTTGGTTTGATCGTCTATGCGCGAAATCTTTATTTCATCCATCAGGAAAAGCACGACGCCAAGGTCGATGCCATTCCCGCAATTGTGGCTAATCCGACCCACAATCATTGATCCATCTTTTTACCGGAATTCTCATGGTCCCGACACATCGTCTTGCCGCGTTGAAAAGCCCGCTCGCCTGCATTTTGGTGCTATGGGCCTTGGGTGTCATTTTCTGTATTTCTGTACGACCGCTGATGCCGGTTGATGAAACGCGCTATCTTTCGGTCGCGTGGGAGATGTGGATCCATGGCAACTGGTTAGTGCCACATTTGAATGGCGCACCCTATGCCCATAAGCCCCCCATGTTATTTTGGCTCATAAATGTCAGTTGGGCGGTGTTTGGCGTTAATGAATTCTCGGCCCGCATGATTGCCCCGATATTTGGTGCGTTGAATTTGGTGATGGTGTTTGTCTTGGCAGGCAAATTGTGGCCCGAAAAAACAGATGCGCGTGTTCTTGCACCGCTGTTTTTGGTCGGAAGCTCCTATTTCGCGGGTTATGGCACCCTGACTTATTTTGACATGCTGCAAAGCTTCTTTGCGCTGCTTGGCTGGTATGGTGTGCTGACGGCAAGTCAGGGGCGCGTGCGCTGGGGCTGGGCCTTGGTCGGTATTGCAATCGGACTGGGTATCCTTTCCAAGGGGCCGGTCATCTTGCTGTATATTTTGCCTGCCGCATTGCTTGCGCCGCTGTGGCAAAAGCGCGATCAAAAAAATACAGCAGCGTTGGATACCCTTGCGTCAATTTCGCCAGTTGATCAACATGATGGGGAAGACGCCCGCGATGATCGACAGATGACGCATCGGCGCTGGAAAGGCTGGTACCTTGGTCTTGTTGTTTCTGTCTTGCTTGGTGCGGTTATCGCGCTTTGTTGGGCGGTTCCTGCCGGGATATATGGCGGCGAAGAATATCGTAATGCGATCTTCTGGGGGCAAACGGCCGGGCGGATGGTGGATAGTTTCGCCCATGTCGAACCGTTCTATTACTATCTGGTCGCTTTACCGTTGATGTTGTTGCCCTGGTTACTGTGGGGCGGTCTGTGGCGGGGGATAATCGGGTTCCGGTGGCGTGCTGGCCTTGATGATGGTTTGCGGATGGTGCTGCTTATTATCGTCGTACTGATGATTGCCTTCAGTTTGATTTCCGGCAAACGTGTTCACTATATCCTGCCTGTTCTGCCTTTGATCAGTTTTCTTCTGGCACGGGTGATTTCGGCAAGTAACGCTTTGGGCGTGATGGCGCGGCGAATAGATTTGGTGCCAATTGCTGTCTTTGTCATTCTGATTGGTCTTGTGGCAATAACCGCACCGTTTTTGCCGCTCTATTTCGCCAATGCACCGGTTTGGCTTGCGACGTTGAACGGCTGGTGGGGGCTTGTACTGGTCGTCGCTGGCGCTGTGTTGGTTGTGGCCGGGGCGAGGCGGGGCGTGGTTTATCGGATTGCCATTGTCAATTTGCTGCTTGTCGTCACGGTCTTCATGATTGCGGCACCGCGCCTGAATATCGATTATGATATGCGACCATTGGCGGAATACCTGAAAACCCAACAGGACGAGGGGCGTGATATTGCCTATTGGGGCAAGTACCACGCGCAGTTCCAGTTTCTGGGGCGTTTGCAAAGGCCTATTCAGATGCTGATCAGTCATGATGAAATGCTTGATTGGGCAAAAAAACATCCGGATGGCGAGATCATCGCCCGTCGGGATCGTCCGCTGGACGCGCAGGAACGTCCCCTGGCCGGGTTTGACTATAAGAACGATCGCCTGCTGATCTGGGACATTCAAACCGTTCTTGAAAATGCAGCAGGCGTCTTGGCGCGCTAGGGCATCCGGGCAAAAAACACTACCAATACCAACCCAAAGACTGCCAATACCATTGCCTTGCTGAGCACGGGCAGGTGGGACCGCGCGTCTGTGCTGTGTCAGGTAAATTGGTGGGGAACCTGTGAAATTATCCACAGTGACAATAAAAAAAGACGTGCCCCAAAGGACACGTCTTTTTTTAATCTCGAACAATCAAATCAGCATATGCTGACAGATTATTTCATTTTCGCTTCTTTGAACTCGACGTGCTTGCGCACGACCGGGTCGTACTTGCGAAACGAGAATTTCTCGGTGGTGTTCCGCGGGTTCTTCTTTACGACATAGAAGTAACCGGTATCAGCGGAGCTTACCAACTTTACGAGGATTGAAGCGGGCTTAGCCATATCTCAGCTTCCTGTGTTCAGGTGTATCTCAGGCCGCGGAACATAAAGGTTATGCGCCGAGTGTCAAGCCATTTTGGCAAAAATAATGCCATTTTTATTGCGACGCAAAGGTGTCCGCAATTTCATGGTGCGGAAGCTGTGCCAAATCCTTGTAACTTGACAGGTTTTTGATCAATTCAAACGCCACATCAATGTCGGTTTCATCGGCCAGTTGGCGTGCCGGACATACATTGCGCAGATTGCGGCGGGTCAATTCATCCTGGTAGTCAAGCGCGCGCCATTTGGTCATCACACTAACCATGTCTTCGCGGTGTGCCAGTGCTGATTTGACCTGTTCAAACGGATCAATATCATCCGATGTTGTGCAAATCGACGGGAACAGGCCAATTCTGTCAAATGTGTAACCTGACGGGGCGGTCATCCGTGACCAGGTAAAGGTCAGCGTGCCCTTGTTTGACAGGTCATTGATCGCCTGTACCGATCCTTTGCCAAAACTGGTCGAACCGATCAGAACCGCACGATTGCGATCCTGAAGGGCCGCTGCCACCAATTCAGCCGATGATGCGGTTCTGCCATCAATTAGGACGGCAAGTGGCGCACCGCGTGTCAGATCCTCTGCATCGGCGTTAAAGACATGGCGTGCTGCCATAACGCGTGATCGTGTATTGGCAATCGGGCCGCCTGCAATAAACAGATCGGCAACCTCGACACCTTGCTGCAAAAGCCCGCCGCGATTGCCCCGCAAATCAAGGATTACACCGCGCAGGCCACCGGGATGCAGATCGGCCTTCAGGATTTCATCGCCAAGCGACTGTGCGGTGGCACTGTTAAAGCTGGCGATCCGGGCAATCAGGACGTTGTTACGAAACTGGGCAAAAACGGTTCGGTTGATCACACGTTCACGCACGATTTCAATTGGTGTGATGGCCTTGCTGTTGGCGGCATTGATTTCAATCGCAACCCGCGTACCTTCTTCGCCATGCAAAAGATCGGCGGCGTATCCTGCGGGCTTGTTATACAGGTTGATGCCATTGACCGATATCAGCTGGTCGCCAATATTAAGGCCCGCTTTGGCCGCCGGGCTGCTTTCATGGACTTTTTTGACGACTGGATAGCCATCCCCGCCAATCAGGCGAACCCCGACCCCGATATAGCCATCGCGCCGTGTGCGGGCTGTTTCGGCCTGATTGGGCCCCTCGTAGCGACTGTAACGGTCAAGGTTCCGGATCGAACCACTGACAAGCGCCGATTGCACTGTAAGAGCATTGGCCTGGCGCAATTCGGATGAATAGGCCCGATAAATGCCAACCCCTTTCAGGGTAAGTTCCGTCCACAGAAAGGTATCCTGTTCCTCGCTATTGGCCGCGGGCAGGGCAAGGCTTTTGATTGTCTTGCCGTTATAGCCAAGAACAAGTTCGTCCGGCGTCATTCCGATGCGAATTTCGGGATCAATTGTTGTTAATCCGTCAAGCGCATTAACAACAATCTGTTCGCGGCCAATCGGATCAATATAACGCGTCGCGACCAGTTCAATGGCCTGCGACATCACATCGCGAATTTGCGGATCATCTTCTGATGTAATCAGATTATCGCGGGGTTGTGTGGCGCAACCGGCCAGCAAAAGACAGATACATGCTGTCCCGGCAATGCGTCGCATGGGGTGCCAGACAAAAAGGCGATTGGTGATGTCGATGTCTTTTGTGGTTGGGGCCAAAATTTGTTCAATCCAGAAGGAACAGGATCAATTCCACGATCATTGTAATGCGAATGATATGCACGCGACAATGACAATCGCCATCACTATCCCTTGATCTTCATCGCCCATTGGGTGCCCAGTACAGCGCCCTTGATAAACGGCAGGAAGCTTAGACATAAAAGAACTGTCACCGGCAACCAGACAGCCAATTGCAGGGTCATAGACGGGTGCATGGTCTGTTCCATGGTAAGCGCCCCGCCAACAACAATGTGACCGACGATAAAGATCGTAAAATAGGGCGGGGCATCGTCACAGCGATATTCCCCGATGGGATGGTTGCAACAATCGCATTCATGGCGCAGTTTCAGATATCCGCCAAAGGCAAAGCCATGGCCGCAATTGGGGCATTTCCGACGGAACCCGCGACTAAGGCCGGTCAAAAGGCGTGATCCGCTGCTTTGTTCGCTGTATTCTGGTTGCATGGTGGCATTCATTCCTGTTTCTTGATCCAGCCCCTTGATCGGGACTCTAAAAAGGGGCATTGAAACGGTCTGCTATCATCATGAAGTTAATGTGATCGGGCAAGTGCTTTTCCCGCATAGCTAGGAAACCCGCCAAAGGGTGGTTTTTCTGCTAGCTTGCCGGCCCTTTGATGCAGATGTCTTCAACCCGGTACAGGAGCGCCCAAATGGGGAATGCAGACGATGTCATTGAACGACTGAAACAGGATTTTATTGAAGACACGCTTGAACGTACCGATCGGATTGAAACCACGATTGATCGGGTCGCTGGCGGCATGGACAAGGCCGAAGTCGGCATTGCCGAATTGCGCCGCGAAGCACATACAGTCAAGGGTCTGGCCGGGTCGTTCGGTTTTCCGTTGGTCGGTGCAATTGCGCACCGCATGGAAGATTACATTGTCGATTTGACCGAGATTGATGACCTTGAAGCCGCATCACTTGTCGATTTCACCACCTGGATTCGCGAAATCATCGAAAGCGGCACCAACCCCGCCGTTGACGAGGAAACCCGCATTCTGCGTTCGCTTCCAACCCGCAGTGCGAAAAAAGGCGATGAGAAATCCGGTTCTGATGCGCGCATCATACATGACAAAGAAGTTCTGATTGTAACAGCAACCACGGTTCAGGCGCATTTCCTGCAACGTGAGTTGCGCGAAAAGGGATACCGCACGATCACTGCACGAAGTGCTGTCGAGGCCTTTGAAACCGTCGTGCAGTCGCATCCTGACGCGATTATCACCGCTGCGGTTCTTGATGGGCTAAGCGGTATTGAGCTGATCCGCGCCCTGGCGGCGATGAAAACCTTGAAAGATAAGGTGCTTGGTCTTCTGACCAGTTTTGATGCATCCCATCCTGACCTGGAAGGCCTGCCGTCAAACGTTGCGATCATTTCCAACCGTGGCAAACAAACAGCCGAACATCTGGCAAAATTCATCGAAACGCTGGGCTGACGTTTCGGGCCACTGATTTTCCGGTGTTTCGTATAAAATCAAAAAGGGCGGCCATTCTATTTGGCCGCCCTTTTTGCTTAATCTTCGCGTTTGGTGGTTTTGCGGGCCACCCGGCTTGACGCCACCAGCTTGCGCTGTTTTTTCGGCGTGGTTTTCTTTTTGCCGGTTGCGGCGCCGACGGCGGGCTTGCCATCCCGCGGGCCACCACCCGATGCACTGCTGTTATCCTTTGGATTGGCACGGAAACCCGGCTTGCTGCCGTGGCGATGGCTGCGGTCCCCCGGGCTTCGGCCACGGAGCCTGTTCTGGCCCCGACGGGCGCGTGGCTGTTCGATCAAATCACGCTCGGTCACATCGGCATGCCCGGCCAGACGTAGCGCCAGCGATCCGGTTGTCGCATCGGCTTCGGCAATACGCACGACAACATCATCCCCAAGACGGAATGTCTTGCCACGATTTTGCCCGACCAGCGAATGACCAATCGCATCATGAACATAATAATCATCGGGCAGGGTAGATATCGGGATCAAGCCATCGGCCCCGGTTTCCTGCAATGATACGAACAGGCCAAAATGCGTCACACCCGAAATGCGTCCGGGGAATTCCGCCCCGACCTTGTCGGCCATATAGGCCGCAACATAACGGTCAACCGCATCACGTTCTGCCATTGCCGCACGTCGTTCGGTGCCGGAAATATCCTCGCCGATTTGTTCGAAGCGTTCGCCTTCTTCGGGCGGTAGCCCGCCTTCACCCAGTTTCAACCCTGCGATCAGGGCGCGATGGACCAAAAGATCGGCATAGCGGCGGATCGGGGATGTGAAATGGGCGTATTTGTTCAGTGCCAGGCCAAAGTGCCCGATATTATCGGGGCTATACATTGCCTGTGACTGACTGCGCAGTACAACCGTGTTGATCAGCTCGGATTCCGGGGTGTCCTTGGCCTTTGCAAGGATTTGGTTGAAATCACGCGGCCGCAAGACGGCTGCCTTGTTTAAGGTATAACCAGCGCCTTCAAGGAATTCGCGAAGGGCTTCAAGCTTTTCCTCGCTTGGTGCATCGTGGATACGATACATGCAGGGTTGCTTGATCCGTTCAAGTTCCTCGGCAGCGCAAACATTGGCCGCGACCATGAATTCCTCGATCAGTTTGTGGCTGTCAAAGCGCGCACGCGGTGCGATGGCGATGATCTGCCCCTGATCGTTGAGCTCGATCTTGCGTTCAGGAATATCAAGTTCCAAAACACCCCGGCCTCTGCGGGCTTCAAGGAAGGCTTCATAGGCACCGTAAAGTGGCTTGACGATGGTTTCAACCAATGGAGCTGTTGTCTCGTCGGGAAAGCCATCCATGGCGCGCTGTACCTGATCATAGGTCAGCCGTGCCGCCGAGCGCATCATGCCGCGACAGAATTTATGCCTGATCTTGGTGCCATGCTTGTTGAGCCACATTTCAACGGCCATACAGCCGCGATCTTCATGTGGGACCAGCGAACACCAGCCGTTTGACAATTCAAACGGCAACATCGGCACAACCCGGTCCGGGAAATAGCAACTGTTGCCGCGTTTAACGGCTTCACGGTCCAGCGCATCATTGGGGCGTACATACCAAGACACATCGGCAATCGCGACCATGATGTGCCAACCGCCCTTGTTTTCCGGATCGCTATCTGCTTCGGCCCAGACGGCATCGTCAAAGTCACGTGCGTCCGCACCGTCAATAGTGACCAGCGGAATGTCGCGCAAATCAGTGCGTTTGGCCATCGGTGTGGCTTTGGACTCGCGCGCCTGTAATTCGACTTCTGGCGGGAATTCAAACGGAATGCCCCGCGCATGGATCGATACCAGACTGATCGATTTCGGTTCGTTGATATTGCCAAGAACCTCGGTAATGCGACCTTTGCGCAGGCCAAAATGCTTGCCCGGCAGGATTTCTGTCAAAACCAGTGAACCGGTCTCAAGACCGGGATGGTCATCCAACGGCACGGCGACCTCGCCGCTATCCTTGCGGTCTGTGGGCACAACGCGGCCTTCGCGCTCGTTGGGGCGGAAAATGCCCAACACGCGCTGTGGGCCGCTTCCCAGAACCCGCATGATGCTGGCTTCATAGGTTTGCTTGCCGGTATAGCGCAGCTTGGCCAAAATCTTGTCGCCAACACCCGGTGCGCTTGGTCCGCCCCGGCGGATCATTTTCACATAGATAACAGGCGGTTCGTAATCTTCTTTCCAGACATTGGGCCGGGCGAGAACTTCGCCTTCATCGTCTGTGCCGGTAATTTCAAGCACCTCGACTGGCGGCAGGCGTCCGGGTTTGTCAAATTTCTTGCGGCCTCTGACGACATCGCCGCCAATGTTCATTTCCTTGAGTATTTTTTTAAGCGCGATCTTGCCGCCGCCCTTGATGTTGAATGCGCGGGCTATTTCGCGCTTTCCAACCGGGGTGGGGCTCATATCGATAAACTCAAGGATTTGTTCCTTGGTCGGGAAATGCTTTTTATCTTCTGTATCGTTCGCCAACTTTGCGGCGTCCTTTCAAATATTTCATCAAGAAAGGCAAGGCGGCGATTAGGTCGCCACCTCTTTCTTGGTTGTTTTCTTAGCAGCGGTTTTTTTCGTCGCTGTTTTCTTGGTAGCCGGTTTTTTGGCTGTTGCCTTTTTTGCCGGTGCCTTTTTCGCGGGCGCTTTGGTGGTCTTGGCTGCCTTGGCCGGTTTACCCGACTTGGCTTCCTTTTCCTTCAGCGCCTTGATCGCCATTTCCAGCGTCACTTCTTCTTTGGTGACATCGCGTAGATTGGCGTTGGTTTTTTTGTGTCGGACAAACGGTCCCCAGCGACCATCGGCCAAAAGGATCGGTTCGCCGTCATCGGGATGTTTGCCGATTTCCTTGCCCGCTTTTTCGCGTTTGTCAGCAATCAGGGAAATGGCGCGGTTTTCGCCCACGGTCAAAACATCATCTTCGGCTTTTAGCGAGGCAAACGTATTGCCCGCCTGAACATAGGGGCCAAAACGCCCGACATTTGCTTTGATTTCTTCGCCAGTATCGGGGAAGACCCCGACCAGACGCGGCAATGTCAGCAATTCCTCGGCCTTGGTCAGGTCAACCACCGATGGCTCAAGCCCTTTGGGAAGGGATGTGCGCTTTGGTTTGACCTTTTTGGGTTTGCCGTTTTTACCTTCGACTTCTTCCTCTTCCCCCAGCTGGACATAAACCCCGTATGGGCCTTTGCGCAGGGTGATTTCCTTGCCGGTTTCCTTATCAACGCCAAGAACCTTGGGGCCGGTATCCAGTTCGGAATCGCCACCATTTTCATTGGCAACCAATGGCCGGGTAAAGTTACAGTCCGGATAGTTCGAACATCCGAGGAACGCGCCAAATTTGCCCAGCTTAAGGCTAAGTGTACCTTCGGCGCATTTCGGGCATTTATGCGGATCGGTTCCGTCCTCGCGGGTCGGGAACAGATAGTTTTCCAGCATCACCTGAAGCGCATCGAGCACCTCGGTGATTTTAAGTTCCTTGGCTTCGTCGACGTTGCCTTTGAACGACGACCAGAACTGTTTCAGCACATCACGCCATGCCATGGAGCCGTTCGACACGTCATCAAGCTGGTTTTCCAACTCGGCGGTAAAGTTGTACTGCACATAACGTTCAAAGAATTTCGACAGAAACGCCGTGACCAGTCGGCCGCGGTCCTGGGCAATAAAGCGGCGCTTGTCCAGCGTGACATAGTCGCGATCCTGCAACACCGAAATGATCGACGCATAGGTCGACGGACGGCCGATGCCCAGTTCTTCCATTTTCTTGACCAGGCTCGCCTCGGTATAGCGGGGCGGGGGCTGAGTGAAATGCTGATCAATGCTAACCGCACCAAGATCGGGCTTCTGGCCTTCCTTAAGCGGGGGCAGGCGGCGATCGTTTTCATCGTCGGCGGCGTCATCCTTGCCTTCCTGATAAAGTTTCAGGAAACCATCGAATTTAACCACTGATCCATTGGCGCGCAAAACAACGTGATTGTCATTCGATGACAAATCAACCGCGACCTGATCGAAACGCGCATCTTCCATTTGGCAGGCAACGGTACGTTTCCAGATCAGCGTGTAAAGTTTCAGCTGATCCTTATCAAGATGGCGTTCAACCTGATCTGGGCGACGGAAAAGATCCGTCGGACGGACGGCTTCGTGCGCTTCCTGTGCGTTTTTTGCCTTGTTGGCAAAGCTGCGCGCATTGGCAGGCAGGTAATCGTCACCATAATCCTTGGCAATCAGGCGCCGTGCGGCGGCCAGTGCTTCGCTTGAAAGGATGACGGCATCGGTACGCATATAGGTGATCAAACCAACGGTTTCGCCGCCGATATCAACCCCTTCATACAGGCGTTGCGCCAATTGCATGGTGCGTTTGGTGCCAAAGCCAAGCTTGCGCGATGCTTCTTGTTGCAGGGTTGATGTGGTGAAAGGCGGCTGCGGACGACGTTTGACGTCCTTGCGCTCGACCTTTGAAACGGTATAGCTGCGCGCTTCAACCTTATCTTTGGCAATCGTCGCTGCACCCTCACTCCCCAGTGCCAGCTTATCAAGCTTCTCACCGTTCAGATGGGTCAGGCGGGCGGTAAAATTGCCCTCGGGGATTTTGAAACCGGCTTCAAGTGACCAATATTCATCCGCACGGAAAGCTTCGATTTCAATTTCGCGCTCGCAAATCAGGCGCAGCGCCACCGATTGTACGCGGCCTGCTGACCGCGAACCGGGCAATTTGCGCCACAGAACCGGCGAAAGATTAAAGCCAACCAGATAATCAAGAGCACGGCGTGCCAAATAGGCATCGACCAGTTCCTGATTTAACGCGCGCGGATTGGCAATCGCGTCGGTAACGGCTTTTTTGGTGATCTCGTGGAACACAACACGATGAACATCGCGGCCTCGTAACAGCTTCTTCTGTTCAAGAACTTCCAGAATATGCCACGAAATCGCTTCTCCTTCACGATCCGGGTCAGTCGCGAGATAGATGGTGTCGGCGTCGCGTGCGGCCGATGCGATCTCGCGGATCTGTTTTTCGGAACGGCCATCGGTTTCCCAGATCATCGCAAATTCGTTGTCGGGATCAACCGATCCATCCTTGGATGGAAGATCGCGGATGTGACCGAACGAGGCCAACACCTTGTAATCGTCACCTAGATATTTGTTGATCGTCTTCGCTTTGGCCGGGGATTCGACGATGACAAGATTCATTACGTTTTTCGTGTCCGGTTCTTGCGCCCTGGGGCGATAATTATGTTGTGCTGCGAATAATCCGAATATCCGACACTTATATATAGTGCGATCATATTTCAGATCAGATTGCGCAAATTGCGGCAAATCACAACAATATTGTCGCAGCAAAGATGCACGCGACACTCATTCGGCGATACGCGATACCCTATTTCCGGGGTGACGTTCAACCCTTCCTGCAAGCTCAAGTTCAATCAGCATGGTCGAAATCACATCTGCGGGCAGTTTGGACGCCCGGATTAACTGATCAATCATAAGGGGGCTGACCGACAATAATTCAAGGATGCGGTCTGTTTCGTCGTCAATGGCAACATGCCCGGTGTCTGACCCGGTTTGTTCTTGGTTATCAATGGTTTCAGGGGCATTTTCGGGGCGGTTAATTTGTGCGTCGCGGTCAATCGATTTGGCGATGTCGCTGAAATCATCCGCCGCCCTGTTTGCGGTTGCGGTTCGGCTGTTCACGTCAAAATGATGAATTCCTTCGCCAAGATGATTGTTTCGTTGCGAAACCTGCAAGGCGTCCAAAATAACGTCAACGGAGTCGCACAGGATCGCCCCGTCACGGATCAGGCTGTTGGGGCCCGCCGCACGCGGGTCGGTCGGGCTGCCCGGAACGGCAAAAACATCGCGCCCCTGTTCGCCAGCAAACCGTGCGGTAATCAGCGACCCGGAATTGCGCCCGGCCTCGACCACCACCACCCCATGCGACAGCCCGGAAATGATCCGGTTCCGGCGTGGAAAATGACGTGCTTGTGGGGTTAATCCCGGCGGCATTTCCGAAATTACACACCCGTTTTCGCACAGGTTTCGATATAGTTTATCGTGTTCACGCGGATAAATTACATCCACACCACCACCCAAAACCGCAATGGTGCCGCCGTTACCCGTGGCCGTTACGCTCAGGCAGGCATCATGAACCGCACCATCAATCCCGCGTGCCATGCCCGATGCCACGCCGTATCCGGCCTCGCACAGCGCCATGGACAAACGTCGCGCAAAACTGCAACCATTGGCCGATGCATTGCGGGCCCCGACAATACCGATGGTCGGTTGGTTCAAAAGTTCAATCCGGCCAAGCGCATAAAAATAGGCCGGTGCATCCTCAATCGCGGCCAGCATGGCCGGATATTCCGGATCGCCCCAAATAATCGGTTTGGCACCGCAAGCGCGCCCGCGGTCAATTTCGGCAATGGTGTCATCACGCGATGCCAGCGCAATCCGCCGCTTTCCCCCCGTTCGGGCAATAATGTCGGGCAGGGCATCAATCGCATTGCGCGCGGTCCCGAACCGATCCATCAGCTTGCGAAAGGTCACCGGGCCAACATTGACACTGCGCGCCAGCCGCATCCGCGCCAGACGTTCAGATTGTGCTAATCGGGATGGTTGTTGCTTGTCTTGAATCATAACGCCCGGATTGTGATCATCTGACGGATTGTTCGTCAAGAAAATCAATGCCTGAGTGACGAGCATCACACACGGAACAGTATCAATTGCGATTTATTGCAAATCCTCTGCATTAGAGCATCTGCCTGTTTTCATACGTTTACAAATGATGACAAATGCATTGACATCGCGTTTTAGATGTATAACCTATGCTTGTATTGTATTTTAAGTGGTTCGCCTTCATGGTCGTTCCAAACAAGCAGGGAGGGCGGTTTTGTCGAACAAATCAGTCCCATTTAGTGTTCGGTTGCCTGCCGAGGATGCGGAATTTATCGCGTCTCTGAATGTTTCGGGCGCGGTCACGCCAAGCGACAAAATCCGGCAAATCATTTCCGACGCGCGCCTGCGTACGGAAACGGGGAAAAACTTTAATGAAGTCCTGAAAGCGGCGCAGGAAGATTTGCGGCCGTCGGTCGATAACCTGCGTAATCTTGAACGCGAGGCCGAAGTCGAATCCGAACTGCTGCACTACTTTGCGGAATGGCTTTGTGAAACCCAGGCCGAATTCATTTCCGGCCCAGAAAACACCGACGATCTTGTGAAATACGAGGCCCGGATGGCACAGCGGGCGGTGAAGCTTACGGAATACATCTTGCGTCTTGCCATTACCGAAGACGCCCCGTGTTTCAATCCTGAACTTATGACTAACGCGACCAAACGTATTGTTGAACTGTCGCGACTTATCGAAACGCGAAACTCAGAGGAGAAGGCCAGTGTCTGAAGGATTATCAAGCCGCGTGGGGCGGATCATCAGTGGTGGTCTGAATGCCATTCTTGATGCTGTCGAAGATGCCGCACCCGAAGCCATCATGGATCAATCCATTCGTGAAATCGACGATGCGATTGAAGAGGTTCGGGGGGAGCTGGGCAAAGTGATTGCTGCCAAGCACCTTGCGAACAAAAAACTCTCAGACAAGAACTCTGAACACGAAGACCTGTCTGACAAGACTGAGATTGCCCTTGCCGAAGGCCGCGAAGACCTTGCTGAATCGGCAGTTTCCCATCAGCTTGATATCGAGGCGCAAATTCCGGTTCTGGAACAAAGCATTGCCGATGCCGCCGAACGAGAACGCGAACTCGAAGGGTATGTTGCAGCCCTTCAGGCCCGCAAACGCGAAATGAAAGAAGAATTGCAGCGTTTCCGCGAAGCACGGGATGCGACCAGAATGGATGTGTCCGGGCAGGGGACAGAGCCATCTGTCGGTCATGGTGTGTCAAAGGCGACAAAGGCATTTGAACGTGTGATGGAACGTCAGGGCGGGGTGGTCCTGGGGGATATGACAGCTCCGAAAACCGCCGCTCAGCTTCAGGAGCTGGAAGCTCTTGCGCGCAAAAACCGGGTTAACGAACGGTTGGCTGCAATCAAAACCCGTTTGAACAAATAGATGGCTTGGTGATGTTCCTGTCCTATGTGAACGAGACGTCGAATTTTCCCTTTTCGGTCGCTTTGGTGATTGTCGCCATATTGGCCGTGATCGAAGGTGTCGGTCTGATGATCGGGGCAGGGGTTTTCGGCTTTCTCGATGGCCTGTTGCCCGATATAGATCTGGATGTTGATGCCCCGGATATGACGGCACCGTCTATTGGCGGACAATTCCTGACATGGCTGCGGATTGGTCGTGTCCCGGTTATTTTTTCGCTGATTGTTTTTCTGGTCGCATTCGGCCTGATCGGTTTCTTCATTCAGGGGGTGGTTGGTGCGATCTTTGGTGCGCCTTTGCCCGCGCTGATTGCCTGTATTCCAACCTTTGTGGTTTGCATGCCGGTGCTAAGTGTCGGGAATGTCGTGCTGGGGGCGATCATGCCACGCGATGAAACATCTGCGGTTTCACGCGACAGTCTGATTGGAAAACTTGCGACGATCACCGGCGGCGAAGCTCGAAAGGCTTATCCCGCACAGGGCAAGGTGAAAGATCAGCACAATCAAACCCATTACATTCTGATCGAACCGGATATGGCTAATGACGTTTTCCCACAGGGGGAATCGGTGCTGCTGGTTCGTCGACGCAAATCCATCTATTTCGCCATTCGAAATGAATCGAATGGCCTGATCGACTGAATTGTTTTTTCAAAGAATACTGCTGGAGTATCTTAGATGTATGGAAGAACGGGTATGTTTGACGGCTTGCTAGGCGTCGGGACGACGGCACTTGTTATTGTCGTCGCGTTGCTGGCGATGGGGATGATCCTGATGCGGCTATATGTCCGGGCATCAAAGGAAATCTCTTTTGTTCGGACCGGTTTTGGCGGGCAGAAAATCATTATGAATGGCGGGGCGCTGGTCTTCCCGATCCTTCATGAAACCATTCCCGTCAATATGAACACGCTGCGTCTTGAAGTGCGCCGTGATAATGATCAGGCACTGATCACGCGTGACCGGATGCGGGTTGATGTGGTCGCCGAATTTTACGTTCGTGCCCAGCCGACCGAAGAATCCATTGCCGCCGCCGCCCAAACCCTTGGCAAGCGGACCATGCAGCCCTCCCAACTTAAAGAACTGGTTGAAGGCAAGTTTGTTGATGCCTTGCGTTCTGTCGCGGCTGAAATGACGATGGAAGAACTCCACGAAAAAAGAACCGATTTTGTTCAGAAAGTTCAACAGGCGGTCACCGAAGATCTTTTGAAAAACGGCCTGGAACTTGAATCCGTTTCGCTGACGGGGCTTGATCAAACCGGGATGGAATTCTTTAATCCAAACAACGCTTTTGATGCCGAGGGCCTGACCCGACTGACCGAAGAAATTGAACGCCGCAAGAAAATCAGAAACGATATTGAGCAGGAAACGAGGGTCCAGATTAAAACCAAAAATCTGGAAAGCGAAAAGTTGCATTTGGCTCTTTTGCGTGATGAAGAATACGCCAAGCTTGATCAGCAACGTGAAGTCGAAGTCCGTAAATCGTCACAATCAGCCGAGATTGCCCGCCATCGGGCAGAGCAAGAGCAGGCGGCCAAACAAGCGGAAATCACCTCGGTCCAGAATGTCGAGAAATCGAAAATCACAGCCGATAAAGGGGTTGCTGAAGAACGGATCGAGATGGAACGCCAGATCCGCGAAAGGGAAATTGAAAAACAAAAAGCAATCGAATTGGCCGAGCAGGTTCGTGCCATCGTCATTGCCGAGAAATCCAAAGAGCAGTCTGAGGCACAATCGATTGCGGATCAGGCGCGTGCAAAGGCCGTTCAGTCTGAAGAACGGGTTATAACCGCGCGTGAAAACGAAATTGCCGAACGTCTTAAGGCGATCGAACTGATCGAAGCCGCCAAAGAAGCCGAACGTCAGGCAATTAGCATTAAGGTCGCTGCCGAAGCTGAAAAAATGGCCGCTGCTGATCGTGCCGACGCCCTTCGCGAAGAGGCCGAAGGCGAAGCCACGGCTGAAAAACTCCGCGCCGAAGCTGCTGAAGTTCGCTATCGCGTTGACGCCGAAGGGACGCGGGCAATTAACGAAGCACAAAACGTATTGTCGGCTGAACAAATCGCGATGCAGATCAAGATCAAGCTTATCGAAAACCTTGATCAGATTATCCGCGAAAGCGTCAAACCGATGGAAAATATCGACGGCATCAAAATCATCCAGATTGATGGCTTGAACGGGGCATCTTCGGGGGGAGCTGGCGGTTCTGGTGGAAACACTGGCGGCGGAAATCTTGCTGATAATGTCGTGAATAGTGCATTGCGTTACCGTGCACAGGCACCGTTACTGGATTCTTTGCTTAAGGAGGTTGGCATAAATGGCAGTGATATCAACAGTATCGCATCTATTATGCCCGGTTTTACGGATAAGGTTGCCGAATCGAAAAAGAACCCCGATGACAATGAAAGCGATCCGAAAGCACCCGCGAGCTGATCGGTCAACAGTTTGAACGCAAGAACCCCATCCGGATTGCTCTGGATGGGGTTCTTTTTATTTGATGAACCGGTTTATGCGTCGTTGGCTGCTGCGTCGTCTTTTTTCTTCTGACCGATTTTTGGTTCTTCGCCTTTGATCAGGCGGCGGATATTTGCGTGATGGGCGGCCCAGACGATGACGGCCAGGAAAATAGCCAGCCACCCTGCGCCGGGATCATTGGCAATCACAAAGGCCGCAATCGGGGCGGCGATCATTGCAATCAGGGCCGACAGCGACGAAATGCGGAAAATCAGCGCCATGACAAGCCATGTTGCGGCCGCAACCAGCCCCATGATCCAGTTTACCGCAATCAGGGTGCCAAGCGTCGTGGCAACGCCTTTACCGCCCTTAAATCGCAGCCAAACTGGCAACATGTGGCCGACAACCGCGGCACCACCGGCAAAAATACCGGCTTCGGCACTGACGTAATGGGTAAACAGCAATACCGCCGCCGCCCCCTTGCCAACATCACCGATCAGGGTCAGGAGTGTTAAAAATTTATTTCCGGTGCGCAACACATTGGTCGCACCGATATTGCCCGATCCGATCTTGCGGATATCGCCAAGGCCGGCAATGCGCGTCAGCACAAGACCAAACGGGATCGAACCCAGCAAATAACCGCATAGCGTTGCAATCTGAAGCGACATCAAGGTCGCCTTATAGGTGGCATCAAGTTCCATGTTTATGCGCCTTCTGCGACAGATGGATCGGCAAAGACTTCGCGGCCATCAATGATGGTGCGAAGCACGCGGCCTTGGGTCAGGCGACCGTCAAAGGGCGAGTTTTTTGATTTCGACCAGAACTGATAGGGATCAATCTTCCACGGATGATCGGGATCAAACAACACAAGATCGGCAGCGGTTCCGATATCAAGTGTACCAGCGCCCTTGATCCGTACCAGACCGGCCGGTGCGATGGTCAGTTTGGTGATGACCTCAAGCATCGACATATGCCCGTTGTGATAAAGTTCCAGCGCAATCGGCAGAAGCGTTTCAAAGCCAACGCCCCCGGCGGCGGCCTGTGCAAAGGGCAGGCGCTTGGAATCAACGTCTTGCGGGTTATGATCCGATGCAATGGCATCAATCGTACCATCGGCCAAACCGGCAACAATCGCCTGCCGATCATCTTCGGATCGAAGCGGTGGCGATAATTTGGCAAATGTCCGGTAATCCGAAACCGCATTTTCATTCAGCGCAAAATAGAACGGTGCGGTATCGCAGGTGACCTTAAGGCCGCGTTTCTTGGCCTTGCGGATAACCTCAACCGATAAGCCGGTCGAAATATGGGCAAAATGAAGCCGCCCGCCGGTCATTTCGACCAAGCGCAAATCGCGTTCGATCTGCATCACCTCGGCCAGCGGCGAAACACCTGAAAGGCCAAGGCGGGTGGCAAGCTCGCCGCTGTTCATGGCCGCACCTTTGGAAAGTTCCGGTTCCTCGGGGTGCTGAACAATCATGCCGTCAAAAAATGTCGAATAGGATAGCGCCTGTCGCAGCAAACGCGCACTGGCGATGGTTTTGATGCCATCACAAAATGCCACCGCACCGGCCTGATGCAAAAGGCCCATTTCGGTGATCTCGCCACCTTCAAGGCCTTTGGTGACCGCGCCATAGGTAAAGACCTTGGCCAGCCCGACCTTGCGGGCGCGCCGCGCGATAAATTCGACACCGGCAACATCATCAACCACCGGCTCGGTATTGGGCAGGGCAATAATCGTGGTAATTCCACCCGCCGCCGCCGATTGGCCCGCGGTTTCGATGGTTTCCTGATGTTCAAAGCCCGGGTCGCGCAATTGCGCGCGCATATCGACAAGCCCCGGTGCAAGACAGGCCCCCTTGGCATCAATGATGTCACAGCCCTTGGGCAGGTTTGTGGCTGTCACATCCGCACCACAGGCGATAATCTTGCCGTCTTCAATCAGGATGCCGCCTGTTTTGTCGGTCTGGGCCACCGGGTCCAGCAGGCGGGCATTGATGATTGCCTTGCGGCCTGTGCCCTTTACACGAATGGCTGGGGTCATGCCTGACCTCCCGATTGGCGGTGGTTCTGAACAAGCAGTTCAAGTGTTGCCATGCGAACGGCAACCCCCATTTCAACCTGTTCGCGGATCACCGAACGTTCAACATCGTCGGCAACTTCACTGTCGATCTCGACGCCGCGGTTCATCGGGCCGGGATGCATGATCAGCGCGTCGGGTTTGGCATTGGCAAGTTTGGCCCGATCCAGACCATGGAAATGGAAATATTCACGCACGGACGGGATAAAGCTGCCTTCCATGCGTTCAAGTTGAAGCCGCAACATCATGACGATATCGCAATCTTTCAGGCCTTCTTCCATGTCATGGAAAATCTCGACTCCCATCCGTTCGATCTTGGATGGGATAAGGGTCGGTGGTGCGACAAGGCGTACACGCGATCCCATGGTATTGAGCAACAATATGTTGGATCGTGCGACGCGTGAATGCGCCACATCGCCACAAATCGCCACGTTAAGCCGATGCAGGCGTCCTTTGTGACGACGAATGGTCAGCGCATCCAGCAATGCCTGTGTCGGATGTTCATGGCGTCCATCCCCGGCATTGAGGACCGCACAATTGACCTTTTCCGAAAGCAGCTTGACCGCACCGCTATCACCATGGCGCACAACAAGTGCGTCCGGGTTCATCGCGTTAAGGGTCATCGCCGTATCAATCAGGGTTTCACCCTTTTTGACCGAACTGGTCCCGACAGTCATATTGATGACCATCGCGCCCAATCGTTTGGCCGCCAGTTCAAATGATGTCAGCGTTCGGGTGGAGTTTTCGTAAAACAGATTAACGACCGTCGCCCCGGCAAGAATGTTGCTGGTTTTATCCGCCGTGCGGTTTTTTTCCGCATAATGCTGTGCGCGATCAAGAATAAGGGTGATTTCCCCCGGGGTAAGACCTTCAATACCGAGGAGGTGAGGGTGCGGATAATGATCCGCCGCTGGTCCCATGACACTCATGGCGTTGCACATATTCCTTAAATGGTATGGGCAGAATTTCGCGCGGAGCATACCCAATTGCCCCTGTCACGGAAAGTTAAAAAATTGCCTGAACGTCCTGACCAAATGGTCAATATTCGTGTCGGTTTACATCACACCACATGCAACAAAACCGCAAGGATGGGGATGGTGGCAATCCCGACCAATGTATGAACCGTGATGATACTGGCCATCATCGGGGCGTCCCCACCCATCAGCCGCGCCAAAACATAGGCACTGGCCGAACATGGTAATCCGGCATAAAGCACGATGGCGGCCATTTCGATTGGCGGCAGGCCAAGTAAAATACAAAAAACTGCCGCAATCGCCGGACTAAGAACAAGCTTGCCCAATGTCGAAAACCCAACCGGCCCCCCGGCACGGCGTGCTGCCATAAGGTCAATACCGGCCCCAACCGCCAAAAGACCAACCGGCAAGGCCGACCGGCCCAGAATTTCAAGAAACGGCCCGATAATGGGGGGTAAGCCCAACCCGGTCATATTCACGATCAAGCCCAGAACACAGGCCATCAACAACGGATTGCGCGCCACATCCCCCAATAAGGACTTGATCCCCGGCTGGCGATCATTCACCCCCCAGTGGGCACAGGCCAGAACCGATAAAACATTGACCGTCGGCACCACAAGGGCGACGCAAAGCGCGGTAACTGTCAGTCCGGCTTCACCCAAAAGGGCGGCGGCAACCGCAAGCCCGATATAGGTGTTGGGGCGGATCGCACCTTGAAACAATGATGAAAACGCCGCGTCGCTGACCTTTAAAGCCGGTTTGGCAATCAGGATCAAAACCGTACAGACAAAAATGGTGCCCAGCATCGCGGTTGCGATTCCCGCCAATGGCAAACTGCCAAGATCGGCCTGTGCGGTATTGGAAAACAGCAAGGCCGGAAAAGTTACGAAATACGTCAGTTTTTCGGCGCCCGGCCAGAATGTATCGGGCAAGAATTGACGTTGCCGCAGCACAAAGCCCAGAACAATCAGGGCAAAGGTCGGGATCAGAGCAGAAAGGATCGCAATCATCGTAAGCATCCGGTGCTGGCGCAAATCATGCGCATTTGGGCAATAAATCGGTTATCGGGCGACTTGCTGTGATGGTTGACATTGTAAATGCCATGTTTGGCAGGGTATCGACAACACTGCCTATTCCATCACATTGCTATCCTGTGATAATGAGCGCGGGTCAGATAATGTGTGCAGCGCACTGATTTATCAATTGAAAGAAATTCCTGCGCCATGAAATGCCAATGTTGCGGTGAACGGGAATACTTGTCAGGGGAATGTCAATGAGCCGATCAATCGATCATCTGGTCTTATGCGTCAATGATCTCGACGTGGCCTGTGATGCCTGGCGCCAACTTGGTTTTACCGTGACACCGCGTGCCAATCATCCGTTTGGGACCGGTAATGCCCTGGTCCAGTTTGACGGGATGTATATCGAATTGCTTGGCGTGGTCGAACCCGATAAAATCGCCGAGGCCGAATTGGCGGCACCATTTTCCTTTCCAATTTATAACCGTGATTACCTGCGTCAGCGCGAAGGCATGTCGATGCTGGCCGTGCAATCAAAAGACGCCGAAAAAGATCGCGAGGATTTCCTTGCCGCCGGGGCGGCCGTGCCACGTGTCTTCAAATTTGAACGCGAAGCAACTCGTCCGGATGGCTCGTTGACCGATCTTGGTTTTTCACTGGCGTTTGCCAATCATCCGTTGTTGCGCCACGCGGTGACTTTTGTCTGTCAGCATCATCATCCGCCGCAGAATTTCTATTACCCGGAATATCAAATTCATGCCAATGGGGCACGTGCCATTGGCAAGGTCTTCCTGATGCATTGGGCCGCCGATGCGGTACGTGAATTCTTCGAAGGGATCGGCACCGATACCATCGTTGAAACCTGGCATGGTGATGAAATGGTCTCGCGCTATGGCATTGACGATGACCTGTTTCCAACCGATGGCTTTGCCGGGTTCGAGATTGTTGTCGATAAACTTGATGGCATTGCCCCGGCCGCCATATCAATGGGGGCGGTTCAGAAAAAGGGCCGGTTGATCCTGCCGCCATCGGCATTCTTTGGCACCATGGTGGTGATTAGCGCCAAACAAAAACAAAAGGCCGCCTGAATTAACAGGCAGCCTTTTGGCAAATCTTTAATGCCAGGTGGTGCTGACAAGGCCGGAAATCAGGCGTCTTCGTCGCCAATTTCGTCCTCGTCCTCGTCATCTTCATCGTCGGGGTTTGCACCCGGATCGGTATGAAGATTAAGGTTATCAAGCGCGCCTTGCAGGATGTAGGCCGCCGCCGTTTTATCGACGACTTCTGCGCGGCGTTTGCGCGTCATGTCGACATCTTCGATCAGGATGCGTTCAACCGCACTGGTCGATAAACGTTCATCCCAAAGCAGAACCGGCAGATCGATATATTTCTGCATCTCGTCCACAAAGGCATAAACCCGGTGGCATGACTTGCCGATTGTCCCGTCAAGTTCACGCGGGAAGCCGATGATGATCCCACCGACATTCTGCTTGGTGACGATTGACGAAAGTTCGGCAATGTCACGCGTGAATTTCTTGCGTGAAATCAGCGTATAAGGGGACGCGATCTGTAGCCCAACATCTGAAAGGGCCACGCCAATGGTCTTGGTGCCGAAATCCAGCCCCAAAACGCGTGCTGCCGGCGTCAAGCACCGCAGCAATTCCTGAGTATTATTGCAAATCATGGCGCCCTTATAGGTCGAAGTGATGTCCTGTGCCAGAGCAAATATTTCAGATCGACGAGAAGGCCAAATGTACGTTTTTTCTATTTTTATAATTATACGAGATTGCGGCCCTAACTCTACCTTGGGACGATCTGGTATGGATTATAACGCCATAAAAGGCGTATTTAAAGTCAATTAAGTTTGAGTATATTGTTGAGTAACAGGAGAAATGATGAAGAAAAATGTGTTTCAGGTTTGAGTTTCAGAAATATTATTTTGTAATTTTTGTAAACATATTTTCTACAAAAATTTTAATTACATATATTTTTATATTTAAGTGTTTTTGGTGATGGTTTTTTTTAAATGAAATTTGTTTCATTTGATTTTTTAATGATTCAAAAAGTTACATTTATTTATTAATTGTCCGAGTAACTTTCAGTTGATTTTAGATGTATATCAATGATGTTCAATTATGCTTATGGATATGTGAGTATACAACTTGATTGGTTCGTCGGTCTTTTGGGCGGCATCCGAAATCATTGGTGGTTATTTCATTCTTTAGCAGGAGGATAGAATGTCGTCTGAGCTTGATAAGCAGCCAGAGCGTGAAGACACTCATGAACATGATTTGTTGTCTCGTTTTCCGACGGCTTACACAATTCTGTTTGCCCTGATTGCCATTGTCGCGGCGCTTACCTGGGTCATTCCGGCCGGGCAGTATGACCGGGAAATGAATGATGCGATTGGTCGCGAAGTCGCCGTTCCCGGCTCATATCACGAGGTCGATCCGAATCCGCAGGGGTTTGTTGATGTCATGCTGGCACCCGGTGCCGGTTTTTATGACCCTGACAGTTATGCCGCAAACGCGATTGATGTCGCGCTGTTTGTTCTCTTTCTTGGTGGCTTTCTGGGCGTGGTAAACGCGACCGGTGCAATCGATACCGGTATTCGATCTGCGATGAAAAAGCTAAAAGGTCACGAAATATGGATGATTCCGATTTTGATGACCTTGTTTGCCATCGGGGGAACCACCTATGGCATGGCAGAAGAAACGCTGGCTTTTTATGGTCTGCTTATTCCGGTCATGATCGCGGCGGGCTACGATACGGTGACAGCGGTCGCGATTATCATGCTGGGTGCGGGCATCGGCGTTCTGGGGTCGACAATAAACCCGTTTGCCACCGTGATTGCGGCGAATGCAGCCAATATTCCGTTTACCTCCGGCATTGTGTTGCGTTTTGTTATCCTGATTCTGGGCTTGGTTATCTGCATTGCCTATGTGATGCGTTATGCCGGTCGGGTGAAAAAAGATCCGTCGCGTTCGATTGTCGCCAAACAACTGGCGTCACACCGGTCATTCTTCCTTAAGGGGCACAATGCGCAAACCGATAGCGCCACCCTTACCAGCAAGCAAAGCCTGATTTTGATCCTGTTCGGGTTGACCTTTGTTGTGATGATCTGGGGGGTATCATCCCAGGATTGGTGGATGGCCCGGATGGGGGCCTTGTTCCTTGGTTCTGCAATCGTGATCGGGCTTTTTGCGCGGATGGGCGAAAAAGAGCTGACGGGGCATTTTGTTGATGGCGCACGGGATCTTTTGGGCGTCGCCCTGATTGTCGGTCTGGCGCGCGGGATTGTGGTGATCATGCAGAATGGCCTGATCGCAGACACATTGCTCCATGGTGCTGTCGGCAGCCTAAGCGGACTTGGCAATCTGGCCTTTATCAACCTGATGTTCTGGATCGAGGCGGGAATGAGTTTCCTTGTGCCGTCGTCATCGGGCTTGGCCGTTCTGTCGATGCCCATTCTGGCACCTTTGTCTGATTTTTCCGGCGTCGACAGGCATTTGATTGTCACCGCCTATCAGTCGGCAAGCGGGCTGGTCAATCTGATTAATCCGACATTTGCCGTCGTTGTTGGCGGGCTTGCCATTGGGCGTGTGTCCTATGACCGCTGGCTGGCATTTGTCTGGCCGCTTCTTTTGATGCTGACAGTCATGATTACTGTCGTTTTGTGCATCGGAACCTATCTTTAGATTTATCGAAAGGACATAGTCATGTCTGAACAAATGTTAGGCGTTCATTCTGAAACAGGAACGTTGCGTCAGGTTGTTGTTTGTCGCCCCGGATTGGCCCATCGTCGTTTGACACCGGGCAATTGTCAGGAATTGTTGTTTGATGATGTTTTCTGGGTCAAACAGGCCCAGAAGGATCATGATGTCTTTGCCAATATCATGCGCAACGAAGGCGTCGAAGTCCTTGATGTCAACGATCTGTTGTCTGAAACGCTTGCCAACAAAGAAGCCCGTTCATGGGTTCTTGATCATCGTATAACCGCCGATCAGATCGGTGTCGGGGCGCTATCAGAATTGCGCAGCTGGATGGAAGAAATTCCGGCCGCCAGCCTTTCAGAATACCTTTTGGGCGGGCTGACCGTTGACGAGTTGCCATTTGAGCCGACCGGCTTGTTTGGCAGCTATCTGGGGCATCATGGTTTCATTCTGCCGCCATTGCCCAATGCGCTTTTTACCCGCGATAACAGTGCCTGGATTTATGGCGGGGTTACCGTTAATCCAATGTTTTGGGCGGCACGGCGGCCGGAAACATTGCTGAATACGGCAATATACAAATTCCATCCGAAATTTTCGGGCAAGACAAAAATCCACTGGGGTGATCCAACCCGCGATCATGGTCTGGCGACCTTGGAAGGTGGCGATATCATGCCGGTCGGCAATGGTACGGTGCTTGTCGGTATGGGGGAACGGTCTTCGCCACAGGCGGTGGGGCAACTTGCCCAGGCTTTGTTCCGCGATAACGTGGTTGAACGTGTTCTTGCCTTCCAAATTCCAAAATCGCGCGCGGCCATGCATCTGGACACAATTTTCACCCTGTGCGGTGATGATGTCGTGACGACGTTCAAGGAAGTCGCGGACGATCTGGTTTGTTACGATATTCGTCCCGGTGCGGAAACGGGCAAGTTGAATTTCCGCATTGATCCGCGCCCCATCTTTGACATCGTTGCCGAGGTTCTTGGCTATAAATCCCTGCAGGTTGTCCCCACGGGTGGCAATAACGAAGCCGAACAATCACGCGAACAATGGAACGACGGAAACAATGTTCTGGCACTGCGTCCGGGCGTTGTTATCGGCTATGACCGCAACGACGATACCAATGCCGCCCTCGAAGCCGCAGGGGTCAAGGTGCTTGCCATACCCGGTGCTGAATTGGGCCGTGGTCGCGGCGGCGGGCATTGCATGAGCTGCCCGACCATGCGTGATCCGGTCTAAGTCGCAAAGAACAAGGAATAAGAAAATGGCATTTAATCTTAAAAACCGCAGCTTCCTGACCCTGAGTGATTTTTCAGGCGAAGAAATCAAGTTCCTGCTGAAGCTGGCAAAGGATTTGAAATCGGCGAAATATGCCGGTTACGAAGTCCCGACGTTGACCGGCAAGGATATTGCGTTGATTTTTGAAAAGGATTCCACCCGGACACGGGTGGGGTTCGAAGTTGCCGCCTATGATCAAGGGGCGCGTGTAACTTATCTTGGGCCAACCGGAAGCCATATCGGCCACAAGGAAAGCGTAAAAGATACGGCACGTGTTCTGGGCCGTATCTATGACGGGATTGAATATCGCGGGTTTGGTCAGAAAGTGGTCGAAACGCTTGCGAAATATGCCGGTGTTCCGGTTTTCAACGGGTTAACCGATGAATTCCATCCGACGCAAATTCTGGCAGATTTCCTGACCATGCAGGAGCATGTCGAAAAGCCGCTGCACAAAACCCGATATGCCTTTTTGGGGGATGCCGGTAACAATATGGGCAACAGTCTGTTGATCGGTGGTGCCAAGATGGGCATGGATGTCCGTCTCTGTGCGCCCAAAACATGCTGGCCCGTCGAAGCCATACAGCAAGAGGCACAGTCGATTGCGCGCGAAACCGGTGCCAAGCTGACCATCACTGAAAATGTCGACGCGGCGGTTAAGGATGTTGATTTTGTCTACACCGATGTCTGGGTGTCGATGGGGGAACCCAAGGAAAAATGGGCCGAACGGATCAAGATCCTGCGGCCTTATCAGGTGAACAAAGACGTTCTTGATAAAACCGGCAACCCGCATGTGCGCTTCATGCATTGTCTTCCGGCATTCCATGATACCGACACCAGTGTCGGGGCGGAAATCAAGGCGGAATTTGGCCTTGATGCGATGGAAGTCACCAACGAGGTGTTCGAAAGCCCGGCATCGGTCGTTTTTGATCAGGCTGAAAACCGGATGCATACGATCAAGGCCGTTCTGGTCGCAACACTGGGAGGATGACATGCTTGTCGTAGCAGCCCTTGGCGGGAACGCTCTGCTTAAACGCGGCGAACCGATGACGGCAAAAACGCAGCGCGCCAATGTGCGGCGCGCTGCCATCGTGCTGGCCCGAATTGTGCGCGATGGGCATCACCTTGTTCTGACCCATGGCAATGGGCCACAGGTCGGGTTGCTGGCGTTACAAGGTGCGGCATATCGCGCGGATGAAGAATATCCGCTTGATGTTCTGGGGGCGGAAACCGAAGGCATGATCGGATATATGATCGAGCAGGAATTGGAAAATGCCCTGGATCATGAAAGGCCGGTGGCCGCTTTGCTAACCCAGGTCGTTGTTGACAGAAAAGACCCGGCCTTTGCCCATCCGACCAAATTCATCGGTCCCGTCTATGACAAGGAACAAGCCGAAGACAAAGCCAAAAAAGGCCATTGGTCCATTGCGCAGGATGGCAACAAGTGGCGTCGTGTCGTTCCATCCCCAAAACCAATTGAAATACCCGATGTTCCGGTTATTCAATTACTGCTGAAGCATGGTGTTATCGTTATTTGCACGGGCGGTGGCGGTATTCCGGTGGTCTATCAAAAAGACGGCAGTCTGACCGGTATCGAAGCCGTGATTGACAAGGATGCGGCCAGTGCCCTTTTGGCCAAGGAAATCGGTGCTGATGCCTTGCTGTTGCTGACCGATGTTGATGGGGTTTACCGTGATTTCGGGACGCCAGATGCCCATCGGATTGAGACGCTTTCACCCGATGAGGCACGGGCACTTTCCTTGCCCGATGGGTCTATGGCGCCCAAGGTGACGGCGGCGGCCAATTTTGTCACGGCGGGCAAGATGGCCGGGATCGGACGTCTTGAAGATGCGGCTGAAATTTTGGCCGGGCAGGCCGGAACCCGGATTTCGGTGTGAGCATCGTATCTTGGCAAAAGCCTGTATTGGTTCCGGTTCGGGGGTAAAATCCATCTGGTTTGAACAAGGCCGTTCTGTTTTGTTTAAATAATGTCGGCATTGGTGCGACGCTTTTGTCAGGAAACCGGTTGAATGCCGCCACATAAAGGGCTGCAACGACCCTTGCGGCGGCGGCGGCGGGGTGCTAGTTTCCGCCCTGTAATTTAAGTTCTGGCAGATGATCTGTCTGCCGGGTTTTTTGTCATTCCTTAAGAGAGACTTTCATCCATGTCGTCTTTGGATAAGGAAACAGTTCGCAAGATTGCTCACCTGTCGCGGATCAATGTATCCGAGGAAGGGCTCGTCGAACTGGCGGGAGATTTGACCCGTATCCTCGATTTTGTCGAGGAACTTCAAGAAGTTGATGTCGAGGGCTATGCCCCGCTGACGTCGGTTGCCGATCTGACCCTGCCGCTGCGCAAGGACGAAGTCACCGACGGCAATATCCAGCAAAAGGTCCTGGCCAATGCGCCGATGACCGATAATGGCTGTTTTGTCGTGCCCAAGGTGATTGAATAATGACTGATCTGACAAATCTGACGCTTGCCGATGCCCGCGACGGGCTGGCAAAGGGCGATTATACATCGGTCGAACTGACCGAAGCCCACATCAAATCGATGGAAGCACACCGCAATCTGAATGCTTTCATCACCGAAACCCCGGAAAAGGCCATCGAGATGGCCAAGGCTTCCGATGCCAAGCGCGCCAAAGGCGAAGCTGGCAAAATGGAAGGCCTTCCGATTGCGATCAAGGATCTGTTCTGCACCGAAGGTGTCCAGACGACCGCCGCATCGCACATCCTCGAAGGGTTCAAGCCGCAATATGAAAGCACCGTGACTGCCAATCTGTTTGGCAATGGTGCGGTCATGCTGGGCAAGGCCAACCTTGATGAATTTGCCATGGGGTCGTCCAATACGTCGTCCTATTATGGCAATGTCATCAACCCGTGGAAGGGCAAGGATGGCAAGGATTTGGTCCCGGGTGGGTCATCTGGCGGTTCTGCGGCTGCTGTTGCGGCTCATTTGGCGCTGGCGGCAACCGGTACCGATACCGGTGGTTCGATCCGTCAACCGGCATCCTATTGCGGGATTGTTGGCCTGAAACCGACCTATGGTCGCTGCTCGCGCTGGGGTGTTGTTGCCTTTGCCAGTTCGCTTGATCAGGCCGGTCCGATGACCAAAACCGTTCGCGACGCTGCGATTATGCTGGGCGCGATGGCCGGTCACGATGCCAAGGACAGCACGTCTGCACCAATGGCCGTGCCTGATTTCGAAGCCGCCCTTACCGGCGACATTCGCGGTATGAAAATCGGTATTCCAAAAGAATACCGCGTTGATGGCATGCCCGAAGAAATCAACAAGCTGTGGGATAACGGTATTGCGATGTTGCGCGATGCGGGTGCCGAAGTGGTCGATGTGACCCTGCCGCACACCAAATACGCGCTTGGCACTTATTATATCGTTGCCCCGGCCGAAGCATCTTCGAACCTTGCGCGCTATGACGGCCTGCGGTATGGCCAGCGTGTGATGGACGAAGGCGACAGCTTGGACGACATGTATATGAAGTCCCGTGCGGCTGGTTTCGGCAAGGAAGTCCAGCGCCGCATTATGATCGGCACCTATGTGCTGTCGGCTGGATATTATGACGCCTATTACAACAAGGCGCTTAAAGTCCGTCGTCGCATCTATGAAGATTTCGCAACGGCCTTTGGCACTGTTGATACCATTTTGGCACCGACCGCACCATCGGCGGCCTTTGCGATTGGCGATAACGAAGACGATCCGGTCAAAATGTATCTGAACGATGTCTTTACCGTTCCGGCAAGTCTTGCGGGTCTTCCGGGCCTGTCTGTGCCGACCGGTCTGTCGGCGGATGGTTTGCCGCTTGGCTTGCAGTTGATTGGCAAGCCGTTTGACGAAGAAACCGTTCTGCGTGTCGGGGGCGTGCTTGAAAGTGCGGCCAACTTTACCGCAACACCGTTCGGGCAGGAGGGCTGATCCATGACCTATATCATCGAAGGTTCAACCGGCCCTTGGGAAATCGTTGTTGGTCTGGAAGTTCACTGTCAGGTGGTTTCCAAGTCCAAGCTGTTTTCGGGCGCTTCGACCACATTTGGCAATGAGCCCAATACCAATGTCAGTCTTGTTGATGCCGCCATGCCGGGCATGTTGCCGGTGATCAACGAGGAGTGCGTGCGTCAGGCCGTCAAGACCGGTCTTGGCCTTAAAGCCAAGATCAATTTTGAAAGCGTCTTTGCGCGCAAAAACTATTTCTATGCCGATCTGCCGCAGGGCTATCAGATTTCGCAGTTCGACAAACCGATTGTCGGTGCGGGGACCATCATCCTTGATATGCCCGATGGCTCGACCAAATCGGTTGGTATTGAACGCCTGCATCTTGAACAGGATGCCGGTAAATCAATGCATGATCAGGACCCGAAATATTCGCATATCGATTTGAACCGTTCGGGCGTTGCCCTGATGGAAATCGTATCTGATCCTGATATTCGCACCCCTGAAGAAGCCGGTGCCTATCTGACCAAGTTGCGCGCGATTGTGCGTTATCTTGGTACCTGCGATGGCAATATGAACGAAGGCTCGATGCGGTGTGATGCCAACGTTTCGGTCCGTCGTGCCGGTGATCCGTTTGGCACGCGTTGCGAAATCAAAAACGTCAACTCCATCCGGTATGTGATGCAGGCGATCGAGATCGAAGCCAAACGTCAGGTCGAAGTCATCGAAGGTGGCGGCGAAATCGTTCAGGAAACCCGTCTTTATGATCCGCGTCTGGGAGAAACCCGGTCGATGCGGTCCAAGGAAATGGCGCATGATTATCGCTATTTCCCGGATCCGGATTTGCTGCCGCTGGTTTTTGATCAGGCTTTCGTGTCTGAAATTGAAAAGACCCTGCCGGAACTCCCGGACGAGAAAAAAGCCCGCTTCATGCGTGAAAACGGCCTGTCGGCTTATGATGCCGGTGTTCTTGTCGCCGATCAGGAAAAAGCCGCCTATTACGAAGTCGTTGCCAAGGGCCGCGATGGCAAATTGGCCGCGAACTGGGTCATTACCAATCTGTTCGGGGCGCTGAACAAGGCCGGTGTTGACGTGGCGGAAAGCCCGGTAACGGCCGAAAACCTCGGCAAGTTGCTGGACCTGATTTCAAACGACACCATTTCGGGCCGTATCGCCAAGGACGTCTTTGAAATCATGATCGAAACCGGTGATAACCCGGATAAGATCGTCGAAGAAAAAGGTCTGAAGCAGATCACCGATACCGGTGCGATTGAAACAGCGATTGACGAAGTCATTGCGGCCAACCCGGACAAAGTTCAGGAAATCCGCGATGGCAAGGATCGTATGCTGGGCTGGTTCGTGGGCCAGGTCATGAAATCCACGGGTGGTAAAGCCAACCCGGGCATGGTCAACAAAATGCTCCGCGACAAAATCCTCGGCTGATTTTAATCATCAGACAAATAGAAAAAGCCGCCCGTTTCGTTTTGAGACGGGCGGCTTTTGTCGTTTTTGGTAAAAGATGTTGTTGATGGATTGGGTGATGTGAAGCCGGGCCATCATTGATCCGTCTCTGATTGATCGCGTGTTCGACGATCTCATCGGTAAAGTGCCGGAGGGGATGAGCCATATTTTTAGGCGGACAATGCTTGTTTGGCTAAAGGGCAGGTCCAGTTTACGAGGTGACTCACAGATTGGCGGCCTGCATCAGTATTTGCAAATTTCCTAAATTCGGTTCGACGTCGTGTTGTCGTTCGGCCGCAAGCATTGTGTAACCAAGGGCAACGATGCGTGCTGTCTGGGCTATATTCCATGTCGGGTTGTGTTGCTTGCGATACGCTTCAACTTCCTCAATGATCATACGCAGTAATTCGGGATCAATCGCTTGCATTTGATCTTGCTCTTCAGCTCCTAGCATTGAGCCTTCTCCCGTCAGCAGCCAAGTGGCATCAATCCCTTTATCAATTAGAATGGTCAAAGATGACGCTTTTGGTTCATTTTTGTCCAGTTCATAACGTTCCCAAGATTTGCGTGTTAGTCCGGCAAGGTTTGCCGCCTCAGAGGCGCTCAGCCCGATATGCTTTCTTGCCTGTCTTATCCTCTCGCTAAGGCTGGTTGTCATCGGTGCTGTTCCTGCGTCGAATTAAAAAAAGAAAAGACAGAAAAATTTAAAAACCTTTGATTGATGTGATGGTTTGGAATGTAATTTAAAAGGTTTATTGGTATAAAAAACATCCATTTCTAGAGGTGTTAAGGTGTTTTCTCTTGATTAAGGTCTATAAATGACCCATGTTTTTTTAATCGCTGCTGGAATGTACGCAAAGGGACCAGCAGGGCTAAGGTGTCCGGCAGCCTGTTTGAATAAATGCGATTTATGTGAGGTCAGTGAGAGACATGCACAGTTCGTCTGGACCCAATGATTATCTTTCCTGATGGGGGAGGGAGCTTTACTTGCATGCGAAGTCGAAAGCCACAATTACTTGCTATTTGGTGAAGCGTAGCGCGATGATCGGTGCCTGTTTGTCATTTCCCCTAAGTGGTTGAAAATAAGAGGGTATGTCATCATCACCTGAAATGATACTGCGTGTTTCATTCCGAGTTACAAACGAGCAGGTCACATTGATTCAAGGCCTTTAGGGGAGCTTTGTTTTAAGTGAACTGATTTTCTTTGATTAGGGCGGAAAAAGAAACTCATGCTTTCGTATGGGGGGATTGGCAAAAGTATATAGTTTTGCAGGATTATTTAACAATTAAATTACGTAAAATATACGCGAACCTTATTAAGGATAGGGGACATGGTTTTTTTGAAACGAATTAAAATTGCCACCAAGGTGTTTGGTGGGTTTGGGTTGATGCTGGTTCTGCTGATTGCAGTATCGGCGGTATCTGTCATCTCATTAACGGATGCTGATGATAATTTTACCCAATACCGTCAGATTGCACGGCAATCAAATCAGGCATCACGCGTTCAGGCTAACTTGCTCGAAGCGCGGGTTGCAGTTCTCAATTATCAGATGCAGCGTACTGCGGAAAATCTAGACAAGGCAACTGAAAGACTACAGGCAACGATGAAGCTAAGCCGCGAGTTTTTGTCGCTTGTCAAAATCCCGGAAGAAGTCGTTGTTGTTCAAAAGATAGATCGGAATATTGCTAAATATTTCGCGGCTTTTCACGAGCTGGTTGAAAGTACCGATGCGGTCGAGCAAAAACAGATTATCGAGGGAACTCTAACCGTCATTGCTCCGCAGATCGCCGGGAATATCGAACAATTAAAATTGTCATTCAATGCTGACCAGGATGAACTTGGTCCGCAAGCCACGGCTGAAATAGGCATTGCTGTTATCACTTCTGAAATCCTTTCCGGCATTGCTTTGTTGGTTGGTTTGGCGGCTGCTTGGATGATCGGTGTTGGGATTTCACGCCCGATCATTACGATTACAAATGCCATGCGGGTTCTTGCCGGGGGTGATAAAACCATTGACATTCCGGGGCTGGATCACAAAGACGAAATTGGCGATATGGCCATGGCCGTCATGGTGTTCAAGGAAAACATGATCAAAGCTGAAGAGCTGGCTGCCCAAGAAGTCGAGGCCCAGAAGCAGCGAGAAACCCGTGCAAAATTGATCGAGAACCTGACCCGTGAATTTGATTCCGATGTTTCAGCGGTTTTGAAGGCGGTAGCGTCTGCAGCAACTGAAATGCAGGGAACGGCAACCTCAATGACGGCAACAGCAGAAGAAACCAGTCGTCAATCGACTGTTGTTGCGGCGGCGGCTGAGCAGGCATCAAATAATGTTCAGACCGTTGCCAGTGCGTCCGAGGAACTGAGTGCTTCGATTTCTGAAATCAGTCATCAAGTAAGCCAATCGTCCCGAGTGGCGAACAAAGCTGTTACCGAAGCACAAAGTACGAATGCACAGGTTCGAGGTCTTGCCGAGGCGGCTCAGAAAATTGGCGATGTGGTCGGGCTGATCAGTGATATTGCAGCGCAGACTAATCTTCTGGCTTTGAATGCCACGATTGAAGCCGCTCGTGCAGGCGAGGCAGGGAAAGGTTTTGCTGTGGTCGCCGCCGAGGTCAAAAACCTTGCCAATGCGACATCCAAGGCGACTGAGGAAATTACCAGCCAGATTACCGCGATTCAAAACGAGACCGATGGTGCGGTTGTTGCAATTGACTCCATCGGAACAACGATCGCAGAGATCAGTGAAATCGCATCAACCATTGCCAGTGCGGTGGAGCAGCAGGGCGCCGCGACCGAGGAGATCAATCGTAACGTTCAGGAGGCTTCTGCTGGTACCAGCGAAGTAACGGTCAATATCCACGGCGTGAACGAAGCTGCTTCCTCAACAGGTGCCGCTGCCGAACAGGTGCTTCGGGCATCGGAGGATATGTCACAGCAGGCCGACACTCTGCGCCTGAACGTCGAATCGTTCCTGGCTGCTGTGAAGGCTGCTTGATCTTTCTGTTCTGTCAAAATGCGAGAGTCCGGATACCTCCAGGCTCTCGCATTTGTGTGTGAACTCTCCATTAGGCCGGAAGAGAACTGGCCGTCACATTATTTCCTTTGCCGGGAAACCGGCATCGTCAATCGCGGCAATCAGGGCGGCGATATCGGGTGTGCCGGTGATTAAAGCCTCGCCTTTGGCAAGATCGACATCGGCCTTTTCGACACCGGCAACGCTTTGGGCGGCTTTGGTTACGGTTGCGGCGCAGTGGCCGCAACTCATGTCATCGACTTTCAGTTTCAGCATGCTGGTGGCTCCTTAAAACACGTATTTATTCTGTGATTATGGTGGTGCCAGCCGCTAGAAGGTCAAGCGATTATTTGCCCAGAAGTTTCATGACTTCATCGGCGGTGGCATCGCTGGAGCCCGGATTTTGGCCGGTTACCAGTTTGCCATCAACAACAGCATAAGACGCCCACATGTCACCACGTTCATAAAGACCGCCCTGCTTTTTAAATTCGTCTTCGATCAAAAGCGGCACAACCTTTTCAAGGCCAACGGCTTTTTCTTCGTCATTGGTAAAGCCGGTGACTTTCTTGCCCGCGACCAACGGTTTGCCGTCTTTGGTTTTGGCATTCACCAGCGCGGCCGGGCCGTGGCAAACGGCAGCAACCGGCTTGTCCTGTGCGACAAAGGCTTCGATCAGGGCGATGGATTTGGCATCGGTTGCCAGATCCCAAAGCGGGCCGTGACCGCCGGGATAGAAGATGGCGTCGAAGTCGTCCGCGTTCAAACCGTCCAGTGTCACGGTATTGGCGAAGGCTTTTTGGGCCGCTTCATCGCCTTCAAACCGTTTGGTGGCTTCGGTTAAGGCATCGGGTACCTGACTGTTGGGATCAAGCGGCGGTTGACCGCCCTTGGGTGATGCAAGGGTGATTTCGGCACCGGCATCACGGAAGCGGAAATAGGGGGCGGCGAGTTCTTCAAGCCAGATACCGGTCTTGTGGCCGGTGTCGCCCATTTTATCGTGGGATGTCACAATCATCAGGATGCGCATTATTTTGGTCCTTCGCATGTGAATGGGGGATGAATAGGATTTGCACCTAAGATAGGATGCTGATTTAATTTGCGCCAGATCGAAGAAATGAACAGATTGTCAAATTATATGAGCGGTCAGAATGTCAGTACTGGATGAAGTTCGCGCGATGATGATTTTCGCCCGTGTGGTCGAAGATGGCGGGTTTTCTGCGGCTGCGCGCAAGATGGGGTTAAGCCGGGCGGCGGTATCGCATCAAATCCGACAGTTGGAAGCCAAACTTGGCGTGCCGTTGCTGCGGCGTAGTACGCGCAATTTCAGTCTGACCGATGCCGGGGCGCGATATTATGACAGTTGCCGGACCATCACGTTGGAGGCCGAGGCCGCCCGCAAACGGGTTGAAGTGCTGCGCGATGAGCCGGTCGGCAAGATTTCGATCACATCCTCGGTGCATCTGGGGACCATGCGGATCGTGCCGATTTTGGATCGATTTCGCCAGACCTATCCCGGGGTGGCGATAGATGTTCATCTGACGGACGAGGTTGTTGATCTGATCGGGCAGGGGATTGATATCGGCATTCGGTCCGGGCCGCTTAAAAGCTCGGACCTTAAAAGTTTCAAGCTGTATCGCACTCATCGCATCATCGCGGCCAGCCCGGCCTGTGTTGCACGCGACGGATTGCCCGAAACGCCCGAACAGCTCGCCGATCATGACTGGGTGATGTATAGCCGCGTGCCCGAAACCCTGCGTTTGACCTGCAATGATCAGGAAAAACGTATTCGCGTGTCGGGCAGTGTGCGGGTTGATAATGCGACGGCACGTTTGCAGTTTTTGCGCGGCGGGCACGGGCTTGCGGTGGTGCCGCTATGCGATGTTGCCGATGAAATCGCGCGCGGTGATCTGATCCATGTTTTGCCCGATTGCATCTTGCCGGATCTGGAAGTTTTCGCCGTCTTTGCCGATGGGGTGACGCGCAGTGCTAAAATTCAGTCGCTTTTGGAATTCATGCGTCGTGAAATGCGCGGTATTGATGTTGGACGCAGTGCAGGTTAACGGCGGTTTTCGCGGCGAACGGCCGTTAATGGTGTTTGTGATGCGGTTGCCATATTGATCAAAACCGATGGATCGGCTATTCCCCAATAACGACATTGGGGGGATCATGGCCAAGCTGTTCTTTTATTATTCGTCAATGAATGCGGGTAAATCGACGACGCTTTTGCAATCAAGCTTTAACTATCAGGAACGCGGTATGCAGACCTTGCTGCTAACCGCGGCGTTTGATGACCGTTTTGGTATTGGCAAAATTGCATCACGCATTGGCCTGGAAGCCCCGGCTTTGCTGTTTGAACCGACAACGGATCTGTGCGGTTTGATCCAGGAAAAGCTTGATGAAAATCACATCGATTGCATTCTGGTGGACGAGGCGCAATTCCTGACCAAGGATCAGGTTTGGCAGTTGTCTGATGTTGCCGATAAGCTTGGCGTTCCGGTGCTTTGTTATGGCATCCGCACTGATTTTCAGGGCGCGCTTTTTGAAGGCTCAAAATGGCTTTTGGCCTGGGCGGATAAGCTTAGTGAACTGAAAACCATTTGTCATTGCGGGCGCAAGGCGGGGATGGTTTTGCGGGTTGATGAAAACGGCAATACCGTCCGCGAAGGCGCGCAGGTCGAGATCGGCGGCAATGACCGATATGTTTCGGTTTGCCGTCGTCATTTCAAGGATGCGATGGGGCAATAGATCCGGGTTCAATTCACAAGTAAAAATGAATAATCATCCTGATTGTGCATTTTTGGTTAGGAATTGATCAAAATCGCAATTTCCGGCGCAAGCAATTTATAGGCCACCAGCCACATCACCGCACATGTGATGCCATCGATGATTTTCCATGTGATTGGACGCGCGACATAGGGGGCAAGCCACGCCGCCCCAAGTGCGATGGTAAAGAACCATACGAAACTTGCCGTCATGGCACCCAAGGCAAATGTCAGACGTTCATCGGCGGGAAATTGCCCGCCAATCCCGCCCAGCATGACAACGGTATCAAGATAGACATGCGGGTTCAAAAGGGTGACGGCCAGTGTGGTCGACAGGATGGCTTTCCAATCGGCCTGTTTAACATCGCTTTGTGACAGGCTTTCGGTTTCAAACAGACGCCGAAGCGCGCCAAACCCATACCAGATCAAAAAGGCGGCCCCGCCCCATGCGGCGATTTGGGTCAGAAGCGGATAGGTGGCCACAAGAGTACCAAGACCGGCAACCCCGGCCGCAATCAGGATCGCGTCACAGAACGCACAGACAAAGGCGACCATCACCGGATAGCTGCGACGCAAGCCCTGGCCGAGCACAAAGGCGTTTTGTGCGCCAATCGCAAGAATAAGCCCGCCGCCAAGGCCAAATCCGGTCGCAAAGGTCAAAAGCATGTCGATATCCGTTTGTGTGGGTAATGCGATGTGGTTTCGATGCCTGTTGATAGCAGGTTGGTGAAATTAAAAAATCGAATTATGATTAAGTAACATTAGCAAAATTTATATGAATAATGCTGAAGGCAGCAAAGCACTGTCGCAGGGCGGTGAGGCGGGCAGCAGGTGAGTGGCCGCGATTTGGTCGGGTGGTGGTGCGGGGGGCAAGGCGGCGATTTGGTCGGGCGGTGGTGCCGGGCAGCAAGGTCGAGAAAGAAGATGGGTGAGTAAGTCGCGTGTGAGGTGTGGCGGCTGACGTTGACTTTGAGGCTGAGGCTGAGGCTGAGGTAGAGGGCGCATCGGTGTTGATTTTGGCGTTGGTTCTGGTGCCGTTTCCTGCATCGGTTCTTGTTTCGGTTTTTGTTCCTGCTTTTGCACGCGCATCGGCTTGTGGGGTGGTTTTTACTCTGCTTTGGATCGCGCTTTCGCATTTCGATTTTGGGTTGATTGGACGTTTGTTGGTGGGGTTGTTTGATGCTTGATTACAAACTTTTGCAGGCCAGTGCCGAGGTGATCCGTCATGGCAGTTTTGAAAAGGCGGCGCGCGATCTGGGGCTGACGCAGTCCGCTATATCCCAGCGGGTCAAGTTGCTGGAAGACCGGCTGGGTCAGCCGTTGATTATCCGGTCGAAACCGATTGCTGCAACCGATGCTGGCAAGCGGCTTTTGCAGCATTATCAACGGGTCAACCTGCTGGAACGGGAATTGTATGAGGAATTGCCCGAGTTGCAATCTGGCAGCCATTTCGGGCAGATTGCCATTGCGGTCAATGCCGATAGTCTGGCGACATGGTTTGTGAATGTGCCCAAACGGTTGTTTGAGGAACTGGGATTGCTGACCGATTTGACGGTTGAGGATGAGGCGTTAAATCACGAGGCACTACAGGCGGGGACGGTGTTGGGCGCAATCAGTTTGCGGGCCAAGCCGATACAGGGATGCCGGGTGCGATCCTTGGGCGCGATGCGTTATATCATGGTGGCGTCACCGGCGTTTTGTGATCGGTATTTTGCCAAGGGGGTGAGTGCCGATACCTTGCGCGCCTGCCCGGCAGTGAATTTTTCACGCCATGATGAATTGCAAAATCAATATTTAAGCCAGTATTTCGGATTGGCACCGGGCGAGTTTCCGGCCCATACTGTGCCAAGTTCGCAAGGTTTTGTCACTGTGGCCGAGCAGGGGATTGCCTATGCCGTGGTCGAGGAACATCAGGCTGCAGAAGGGGTGCGGGCTGGACGTTTGGTGCAGCCATGTCCGCATGCGATAGAGCGGCCGCTTTATTGGCATCACTGGAATATGAAAAGCGGGCTTCTGGCACAGGTCAATGACATCGTTCTGAGCGAAGCGCGCCATTATTTGCCCCAAATCGGGAACTAAACGGTTGGGATCGCGTTTAGTTTCGGGTTTTCCGATATGCGAAAATCAATGGCCTTATTTGACAGGGGGCTCATTCTGCCGCTTACTCACATGATGTTCAGGTTACGGACAAATGCCTTTTGGAAACAGGAAGATTGAATGTCGCATCGCCTTGTTGCCTGTGAACATTGCGATTACCTGCATGTTGAAGACGACATTCCGCCGGGCTTTGTTGCGCGGTGCGCGCGCTGTGGGGCACCGCTTTATCAGGCGCAAAAAGGCACGGTTGAACGGCCGTTGGCCTTTGCCATTACGGCCCTTGTGCTGTTTCTGATTGCCAATGCCTTTCCGATCCTGACCTTTGCCATGGAAGGACGGACCGAAAGCAACACCCTGATCAGTGGTGTTGTGACGTTTTGGCAGGAAGGGTTTCCGTTCCTTGCCTTTATGGTTGCGGTAACATCGATTGTCGCCCCGTTTTTATTGATCGGAGCATATATCTATGTTTTGGCGCCTTTGCGGTTTGGCTTTGCCGTGCCGGGGTTGCGACCTGTCTGGCGGATATTGTCGGCGGTTCGGCCTTGGTCGATGCTGGATGTTTTTTTGATCGGGCTTTTGGTTGCGCTGACTAAGCTGACCGATTTTGCCGATGTTCTTGCCGGACCGGCATTTTATGCGGTTTGTGCGTTGATCCCGTCGACATTGCTGATGAGTACGACCCTTGATCCGCGTACTATCTGGCGGCGGTTAGAGCCGGAAAACCTGCACCATACGACAGTTGAAGAGCTTGAGAAATTACGCCGAGCCAAGGCCGATGGCGGCAAGGTGACGGGGTGGATGACATGCGAGACCTGTGCCTTTGTGGCGACGGACCGGGCAGCGGCAGAGCATGACGGGAAATGCCCGCGGTGCGGGACGCATATGCATCATCGCAAGGCCGGAAGCCTGTCGCGGGCCTTTGCGCTTTTGGTTGCGGCGATGGTGCTTTATATCCCGGCCAATATATTTCCGATTATGACGATCACCTATTTGGGGCGGGCAGAGTCCGACACGATTGTGTCGGGGGTTGCGGCATTGATGCAATCTGGTGAATGGCCGATTGCCATTGTTGTTTTTACCGCCAGCATTGCGGTTCCGATCATCAAGATCGTTTTGCTGGGATGGGTTTACACCGCGACCTGGTTTGGAAAAATCGGGTCGCTTCGCCAACGGACATCAATCTATCGGATTACCGAATTGATCGGGCGCTGGTCGATGGTTGATGTGTTTATGGTTTCGATACTGGCGGCATTGGTGAAATTGGGTAACATTGCAACCGTCGCACCGGGTTTCGGGGCAGTGGCATTTTGCGCCGTGGTCATATTGACCATGTTGTCGGCAATGGCCTTTGATCCGAGATTGATATGGGACCGGGCGGGCATGCAGAAAGAACAGGGGATGTCATCATGATCGACGACACCAATCGGAATGCCGATCAGGGGCAACCCGGCCGGCCCGACGTGAAAAAAGCGTTTCAGAACCTGCCGATTGTTTGGCTGGTGCCGATTGTTGCCCTGATTATTGGCGGCTGGCTTTTATGGCGCGATGCCGCGTCCAAGGGGCCGGAAATTACCGTAACGTTCATGACCGCCGAGGGGTTGACCGCCGGAAAAACCGCCGTGCGATATCGGGATGTTGATGTCGGGCAGGTTACTTCGATTAATCTGAGCGATGATTTTGAACATGTTGTTCTGACGATGCGGATGAATGCCGATTTTGATCCTTATCTGACCGATAAGACGAAATTCTGGGTCGTGCGCCCACGTGTTTCGGCACAGGGGATATCGGGGCTTCAGACCATTGTTTCGGGCGCTTATATCGAAGTTGTGCCCGACAAAACGGGCAAAAAGGCGCGTAAATTCGCCGGATCGGAAGAACCGGAATATGTACCCGATGGATCAGACGGGACACGGTTTATCCTGATGGCCGACGAACTTGGGACGGTTGCGGTCGGAACGCCGGTTTTGCTGCGCGGGGTCGAGGTTGGCGAGGTTCTTGATACCAATCTGGATATGGCGGCCGAAAGGGTTTCAATCCCGATTTATGTGCGCAAACCGTTTGATGTTCTGGTGAAAAAGGATACGCGGTTCTGGAATTCCAGCGGCATCAGTCTTGATCTGAGTGCCGAAGGGATTTCGGTCCGTGCGCAATCGGTGCGTTCGGTTTTGGCCGGCGGGATTAATTTCTATACGCCGGAAGAAAGCCTGCAATCTGAAACAGCGAAATCCGATACGCTGTTCCGTCTGCATGACAATCGCAAGCAGGCGGAAATACTGGCGCATGGGATTACACAGAAATTCGTGCTGTATTTTGATTCATCCGTGCGCGGTCTGTCGCCCGGCGCACCAGTTGAATTTAATGGTATTCGGGTTGGAACGGTCAATAGCGTCAATCTGGAATATGTCATTGCCAATCAATCCTTCCGTGTGCCGGTCGAAGTGACGCTGGAACCCGAACGGGTGCAGATGGTGGGTGGAAATGATGCAGATGGCGATGAATATGACCGGATTATGGGAACGCTGGTGGATCGCGGGATGCGGGCGCGCCTGAAAACCGGGAGCTTTATCACCGGTCAGTTGTTTGTTGATCTTGGCATGTATCCGGTGACACCGCCGCGCTATCTGGGCGATGAAAAGGGTAAGATTCCAGAGTTGCCGACCCTGCCGCAGAAGATTGACGAAATCAGCAATTCGTTGACGTCGCTTTTGGAAAAGGTCGAGACATTCCCGATTGAGGAAATCGGCATTCGGTTGCTTGGTACGGTCGAGGGGATGGAAAATATCGTGACATCGCCCGCGATTACCGAAGGCATGAACAGCCTGAAACAGGCCGCCGCCGGGGTTAGCCAGCTTGTCACCAATCTGGATACCAGCGTGTTGCCTGCAACGCAAAATGCGCTTGAGGCCGCGCAGGCGGCATTGGGCGGGGTGCGTGATGTGACATCGCCCAATTCGCCGATCCGCTATAATTTCGAGGAAACCCTGAAAGAACTGTCGGCAGCGGCGCGGTCGTTGCGGGATCTGGCAGATTTCCTTGAACAAAACCCGAATGCCCTGATTCTGGGCAAGCCGGGCCGCCGGGAGGAAGAATGATGCAGATAATGCAGATAACGCAGGTAGCAAGGATCAGAAACCGGTTGGCCGGTGTTGTTCTGGCGCTATCGGTCGGGGGGCTTGGGGCATGCAGTACCCCGGTTCAGGAACGCTATTTTATGTTGTCGCCAGATGAGGTGAATGCGCCATCAGAAGCCACAGCCGGGGCGGCGGTGATGGGAATTGGGCCGATTGCCATTCCCAGTCATCTGGACCGGACCCAACTTGTGACGCGCAGCAGCGACAACCGGTTGATCATCAATCAGTTTGATCGCTGGGCCGAGCCATTGGATGAAAACATTCAGCGGGTGTTGATCGAAAATCTGGATCGCCGCCTTCATCCGCAACGGATCGAAACATTTCCGTGGAATTCACGCGACGGGGTTGTCTGGCAGGTGGTGGTTGATTTTGGCCAGTTTGAACGTCAGCCCGATGGGGCGGTGGGCATGGCCGCGCGTTGGAAAATCGTAAATTTTGCAAGCGGTGAAATTGTCGTATCCGAACGATTTTCCGATACGATTATTCCGCGTGACACCACGACCGAAGCAACCGTTGCGGCAATGAGCATCCTTCTTGGTCGATTAAGTGATTCGATTTCAGCGGCCTATCGCAGATAATTTTGCCCGGATGTGATTTTCCGGGGCGTGGTTTTGCACCGCCTGTAATCGGGGAATAAAGGGTGTTTGCAGTGCGCGGGAAGCCGTGAATTTGCAGATCTTTTTAAAAGTTATCGATCAGTCTATTGTTTTTACAATCACAATGGGCTTATAAAGATATTCAAATATAAAAAAAAACTTGGGACACGCGCCTGACTGAATAAGGGCATGTAAATGCCGCCCCAAACAGGAAGTTAGGGAGCCAGTGCGCGTTATGTCGGATACGACATTTGAAATACGAGTCCAGCGAGGGGATCGCTGGATTATTCATTCGACCTTTGATGTCGAAAAAGAGGCGGTCAATGAAGCCGAGAAGGTTTTAAAGACCAAGGTCTCAGCCGTTAGGGTTGTTCGCGATTGGGAACGCGCCGACGGCAGGCATATTGAAAAGGTTATCCTTGAAAAAGAGGGTGCAGGCGAAGACGACGAAAAAGATGTTCGTGTCTCGGCCATTGATGATGCGCCTTTGTGCGCGTCCGATAACGATCTTTTGGGATCGGAAAGTCGGGCGACCATCAACCGTCTCTTGCGCAAATATTTCGAACAGGAAATTCTGACTCCTTGCGAGGTAATGTATAATTACCAGAACCTGCGCAAGTTGATGTTCCATGACACCTTGATGCCGACGGCGGTCGACAAGGTGGCGGGCATTCATGCCAAGGCCACCGAAGGCGACCATATCGAGGCCATGAACAAACTGCATGGCGCGATCGAGAAACTTTCAGCACGTGCGCGTGAAGTTGAAAAAGTCGATCTGCCGGCATTCGAAGACGCGACGATTTCCGAAGTGCGCGACGAAATTCGCCGTCTTAACCTTGCCGAAGATACCGATTTCCTGACCATGGTTGCGCTGACACGGGTTTTGTCATCAAGCCGCAATTGGGTTGGCAAGCTTGATCTGGCGCTTAAGGTCAAGGGCGACGAAAAAGACGAGGCCGCCCGCAAGCTTTTGGATGATGTGATTGCCGATATCCTGGGATCGCCGGTGGCGTTGAAGGAATTATTGGGCAGTTCGCGCAGTTTCGGCGATGCCGTGATCCTGCATATTGATCTGGCGTTGGGACGCGCGCAGGGCAATCGCGGGGCGGCCGATGATATCCTTGAATTGCTTAATCCGCTGTTTGGTTCCGGTCTTTTGGCGACGTCGCAGAACGCGCTTTTTGACTATATTGTCCGCGAAATCAGAAGTCCCAACAATCTGACCCGTCATGAAGGTGATCCTGATCCGCTGGTCGGTATTTTGGATCGTTTGATCAGTGACAAGGGCGTTGTTTACGGCACGCCGATGGTATCAGCCCTTGCCGAACGTGGGGCACGGCTTCGCAATGTTGGCGGACCACGTGCGATGATCGAAGGGATTGCGGAAATCAACAGTCGCCTGACACCCAACTGGCGCAAACTGGCGTGGTTGTTAGCCGCAAGCAATTCAGAGATTGCCGAAGAATTCGAAGACGAATTGTTCGAGATGTTGATTGATACCGTCAAGGACATGCGGGCATTGCGCGCGTTCTGTGATGCGGATGCCAAGCCCCGTGACAAGATGGTGACTGTTACCTTGATGAATGATGCCATTCAGTCGTCGAATTTGACCGACGCGCAGAAGCAGCGTGTTGGCGAAAAGCTTGATGAAGGTTTGATGCAATATCTGGTGCGGGAAAAAGTGATCGAACGGATTGATAATCCGGCGCTTCATTTGCGCAAACGCGCCTATATGCTTGTGCAATTTTGTTCGAGCGGTGTTTTGATTGAAGGCAAATCGGCATCAATGGCGCGAAAGCGCGTGGTTGGATATTTGAAACAGCCGAATTTCACCGACAAGCTGGTCGATGACATCAAGGATATGACGGCCAAGGAAGGCACGATTCGTGACTTCTATGCCCTGTTACAGCGAAGCGGGTTCTAGCTCCGGCCCCCTTTCTTGGGGGCTGAGCTTTGGCCCATTGTTGTGGAGGGCGTGGCATATTGAACCGCGCAAAATAACACCCTTGCGAATCCTGCCAAACATGATTTGGCAAGATTCGTGGGGTGTTTGTCATTGTTGCCATCACCACCTTCGGGCATGCTGGTTTTCCTGAAACAAGGAAACGCCATGTCAGATTGCATTACCCCGTCCCGCATAATTGCCTGCTTTGCCTTTGACGATGTCATGAGCCTTGACGTTGTCGGGCCGTTACAGGTTTTTGCCTCGGCCAATGGCGAGCTTGAACGACAGGGGCGTGCGCGAGGCTATGAGGTTTTGATCATTGCCGATGCCGCCGGGCCGGTGCCGACATCAGGCGGGTTCAAGCTTTATGCCGATCTGGGGTGGTGTGATCTTGACCTGAACACGGTCGATACCATCCTGATTGCCGGGGGGGATGGCATAAACCGGGTGCGTCAGCGCTCCGATATCCTTGAATGGCTAAAACAGGCCGAGGGTAAGCTTGCGCGATTGGGATCGGTTTGTTCCGGTGCGCTTGTTCTGGCCGAGGCCGGGTTGCTTGACGGCAAGATGGCAACAACGCATTGGTCGCGCTGTGATGAAATGCGCCAACAGTTTCCGGCTGTTCAGGTGATCGAGGATCGGTTGCACAGTTATGACGCGCAAGGGTTGGATGGCGATCCGCATATCTTTACATCCGCCGGGGTGACGGCGGGGATTGATCTGGCGCTGGCGCTGGTGGAGGCCGATCAGGGACGTGCCATTGCACTGGCCGTGGCGCGGCGGTTGGTGATGTTTTTGAAACGGCCGGGCGGGCAGGCACAATTTTCGGCCTATCTGACACCTGCCATCGGGGGCACCGCACAGCTTGCCGGGTTGCTGGAATGGATTCCGGGCAATCTCGATGGGGATTTGTCGCTTGAGGCATTATCGGCACGGGCGGCGATGTCAGCCCGGACTTTTTCACGTGTTTTTACCCGCGACCTTGGCATGACTCCGGCGCGCTATGTTGAGCGGGTCCGGATTGAAGCGGCAAGGGCGCTTTTGCAAGATGACGCGATGAGTGTTACCCGCGTTGCGAGGTTGTGTGGCTTTGGCCATCCTGAAACCCTGCGCCGGGCGTTTCAGCGCCATTTATCGATCAGCCCTCAGGAATATGCCGATCGTTTCGGGCGTAAACCCGATGTCGTCGCGGTGTAAGCGCGCGACGAAGATATTTTCATAACAGACTGTTTTTATTGGAGTTGGCAACAATGTTGTTACTGACAAATGGATCGGTGCGTCTGCTGTTTATTGCCCAGGCGCTATATTGGTCCTGTTCGCTGATCGGGATTACCCTGACATCGCTTGTCGGGCTTGATTTGGCTCCGCTACCCGAATTGGCGACCCTGCCATTGGCCTTGCTGTTGGTGGGGAATTTGGCCTGTGTGCATCCATTGGCCATGATCATGTCCCGCCGGGGCCGTCGGACCGGACTGTTTTTGGGCGCGGTATCTGGCGTGATTGGCGGATTGATTGTGGCGGCGGGGGTTTATCAGGCGCAATTCATTTTGGTATGTGTTGGGACATTGCTGATTGGCGGGTATCAGGCATCGGCGATGTATTATCGCTATGCCGCGCTTGAGGCGGTTGAAGACGGGCAAAAAGGCCGGGCGGCGGCGCTTGTTGTTGGCGGCGGGGTGCTGGCCGCCTTGATTGCACCGGAAATCGCCAGTCAGACACGCGATATGGTCGCGATCCCGTTTGTTGGTTCTTATCTGGCGCTGGCGGGGCTTGCGATGGTGGCGGTGATCATCATGGCGATGTTGCGTGATGGCGGTGTGCCGGTCAAAACCCGTGCTGGTGGCGCGGTGTTGCTTGACCTGTTGCGTCGGCCCCGGTTGCGCGGGGCGATTGCGGTGAGTGCCGCCGGACACGGGATTATGATCCTTGTCATGACGGCAACACCCTTGGCGATGAAATTCTGTGGGTTTGATTTCGACACTGCGGCGAATGTTATCCGCTGGCACATTATCGGTATGTTTTTACCGGCCTTTGTTGCCGGGCCGATGATTGACCGGTTTGGGCCGCGCCTTATGGCGGTGATCGGGGCGGGGGCATTGGTTCTTAGTGTTGGCTTTGCGGTTTCCGGGATCAGTTTTTCGGCGTTTCTGATCAGTTCGTTTTTATTGGGGATCGGTTGGAACCTGATGTTGTTGGCGGGAACTGCACTTTTGGGCGAGGGGCATGACGCATCGGAACGCGGGCACGCACAAAGTTTGATGGAACTTGGCAATGGCATTACCGGCACGGTGGCTTCTTTGGCATCGGGGGCGCTGATTGCCGGGGCAGGATGGAATGTGATTAATTTCGGGGTTTTACCGGTATTGATTATCGCGATTGTGATGATGTGGGTCGGCACGCGCCATCGCGTTACACAGGAAGCTTGAAAAAGCCGGAAGGCAATGAAAGAAACCGCCGGTCAACAGACCGGCGGTTCGAGTTGCAGGGCGAACGGGGAGTTCCGCCCCGGCGCGATCTCCTGCCACGGGGGATATGGCCGGGGTTTTCCCCCGCCGGTATCCAGGCAATAAAAAACCGGCCCTTTAGGCCGGTTGTGTATTTAGGGACGGGCTGTGTGCCGCGACAAATTCTTTGATCTTTTGCAGGACAAAATCGCGGGATGAATTTTCACGGGTGCGAAACAGAACTTCGCGGTCATGAATGACAAGGCCAAGATAAACCGGATCTTGCTGGTCTTCCTTGGAGAGTTTCAACGCTCGAAGGGTGTGACCAAGGTCATCCGTGCTCTGATAAACGGTACGCATGATGCTTTAACCTGCTTTCAGTCCTAAACGGGAAAAAGAAGCTTACAGTGTTCTTATGACAGCCAAGTTTTTCGCTGCGATGACAGCATTATGATGGTTTGAAGACTCTTTTGATCCTCAACCGTAAAAGGCAATGACAAAGCGGTTCAAAACGCTGGTGGTTTCATGTGCCGGGTTTGATAAAAAGAAAACAACCAAATCGCCTGTTTCGAGCATTGACATGAACCGAGGCGATGTTTAAGAAAGGCGTCGTTCCGCACGGAACACCAAAGAGATAGAGGGCAAGTGGCCGAGTGGCTGAAGGCGCTCCCCTGCTAAGGGAGTATAGGGTCAAAAGCCCTATCGAGGGTTCGAATCCCTCCTTGCCCGCCATTGATCAAGGCACCCGCACAGGGTGCCTTTTTCTTTTGCCGGATTCCCATATAACCATCACTGACATAAAAAACGCGATGATTAACATCACCGCGTTTTGTGTATGTTCATTTTGGCTGACGGATTGATATCAGGTGAAGGCGTTAAACGTGATGATTGTTTGGGTGTCTTTGATATGGGGCAGCAGGTGGATTTTTTCGTTCACATAGCGCCCGATATCGTGGCCTTCTTCGATATAGACTTTTACCAGCAATTCGAACGGGCCGGAGATCGAATGGACTTCGGATACGCCCTCGATTTCTTCGACCAGTGAGGTGGCAACGTCATAGGCTTTGCCCAGATCGCATTTCACGAAAATGAAAAAGGGATGCATCGATGTCGCTCCGGTAGGGGATGAAAATTCTGCCCCAAGCTATCGCGGTGCGCGCGGGGTTTCAATCTTTACTGCGGGGGAATTGCCCTGGCAGGGGACAAAAAGCGTGCCGCAATCACGATTGCGGCGGGCGGCGCAGCATTTCCAGATGTTTGATTCTGGCGCGGACCTGTTCGGGATTATGTTGGCCGACCCCTTCAAGAAGGGTTTCAAGCATCACCATGCTGGCCGCCGAGCTATCCCATGTTGTGCCGGTTTCGATCCGGACGGGAAAAACATGGCGGGCAAATTGGGCGATGGGGCTTAACCACTGGTCGGTAAACAGGATGATTTTGGCATCCTGCTTGTAGGCGGCCTCGGCAAAGGAAATGACATCGGATTGATAGCGACGCACATCAAACACCAGCAAAACATCGCGTTTGCCAACATCGAGAAGGTCTTCGGCCCATTTGGCGCTTTGGCCGGAAACGCGGCGCACATGGCTGCGCATGGTGCGCAGATGTTCATAGGCATAAACCGCAAGGGCGGAGGTAAACCGCCCGCCCAGCAAATAGACTGATCCCTTGCAATCACCGATCAGTTCAATCGCGTTTTGCAATTCGGCCGGATTGATATTGCCAAGGCTGGTGCGGATATTGGCAATCGTGGCTTCGGCCATGTCATGAAGCAATTCGCCCATCGGATGGCCGGAATGATTGCGCGCCCGTGGCAGGCTGCTTCGGGTGAGCGGCGATTGCAGGCGAGCTTCAAGTTCGCCGCGCAGGCGGGCCTGCATATCGGGATAGCTGTCAAAGCCGATCTTGCTGGCAAATCGCAGCACGGTCGGGGCAGACACACCGCACCGTTCGGCAAAAGTCGCCACCGTTTCAAGACCCGCCATCGGATAATTGCCTAGCAGGGCCTGCGCCAGCTTGCGTTCCGATGTGGTCAATGTATCGGCTTTTTGCGTGATTTGTTCGGCGACTGTTGGTTTTGCTGCCTGTTGCGTCACATCCAAAAGCGATCTTTCCCCGTTTGATGCCATTGCGTTGAAATGGCGAAACCCCCGCAAGGTGCAGTTGGGCGCGATTTAACCTATCCATCATACAAATACAATGATTGTAACGAATTTTACAATATCTGATATTCTTGTCATCAAAATTGAAATCATGTAACGTTCGTTACAGAAGGGGTTAAACCCGTGCCGCGAAAAGCGGTGCAATAATTCAACGGCTTGGCAAAAGTCGGTCGCCCGGGAGGCGGTTCATCACACGGCATGGCCCCGCAAGAGGGCTGTGTACTCAAGGGGATGCATATGGGTTGTCAGGGCCGCGGATATTTCCATCCAGAACAGGCAATGATGTTGCGACTGTCCGGTTTGACCGGACGGTAGGGGATCAGTTGTGACGTCACATGTGGTGTGTTTATCGCACGGCATGCTGGCGCGATGGTTGGGATTATGTCTGCACCTGTCAGGTCAGCCGCTTTTGCGATCGATAGAATAGGGAGATGTTTTGGGGTGGCGTTAAATGCCTGAGTTTATAAAAACCTATGTCAGATGGGTGGAGCGCTTTAACCGGATCGTTGGCCGATTTGCCATGTATCTGATTTTCGCGATGCTTGGCGTCTTGCTGTATTCATCGGCGACCAAGATGATGGAATTTCCGGCGCTTTGGACGCTGGAAATGGCACAGTTTCTGATGGTGTCGTACTTCCTGTTGGGCGGGGCCTATTCGATGCAGCTTGGATCGCATGTGCGCATGGATTTGCTGTATGGCGCGTTATCGCCGCGCAAGCAGGCCGGGCTTGATGTGATCACCATCCTGTTTTTGATCTTTTATCTTGGTTTTCTGCTGTATGGCGGGCTGTCATCGACCTCCTATGCGATCCAGTACAACGAAACCAGTTATTCAGCCTGGTCACCGCCGATGGCGCCGATCAAGGCAATCATGTGTTTTGGAATATTCCTGATGTTGCTGCAGGCAATTGCGACCTTCTTTAAGGATTTGGCAACCGCCCGCGGGGAGAGCCTTTCATGAGTTATGAGATGATTGCTCTTCTGATGTTTTCCACGATGATGCTGATGCTTCTGACCGGGAAACGGGTTTTTGGCGCTATTGGTTTTGTTGCCGTTATCTTTGCCCTTGGCATGTGGGGCGATGGCGGTTCGGAAATGGCATTCAGTGCCGCGATGAAGCTGATGAAATGGTATCCGCTTCTGACGCTGCCGCTGTTTGTTTATATGGGCTATATGCTATCCGAATCCGGGCTGGCCGATGACCTTTACCGGATGTTCCACGTTTGGATGGGGCCGGTGCGCGGCGGGCTTGCCATCGGGACCATTGTTTTGATGGTCGCGGTTTCGGCGATGAACGGGTTGAGCGTTGCCGGGATGGCCATCGGGGCCAGCATCGCCTTGCCGGAACTTTTGCGCCGTGGCTATGACAAGGTCATGGTTACCGGGGTGATCCAGGCGGGCAGTTCGTTGGGCATCTTGGTGCCGCCAAGTGTGGTTCTGGTGCTGTATGGCATGATCGCGCGCCAGCCGGTCGGGCAGCTTTGGCTGGCCGGGGTTTTCCCCGGATTGCTGATGGCGGGCATGTTCATGCTGTATATTGCCATCCGGTGCTGGTTGCAGCCCGAGATGGGCCCGGCACTTTCGAAAGAAGAACGTGCGGAAATTACCTGGGCCGACAAGATTGGTTTGCTGAAGGCCGGTGTTGTGCCGTTGTTCATCTTTTTCTCGATGACCGGTTTGTTCCTGATGGGGATTACCTCGCTTGTTGAAAGTTCGGCTGTTGGCGCGCTTGCCGCGACCATTGCCGCGCTTGCCAAACGACGCCTGACCCGTGGGGTCATGGAAGAGACGCTGCGCAAGACATTGTCGATCAGCTGCATGTTCATGTGGATCATTCTGGCCGCATTGGCATTCGGTGCCGTGTTTGACGGATTAGGCGCGGTCAAGGCGATTGAAAGCTTGTTTGTTGATCAGCTGGGGCTGGGCCCCTGGCAGATTTTGATCATGATGCAGATTTCATTCGTTCTGATGGGCATGTTCCTTGATGACACCGCGATGCTGGTGATTGTGGCACCGCTTTATGTGCCGCTTGTCGGGGCGCTTGGTTTTGATCTGGTCTGGTATGGCGTGCTGTACACGATCACCTGTCAGATTGCCTATATGACGCCGCCGTTTGGTTACAATCTGTTCCTGATGCGTGCCATGGCCCCGCCGGAAGTGACGTTGAAGGACATCTATAAATCCATCACGCCGTTTGTGATCATCATGGCGATGGCGCTTGGCATTGTGATGGTGTTCCCGCAGATCGCGTTGTGGCTGCCGGAATGGCATTACGCCCGATAATCTTTCTGGCCGGGGGCCGCATGATCGCAGCATCCCGGCCGGAACCATAATCAGAATGATTAGACTAATCAGACGATTAAATGCGCCCTTAAACAGGGCCAAAAACAAGGCCCCAAAAGCCGGGCTACAGAAACAAGGGAGGAGCGAATTTCTATCAGGAGGAGGTGCTGCCAGACCCGATATACGGGCAGGGCAGTTTGACGATCGTTTCAACAAACTTCATCGATCAGGGAGATGAAAAATGACCAACAGACGTGGTTTTATTAAAAAAGCCGGCCTTGCGACAGCCGCAGCCGGTACCACTGCTTTTGCCGCACCTTATGTTAAAGCGCAGAATGCCAAAATTACCTGGCGTCTTCAGACCTATGCCGGTCCGGCATTGGGTGAACACGTGATCAAGCCAGCCATTGATGCCTTTAACAAGGTTGCCAATGGTGAAATGGAAATCGAACTTTACTATGCCGATCAGCTGGTCCCGACCGGTGAGTTGTTCCGTGCCATGCAGCGCGGCACCATTGATGCGGTTCAGTCTGATGATGACTCGATTGCAGCCCCGGTTGATGTATCGGTGTTTGGCGGTTATTTCCCGTTCGCAACCCGTTACAGCCTTGACGTTCCGGTCCTGTTCGAAGAATACGGCCTGAATGAAATCTGGGAAGAAGCATACGGCGAAGTCGAAGGCGTTAAATGGCTTTCGGCCGGTTCGTGGGATCCGTGCCATTTTGCAACGGTTGATCCGATCAACAGCCTTGCCGATCTTAAAGGCAAGCGCGTCTTTACCTTCCCGACGGCGGGTAAATTCCTGTCACGCTTTGGCGTTGTTCCAGTGACGTTGCCATGGGAAGACATCGAAGTTGCCGTTCAGACCGGCGAACTTGACGGCATTGCATGGTCGGGCATCACCGAGGATTACACGGTGGGTTGGGCAGATGTGACCAACTACTTCCTGACCAATAACATTTCCGGTGCATGGTGTGGGTCGTTCTTTGCCAATGAAGAACGTTATAACGAGCTTCCAGAACACCTGAAAGTTCTGCTTAAGCTTTGCATGGATAGCTCGCACTATTATCGCCAGCATTGGTATTGGGGTGGTGAAGCCAAACTGCGTACCCAGGGTACGAAGATGAAGCTGACATCGATCCCGGATGCAGAATGGGCAACGGTTGAAGCCGAAGCGCATAAATTCTGGGACGAGATTGCAGAGACCAGCCCGCGTTGCGCCAAGGTCGTTGAAATCTTCAAACAATATGCTGCTGTGATGGAAAAAGCTGGCAAGCCGTATCGCTACAGCTAAGCCAATGGGGCCGGTCAATTTAGGCCGGGCAGGGTGGCAGGGGCGAATTTCGCACTTGCCACCCGAAATCCCCCGTAAAACAAGGGATTTCACCTTTGTAATGAATTATACAAAATGGCAAAATATTTGTTTAATTGTTGGTCTGTGTAATATATTTTACAAAGCAAGACGTCAAAAGACGCGACCATAAAACGGGCAGAAACGGACAAAATCGGTCCGCGCAACACAATAATAAAGCCCAATTCACAGGAGGCCGCCGATGCAGGCGAAGGATGTCAAAACTGCCGATGACGCACGGAAACTGATCCAGGAACGCGATATCAAATTCGTCAAAATCGGTATTTTCGACGTCGATGGAATTATGCGCGGCAAATATATGCATCGCGACAAATTCCTGTCGGCGCTCGATAGCGGTTTTGCCTTTTGCGATGTGGTTCTGGGCTGGGATTCCAACGATCAGCTTTATGATAAATCGGAATTCACCGGCTGGCACACGGCCTATCCGGATGCGCCGGTGCGTGTGATCCCGGAAAGTTGCCGCGAATTGCCGATGGAAGAAGGCACCATCCTGTTTTTGGGCGAGTTCGAAGGACGGGCCGAAACCGTTTGCCCGCGTGGCACGTTGCGCCGTGTTATCGATAAAGCATCGGACATGGGATATGACGTTTCAGCGGCCTGTGAGTTCGAGTTTTTCCTGTTTGAGGAAGACCCGCATTCAGTACGCGAAAAGAACTATCGCGATCTGAAAAACATCACGCCGGGTTTCTATGGTTATTCGATGCTGCGCAATTCGGTGCATTCGGAATTCTATCATGACCTGATGGAACTGGGCGAAAGCATGGATTTCCCGATTGAGGGACTTCATACCGAAACCGGCCCAGGGGTTTTGGAAGCCGCCCTGACCCATGATGAGGCGATGAAAGCCGCCGATAAGGCTGCACTTTTCAAGACTTTTACCAAGGTTTTGGCCCAGCGCGCGGGATGGATGGCGACATTCATGGCGAAATGGTCCCCCGATTGGCCGGGGCAGTCGGGACATATGCATGTTTCGCTTAAGGGCAAAGATGGCCGGGCGGCGTTTTATGATGCGAACAAGCCCCATAACATGTCCGATGAAATGCGTTGGTTCCTTGGCGGTCAGCAAAAATTGATGCCGGAACTGTTGTCGATGGTGGCATGTACGGTAAACAGTTATTCCCGGCTGGTTCCGGGGTTCTGGGCACCAACCACGGCGACATGGGGTGTTGAGAACCGCACCACAGCCCTTCGTGTTATTCCGGGCAGCGCCAAGTCGCAGCGTGTCGAATATCGGATTGCGGCGGCGGATATCAATCCTTATATCGCGCTTTCAGCGGCCATCGGTTCCGGGCTTTGGGGCATTGAAAACAAGATCGAGCCGGGCGACATGGTTGTGGGCAATGCCTATGCCCAGGAATTCCCCGACGATACGACACTACCAGCAACGCTTTATGAAGCAGCCGGACGCCTGCGCAAATCCGAGGCGGCAAAATCATTGTTTGGCGATGAATTCGTAACCCATTACGCCCAGTCGCGTGAATGGGAAGAACGCGAGTTCCGCAAGGCGATTACGGATTGGGAATTACAGCGTTACTTCGAAATTATTTGATCTGGCACGCGGGGCGGCGCATCGTCGCGCCCGCGTCAGATTGACCACCGTTACACAGCTTACGCGCCCTAACTCATTCTCCAATTGTGAGGCATTATGTCTGAGAGTTTACGCACCATCTCGCCGGTTGATGGATCTGTTTATGTCGAACGCCCGCTTGCCGGTGCGACCGAGATCAACAAGGCCCTTGATGTTGCCCGTGCGGCCCAAGCCGAATGGCGCCGCGTGCCCGTTGCCACCCGTCAGCAAATCTTGCGCAAGGCAGTTGCCGCCTTTGTCGCCAAGAAAGACGAAATTGCCGCCGAGATCAGCTGGCAGATGGGCCGCCCGATTTCACAGGCCGGTGGTGAAGTTGCCGGTTTCAAGGAACGTGCCGATTACATGATCGACATCGCGCCCGAGGCGCTTGGCGATTACAATCCGGGCGAAAAGGCCGGTTTTAACCGCTTTATCCGCCGCGAGGCATTGGGCGTTGTTGCAATTATCGCCCCGTGGAACTTTCCGTATCTGACAGCGGTTAACGGTGTTATCCCGGCCCTAATGGCGGGCAATGCGGTGGTGTTGAAACATTCACACCAGACCCCGCTTTGTGCCGAACGTTTCGCCGAGGCATTTGAAGCCGCCGGTTTGCCCAAGGGCCTGTTCCAGTATTTGCATCTTAGCCATGCGGATGCCGAAAAGCTGATGGGCGATATCCGGGTTGATTTCGTTAATTTCACCGGTTCGGTTCCGGGCGGTCATGCCGTGCAAAAGGCCGTGGGCAGCAAGTTTATTGCCACCGGTATGGAACTTGGCGGCAAAGACCCGGCCTATATCCGGGCGGATGTTAATCTGGACCATGCCGTGGAAAACATCATTGACGGGGCGTTCTTTAACACCGGTCAGTCGTGTTGCGGGATTGAACGCATTTATGCCCATGAAAGCGTCTTTGACGCGTTTGCCGAAAAAGCCGCCGATTTGGTATCGCAATACCGCCTTGGCAGCCCGATTGATACCAATACCAATCTTGGCCCGATGGTGCGGACATCATCGGCCGCCTTTGTGCGCGGGCAGGTTGCGGATGCGATCCGTGACGGTGCCAAGGCATTGGTTGATCCGGCGAAATTTGCCGCCAATAAAGAAGGCACGCCATATCTGGCACCACAGGTTTTGATCAATGTCGATCATTCTATGCGCGTGATGAGTGAGGAAAGCTTTGGCCCGGTTGTCGGCATCATGAAGGTGAAATCCGACGAGGAAGCCATCGCGTTGATGAATGACAGCGAATTCGGTTTGACGGCGTCAATCTGGACCGCGGATGAAGACGTCGCGCTTTCGATTGGTGACCGTCTTCAGACCGGGACGGTTTTCATGAACCGTGCAGATTACCTTGATCCGGCATTGGCTTGGACGGGTGTCAAGAATTCGGGACGTGGTTGCACGCTTTCGAAACTGGGATACGAATCTTTGACCCGGCCGAAAAGCTTTCACCTGCGGACCACGATTTAACGGCGCGTTTAACGCGCAAAGGATACAGAGATGACTAAAAAGATTGTTGGAAACTGGAACTTCCCGACGTCGGTGCGTTTTGGCCCGGGCCGTATTGCAGAATTGGCAGATGCCTGTAAGGCAACCGGCATGAAAAAGCCGCTGTTGATCACTGATGAAGGTCTTAAAGACCTGCCGATGGTGCGTGATGCCATTGCCGCCAACGAAGCCGCCGGTTTGCCGACCGGGCTGTTTGCCGGTGTTAAAGGCAACCCGACGGGTAAAAACGTCGAAGATGGTTTGGCGGTTTACCGTGCAGGCGGTCATGACGGTGTGATTGCCTTTGGCGGTGGGTCGGGACTTGACGCGGCCAAGGCGGTTGCCCTGATGGCGGGCCAGACCCGCCCGATGTGGGATTTCGAGGATGTCGGTGATTGGTGGACCCGTGCCGATCCGGACGGTATTGCGCCCATTGTTGCCGTGCCGACGACGTCGGGCACCGGTTCCGAAGTTGGCCGTGCCAGTGTCATCACCAAAGAAGACACGCATGAAAAGAAAATCATCTTCCATCCGAAGATGTTGCCAGCAATCGTGATTTCCGACCCGGAACTGACCGTGGGCCTGCCAGCTCATGTGACGGCGGCAACCGGTGTTGATGCGTTTGTGCATTGTTTTGAAGCCCATTGCGCACCGGGTTATCATCCGATGGCCGAAGGTGTGGCGCTTGAAGGGATGCGGTTGATTGCTGATGCATTGCCGCGGGCCTATGACGATGGCAAAGATATCGAAGCCCGTGCCGATATGCTGGCGGCGGCATCAATGGGGGCAACTGCGTTCCAAAAAGGCTTGGGCGGTGTTCACGCGCTTGCCCATCCGATCGGGGCGATTTTTGATACCCATCACGGCCTGACCAACGCCATCCTTTTGCCCTATGTCATGCGGGCCAATCGTCGTGCGATTGAAGGCAATTGCGAAATCATCTGTCGTCTTTTGAACCTTGCCGCGCCGAGTTTTGACACTTTGTTTGAATGGGTTTTGGGGTTCCGAACTCGTCTTGGCATCGTCAATACGCTGGCGGAAATTGGTGTGGATGTGAACCGTGCCGATGAAGTTGCAACCAAGGCAAAGGCCGATCCGTCAGATGGTGGCAATCCGATTGATCTTTCGGTGGCGGAATATGCGGCAATCTTCCGCCGTGCCTGTGCGGGTGATCTTGGTTGATCCGAACCAACGATAATTAAAATAATAACGGGATCAAGGTGTTAGTATGGAAAACGTCAGAAAAATCCTGATTGTTGATGGTAATCGTCACGATGTGAACGCGCTTAACCGTTCATTGGGCGGGTCGCCATCGGGCGAAGGATATGAAGCGGCCCTGCGACGTCTTGATCCCGATCTTGATATTACCATTGTTCGGCCTGCGGATGACGGGCCGGATTGTTTGCCCAAGGGTGTCAAACTGACCGATTTTGATGGCATTGCCTGGACTGGATCGGCGCTTAATGCCTATATCGATGAAGATGCGGTTTTGAACCAGTTGCCGTTGGCCAAGGCGACGGTTGAAACCGGTTTGCCGGTATTTGGCAGTTGTTGGGGCATGCAGATTGTTGCCCGTGCCTTTGGCGGCGAGGTTCGTGCCGCACCCAAGGGGCGTGAAATTGGTGTGGGCCGGATGATCCGCCTGAACCGGGCAGGGGTTTCCCATCCGATGTATCGGGGGAAATCGGCGTGTTTTTCCGCACTGACTGTTCATATGGACGAAGTTTGCGTGGCCCCCAAGGGGGCGGTGATCCTTGCCGGGAACGATCACAGCCATATTCAGGCATTTGCGATGGAAAATGACGGGATGAAATTCTGGGGCGTGCAATATCACCCGGAATATACCCTGGCCGAATTGGCCGCTATTTTCCGCCGTTATGGGCAGCGCCTTATTGATGCGGGGCTTTTTGCCGATCAGGACGCACTTGAAACCATGTCGGCCAATTGGGTGACATTGCATCAGGACCCGGATCGCCGTGATCTGGCCTGGCAATACGGCATTGACGATGACGCATTGCGTTATGAACGCCGCCTGATTGAACTTGCCAATTGGTTGAAATATTCAGTCGGCACGAAAACGGTTTAAATCGTTTCCTTGGCGGCGGTTAAGGCCCGTTTCCGAACTGATTTCAGATCAAGGTTCCACACGGTCGTGCCCTGTGTTTCAGCCGTCAGGCTTGCCATGGCAAGGCCGGTGGCGATGGCATCATCAAATGCGGCACCCGGTTTTCTAAACGTTGACAGGAAGCCGGCATAAAACGCATCACCCGCACCGTTGACGTCAACAACCTTGGTTGGCAGGGGCCGCCAGAACGCCATTTCAGTGTCATCTGCGGATACAACGCCCATTGCGCCCAGCGTGATGACCATATGTTTGATACCATGTTGACGCAGGGCCATTACGGCCTTTGGTGCGTCGGAAATCTCGTTGATTTCAATGCCGGTCAAGACTTTGGTTTCGGCACGATTGGCAATCAGCAAATCAATCCTGCCCAGAACCGGTTTGAGGCGTGCAGCCTTGGACGGGGATACGGTGGCGGCACAGAATTTTGATGTTTGTTTTTGATCGGCCAGCCAGTCCAGCGTTTCCATTGGCAGATTGACATCGACCATCCACCAGGGCCAGCAGCGCAGATTGCCAAGTTGACCGGCCAGAAAATCGGGGGTCAGCCGGTCATAGACTTCGGCATCCATCAGGCCCAGCGCCAGTTCACCGGTTTCGTCAAGGATGGCGGTGTAACCCGCCGTATGGCCGCCCGGAATTTTGCGAATTTGGCGGGTATCAATACCCAGTTCGGACAGGGATTGAACGATTTGATCCCCATCGCCGTCATCGCCAACCGCAGAAAGGATCGCGACATTGCAGCCCAGAAGGCGCAAATGAACCGCGATATTGCGACTGACACCGCCCGGTTTGTGATGCAGGGTCCGCACAGGGTTTGACGCCGCAGGCACGAATGTTTCCGTGCATTGCAGGGTGCGGTCGAAATGGGCGGCACCGAGGCAAAGAATATTGGCCGATGGTTTGATCAAGGCGATGCTCTGTTTCTTATCTGTTGATTTTTGAGGACTGGCGCCAAGTCATAAGCCGCGGCGCTTATTGATGGCAAGCAAAACAAAAAAGGCGGCACAGTGATTAACGCTGTGCCGCCCTTTGCTTAGCCGTCTGGAATGACGGGTTATTTCATCATGATGCGATCATGGGTCATTGGGCTTAGCGGTGAATTCATGCCGATATAATCGGCAACCGCCTGTTCAAGGTTCGGACCGAAATCATAGACATTGGTGGCCTTGTCACGGAACAGGGCATATCCATCGCCGCCATTGCGCATGAAGTCGTTCGATACCACGCCATAGGTTTTGCTGGCATCAATCGGCGCAAAACTGCCATTTTCATTGACCATTACGTTTGAAACGCGCGATCCGACCGGGGCATTCAGATCCAGATCGAATTTCAGGCCGGAAACCTGTGGGAACTGGCCTTTGCCTTCTGCCACCATCGACACACCATGTTCAAGCGATGCGACGACATCAGCACCCGAAAGCTTGAAGGTCGCCAAGGCATTTTGGAAGGGCAGTACCGTCAGGACTTCGCCCATGGTGACCGTACCTTCATCGATGCTGGCGCGGATACCGCCGCCGTTCTGGATGGCGATTTGGTAGCCTTCGCCAGCTTTCCACAGCATGGCATCGGCAATAAGCGACCCCATGGAACATTCCATCGCGCGGCAGGTTTCGCGCGATCCATCGGCCGGGGCGGTAAAGCTTCCGACTTCAAGGGTGCGAATTTTGTCAACGGCGCCACTGACCTTGGCGATTTTTGCCAGGACGTCTTCGGCCGGTTTGATGCTGGCATCAAGGGTGATCGGTTCCCCTGACCATGCCTTGGCAATACCATCATCGTCAAAGGTGACTTCTAGCGCGCCGAGATAGCGGCTATAGGCATAGGCCTGAACCACCAGAACCGGTTTGCCATCCGGGGCGGTTTCGACCACTGGATAGGGATAGTTGGCTTTTTCATTGGTGTTGGAAAACAGCTGATTGTCATGGCCGCCAACGATGACGTCGATGCCGGAAACGGTTTTGGCCAGTTCAAAATCTTTGTATGACCCGGAATGGCTCATGACGATGATCTTATTGATGCCTTTAAGACGTAAGCGCGCCACCGAATAGCGCAGCGCCATTTCGGAATCGGTGACCGCAACATGATCGCCCGGGCTTGAAATGTCGGGGGTTTCTTCGGTGGTGATGCCGATCAGACCGATTTTTTCGCCGCCGACTTCAATGATGCTGTCGGGTTTGATGAAACCTTCAAGACCCGACCCGCCAAGCGGTTTGACATTGGCCGACAGGACCGGAATTTTGCTGGCCTTGATAAAGGCGGCAAGGACTTCGGGGCCATCATCAAATTCATGGTTCCCGATGGTCATGGCGTCATAACCGGCCATTGCCATCAGTTCGGCGGTCAGTTTGCCCTTGTAGGTCGAATAATAAAGCGACCCCTGAAACTGATCGCCGCCATCAAGAACCAAAACATTTCCGCCCATGGCGCGATTGTCGCGAATGGCGGTTGCCAGGCGGGCATAGCCGCCAAAACATTTGCCTGCGGCATCGTCTTCGGGCTCACAGGTATTGTTGTATTTGGTAACCGATTCAACGCGGTCGTGAACGTCATTGGTATGCAGGATGCGCAGATCATAATCCGCAAGTGCCGAACCGGCACTAAATGTCAGCATGGTACAGGCCGAAAGCAGCCCGGCAATCTTCCGTTTCATTTTGATCTCCCAAAAAGGTCACATCGTCGGGGTCCCACGACCCGGCGTGGCACGAAAAGTCAAATGCCTGAACACCTGTGATCCTAACATCAAAATTCTGATCGGGGTACGCCGTGTTGATGACCGGTGGGTTAAATTATCGCGACGCTGTGCCCGGATTTAAAAGCCGGAATGCGGGGCAATGCAGAATCGGAATCCACAGGTTTTCGGCGGGCATTGGCGCGATTACAGAAAATACGTGAACCGGAAACATGAATTTCTTTTGGAAATAGTATTGGTTGATGATGAAATCCCGGCATCACCCCTGTGGCTAAAAACTAAGGGAAACCCCGCAGATAGACCCCAAATTGGCACGCCGGAGTAGAATGATTTTTGACCAAATGGACAGGATATGTGTGCGTCGCATAGGGTCTGCTATTTACAGAGCACTACATTTTGTAGTTACCATAGACATTCTGCAGCAGAGGTGCACGGATAGCGCCCCGATAGAAGGGACGACATGTGATGCTGCTGCATGGATAGTTTTTTCGATGAGGGAGTTCCGCCGGTTAAGGGCGCTGGCGGGATATAAAAGAGAATCAAGCAATAGAAGGGCATCGGAATGAAAAAGCTTCTGACCACCATGGTCGCGGCTGCTGCTTGCTATGCAGGGGTAGCTACCGCCGCCGAAATCAAGCCGGCCGTCGTTTATGACATGGGCGGGCGTTTTGACCGTTCGTTTAACCAGGGCGCATATAACGGTGCCGAGAAATACAAGGCCGATAAAGGGACCGAGTATCGCGATTTCGAAATCCAGAATGATTCGCAGCGCGAACAGGCGATGCGCAATTTTGCCCGCCGCGGCATGAGCCCGATTGTGGCGATTGGTTTCTCGCAGGCATCTGCCCTTGAAAAAGTTGCCAAGGAATTCCCGGAAACCAAGTTCACCATTATCGACATGGTTGTTGATTTGCCGAACGTTCAGTCCGTGGTCTTTAAAGAACACGAAGGATCGTTCCTGGTTGGTATTCTGGCCGCCATGGCGTCTGAAACCGGCAAGGTTGGTTTCATCGGTGGCATGGACATTCCGCTGATCCGTAAATTTGCCTGTGGTTACGTACAGGGCGTTAAATACGCCAATCCGAATGCGGAAATCTTTCAGAATATGACCGGCACCACGGGGGCGGCCTGGAACGATCCGGTAAAAGGCGGCGAACTTGCCAAATCGCAGTTCGATCGTGGTGCGGATGTTGTTTATCACGCGGCGGGCGGTACCGGCGTTGGCGTTCTTCAGGCAGCGGCTGATGCTGGCAAGTTGGGCATTGGTGTTGACTCTAACCAGAATGCCCTGCATCCGGGATCGGTTCTGACTTCGATGCTTAAACGTGTTGACGTTGCTGTCTATGAAGCATTTGAAGATGCGGCTAATGACACTTGGAAACCGGGTGTTAGTGTTCTTGGTCTGGCCGAAGGCGGTGTTGACTGGGCACGCGACGAGAACAACGACAAACTCATCACCGATGACATGAAAGCCGCTGTTGCAAAGGCGACCGAAGAAATTACTTCGGGGTCGCTTGCAGTGCATGACTATATGAGCGACAGCGCCTGCCCAATGTAAGGCAGCAAAGAAAAACCGGGGATTTGTAGTGTCGGATACGATACATCAAATGCACGGCGCCGGGGAAACCGGTGCCGTGCAACCCGCTATTGAACTGCGTGGCATAGACAAGCGGTTCGGAGCGGTACACGCCAATAAATCAATCGATCTTAGGGTTGAAAAAGGCACGATTCACGGCATCGTTGGCGAAAACGGTGCAGGGAAATCGACCTTGATGAGCATTCTGTACGGATTTTATCAGGCCGATGGCGGCACGATCCATGTTGATGGCAAACTTTGTGTCATCAAGGGATCGGAAGATGCCATTGCCCTTGGAATTGGCATGGTGCATCAGCACTTTATGCTGGTTGAAACCTTTACGGTTCTTGAAAACGTCATTCTTGGTGTCGAAGGCGGGGCTGTGCTTCGCGCCGGTGTCGACCGTGCGCGTGAGGAGCTTAAACGTTTGGAGCGCGAATACGCGCTTGACGTTAATCCCGATGCCATTGTCGGCGAATTGTCGGTTGGCGCACAGCAGCGCGTTGAAATTTTAAAGGCGCTTTATCGCGGCGCCGAAATCCTGATTCTGGATGAACCGACCGGGGTTTTAACCCCGCAGGAGGCGGACCATTTGTTCCGTATTCTTGAAACCCTGAAAGAACAGGGCAAGACGGTCGTCCTTATCACCCATAAATTGCGTGAAATCATGGCCGCCACCGATAATGTTTCGGTGATGCGCCAAGGCGAAATGGTCGCGCATCGCAAGACGGCCGAAACCAGCCCCGAAGAAATTTCCGAATTGATGGTGGGCCGCAAGGTTTTGCTGCATATCGAAAAGGGCGAAGCCGCCCCGGCGGCAATTGTTCTTGAGGTCGATAATCTGTGCGTTGATACCCTACAGGGCGTGCGCAAGGTCAAAAATGCCAGCTTTACCGTCCGTGCCGGTGAAATCGTCGGCATTGCCGGGGTTTCGGGCAATGGTCAAAGCGAACTTTTGGAAGCCTTGGGCGGCATTCGCCCGGTGACCGAAGGACAGGTTTTGTTAAATGGTCAGGACGTCACACCGGGGCATGGTGTTGACGCGGCTGAATTGCGTCATCGTGGTGTCGCGCATGTGCCAGAAGATCGCCATCGCATGGCAATGGTCACGGGGTTTTCTGCCAAGGAAGCCGCGATCCTTGGTTACGAGGATGACCCCGCCTATCAGAAGGGGATTTTCCTGAACTGGCATGCGATTGCGGATGCGACCGAACATATGATGTCGGAATTTGATGTGCGACCGAATGATCCAAACCTTAAGGCGGCCAATTTTTCGGGTGGGAACCAGCAAAAACTGGTTCTGGCGCGTGAAATGATGCGCGACCCGGAATTGCTTTTGGTTGGTCAGCCGACCCGTGGTGTCGATATCGGTGCCATCGAATTCATTCACAAACGTATTGTTGCCATGCGCGATGCGGGCAAGGCTGTCTTGCTGGTATCGGTAGAACTGGACGAAATCATGTCTCTTGCCGACCGCATACTGGTGATGTGTAACGGATCCATCATCGGTGAAGTTGCCGCTGCGGATGCAAATGAACGGGTTCTGGGGCTGATGATGGCCGGGGTTTCCCCCAATGAAGCCAAATCAGCGGAGGGCCATCACGTATGAACGATACCGTTCAACTGCCCCGCTGGATTGATGTCGGTGTGTTGCCGGTTATTAATCTGTTGCTGGCGCTGGCCGTGTCGGGACTTGTCGTTCTGGCGATTGGGGAAAGCCCAAGCGAAGTGGTCGAAATCCTGCTTTATGGCGCATTTGGTTATGAAGAGGCGTGGGGCTATACGCTTTATTACACCACGAACTTTATCTTTACCGGGCTGGCCTTTGCCGTCGCATTCCATTGCGGATTGTTCAATATCGGTGCCGAGGGGCAGGCCTATGTCGGTGGCCTTGGCGTTATTTTGGCGGCCCTTTACCTTGATTTCCTGCCCTTCCCGATCATGATGATTGTTGCCATTTTGGCCGCAACCGCGTTCGGGGCGGCTTGGGCCTATATCCCGGCTTATTTGCAGGCCCGTCGTGGATCGCATGTTGTGATCACGACGATCATGTTCAATTTCATTGCGTCGTCGTTGATGGTTTATCTGCTGGTCAATGTTTTGCGCCCGCAAGGGTCAATGAACCCGGAAAGCAAACAGATTGCCGAACATCTGCGATTGCCGTTTATCCATGACATGGCGGCAAGCCTTGGCATTGAAATTGCCAGAAGTCCGCTAAATCTTTCGTTCGTTTATGCGCTGATTTGCAGTGTTCTGGTCTGGCTGTTCATTTGGCATACCCGTTGGGGATATGCGATCCGAACGGTGGGGGCGAATGCGGTTGCCGCGACCTATGCCGGGATAGAACCGGGGCGTTACATCATCATGGCGATGATGATTTCCGGGGCGCTGTCGTCGTTCATGGCCTTGAATGAGGTCATGGGGGTTCAGCACCGTCTGTTGATTGATTTCACGGCCGGGTATGGCTTTGTTGGGATTGCAGTGGCGCTTATGGGGCGCAACCATCCGTTTGGCATCTTTTTGTCGGCGTTGCTGTTTGGCATGCTGTATCAGGGCGGTGCGGAACTTAGCTTTGAAATTCCGACGATTTCCAATGACATGGTTGTGGTCATTCAGGGGCTTGTGATCCTGTTTACCGGGGCGATGGAACATATGTTCCGCCCGCGTGTGACCAAGATTTATATGGCGTGGCATTTGCGCCGTCATGGGCAGGAGGCAGCATAATGGATAATTTCGAACTGGTTATCCTGTTGCTGGATGCGACGCTTCGGACATCGACCCCGCTGATTTTGGCAGCCTTGGCCGGGATGTTTTCCGAACGGTCGGGCACCATCAATCTGGCGCTTGAAGGCATGATGCTGGGCGGGGCGTTTTCGGCGGCAACTGTGGCGTATTATGCTGGTAATCCGTGGATTGGATTGCTGGCCGCGATTGCGACCACGGTGAGCCTGTCATTGTTGCATGGTTTTGCCTGCATTACCCATAAGGGCAATCAGGTGGTATCGGGCATGGCGATCAATATCCTGATGTCGGGCCTGACAGCCCTTGTCGGGATTGCGTTGTTTGCGCAAGGCGGGAAAACGCCGTCGCTTGATCATGGATCACGGTTCCAGCCGATCACGCTTCCGGGGGCGGATGCGGTTGCCGATGTTCCGATCCTGGGATCGCTGTATTCCGAGTTGCTGAGCGGGCATAATATCCTTGTTTATATCGCGTTCCTTGCGGTTCCAGCCGCGTGGTGGGTGATGTATCGCACGCGGTTTGGCCTGCGTTTGCGGGCTGTTGGTGAAAACCCGGGGGCGGTTGATACCGCAGGCATCGGCGTTATTGCCATGCGCTATCGCGCGGTGATGTGCAGTGGTGTGCTGGTTGGTATGTCAGGTGCGTATCTTTCGACGGCACAGGGCGCATCGTTTTTGCAGGATATGACGGCGGGCAAGGGGTATATCGCGTTGGCCGCGATGGTGTTTGGTAAATGGCGCCCGTTCCCGGCATTGTTTGCGTGCTTGTTGTTTGGCTTCCTTGATGCGGCCGCCACCCGTATGCAGGGCGTTGTTTTGCCCGGTATCGGCGAGGTGCCGGTGCAATTGGTACAGGCATTGCCCTATGTGCTGACAGTCATCTTGCTGGCCGGGTTTATTGGTCGGGCCATTCCGCCAAAATCGCTGGGCCGTCCTTATGTAAAGGAACGCTGATCCCGATTTGATTAGCGATTTTTCAGGCTTTTGGGCCATGTCGATGCGCGGCTGATACGCATTTGACGGTTTTCACATGGACCTGATCATGCCTGTGACGGCGGGAGGCGCGGATGGTGCCCGTACCGAAATTGTCATTGGCAAGATCACGGTCGATCACGACATATAGAATGAACCTGCCGCCAATATTGGCAGGCCAGACAGGAAAAAACACATGACATCGCAAACGGCATCCCAGGCACCGCGCGATTTAATCGATGCAGCACTTGCTGCGCGTGACAAGGCCTATGCGCCTTATTCGAAATTCCATGTCGGTGCCGCGATTCGGACCGAAAACGGCCAGATCATTGCCGGTTGCAATGTCGAAAATGCGGCCTACCCGGAAGGTGTCTGTGCCGAAGCAGGGGCGATTTCGGCCATGGTACTTTCGGGTGAAACCAGATTTGATGAAATCGTTGTCGTTGGCCTTGGCGATGTGGCCTGCACGCCGTGCGGTGGGTGCCGTCAGAAAATCCGCGAATTTACCGAATCGGATGCGACGATTTATATTATCAATGACGCGGGTAAAACGCTTTTGACCCTGTCACGCGAAGAACTTATTCCCCATTCCTTTGGACCGGAGAATTTGAAATGAGCAATGTCAAAGCAGCCCTTGATATTATTGCCGCCAAGGCGCCTGGTTTTAAAGCCGAGGTCGCATTGGTTTTGGGCAGTGGTCTGGGCGGTGTTGTTGATGCCGTCAGCGATGCGATCAAAATCACCTATACCGATTTGCCGGGTTTTCCGAAACCAACCGTGGCAGGCCATGGCGGGCAACTGGTGCTGGGCCGGATTGGTAGTGTTTCGGTCGCCGTTATGCAGGGCCGGGCGCATTATTACGAGCATGGCCGTTCCGATCTGATGAACGAGCCACTTGAAACCCTGCGTGAACTGGGGGCGGATCGTTTGATCCTGACCAATGCAGCAGGGTCGCTTGTGCCAGAGGCGACACCGGGGAATTTGATGCTGATTATCGATCATATCAGCCTGTTCGGGCCAAATCCGTTGATCGGTTATCAGGGGGATGATCGCTTTGTTGGCATGGATATCCCCTATGATCCGGCAATTGGATCGGGCTTGAAAAATACCGCCGCCGAATTGGGGATTGCGCTGTTTGAGGGGACTTATTGCTGGTGCACCGGGCCAAGCTTTGAAACCCCGGGGGAAATTCGCGCCCTTAAGGTTCTGGGGGCGGATGCGGTTGGCATGTCGACTGTGCCGGAAAATATTCTGGCGCGGCGTCTGGGATTTCGGGTTGCTGCGATATCAAACATTACCAATCTGGCGGCGGGGATGAGTTCGACCCCGCTTAGCCACGAACAGACACTTGAAATGGCGCAAGAAGGATCGGCCAATCTGATCAAGATCTTGCTGCGTTATTTTTCAAGCGACGCGTAAAGCCTGACTGACCGGATTAGAAAACCAATTTAATGATAAGCGTGCAGGAGACAGCAGATGCTGCCGCAGGAAATTATTCGCCGTAAACGTGAAGGCGACGTTCTGAGTGATGCCGAGATTGCCTTTTTCGTCAAAGGCATTGCCGATGAAAGCATAACCGAGGGGCAGGTTGCGGCCTTTGCCATGGCGGTATTCTTTAACGGCATGACCATGGATGAACGGGCGGCATTGACGCGCAATATGCGTGATTCCGGCACTGTTCTGGATTGGAAGGCACTTGGTCTTGACGGGCCGGTGGTCGACAAGCATTCGACCGGTGGGGTTGGGGATAAGGTCAGTTTGATGCTGGGCCCGATTGTGGGCGCCTGCGGGGCGTTCGTGCCGATGATTTCGGGCCGCGGTCTTGGCCATACGGGCGGGACGCTGGATAAATTTGATTCGATCCCCGGATATCGTACCGCGCCGACATTGGAAGAATTTGCCAAGGTCACGCGCGAAGTCGGTTGTGCCATCATTGGCCAGACGGCCGATCTGGCCCCGGCGGACAAGCGGTTTTATGGTATTCGCGATGTCACCGCGACGGTTGAAAGCATTCCGTTGATCACCGCATCGATCTTGTCGAAAAAACTGGCAGCCGGTCTTGATGCATTGGTGATGGATGTCAAATTCGGGTCGGGCGCATTCATGAATGAATATGACCGTGCGCGTGAATTGGCCGAAAGCATTACCGAGGTCGCAACCCGAAACGGGGTGCCAACCACAGCCCTTTTGACCGATATGGAACAGGTTTTGGGCGATACGGTTGGCAACGCACTTGAAATGCATGAAGCGGTTGATTTCCTGACCGGCAAACATCAGGAACAGCGCGTCTATGACGTGACGATGGCATTGGCGGCAGAAATGCTTTCATTGACTGGTGTGGCGGGCGATGTTGCCGAAGGCCTGAGAATGGCAAGTGATGCCTTGATATCAGGCAAGGCAGCCGAGGTCTTTGGCAAGATGGTATCCGCCCTTGGCGGTCCGACTGATTTTATAGAAAACACCGCCAAGCATCTTGAAGTCGCACCGATGATTAAACCGATTACTTCGGTCAAGACGGGTCGGGTTGTTTCGATGGATGCCCGCAAGGTTGGTTTGGCCCTTGTCGCCCTTAAAGGTGGGCGGACGCGTGCCGATCAAAAGATCGACTTTGCCGTTGGCTTTAGCGATTTCATCAAGGTCGGACAGACCGTTTCGGCGGAATCACCGCTTTGCACCGCCCATATTCGCGATCAGGCCCAGCTTGACGATGTTACCGCGCTGTTGCGTGATGCAATTGTCATTGGCGATGGCGAGATCGCGGAAACCGGTTCGGCGGCAGCGGTGCGTGAACGGGTTGTTGCCGGTATCAAAGGGTAATCAGGGATTTGGAATAATGACGAAAAAGCCGGGCAGGGTGACTGCCCGGCTTTTTCGTTTGTGTGCCGATAATTTAGGCCCAAATCCTAGCCGCGTGCGGCGGCAGTAATCATGGCGGCGGCCTTTTCCGCAATCATGATGGTTGGGGAATTGGTGTTGCCTGATGTAATCGTCGGCATGATCGATGCATCGGCAATGCGAAGGCCATCAAGCCCGCGAAAACGCAATTGTGGGTCGACAACCGATGCTGGATCCGATCCCATGCGGCATGTGCCGACAGGGTGAAAGATCGTGGTGCCGATGTCGCCTGCGGCACGGACCAGATCGTCTTCGCTCTCATAAGATGGGCCGGGTTTGAATTCGGTCGGCTGATAGGGAGCAAGGGCGGGTTGACCCGCAATCATACGGGTTTGGCGGATGGAAGCTGCGGCGACTTTTTTGTCGGCATCGGCACTTAGGTAATTTGGGGCAATCGCCGGTTGGTCGTGGAAATCGGCAGATTTTAAATGGATGCTGCCCCGGCTTTGCGGGCGCAGGTTACAGACACTTGCGGTAAAGGCCGGGAAGGGATGCACCGGATCGCCGAATTTTTCCAGCGACAGGGGCTGAACATGATATTGCAGGTTCGGCGTTTCATATGACGCATCGGATTTGGTGAAAATGCCGAGCTGGCTGGGGGCCATCGACATCGGGCCAGACTGATTGAACAGATATTCCAAGGCGATCCCGGCCTTGCCCAACAGACTGGTGGCTTTTTCGTTCAAGGTCCGGATGCCGGTAACCTTGAATGCGCAGCGCAGTTGAAGGTGATCTTGCAAGTTTTCACCGACCTGCGGGCTTTCATGGGTAACGTCAATGCCGTGTTTTTGCAGGATGTCACCGCGACCAATCCCCGATAGTTCAAGGATATGCGGTGATCCGACCGATCCGGCAGAAAGGATGACTTCGCGATTGGCGTGGACGGTTTCGGTTTGGCCATCGCGATCATATTCGACGCCAGTAACACGACCATTTTCAATGATCAGGCGGCGAACCTGTGCATGGGTGCGCAGTTCAAGGTTCTTGCGTGACAAGGCCGGTTTCAAAAATGCCTTTGACGTATTCCAGCGAATGCCGCGCTTCTGGTTAACCGCGAAATAGCTTGATCCTTCGTTATTGCCGCGATTGAAATCGGCAATCTTGGGAATACCGGCCTGTTCGGCGGCATCCTGAAAGGCGTCAAGGATTTCCCAACGGATGCGTGCCTGTTCAACCCGCCATTCACCGCCCGATCCATGCAGATCATCCGCGCCCTGATAATAATCTTCGGATTTTTTGAAATGCGGCAGAACATCATCCCAGCCCCAGCCATCACACCCCGATTGGCGCCATTGATCATAATCATTGGCCTGACCGCGCATATAGATCATGCCGTTAATCGATGAACATCCGCCCAGAACCTTGCCGCGTGGATAGCCAAGCGAGCGACCGTTTAATCCGGCTTCGTTTTCGGTCTTGAAGCACCAATCGACATTCGGATTGCCAATGCAATACAGATAGCCAACCGGAATATGGATCCATGGGTTGGTATCCTTGCCGCCTGCTTCAAGCAGCAGGACATTGGCGTCATCCATTTCCGACAAGCGGTTGGCAAGGGTGCATCCGGCCGATCCGGCACCGACGATGATATAGTCGAATTGTTGGCTCGTCATTCTGCTCCCCTAGTTTTTGGACCGAAAGCCCAGCTTGGCAGCAAGGCGTGATGCGTTGAATTCCCCGACTATTCCTCGGCGGAACAACAATACGCATATAATGAAAATAATCCCGGTAATGACTGTGACGGGGAAGCCGGTTGTTGAAAGGTAGTTCTGTAAGGTGACGATAAAAGTTGCCCCTAAGATCGGGCCAAATATGGTTCCGATCCCACCCAGCAAAGTCATAAGAATAACTTCGCCCGACATTTGCCATGTGACATCGGTCAGGGTTGCGAATTGGAACACCAGGGCTTTGAGGCCGCCAGCCAATCCGGCGAGAGCCGCCGACATGACAAAAGCAGAAAGTTTATAAAGGCTGACGGAATAGCCCAAAGAAATTGCCCGGTTTTCATTTTCCCGAATGGACCGCAGAATCATACCAAATGGGGAATGCACAATCCGCCATACGGCAAATATTCCGACCACGAAAACCAGCAGGACAAAGAAATACATGTTCAAAGGCTGGCTTAGATCGATGAAGCCAAGCAGGTGTCCGCGTGGAACCCCCTGCAAGCCATCTTCGCCTTTGGTGAAGTTTGATTGCAGGCAGAAGAAAAAGAACATCTGCGACAAAGCCAGTGTGATCATCGCGAAATAAATGCCCTGACGCCGGATTGCAAAAAATCCGATGATCACCCCCATGAATGCGGCACCGACAACCCCCAGAAGAATACCAGCTTCGGGTGGGACCCCCCATTCCTTGACCGCATGGGCGGTGAAATAGGCTGCGCCGCCAAAAAAGGCGGCATGGCCGAAGGATAACAGTCCGGTAAAGCCTAGAAGCAGATTAAACGCGCTTGCAAACAGGGCAAAGCACAGGACTTTCATCAGGAAGACCGGATACAGAACGAAAGGCGCAATCAGTAAGCCAATCATCAAGACTGCAAGAAGGGCAAGTTGTATCCGGTTTGCCGACTGACGGCGTGTTTCAGATGATATTGTAATTTCAGTCATTTTATACATCCCGACCAAACAGACCCGCAGGCCGGACCAAAAGAACGATCGCCATAATCACAAAAATCACGATATTTGACGCTTCGGGGTAAAACACCTTGGTCAGTCCTTCGAGGATGCCGAGCATGTAGCCCGTGACAATCGCCCCCATGATTGATCCCATGCCGCCGACAACAACGATGGCAAACACGACGATAACCAGGTTCGATCCCATCAACGGGCTGACCTGATAGATCGGTGCGGCCATAATGCCGGCCAATGCCGCCAAAGCGGTACCAAGCCCATATGTCAGGGTCAGAAGAAACGGAACATTGATCCCAAATGATTGTACCAGTGTCGGATTTTCAGTTGCGGCACGAAGATAGGCACCAAGCTTGGTCTTTTCGATCAAAAGCCATGTGCCGATACAAACGATCAGCGATGCGACAACCACCCAGCCGCGATAAATTGGCAAATACATAAAGCCAAGATTTACCCCGCCTGAAAGAATATCCGGTGTGGCGTAGGGCTGCCCGGAGGAGCCATAGACATATCGGAATCCGCCCTCTATCACCAAGGCAAGACCAAAGGTGAATAAAAGTCCGTAAAGATGATCAAGATTGTAAAGACGGCGCAAGGCAAAGCGTTCGATCACGATGCCGGTGATACCAACAATCACCGGTGCAACCAGCAATGCCAACCAGTAATTGATACCGATCCACGATAACAGCAAGAAGCCGACAAAGGCCCCCATCATGTATTGTGCGCCATGCGCGAAATTGATCACGCGAAGAAGGCCGAAAATAATCGCCAAGCCAAGGCTCAGCATGGCATAAAATGATCCATTGATCAGGCCGATCAGAAGTTGGCCAAGAAACGCCTGGATCGGAATTCCAAATATCATCATCATGGCGTCATACTCCCAGAACTTCGTGTAGCGTATCCATTCTGGCGGGCAGTTCCGCCACGTCGAAACCTTCTGTCACCACACCGTGATCCATGACATAGAATCTGTCGGAAATTTTGCTGGCAAATCGAAAGTTTTGTTCGACAAGCAGAATGGTCATGCCGCGCTGTTTCAGGGTTTGCAGTATCTCGCCGATACGTTGAACGATGACCGGAGCAAGTCCTTCGGTCGGTTCGTCGAGCAACAGCATTTTGACGCCGGTACGCAGCATGCGTGCCATGGCAAGCATTTGCTGTTCGCCGCCGGAAAGTTTTGTGCCCTGACTACTGCGCCGTTCTTTAAGGTTAGGGAAAAGTTCGTAGATTTCATCGACCGACATGCCGTTTTTTGACACAATAGGCGGCAGCATCAGGTTTTCTTCGACGCTTAGTGTCGCGAAAATCCCGCGTTCTTCGGGGACAAAACCGATCCCGGCCCGCGCGGTATGATGCAAAGGCCTGTTCATAAGGTCCTTGCCGTCAAAATCGATGGCACCGGTGCGTTTGCCCAAAATGCCCATGATAGAGCGCAAAGTGGTGGTCTTGCCCATACCGTTCCGGCCAAGGATGGTAACCGTTTCACCTTCACGAACTTCAAGGTCGACACCGTGAAGGATATGGCTTTCATCGTACCAGGCATTGAGGCCTCGCACAGAAAGAAGCGATTGTCTGTCAGTCATGATCTGTCCCCATATAGGCGACTTTGACCCGTTCATCGTTACTGACCGTGGCGTAATCGCCTTCGGCCAGGATTTCGCCACGCTGCAGAACGGTAATGTAATCGCACAGGTCGGCCACAACATTCAGATTATGTTCGACCATCAGGACCGCACGGGTTTTGGCGACTTCACGAATGAGTTCGGCGACCATACTGACGTCTTCCCCGCCCATACCTGCCATTGGTTCGTCTAACAGCAGAACTTTTGGATCAAGGGCCAGCGTGGTTGCAATTTCCAATACACGCTTGCGGCCATAGGAAAGATCGGCAGCCTGGCTGTCATATTCATTCTCAAGACCAACAGATTCCAAAAGTTCCATTGCCCGGTCATTAAGAACGTCAAGTTTGCCAAGCGGTAACCAGAACTGGATCGCCAGATTACCGGGACGTTGCAAGGCAACGCGAATATTTTCCAGAACCGTCAGATGCGGAAAAATTGCGGAAATCTGGAACGACCGCACTAATCCCATACGTGCCACACGGGCCGGGGAGGTTTTGGTAATGTCGTGGTCCAGCAGAGTGATCTTCCCGCTGGTTGGTTGTAAGAACTTCGTCAGGAGATTGAAAACAGTTGTCTTGCCTGCGCCATTCGGACCGATCAGCGCATGCACTTTAGCGTGATGAACGTCAAGATTGACGTTATTGACCGCGGTAAAACCACCAAAATCGCGACAGAGGTCACGAGCAGAAAGAACCACTCGTGCCTCGATCTCGTTTTGATGGTTACCGGGTTTTTCGTTAACTCCGGTAACCATCATATTCTTAATTCGACGCCAGAGGACAACCGCTTTTGGCCGGGTCGATGAAAGCTTTGTCGCCCGGGACGGTGTCGAGAACGTTGTAGTAATCCCAGTCACCAGCCATGTCGCCCGGCTTTTTGACTTCCATCAGATACATGTCATAGATCATGCGGCCATTCGCACCGACCTTGCCGTTTTTGGCAAAAACGTCGTTGACCGGCATTTCATGCAGTGCCTTTGCGACGGCTTCGGTTTCATCCGTTCCGGTTTTCTCTACCGCTTTAAGGTACTGCAGGACGGCGGAATAGGTGCCCGCCTGGATCATGTTGGGCATGCGACCTGTACGGTCAAAGAAACGCTTGCCGAACTCACGGGTTTCATCGTTACGATCCCAATAGAAACCTTCGGTCAGCGACAAACCCTGAGCGGCTTCTGCGCCGAGGCCATGAACTTCAGCAAGGGTAAAGAGCAGGGCTGCAAGGCGCTGGCCACTCTGAACAATTCCAAATTCCGATGCTTGTTTAATGGCATTGGCCGTGTCAAGCCCGGCATTGGCAAGGCCAATGACTTTCGCGCCGGATGCCTGAGCCTGCAAAAGGAATGAGGAATAATCGGTTGTGGACAGCGGATGACGAACAGATCCGACCACAGAGCCGCCGTTTTCCTTGACGAAGTTACCGGTTTGTTCTTCAAGCGAATAGCCAAAGGCATAATCTGCTGTCAGGAAAAACCAGCTGTCACCACCATTGTTGACCAGTGCGCCGCCAGTACCAACTGCCAGAGCATGTGTGTCATAAGCCCAGTGGAAGCCATAGGGCGAACATTGTTCACCAGTCAAGGTGGTCGTGGCTGCACCGGTTACGATATCGATCTTTTTCTTTTCCTTGGAGATACCCTGAACGGCCAAGGCTACTGACGAAGTTGTCAGCTCCATAATCGTATCAACCTGATCCTGATCGTACCACTGGCGGGCAATATTGGCTGCAATATCGGGTTTGTTCTGATGATCGGCAGTCACGACTTCGATCGGTTTATCGAGAACGGTGCCACCAAAATCCTCGACGGCCATCAGTGCCGCTTCATACGACCAGGTGCCGCCAAAATCGGCATAGACGCCGGATTGATCGTTCAGGATGCCAATTTTAACGATATCGTCGGAAACTTCGGCCTGTGCGGGCAATGCTGCCGCAGCGGCAGCCATAATCGCAATGGATGCAATTGCAATTTTCTTCATTTGGGTTCCTCCCTGGTGGAACTGTATGTTCAGATGTATCTGCTGGCACATCTGATAATGCTTCCGGTCCGTTTAACGATATGATCGGTAGCAACAGACCGGATGATTGGGGGTGCATTGACTGCACATTTTTGTTGTTTCAATCGAGATTCATATTTTTTCCGGTTAAGCCGCTGAAAATAAATATACATTATTGATATTATTTTTAATTTCAGGACTGCGACATACGCTAACATTGACCGAAATCTGGTCAAGTATATAAATTTGGACAATACTTGTACAAAAATGAACAGGAAGATGGATGCGTCGGTTTCCTTGGGATGATTTACAGTACTTTCTTGCGGTTGCCCAAGAAGGCAAGCTTTCATCGGCAGCACGACGGTTGCGAACCAGCCACGTAACGGTTGCTCGCAGGATCGAACGGCTTGAACAGGGCATTGGGGCGAAGCTTTTTCAGCGCAGCCCGAAGGGCTATACCCTGACGCCGATGGGGGAAAGGTTGATGGAGCCTGCGCAAGCCATGGCTCTTGAAGCTGACAAAATGCTTGGCGTGGTCGGAGACGGTGCCTTGCCCCTAAGCGGCGTAATCCGGCTGAGTGTTCCTGAAGGCTATGGCAATTTTTTCATTGCAGAAAAGCTGCCGCATTTTGCCAGTCAGTATCCAAACCTGACCATCGAGATGATCAATATACAACAGATTGTTTCACTATCACGGCGTGAGGCTGATGTTTCAGTTTCACTCAATACGCCAAAAGCTGGTTCCTATCATTTTGAAAAGATTTCCAGTTACATTCTTTATGTTTATGCATCGCGCGATTATCTTGCGCGCAACCGGGCGATCAAACAGCGCGAGGATCTCGCAGGGCATCCCTTTATCGGTTATATCGAGGATATGATTTTCACCCCGGAATTGAACTATTTGGGCGAGATTGTTCCGGGGCTGCATCCGTCTTATCAGACGTCCAGCATTTTCGCACAACTCAAGGCGTGTCGCGCAGGGTACGGACTATGTGTGCTACCTTGTTTTATGGGGGCCATGTATGATGATCTGGTCGCTGTTCTGCCCAAGACGGTACCGATACATCGTGATTATTGGCTTGTCTGTCACAATGACATGATAGACGCCACACGCATTCGGCCTCTGGTTGACTTCATTCGCCATGAAACCAGTGAAGCCAGAGAATGGTTTAACAGCTTTCCCGAACAGTCCGTTTGATTGTTACGTGATGCGCAAAGCGGTTGGGTGACATTCATTATCCGACAGGAAACTTGCCCCGCGGATAATCATCGCCGGAGTAATTACAGAAAAATCAATTTGTTGCGATGATTTCCCGTTGTCGTAATTTAAGGAAACAGTGCAGAGAATCTGCTGAAATTTCAAATCTTCGGGACCTCCAAAATGATCCGATTTCCCTTAATTGACCGGTTGCAGATTTCATCGACCGGGGCCAATCCTGCATCGCCACGACGGCCTGGCGCCTTGCGTCGTCAGATCGGGCTGTGGGGCGGTATTCTGGTGTTTGTGGCGATGATGGTGATGACGCCGCCATCGGGCATGGGGATGGTCGCCTGGCATGCAGCGGCACTTGCCGCCCTGATGGCGGTATGGTGGCTGTCAGAAGCAATTCCGATTGCGGCAACCGCATTGGTGCCGGTTGCCTTGGCGCCGATGCTGGGGCTGGCCCCGGTCGGGCAGGTGACGCAGCATTATGCCAATCCGTTGTTGTTCATGTTTTTGGGCGGGTTCGTTATTGCGATTGCGATGGAGCGGTGGAGTTTGCACCGGCGGATCGCGCTTTTGATTTTAAAGCGCGTCGGGTTTTGCCCGCGCGCATTGGTCGGCGGGTTTATTGCCGCGACGGCATTTTTATCAATGTGGGTCAGCAATACCGCAACCGCGACCATGATGTTGCCGATTGCGCTTTCGATTATCAACCTGCTTAAAGATCAGCAAGCAAAGGCACCGGATGTGACGGGCGTTGTCGCAGAGCCGGGGGAAGCAAAAGATGCTGTAAAGGCCGGTGACCCGGATGTAGAACAGCTTGACCCGTCGACGCGCAATTTCGCGATGGCATTGCTTTTTGGTATTGCATTCGGGGCAAGTATTGGCGGGATTGGAACCTTGATCGGTACCCCGCCAAATGCCCTTTTGGCGGGGTACCTTGCCAGCAATTTCGATATTGCGATTGGGTTCGGGCAATGGATGCTGCTGGGTGTTCCATTTGCTGCCGTGCTTTTGGTACTGTGCTGGGTGGTGTTGACCCGGTTTGTCTATCCGCAGGCAGATGACCTTCCGGCGGCGGCATGTGCCGCACTGGAACGCGATATTGCCACGCTGGGGCCAATGTCGCGCGGCGAGAAGCCCGTTGCCATAGTTTTCGTTGCAACGGCCTCACTGTGGCTTTTACGGCCTTTGATCGAGGTTGCTTTGCCAGTACTCCCGATCAGCGATGCATCGATTGCGATGCTGGCGGCGATTGTGCTGTTTGCCCTGCCGGTGAATGCGCGTGAAAATGTTCATGTGCTGGACTGGAAGGCGACCTTGCGATTGCCATGGGGGGTATTGCTTTTGGTCGGGGGCGGTCTTGCCCTTGGTGCGATGATCAATGACAGCGGATTGGCGGTATGGGTTGCCGGGAATGCCGGTGCGTTGCCGGATTTGCCGGTGTTCGTTCAAATTACGTTGATTGCGGCGATGGTGATCCTGATCAGTCACCTGACATCAAATACGGCAACGGCGGCGACGTTCTTGCCGCTGGTGGCGACCTATGCCCTTGGCGAGGGGATAGATCCGCTATTGCTTGCCGTGCCCGTCGCGCTTGCCGCAAGTTGTGCGTTTATGTTGCCCGTGGCGACACCGCCAAATGCAATTGTCTTTGCCAGTGGGTATTTGACAGTTGGCGATATGGTGCGGGCTGGTGCGGTTGTGAACCTGATCGGGCTAGTGCTTTTGGTGCTGTTTTCCATTCTGCTGGTGCCGATCCTGTTTGGGTAATTGTACTTTCGTGTGTCTGTTTGTGCACAGGGCTTGCATTGCCGTTGATTAGAAAGCATTTTGACCAGTAACGAAAATTAACAACCAAAGACGAAAATTCAGGGCGGAAGGAAATAGAATGGGAAAGCTTGATCGGCGCCGTCGCGAGATATTGGAACTGGTGGCGACAAACAGCTTCATGACCATTGATACATTGGCCGATCATTTTGACGTGACGCCCCAAACCATTCGCCGCGATATCAATGAAATGGCCGAAGAAGGGCTTATTGCGCGCTATCATGGCGGGGCTGCCAGCCTTTCGACCACGGAAAACACCGCCTATACCGACCGGCAGGTTTTAAACCTTGGCAGCAAGCGCGAAATTGCAAAGCTTGTGGCGCAGCACATTCCCGAAGGGGCATCAATATTCATCAATATCGGCACGACGAACGAAGAAGTGGCACGGGCGTTATCGTCGCATAAAAGCCTGAAAATTATCACCAATAACCTGCATGTGGCGCAGATTTGTGCCGCCAATCCGGGGTTTGAAGTGATTATTGCCGGGGGTGTTGTCCGCCAGCGTGATTTTGGCGTGATCGGTGAAGCGACGATTGATTTTATCAACCAGTTCAAAGTTGATTATGCGATTGTCGGGATTTCCGGCGTTGATGAAGATGGCAGCCTGATGGATTTCGATTATCGCGAAGTTCGGGTGGCGCGCGCAATCATTTCCAATGCGCGCCAGACCTTTTTGTGCACCGATGCATCGAAATTCGGGCGCCGTGCCATGGTGCGGCTTGGCCATTTATCGGAAATCGACGCGCTGTTTACCGACCGTCATCCCGGCCCTGTTTGGGGCGATGTGATCCGCGAAGCCGATCTTTCAGTCTATACCGTAAACTGAACATTGAAAATCGGGATCGGGGGATCAGGCGACTATTTGATCGCCGCGTTTTCCCATGCGCATGCTGATCGGGCCTTGCGCCGAACCGTTTAGCATCTGGGTCAGATGTTCGTTATGGGCGTTGTCGATATCGCTGGTGGGACCGGCCCAATAGATTTTTCCGGCATACATCATCACCAGATTGGCATATCGCGTACGGGCGATATGCATGTCATTGGTGATGGTGATCACCGTGGTGCCGCGCTGGGTTGCGATTTTACTGATCATGATTTCGATATGGTTCGACAGAACCGGGTCAAGGCCCGCCGTCGGGTTATCCAGCAACAGAATTTCCGGGTCGGTCGAAATGGCGCGTGCAATACCGACACGTTTTTGCATGCCGCCCGAAAGGTCGCTTGGCGTTAAAAACGCGCTGTCTTCGGACAGGCCAACATGCCCCAGAAGGTCAATGGCGTGCTCTTTGGCGGCCTTGCGGGTTAAGGTGCCGCGTTCGATTTGGCGAAAACAGATATTTTCCCAAACCTTCATGCTGTCAAACAGGGCGTTTTGCTGAAACAGCATGCCGATCCGTTCTGCCCAGTCGAAGCGGGCCGGGGCGTTGGTCTGGCTGACATCGTCACCACCCAGAATGATCTTGCCGCCATCGGCCCCGTAAAGACCGGCCAGACATTTTAACAATACACTTTTGCCTGCCGCCGACGGACCGATAATCGCCATGGTTTCACCCTTGTCCAATGTCAGGCTGACATTGTCGAGCGCAGTATTGGTCCCGAATTTTTTGGTCAGGGACTGAACGGTAATGAAACCGGATGTCGCGATGTTTCGATCATTTGGTGATGTCGCGGACGGCGTGGTCATAAGTCGGGATATCCATTGCTGTTTCCCGCCGATATTCGGCATTTGACGCGCGCGGGGCAAGTCTGAAATTTGCAAAAAAGAAAACGGCCCCGTTTCCAGGGCCGTTTTCGTCACGCAATTTGCGGAAATCCGCAAGACGTTATGATCAATGCGACAGAATCTGGCTGAGGAACAGCTTGGTGCGGTCGCTTTTGGGATTGTCAAAGAATTCGTGTGGTCCGGCCATTTCGACGATTTCACCGGCATCCATAAAGACAACCCGATCAGCGACCTCTTTGGCGAAGCCCATTTCGTGGGTCACGCACAACATGGTCATGCCTTCCTTGGCCAGTTCAACCATCACGTCGAGAACTTCCTTGACCATTTCCGGGTCAAGGGCCGAGGTCGGTTCATCGAACAACATGATTTTCGGCTGCATGCACAGCGAACGGGCAATCGCCACACGCTGTTGCTGGCCGCCGGAAAGTTGGCCCGGGAATTTATGGGCCTGTTCGGCAATCCGCACACGTTCAAGGTAATGCATCCCGAGTTCGGTGGCTTCTTTCTTGGGCATCTTGCGAACCCAGATCGGCGCCAGCGTCAGGTTTTCCAACACCGTCATATGCGGGAAAAGGTTGAAGTGTTGGAACACCATGCAAACTTCGCGGCGTACGGCTTCGATGTTTTTGACATCATCGCCCAGCAGAATGCCGTCAACGGTGATTTCACCGCTTTGGTATGTTTCAAGACGGTTGAGTGTGCGGATCAGGGTTGATTTACCCGAACCGGACGGACCGCAGATCACAATACGCTCGCCCTTGCGGACATGCAGATCAATATCCTTGAGAACATGGAAATTGCCATACCATTTGTTGGCTTTGCTGACGGTAATCACTTCCTCGTCGGACGGAGGAGGGACAACGCCATTGGTTGGTTGTGGTTGTGTAGCTGTCATTGTTTTTTCCTCTATCCTTACCGTTGCTCGCCCTTGCGGAGTTCTTTTTCAAGATAGGCCGAATATTTTGCCATCGAGAAACAGATCAGGAAGAAAATTGCCGAGGCAAAGGCATAGCCTTCGACATAGTATTTCGTCCAGGCGGGATCACTGCGAAGTGCCAGCTTTACCGTGCCAAGGAAATCGAACAGGCCAATGATGACCACGAGCGTCGTATCCTTGAGCATCGAGATGAAGCTGTTGACGGTTGGCGGAATAACCAGACGCAATGCCTGGGGCAGGATGATCAGACGCATGGACTGCCAATAGGACAGGCCAAGGCTGTCACCGGCTTCAAACTGGCCACGTGGCACAGCTTGCAGACCGCCACGGAAGACCTCGGCAAGATAGGCTGCGGTAAACAGAATGATACCAATCTGTGCACGCAGCAATTTGTCGATGGTTACTCCGTCGGGAAGGAACAGCGGGAACATCACCGACGCCATAAACAGCACCGTAATCAGCGGTACGCCACGAATGACTTCGATATAAACCACTGACAGAGTTCGGATGGCGGGCATGTTTGACTGACGGCCAAGGGCCAGCAGTAGACCAAACGGGAAGGCAAAGATAATGCCGATTGCCGACAGGATCAGGGTCAGCGGAAGGCCACCCCAATAGCTGTTCTGAACATATGTCAGACCCAGCATGCCGCCCCACATCAGGATGGCGATGATCGGCACGCCGATGACCCACGTCGGGATGATTGCCTTGCGGAACGAGGGATATTTAACCCCGCCAAGGCTAAAGCAAATGATGCCCATCAGGACAATCATCGCCAATAGCGGACGCCATTGTTCCTCGAACGGGTAGGTCCCGAACAGGATGAGGCGCAGATTGGCGTTCACAAAGCCCCAGCATGCACCGGTAACTTCGGCACAGCCTTCGATGGTTGGGGCCAGCGTTGCATTGACGACAGCCCAATTGAACAGCGGCGGAACAAGCCAGACCAGCAGCGCAATCGCGCCAAGGGTCAAGGCAGAGTTAAGCCAACCATCAAACAGGTTGTTTTTCGACCACGTAATCGCACGGGCGGAAAAAGTACCGGTCGGGCGCGGAGGTAATTTTGCGGTTTCTACCATGTTACCTCTCCACCAATGCCATTTTCTTGTTGAACCAGTTCATAAAGAGCGAGGTCAACAAGGACAGACCAAGATAGATCGACATGAAGATCGAAATTGCCTCGATCGCTTGTCCGGTCTGATTCATGGTCGTGTTTGAAACCGACACAAGATCCGGATAGCCAACCGCAACAGCTAGCGAGCTGTTTTTGGTCAGGTTCAGATATTGGTTGGTCAGCGGCGGGATCGCGACGCGCATGGATTGCGGCAGGATCACCTTGCGAAGGGCAACAGAACGTTTGATGCCAAGGCTGTCGGCGGCTTCCCACTGGCCATTCGGCACAGCCTGAATACCGGAACGAACGACTTCGGCAACATAGGTCGAGGTATAAACCGTCAGGCCAATCAGAACCGCCATGAATTCCGGCGAAATGTTGTAACCACCACGGATATTAAAGCCTTTCAGGGCCGGAATATCCATTTCGGTCGGTGCACCACCGGCCAGATAGGCGATAAAGACCAGGCCAACGAAAATACCAATTCCAACCATCGCCATCGGGAACGGTTGACCGGTTGCATCCTGACGTTTCCGGGCCCAGCGGTTGATGAAGAAGATCGCGATAAAGGCGATGATTGCGGCAATCCCCATCAGTGTATAGGCATTGTCAGCAACCGGGACCGGTAAATATATGCCACGCGATGTCAGAAGGACGCCGGGCAGGGGTTCTATTGCATCGCGCGGATGCGGGAATGCGTTTGGAATAAGCGCATACCAGAAGAACAACTGCAACAGCACCGGGATGTTACGGAATGTTTCAACGTAAACCGTTGCCAGCTTGCGAACGATCCAGTTCGAAGACAGGCGTGCTATCCCGAAAATTGTCCCGATCAAAGTACACAAAATTATACCGAGCAGGGAAACCTTTACGGTATTTAGCAATCCAACCATAAGCGCCGAGGCATAATTGCTTTGCGCGGTGTAGTCGATCATGCTTTCGCTGATCTCGAACGATGCTTCCAGATCAAGGAAGCTGTAACCGGTTGAGATGTTTTGTCGTTCCAGGTTTTCCAGCGTATTGGAAACCAGGTACCAGCCCGCCAATATGACAAGTCCGATCGCAATTATTTGGTAAAGTATTGCGCGAACATTCTCGTCATTCAGGTAATCGACGACGGTCTTGGAACGAACACCCCCCGGGGCATTTTGAGTCTTACTCATCTGACCCTCAGGTGTAGATTGTATCCAATATGTATGGTCCTAACGAAAAGCTCCGCCCATGCGTTCAGGCAGTGGGGCGGAGCTTCGTTAGGCGTGTGTTAGCCGTTGCTAAATATTAGCGAACCGGCCAAGCATACTGCAGACCACCATTGGTCCAGAGAGCGTTCAGGCCGCGCTCTACACCGAGTTTCGCAGTAACGTTTTTCTCATAGCTTTCGCCATAGTTACCGACCTGCTTGATGATGCGGTAAGCCCATTCTTCGTCAAGACCAAGAGCTTCGCCCATGCCCGGCGATACGCCCAGCAAACGCTGGATGCCCGGGTTGGTGGTGCTCTTCATTTCGTCGACATTTGCACTGGTGACACCGAATTCTTCGGCTTCAAGCATCGCAAACAGAGCCCAGCGACCGATATCGGCCCACTGTTCGTCACCCTGGGCGACAACCGGACCAAGCGGTTCTTTGGAAATGATTTCCGGAAGAATCGCATAATCGTCAGGTTTCGGTGCCATGGTGGTACGGATCGAAGCAAGACCCGAAGCATCCGTGGTGTAAACGTCGCAACGGCCCGAGAAGAAGGCAGCGGTTGCTTCGTTGATGTTTTCGATAACGACCGGTTCGAAGCTCATGCCTTTGGCGCGGAAGTAGTCGGCCAAGTTGAGTTCGGTGGTGGTGCCCGGCTCGACGCAAACGGTTGCGCCGTCAAGTTCCGTTGCGCTGGATACGCCCAGTGCTTTCGGAATCAGGAAGCCCTGGCCATCATAGTAGTTGATACCAAGGAAAGTCAGGCCGAGCTTGACGTCGCGCGTCAGGGTCGCCGTGGTGTTACGCGAAAGAATATCGATTTCGCCAGACTGCAGCGCGGTGAAACGCTGTGCAGCAGTCAACGGGGTGTACTGAACCTTGTTGGCGTCGCCCAGAAGTGCAGCAGCAATGCCACGGCAAACGTCAACGTCGATGCCTTCCCATTTGCCTTCGGCATTGGCAGCTGAGAAGCCCGGCAGGCCAGTGTTCACGCCACACTGAACGAAACCTTTGGCCTTGATGCCGTCAAGCACAGCGCCCGCATGGGCATTGTTCGCGGCAATGGCAGCAACAGACATTGCGCCAGCGGCCAGGATCGTTTTGATTTTCATTAGATGAGCTCCCTCATTAGCAAAGCATTCTTTATGGCTTTGGTAACTTAACTTTTATGCCACCCAGAATATGCCAGAGCAGCATATCCTATCGTCTGGTTTTACCAGACCTCCAAATTAAGAAATTTTCGGTCGCTATGTGTCAAGTCTGAAAAATTTTATGCGATGGCTTGTTACCGAAATTTGACACTGTTTCCGCGCCTTAACCCTTGCCTAAATTAGGTATTTTTGCGGATAACATCGCAAATTTTAGGTAAAAACACTTGCAAATCAAATGCTTGCGATCCTGTTCGGGCGGTCAGGATCGTAGAAACTACAAATTCCAAAATTTTTTTGTTGCCAGCGGTAAAATGAGCATTTTTTGACCACAGTTATCTATTGCTCAAAAAATAAACTCTATTGCGGTGCGGAATCGACTTCGGCGTCGTTTTTGCCGTGTTGATAAACATTTACGGTTCTGGTTAACGTTTTGCATAAATGAAAACCCCGCCGATCTGATCGGCGGGGTTTGTAAAAGGCAGAGTGAATTGCCAGATTAACCACGCAGTTCGGGCAAATTGGCAAAAAGCTCAAGCGCTGTGGGGTTTGCAAGTGCTTCCTGGTTCTTGACCGGGCGTCCATGCACAACATCGCGAACGGCAAGTTCGGTGATTTTTCCAGACTTGGTGCGCGGGATGTCTGCAACGGCAATGATCTTTGCCGGGACGTGTCGTGGCGTGCAATTATTGCGGATCTGTTTGCGTATACGGTCCATCAGAAGCTCGTCTAGCTGATATTTTTCGCGCAGCACAATAAACAAAACGACCCGAACGTCGTTATCCCATTCCTGACCGATAACGATGGATTCTTGGATTTCAGGCAGCTTTTCGACCTGGCGATAAATCTCGGCGGTGCCAATACGCACACCACCCGGATTAAGTGTCGCATCCGAGCGACCGTAAATTACCATGCCGCCGTCATCGTCAAGTTCGACATAATCGCCGTGGCACCAGATGTTTTCGAACCGATTGAAATAGGCATCCTTATAGCGCGAGCCATCCGGGTCATTCCAGAAACCGACCGGCATTGACGGGAAGGGGGCGGTACAGACCAGTTCACCCTTTTCATTGCGGATCGGTTTGCCGGTATCATCAAAAACGTCAACTGCCAGACCCAATGCACGTGTTTGAATGATGCCACGCTTAACCGGTAAGACCGGACAGGCCAGCACGAAGCATCCCAGAATGTCTGTGCCGCCGGAAATCGATGCCAGATGGATATCGTGGCGAATATCACGATAGACATAATCAAAGCTTTCCGGGGCCAATGGCGATCCGGTCGAGGTCATCGCCCGCACAGTTGAAAGGTCGTGCGTTTCGCGCGGTTTAAGATCGGCCTTGGCAAGGGCGTCGATATATTTGGCCGAGGTGCCAAACAATGTCATGCCTTCGGCATCGGCATAATCAAACAGGATGTTGCCGCTAGGATAGAAAGGCGAGCCATCATAAAGCAGAAGCGTTGCCCCCGCCGCCAGACCACCCATCAGCCAGTTCCACATCATCCAGCCGCAGGTGGTGAAATAGAACACGCGGTCACCCGGTATCACATCGCAATGCAAGACATGTTCGGACACCTGTTTAAGCAGGGTGCCGCCGGTACCATGGACGATGCATTTCGGTTTTCCCGTCGTTCCCGACGAAAACATGACATAGAGCGGATGGTTGAACTCGACCTGTTCAAAGGCAATCTTGCGCGCGTCAAACGGGGCGATGAAATCGTCATAGGCAACGCCACCACGGATGCCGGTGGTATTGGTGCCATCAAAGGCATAATTGACGATCACGACTTTTTGGATGCTGTCGATCCGGTCAATAACGTCGCGGACCTTTTCGCGAATATCGTGGCTTTTGCCGTTATAATGATAGCCATCAACCGTGATCATGATTTTCGGTTCGATCTGGCCGAACCGGTCAACAACGCCCTGAACGCCAAAGTCGGGCGAGGCCGAGGACCATGTTGCCCCGATTGCAGTCGTCGCCAGCATCGCAATAACGGTTTCGATCATATTGGGCATATAGCCGCAAATGCGGTCGCCCTTGACGATGCCCTCGGCGCGCAATGCCTGCGAGAATTTCGATACGGCAATATTCAGGTCGCACCATGAAATGCGGCTTTTGACCTTGTCTTCGCCCCAGAAGACAAGGGCGTCAGTGTCGTCATCGCGAACCAGCAGGTTTTCCGCGAAATTAAGCCGCGCATCAGGGAAGAATTGTGCCCCTGGCATCTTGTCGCCATCGACAAGAACCCTGTCGCCCCAGCGTTCGGCTTTAAGACCGACATAGTCAATAATTGCAGGCCAGAAATCCTCTTTGTGGGCGACTGACCAGTCATAAAGCGCGTGGAAGCTGCCGAGCTTCAAATCGTGCTTTTCATTCACCCAATTGCGGAATCGGGTGACATTTGCGTTCTTAACGCGGGTCGGACTGGGCTGCCAAAGCAAGTCGCTCATTTTGGATCCTTATGTTTCCTGCCTGTTTATTTTCTTGTCGTTACCGATCATTTCTAAATGTTAAATCGGTATCTCCCTACCACTTTTTACGGAGATTTATGTTGCACGGCAAGAAAAGTCATGGGATGGGGCCGTGCAAGTGTGAAATTGGTTAGGTTTTGTGTTGATAAACCAAGTGAAATTTGTTGGTTATCCGATTGTAATTGCGTGATTAAGGTATTTTTCAGGCCGTGCTTTCATGATCCGGTTTGCGTGTTTACTGCCAGTCCGTTTTGGTAATAAAACAACCAAAACGCTTGTGGTTTTGGTTGATCCTGATTCGCGTCGGCGGGCTTGTGCAGTGCGATATCCCGAAACGACTTGCGCTTGGCGGCGCGCTGGCTACTCTGTCGCAAGTCAACGTTACCAGCCGGAGTTCCCCATGGCCAAGATCGATGAAAGCCGTCCGTTTGTCTCGGTAAATATTGCGGTTCTGACTGCAAGCGATAGCCGCACGCTTGAGAATGATACCTCGGGCGATATCCTTGTTTCCCGGATCGAGGCCAAGGGGCACAAGGTTGCCGCGCGTGCCATCGTCAAGGATGACTTTGATGCCATTGTTGCGCAATTAAACCAGTGGTGTGACGATCCGGAGATTGATGTGGTGATCAGTACTGGTGGAACCGGTGTGACCGGCCGTGATGTCACCACCGAAGCGCATCAGAAAGTATATGACAAGGAAATCCCCGGATTTGGCGAATTGTTCCGGTGGTTGTCCTTTGCCAAAATCGGGACATCTACCGTCCAGTCGCGTGCGACGGCCGGGGTTGCGCGCGGGACCTATATGTTTGCCTTGCCGGGGTCCAATGGGGCTTGCAAAGATGCCTGGGATGATATTTTGTTTTACCAGCTCGATATTCGTCATCGCCCGTGCAACTTTGTTGAATTGATGCCGCGTTTGACCGAAAAATAGGGATCGAGAACTACCCGGTTATCCTGTCTTTTTCCTTTGATCTTTGATCTTTTCCTATTTCCCTGTTGGACCGCTTTATGGAAATCATTACCGATCCGTTCTTTTATCTTGTCGGTATTCCGGCTGTGCTGATTGCCGGTGTTTCCAAAAGCGGGTTCGGGGGCGGGCTTGGCGTGATCGCGGTGCCTTTGATGGCACTGGCATTGTCGCCGCAAGCCGCGGCGGCGATCATGTTGCCGATCCTGTGTCTGATGGATCTTGCGAATGTCTGGGCCTATCGCAAGAATTGGGATCGTCGCAATATGATGATCCTGATCCCGGCGGCTTTGCTGGGTATTTTGATCGGGACGCTATCGTTTAGTTATCTCAATGAATACGCCGTAAAGCTGATTATCGCGGTTATTGCGATTGGCTTTACACTTGATCATTGGTTCCGTGGCAAGAAACGGGGGGATGCCGTTGTGCCGGCCCGTTGGGGCAAGGGATCTTTTTGGGGAACCATTGCCGGGTTTACCAGTTTTGTCGCCCATGCCGGCGGGCCGCCAGTATCGGTGTTTTTGTTGCCGCAACGGATGGACAAGACGGTCTTTGTCGGCACGACGGTCATGTTCTTTATCGTCGTCAATTATGTAAAGCTTATCCCGTACTGGTTCTTGGGGCAGTTTGGTGGCGCCAACCTGGGAACCGCACTTGTGCTTGTACCGGTGGCGCTTTTGGGAACCTGGCTTGGCCTTTGGGCGCATGACAAGATAAGTGAAAAGATTTTCTATCGTGTTTGTTATGGTTTGCTATTTGTCACCGGTGTGAAGCTATTGACAGACGCTGGTTTGCATTTTGTCAGCACTTAGGCTTGATGTTCCATGGACGGGTGATGCTGTAAAGCACGCATGAGCAACTTTATGTCTGTATTCGGCTTTTAGAGCAGGCTTATGAAATTTTATCTCAAAAATTCGAATTCGAATCGCATTTAATGCGGATTTTCGGGCGTTGATTGTCTGGGGCAGATTATCTGCAACCGGGAATTATAATATTTGGATGTATACACGTCCTATGCAAGCGCGACGGATCAGGGCGCCGATTGTATTAGGTGATTTCACGCAGATTATTTGTGACGTGTAGTCAAAGGTCATTTATGTAAATGGAATGTAATGATATATGCTTGAAATTATTTAATAAAATTAGAAATTTCTCATCTGTAGTTAAAAAAAAGCTAATGAGTTTCAGGCGTTTCCCGCTCAGAATTTCAAAGGAAAATAAATAAAAACAGGGAGAGGCTTTTATGCCTGAGAGAATTTTGAACGCTGCCACAAAGATGTCTGAGCTCACAACCGCCAAAGTTGGTGAGATTCAGAATGTCACAAGAACAGCTAAGATTTTGGCGATGAATGCCTTGATCGAAGCTTCACGTGCTGGCGAGGCAGGGCGCGGATTTGCTGTTGTTGCGAGCGAAGTGAATACTATTTCCCAACGGGTTACGTCAATTGCAACCGAGCTTCAGGGATTGTTTGCTGATGAAGCGCGTGATTTACGGGTAACCGCCCAGACCGTACGGGGATCGCGCCTGTCAGATTTGGCACTTTACGTGATCGAATTGATTGACCGTAATCTTTATGAGCGAAGCTGCGATGTGCGTTGGTGGGCAACTGATAGTGCCGTTGTCGATGGTTGTATCAAGGCTGATGACCTGAAGGCTGTGAGCTGGGCTTCAAAGCGCCTAGGGGTAATTCTTGATTCTTATACTGTTTATCTGGACCTCTGGATTGCGGATCGACATGGCCGAGTTATTGCCAATGGTCGCCCCGAGCGTTATGGGGTCAAGGGGGTGAATGTTAGTTCTGCGGCATGGTTCAAGCAAGCAATGGCGACCCGTAATGGGGAGGAATATGCCGTGGCTGATGTAGAAACAAACAAGGAGCTTGGAGGAAAGTCCGTCGCGACCTATGCCACGGCCGTCCGTTCAGGTGGGGAAGTCGATGGTGAAGTGATCGGTGCTATGGGCATCTTTTTTGATTGGGAAAGTCAGGCTGAGTCGGTTGTAAATTCTGTAAGTCTTCCTGCCGAGGAACGTGAGCGGACTACGATTATGATTGTAGATCGCGATTGCAAGGTTATTGCATCATCTGACCACTTGGCACGAGCCGGTGAATTTCTATCATTGCGGATTGATGGTGCGAAAAAGGGGGCATATTTGTTAGACGATGAAAGTATCGTCGCATACGCGCTGACGCCCGGGTTTGAAACATATGAAGGGTTGGGTTGGCGTGGAGTGATCGTCCAGAAGCCGACGCAAAGTTCTTCGATACGTCAGGTGCGTTCTGGGGCGAATAATATCGGTGAACTTGTTCAGCGATAGTGAATGGCAATTTAGTCGTTTAATGATCCATAGTTGAAAGAGAGGGCGGGGATTTTTCCGCTCTTTTTTTATTTGTTTTAGTTTAATAATGAAGTTTTTGAAAATCAGCTATGTAAGCATTTGTACATTAACCAATCGGGCATGAATTGCATATAAATTACGCTTATAAAAATGATGCGTAAAAAAAATGCATCGAAACAGGGTGGAACCGAAACTCATTAAGTGGAGCTTGCAGAGATGCCCGAACGGATTTTGCAGGTGGCGACAGAGATGTCCCATCTTGCCAATGAAAAGATAACCGAGATCAAAGGGGTAACCCGGGCAACGCGGACGCTGGCGCTGAATGCATTGATCGAAGCTGCCCGTGTTGGAGAAGTCGGGCGGGGATTTGGCGTGGTGGCCAACGAGGTCAAGGATATCTCGCAGCGTGTCACGGTCATTACCGAAGAACTTGAACAGATGTTTGATAATCTGGCGCTTGATCTTGAGCGCACGGCGCAAACCGCACGCGGCGATCGGTTTGCCGATCTGTCGCGTTATGTTGTTGAACTGATGGATCGCAACCTTTTTGAACGGTCTTGTGATGTCCGTTGGTGGGCGACCGATGCGGCCGTGGTGGATGTGTGCGAAAATTCAGAAAATCCGGATGCGGCGGAACTGGCGTCCCAGCGACTGGGCGTTATTCTGGATTCCTATACGGTCTATCTGGATTTGTGGGTTGCCGATTGTAACGGACGGATCATCGCCAACGGGCGGCCCGATAAATATCGTCTTGCCGGTGCGGATATCAGCCATATGCAATGGTTCCGAGATGCCATGCGGTGCCGCGATGGTGGCGATTATGCCGTTGCCGATATCGAACGCAACGATCTGTTGGGCAATGCCGCGACGGCGACCTATGCCACGGCCGTGCGCCGTGGGGGGAAGGCCAATGGCGAGGTCATCGGCGTTATGGGCGTATTCTTTGATTGGGAAAGTCAGGCTCCGATGGTGGTCAAGGCATTGAACTTTAACGACGAGGAACGCGCACGGACGCGTGTGATTCTGATTGATTCAACAGATCGCATGATTGCCGCATCTGATGATCTGGGTGTTCTGAGCGAAACGTTTAAATTGGGTGGTGATGATCCTGCGCGCGGGTCGTATTTTTTGGGGGATGGGACACTGGTTGCCTATGCTCTGACGCCGGGTTATGAAACCTATAAGGGATTGGGTTGGCGCGGTGTTATCATGCAAAAACCGCGAAATTCTGTCCGTGGTGCCGAAACCCCAAAGCCAAAACTTTCGGCGGTGTCGTGATGCGATCCGGGCGGAGGCGATAGCCGTTCGGAATATAACTTTAGAACTGAAAATGCGGGCGCCTTCGGGGGCCCGTTTTATTTTGGGTGCATCGTGGCACGCATAGCGCGGCCCCGGAAAATTGGTTCAGACTTGCGCAACAGGTTAAAACGGACTAGCGATAAAATATAATATAACGACAAGTCATCAATGAATTGTCGAAAAAAGTTCAGGGAGGTTTTCGTGGCGTTGCTGTTTGCCAAGCTTGCAGTATCGATTGGTGTTGTGCTGATTTTATCGGTGCTGGCTGAACGGGCCGGGCCGCGTGTTGCCGGCGTTCTTTCAGGATATCCGCTTGGCACGGCGATCCTGCTTTATTTTATCGGGGTCGAGCAGGGTGTTGACTTTGCCTCGGAAAGTGCAGTTTATGCCTTGCCGGGCCTGATTGCGACATTGGCCTTTTTGTATGCCTATTATCTGGTGTCACGCCAGCTATTGCATCAAAAAATGGTCTGGCAATTGCCCCTTAGTTCGCTTGCGGCCTTTGGGGCGTTCCTGACGGTTTCATGGATTTGTCAGCAGATTTCCTTTAATCGTGTATCAGGTGCAATTGCGCTTTTGATTGCGATGGGGATGGCTTTGGTGCTGTTTCGCGGGATCGAGAATGTCCGTATTTTGAACCGTGTGCGGCTGACGCGCAGTGTAGTGTTGTTTCGGGCTGTTTTGGCGGCATTGATTGTTTTGGGCATCAGTGGCATTGCGGCATGGATCGGGCCGAAATGGGCCGGGCTGTTTTCGGGGTTCCCGGTAACGCTTTATCCGATGATGCTGATCTTGCATGTTTCATACGGTGTCGGGCCGTTACACACGGTTATCCGTAACTTCCCAAGGGGCATGGGGGCGTTGTGGATTTACATTCTGGCCGTGACGGTCACCTATCCGATTTGGGGGATCAATACAGGCACGATCCTTTCCTTTGCCGTCGCGACGCTTTATCTGATTGCCTATTCCACTTTGGTTTGGATGCGCGAAAAGTCCGTGCGTGCGTAAGGCCGATCCCATAATATCTTATTATATCAGTTTATAAGGGCCAAATAAGGCCCGCGACCGGGAGGAAGATCTGCATGCAGCAGGTTCAGTCATTGGTAAGGGCGCTCAGTATTCTGAATACCCTTGCCGATAGTGAAGACGGCATGACTTTGACCGAAACTGCCCATCAGGTGCATTTACCGCCATCAACCGTTCACCGGTTGCTGACGACGATGCAGCATGAACGCTATGTCACCTTTGATAGCGAGCGGACATTATGGTCCGTTGGCGTACAGGCCTTCAGCGTTGGCAACGCCTTTACCAAAAACCGCAATCTTAGCCAGATTGCCCGGCCCTATATGCGGGCCTTGATGGAAGACAGCGGTGAAACCGTCAATCTGGCGGTTGCAGACGGTGGCGAGGTTATTTTCCTGTCGCAGGTTGAATGCCGCAAGATGATGCGCGCTCTTGTTACACCGGGGCGCCGCGCCCTTATGCATTGTTCCGGGGTGGGCAAGGCGCTTTTGGCGTTTTTGCCGGACGAAGAAGTTGATGCTGTCATTGCCCAGCATGGCCTGCCCAAGATCACCGAACGTACTTTGGTCAGCGGAAAGACCCTGAAAGGTGATCTTGAGCGGTCGCGCCAGCGTGGCTATGCGCTTGATGACGAAGAACACGCTATTGGATTGCGCTGTGTGGCTGGTGTGGTGCGCGATGAAACCGGTTTGCCAATTGCGGCCCTGTCGCTTTCGGGGCCTGCGGCACGTATTCCCAATGACCGGATCGAACAGTTTGGATTGAAAGTTCGCCGGGTCTGCGCCGATCTTAGCCGTGAATATGGCGGTAAGCCGGTCTGATCGCTTCGGGGAGTTTCGACCCTAAATCAGGCTTCGTCCGTTTTACGCGGGCGAAGCTGAGCTTTCTTTTCATCACGCTGCTTTTTTGACGGCACAGATCATAGTTTTTATCTGCTGGGTATGTCCCCGGTCACATTCCGGGGCAGGAAACACCCGTGCCACCCAGTCCACAATAACCATCGGGGTTTTTATGCAGATATTGCTGATGGAAATCTTCGGCATAGAAAAAGGTCGGTGCGTCTTCGATCTCGGTGGTGATTGCGGTATGACCTGCTGATTTCAAGGCATCAAGATAGTTTTGTCTGGATGCGAGGGCGGCCTCTTTTTGGGCTGCATTTTGGGTATGGATCACCGAACGGTATTGCGTGCCCACATCATTTCCCTGACGCATGCCCTGTGTCGGGTTGTGATTTTCCCAAAACAGTTGCAGGAGTGCCGGATAGGAAATTACGGCTGGATCGAACACCACCTGAACAACTTCGGCGTGACCGGTCATGCCGCTGCAAACTTCGCGATAGGTCGGGTTTTCGGTGTGGCCACCAGCATATCCGGCTGCGGTGCTGAAAATGCCTTTCTGCTTCCAGAAAAGGCGTTCGGCACCCCAAAAACAGCCCATGCCGAATACTGCGGTTTCAAGGTTTTCCGGGAACGGCCCGGTCATCGGATTGCCGGTGACGACATTGCGATCTGCGACCTGAACTTGTTCGGCGCGACCGGGCAGGGCGTTTTCAGCAGATGGAACAGTAATTTTTTCGGGGGCAACAGAAGAGAACATGCCGATAACCTGACTTGCGTTGATGAATTGACCTGCAATTTAGCGCAGATCGCTACTTTAGCAATCGTCTTCACGGGAAATTGTCTTGGAACATTCTTTTGGTTCGGCGGGCATCGGCGGCGATAATCATGTTGCCCATGCCCATGCCCATGCCCATGCCTATTTTCCAGGATATCGCTGATTTGCAACGCATACGACATTTGAAATCGACGGTATTGATGGTGGGCGGTGTGATCAGCCTGTTTATCGGATGTGTTTTCCTGCCCTTGCCGCCGCCATTTTTCGGAATTGTCTTTATTGCAATCGGTATTCCGATGCTTGCGGCCGGATCAAAACGGACAAGACGGTTTATCCAATATCTACGCTGGCGTTATTATCATCATAACAGCAAAATCGAAGCCATCTTATCCCGGCTGCCGGGGTTTTTGCGTCGTCATGGCCGCAAAACACGGCCGGAGGCCCGTCATCGTGCCTTTGGGCAATGGATCAACAAGCCGTTGGATATCCGTTCCGCACACAAAGGCGAAACCCGGTCATAACGTCATTGGCGATTGGGCCGTTTGGTGTGATGTTGCCAACCCAAAGAAAATCAGACCCGTGCAAGTCCGGTGCGTAAAACCGGTAAAACCGGTTCTATGGGGCAGCGGATTAGAAGTCAGATCAAGGAAGGGATTAAACCGGTCATTGATCTGATCACGGGGTAACTTGGCGGATCAGGCAATCGATCCCGGCACGCTTTAATCCGTTGCAAGCCGATTGTGCATCGGTCTTACGGGTATATTGGCCGGTCATCAGGCGGAAAAACAGGCCCTTGCCCTCGATCGCGATGCTTTGGACATTGTGGGTGGCACCACCAAGGATACCATCCCCCATTGCTTGAAAGCGCTGCCAGCGTGATTCGGCCATCTCGCGCGAGCGATAGGCGGCCAGTTGGACCGTGTAATAAGGGCTGCTTGGAGGGGCGACCTGGGATTGGGCTTTCGCCGATGTCGTGGGTTCAGGCACGGCAACAGGCTTTGGTGTGATCGGTCGGTCAGTTGTGGTATCGACCATCGGGACTTCAATCATGGAGAGGCTTGCAACCGGAACTTCGTCGGCAAGTTCCAATGTGCCGCTTTCGACCGGGCGCGTGGTTGATAGCAGCGCCTTGTTCGAGGCGCTTGGCGTTATCGCACTGCCCTTGATCGTGCCCGGGGGGGCTGATGTGTTAATTAAAGCGGCTGAGGCGGCCTTGGACGGTGTTGGTGCTATTGTCGGGGCTGCTGCTGCCGCCGGTGCTTGTGTCGGCACTGTCGGCGATGCAATCCGCGCGGCAGGCCTGTCAACAGATGTCAGGCGCGCCGTATTTGCACTGACATCCATTTTCATCGTCGTTCTTGGCGTTATGGAATCTTCGGGCGGGACGTTGGCGGCAATGGTGTTGTTATAAAAATCACGATTGCGTTTTATTGTCGGTGGATTGGGAAGTTCCGGACCGGGCGCCACAGTTGCCGCCGCAATCACTGCATCGATTTCGCGGGACCGGGCAAGGTCGGGGTTGCCAGCATCAAGTGCTTTAAGGCGTTTTTGCGCCAAGCTGGTGATCGTGCCGGTCAGTATGATTCCATTACCGCAATCAATTGTGGTTGTCACATTTGGATCGGCGGCTGTCAGCCAAAGATAAAGTCGACGTGCCCTGGCAGGTTCGCCAGCCAAATCAAATGCGATGGCCTGGCGCAGATCCGATGCCGGGTCACCTTGAAGGGCAATCGGTTCATCAGGATCGGTCGCAGATTGCGGATTGGAGGGTATCGTTTTTAGAGGGGTATCACCAAAAAACAAACCACAGGCAGCACTGTTAATGCCCGGTGTTCTGGCGATATCTGGTGTTTGGGACTGAGGCATTTCAGGCAGGGTGCCTGCGTCACTGATGGTGATCCGGTTCGATGCACCGTTATCAGCAACGAACAGTGACATCATGTCACCTTTTGAACACCCAGCTAGAAAAGGAATAAACAGGACTGTGGTCAAGCAGCCGTATTTCCAGCGTGACAGTGTTGCGGATTTGGCGCTTTTATTGATCAATTTGCACCTGATTTTCCTTTAAGTCCCCAAGCGTCCGTTCTCGGACACCCCCAATTTTGCAATCGGGCGGAAGACTGTCAAGCAATCAGAGACAACAGGTGACTGAATTCGTTTTCGGTTTTACGGCCGAAGACGGATTTTCAGGAAAATCAGGGCAGATTTGATCAATGGACAATTAGCGATTCAGCAGGGGGATCATGATCCCCGCCAGCAAAACCAGAACCGTCACCGCGATGACGATGTTCATGATGCTTTTGGTGGCTTGATTGGCAACTTCGCGGGTGACAGCGGGTTTTTGACCACGCGCCTTCCCACTGGTGCCGCCAGCGTTTTCGCGGGTCAGAATTTTGACGATATGCTTTTTTTCACGCTTGTTGGCCTCGTCGTATTTGCTTTCGACGACGTGCACTTCGGTGTTGTTTTTGTTGGTTATGGCATCCTTGGCTGCTGTTAGTGCGGTTTGATAGTCTGGAGCCTTCGTGAGTTCCATCGGTTGTCCGGTGTTGCGAATAACAACAACGACATAGCTTTTGCGCATAACTGCGTCAGACATCGACTTTCGTCCAGTTCATGATCCAAGGGTAATCATTACATGGCGCTTAAGAAGGTCGTTGCAAAGCTATCCTGACGAATAGTTTTCGCGTTTTTTTGTTCCAAGCACACCTATTGCGTTATTTTTCCGGCTAGCTCTTTGTATTCATTGCAATTTATGCCGCATATTTTTTCAAGTCGCGCAAGGTTTTCACGTGCCATATCGGGTTTTCCAGTCTGCAGGAACAGTTCACCTTGATATTCAAGGGCGCCGATATGTTCAGGGTTGATCATCAGGGCACGTTCATAGTTCTGTGCGGCACTGTCATAATCGCCTGACTTGCGTTGGCTATAGGCCAGATAGTTCAAAAGATCGGCGTTTTTGGGATCATCGGCAAGCATGGCTTCAAGGCCCTCGATTGCCAGATCGTATTTTCCGGCATCGATCATTTCGGTAACGGCGGAAAGGTCGGGTTTGTCGCTGCCCCAACTGTCGGCATTGCCCATGGCAAGGGCAGGCGAGGTTGCCGCGCCAAATGCAAGCGCAATGGCCAGAGATGCGGATGCAATAAGGTTTTGGGTTTTGCCTTTGGGGGTCATCGTCGTTACCTTTCAGGGATGTCACACATGCACGACGTGCGAAACCAGTGTTCGAACTTTGGATTTATCATAACTTCAGGTTAAATGCAGTCACGAGTTGGTGAAGGCATTACATCATAAAAGGCTGAAACAATTGGGACTGATCGAAACACTTGCCTTGGCAATGGGCGGGGCATGGGCAAGCGGCGTCAATCTTTATGGCACGGTGCTTGTTCTCGGATTTATGGATAATTTCGGGTTGATTGATTTGCCGTCAGAATTACAAATTCTGAGTGCCTGGTGGGTGCTTGCACTGGCTTTGGTTTTGTATCTGGTCGAATTTGTTGCCGATAAAATTCCCTTTGTCGATAGCGTCTGGGACGCGATCCATACCTTTATTCGCATCCCGGCTGGTGCCATGCTGGCGGCTGGTGCCGTCAGTGGGTTTGACAGCGGTCTTGGCCCTGAAACACAAGCCTTACTCGCGCTTCTTGTCGGCGGGACCATAACGGCCAGCAGTCATTTCGCAAAGGCAGGCAGCCGGGCCGCGATCAATGCATCACCAGAACCCGTATCAAACAGCGTTGCATCGGTGACCGAAGACCTTGCTGTTTTCGGGATGCTGTATGCGGTTGTTTTTCATCCGGTGACGTTTTTTGTGCTGTTTGGCGTTTTTGTGCTGTTGTTGATTTGGCTGGTGCCAAAAATCTGGCGGTTTATTGGCGGTGTGTTTGGCAATGCGCGGCATCCCGCGGCGGCCTATCAACAGGCGCAGGATCAAAGGACGGATATGGCATCAGAACTGTCAGATGATGGAAAATTCACATTGTCGCTTGGCCGTTCGGGCAGAGACCCCAAACTGCCCCCGCAATAGGTGGCCATGACGGTCGACAGGGCGGTAAGGCTGCTAAAATGCAAAAGGCCCGCAACATGATGTGCTGCGGGCCTTTGTCATATTGGATCAAAATCCAAAGGATCAGAATTCGGCTTCGATCACGCGATTTTGGATTTCGGCAACCATGGCATCGCCGATTTCGTCAATGCCATAGGTTTTCTGATGCTTGAAACCAATCCGACGAACCGAAGCGGTTTTTTCTTCGGCTTCGCGTTTGCCAAGTGCCAGAATGAACGGCACTTTGGCGTGGCTGTGTTCGCGGACCTTGTAATTGATCTTTTCATTGCGAACATCAAGTTCAACGGTCAAGCCTTTGGCTTCAAGTGCCTTTTTGACTTCATGTGCATAGTCATCTGCTTCGTTGGTGATGGTGCAGACCACCGCATGAACCGGTGACAGCCACAGCGGCAAACGACCGGCATAGTTTTCGATCAGAATGCCGATAAAGCGTTCAAGCGAGCCAAGGATCGCACGGTGCAGCATGACCGGACGATGTTTTTCACCGTCTTCGCCCATGTAGGACGCGTCAAGGCGTTCGGGCAGAACAAAGTCGGCCTGAAGCGTGCCGCACTGCCAGTCACGACCAATTGCATCGCGCAGAACGAATTCAAGTTTCGGTCCGTAGAATGCACCTTCACCCGGATTGATTTCAAGCTTAAGACCGGCTTCTTCGGCAGCTTCGCGAAGGGCGGTTTCTGCCTTGTCCCAAATTTCATCTGAACCGGCGCGAATTTCGGGGCGGTCCGAGAATTTAACCAAGACGTCGGTAAAGCCGAAATCCTTGTAAACCGATTTCAGAAGATCACAGAAAATCTTGGTTTCCGAAACAATCTGGTCTTCGGTACAGAAGATATGCGCATCGTCCTGAATGAACTGGCGGACGCGCATGATGCCATGCAGACCGCCAGAAGGTTCATTGCGATGGCAACAGCCAAATTCCGCCATACGCAGCGGCAGGTCACGGTATGACTTGCTGCCCATGCGGAAAATCTGCACGTGGCACGGGCAGTTCATTGGCTTGAGTGCCAGAACTTTTTCGGGATCATCTTCATCCGGGGTGGTGGTAAACATGTTCTCGCGGAACTTTTCCCAATGCCCGGATTTTTCCCAAAGGATACGGTCAACAAGCTGTGGGGTGCGGACTTCCTGATAGCCCGCGGCATCAAGACGTTCGCGGACGTAATTTTCGACCTTGCGATAAAGCTTTAGCCCCTTGTCATGCCAGAATACCGATCCCTGGGCTTCTTCCTGCATGTGGAAAAGGTCCATTTCGCGGCCCAATCGGCGATGGTCGCGTTTTTCGGCTTCTTCAAGCATATGCAGATAGGCATCAAGCTCTTCCTGGGTTTCCCAGCAGGTACCATAGATACGCTGAAGCATTTCGTTATCGGAATTGCCACGCCAATAGGCACCGGCGACTTTCATCAGTTTGAAAGCCTTGCCGATTTTCCCGGTTGAGGGCGCATGCGGGCCACGACACAGATCAATAAAGTTACCTTGACGATAGCAGGTGATCGTCTCGGTTTCCGGAAGATCGCGAATGATCTCGGCCTTATAGTCTTCGCCCTTGTCGAGGAAGAACTGGATGGCTTCGTTGCGATCCCAGACTTCGCGTTCGATTTTCTCGTTACGCTCGACAATTTTGTGCATCTGCTTTTCGATCTTGATCAGATCGTCCGGCGTAAAGGGGGTTTCGCGGGCAAAGTCGTAATAGAAACCGTTGTCAATCGACGGTCCGATGGTGACCTGCGTATCGGGATAAAGTTCCTGAACAGCTTCGGCCATGACATGGGAGCAGTCATGCCGGATCAGCGGCAGAACTTCCTTGTGCCCTTTGGTCACAATCTCGATGGCGGCATCAGTGTCGATCTCGCGCATAAGGTCGCGCAGTTCGCCGTTAACGATGATGGCAAAGGATTTCTTCGCCAGCGAAGGACTGATGCTTTTGGCAACATCGAAACCCGATACAGGACCGTCAAATTCGCGTACGGCGCCGTCCGGAAGGGTGAGGGCAATCATGTTTGGCTCAACTCTGTTTTCTGCGGGCAAATAAAGTCATGTGCGCATTTTTCAAACCCGCATGTTTACGCGGGCTGTATGCACAAGAAAAGGAATTTCAGGATGAGGTCAAGTTCGCTCTTTGAAAAAAGCGCCCGGAACAGCAACACAAAAGACCACTCCGCCCAAAAGGCGTGCGGCGATTGCGTATTCCATCAATTTTTTGTCGGCCATGCCGTGCATTGATGCTATCCCGTTAATTGATAAAGCCAATATAACATCAAAAGACCACAGGGCAAGATGCAACTCGGTTGGGATTTTACAGAAATTCCTTGTTTTTGTGTTTTGTCAAAAACCCTAAATAATAATGGCGCCACCACGCCAGACATACCCAAAGGGAAGCCCCGATGCCGAGCCCCGAAATTCGCAGAAATATCCTGTTTCTAAGCCTTTGCGTCGCGCTGTCTGCCAGTGCGATGTCACTGTTATTCACAGTTGCGGCCGTGATTGGTTATTCGCTGGCGCCCGATAAATCGCTTTCGACCTTACCAGTGGCCTTTACCATGATCGCCATGATGCTGACCACAGCACCATCAGCGTTGATGATGAACCGGTTTGGTCGACGGGCGGTATTCTGGGTCGGGTCGGGGATTGGCATGCTGGGCGCCTTATCTGGAATGGGCACCGTTTATTTCGGCAGTTTCTGGATGTTGTGTGTTGCCTGTTCCTGTATCGGGTCGGCCAATGCTATTGCCATGCAATATCGGTTTGCCGCCGCCGAAGTCGCACCACCCGAATTCCGGTCACGTGCGATTTCGCTGACCATGCTGGGCGGGCTTGCCGCGGCCTTTGTTGGGCCGAATTTGGCAAGTTTCGCGCGCAACTGGTTTGAAACCGTGCCGTTCCTTGGCACATTCCTCGCCCTGATCGGCTTGCAGGTCTTGTTGGTTGTTGTGATCGGGCAATTGCGGTTGCCTGATACGCGTGGACGTCAACATGACGAACCTGCAAGGCCGCTTAAGACCGTGCTGGGGCAACCCGCCGTGATTGTTGCCATGGTGGCCGGCGCACTTGGTTATGCCGTCATGAGTTTTGTGATGACCGCGACACCACTTGCGATCCTTGATTGTAATTACGAATTCGGGGATGCGGCCTTTATCATTCAATGGCATGTGGTTGGCATGTATGCGCCGGGGTTCTTTACTGGCAATCTAATCCGCCGGTTTGGTGCGCTTACCATCATTCAGATTGGGGCAGTGCTGAACCTGATTTGCTTGGCATTCGGGCTTGGTGGGCAGGATTTAATGGCCAATTTTTGGCCGTCTCTGGTGCTGCTTGGGGTTGGCTGGAACTTTATGTTTGTTGGCGCAACGACGTTTTTGACAGAAAACTATCGCCCGGCAGAGCAAGCGCGCGTCCAGGCGATCAACGAATTTGTCGTGTTCGGGACGGTTGCCATGGCGTCTTTGTCTGCGGGTTCGATCTATTCCGGATCCGGCTGGGGTGCGCTTTTGTATTCGGCGGCATTGCCGGTCGGGTTGGTGATGTTGGTGATTGCCGGGTATGCCCTGCGACGTCGGCGACAAGCGGCCTGACCATTCAAAATATTCAGAAACCAAAGGGCAGCGAAAATCGTAGCCCTTTGGTTTTGGTTGGCGATAATAACCTGCGATCAATCAATGGTGCCCGGTTAGAATATCAAGAGCATGCGAGCGGAATTCGCGGTTATAAAGCACCAGTGTGACCCATGCGGCACCAATGATGAAGGCTGCGGGGTGGTAGAACCATGCCAAAGCCGACAGCGCGAAGAAATAGGCGCGAATGCCCCGGTTGAAGTTATGGGCCGACATCATGTTCATACGGGCGGCGCGGGCGGCGGCGCGGGCGGCATCCGGATCGCTTGGATCGGGGGCTGCACCGATCAGGATCGAACAATAGTTTGATAATCGGAAAGCCCAGGTAAATTTGAAAAACGCATAGATAAAGATCAGCAGCAGAAGCACGACCTTGCATTCCCATACCGCGGATGTGGTTATAACGGCAAAGGGCAGGGCAGATACGGTCTGCATGGCCTTTTCGGTATAGCCCAGAAGCGCAACCAGACCGATTAGCACCAGAATGGTGGTCGAGGAAAAGAAACTGATGCCTGTAATCAGGTTGCCGGCAATCGCTGTATCGACCATACGCAGATTGCGTTTAAGCATCTGTTCCATCCAGCGATGGCGATTGCGCGCCATATGGGCCGATATTGAATTTCGGCGCTGCGAGGTGGCATCGGCAAAAATGGTATAACCAATCCACCAAATAAAAGCCCAACTGATGGCTGCAATATCAAGTAGCGTAAATTCAGGCATAATATGATCCGCCGTTAAAGTCGTATCGGTCGCAAAATCTGACAGACCGTAACGGCATCCTACTGAAGATAGGTGTTTCTTCGCAATCGGCTTTGATGTTTCTTATATTGAATTTGGTCTGTGATCCATGCATGCCTGCCCTTTGTTCGCCCGGTGCGGGTTGTGTTTTTGATCGATACAGAGTATCAGCGGCGCAAATTTCCACTGGAGAGTGACATGAGCGACCTCGAAAATGATCTTGGCGAAGACATTGATTTCGACGAATTCGAAGCCCACACCGAACAGCTTTTGGCCGAAGGCCGCAAGAAAGACGATCTGTTTGAATTCATCGGCTTTCTGAATATCAATGAAGTCGGCACGCATATGGTCGCGGCCGAGATGGTTCTGGACGAAGATGCCATCAATCAGATGAGCAAAACACTCCGCAAGCTTGACGTCGATCTGAGGCCGCTTGGTGACTTGACCGGTGGTCTTAAGGGCGGCGAAGACGTTCAGCGTGCGCTGGCGGCCCTGTTCCTGGAACTGGTCGAGCTGTGTGAACTTGATGAAGACGACGAAGATGCCGGTGAGCTTTCCGAAGAAGCCCTGGTGCTTTTGAACTTCGTCAAACGCTTCAATCCGCAGATGCGCCGCCTGACAGTTGCACTGACCGATACCGATGACGATGATGTTGCCTGTGAATACGAAGTGACCAACTGGTAACTCATCGCACTTGCCCTTGTGGCAAAATATCATGTAGGCAAAGGCAGGGTGTTTTTTACACGTCCTGCCTTTTTCTTTGCGGAGCCACCATTGTGACCCTGACCACCGCCACCAAAGCCATTGATGATGTATCGGCGCGTTTCCAGTCTTATCTTGACCGTCATGCGGCGCATCAGGAGCCATTGGAAAGCGCAACCCGTCTTCGGCAATGGATCCTTGATCATCAGGATGATTTTGCTTCGGTGATGGAATGTGATCTGAAAACCTGTTCGAAAGTCGTTTATGATTTTTCGCGCAATGGCGATGTGGTGATTGGTGGTACCAGTGATCCGGCGCGTCAGACCGAAGTCATGTGGCAGCAATTAAAAGATGCCAATGCCCCGGTTGGCATCGGGCGTTATCGTGAAGACCGGGTATGCTATCAGTCCGATCAGTTTAAAACGGATGGCGAGGCTCGAAGCCAGCATCTGGGGATTGATCTGTTTGCACCGGCTGGAACGCCGGTATATGTGCCCCTTGATGGTGTGGTGCACAGCTTTGCCGATAACAACCTGCATCTTGATTATGGCCCGACCATCATCCTTGAACATAACCCGGCACCAGATGTGACCTTTTACACGTTGTATGGCCATCTGAGCCAAGCCTCGCTTGAGGGGCTTTATGTCGGGCAACCGGTCGAAAAGGATGGTTTGTTGTGTCACTTCGGTGATTTTCCGATCAATGGTGACTGGATCCCGCATCTGCATTTTCAGATTATTTTCGATATGCTGGGCAAGCAGGGCGATTATTTCGGCGCGGCCAAACCATCGGAATGGGATATCTGGCAAAGCATTTGCCCGAATGCCAATCTGATTCTGCAAATGCCGGAAAATGTTACCGCCGATCGGAGTGGCCAGTAATGCAGCCAAGACTGAAGGCTGGTATCTGGGTGCGCGGGCAAATCGCAATTTGCCAATCCATGGCAATGACCGCGATGGTGGCCCATAAAGGCAATGAAGATGCCGGTGCGGTCTTGCTTAAACTCAATCGATTTGATGCGGGATGTTATATTTATTCCCGGGTGACGACACTTGATGGTGATTTGGGCTGGATGCAGGTGGCAGGTGGCCCGGGGGGCGGGCGCGAAACTGAATTTCTGTGCGATGAGTATTGGCGCAAGCAGGTGACATATGATCGCGATGTCTGGGTGCTTGAGGTTGAAGACCATAAAGGCCAATACGAACTGGATGCGCCAGTCGTCGATTTCTAAGATTTCTGATCGTTATGTGACCTAAAGCGCAGGCACAAAAAAAGGCCCGCAACGGATTGCGAGCCCTTTGAAATTTCAAAGCGTGCCGATTAGGCGGTACGCTGCAACAGGTGATAACCGAAATCGGTTTCAACCACGTCGGACGTCGTGCCAACTTCCATGGTGAAAGCAGCCGCGTCAAATTCCGGAACCATCATGCCACGGCCAAAGAAGCCGAGATCGCCACCCTGCTGACCGGACGGGCAATCGGAATTGGTTTTGGCGACTTCTGCGAAGTCGGCACCGTTTGCGATCTGGTCCTTGAGCGCGTTGATTTCGGTAAGCGCTTCATCCTTGGTACGGGTCGCACTTGAACGTGACGAACCGGCATACATCAGAAGAATGTGGGATGCGCGAACTTGTTCACTCATAACTCGTCCTTTCTTCCGCAGCGGGCTTGCGCCTTGCGGATTTTCTGCAAGATTAGAAAATTATGGAGAAGGTAAAGGGACCAAATTCATATGCAAGTCGATATACGCATACACATGGGCTTGGGCCCTAGACTTTCTCCATGCCTTGTGGCTTGTTACGACAAAATGATCAGAGATGAAAGAGAAGAGGCGCATTGATGCTTGCTGTTGTTTCACCGGCAAAGAAACTCGATTTCGAAATGGATGCTCCGGAAATGGTTGTTTCCGAACCAGAATTTCTTGACGATACCGAGGAACTCATTGAAGTCGCGCGTAAAAAAAGTCGCAGCGATCTGATGAACCTGATGGGCATCAGCGAAAACCTTGCTGATCTGAACTATCAGCGGTTCCAACATTTTTCACGTCCTTTTGATCGGACCAATGCCAAACCGGCAATTTATGCGTTTCGCGGTGATACCTATATCGGACTTGATGCCGACACCATGGATGCAAAAGACATCGATTGGGCCGAAGGCCATTTTCGGATGCTTTCGGGGCTTTATGGTCTTTTGAAACCGCGTGATTTGATGCAGCCTTATCGCCTTGAAATGGGGACGCGGCTAGAAAACCCGCGGGGCAAGGATCTTTATGCGTTTTGGGGGGATAAACTTTCCCAACAGATTAATGCCATCACCAAGGGACACAAGGATCGCAGCCTGATCAATCTGGCATCGAACGAATATTTCAAGTCGGTGAAGAAAGATGCGTTGGAAGTGCCGGTCATCACGCCGGTGTTCAAAGAAGTCAAAGTTGGTGTTGCCAAGGTTATCAGTTTTTCAGCCAAGCGTGCACGTGGCATGATGGCGCGCTATATGATCGATAACCGACTTGATTCCCCCGAAGACCTTAAATCGTTTGATTTGGACGGTTATCGCTATCAAAACGACCTGTCCAATGATAACGAGTGGGTCTTCACACGTGAACATGACTGATAACAGAAGTGGTGCGGATCGGATGACCGACGATCATCTAGAACAGCTTGAAGAAGAAACCCACCTGCCGGAAGCCCATCCGTTTTCGGGCTATTTGCGGACGTTTTTCCGCGGCCCGGGTCGATCACGCAGTCTGACGCGCGAAGAAGCATTCGATGCCTTTTCGATGATCCTGCGCGACGAGGTGGAACCGATCCAGTTGGGCGCATTTCTTTTGATGCTGCGCTATCGGGCGGAAACACCCGATGAACTGGCAGGCATGATCGAAGCTGTCCGCAAGGCTGCCCGACTTGAGCTTGATGATGAAAGCCTGGTTCCCGAAAAATGCCATCCGATGCTGGATTGGCCGTCCTATGCGGCGGGCCGGACGCGCGGATTGCCGTGGTTTGTGCTGTCGGCGATGTTGTTGTCACGCAATGGTATTCCGGTCCTGATGCATGGCTACAATTCGCATTTGTCAAACGGTGTCGGGACCGAGGTTGCGATCAAGGCACTTAAGCTGCCGATCGCCATGTCAGCCGACGAAGCACGTTCGGATATCGCGTCCAAGGGCTTTGCCTATTTGCCGTTGCGTCATATTCATCCGAAATTGCAGGAATTGCTTGGCTTGCGGCCGCTTTTGGGGTTGCGCAGCCCGGTTAATACGCTGTTGCGTTTGCTTAATCCGTTACAGGCCCGTGCTGCATTTCTTGGTGTGTTTCACCCGGCCTTTTTGGATGTGCATCGGGAAACCGGCAAATTGCTTGAATTGCCGCGTATCGGTGTGATCAAGGGCGGTGGCGGCGAGGCCGAACGCACCCCATTCAAGCATGTCGATCTGCGTATGCTTGATAACGGTGAACTCAGTGACGTTCGTTGGCCGGAATTGTTACCACGTACCGAAAAGGACGACGCAGACAGCAGCCCCGTTACCCTGAAACATTTTCTGGCGGTTTGGCGTGGCGAGGTCGAAGACCGTGCTGCCATCGCACGGATCAAGGGCAGTGCAGCAATGGGCGCCTTTTTGGCGGGCAAGGCTGATTATATTGACGAGGCCGAATCTCTTATCGAAGACTGGTGGGAAAAACGGGATCGCGAAATCGGCTGATAGGTTGAGTTTAGACGCAAAAACGACAAAGGGATGGTTTGCGCCATCCCTTTTTTATGCTTGGTCTTTGATGCTTAGAACGATGAATTCGGTTCTTTCAGGAACGCGATTTCATCTGGCGTTGATACCCGGCCAAGGATGTCGTTGCGATGCGGATATCGGCCAAAACGATCAATGATCTGTTTGTGTTTGATTTCAAACGCATGATTGCTTTCAAGGCCGGGCTGATCAAACAGATCAAGCGCAATATCATGCATCATTTCTGATTCGGAATGTATATAGGGTATATATAAAAATAGTTTTTCTGTTGGTTTGGGAAGTTTGCCGTCAAGGCCATGTGTGACGGCTTCCTGTGCCAGAGCCAGTGCCATTGGGTCGCAGGCAAACGCGCCCGGTTCATCGCGATAGATATTGCGTGAAAACTGATCAAGAACAATGATTTCAGCCAGGCGGCCATGAACCGTTTTGCGCCAGCCATAAAGTTCACCCGCCGCTGCTGCGGTATGGAAATCGGCAAATCGTTCCTTGATATGGCTATCAAGTGACAGGTCTTTTTTAAACCATTGTTCCGGGTCCAGTTCCTTGAACCAGAAGACAAGAATGGATTCAGGTTTCATCAGCCGCTCCATCGCTTTTTTTGATGTTGCCCGCAGCATATGTGAGTGTCGCCTTGCCAGCAAGGATCACATCAGACGTTTACGATGACACCGTTTTCAAGCCGGACAAACCGGGTGGCGATTTGATCAAGGAAATCCCGGTCATGGGATATGATCAGCATCGATTGGGGCAGGGATTGCAAGATAGCGATCAGGCGTTTCTCTACATCGGCATCAAGGCCATTGGTCGGCTCGTCCAGCAACAGGACTTCGGGCGACATCGCCAGAACCGTTGCCAGCGCCACCAGTCGCTTTTCCCCGCCAGACAGCTGATAGGTAATGCGATCTCCGAATCCGCCAAGGCCAAGGTCGGATAAAACCTGTAATGCGGATTCACGGGCTTCATCGCGTGAATGGCCCAGATTAAGCGGACCAAACATCACATCTTCAAGCACGGTCGGGCAAAATAGCTGATCATCTGAATCCTGAAACAGCAAACCGACACGACCGCGAATGGTGCGGAAATCGTTTTCTGTCTGACAGGCCCGGCCAAAAATCGAAATGTCTCCTTGCTGAATGGGTGCCAAACCCATGACGCAATGCAACAGGCTGCTTTTGCCCGCGCCATTGGCGCCCAGCAGGGCGATTTTTTCCCCGACTCCCAATGACAGATTAACGCCGTTCAGGACCTTGCGACCGGTGGCAAAGGTAAAATGAACATCTGTCAGGGTGATTATCCAAGAGGCGGACATGCGACCTCCAACCCGATCAGGAACCCGGCAAGGATAAGGACGGCTGCGGCAAAGCAATAATCGCGTGATTGGCGTCGGGGCAGGGCGCCGAAATGCATATGCCCATGATAGCCACGGCATTTCATGGCCCAAAGAATGCGTTCGGATCGTTCGTGGCTGCGCACCAGCAACATACCCAGCAAATATCCAATACTGCGCCAGCTATGGCGATTGTTGCCCGCAGCAAAGCCCCGCGCGCGCATCGAAAGCCGCAGCCGAAGATATTCGCGCCTTAGAACGTCGATATATCGGATCGTGAACATGAACAGTGTGATCAGCTTGGCCGGGATATAAAGCCCCTGCAATCCACGGCCCAGCATAATGGCATCCATGCCGCCAACAAGGGCAATCAGGGCCAGAATGGCGGCATTGGCCTTTAAGCCGATCAGGACGGCCTGAAACAGCCCCTCAAAGCTTGCCTGTACCCCCCACAAGGTCAGAAAGGGCTGGCCTGATACGGTGAATGGCAACATCGCCAGCATTACAAGGATAAAGCCATCCATCGCCAGAACCATTTTCACGGTTCGGGGCCAGTCAGGTTTGGCAAATCCGGTCAGGATTGCGGCGATGACGATCAGGATCGCAATTGGTTGCCAGCTTGAAAATGTAACGGCGGTGATGATCAGGAAAAATGCCGCCAGCAATCGAAATCGGGGATCAATACGCTGAATTGTCGTCATGGACTGCGACGGGATTAGAACAGCCGTGCCATCAATCATGGTTTGGTGTTCCGTTGGTTCCGGCCGGCCTTGACCCAGGCAAACACGCCAAAGATGCCGATAATGATGCCAATACCCCCCAATAGGTCCGAGAAACGAACTTTATCTTCGTAAGCAACCAATTGTTCGTGCAACGGGCGGACATGGCGGGAGACGGCGGCATCGATCAGATCGGCCAACTCATCACGCGACAGGGCGATCATGCCGTCTGTTTCTGTCTTGTTTCCCATCCCCATTATCGGCGCGGGAGCCTTTGGGGGGCTGGCTGTGCCGGTTATTTCTGAAACGGTGATTTCGCTGTCTTGCGCGGCTTTGGGCAACTGGCTGGAAAGCTCGTCACCATGGATTGTAAACTCGGCGATATGGCCATCACCGGAATTAGCCTTGATGACATAATCCTGACGGTGACTGATCCGAAGCCTGAATTCGCCCTGGTCATCGGTCGTGCCGGTAAACAGCAGCTTGTCGTCCCGATCTAACAGCTGGATTTCACCGTTGCGGGGCCGCGCGCCGCCGCCGAAATAGGCATAGCCATCAATAATATCGCCATTACCCATGGCAAACACATGCAAGCTATGGGCCTGCGCGTTCATTGACAGGCCCATCAAAGCACTAAAAACGGCGATCAAGGAAATAAGAAAGCGCACCGGCATCAATCAGGTTGCACTTCTAAGCACACCGGCCGGTTCAAGCATCACCGGGCGGACTTTTTTGACAAGATGAAGGGCCGCGGCGGTCAGGATGCCTTCAACCACCATCACTGGAATGTGGCTTGCGACGACGAGTTTGGCGGTGGTGATGAATTCCTGCCCGCTTGCCGCAAGTGACAAACCGACCAGCATGCTTGAAAGTCCGATTGCACCGGCACCGGCAACAAAACCGGCCATCAGCAGCATTTTGCCATCAGTGCGGGCGATGATCGGTGAAATCACAAGCCACATCACAAAGCCGGGCAGGGCAATATTGATCGTATTGACGCCAAGAACCGTAATGCCGCCAAACCCGAAAAATACTGCCTGAAGCAACAATCCGACAAAGATCGCCGGGAAAATTGCCCAGCCCAGCATCAAGCCGGCTAAACCATTGACAATCAGATGCGCGCTGGTCGGACCAACCGGAACATGGATAAGAGACGCGACAAAGAAGACCGCACTCATCATCGCCACACGGGGCATTGCATCGATATCGATCTTGCGAAGACCATAACCAACGGCAGCCACGCCCAGAACCGCACCGGTGACGATCACTTCACTCGATAGGGCGCCGTCGACGATGTGCATGTTCATTTCCCTGTAAGCCGTTCTGCAACCCGGGGACACAGAATGTTCCTGTGACGGGATTGGATCACGTATTGATTGATGTTCCGATGGGGCAGACAGGCAATAAAACCTGCCTGAAAGCGTAGCGATTTCGCAGGCGCGAAGTCAAGCAAGTTTCATATTTTTTTAAAATAAGTATGACGACTTTTGCGGGCTTTGATGTGATACGCAGAACCTAGTTCATCGGTTCCGTTTTAATCCAGATAACCCCGCCGCGTTCGACAGGAACCTGATCGGTTGAACCGGGTGCTGCCATGGTGCCGTCTTCAATCAGGGCAGCGAAGACCCACCAGCCATCACGTGGCATGGCATAGGCAAAAACCCCATTGGCATCTGCCTTGATCACCTGTGTTGAAAAGCTGTCATTGGGCAGGGTAACACTACCGTCATTGGCATATTCGACTTCTACCTCGGCGAATGGCACTGGTTTGCCGTTGTGACGGACAATCGCGCGAAAGACATTTCCGGTCCAAATGCCATAGGGACGGGTCAGGGGCTCGATCTCGACCGGGAAGCCGACCATCTGGTCCCATTCTTCTCCGGCGCCAAAGGCATCGATGATCGTTTTGGTATATTGAATGATGTATTTGCCTTCGGACGGTTCGAAATAGGGAACCGGTTCAACATAAAAGGCATATCCCCCCGGTCGATCAAGCGTCACTGTGACGTCAAAAGCCGACTTGCCATCGACCTCTTTGGCGACAAGCTTGTCGCGCAGATCGGTTTTTTTTCCGTGGGTCTGCACCCCGAATTGCAGCGGTATCGCCATTTCCATCGCCGGACCGTTGGTCATTGGATGGGTAAAGGTCAGATCGATGTCAACATCGCGGCCGGTTTCCTGTGACACAACATTGGTTGATGGGATCATCTTTTGAAAATGGGCCTGTGCCGTTGTTGCCAATGCAGCACTGATCACAAAAGAAAGGCATACTGATTTGATCATGCGTGGTTTTGGTTGCATGGTGATGTCCCTGTTTCAATGTTGGTTTGTGTGCAATGAAGCTACGTTATGAGGGTGGATTTTATTGGTCAAGTCTTTGAAATAACATATTTCATAAAAAAAAATAAAAAGTATGATTCTCAAGGTGTTCGCTGCGGTCATGCGATGATCATTAATGTCTGCGTTGGGTCTTGGCAGGTTGGTCGTTGAGACAATTGACGGGAATCGCAACTTCGTGCCATGTGGCGACGTTTCCGTAATCCCGTGAATAGGTTGCATTTGGGTGACGTAAACGTAAATATATTGACTTGTAAGTCCTAATGTTGCGATGCTGTATCTGTGGGATCAGACGATAGTGTATTCATTTAATAAGAAAAAACATGAACGATAAGCTGTACAGCATTACCGAACTTGCCGAAGAGTTCGATATTACGCCGCGCGCCATCCGATTTTATGAAACCAAAAGCCTGCTGTCGCCACAGCGGGCCGGGGCGACGCGCGTTTATAACTATCGGGATCGTGCGCGCTTGATGTTGGTGCTGCGCGGCAAGCGGCTTGGCTTTTCGCTGGAAGATATCAAGGAATACATCAATCTGTATGACGCGGAGCGGTCACGTAGTGATCAACTGGCACATCTGATGCTGGTCGGGCGTCGTCGTATTTCCGAGCTGGAGCAGCAGCTTGAAGACGTTCAAACGACATTGGGTGAACTTCGCAAAATCGAAAGCGAAGCGGCTGAAACCTTGCGTGAAAAGGGGATCGACCCGGAAAAGGCACTGGCCGATATCCAAGCTAAATTGACGTCAGAAACCGCTTGATCACAAATCAGATTTTCAGACCGCAAAAAACCCGGCCAAATTGACCGGGTTTTTGTTTTCACGGGATGGAAAAGAGATTGAAATCAGCTGGCGTCACGGTGAAGGGGCAGGGTGACTTCGAAGACTTCCTCGTCCGCCAGATATTTGCGGCTAAACCCAAGTTTTTCGCAAAGTGTCAGCATGCGCCGGTTATTTGGCAGAACCTGACCGATAAAGGTTTTGGTGCCTTTTTGACGGCAATATTCGATCATCTTTTCCATCAGGATACGGCCAAGACCGCGGCCTTTGATGTCAGAACGCACCATGACGGCATATTCGGCATGGTCGTTATTGGGATCAATCACGACCTGAACAATACCGTGGATTTCACCGGCTTCCGGGCCTTCGGGGATAATCGCAAGGAAGGCCATATCCCGGTCGTAATCAAGTTGAGTCTGACGGGCCATTTCCGAATGCGGCAATTCACGGACCGAACCAAAGAACCGGAAATGGATATCTTCGGGGGTCAGTTTGGACATGAATTGATAATGCGCCGGTTCGTCTTCGGGTTTGATCGGCCGCAAAAGGTATTTGGTGCCGTCTTCCAAGATCAATTCCTGTTTTAAGTGCCGTGGATAGGGATGGATCGCCAACCGTTTGTCGTCACTAACGACTTTTGGCGTGACCTTGATGCGGGCATCAAGCGCAATCACACCGGTCTGGTCGATCAAAAGCGGGTTCATGTCAAGCTCAAGAACCTCGCCCAGATGCACAACAAGCTGCGATAGGCGCACAAGCGTCATGTAAAGCTGTTCAAGGTTGACCGGTGGCACATCGCGATAGCCGCGCAACAGATTATAAATGCGCGTACCTTCGACCAGTTCACGCGCCAGCTTCATGTTAAGCGGTGGTAATGCCATCGCCCGGTCGCGGACAACTTCGACCTCGACCCCGCCATGACCAAACAGGATCACCGGACCAAAAATCGGGTCTGTGGTCATGCCGACGATCAATTCGCGCGCCCCGGCGCGTTTGATCATTTCCTGAACGGTAAAGCCACGAAGACGGGCTTTGGGGAATGCTTGTTCGATGGTGCGCAGCATCTTGGTGCCTGCCGCACGAACTTCATCCGCATTATCAAGGTTAAGCACGACACCGCCAACATCTGATTTATGGCTGATATCGTCCGACAGGATTTTAAGTGCAACCGGATAACCGATGGCATCGGCGGTTTCAACCGCATCCTCAACCGTATGGGCCGCAACGGTTTTGACCGTGTTGATGCCATAGCATTCCAGAACAGCTTTGGCCTCTGGCTCGGTCAACATATCGCGGCCGGCATGGATGGCCAAATGGATGATTTTCCGGGCCTTGTCGGTTTCCGGAGTGAAATCTTGGGGCACTGATGGCGGCGTTTCCATCAGGACTTCCTGCAGCTTGCGGTAATTGACCATATGCTGGAAGGCGGCAACCGCGTTTTCCGGTGTGCGATAGGTTGGTATTCCGGCGGCGTAGAACAGCTTGCGCGCCTTGGCTACCGTGGCTTCGCCAACCCAGTTGGTCAGGATGTTCTTGCGACTGTCCTTGATGGCGTCAATCACCCCTTGGGCGACCTCGACCGGATCAGTAATCGCGGTTGGCGCATGCATCACCAGCAAGCTATCGATATTTGGGTCTTTCAATACCGCATCAATCGATTTGGCATAACGTTCACCCGGTGCATCACCGATGATATCAACCGGATTGGCATGTGACCATGTCGACGGCAGTACGGCATTCAACGCATCAATCGTGCTGTCTTCAAGATGGGCAAGCCGACCATGACGTTCGATCAGGGCATCAACCGCCAAGACGCCGATCCCGCCACCATTGGTGATAATGCCCAGCTTGTCGCCGCGGAATGGATGCATGCGCGACAGTGTTTCTGCGGCCGAGAACATTTCCGATACGGTGTAAACACGCAAAACGCCCGCACGTTTGATGGCGGCGTCAAAGACATCATCTGCGCCTGCCAGTGCGCCGGTATGTGATGCAGCGGCCGCTGCACCCTCGGCGAAGCGGCCCGATTTGATGCACAGGATCGGCTTGTTGCGCGATGCAGCCCGCGCGGCCGAGATAAAGCCACGGCGTTCCTGAATGGATTCGATATAAAGCATGATTGAACGCGTATCGGGATCAGACCCCAGATAATCAATCACATCGCCAAAATCGACGTCGTCGCATTCGCCCAGCGAGATGAAATGCGAAAATCCAATTCCGCGTGCGGCGGCCCAATCCAGAACGGCAGTGCAAAGCGCGCCCGATTGCGAGACAAAGGCGATCTTGCCGGTGCCAATACTTTGATGGCTGAAACTTGCATTAAGGCCAATTCCCGGCACCATAAGCCCAAGGCAATTCGGGCCAAGAATACGCATTTTATTGCGTGCGGCAATATCGAGCATCGCCTGTTTGATGGTATGCGTTTCATCATGCATTTCCGCAGCCAAACCGGCCGTCAGAACAATGGCGGCCATGCAGCCCTTGTCCGCAAGGCATTCCATGGTTGGAACGACGGCTTTTGGGGGCACGCAAATTACCGCAAGCTCCGGAACTACCGGCAGGCTTTCGACATCGCGATAGGCCAGAACACCGCCAATGGATTGGCTTTTGGGATTTACTGGCATGATTGGACCGTTGAACCCGCCCGCCAGCAGGTTGCGCATGATGACCTGACCAACCGAATGGGGCCGGTTTGATGCGCCGATGACTGCAACCGATTTGGGTTTGAAAAGATGGTCCATATTGATCGTGCTCATGACCGATTTCCCGCTTTTTCCATGGGGCGCACCTTAATGTGCGCCGGTGGCAATCATATGGCCCGCAGGTGACGTCGTGTGATCTGTGGCCATTCGTCAGAATCTGTTTTTCGCAGATGCGAGATCATATTTCGCGAGCAAGTATATTGTTTTGCTGTGGATCAATAAAGCGCTGAACGTATGACTGTTTCGCACAACCGTCATACGTCTTGTGACGGTATCATCAAGGCTGGCCCAGATCAGTGCAATTGGCCGTGATCATGATCATTATCATGTCGTTCGGATTGTTCGATCCATTCTTCAACCTCGGCGGCGCTTTGCATCGCCAGTGCGATCTCAAGATCGTTCTGGACATGGGCGAGGCTGTCAAACATCGGACACCAGCCAAATGCCTGAATGCGTTCATCGGTGGTGGACGATATTGTAAACAGGTCGCCGTCAATGCGGTGAACCAGACCGTGAATAACATCATCGGTGCCAACGATCATCCAGCCATCTGTCGCGCCGCCGAGTGATCCGAGCTTTACCTGTCGTAATTCAATTTTGACATTTTTCATCATCAAACGATCCGGTTTTGGGATAGGGGAAACAATATCAAAAGAAAAAGGGACCGAACAATCTGTTCGGTCCCTTTTTAATTGGCTCCGGCAGCAGGACTCGAACCTGCGACCCAATGATTAACAGTCATTTGCTCTACCAACTGAGCTATGCCGGATCAGGGTTGGCACTCCATTCGAAGCGCGTGGCAGGGGTATAATAAAACGGCTTTGATCCCGCAAGACCTTTTTGTGAAAAAAGTGACCCGAAACCGATCTTTTTTCATCTGCGCCGGGTTGATGTCGCCTTGTAGTTTATCCGCTCTGCTTGTCCTGATGGGCAGAAGTTGAACTGCTGCCTGCGAAGTATCCTTTTATCGTCGTATCGGGCGATAAAAGGGGATGGGGGAGGTTTTGCATCCTACCCGCAAACTTCCAGAGATAATTTTGGCTTATGGCACTGGGTGCCCCTGTGCGGCGACCAGAATTTCAAACCAGTCCTGACGTTCGAATGTGACATTGCATGATTTTGTCGCGTCGGCTATGCGATGGGCCTTCATGGTCCCCAGAACCGGGATTACCTGTGAGGGCAGATGCAGAAGCCAGGCAATGGCGACCTCGGCGATGCCCGGCAGGTCATATTTATCGCGCATGTGCTCTAGCACCGGGCGCAGGCGGTTTGCGCAGACGTCATCCGTGTCGGTAAACAGGCGCGCACCGCCAAGCGGCGACCAGATCATCGGGTGAATGCGGTGTTGCTGCATCTGATCAAATGTGCCGTTAAAGATTGGGGCAAGTTCCAGAACCGAACATTCGACCTGATTGGTGATCAACGGTGCATCAAGGCGGCTTTGCAGCAGGTTGAACTGCGATGGTTTAAAGTTGGAAACGCCGAAATGGCCGACTTTGCCGGATTGACGGAGCTGGCTAAACGTTTCTGCAACCTCGTCGGCAACCATCAACGGATCCGGACGGTGGATCATCAACAGGTCAATGTGATCGATACCAAGGCTGGCAAGCGAGTTTTCAACCGATTGCAGGATATGGGGTTTGGTCGTGTTGTAATGATTGATCCGATGATCCGGGCGCGCGGTGTTGACCAGTGAAATATCGCATTTGGTGATGATTTCCATCTGGTGGCGCAATTCGGGCGCTTTGGCCAAGGCTTCGCCAAAATAAGCTTCGCAACCATATCCACCATATATATCGGCGTGATCGAATGTGGTGATGCCCGCGTCAAGGCAGGCCCGAATAAGGGCCAGAATGTCATCGGCATTTTTAATATCAGTACTGTTACGCAGGCGCCAGGCCCCCCAGGCCAGTTGTGAAAAGCTTAGATCCTTCGCCATGTGACGGCGCAGAAGAGCATTTGCCATGTGGCATTCCTTTTCATTATCGAATTGTCGGAAGTGGTGCCTGTGGGGAGGCGGGGGTTATTGCTAGCAATTTGTCGGGCAGGGTGCAAAAGCAAAAACCCCCGGAACTAAGTTCCAGGGG